>Ga0265294_10000003_pt1 | contig 452750 bp, 392 predicted proteins | sample MunlanPumphouse3_FD_192504 | JGI IMG/M metagenome (GOLD analysis project Ga0265294, IMG submission 192504) | Groundwater microbial communities from a municipal landfill in Southern Ontario, Canada - Pumphouse #3 | ecosystem: Environmental > Aquatic > Deep subsurface > Groundwater | place... | reverse complement strand
ACTAGCGGAATTAGCTAGTACCATGCCAGATGCTTTTGCAAGTCAAGGGAATGATATCCTTCAATTTAGTCAATATTATCTAGATCAACTTTCAAATTCATATCACTATGCTTTCGGAATAGCTTGTATTTCCCTTATTATTTCCATAGCTATATATCTTGGTTTCCATAGTTGGTTTAAACATGCTGATGTAAATACTAAACAACAAGCTGAAATAGCTAAAAAAGATAACACTATAGCAAAACCTGTAGAATTAACTAAAGCCCAAACTAAGAGTAGACTAGTAGTCCTTTTCTTTGTTTTCTTCGTAGTGATTTTCTTCTGGATGGCTTTTGCTCAGAATGGTCTTACCCTTACATGGTTTGCTCGTGACTATACAGCAAGCTCTATCCATGGATTATCGAGAATTAGTATTGATGTATTTAATCTAGCATTAATAATAATCGCTGTCTATGCTTTGTTCTCAGCTTTCCAAAGTTCTACCAAGAAAGCTAAAACTATTTCTTGGGGAATAACTTTTCTAGCTATTGCGGGTCTAGTAATTAAATATTTAGCACTAGGTACCCAGGCAGTAGAAATCCTACCTCAGAAATTCCAACAGTTTAATCCATTCTTCGTAGTAGCTTTAACTCCAGTCTCCATGGCCCTATTTGCTGCATTAGCTAAAAGAAAAAGAGAACCATCTGCTCCTAGAAAAATCGGAATAGGTATGTTTATAGCCGCAGGCGCTTACATTATTATGGCTTGTGCTTCATTCCATTTACTTTCTCCTATGGAATTAGCTTCCACTGGTGGAGTATCTGATAATTTAATGTCTCCTAATATTTTAATTAGCACATATTTAATATTAACATTCGCTGAATTATTCCTTTCTCCTATGGGTATTTCTTTCGTATCGAAAGTAGCACCTCCTAAATATAAAGGTTTAATGATGGGGGGATGGTTTGCAGCTACTGCTATAGGTAATTACATGACAGCTATCATAGGTAACCTTTGGGGTAGTAAACTTCCTCTATGGGCTACTTGGTCAGTACTTATTGGATTATGTGTTCTTTCGGGAATCTTAATGTTTTCTATGATGAAAAAATTAGAAAAAGCTACAGAGGAATAATAAAAATTAAGCGATATATTTTAAAGAACCGTCCTATTGGGCGGTTTTTTTTATCTTTGTAATCATGAAAACAGCTGTAGTAATATTAAATTGGAATGGAGTAAATTTTCTAAAAGAATTCATCCCCATCCTATTAACTAACACTCCATCAGAATACGGCCAAATTTTCATTGCGGACAACGCATCCACAGATAAGTCTAAGGAATACTTCGAAGATCTTGTCGCTAAATTAAAACAAGATCAGCCTATCGGCTATGCTAATAATCAGAAAAAAGCAGCAATACCTATATGGATTCCATTTCAAGAAAATCATGGATATGCAGAAGGGTATAATCAAGCTTTCAAACATATTAAAAATCAAGTTTTTGATTATTACTTACTATTAAATTCAGATGTGAAAGTCACACCCAATTGGTTAAAATTCTTAGTCGAGTTCATGGACTCTCATAACGAAGTAGGAATCTGTTGTCCTAAAGTATTGTCCTACAAACATCCTGAATTCTTCGAATACGCAGGAGCAGCAGGAGGCCTAATTGATAGGTACGGATATCCGTATTGTCGCGGAAGAATATTATCAGCCGTGGAAAAAGATCATGGACAATACGACAAACCCTCTCCTATTTTCTGGGCTTCAGGCACTTCCCTAATGATACGCCAAGAATTATGGTATCAGCTCGGCGGTTTAGAAAAAGCATTTTTCGCACATATGGAAGAAATCGATTTATGCTGGAGAGCACTCCTTGACAGTAATAAAATATATGTAGTTCCAGACTCTATTATATATCATGTGGGAGGTGGAGCATTACCATATAGCTCACCACGAAAACTTTACCTCAATTTCAGAAATAATCTTTTGTTATTATATAGAAATATAAACCCCAGAACACGAGGCTTTCTAATTTTCGAAAGATTAGTCTTAGATGGAGTAATCGGATTCATATATATGTGCACTGGAAAATGGTCATCATTAAAAGCTATCATAAATGCACATCTTGACTTCTTCAAAATGCGTAAACAAGTCAAAATTCATCACGCTCCAGGTACTAAATTCATACCTCGATCTAAGAAAATACTATTTTGCTTATTCATAAAAAAACACTAAACTCTTCCAAAGACTAATAAATATTTTTTTAGAGATACTTAATAATATCTGTAAGATGTATACCATTAGAACCTTTAATGAGAATAGTCTTTTCTTTTAAAGGGAAGTTAGCAATAAGCTTCGTTAAAGCTTTTACATCTGAGAGATAATGTATGTTATTAGAATTTTTTGAAACATTATCACCTCTAACAGCTTCAAATTCAGCACCCACTAAATATACTGCTTCGAGATTCATCATTTCTAATTTTAAAATTACTTTTTTATGTTCGATTTCAGAATCATGTCCAAGTTCTAACATATCTCCAAGTATAACGATTTTGTTATCGAAACATGCATTATTGAAATTGTCTAATGCAGCATCCATTGAAGAAGGATTCGCATTATAAGCATCTACTATAAGGACATTGTGCTCAGTCTTCTCTAATTGTGAACGATTATTAGAAGGATAATATGATTTCAAAACATCAAGCATTTGTTCTGTCGAAATATTAAAATAATAAGCGACAGTCCAAGCAGCCAAAACATTATCAGCATTATATGAGCCGATTAAATTTGTTAAAATTTCTATCTTATTACTATCTCCTAAGATATTATCTGTAGAAGTATTACTAAAATTCCTATCAGTTATCAATCTCAAGAATGGGTTATTCACATCGACTGGAGCAATATGAAAACCTTCATATTCACAACCATATTTGTGAATAAATTCTGGTTGGACTAGATGAGCCATATTCACAAGAGTAAGATTATCTACATTTAAAAACACTTTTCCATCTGTAGCATTCAAAAAATCATACAACTCACCTTTAGCTTTTTTAACACCTTCAAAAGAACCAAAGCCCTGAATATGAGCTATTCCTACATTAGTAAGTAATCCATGTGTAGGTCTAGCAATATTACATAAAGTTTTAATTTCTCCTGGAGAACTTGCTCCCATCTCTATAACAGCTATTTCTGTATCAATAGGCATAGAAAGAAGAGTTAATGGTACACCTATATGGTTATTAAGATTTCCAGAGGTAGCATGCACCTTATATTTTTTAGAAAGCAAAGCTCTAAGTAATTCTTTAGTAGTAGTTTTACCATTAGTTCCACTTAAAGCAATAACTGGAATATCCATAGTCATACGATATTCTAAAGCCAAATCTTGAAGACTTTTCAAACTATTTTCTACATAAATATATCTAGAATCACCTTTATGTTGTTCAGCTAATTTAGGATCTGAAATAACTGCATAAGCAGCACCATCTTCTAAGGCTTTTTCAGCAAAGTAGTTAGCATCAAATTTTTCACCTTTTAGAGCCCAAAATATCGAATTAGGACTAATAGCACGACTATCTGTACAAATTTCATCAGTCTTGAAATATATTTTTAATAATTCACTCATATATTCAATATATTATACTATTTAATACCAGTAGATCCAAATCCACCTTCACCTCGTTTAGTTTCAGAAAGAACCTCAACTTGTTCCCACTCTACTTTTTCAAATTTATTAATAACCATTTGAGCTATCCTTTCACCTGGATAAACGATAAAATCCTTATTAGAAAGATTCACCAAAACGACTTTGATTTCACCACGATAATCAGCATCGATAGTACCTGGAGTATTAACAATAGTAATTCCATGTTTTACTGCCAATCCACTTCTTGGTCTTACTTGAGCTTCATAGCCTGTCGGCAATTCAATATGAATTCCAGTAGGAACCATAGATCTTTCTAATGGTTTCAACCGAATAGGTTCTTCATTATTTGCATAAAGATCAGCCCCTGCTGCCATATCAGTAGTATATTTAGGACTAGGATTAGAAGAATGATTAATTAATTTAACTTTCATATTTTATTTTTAAGTTATATATTATTTAACGTTTATTTCTGATTTTTATCTTTTTTAACTGTATGAACTACAGGCTTCATAAGAAATGATGATAATCCTTTTCTCTCTATACCATAAACTATTATTACATAAAAGAATACCATAAATGTTCTAATAATAAATTTAATCCATGATGCCATTTCAGACGGTAATAAGAAATTAAGACCGAAAAGTACTAGAGCGGGTATTATTATTGTCATAATTTTACCCCAATTATACGGAATCTTATAGTATTTATTGCCCAACAGGGCTGAAACTACTAACATACATAAGAAGCTGAAGAAATGTCCCCAAGCAGCTGCCCAATAAGAATATATAGGTAAGAATATAACATCTATTACTGATGTAACGACTAAGCCTATCAGTGTAATAATAATGGCATAATGAGATTTATCAGATAACTTATACCACATAGAAACATTAAATAACATTCCCATCATCACATAGGATAATAACATTATAGGAACTACTCCCATACCTACGCGAAAATCTTTACCTACTACTAATTCTATAAAATCTATATAAAAAACTATCCCTAAGAAAACTACCATACAGAATCCTACGAAATATTCCATTATTACAGCATATAATTCTTTAGATCCCTTTTCTTTAGCTCTAGAAAAAAAGAATGGTTCAGCAGCAAATCTAAACATCTGTACAAACAAAGACATGATTACAGAAATTTTTACAGCAGCTTGAAATATTCCCAAATCAGAACGCCATAAAGATTGATTTACATTGAAGAATCTAAATAATATTCTATCCATAAAATCATTCATAATACCAGGAAGCCCTGCTATCATAAGAGGAATAGAATATTTCATAAGATTTATCCAAATCCTTTTATTTAATACAAATTTAAATTTGAAAAAATCAGGTAAGAATAATATCAAAGATACTATACAACTAACTGCTATTGAGAATATAGGATATGAAAAATCAGGTTTAGCTGAAACAAAATTTAATAAGAAAGTATCAGGATTAGCCATCGCAAATTTAGGGAACCATAAAAATAGTAATAAGTTAGAGCCTACTTCTGTTAATATCTTGATGGTCTTTAATATAGCAAACTTCCATGCCTTAAATTCAAATCTTAATCTAGCAAAAAGAATAGCAGTCGTACAATCTATCGATAATATTACACCTATATATATAAAAATGTTATAATTATCAGGATAGCCCATAGTAGTAGCTATGTTTTGCCCAAACAATATCATTATTAATAGGAATATAGAAGAAAGTGATGCTACTGTTACTAAAGCATTAGAGAAAACTACATTAGGATCATTATTATCCTTGTTAGCAAATCTAAAACATCCAGTTTCTAAACCCATTACTAATAAAACCTGAAACATAGCTATATAAGCCATGAACTCAGTTTGTACACCATAATCTGAAGTAGAAAGGTAATATGTATATAATGGTAGGAAAAGAAAATTAATAAAACGAGCAAGTATAGTACTCATCCCGTATATTGCAGTTTCTCCAGCTAGCTTTTTTATAGCCGTTTTGTTATTCATATATATATGCTAGAATATAGTAAATTGTTATCTTTGTGATTCAAGTTTACATTTATGGTAAACGAATTCAAATTTAAGAAAAATTAAATAAAACATCTAAAATAAAATATCCATGAAATTTAGAACATTAATATTAATGGCACTAGTAATCGGATTAGGTGCCCTATTAACCGCTTGTGGTAATCAGTCAAATACAAAAAATACAAAAAAAATGGAGAAAAAATTATTATTCGACACTGCCTCTCTATCTGAGAGCCCTATTTTCCTTATTAAAACTACGATGGGAGACATTAAAGTTCAGCTTTATAAAGAAACTCCTAAACATAGAGACAATTTTGTTAAACTAGCCTCTGAAGGTTTTTATAACAATATACTTTTCCATAGAGTAATCAATGGATTTATGATTCAAACTGGGGACCCTCTAACTAAAGATGCTAAAAATTCTGCACATTTCGGTACAGGTGGACCTGGATATACTATTCCAGCAGAAATAAACCCAGCTTTAAACCATATTAAAGGTGCTTTAGCAGCAGCTAGACAGGGTGATCAAATTAACCCTGAAAAAGCTTCTTCTGGATCACAATTCTATATCGTACAAGATGAAAGAAATTGTGCTCAATTAGATGGACAATACACTATTTTCGGAAAAACGTTAGATGGATTAGATATAATCGACGAAATCGCAGAAGTTCAAACAAACAATCGTGACTGCCCACTAAACCCTATTAAAATTATTTCTATAATTCCTGAAAAGAAATAATTCAGTTAATTTTTCAAATACATTTTATATAGTCTAAAAATTTGGCACGTTTATTGTTATTACTATAATTAGATAGTTTTTTTATAGGTTAAGTTTTAGATAAAAAAAGTTTGGAAATAAAATCCAGACTTTTTTTATATCCATATTCTAAACACCACCTATTACATTACTATTTTTTAGATAATTTTTTATCTATTTTTTTTGTTTCAAATAATTATACTATATTTGCGTGCCTTTTCTCGTGAAGATTAGGAAGTTATATTAAATAATAAACTTTTAAAGTAAATTTTTATGTCAGTTAAAATTCGTTTAGCACGCCATGGGAAAAAGCATCTTGCTTATTTTCATGTAGTCGTAACAGACGCAAGATCACCACGTGATGGTCGCATTATTGAGCGTATCGGCTCATACAATCCAAATTTAGATCCAGCTAAAATCACTTTAGATTCAGAAAAAGCCCTTTATTGGTTAGAAAAAGGTGCACAACCTAGTGACACCTGCCGTAGAATCCTTTCTTATGAAGGAGTTCTGCTTAGAAAACACCTTAATGGTGGTATCACAAAAGGCGCATTAACTGAAGAAGTAGCTGATAAAAGATGGAACGATTGGAAAGTAGCTAGAGATGCTAAGATCTCTAAGAAATTAGATACTCTTACTACTGCACACGCACAAGCTGAAAGAGATGCTCTAGAAGCTGAGACTAAAGTTAATAACGCTAGAGCAGAAGTAATCTCGAAGAGAAAAGCTGAAGAAGCTATCAAACTTCAAGAAATAGCTGCTGCTAAAGCCGCTGAAAAAGAAGCAAACTTAGAAGCTGCGAAAGAAGCCGTAAAAGAAGCTCCTAAAGCTGAAGCTCCTAAAGCTAAAGAAGTTCTTAAATCTGAAACTCCTAAAGCTAAAGCTCCTAAAGAAGAAACTAAGGCTTAAATCTTATGTTTCCTACATTAGATGACTTAACTCCTATAGCTCGTGTCCATAAATCTTATGGTACAGAAGGAGTAGTTAGTATAGTTTTTTCATCTAAAATGGAAAATATTAAATTAGAGGAACCAATGTTTATCATTTTTGATGGACTTTTGGTTCCTTTCTTTATTTCCGACATTAAATATAAAGGGAATGATAAAGCAATAGTAAAATTCGAAAGTGTCGATCAGTTATCTGATGCTGATAATCTTTCTGGAGCAACACTTTATTATTTAAATGAAGCATTACCTAACGAAAATTCTCAAGATGATGATTTCCAACTATCAGATTTAATAGGTTTTGAAATATTAACTTCTGAAAATAATTCAGTTGGAATTATTTCTGCTGTTCATGATTTCTCAGGAAACATCTGTTTCGAAATATCCAATACAAATAAATCTGATAAGAATGATATCCTTATTCCTTATCATGATGATATGCTCATAGATCTCGATATAGAGCACAAAAAAATAAGCCTCCATATTCCAAAAGGCCTATTTTAGATTTTATTCTCTAATATTAATAAATAGGCTGTCTAACTACTATCATTTGTCTAACTGGCAACAATTTAATTATTTAAATTGTTCAATAATAGAGCGAGTTATAGAAATTTTTTCTGCAAGCAATTCTTTAGTAGTAGCTTCACATAAAAATCTTAAATAAGGTTCTGTATTTGAAGGTCTAATATTGAACCACCAGTCTGGGAATTCCAATCTGTAACCATCGAAGTCCATTACCTTAGTAGGTGTTTCTTTAGATTCGAAATAGTTACGGACTTTATCCATGGCTGCTTGTTTATCCTTTATTCTGAAATTTATTTCTCCAGAATTTTCATAATGAATAATATGATCGATAAGTTCAGATAATTTCACGCCTTTATGTTTCATTTGAGAAACAATATCCATAAGTATTAATGAAGCTAAAATTCCACTATCTGAATAAAAAAAGTCTTTAAAATAATAATGGCCTGCAAGTTCTCCACCGAATAGTCCATCGATTTCTCTTAATTTAGGTGCTGCATAAGCTCTACCTACTTTCCAAGTGTACATTTTACCACCCATAGGAGCTAAATATTCTCCAATAGCTTTAGAACTTCTAATATCTTGTATAACTGTTACTAACTTTCGTTTAACAGATCTGGACATCTTAGTCCCTGCAGATAAGTTCTCTTTCTTAGCTAATTCAGTTTGGATTTCTTTGGCTCTAGGAGATGACCCACAACCTTTCAGAAAGAAATTACCTAAAACTGCAATCATTAAATCAGGAGAAATAGCACGACCATTTTCATCTACGAAAGCTACTCGATCTGCATCTCCATCATAAATCACACCACAGTCAGAACCATTTTCTACTACAGTTTTTCTAAGCACTGCCGTATTTTCAGGAATTAATGGATTAGCTTCATGATTAGGGAAATTACCATCCATAATATCGAACAAATAATGAATATTAGGTCGTTTAGTATTAGCATTGGCACTAGCCTTAACACCTTCTCCCAGGATATCCTTTATGAATAATGAAGCCATTCCATTAGATAAATCAGCTGTAACATTAAGATTTGAAATATCGCCAAGATATCTTAATTGAAATTTTAGATAATCTTTTTTCATATCTAAATCGAAGACTTGACCTTTCTTTTCGACCACTTGGATTTCGTGGCCTTCATTAACCCAAGTTTCTAATGTTTTTAATCCTGTGTCATAGCCTACCGGCAAAGCATTAGTCTTAGATATTTTAAGACCATTGTACTGTTTAGGATTATGAGAAGCTGTGATTTGAACAGAAGCATCGAAGCATTTAATAGCAGTAGAAAAATATACTAAAGGTGTGGTCGCCAGACCTAAATCATAAACATCTGCACCTGAATCACATATACCTTTTAATAAAAAATCATGAATTTCAGGAGAGGAAATTCTATCATCTCTTCCAACTAATATTTTATCAGTATTTAATAATTCTCTTAAAAAGAAACCTATTTTATAAACATCTTCCTTATTAAATTCAACATTATAAATACCTCTTATATCGTAAGCATGAAAAGCTTTCATACTATTTCTTTTTAGTTTGTTTGAATTTATAAGAGACTTTAAATTTGCCATTAGAAATATTATGAAGTTTACTACGAATCATTTTTTTTCTTATTTGAGGGAATCTATCTACAAATAAGACTCCATTAAGATGATCAAATTCATGCTGGACCATTCTAGCTTTATATCCATCTAATTCCTCTATTTCTTCTTCTAAATTTTCATCAAAATATTTTATTTTGATCTTCGCCGGACGAATTACATCACCATAAATATTAGGAACTGATAAACATCCTTCACCGAAAGAAACTGTTTCTTTACTTTCTTCTAATATTTCAGGATTAATCATAACTCTTTTAAATCCATTTAAATATGGATATACTGATTTCATATCTGAACCATCTATGACGAATAATCTTTCACTTATTCCTGCTTGTGGAGCTGCAAGACCGACTCCATCAGAATCATACATAGTCTCCCACATATTATCAAGATATTTCTTAAATTCTTCTTTATCTATATTTTTAATATCGATTTCTTTCGCTTGGGCTCTAAGAACTGCAGAACCATAAATGTAAATAGGTAATATCATATTATATCTTTTATCTAAAATTTTATCTGTTTCTATTTCTTTCTATCCATATAAGTCTGCAAAATTAAAGCCGCACTTATTTTGTCAACAGCTCTTTTCTCTCTCCTATCTGATTTTTTCATACCACCAGCTATCATAGATTTCATAGCTAAGACTGATGTAAAACGCTCGTCTTCAAGTGTATATGGTGTATTTTTAAATTTTTTATCTAATTGTTTTAAAAAAACACTTACATATTGAGCACACTCAGAAGGTTTGTTATTTAGATTCATCGGATATCCTACTACAAATCTCTCTACTTCATAGGTTTCAGTACATTTTTTCAAATATTCCATTATCTTTGCAGTAGGTACAGTTTCTATGGGACTAGCAAAAATTCCAAGTGGATCAGAAATAGCTATTCCTGTACGTTTTTTCCCATAATCTATACCTATAAATCTTTTCATGTTGCAAATTTAGTTAAATAACTAATGGTTAAAGATAAAAAAAGAAAATATAATGTAAAATATCGTTTAGATATTACTCATGAACAGACTCATGAGAATGTTCATACTTTAGTAACTTCTAAAAGTAAAATTATACTTTGGATTTCGTTAAGTTTCATAATATTATTAACATTATTATTATTACTTGTTTTTTATACCCCTTTAAGACTTCTTATTCCAGGATATCCATCTTCAGAGACTAGAATAGAAGCAGTAAGAAATGCTGTAAAAGTGGATTCACTTCAGCAAGAAATAGATATCATAAGCTTGCAACTAACTAATATCCAAAAAATAGTAATAGGTCAAGAACCTATAAAGATAGATAGCTTAATTCAATTAAAAAGTCCTATTAAAGTTAAAAAGGAAATTACTAATGCTAAACGAAATAAAGAAGATTCTCTTGTTAGAAAAGAAATTATGGATTATGAAAAATATCATTTAAGAAATACTGGGAACAAGAAAATAAATCAATTAGAAAATCTATTATTCTTTCCTCCAGCTACAGGTGTAATCACTCAAGAATATGACCCTATTATTTCACATCCATTTATTGATATAGCTGTACCAGAAAACACTATCGTTTCAGCCACATTAGACGGAACAGTTATAGCAGCTTATTGGTCTGACAAAACTGGATATAACATTCATATTCAACATGCTAATAATTTAATATCAGTATATAAACATGGAATTAAATTGTTAGTAAAAACAGGAGATAAAGTAAGTGCAGGTACACATATAGCTATAATAGGCAATACAGGAGAATTAAGTACAGGATCTCATTTACATTTCGAGTTATGGCATAATGGTGAAGCTATTGATCCATCTCTTTATATAAAATTTTAAAATGAGTAAAAAGAAAATAGCAATATTGGGTTCGACAGGTTCCATAGGTACTCAAACCCTTGATATTATCAGAAGAAACCCTGACAAATTCGAAGTGTCACTTTTAACTGCTAATACAAATTCTAAATTATTAATAGAGCAAGCTAAAGAATTTGAGCCCAATACAGTAGTGATTTGTGATTCAAATCATTATGATAAGGTTCAAGCAGGCCTTTCTAAGACTTTCGTGAAAGTGTTTACAGGTATAGAATCTGTGTGCGAAATAGTAGAAAATTCTGATGAAATAGATGTGGTCTTGGCAGCAATGGTAGGATTTGCTGGAGTAGAACCTGTAATATCGGCTATACGTGGAAGAAAAATCATTGCTTTAGCTAATAAAGAAACTTTAGTAGCTGCTGGCTCTGTAATTATGAAGCTCGCCGCTCAATACCATGTACCTATTCTTCCTGTAGATTCTGAACATTCAGCTATTTTTCAGTCAATTCAAGGATGTCAAGAAAAAACAGAGATAGAGAAAATATTACTTACTGCTTCAGGTGGTCCTTTTCTATATAAAACCACCGAAGAAATAAAAATGGCCAAATTGACGGCAGTATTAAACCATCCAAACTGGAATATGGGTGCAAAAGTCACTATTGATTCTGCTTCCATGATGAATAAAGGATTTGAAATGATAGAAGCAAGCCTACTTTTTCAGATGAACCCTTCTGATATTCAAATAATAATTCATCCTCAATCCATAATTCATTCTATGGTACAATACCGAGACGGAGCTATAATAGCTCAGTTAGGTATCCCAGACATGAGAATTCCTATTCAATATGCATTAACATATCCTAATAGAATAGATTTAGATTTACCTCGTTTGGATTTTTTCAAACTTAAACAATTAGATTTTATAGAACCTGATAGAAGAAAATTCCCCTGCATTGACATAGCATATCATGCTGCTCAAGAAGGTGGAAATATACCATGTATAATGAATGCAGCTAACGAAATTGCCGTCCAGGCAGTTTACAAAGAAAAAATACCTTTCTATAAAATTCCAGATATTATCGAAAAAGTTATCAATAAAAGTAGCTTAATAAAAGACCCTTCTATGGAAGATATAAAGACTTCTAACAAGGAAGGCAGACTTTTTGCTAGTGAAATAATAGAAAAATTATAAAATGGATATAATTATAAGAATCATACAAGTAATACTAGCATTATCTCTTCTGGTCGTAATTCACGAATTTGGTCATTTTCTTTTTGCTAAGTTATTCAAAATAAGAGTAGAAAAGTTTTATCTATTCTTCCCTCCTGCTATTGTTAAATACAAATCAAAACACAGTGATACTGAATGGGGTATCGGCTGTATTCCACTTGGAGGATTTTGTAAAATATCTGGTATGGTAGATGAATCTTTAGATAAAGAAGGTATAAATCACGCCCCTAAACCATGGGAATTTAGATCTAAACCAGCTTGGCAAAGACTTTTAGTATTATTTGGTGGAGTGTTATTTAACTTCATATTAGCTATAATTTTATATACAGCTATTCTACAAACTTGGGGTACTGAAGTTTTACCAAATGAAAATGCTATTTACGGTATAGAAACAAATGATTTATCTTATGAAATGGGATTTAGAGACGGTGATAAAATTATTTCTTTTAACGATAATATCTATCCCAAGAATTTTTCAGATTTACAGTTAGACTTAATAAGAAATCAAGCTACTAAAGCTACCGTTATTAGAAATAATGATACGATTAATTTAAATTTAGACCCCGTATATTTACCGGCTTGCTTAAATAATGCTGGTATGTTTATGCTCTCTGCTCCTATTATTGTAGCAGAAATCCCAGACACATCTATTAATGTTAATTCTGGATTGCTAGCTAACGATAGATTCGTACAGTTAGGAACATATTCCACTCCTCGTTTCAGAGCTATACAAAAGGCTTTAAATCATTATAAAAGCGAAACTATTTCTACAATATTTTTAAGACAACAAGATAGCATTAGTATAAACTTGAAAGTCAATGCTGACAGTAAGATAGAATTAGTGTTACAGTCAGATATCAAGGATTTCGTAATAGATAAAGAATCATATGGTTTATTCGATGGTTTAGCTGCAGGAGCCAATAGAACATGGGAACAAATATCTAATTATATAAAAGAATTAGGTCTAATATTCTCACCTCAAACTAAAGCTTATAAAAGCGTCGGGAGTTTTATAGCTATCGGAAGTATTTTCCCAAAAGCCTGGGATTGGAGAATTTTCTGGAACATTACAGCTATGTTATCGGTAATGCTGGGTGTACTTAATTTGGTTCCTATACCTGGATTAGATGGAGGTCATATTATATTTACTTTATATGAAATGATAACCAGAAGAAAACCTTCAGACAAATTCTTGATAGTAGCACAAATAATAGGAATGATACTATTATTTGCCTTAATATTCTTAGCTTTCGGCAATGATATCGGGCGATTAATTAATTAATTTTAGAAAAATAAATGATTGCTAATTAACTAAAAAAACATATTATGAGATATTTTCACCTAATAATTATCAGTTTATTGACTATTTTAATTTCAAGCTGTGGCAATAATAAAAAAGTAGAGAAAGAACAATACTTGCCTACTATTAGTGGTAAAGAAGGAGATGTATTAGTAATTATTGAAAATAAATTATGGGAAAATCCAATAGGCGCAAGTATTAGATCTATCTTATCTGCAGATTATCCATATTTACCTCAGGACGAACCTATTTTCAATGTATTTAGTGCTCCTCATTCAACCTTTAACGGTACTTACAGATTCCATAGAAATATATTTGTATTAGAAATATTGCCGAATGTTAAAAAGTCAACTATTAGATATTTAAAAAACGAATGGGCTAAACCTCAAGCAGTAATAGCTATCTCCGCTAAAAGCCAGAAAGATGCACTTACTCTCATTAATACCAACCAAGATAAAATAACTAATTTCTTTGAAACAGCTGAAAGGGAGAGAGTTATAAATATAGCCAAAAAATACAATGATGCTAACTTACAGAAAATAGTAGCGAATGAGTTCGGAGGTTCTCCATATATTCCCATGGACTTTTCATTGAAAAAACATGTACCTGGATTCATATGGATTTCTTATGAAACGACTTATGTAAACCAAGGTATTCTAATGTATAAATATCCTTATTCTGGTCCTAAAGATTTAACTGTAGAGTCTATTATTAATAAAAGAAATCTAATCTTAGGAAGATTTGTTCCTGGTATGAGATTAAACTCTTTTATGACTACTAGTACTTTAGTAAATCCTGGTATTAGAAAAGTAACTTACCACGATTTTAATATAACCGAAACTAGAGGTTTATGGGAATTAGAAAATGACTATATGGGTGGTCCATTTATTTCTCATTCATTCTTATCTAAAGATAAAAAAGAAGTAATCGTTATGGAAGTATTTGTATATGCGCCCAAATTCAATAAACTAAATTATTTAAGACATATCGAGTCTATTATTTATTCTTTTAAGTGGAATAATATTTCAAATAACATAAAAAAATAATGTTTAGTACTTGGAAGGTAAAAAAAAATTTATACCTTTGCACTCCTTAAAAGAGATTATGTCTTTATCTGGTGGGTTCGTCTAACGGTTAGGACTCAAGATTTTCATTCTTGCAATAGGAGTTCGATTCTCCTACCCACTACCAAATAAAAAAATAAAAAAATGGCTAATCATGCATCAGCTGACAAGCGTCAGCGCCAAAACGAAAAACGCAAATTGCATAATCGTTATTATGCAAAAACAACGCGTAATGCGATTAAAGCGTTAAAAAACACTACTGATAAAGAAGCTGCAATTACTATGCTTCCGAAAGTATCATCAATGATTGATAAACTTGCAAAAGTTAATATTATTCACAACAATAAGGCTTCAAACCTTAAAAGTGGAATCACTGTTTATGTGAAAAAATTATAAGCAATTTATACCTTTTTGCAAGACTAATAGTATAAAACTTCTCAACTTTGTTTGAGAAGTTTTTTTATGTTACATAATTCAGACTTTATAGTATATTCTATATTTCAAATCTAGACAAATAACTGGATTTATTAATTGATAATAACGAAAGAGAAAGATGAAGAAGATTAATATCAAAGATTGGAACAAAGAGGATCGACCAAGAGAAAAGATGCTATCTTTAGGAGCTGCTTCTTTATCCGTAAGTGAATTAATAGCTATTCTTATCAGAAATGGAAATGAAGAACTTAATGCAGTAGAATTAGCAAGAGAATTACTTTATCATTGTAAAAATTCATTACATAACTTATCGACTTTTCCTATCGAAAAAATGACTAAAATTTTAGGGATAGGTACAGCTAAAGCCATAACTATAAAAGCTGCTTTCGAATTAGGTAAAAGAAAATCTAATGAAATTCTAGAAGATAAACCTTTAGTAAATTCTTCTACTAATGTTTATAAAATTATGGCTTCGCATATATCAGATCTCAAATATGAAGAATGTTGGATTCTCATATTAAATAGAGCTAATAAATTAATAGAGAAATATAAAGTTAGTATGGGAGGTATATCATCTACCATAGTAGATAATCGCCTTATCATAAAAAAGGCTATAGATAATTTAGCATCCGGATTAATTCTCGTGCATAATCATCCTTCCGGGAATCCTACACCCGGAATTCAAGATAAAAAGCAGACTAAAATTCTTAAAGATGCTGCTGCCCTCATGAATATAATTTTACTAGATCATATAATAATTGCTGGTAATAGATATTTCAGTTTCTCAGATGAATCACTTATACTTTGAACGATATATTTCTTGCACTTTGATATATATGTTTTATCTTTGCACAAAATTATTCGCTATGAAAATAATTAATCTAAGTGAACAGTCTTCTATTCTCACCCAGTATATTTCAGAAATAAGAAATAAAGATATTCAGAAAGATAAATTGCGTTTTCGCAATAATATCGAAAGAATCGGTGAAATTTTCGCATATGAAATTAGTAAAATAGTCGATTATGAAGACTGTGAAATTCGTACTCCTCTAGGTATAGCTAACTGTCGTAATCTTAAACAAAATATCGTAATTGCTAGTATTATACGAGCTGCACTTCCTTTGCATAAAGGTTTTCTTAACATTTTCGATCAAGCAGATAATGCTTTTATCGGAGCATATAGAAAATACGGCAAAAATAATAAATTTACTATTCACATAGATTATGTAAGTGCACATGAAGTAGATAAAAAAATCTTAATTTTAGCAGATACTATGCTAGCTACAGGTGCATCCATAGAAATAGCATATAACAGAATTTGTCAAGATGGAACTCCTAAACATTCTCATATAGTTTGTCCTATTTCTAGCAAACAAGGCATTGAATATCTTTCAAAAAATCTTCCTTCTGATAATGTAACATTATGGGTAGGATCTATAGATGAAGAACTCACAAATAAATCTTACATAATTCCAGGGTTAGGTGATGCAGGTGATTTATGCTTCGGTACCAAATTATAACTCCTTACGAAGCCTAGCGATAGGGATATTTAACTGTTCGCGATATTTGGCCACAGTTCTACGCGCTACCTTATATTCTTTTACATAAAGCACTTTGACTAATTGCTCATCTGTATAAGGGTTACGTTTATCTTCCTCTGAAATAATTTCTTGTAGAACTTTCTTAATTTCTCTAGTAGATACTTCTTCCCCACTTTCTTTAGTAAGACCTTCTGAAAAAAAATATTTAAGAGAGAATATACCAAAATTAGTTTGAATATATTTGCAGTTTACTACACGTGAAATAGTAGAAATATCTAAATTCGTTTTTTCTGCAATATTTTTAAGAACCATAGGTCTTAACTTAGCTTCATCTCCATCGATAAAGAAATCATGTTGAAATTCTAAGATAGCATTCATGGTATTTTTTAAAGTATTTTCTCTTTGTTTTATAGCTTCCACGAACCATTTAGCAGAATCTAACTTTTGTTTTACGAAAGTAGCAGCTTCTTTACTAGCTCTTGTAGATTCTCGAGATGCTTTATCCAAAACATTAGCATAGTTTTTATTTACTCTTAATTCAGGAACATTAAATCTAGGCATAGTCATTATTAACTCCCCCTCTTTAAAATCAAGTACAAAATCAGGAACTACTTGTTGGGCTTGTTCTGAATAAGAATCATCCAATTGTCCACCTGGACGGGGATTAAGACGTGTTATTTCTACTATTGCACTTTTTAAATGTTCTTCGCTAATATTCATTTTAGCGATAATCTTTTTAAAATGCTTTTTTGTAAATTCTGGAAAATAATCCTTTAATATTATTCTGGCGTTTTCTTTATCAGGAGAATCCACCAAAGTAGGGATTTGTAGTAGTAAACATTCTTGTAAATTTCTAGCACCTATCCCAGTAGGATCAAATTGTTGAATAATTTTAAGATTTTGTTCTATTTTTTCTAATGTAGTTTCTATATTTAATCTGAAAGAAATGTCATCTTTAATAGATTCTAAATCTCTTCTTAAATATCCATCTGAATCTAAACTTCCAATAAGAAAATGAGCAATCGATCTACTTTCAGCGTCTAAATGAATATATCCCAATTGCATTTCTAAACTTTGATGAAAACTCTCTTTTACAGAGAAAACATTATATTCAGGCTCGATATCCTTACCTCTATTATTCACATAATATTTATATGAAGGAGTAGGGTCATCATCGGCATATTCACTGATAGCCACATTTGTAGACTCTTCCCCGTCATCTTCATCTATTACCTCATCAAGAACTGGATTTTCTTCTAACTCTTTTTTTATCCTCTGCTCTAACTCAATAGAAGGAAGTTCCAGCAATTTAATGGTTTGAATCTGTAAAGGTGATAGACCTTGCTGAAGTTTTTGCTGTAATCCTTGCTTTAACATATTTACAAAGATAATATTATTTTTAACTTTGTATAAAATACAAAGCATAGATTTATGGAGACTTTAAATTACACACAAATAGACATTGAGAAAATCATAGCAAATAAAAGAAAAAGAAAAAACTCAGGGGTACTTAAGCTTGTTATTAATTTACTTAAGCTAATACTTCATCAAGATACTATAAATGTAATGCTCAAAAAAAATAAAGGGTACACTGGTTATGAATTCACTACTCATATTTTAGAAGAATTAAATGTTCAATTCAGAATACATTCCAAGACCGAATTAGATTCTAATAAATCATATTTATTTGTTTCAAATCACCCTCTAGGTGGTTTAGATGGTCTAATTTTTATTTCTTACTTAGGTAAAAAATTCGGAAATATTAAAGCTCCTGCTAATGATTTATTAATTAGTATAAAAGAATTAAAGGATGTTTTCGTCCCAATTAATAAATATGGTAAAATGAATTTTACTAATGCCAATACTTTAAATAATGCATTTAATAGCGGCTCTCAATTTTTATTTTTTCCTGCTGGTCTCTGTTCTCGTCTTATTAAAGGAGAAATAAAAGATTTAAGATGGAAAAATACTTTTGTAAAAAAGGCTGTGGAATATAAAAGAGATATAGTTCCTATGTATTTTTCAGGGAAAAATTCGATGTTTTTTTATAGAGTAGCAAAACTTCGTAAGTTTTTTAAAATCAAGTTTAATATAGAAACTATTTTCTTACCAAATGAAATGTTCAAACAGAAAAACACTATATTTGATATATATATAGGAAATCCCATTCCATACTCGACTATCAATAAAGATTATAGCTATAATGAATGGACTCATATTATCCGAAATAAATGTTACGATTTAAATAAATGATTAAATGGAACCACTAATAAAACCAATTGCTAGGAAATTAATATTAGATGAACTCACTTCCGAAAAGTATATAAGAAATACCCGAAGAGGAGGTAATGAATTATATGAAATTACTAATGAAAATTCACCTAACACCATGCGTGAAATAGGTCGCTTGAGAGAGTTATCTTTTAGAACAGGTGGTGGTGGTACAGGAAAATCTTGTGATATAGATTCATACGATATCGATTCCGAATTTTCTTATAAACAACTTATAGTATGGGATCCTAAAGATGAAGAAATCATCGGTGGATATAGATATATTCTTTGTAATGACATAGAAACTAAACACTTGGCCACTAGTCATTTGTTTGATTTTTCAGATGAATTTATAAAAAATTATCTTCCTCTTACCATAGAATTAGGAAGATCTTTCATTCAACCTAATTATCAAGGAACTAATCTTAAAAGAAAAGGCCTTTATTCTTTAGATAATATCTGGGATGGCCTTGGTGCTTTAACCGTTAAATATGATGAATTTAAATATTTTTTCGGAAAAGTAACTATGTATCAAACATATAATTCTAATGCTAGAAATACTCTTTTACATTTCCTTAATAAGTATTTTTCTGATAACGAAAAATTAGTTACCCCTTTCAAACCTCTTAATTTCGAGAACGACAATATTTATTACAAATCTTTATTTAATAATTTATCATACAAAGAAGGTTATAAAAAATTGATTAAACTCATAAAAGAAAGAGGAGAATTTGTGCCACCGCTTATTAATTCTTATATGAATCTATCTCCTTCTATGAAAGTATTCGGAACCGCTATTAATGACGTTTTCGGAGATGTAGAAGAAACAGGAATCTTACTAACTATTAAAGATGTTTATCCTGACAAATTAGAAAGACACATTAACTCTGTTAAGGTAATAAATGAAGTATTAAATGCTAAGTTTAGACCTAAATGGTGGAGACGTAATCTTCTACAAGAAAAACAGTCGGATAAAAAATCCTAATTTCTTCCATAAATCTCATAGCTTCTGATTCAGTTCTAAAATTACCCACGGTAACTTTCCAATAAGGGGTTTTATATTCTCTTTTTAAAAAAACATTTGGATATTTTTCTGTGAATTTAATAGCCATTTCACCTGAAATAGTCCTAGCATTTTGAGAGTTATCAAAGTATATTCTTATTTTATAAGATATTATTTTTCGAACAGAATTATTATTAATATATAACAGCATAGCATTATTTATAGAGTCTGGTGCTGAAATTTGGATATTTAAAGAATTTACAAATCCTAAATAAACTTCCATATTATTTTTTACCTCAAGACTATCTGTTTTTTCTGTATTAGTTTCCTGTGCAAAAGCTGAGAAGCTTATAATAATACAGATTAAAGTTAATTTTAATTTCATATTAAATTCTTATTTATTACTCTTTATCCATCTACTGACTGAAATGTTTTTAAATCTCTTACTTGTTTTTATCCCCAAATCATTTTTAAAAACTATCTTTCCTTCTACCTGAACATCAGTTTTATCTAAATGATTTAAATCAATATCCATAGAAAACATCTTTAAGAGATCAGGTACCTTCACGAAAATAATCGCATTAATATCTAAGACAGATTTAGGGTCTATCTGAACTATATTCTTTAAATTATACGTAGCAAAATTATTATTATTAACATAAATATCACCAGCTAATTTAGTTATTTTATAAGTCCTACTGCTAGGGTTATTTATTTTAAAACTTATAAGTATTTCTGCATTTGTAAAATTCTTTACTTTCACATTTTTAATGTCGAAAGATTCTAATTTTATAGCACGATAATTATTACATGAGCTAAATAAAAATAATATAGCGCTAAAGAATAATATACCTTTTAATATTTTCTTCATATATTCTACAAAGATATAAAAAAACTTATCTTTGTAATATGAATAGACATAAAGTATATTTAGAAACATATGGTTGCCAGATGAATATATATGACAGCGAAATAGCTCTTTCTCTTTTAAAAAATGAAGGCTACGACTTATGTGATAATATGGAAGAAAGTGATCTTATTCTTGTAAACACATGTTCTATTAGAGAAAATGCCGAAAAAAGAATATGGGGAAGATTAGATAGGTTTATGCAAGAAAAGAAAAAGAGAAAAGTAATAATAGGAGTTATAGGATGTATGGCTGAAAGATTAGGAAATAAACTTTTAGAACATCCAGCTGTAGATTTAGCTGCAGGACCTGACTCTTATAGATATCTTCCTTCATTAGTTCAGAATGTTATAAATAATGGTGAAAAACAGATAAATATTCAATTATCATTGCACGAAACATATGAAGAAATAGAACCTTTCCGTACAGATAAAAACGGTGTTCAAGCATATATTTCTATTATGAGAGGCTGTAATAATATGTGTACTTATTGTATAGTACCTTATACTCGTGGGAGAGAAAGAAGTAGAGATCCTCATAGTATAATTAGAGAAACTAAACAACTAATTAAAGATGGATATAAAGAAGTATGTCTACTAGGCCAAAATGTAGATTCATATGATTGGATAAATCCTAATAATCCGACTGACACAGTAAATTTTGCACAATTAATAGAAATGGTAGCACTTGTTAACCCTCATCTTAGAATAAGATATTCTACTTCTCATCCTAAGGATATGGAAAACGGAGTTCTGTATTCTATGGCTATGTATCCTAACATTTGTTCACATATTCATCTACCAGTTCAGTCTGGTAGCAATAATATGCTTAAGAAAATGAATAGGAAATATACTCGTGAACAATACTTAGAAAGAATTAAAAAAATAAAGAAGATTATTCCAAAAGCTACTATTACTACAGATATTTTATCTGGTTTCTGCGGTGAAACTGAACAAGATCACCAAGATACTTTATCCCTAATGCGTGAAGTAGAATATGATTATGCTTATATGTTTATTTATTCTAATAGAGAAGGTACTAAAGCTTCTAAATTTTTCAAAGATGATGTCCCTTTAAAAACAAAAACTAGACGTTTACAAGAAATTATTAAACTTCAGAATGTAATGTCTCTTAAAAGTAACCAAGCGGACATAGGAAAGATATTTGAAATACTTATTAATGGTCCTTCTAAAAAAGACCCTAAAGAATTATGCGGTAGAACTGAAGGAAATAAAATGTGTGTATTCCCTGCTGAAAATCACAAGGCTGGTGATTACGTTAATGTTAAGATAGATCGTTGCACTTCTGCTACCCTTATGGGAAAAATCGTTAAGTAAAAAAATTAAATACAAAATTATGACAAAAATGAGAACTCGTTATCTCGGCGATTTAAGAACTGAAATAACACACTTAGATTCAGGAGCTAAAATTATTACAGATGCACCTAAAGATAATAATGGTAAAGGTGAGTCTTTTTCACCAACAGATTTAATAGCTTCAGCACTTGGTTCTTGTATGCTTACCATTATGGGAATAGCTTGCGAAACACATAATTTCGATATAGTAGGAACTAGATTAGAAATAGAAAAATTAATGGACTCTGATCCAAGAAAAGTAAAAGAAATTATTATAGATTTTTATTTCCCAGCAAATAAAACCTATACTGACAAACAAAAGAAAATAATAGATCATATTATTAATACTTGTCCAGTTAGACTAAGCATACATCCAGATATAATAAAAAATATTAGATGTCATTATTAATCTGAAGTCCACTCGACACCATCTTTAATATCTTTTAATTGAATTCCAATTTCTTTTAATCGATTTCTAATCATATCAGAAGTAGCAAAATCTTTTTTTAATTTAGCTTCTTTCCTGATTTTTATAATCATATCCATAAGACCAGAAACTACCTTTTCAGATCCTGAAGAATCTGATTCATCTATAAGACCTAATATATCTACTACTATCACAGTAAGTAACTCTTCAAGGATTTTCTTATCATTTTCATTTATTTCCATACTGTGATCTTTTACTTGATTTACTATTTTTACTACATCAAATAAATGTGATAAAGCTATAGGAGTATTTAAATCATCACATAATGCTATCATTATCTTTTCAGGAATTTTTTTTAATCCTTCTATTTCAGGAGCTTTAGCAGACACCTCTAAATTCTTAACATCTTTAACAGCCTGCATCATTCTCTTATAACCTTTTTCTGCAGCTTGTAAAGCTGTATTACTAAAATCTAAAGTAGATCTGTAATGAGCCTGAAGAATAAAGAATCTAACTGTCATGGGAGTATAAGCTTGATCTAACATCTTATGATTACCAGTAAACAACTCTCTGATAGTGATAAAATTACCAAGAGATTTACCCATTTTTTTACCATTAATAGTAATCATATTATTATGCATCCAATACTTAACACCACTCTGGCCCCTACTTACGGTATTTTGAGCCAATTCACATTCATGGTGAGGAAATTTTAAATCCATACCTCCACCATGAATATCAAATAATGATCCTAAATATTTTTCACTCATAACTGAACATTCAAGATGCCATCCAGGAAAACCCTCACTCCAAGGAGAAGGCCATTTCATAATATGTTCAGGAGAAGCTTTTTTCCATAATGCAAAATCTAAGGCAGATCTTTTATCACTCTGGCCATCTAAAATTCTGGTATTTGAAAGCATATCTTCAATATTTCTACCAGATAAAATCCCATAATGATATTTTTTATCATAGGCTTCGACATCGAAATACACTGATCCATTACTTTCATAAGCATATCCTTTATCTAGAATCTTCTGAACTAAATTAATTTGTTCAATAATATGCCCGGAAGCTTGAGGTTCTATACTAGGACTTAAAGTATTCAATTTACGCATAGCATCATGAAAAATTTCAGTATAAGTATGCGCTATTTCCATAGGTTCTAACTTAAGAAGTTTTGCTTTCTTTCCTATCTTATCCTCACCATCATCAGAATCATTTTCTAAATGCCCTACATCAGTAATATTTCTTACATATCTAACCTTATAACCTAAATATTTAAATAATCTTACTAATACATCATAAGTAATACCGGGCCTAGCATGTCCTAAATGTGGATCACTATAAACTGTAGGACCACAAACGTATATACCTACCATTCCCGGATTAACAGATTCGAATAATTCTTTTTTTCTCGAAAGTGAATTGTAAATGTAATAATCCCTAGTCATTTGCTTCAAATTTTAATATCTACAAAGTTAAGGAAATTTTACAATTTAACCTTCTTCTATAGTTATTCTATTCGCTAACACATCATGATAAAACTTTTCTTCACCAGCTTCTGTCTGATAACGTGATTCTCTTACCCTACCCAAAACACCAATAAAACTACCCTTTTTAATTTTTTGAAAATCAAGCATACCTTTACCATTCCAAGCTACAATATTATGCCATGTAGTTTCTTCTTTTAACTTTCCAGTTTTATCTTTAAAAGTTTCATTAGTAGCAATAGAAAAACGTACTACCTTCGCATCCGCGATTTCATTAATTTGAGGATCTCTTCCGACGTATCCTCGTAATTCGATTTTGTTTACTGATTTGTTCATAATTATATATTTTAAATTAACATTAATACAAAGAAAGAATAGAAAATTTAAAATATATGTATATCACTCGCTTATAGACGATTATATCGGTTAATAATCGTTTCTATACATTTTTATCTGACTAAAATCATATATACTAATATTAATATGCCCTTTAATTTATTTATATTCATTAACCACGAATATCATCAGTAGATATACTTTAACATCCGATATAATTCGCTTAATATGCTTTTTTGTTCGATTATAATCGATTAGATAAATTTAATAAACGCACAATTTTTTTTTATAAATCGATATTATTAGATAATTTTCTTGCCTATGAAATTAGATTTCTATATTTTTCGGCAAAAAATTATGAGAAAATGTCTAGAATGTGGTAAGGAATTGTCGGGGCGAATAGATAAAAAATTTTGTGATAGCACCTGTAGATCTTCGTTCAATAATAAAAAACGCTTTGAACTTAATCAAAAAGTCAAGAGAATAAATAAAATTTTGAAAAGAAATTTTTCATTATTAGATAAGGCTTATTCTGAAAATAAAAAAGAAATAAGTATTTCTAGCCTATTAAGTCATGGGTTTCAATTCAATTATTTCACATCAACACTCAAAAACCCTTATAAACTAATATGTTACAATTATATTTATACTATAAGTAATAAAGGAGTAATTTTCATCGAGAAATTATCAGATTATTAATATTCTGACTATTTTTGTAATCATTAATAATTAATCCATCAAGAAAGTGAAAAAAATACTAATAATTACAGCTTTATTAGCTGCATTAACATCGTGTAACATGTCTAATCCTTTATTAAGGACATCTAAATTAAAATATGGTGCTCCTGAATTTGATAAAATAAAAACAGAAAACTATGTACCTGCTTTTAAAAAGTCTATATCTGATGCTAAAAAAGATATTCAAGTTATCATAGATAACAAAGAAAAACCTTCTTTTGAAAACACCATTGTAGCCATGGAGTATGCAGGCATGAATCTTACTAGAGTATCAGGCATATTCTTTAATCTTTTAGAATGTGACGGAACTCCAGAACTTCAAGCAGTCGCTAAAGAAGTTTCTCCTATGGTAACTGAATATTCTATGTTTGTATCTCTTAATAAAGATTTATTTCAAAGAGTAAAAACTTTATATAACCAAAAAGAATCTTTAAATCTAGAAGCAGAACAAATGAAACTTCTAATAGATACTTATAAGAGTTTCTCAAGAAATGGAGCAGCATTATCGTCAGATAAAAAAGCTGAATTTTCTAAAATAGCTCAAGAATCTTCTAAAATCGGATTAGCTTATAATGAAAATATGCTAAAAGCTCAAGCTGCTTATACTTTGCATATAACCGATCGTGCTAAATTAGCTGGTCTCCCTCATTTCGCTATTGGAATGGCTGCACATGAAGCTAAAACTAGAAAATTAGAAGGTTGGGTATTTACTTTAGATTATCCAAGCTTTGGTCCTTTCATCAAATATAGTGCTGTTAGAGAATTAAGAGAAGAAATATATAAAGCATTTGCTGAAAAATGTGTAGGTGGAGAATTTGACAATACTGAAAATATCAAGAAACTGATCGATTGTAGAATTAAAGAAGCTAATCTTTTAAATTATAAAACTTATGCAGATTATGCTCTTGAAAATAGAATGGCAGAAAATACTCAAACCGTTGAAGATTTCTTAGAAGACCTTAGAATTAAATCTTTACCTTTTGCCAAGAAAGAGGTAAAAGAACTTTCCGCTTATGCCCACAAGCTTGGACTAAAAGGTGAATTAATGCCTTGGGATTGGTCTTATTATTCTGCAAAACTTAAGAATGAAAAATATTCTATTAATGATGAATTATTAAAACCATATTTTAAATTAGAAAATGTACGTCAAGCTATCTTTAATTTAGCTCATAAATTATATGGCCTTAATTATACAGAAACTAATGAATTTCCTGTATATAATAAAGATGTAAAAGTTTATGATATAACAGATGCTAATGGTAAACATATGGCTTTATTATATATGGATAACTTTCCAAGAGCTACTAAAAGTAGTGGAGCATGGATGACAGAATTCATAGGAGAATATCAGTATAAAGGAAAAGAAAATAGACCTATCATTCAAATCGTTACTAACTTCACTAAACCTACTGATGATGAACCATCATTGTTATCTCACAGCGAAGTAACTACTTTATTACACGAATTTGGACATTCACTTCACGGGACATTAGCTGAAGGTACTTATCCTTCTCAAACTGGTACTAGTGTAGCTAGAGATTTCGTAGAACTTCCTTCTCAAATAATGGAAAATTTTGCTTTTGAAAAAGAATTCTTAGAATCATTTGCTAAAAATTATAAAACAGGTGAAGCCATTCCTATAGAATTAATCAATAAGATTAAAGAAGCTAAGAACTTCCAAGCTGGATATGCTAGTTTAAGACAAGTATCCTTAAGTATATTAGATATGGATTGGCATACTCAAACTACTGTTCCTAAAGATGTAATAAAATTTGAAAAAAATGCAATGAAAGATTGTAGAGTATTACCTACTATAGATGATACTGCTATCTCTCCATCTTTTGGGCATATTTTTGCAGGTGGTTATTCAGCAGGATATTATTCATACAAATGGGCTGAAGTATTAGAAGCTGATGCTTTCTCATTATTTAAAGAAAAAGGCATTTTTAATAAAGAAGTAGCTAAATCATTTCGCGATAACATCTTATCTCAAGGAAGCAGAAGAGAAGAATCCGTTTCTTTTAGAATGTTTAGAGGAAGAGATCCTAAAGCTAATGCACTAATGGAAAAATTAGGTCTTACTAAAGATAAACTTTAGAGTTAACCTATTGGATTTTTTTATATCTTTGCCAGTGAATCTTCAAGGCAGGGTTAGATTCCCTACCGGCGGTTATAGTCCGCTACCCTCTCTAAATGAGGCTGAACCGTTGAAATCACGGTACCGACAGTTATAGTCTGGATGAAAGAAGATATGCCTTGATGATGCGAATTATTAATTTTATCAAGGTACAAATGAAAAAACCAATTAAAATTTTAATTCTCGTCATCTCATTCTGTTTCGGAGCTAATTCCGTTTCAGGTTATAATGATAGAGAATTAATCAAAAGCCCTAATGACAGTCTAGTTTTAGCTATCGACCCCGATAGTACTATTGTATTACTAAACGAAATCTGTGTATCAGCCGGTATTACTACTATTTACAAATCCCCTTTAAGATTAACAAATATTAGTCGTGAAGAAATAAGTGTAAAATCACCTGGACAAACATTTCCAGAACTCCTTAAATTTAATCCAGGAGTATATGCCACTTCCGAAAGTGGTAGTTTCGGAGAAGCTAATATTAATATTAGAGGATTCAAACAAGAAAATATTTCTATTCTCTTAAATGGACTTCCTATTTCAGGATTAACTAGCGGATCGATGTATTGGAATAATTGGGCAGGGCTAGTAGATGGCACTGCCCAAATTCAATTACAGAAAGGAATAGGTAATTCTATGCTTGCTGATAATTCAGTAGGTGGTACTATTAACATCATTACTACTACTCCATCTCCAGATTTTTTTTTAAAAGTAGGTCATAACATTACTAGTTATAGTAACCAAAAAAGCTTTTTGAGCTATAATAGTGGCACACTGAAACATGATTGGTCCATAAACTTCACAGGTTCATATACTTGGGGTCCTGGACAAGTCGAATGTACTTATGTGAGAGCCGCATCATACTTACTTTCCATTTATAAAAAATTTAATAAACATAATAGCCTATTATTTACTGTATTAGGTTCACCAGAAAAACATCAACAGAGATCTGCTAGGCTAAGTTATGCTGAGGTAGAACGATATGGTAATAACTATTCTAAAAATTGGGGATATTATCAAAACGATAAAAGAAATATTAGCAAAAACTTTTATCACAAGCCATATATCACTCTAACACACACTTATAACGATATATGGAAACATAACATAAATATTCAGTGGAGAAATACTTTATATGGTGCTTATGGGACAGGAGGCGGAAGCTGGAATGAAAGTACTAACTGGGGTAATAGAATTATTGACCATCAAAAAGCAGGTTACATTGATTGGTATTCTGTCTATGCCGACAATAAAAATCCTACCAACCTCGGCAATAAATGTAACAATATTCAAACTGATTATCTAGCTGGACATATTCAAATAGGCTATTTATCTGCTTTAGATCTGAAATTAAATAAGAAATTTGATTTTCAAGCAGGACTGCATTATCAACTGTATAATACCTGGGAAAAAGAACAAATCACTGATATGTTAGGCGGGGATTATTGGTATGAAGATTACGAACATAACTCTTTAGCAGGTCTTGCACTTAGAAATCCTATAAAAAAAGAAGGCGATTATATCAGAACAAATAATGGTCGTCATACTAATTACTTAACTCTTTATTTATTAAATAATTACACTAGTGAAAATGGTAAATTAACATTAAAAATAGGTGCATCATTTAGTGGATCTACTACTAGAAGATGGGATAAATATAATTACATTAACCATATTTACAGCGATTTGGCCAAGGGTATAGGATTTAGCATAAAAGCTGGAACACTTTATAAAATCAACAATTCTAATTCTATATATTTAAACGCGGCAATTTATAACAGAGCCCCTTACGCCAAAGTATATTTTGCCAATGGTAATAATATAATTTCCCACAATGTAAAAAACCAAAAGAATTATTTAGGAGAATTTGGATACCGTCTTGTCGGCAATGTTTCAGGCCTGGAAGTAACTACATATATAGCTTATTGGAAAAACAAAGCTCTAATGAGCAATCCTTACCAACCATTGGATAATGAGCCCTATCGTTATATGGTTACGGGATTAAATGCCTTACACTACGGATTAGAAATCAATGCTTTTTATAATTTAAGTAATCAGGTAAGAATATCAGCATACGGAGCATTAAGTGAAAATAAATGGAAAAACGATGTATCAGCAAACATTTACGATCCTTACACTGGACAAATAAATCAAACAGTCAATGTATATAGCGATGGTCTTCATGTAGGCGATAGCCCACAAACACAAATAGGTGGTAAAATTATATATAGCCCCCTAATAGGCTTATCTTTCGAAAACGACCTAGTATACAATGACAGATTCTGGGCAGATTTCGACCCCGCATCAAGAACAAATATTAACGATAAATCAGATTCATACCGCATACCCGGATATTTTTTGTTAAATTTTCACGCAAAATGGCACAAACCATTTAAAAAGAACGCTATGACTCTATTCCTTAACATAAATAATGTCACCGAATCTCATTATGTCGAACGAGGTAAAGACGGCACAAATCATAATCGTGAATCATTTAGAGGATACTGGGGTGCTTACAGAAATTTCAACATTGGCATAAATTTTCGTTTTTAAAATGAGTACAATATATATTTTTAATCCCCAGCATGATATGTCTTTGGCTAATAAGGATGAAAATTTCGTTTCTCCAGCCGTATTACGAACATTAGCAAAAACTAAAGGTTGGTATATGACCTCTATAGCGAAAAGAGGAGATTATATTTATTGTGAAGATATTAATCCAAACAACATCCCTACTGTAATTCAAGAATATTGTTCAAATAATAATATTCAGGTGATTCATATATTAAAAGATATACCTATTCTTATAGAAAAAGGACTGATTACTAACATAGATGTATGGGGATGGGACTGGGCTATAAGAAAACTATTGATAAACACAGGAATTTCTAAATCCATGCTTCCTACCGATGCTTATCTAGAACGATTACATTATTTATCATCTCGCGAACGAACCATAGAAGCTATAAACTGGATAAATAATTCAGAAATTCAAAATAGATCAAAAAATTTCAAGCTATTAACTCCTACTAAAATCACTTCATTAACAGAAGCACATAACTTCGCTGAAAAATATAGAAACGTGGTTTTCAAATCTCCATGGTCAGGAAGTGGCCGTGGACTTCGTTGGTGTAGAAAAGATTTCAGTCATAGTGATACTGGCTGGTGCCAAAACATTTTAAAAAAACACGGATTCTTCATGGCCGAAAAACGCTATTCTATATTACAAGATTTCGCAATGGAATTCATTAGTGAAAATAGAAATATAAACAATAAAAATATAGATAATGGGAATGCAGAGGATGGAGATGTAAAATTTCTCGCTTACTCTATTTTTAACACTAATGGGGGTGCTTACCTCCAAAACTTAGATATTAGCGAAAAAGAAAAAGTGGAATTGCTCAGCCATTATATGCCAACCGATGAACTAAATCAAGTAAAAGAAAAGTTGAGAAAGTTTTTAAAACAATTAATTTATTCAGACTCACAGTCATACACTGGGATCATTTCTATAGATATGTTTTTTCATAAAAGTGGATTCTACCCCATTTGTGAAATAAATTTTCGTCAAACAATGGGTAACTTTTCTAACCGCTTTTATGAGATTGGAATTATGAATTTTCAAAAATTATAGACTATACAGATTTAATAAAAAATAAAAAATATTATTATGAAACGGATTATTTCTTCTATTGTGATAGGGCTAGCTGTAATAGTGCTGGTAGTTTTTAGTGTCATTAACTGGTCTAAAAAACCTTCCCAGACTGTAATAGTCTCATTGGATGGTTTCAGAATTAGTTATTTAGATAGCACCAATACTCCATTTCTATGGGAATTAGCACAGGTATCTACTTTTGCAGAAATGGCACCTAGCTTTCCATCTATAACTTTCCCAAATCATTATACATTGGCGACAGGCTTACGTCCTGAGCATAATGGTATTATTGGCAATACTTTTTACAACTATGAAAAGAAGGATTTTTATAAAATAACTAACGCAAATAGACATAATCCTGATTATTATAAAGGCGAACCTATTTGGAATACAGCAGCTAAACAAGATGTAAAAGTGGGTAGCCTATATTGGGTAGGTGCAGATGCTGCTATAAATGGCATGAAACCTTTCCTTTCTAAAGAATGGAGTAATCACCTATTGACTTTTGGACAAAGAGTAGACACTACTATTAGTTGGTTAACTAATCAAAACTGTAGATTAGTCATGACCTATTTCGAAGAACCCGATGGTGTAGGTCATAAATATGGTCCTTACGGAAAAGAAACAAAAAAAATGGTTCATTCTCTGGATAGTCTAATGGCTATCTTATATCAAGAGATTAAACAATTGCCAAATGGAGATAATATTAATTTAATTATTCTTTCGGATCATGGTATGGCTGCCGTTCCTAAGGAAAATAATATTGAACCTGAAAATTATATTAAAAATAGTTGGATTACTCATCTTGTAGGAAATATTCCTACTATGATATATGCTGAAAAAAATTGCACTGATTCGATTTATAATGCACTAAAAGATGTTGAACATTTATATGTTTGGAAACGAGCTGATATCCCTGATAGCCTTCAATTCTCTGATGATTCTAATATAGGAGACATTCTAGTCCTTCCAGAAATAGGTTGGCAGTTTAGCCACAATGCTCATTATGACGGCGGGGCTCATGGTTTTGCACCTCAAAACGTAGAAATGCATGTACCTCTTATCGCATACGGACCAGATTTTAAGGATCATTACCAGCTAAATACAATAATAAATAATACTTGCATTTATCCTATGACAGCTAAGATTATTGGAGTAAAGGCTAACACCAATGATGGGGAAAATGAACCTTACAAAAAACTATTAAAATAGTTCACTTTTAGCATAGATTTTAAATTTATCTGAAAGACGGCTTCGTTTCCCTGTTAAAGATATAAATAACAATTCTCTATCTATAGAAAGTCCATCTACATCGACTACTTGAAGTTCATTATGCATCAGCTCAGAATGTAAGGCTGCTATAGAAATCAAACCATAAGTATCAGGTGTTTCCATTAGGAAGTGCTTGATACTTTCTGTACTACCTAGATTAGTGAGAATATTTAGATCAGTTAATTCGACTCCTACTTCAGCTAAAGCAGTGTTAATAACATTCAAAGTACCAGAACCATCCTCACGAAGCACGAGTTTAAGATTCTTAAGTTCATCAATAGAAATATTGTCGACAGACGAAACATTAGCAGAAAAATCTTCATCCTGTAATCTTGTTTTTCTTACTAGAACTATTTCATCATTCTGAAACTTTTCACAATTAAATTCGCTTATGCCATTTCGACCCTCGATCATCCCCAAATCTATTCTATGATCCTGAAGCATCTTCTCGATTTGCTGAGTATTGCCATTAAACAAATTAATACGAATATCAGGATAATCATTCATAAAATGAGATAAAATCTTAGGCAAAATATATTGAGAAATCGTCGAACTAGCACCAATTTTCAATTCTCCTTTTACCTTTTTATTATAAAGACTCATCTCGAATTCTAATTCCTTATATTTATCACAAATATCAATAGCATACACATAAAAACGATTACCTTCCTCCGTTAATTTAACTGAAGAACGAGTTCTTTCAAAAAGTTGTACCCCATAAGACGCCTCTAACTCCCTAATATGTTTAGAGATAGCAGGCTGTGAAATATATAATTTTTCAGAAGCTCGTGTGAAACTTAAAGTCTCAGCTACCGAAATAAATACTTGTAATCGAAAATCATTCATAACACAAAATTATAAAGAAAATTTAGAAAGATTACTAAAAGACTGAAAAATATCAGAAGTACTATAAAAAAGCCTCCGATTAATATCGAAGGCTTTCTGTAGCGAGACCCAGGATTGAACTGGGGACCTCATGATTATGAATCATGCGCTCTAACCGGCTGAGCTATCTCGCCATTATGTTGAGATACCAAGAATCGAACTTGGGTTTACAGAACCAGAATCTGTCGTGTTACCACTGCACTATATCTCAATATGGATAATACTCTAATTGTTAATTCTATTAAGTATTATTAAGGAGTGCAAAGGTATAAATAATTTAATAATTACAAAATAATTTATTTATAAAATAACTTCTGTTACAGCCTATTAATACTACCATTATTCAGATATAATGAGGAATAATTTGAAAAATATATTGTTACTTAAAAATCAAAACAGTAGCATATGTAGCTATCCCTTCTTCCCTACCGATATAGCCCAAATGTTCTGTAGTAGTAGTTTTTACAGAAACTTGATCTACCCTACAATTCATTAAAGAGGACAGAGTGCCTACCATTAATTCGCGATACATCAGAAGTTTAGGTTCTTGTGCTAAAATAGTGATATCTACATTACCTATATTGAACCCCCGATCTCTCACCATAAGCATTACTCTAGATAAAAGAATTCGGCTATCTATATTTTTATATTCATTTTCTGTATCTGGAAAATGTTGGCCAATATCTCCTAAAGATAAAGCACCTAATAATGCATCACATAAAGCATGTATAACTACATCCCCATCAGAATGTGCTACAAGTCCTTTAGTATGTTTTATTTCTACTCCTGCAAGTACTAATTTTAATCCTTTAGCTAATTTATGCACATCATATCCGTTCCCGATTTTAACATTAATCCTATCCATAATATTATCTTTATTTAGTTTTACTACTTTTGTCATAAATTATTGGCACTTATTTTGATATATTTAATATAGTTCTAAAATTATTTCGATACAAAATTAATCAAATATTTTTTCTATATTTGAATTTTAAGAAAACAATATATTATGGGATTACATATTAGCTTTTTTAGCACTCCTAAACATAAAGTTTTTCATTATAACCCTATGTACTACGATGAAACCAAAGAAAAAATTGGTCATAAAGTAGCAGAGGCGAAACGTGAAAAGGCTATTCGTGAAGGAAAAACTCCTAAGAAAAACGTCGATTATGTACCGGGGACTCTTATCCGTGGAAAAATCACTAGTAACTTAGATAATAATAGAAAAAGTTCTATTAAACCAGGTTCTAAAAAGTTAATTACTCTTTTAGGATTGATAATACTCTTTATTTTAGTTTTCAGTTTCGGTGATTATTTTATTAAATTTTTAGGTATTATTAAATAATCCTCATAGTTTGTCCTTGATAATTTATGCTCAAAGTTTTATCTTCACATATATCAAATTTAATAGCTGCCGGAGAGGTCATTCAAAGACCTTCTTCAGTAGTGAAAGAACTTATTGAAAACAGTATCGATGCTGGTGCTGACAGTATTGATATAATTATTCAAGATTCAGGTCGTACCTTGATTCAAGTTATCGATAATGGTAAAGGCATGACTCCTGAAGAATGTTCTATTTGTTTTCTTCGTCACGCTACTTCTAAAATAGAAAAAGCCGAAGATCTTAATTCTATTATGAGTTATGGTTTTAGAGGAGAAGCATTGGCATCTGTAGCTGCGGTTAGTGAGGTAACTCTAAAAAGTCGCGAGCAAAAAGCAGAAATAGGTATCACTTGTGATTTTATAGAAGGAAAAATGGTTTCGCCTAGTACCCATCCTAATGAATGTGTTATACCAGTAGGTACAAATATATCAGTAAGAAACCTTTTTTATAATGTTCCTGCTCGTAGAAAATTTTTAAAATCTGATGCTTCTGAATTCAGAGACATAATACAAGAGTTCATTAGAATAGCGATTTGTCGTCCTGAAGTAGATATGTCATTAATTCATAATAGTAAGAATGTCTTTAAATTATCACGCACGCTTAATATCAAACAAAGAATATTAGATACAGAGGGAAATACTATGCTGAAGGAATTGATTGACATCCATACGACTACTTCGATTATTAGTGTTTCAGGCTTTATCGGTATTCCAGAAGAAGCTAAGAAACGTCAGACTAAACAATATCTTTTCGCAAATGGTAGATATTTTCATTCTCCCTATTTTAATAAAGCGATTACTAAAGCTTACTCTAATCTAATTCCTGATGGATATCATCCTTCATTTTTCATTTTTATGGAAGCTAATCCTGAATCAATGGATGTAAACATTCATCCTACTAAAGCAGAAATAAAATTTGAAAATGAATCCGAAATATTTGAATTACTTAATGCCGCAGTTCGTGAAGCACTTGGGAAAAATTCCTTATCGGCCACAATAGATTTTGATACAGAAGGAACCATCAATATTCCTGTAGCTGACCTTCACAAATCTTATCTTATTCCTCCTAAAATAAATTACGATCCATTGTTCAATCCTTTTAATCAGACTGATGAAGAATTCGAATTCTTAGATCATGGATCACACAAGGAAAATCATAAAGAGAAATATTACAATAATATTTTCGAAGATGCATCTTTATGCACTAATAATATAATTCAACTTCATAATAAATACCTTATTACTCCTGTAAGTTCAGGAATATTATTAATAAATATTCCAAGAGCTCGAGAAAGGATTCTTTATGAAAACTATTTAAAAGAATTAGATAATTTCAAACCTATTGTCCAATCTTCATTATTTTCACAAATTATAGATTTAGATGAAAATTCTATTTCTATTCTTAAGGAACATAAAGAAAAAATAGAGATGATGGGATTCGATATAGAATTTGGAAAAGATAATCTTATAACAGTAAATGGATTGCCTGACGGATTTAACACCGATGCTGAATCTATCAAAACAAGTATAGACGATTTAATTATTATCTTGTCAGATAATACATCAAAAGATATTATGAAAGCTGAAGAACGCCATAAGATAGCTCTTAAACTGGCAAAATCTGGCGCTTCTAAAAAATCTAAAAATCTCACTAGTTTAGAGGCACAATTCTTGATAGATTCTTTATTTGGATGCTCTGAACCCGAAAACACACCTGATGGGCTAGCATGCATGACTATATTATCGTCAAAAGAACTAGATAAAAAATTTAAATAATGTCGTATTTTGGAAACCAAGGTGGAGGCCTTAGACTTAACATGCCTCCTGTAGTTAAGAATCTTATTATCATAAACATAATAGTATATTTAGCCACTGCTCTTAGCGGAGACCTATTGTTTAAATATCTATCTCTTTTTTATGTAGGTTCTCCATTTTTTCAACCTTATCAGATACTAACTCATATGTTTATGCATGGGGGTTTTTGGCACATATTCTTTAATATGTACACACTATATATTTTTGGCTGTGTTTTAGAAAATACTTGGGGCAGTAAGAAATTTCTAATTTACTATCTAGTCTGTGGTATTGGTGCTGCTATCTTACATGAACTTGTGATGTATATCCAAGTGGAAAATATTCAAGAGGGATTAGTAGCAGGTCAATATGCTGCTAAAATGGCCTACCAAAAAATTATGCTCACTCCTACTGTAGGTGCTTCAGGTGCTATATACGGATTATTATTAGCTTATGGAATGCTTTTCCCAGAAAACAGATTAATGCTTATATTCCCTCCTATAGCTTTGAAAGCTAAATGGTTTGTATTAATTTTCGGAGTAATTGAATTATTAACTGGGGTTTTCAGCACAGGCGACGGAATAGCTCATTTCGCTCACTTAGGTGGTATGATCTTTGGCTTTATATTATTGATGATTTGGAAAAAACAAAATCGAATGTATTATTAGTTATAAGTGGTTATAACTTTAGATAAGTAAAAATTATCTATTGAACTATTAAAAAACCATGACTACGAAAAAAACAAAACATCATTTTTTACTGAGTATATCTTTTAGGATGATTTTAATCATATCTGGAATTATGCTGGCACTAGGATATTCTTCTTTTTTCATAAATCCAGCCCATTTCAGTTTCCCTAGTTTTTTCGGATTATACTTCGTCCCTATAGCTCTATTGAATATTATTTTATTCTTCATTGGGTTAGCTAGACGATCTAAATCTTCATGGATTCCTTTTATATTATTATTACCTACTCTACTATTTTCAGAGTTCTATGTTCATCTCGGAGATAGAGATTTAGTAAATCCAAATAGAACAGAATCTTTAAAAGTAATGACATACAATGTCGGTAGATTTAAATCTGCTAAATCTAATATGTCTACAAATCTTTGTTATGACAATGTGAGAAATCTTATCAAGAATGAAAATCCTGATATAGTGTGCATGCAAGAATTTTACTCAAAGGATACTAATTTTAGAAAACAGTTTACAAGATATCCTTATATCAAGTATCGTTTTTTTAGATTTCGTTCAGGTAGCTATTTTGGTAATGTTATTTTAAGCAAATATCCTATGGTCTCTGGTGGTTATATAAAATTTACTAACAGTACTAATCTAGTGGTATATTCCGATATTAAGATAAACACTAATATCATGAGAATATATAATTGTCACCTAGAGTCTTACAATATTTCTTTAACATCATTGATTAAAAAATTAAGAGTTCCAGCTGATGAACTGTCTCAAGAGATTATAGCTGTTCATGATAAAATGAAGCTCACTAATAGTAGAAGAGCTAAGCAAGTAGATCAAGTTATTCGACATATATCTAATTGCAAATACCAAAATATAGTTTGTGGAGACTTTAATGATACCCCACTTTCCTATACATATTATAAATTGAGTCGTAAGAAAAAAGATAGTTTCGTAGAAGCTGGGAAAGGATTTAGTGCTACTTATTCGGCCCTTTGGCCAATGCTGCGAATAGATTATGTCCTATCATCCAAAGTATTTGACATAAGGAAACACTCGACTATCAAAAGTGCTACCTTCTCCGATCACTATCCTATTACTACTGTTTACTCCTTGGCTAAAGCCAATACTGTCACTGATACAAAATAAAAAAATGAGATATAATATAGACAAAAGTCTTCAAGAAAAAGTTAAAAAAGCTACTGCCATTCTTAATCAAGGTGGTATAATTCTATACCCTACAGATACTATTTGGGGAATTGGCTGCGATGCCACTAATCCTGAAGCTGTTAAGAAAATCTATGATATAAAAAACCGAAATGATGCTAAAAGCATGATAGTATTGGCTAAAGATATGGTTATGGTCGAAAGATATGTAGAGAAAGTCCCTGAAATAGCTGACCAACTTATAGAAATCACAGAAAAACCACTTACTATTATATATCCTAATGCTATTAATTTAGCAAAAAATGTAATAGCAGAAGACGGAAGCATAGGAATTAGAATTCCTAATCATACTTTCTGTCAACAATTATTATATCATTTTAGAAAACCTTTAGTATCTACATCTGCTAATCTTTCAGGCATAGGAGCACCTTCTACTTTGGCAGAAATAAGTCAAGACATCAAATCTGCAGTAGATTGGATAGCTGATTCTAAATATGAAAATGAATCTAGCCGGAAAGCCTCTTCCATCATAAAATTAAGTATTAGCGGCGAAGTTAAAATTATACGAGAATAAATAAACTGATAAGTTTATTAAAAATTTATCCTTGTTTAGAAAGATTGGCAGCTGCCACAGTCATTAGTGCTGCTGTTTCTATTCTTAACCTAGATTTTCCTAACGAAATAGGGATAAAACCTGCATCAGAAGCCATTTGAATTTCCTCCATAGAAAAATCACCTTCTGGCCCTATAAGAACCATTGACCTAGAATCGAATTCATTTTTAGCCTTCTTAAGAGCATCGACTATAGAAATACGTTTAATTTTCAGACCTTCAGAATTTACTAATTCATGATCACAATAAGCTATCATCTTAAGTCCATAAAAATTCTTTGTTTCTTCTATATAATTCTTAAATATAGTCAAAGGTTTTAGTTCAGGAATATATCCTTTAAGGGACTGCTTAGCAGCTGATAGCATAATTTTACTCTGACGTTCAGCATTCATTTGTTTTCTTTCAGAATGTGCACAAACCAATGGGGTTATCTCATCTATACCTATTTCTGTACTTTTTTCAAGAAACCATTCGAATCTATCCATCTTTTTAGGAAGGGCTACCGCCATATGGAGAAAATAATCATGCAGGCCGAAATTAGCTTCTATACTTTTGATTTTAAGGACAGTAGCTTTAATATTTGCATCCTCTATAATAGCATGATAAAGATTTCCATCACCTCCACTTACCTTAACTTCATCCCCTGCTCTTTTTCGCAGAACTTTTACACAATGAACCGATTCTTGTGCTGATAAAATTATTTGATCGTTTTTAATATCATTTGAATAAAAAATTTCCATATTACAAATATAAAATATAATTTTTTACCTTTGGAGGATTATAGATTTAATATCTTTAACTTTATAAGCCAAAAATTAGTAAATACATTATTATGAAAGAAACCTCCTATATATTTGCTCGGTCAAGGTAATGGTGTAATGATAAATTTTGATAAAGTCAATAAATAAAAATAATAAAAACAAGAATTAATGGCGTATATAGGATTACTATCCGATACTCATACATATCTCGACACAGCACTAAAGAAATTTCTTGATCCTGTCGATGAAATATGGCATGCTGGTGATTTTGGGGATTTAAAAACCTATAAAGAATTAGCTGCTTTCAAACCTTTGAAAGGAGTATATGGTAATTGTGATGGAAAAGATATACGTTCATACGTTCCCTATATTCAGAATTTTACTATCGAAGGAATGAAAATTCTCATGATGCATATAGGAGGTTATCCTGGTCGTTATGACCGTCGCGCTTTCCAATTAATTATAGCTCATAACCCTGATATTTTCGTTTGCGGGCATTCACATATTTTAAAGATAATGAATGATCGTAAGTTCAATATGTTAGATATAAATCCAGGAGCCGCAGGTATTTCTGGCTTTCATCAAGTTAGAACTGCACTTCGTTTTAAAATCGAAAAACACAATATTTCCGATATGGAAGTCGGAGAATGGCCCCGTTAATTAATTACTAAAATAATTTCAAAAACAATACTTTATGAAAAAAAAACTATTTATAATTTTGTGTGGAATGTTTCTTTTAGGAGAATTAGTAAACGCTCAAGAAAGGACTCCTATCACACATGCTAACTATGCAAAAGCAGAGCAATTCTCTCAGAAAAAGATGGAAAGGATGCTTCATTCTCAAACAGTTTCTCCTAATTGGTTTAAAGATTCTGACAAATTTTGGTATAAATGGGAAAACTCAGATGGAACTAAATATTTCATAGTCGATCCAGCTAATAAATCTAAAAAAGAAATATTCGACATGGACTGGATGGCTGAACAAATTTCCATCTTTACACATGATCCATTTGATTGGCAACATATTCCTTTCAAAAAATTCAGATTAAAAGATGATAAATATTTCTATTTCGACATTCAATCTAATTTAGAGATTCCTAAAGAATTAACTGAAAAAGAAAAACTAGCTAAAGATAAATTATCTAAAAAAGACACTACCGATACTAAATCTCCAGCGCCCAAAAAACGTCCTGAAATGGTTAAGAAATTATTCCATTTCAAATATGATCTATCTACTGGAACATTAACAGATGCTACTAAGGAAGTTAAAGCAGAAAAAAAGAGAAATGAATTTCCACGTTGGGCTAATATTTCTCCAGACTCTAGTTACGTACTATATGCTAAAGGTTATGATCTTTATTGGATGGATATGACTAACATGCGTAAAGCCATGAAAGATGAAAAAGATAGTACTATCATAGAAACTAGACTTACTAAAGACGGTGTTAAAGATTTTTCTTATGGTGGTGATAATTATAAAGGTTCTGGCGATATAGATTCTACTAAAAAAACAAAAGTATGGTGTTATTGGGCCCCAGATTCTAAACACTTTGCTTTCTTGAAATACGATATGAGAATGGTAAAAGATTTATGGGTAATCCATTCTATTAGAGCTAAAAGACCAGAATTAGAAACATATAAATATGAAATGCCAGGAGAACCTGGTAACAAAACATATATGATGATTTTCGATATGGCCACATCTAAATATAAATATATAAACACCTATGCTTATAAAGATCAAAGTTTAGATTTATTCTCTAAAAACCGTACTCATAAAGATAGTTATAACAAATGGTTTAAGATGATTTGGATGGGTGATAATGAAAATCTATATCTTGCTCGTAAAAGTAGAGACCTTCATAAAATAGACATTTGTCGCCTCAACATTAATGAAGATACTTTACATGTTCTTTTCGAAGAAAGACTTAATACTTACCAAGAAATTCATTCTTTAAGACCTATTAATAATAGCAAACAAATGCTTTGGTGGTCTGAAAGAAACGGTTGGGCTCAGCTTTATCGCTACGATTCTAATGGCAAATTATTAAATAAAGTAACTAAAGGTGCATTCCATGTCCATAAGATCATTAACACATGTGATGCTACTCAGACAGTTTACTTCACAGGTATGGGATTTCACAGAGAAGATCATCCATATTATCAGCATTTCTATAAAATACAATACGATGGTTCTAATCTAGTAGAATTAAATAAAGGTGATTTCTTCGCAGAAGTAAACATTTCTGATGATTGTAAATACTTCTTATCTAATCATTCTAAACAAGATATGGCTCCTGAAAATTATTTAAAAGATAATCGTGGCCGTGAAATTATAAAATTAGAAACAGCAGATTTTTCTCAATTATATGCTGCTGGTTGGAAAGATCCTAAAATCTTCAAAGTTAAAGCTGCGGACGGAATTACAGATTTATGGGGTGTAATGTACAAACCATTCAATTTCGATTCTACTAAAGTTTATCCTATTATAGAATATGTGTATCCAGGTCCACAAGTAGAAGCCACTTATTACAAATGGGGCAGAAATGTAAATAGACTTGATAGACTAGCTCAATTAGGATTTGTAGTAATAACTATTGGGAACAGAGGTGGTCATCCAAATCGTTCTAAATGGTATCATAATTACGGCTATGGCAACATGAGAGATTATCCTCTTGAAGATCATAAAACAGCTATTCAGCAATTACAAGCTCGTTATGACTGGATTAGTCCTACTAAAGTAGGTATACATGGTCATTCAGGTGGTGGGTTCATGTCCACAGCAGCTATTTTAACTTATCCTGATTTCTACAAAGTAGCAGTTTCATGTTCAGGTAATCACGATAACAGAATATATAATCGCTGGTGGAGTGAAACTCATAATGGTATAAAAGAAGTAGTTTCTGATAAAGGTGATACCACATTTAAGTTCAGCATTCATTATAATCAAGAACTAGCTAAAAATCTTAAAGGACACTTACTACTAGTTACTGGGGAAGCTGATAACAATGTACATCCAGCTAATACTATGAGAATGGTAAACGCTTTTATTAAAAACAATAAACGTTTCGAATTACTAGTATTACCAGAACAACGTCATGGTTATGGTAAGATGGATAAATATTTCTTTTGGAAAATGGCAGATTTCTTCTCTGAATATCTAATAGGTAACTGTGAAGACACTGTAAATATTCCACAGATGAATAATGATTAAGTCGTAGATATATATAAAAACCCATGTAATTACCAAAGGTAAATACATGGGTTTTTTATGTATTGCTATTAAGCTATATTTATATACTTATCATCTGACTACATTCTCATCATTTTCTGGACCGGCTGAACAGCACGTGCAGTTAATTCTTTAGAAATTTTAACTTCATAACGTTCTTCTTTAAGGGCCATATATAGAGCCTTTAGAGTAGATAACTTCATACCTTTGCAAATTAAACCTTCGCAAGCCATGACAAATTGTTTGTTTGGATTATCTTTTTGTAATTTATGTAACGTGCCTTCTTCTGTACCTATGATGAATGTTTTTTTATCTGAAGCAGCTACATGGCGAACAATACCTGATGTAGAATAGAAAAAACATTGTGGATTATCAAGAATTTTAGAATCATGTGAACAAGCTGCTTCTGGATGAATCAAAACTTCAGCATCTGGATATTCTTTTAATTTATTAAGAATAACTTCTGTAGTAATTTTCTGATGGACGTCGCAGTTTCCATCCCATAGCTGCATTTTATTCCCTAGATTTTTCTTGATATAACTACCTAGATTAATATCTGGAACGAATACTGTGTTAGCATCAGGGCCAAATGATTTAACGACGGCTTCTGCATTAGCAGAAGTACAGCAAATATCTGTTTCTCCTTTTACTTCTGCGGTAGTGTTTACATAAGAAATAATCTTTCCACCTGGATTAGCTTTACGCCAATCTATTAATTGCTGAGCATTAGCACCTTCTGCTAAAGAACAACCTGCATTTAAAGCTGGTATAAGAACCTTTTTATTAGGAGAAAGGACAGCTGCTGTTTCTGCCATAAATTGGACACCACAGAATACAATAATATCAGCCTTAGTACTAGCCGCCTTTTTAGATAATTCTAAAGAATCACCTAAGAAGTCAGCTATATCTTGTACGTCTGAATCTGAATAATAATGTGCTAAAATTACAGCATTCTTTTCAGTTTTTAAACGTTTAATTTCGGTAATCAATTCTTTTTTAGTCATAATCTATTATTATTCTGCTACGATATTCATAGAAATATCCATAGCAGTCACGCTATGAGTTAGGGCTCCGACACTGATGAAGTCAACGCCACATCTACACACATCTTGGATTCTATCTACAGACATGTTTCCTGATGCTTCAGTTAGGGCTTTATCACCAATAAGATCTACAGCATTAGTCATCATATCATTAGACATATTATCTAACATTATAATATCTACTTTAGCAGCAATGGCTTCTCTAACTTCATCTAAATTAGTAGTTTCTACTTCTATTTTTATAGTATTTTTAACATGAACTCTTACTTGATTTACAGCTTTAGTTATAGAACCTGCCATTTTTATATGATTATCTTTTATCATAACCATATCATATAAACCCATACGATGATTAGTTCCTCCACCATCTTTAACTGCCATCTTATCTAAGATTCTCAAACCTGGAACGGTTTTACGAGTATCTAATATTTTAGTTTTACCAGATGTTTCAACTACATACTTAGCTGTTTCAGTAGCTATCCCAGACATACGTTGAAATATATTTAAGGCAAGTCGTTCTGCTTTTAATAATGCTGGATAAGAACCTTTTACCATCATTATAACATCTTTGTTTACTACCCTATTACCATCATGAAAGAATTCTTGGAATTCCATTTCTTTCTGAAAATGTTTAAATACTATTTCTACTATTTTAATTCCAGAAATTATACCAGACGCTTTAGCAGTTAATGTCGCTACAGCCTTAGAAGATTCAGGGATAATAGACTCTGTAGTTATATCTCCTGTATAAATATCTTCTTCTACAGCTAATTCTATGAGTTCATCTAATAATTTGCTTTCAAATTTTATCATGCTTCTTCATTTTGATTAACTACGGATGTAAATAAATTTTTATCTTTTTGTTGAACACTATGTAATAAGTATTCATCTTTAGTAGCTGGGTAATCTTCTCTATAATGTCCACCTCTACTTTCTTTACGGAAACGAGCGCCTCGAATTAATAATTCTGCCAATGTTAAGAGTTTTAATTCTGCTTCGCGATAGTATTCGCATTTATTGGCATCAGCCTTAATCTCACTAACAAGTATATCTTTTTCCTTTCTGACAGCATTCAGAGCTATGCCTAATCCTTCTTCGACCCTGATGATACCAGAATATTTTCTTAGAATTTCTGCTATGTCCTTTTTAAGATGAAAATATTTTTGTTTGTTATTTTCATCTTGATACATGGTTTTTTTAAAATTAGGGATATCTTTCAAATCTTCTACTTTCAAAGAAGCTTCAATAGATCTATTTCCATATACTAAACATTCTAATAGCGAATTTGATGCCAATCTATTAGCTCCCATAACTCCTGTAGCTGCAGCTTCCCCGCAAACATAAAGTCTTTTTACACTAGTAAGACCATTAATATCCGTTTCTATACCTCCCACTGTGTAATGGGCGGCAGGAGCTACTGGTATTTTATCTAACATATTATAACCGTTATCAGAACAAACTTTAAGAAGTGTAGGAAATCTTTTTTTAATCTGTTCTGGATTTATATGGCTAAGAGAAAGAGTGACATAAGGCTGCTGATCTGCTTCCATTTGTTTAAAAATAGAACGTGCTACGACATCACGAGGAGCTAATTCTGCTAACGGATGAATAGGCAACATAAATCTTTCACCAGCTTTATTTAATAAATATGCACCTTCACCTCTTACTGCTTCACTTATAAGAAAAGCTCTTGAAGAATCTTTTATATATAAAGATGTAGGATGGAACTGAATAAATTCCATATCCATAATTTTACAACCTGCAGAATATGCCATAGCTATACCATCTCCGATAGTAGTTTCAGGATTTGTAGTACGAGAATAGAGAGCTGAAGTACCTCCAGAAGTTAATATAACATGATTTGCATATATCAATTCTTCTTTATGGATTTCATGATTCCAGCATCTAACACCATAACAAATATTGTTCTTTATTAGGAAATTAATAGCAGATGTGTTTTCTTGAATCGTAATTCTTGAATCTTCCAATACTCTATCAATAACAAACTCTGTAAGCCATTTACCAGTAGAGTCACCTCCTGCATGTAGAATTCTATGTTTATGGTGACCACCTTCAAGGCCTAAGGCTAATTTACCATTTTCCATATCGAATTTCATACCTTCATCTATGACTTCTCGAACTCTTTTAGGCCCTTCGTTTACTAAAAGGTTTACTGCCTTATATTCGCAAAGTCCTCGTCCTGCTTCGATAGTATCATCAAAATGCATTGAAGGATTATCTTCAATAGTAATAACTGCAGCAATACCACCTTGAGCATTGTAGGAATTGGAATCTCTTATAGCCTTTTTAGTGATAACTAATACGCTTCCATGTGGGGCGGCCTTATGTGCTGCAAATACACCAGCAAGACCACTTCCGATTATTAAGTAATCGTACTTTTTCATAATTTAGATAACACGGATAATAGTACCTTCAGATTTTTTCTTAAAGACACCTATTTCATATAAATTCTGTCCGTATTTTTTCATAATAGCTTTAAGAGTTTTTTCATTATCAGGCTTTGCTGCCACCAATAGCCCACCTGAAGTCTGAGGATCACATATTAAAGCTCTCTGCGATTCAGACATTGCGATTTTTTTACCATAGCTGGCAAAATTTCGTCTAGTTCCTCCTGGGGAACATTTATTTTTCAGGTAATATTCTATTTCCTTTATTTTAGGAATTTTATCGTAATATAAATTTACACTTAATCCACTAGCTTCAGCCATCTCCAATAAATGACCTCCAAGACCAAATCCTGTCACATCTGTTAAAGATGAAACCACATCCGAATAAGCTAAATCATAACCAGGTTTATTCAACTGGCACATTATTTCTAAAGCTTCTTCTTGTGAAGATTCTTTAGCTATACCCATTTTTTCAGCAGTACTTACAAGACCTGTTCCTATAGGTTTAGTTAAATAAAGTATATCACCTTCTTTAGCTGAATCATTAGTTTTTATTTTTTCTACATCTATTACACCTGTAACTGCTAACCCAAAAATAGGATCAGAACTTTCAATACTATGTCCTCCTGCTAATGGTATATCACATTGGTCACAAACCTTTCTGGCACCTTCTATTATTTTAGATGCTATTTTTTCAGGTAATTTAGAGATAGGCCATCCTAAAATAGCTAAAGCCATAATAGGTTTACCACCCATAGCATAAATATCACTTAAAGCATTGGCAGCAGCGATTCTACCAAAATCATATGGATCATCGACAATAGGTGTAAAAAAATCAGTAGTAGATATAATACCTTTTCCACCACCTATATCATAAACAGCAGCATCATCTTTAGTATCATTACCGACGAGCAGCTTCTCAAATAACCTATTTGATCCACTGTTCTTAAGAATCTCCTCAAGTTTGTTAGGAGCTATCTTGCAACCTCAGCCAGCACCTGGACTAAACTGCGTTAACTTATATTTATCTGAAGCCATAGATTTTCATTATTTTATCTTACTCCCTTTTCTACCTTCCATCTCTCGTGCTTGATCTATTAAAGAAGGTAAGAAACTTTCTATATCCAAGGAATCAATAGCAAAAGTAATAAATTTTATACCAACTAAAACTCTTTTATCCATAGATACATTATATAGTTTATCGTAATAATATAAGCATATCTCTACCGCACCTTTATAATCATCATTATTACAACAATTTATAGCCTGTAAACATTTCTCTCGACCTAATCTTTTTTCAATTTTTTTAATAGAATAAATAAGGGCTTCTTTATCAAAACATCCATAATCTCTAATAATTCTAGCAGCTCTCACCGACTCAGGAACTTGTATTTTTATAACATCTGAATTTCTAAGATTTGTAAAAAAAGAATTTGGCACAAATACTCTCCCTACATTTTTAGATTCATCTTCTATCCATATATTTCTTTCGATATCCATTTTTCTAAGTTTATCGAAAAGTAAATGTTCGAAATATTCAGAAGTAGGTTGTCTTTCTTGGCCTATTGATCCAAAAGCAGAACCCCTATGATTAGCAAGACCTTCTAAATCTATAATTTGTTCCCCTGCTTTTTCTAAAGCATATAATAAATCAGTTTTACCGGCACCAGTACATCCCCCTAATACAGTAAGATTATAATTCTTTTTAAAAAGTTCTAATTCCTCTCTTCTATAAGCCTTATAACCACCTCTTATTAAATATACTTTAATATCTACAGTTTCGAAAAGCCATCCCATAGATGCAGATCTCATACCTCCACGCCAACAATAAACTATGACAGCATTAACATCAGCCTTAGAAATAACTTTTGTGGAAACTTTAAAACTTAATTTTTCTGTTATTTCAAGTGCTTCTTTCGTCATATCTGCCATCTTCGGGCCGACATATTCTAAGCCTTTCTGAACAGCCGCGACTCTTCCTTTCTTTTTAAAAATAATTCCTACGGCAGATCGTTGATCATTATTAAATAAAGGGATAGAATAAGCACCTGGCATATGTGCGTGATCAAACTCCTTAGGCGAGCGAACATCTATAACAGGACAGCCTGCTTCTCTAAGTTCTAGAGCTTTATTAATGTCTAAATATTCTGCCATTTAGTTAAAATTATAGTAATAATAAAATTTAAGAAATAATGAATTATATTCTATTAATTATTAATCTTGATTCAAGATTTTAGATATTTTTCTACGTAAATCTGGAAGCTCTTCGATTTTAAATTTCAAAGTCTCTGGTGGTAATAATTCTTCGATTTTTTCTGGCCATTCCATCAGACTTATACCTCCACCGTATAAATAATCTTCAAAACCTAAGTCTTCTACTTCTTTTAAGTCTTTAATTCTGTAAAAATCGAAATGAAAAATAGGCATATCTTTTTTAGTTCTATACTCATTCACTATCGTAAAAGTAGGGCTATTAACGATGTCCTCTACTCCTAATTCATCACAAACAGCCTTTATGAATGTAGTTTTACCTGCACCCATAGAACCATAAAAAGCTATAATATCCTCAGATTTAATATTTTTATTAAATTCCTTAGCAGCTTTATGAATGTCTTTTAATTCGAAAATAATATCTTCCATTAAGAGACAAAGTTAAAAATTTCTTGGAATTTATAATAGTTCTTGGGACCTAAACTGTACTGCTTCTGAAATATGGCCAAAAGATATTCTTTCAGAAGATTCCATATCAGCAATAGTTCTAGATATTTTAAGAATTCTACTATATGAACGAGCTGAAAGAAAGAACTTTTCCATAATAGTATTCAAATACTTCCGTTCTTTATTATCAAGTGAGCAATAATAGGAAAGTTGTTCAGCATTCATCTGAGAATTCGTAAAAATTTTATCCTTTTTAAATCTTTCTAACTGAATATTTCTTACACGGGCTACTCGTTTAGCTATATCTGAAGAAGATTCTTCTAATTTACTGATTTTATTAAATTTACTAGCCTCTAATAATTTACTAGAATCTACTCTTTTCACTCTAATCGTTATATCTATTCTATCCATTAACGGACCTGATATTTTCGACATATATCTTTTTATCATAGCAGAAGTACAAGTACATTTTCCACTATCATCTCCTGCATAACCACAAGGGCATGGGTTCATAGAACCTACTAGCATAAAAGAAGCAGGATATCGCAGTTTATATCGAGATCGAGAAATAGAAATATATCCATCTTCTAATGGCTGCCGAAGAACATCCAGAGTGCTTCTAGAATATTGAGACATTTCATCTAAATACAAGACTCCGTTATGAGCTAATGATATTTCTCCTGGGGTAGCATTAAGACCTCCACCGGTCAATGAAACCATAGAGGCAGTATGATGAGGCGTACGAAATGGCCTCTGCTTAATAAGACCTTTTTTACCATAAGTAAGTCCAGCCACTGAATATATCTTAGAAGTCTCCAAAGCTTCTTCTCTGCTTAATTCCGGTAAAATCCCTGGTAAACATTTAGCCATAAAACTCTTACCCGAACCAGGAGGTCCTATCATAAGCAAATTATGATTTCCAGAAGCTGCAATTTCTAAACCTCTTTTAACATAAGCCTGACCAATAACATCTTTAAAATTATAAAGGCAAATAGATTTATCCCCCTCATTTACATCATTCCTTTCTGCCAGTAAGTTAATAATGTAATCTTCCCCTCTAATAATATCTATTACTTCTGATAAACTATTTGCCCCATAAATTTTAATATCTTTTACATCTGCAGCTTCTTGTGCTGATTCTGCAGGAAAAATACATGCTTTATATCCTTGAGCTTCTGCGTATAATGCTATAGGTAAAACTGCTTTCATAGGACGTAATGTGCCATCTAAAGATAATTCACCCATTATCATAATCTTATTTAAATTATTAGCTAATATCTGTCCTGTAGAAATTAATACTGCTATAGCTATCGATAAGTCATAAACTGAACCTTCTTTTTTAACATCAGCAGGAGCTAAATTTATTATGATTTTTTTACCAGGAATACGATAATTATAAAAATCCAACGCAGATTTCACCCTTAGCAGAGATTCTCTGACTGCAGAGTCAGGTAACCCTATTAAATAAATACCCACACCTGGAGTAATAGAGATCTCAACACAAACGGTTACTACCTCTAATCCATTACATAATGCTGAATATACTCTACAAATTATCGCTTCCATCACTCACAAAATTAGAGTAATAGATATTAGTATACAAGCCCTTTAAAAGGGTATTTCTAATTATTCAATTTATTTATCTGATACTAGAAATGATATCAGATTATAGAATTTCTGCTTTAGAATATTAAACTATTTCTCAGATTCTAGAATAGCTTTTACAATAATTTTACTAGCACCTCTTTTATCTTCGATATATTGTGTACAAATTTTAGAAAGATCACTACCTTCATTACAGCAAGTAATAAACCAATCTGCTATTTTAGCTCTAAGATCTGTAGGAAAATAATATGAGAAGGCACCTCCTAATCTTATCAATTCTCTAGCTTCACGGAATTTTCTATAATTAGGACCAAAAATAGTAGGACGACCATAAGTAGCTGCTTCTAAGATATTATGAATTCCTGCACCGAAACCTCCACCTATATAAGCAAAAGATCCATATGGATATAAACTAGATAAAAACCCTACTTTATCTACTATTAATATTTGTGCTTTATCTAAATGAGTATCAGTATAAGCTTTCCCTTTTTCACATTCTGAATAAAGAATAGGAGAAAAAAGTCTAAATATTTCTTTACACTTGGCTATTCTCTGAGGAGTTACTTCATGAGGAACTATTATGGCTTTAGCTTCACAAATTATACCTTGGTTTTCTTTAGGCAAATAATGGAATGCTTTTAAAGCTTCTGCTAAATTATATTCATCTTGTTCCCAAGTACTCCCCGCTACGAAAATAAGTTTATTTCCTTTAAAAGTTTCGACTATTTTATTAGGTGTTCTAGGCTGAGTACTTAATTTACATACACGATCAAATCTCGTATCTCCTGCTACGACTACATTAGTGATATTAATCCTTTTTAATAATCTTTTGGAAACTTCATCTTGTACAAAAATAGTCTTGAAAGTTCGAAGCATTTTACGATAAAGACCACCTGTCTTTTTAAAAAATATCTGAGAAGGTCTAAATGTAGCAGATACCATATAAGTAGGTATATGTTTACGCTTCAATGTAGTTAAATAATAATACCAATATTCATATTTGATAAATATAGCTATATCAGGCTTTACGACTCTTAAAAACCTATGGGCATTAATAAAACCATCTATTGGTAAATAATATATCCAATCAGCTAGATCATAATCTTTACGGAGTTCATAACCAGAAGGAGAAAAAAATGTTAGAAAAATTTTATATTCCTTTTTATAATCTTTTTTGATTAATTCTATAATAGGTCTTGCTTGTTCAAACTCTCCTACCGAAGCACAATGTATCCAAATTATTTTTTTATCTTCTCGGTTTTGCTTAACATCTTTACGAATATTTTTTATCACATTCCTTCTTCCCAAGATAAAAAGTTTAGCTTTATGTATAAAGGATGAACCCATAATTCAATATATTTTTACTATATCAATCAATTATTGATATTTATTGCCTACAAATTTACGCTATTTTGTTACATTAGATAGAATTTATTTAAATTTGTGCAAATAATTATAAAAATATGAGAGTAAATAAAATTTTTCGCTTGACTGTTCTACTAGCTATTTCGTTATTAATCAGTCAATTAACCTACTCCCAAAAAAAAACATCTAAAACTCATTTTCTATTAGAAGGTATAAAACAATATAATATAGAAAATTACCAAGAAGCTGAGAATTTATTTTTAAGAGCTATCGCTGCAGATTCAGAGAACAATGCTGCGTATTTCTATTTAGGGAATGTATATTTTCATCTTGGTAGCTCTAGTGCTGCTAAAGAATATTATCAAATAGCTGCTGAAAAAGACACTAATAACTACTGGTATCAATATCGTTTAGCTCAATACTATGAAAGCGCTAAAAATATAGTATCAGCCACAGATATTTATGCCAAATTACTTAACAAATTTCCTGAAAAAGCTAATATATATTATCCTTTGATGCAGAATTATGCTCAGTTAAGTAAATTTGATAAAGCAGAAGAAGTACTTGATAAATTAGAAAAACAAGTAGGGAAAAATGAGCAAACTGAAAATATAAGATTTGAAATATTAAGAATGGAAGGAGATAATACTAGAGCTTCTAAACAGTTAATATTATTATCTAAATCGTATCCTACTCCTAGAGTATTATTTATGTTAGGAGAACTGTATAAATCACTAAGAAAAGATTCTTTAGCTGTTAATTCTTATCAAGAAGCTTTAAAAATCCAATCAACATTTGCTCCTGCTAATCTAGAATTAGCCGAAATATATAGACATAAAAGAAAATACTCAGATTATTTCACAAATATTAATATTTATTTAAAGGATCACAATATGGATCCCGGGTTAAAAGCTACTTATCTTACTGACATAGTAATAAAACCTGAATTTTTACCTGTTTTCAAACCTCAGGTAGATACTATGATAATAAATTATTTAACTACTCATCCAAATGATAGTACGACATTATCGACATGTGGTTCTTATTATCTTCAGGCAGGACAGCTTAAAGCGGGCATAACATTATATTTAAGAAATTTAAAAAATAATCCTGAAAATTATCAATCTCATCTAGATTTCATAGGTTTATTATATTATTTACAAAACTGGGAAGAAACCATTACTTATTCTAAAAAAGCTTTAGAACGATTCCCTAATGATATGGATTTATTACAAATATTATCTATATCATACTGGCAAGCAGAAAATTATAATAATGCTATTATTAATTATGAAAAAATGATAAGCCTTTTAACATCTAAAAACTATACTAAAGATGATAAGAATAAAATGTTGTTAGCTACCTATGCTTCTTTAGGCGATATTTATCATCAAATAAATAAAAAATCTAAATCATATAAATATTATAATAAAGCTTTAAAGATAAATCCAAAATATGTGACAGTTTTAAATAACTATGCCTATTTCCTTTGTCTAGATCATAGACAATTAAAAAAAGCATATCGTATGAGTAAAATTACTGTTCTTGAAGAACCTGATAACCCTACCTATTTAGATACTTATGGTTGGATATTATATAGATTAAAACAATACGAAGAAGCACGTCAAACTTTTAAACATGCTATGTTATATGGCGGAAATGAAAATGCCAATATTTTAAATCATTATGGTGATGTTCTTTATGCATTAAAAGATTATGATTTGGCTTTTATTTATTGGGATAAAGCTAATATAAAAGATCCTAATCTCGGAATAAAAGAAAAGTTAAATAGGTGTAAGAAACTTTTGAATAATAAATAATTTTAGCTCTTTAAACTGATAAAAGATTGAAATTTTATAGAATAATATTAATCATTTTAATAGGTCTTTCTACAATTACTGTAAATGGACAGAATATTCATTCTAAAAAAGCGAAAAAAGAAAATCTTGAAAAAGAAATAAAATCAATTGACTTACAGTTAAGTAAAACCAAAGCTAAGAAACTTCGTTCTATTAATTCTTTAACTCTTACTCAAAAGAAAATATCTACTAGAAAAATTCTGCTTAGAGAAATTCAATCTGAAATAAACGATTATAATAATCAAATCTTCGTACATAATAAAAATATCACTAGATTAAGTTCTAGATTAGATACTCTGGAAGCTTATTATAAGAAACTAATATTAAATTCATATAAGAATAGAGATACTAGAGTTTGGTTTATGTATCTTATTTCTAGTGAAAACATAGGACAAGGATATAGAAGATGGAATTATCTAAAAAACTTATCTAAATCTGTTAAAACTCAGGCAGATAAAATTAGAAAGACTAGAACTCAATTAGATACAGAAAAGAATCAATTAAAAAATCTCTATAAAGCTTCTGTAATTTCTAAAAATCAGAAACAGAAAGAATATATTCATCTGACTAATGAACAAAAACAAGAACAACAGACCATCAATTATCTAAAACGTAAAGAAAGAAAGATAAAAAAACAGTTAGCTCAGAAGAAAAAAGAAGTCAGGAAATTAAATCAAGAGATTAAACGATTATTGGCTGAAGCCATAAAGAAAGCTCAAGAAACTAGTGCAAAAAATAAAAAAATCGATTACGCATTATCTGCTAATTTTTCCAAAAACAAAGGCAAACTACCTTGGCCAGTTAAAAATGGTGTAGTCGTCGGCAAATTTGGCAATAGTTATCATCCTGTTTTCAAAAATTTAAAAATGCCATTTAACAATGGTTGTGATATTTCTTGTACTAAAAATTCTACTATACACTGCGTATTTGCTGGTGACGTAAAAAAAGTATTAATAATACCCGGATATAATCAATGTATATTAGTTCAACATGGTCAATACTTTACTTTCTATTGTAAACTAAAACAAGTATATGTTAAAGCTGGTCAAAAACTTAAGACTGGTCAAACTATAGGTATAGTAGGTGATGATGATAATAACAGCATCTTACACTTCCAGTTATGGAAAGGTACTGAAAAGCAGAATCCGGAAAAATGGCTTAGATAAAATATTTGAGTCTTTTAATATTCAAAAACACTACCACCAATAAATTCACGCATCACTGATGTAGGAGGAATATTCTTTATTTCATCAGGAGTCATAGGGATTACGAATTGTAAGAATTTTATTAATCGACGACATTCTGAATAAGCAGGAGAATGCGGATTAATTCTTAATAATAATGATTCCACATAATATCTTAACAAAGGAAGTTCATAAATTAATGTAGAATTAAACATCACATCTGCATTTTCCTGATATGGAAATATATTTTTAATTTCTCCTCTTCGTACACTAGGCCATCTCATAATAGTTTCTTCAGGAGATACTCCTCTAGTTCTATAATCTCTTAATATTCTTCTAAGTAACCTATTATCAGTAGTGGAAACACAATTATTTTCATCGATTTGTAAAGAAGTAAGAGCAGAAGCATAAATTTTAAATATTCTTTCATTAGCCACTTCAGGTAATAAATCAGGATTCAAAGCATGAATACCTTCCATAATTAATATATCTTTCTCTCTTAACTTAATAATTTTACCACTTTTTAATCTACGACCTTCAGAAAAGTCGAACTTAGGCAATTCTATCTCTTTCCCTTCAAACAACTCATTCAAATCTTTGTTTAATAAAGGTAAATCCAATGCATATAATGATTCGAAATTATAATCACCATTTTCATCCATAGGAGTATTAGCTCTTTCGACAAAATAATCATCCATACCTATCACGACAGGATTCAAACCTATTATCTTAGTTTGTAAAGCTACTCTTTTAGAAGTCGTGGTTTTACCGCTACTTGATGGCCCAGAAATAAGAACTAATTTAACTTTATCTTTTTTAGCAGATATTTCATCTGCTATCTTTGCATATTTTCTTTCATGAAGAGCTTCGGCTGCCATAACTATTTTAGAAGTTAGCCCAGAATGAATTGCCTCATTAAGATTAACCATCCCCTTAGCTCCCATTTTAAAACACCAATCAGAATTTTCCTTAAAAACTTGACTTAATTTGAACTGATGTTTATATTCTATTAGTTTAGAAGGATCAATAACAGAAGGCAGCACTATACAGAATCCATCATCATAGGGCATCAAATCAAATATATTTATATAAGAGGTAGAATATAATAATGGCCCGTAATATGTGTCAGGATAAGAATCTAAATAATAGACAGATACGAAAAATTTTCCCCTTTTTTCTGTCAAGCTAGCTTTTTCAGGACGACCATTCATCTTAAACAATTCCACAGCTATATCATTAGGCAATTTTTTCTTTTCAAAAGGCAAATCTTTATTAATTAGATCCTGCATCAATTGTTTAATATCTTCTATTTCTTTATGGCTAAAGTGAATTTCTTTAGGACTTCCATCTATATCACCTTTCGGGTCTCTCAATTCAGCATAAAGACCATTAGGTAAAGCATAATCTATTACAAGAGAATATTCAGGATATTTATCTGCCATCACTTTTTGTAATACAAAACTTATAGAACGCATAAAAGTTCTTTTTCCATCAGGATCCAAATAATTCAAAAATTTAACTTTGTGATTATTATTCAGTTCAAACCCTAATTCTTTCAACTCATTATCTACATAAGCACATAAAAAAGTGAATTCTGGTTTTTCACAAAGTTTACTTACTTCTAAAAGATTCGTACCAGCTTTACACTGATAATATTTTTTATCATTTTCACAGAAAATCTTGATATTTTTCATTTTGTCATCTTTATTATCCTAACATTTTTTTTAAATATTTTCCTGTCACTGATTGGGGATCATTAGCTACTTCTTCGGGGGTACCTTTAGATAATATTAATCCACCTTCACGCCCTCCTTTAGGACCCATATCGAATAAGTAATCACATGACTTAAGTACATCTATATTATGTTCTATTACTACTACTGTATTCCCTTGATCTACAAGTTTCTGTAATACGCCTAATAATACTTTTACATCTTCTGCATGAAGGCCTGTCGTAGGTTCGTCTAATAAATACAAAGAATTGCCTGTACTTCTCTTAAATAATTCTGCAGCTAATTTTAATCTTTGGCTTTCTCCACCAGAAAGGCTTAAAGCTGACTGACCTAATCTTATATAACCCAAACCTACTTCTACTAAAGTATTTAGACGTTGATAAATAGCAGGATGATGTTGAAAAAATTCAGCAGCTTCAGAAATAGACATTTCTAAAACGTCATTAATATTTTTGCCTTTATATTTTACAGCTAAGACATCTGGTTTGAAACGTTTACCATTACATGCTTTACATTTAACATGTACCGATGGCAGAAAGCTCATCTCTATCAATTCTATACCTGCACCTTTACAAACCTCACAACGACCACCTTTTACATTAAAAGAAAATTTATTTGCTTTAAATCCCCGAATCTTAGCATCTGGAGTTTCTTCAAAAAGTTTTCTAATATTAGTCAAAACTCCTGTATATGTAGCAGGATTTGATCTAGGTGAACGACCTATTGGAGACTGATTTATTTCTATTAGTTTATCTATATTATCTATCCCTTCAATACTTTTATATGGAAGAGGCATTTTCAATGAGCGATATAAATGTTTACTTATTATAGGCATAAGAGTATCATTAATAAGAGAAGATTTTCCACTTCCACTTACTCCACCTATCCCTACAAACATTCCTAATGGTAAACTAAAATCTACATTTTTAAGATTATTTCCTCTGCAGCCTTTAATCGTTATAAATTTAGAATTACCAATACGACGATTTTTAGGAAATTCTATCTTCCTTTTACCAAGCAAATAATCAGCTGTAAAACCTTTAGCACCAGCCAAATCAGAAAACTTGCCAGAAAACATTAATTCTCCACCTTTTTCCCCTGCCCCCGGGCCTAAATCTATTATCCAATCTGCACTACGCATCATCTGCTCATCATGTTCGACGACCATTACAGAATTACCTTCATCTCTCAATTTAATAAGAGAATTTATCAGTTTGATATTATCAGACTGATGCAAACCAATACTTGGTTCATCCAATATATATAAAACATTTACAAGTTTAGAGCCTATTTGAGTAGCAAGACGAATTCGTTGACTCTCACCTCCACTCAAAGTTCTAGTAGCACGATTCAATGAAAGATATGAAAGACCCACATCTAATAAAAAACTAGTTCTATCTAATAATTCATGTACTACCTCTCGAGCTATTAGCCATTGCTTTTTAGTCATTTTCTTTTCTAAAGTACCTAAGAAAATATATAAATCAGATATATCCATTGAAGATAATTCAGAAATATCCTTATCGTCTATTCTAAAATAATCACAATCTTTATTCAGCCTTTTACCATGACACTCTGGACAAGTAATTTCTGTTAAATATCTTTCTTTTTTCTTTAGCCAACCCGTATTTTCATTTTCCATATCCAGCAAATCAAATACGCCAGGAAAACTATCCATTTCAGAAATTCTATTACCAGAACTAATAGAAAACAACTCCTCTGAACCATAGAGAATCACATCCATAGCTGCTTCTGGAATAGTATTTATCGGCTGAGTTAAATTAAATTTATATTTATCAGCTATAGATTCTAACATCATAAACAATTTAACATTCCTCTTTTCACCTAATGGAACTATACCACCTTGAGTAATAGAAAAATTATCATTTGGAATAACTTTAGTTTTATCTATTTGAAAAATCACACCCAAACCTTTACACTTAGGACAAGCACCTTGAGGTGAATTAAAAGAAAAATTATGTGGGGCAGGTTCCTTAAATGACAAACCACTTTCCGGACAAATAAAATGTTTGCTATAATGCCTTATTTCATCTTTTTCAACATCCAAAATAGAGATAGCACCTTTTCCATAATTTAAGGCTGTCGCCAATGATTCTCTAATGCGATTAATATCCTCTTTAGAAGGCACTAGTTTATCTATAACCAAATCCACAAAATGTATTTTATATCTATCGAGACCTTCTACTATATCATTTAAATATTTCAGCTCTTGATCTACCCTCATTTGAGTATAACCCCTTTTAATCATTCTCTGAATTAAATCACGATAATGACCTTTTCTTCCTTCCACTAACGGAGACAACAAAATACATTTACGTCCATTATACTTATCTACTATCAATTCTAATAATTGATCATCTGTATAACGAATCATAGGTTTGCCAGTCGCAGGAGAATAAGCTGTAGAAACTTTAGAATATAATAATCTAAGAAAATCAGATATCTCTGTAACTGTACCTACTGTAGAACGCGGATTTTTATTAGTACTTTTTTGCTCTATAGCAATAGTAGGACTAAGACCTTCGATACTTTCAACTGATGGTCGTTTTAATACACCTATAAAATTTTTAGCGTACACAGACAAAGTATCCATATAACGCCTCTGAGCCTCGGCATAAATAGTGTCAAAAGCTAAAGATGATTTGCCACTACCACTCAACCCTGTAACTACCACTAATTTATGAAGTGGAATCTTTAATGATATATCTTTTAAATTATTCTCTCTAGCTTTGGATATCTTTATATAATCCATATTATTTATTAAAGTACAACATTATTCTTGACTCATAAAATCCAAAAATGGATTAGTAGCTAATTCAGAAGCTACATCGGTTTTAGGACCATGACCTGGTAAAATATTAGTATTAGGTGGAAGGGTTAAAATTTTTGTCGCCAGACTATTTTTTAAAGCATCTAAATCTCCCCCTGGAAGATCTGTTCTACCTATACTACCAGCGAAAATAACATCACCACTGATCACATATGCTTCTTTTTCATTATATAAAGCAACACTTCCCTTAGAATGTCCTGGAACAAATCTGACTTGTAATTTAATATCACCTACTTCTATAATATCTTTATCCTTAATATCTATAACATCTTGCCTTGGTTGTGGTATTTCATATCCGAAATATTTACCATAAGCAGCTACCCGAGACACTTCTTTAAGATCATTAACATTCATATATGTAGGAATATTCCATTTTCTAGTAACAAAAACATTGCCCATTACATGATCGAAATGTCCATGCGTATTTATAATTTTTTGAGGCTTTAAATTATTTTCCTCTACAAATTTTACCAATCTGTTTTTCTCACTATCAGAACCACATCCTGGATCTACTATTGCGCAATTTCCTGCATGATCATAAAGAACATAACAAGCTGTACGCAAATCATTAAAATAAAAAGTCTTTATCATAATTACAAAAATAAGAAAAGAGTTTGTAAATTTGTCATTAATTAATAAATCATTTTACAACTATGCATATCGCGATAGCAGGAAATATTGGAAGTGGAAAGACCACACTAACTAATTTGTTAGCAAAACATTACGGATGGACTCCCAAATTCGAATCAGTAGATGAGAATCCATATCTAGTTGATTTCTATAAAGATATGAACAGATGGTCTTTTAATTTGCAAATTTACTTTCTTAATAAACGTTTCGAAGATGTATTAAGTATTAGAAAATCTAAAAATATTGTTATTCAAGATAGAACTATTTACGAAGATGCTAGAATATTTGCACCTAATTTAAATTCAATGGGTCTTATGGATACAAGAGACTTTGAAAATTATTCAAGTCTTTTTGATTTAATGATGTCACTAGTCAAAGCGCCAGATTTATTAATTTATTTAAAATCCTCTATACCAAATCTAGTAGCACAAATTCAGAAAAGAGGTAGAGATTATGAGAGCAGTATTCGTATTGACTATCTAAAAGGTCTTAATGAAAGATATGATAGATGGATTGATTCATATAAGGAAGGTAAAATCATGATTATCGATGTCGATCAGCTTAAATTCGAAGAAAATCCAGAAGACTTCAGCGAAATTACAGACCGAATCGACGCACAACTTTACGGACTATTCTAAAAATCAATGTTAATTTATCCAAAGATTAGCATTCATAGTACTTTCTAGTCTTTCTTGAGTATCATTATCTAAATATTTGAAGAAATCTAAACCTGTGTATTCTTCTAATTGGTCTATTGTAATAACTTTTTGTTTTAATATAGTATAGGATTCCTCGATAGTATAAGGCTCCTCAGAATCTCCTATGTATTCTTTATGTTCTAACCAGAAACATATTGCTTTTTCTGGGTTCCCTTGTGAATCTAATTGTAACAGCGCCTTGTAGAAATAATTTGGCACCGATATAGGTTTAGGAATATCCTCATTATCTAATTTTGTAATAACAGTTTTAACTGGTAAAGATTTTCCTACTTTATTCAAAACAGCTCCTGTAACTACATATAATGTATCTTTCCCAGATCCAGATATTTCCCTAACCCTATTTTCTAAATCTGCCCATATATTTCTATTAAAATTTTCTCCTACTTGAGGTACTATATTTGTAAAATAAAATGTTTGGGAATTCATAGTTTTAGTAGCTTTTCTAGAACCTGAGGGAAGCATATGACCCCTATCAAAACCTATTCCCATAGCTTTTCCCATATTTGGCTGATTTCTCACAGGCAAATTAGGATCATATTGCCAGTTATCAGTTCTAGCCTCAGGTCCTAAATATAAACTATGCATAGGATATGCTACCCATTGAGCAAAATGATGTAGAGTATCATAAGCTACTGTATAATTTCTCACAGATAATCCTTTTATTCCAACATAATGTCTTAATAATACGGTATTAGTAAAAGACTCACTACTAGGAGTTTCTATCCATTTACCTCTGGTAGCACAAATTTTGCCTTTAGCTAATTGTTTAAAGGATATGTTAACAGATACATCACCTTGGCAAACTAAAAAACTGGCAGTTCGATCATCACTAGTAGCATTTTCTTTATAAATAACAGCCACAATAGCCTTACCCTTATCCTCTTTTTTTTTGAGAGAATACCATTTATTATCAGTGTTTTGCTCCTCAATCGTCCAGGCTCCGCCAGGTGCTGAAGTTATGTTTATCCATAAAACACCCGAACCTGATTCTACGATCTTATTTGATAAATCAACTTCAAAAAGTGAGGAATCTACACTTTTTTTTTCACAAGACCAGACCAATAGAAGCACTAGTACTATTATAAATATTAATCTTTTCGTTTTCATTCAATTTAATTTTGCTAATATTTTTATACAATTAATAATAAGGTTTTAACGTTTATTTAGAGCCAGCCCACAAAAATGAAAAGAATATCTAATAACTACAATTTTAATATAGTTTTTGTTAATATTTATTTTGCACTTATCTTTGCCAGGTTAAAACAAATAAAATGATAATAGCAAAATCATTAACAGAATTTCAAGAAGCCTATAAGACTTTAGAATATCCAAAAGAAATAGGATTAATTCCTACTATGGGAGCATTACATGAAGGTCATCTTTCATTAATTAAAAAAGCTTCTACTATATGTAAACATACGGTGGTATCTGTTTTTGTAAACCCTACCCAGTTTAATAACTCTATCGACTTCGATACTTACCCACGTACAGTCGATAATGACTGCAAATTTTTAGAAGATGCAGGTGTAGATATAGTATTTGTTCCAAGAGTTATTGACATTTATCCTCAAAAAGATAAAAGAATTTTCGACTTAGGACAATTAGACAAATATGGTGAAGGTCCTAGAAGGCCCGGCCACTTTAATGGAGTAGCTCAAGTAGTTACTCGTCTTTTCGATATCGTAAAACCTTCTAAAGCTTTTTTTGGTGAAAAAGATTTTCAACAATTAGCTATTCTTCAATATGTAACTAAAAACTTACATTATTCTTTAGAAATAGTTAGATGTCCTATCGCTAGATGGAAAGATGGGTTAGCTAAAAGTTCTAGAAATAAACTTCTAACTCCTAAGCAACGTAAAAATGCACCTCATTTATTTAAGTGTATTTCTAAAGCTAAAGAACTTTATGGCAAGAAATCTGTAGGAGAAACTATTAAGACTATTACAGATGACATAAATTCAAATAATTTATTTGAAACTGAATACGTAGAAATAATTAATGCTAATACTATGGCGCCTATTACATCATGGAATGAAGCAGAACATATTCAATTATCATGTGCTGTATATATGCGTCCAGTAAGATTAATCGATAATTTAAAAATTAAATAAAAATGTTACTTAATATTCTTAAGTCTAAGATCCATAGAGTAAGAGTCACCGAAGCAAATTTAAATTACATCGGTAGTATAACTATTGATTCTGCTTTAGTCAAAGCTGCTGGTTTATACGAAGGTGAAAAAGTTCAAGTCGTAAATTTAAATAACGGTAACAGAATTGAAACCTATGTCATTCCAGGGAAAGAAGGAAGTGGAAAAATAGGAATCAATGGAGCAGCCGCTCATTTATTCAAAGAAAATGACTTAGTAATTATCATGTGTTATGGGCTTATGGAACCATCTGAAGCAAATAATTTCAAGCCAAAAATTGTTTTTCCTGATTCTGCAACGAATCAGATTATCTAAAATTATTTAGATAATCATAAACTACAATAATTATTATGGGTCAAAACTCCGTAAATAAGAAAAAAACAAACTGGTGGAAATGGTTATTAATGTTAGCCTGTTCTATAATTTTATTGTTTTTTGCTTTTAAAGGAGTTAAATGGTCCGATTTCGTAGAAGGACTTGAAAGTTCTAATTTTTGGTGGATAGGTGCTGCTATGGCAGTAAGTATCCTAGGTTTTATCATAAGAGCATTTAGATGGAGGATTATCATGCTTCCATTAAATAAAAATATCACTAGAAAAGAAGCATTCGATGGGGTAAACATAGGTTATCTAACGAATTTTACTATCCCTCGTGCTGGAGAGTTAGCTCGTTGTGGTATAATATCAAATACTGGAAAAGCATCTTTCGAATCTATTGTAGGCACTGTAGTACTAGAAAGAACTTTTGATCTTATATGTAATGCTCTTATAGCTTTAACAGTTTTTTATCTTTATTGGAGTCAAATAGGAGATTTTATCAGCCATCAGCTACTTGGGTCTCTGAATAGTAAATTAAACCTAAACATAGGATGGATAATGGTAATTTTATGTTTATCACTTATAACTATTATAATACTTCTATATCTCTATCAAAATAGACTTAAAAAGTATAAGTTTTTTGCTAAAATTTTTGATTTTATAAAAGGTATTATAAATGGACTTACTGCTGGTTTTAAGATGAAAGGTAAAATAGTCTTTTTTTTATATACTATTTTGCTTTGGACTTGCTATTGGTTTATGAGTTTTGCCATAATAAAAGCATTTCCAGCCACATCCTCTTTAGGTGCATCAGAAGCTTTAGTAGTAATGCTAATTGGTGGATTTGGATGGCTAGTCCCTGTTCAAGGAGGTATCGGCGCTTATCATTTGATAGTTAGTTTAGCTATGACATCTTTATATGCTTTACCTAAAACAGCAGGTATAATATTTGCTACTATAAACCATGAAAGTGAAACCTTTACTATGCTTCTTTTTGGAATCATTTCATTAATAAGTGTAGCTATTAGAAATAGAAAGAAAGAGAATAGAAAGGTTAATACTTATATTGATAAATATAAAAAATAAAAAATAGATTAATGAAACACCTAATTAAAATTACGATAACATCATTTCTAACTATTATAATGTTATGGAGTTGTGATAAAGCTTCTTCTGATTTTACCGGGGATTATACTATTGATTCAGGGAATCTAATAATAAATAATATTCCAGTAATGGCAGCAGATTATCCAGATGCTACTATTAAGATAGAACCTATTACTAGAGATGACGCTAACTATAATGTAACTCTTCTTAATATCCTTAAAGGAGCTAGTTCTATCGTTTTTAAATGTAATCTTACTGGTGATACAGATAATGGAATTATTACTTCTGTAGAACCTACTACTAAAAATGGTTATGTATCTTCTATTACAGGTGTCATCTCTGATAGAAAAGTCTCACTTAATATCACTTTTACTATAGATGATGACATTGTTAATAAATGGATGATAGGAGCTAAAGAATTATTCTCTGGTACCACTTATGTTTCTAATATTCCAAATGCAGGATTAATAATAGAAAAATTACCAAATGATAAATTAATATTTGATGGACCTTCTGATTTACCTATAGAATATTCTAAAGATCAACTGAATACTTTTATAGATAAAATATCATTAAGTCTTACTAATTCTTATTTAACTACATCATATATCAAATATTTAGAATTTACTAGTGATGGGTATCTTAACTATGGATTATCTGATATTTCTAAAAATTTAATTAAATCTGCTATTGAAGACAATAAAGATTTAATTCCAGAAGAATATAAATCTTTAATTTCTGATGACTTAATTAATTTATTAATAGGTGAAAGTTCTGATCTTTTAGGTTATTATAAAGCCGACCCGATATACAATGCTTATGTTTCTAATGTAATTTACACTATTTTTAAACTAGCTATAGATAATCAAGAAAATGTTCCGGATTTTATTAAAAATTTGGTTAGTGAGAAAACTGATCTTCCTATCCCAGTAACCACTTATAATGGAATGTTAATATTTAAGGTAGATCAAACCATCTTAAATCCGCTTGTGGAATTAGGGTGTCAGAAATTTATAAATACATCTTATAAGGATGCTAAAGATTCCGATTTATTTAAAACGATTAATAGTATAATACAGTCTTTAATGGGAACTTCTGTAGATTTCTCAGAAACTGTTTTCAATATATATAAATTAATGGCAGATCAGTTACAGACTCAATTAACTTCTGATGAATCTGCATATTATTTTCAGGTTATCATGGTACCTTATAAAGAAGGTCTAAGACCTTGGGAAAATAACTAGTTAAAAAAGTTAATGACTTATAGCTTGTTTTATTAAATATTTATAGATTCCTATGAATTGATCTTGTCCATATGAAGTAAATCCTTCTGGATGAAATTGTACACCGAAGACACGTGGATTCCCTATCATTTCAAAGGCTTCTGGCACACCGTCTGAAGCATAAGCTGTAACCTTGAAACCAGGAGCCACATCCTTCACAGCCTGATGATGGAAACTATTAACTTTTATTTGTGCACGACCTATCTGTCTATATAATAGAGAATTTCTATCTATCATTATAGTATGATTAGGTAGATAAGTAGGTTTCTTTTGACTGTGTTTTACTTTAGAAGTGGGAATTTGTGATGGAATATCTTGATACAATGTTCCTCCGAAAACAATATTCATTAGCTGCATTCCTCTACAAGTGCCCATTACTACTTTACCTTTTCGAACAGCCATTCTTAAAAGCATAGCATCGAACGCATCTCTTTTTAGAGAAACAGACCCTAATTCTGGTAACGCTTTTTCATGATAAATTTGAGGATTTACATCAGGTCCACCCGTCATAATTACACCATCAAGTTTATCTAAAAGAGCATCTATTGAAAGTGAATCTACCATAATAGGAATAACCACAGGGATACCACCAGCACGCCGAACAGCATTGACATAAGTCTGATTCACAGAAGCTAGACCCTCCCTATCTACAGAAGAAATACCAATAAGAGGTTTAGGACCATCTAAAGTTAGAACTTCGCCTTTATAAGCTTCATGCCTGTCGGCAATGTCTTCGACGCCTCGTTTAACCGTTAAACTCACTGTATCACCTACAGCACAATTTCTTGGTAATCCAGTCTCAGATGCTACCTTCATCCAAGGACCTACATTTTCGTGATAATGAAAATCAATTTCAAAACCTTCCACAGCTGTACTATCTTTATTAAAAATAAATTGCAAAGGAAAAGTATGCCCATTAGAAGAGAATTTATATTCAGTGCTAATATATTGCGTACTATCATTTCCAATATTAGAAATAGGCTCCAAATAATGTTTCCACAAATATTTCCCTACATTGATAAACAAACTATCATTAGATTTGGTCACGTAAGCTTCTCCCCAAACACCATCTTTTAAATAGCCACCAATAAATAAATTACTAGATAAATTACTAGATAATTTATAAATTCTGTTTAATTTTTTCTGATTATCTTTTTCATAATCCTTTTTACTTTCTTGATACCATTTTTCTAGATAATATGAACGCCAGTCTTCCTTAGATTTATCACCATAAACTCTGGCAACTTCTCTCATAATCGTAAATCTAGAATATTTACTGGCTTCAGAGTTACTTAAAATAGCCATGGAGATCTTGTACTCTGGAATATAAAAACATAAAGTCGTAAAACCCCAAGTAGTACCTGTATGATAAATAATATGATATCGATGATGAGTTTCTATATACCAATCACCTTTAGCATATTCTTTATGAAAACTATCTTCGTAACCTAAATCATGATTAGGAGTATGAAGAAAATTCATTTGATCTTGGGAAACTAATCTGCGACTTTTCACCTTACCCCCACGCCTATGAAACTCAGCCCACTTAACCAAATCAATAGCAGGAGCATTAATTCCACCAGCAGGAGCAATAGCAGTTTCCCAATGCAAAGCTCTATCAGAACCAGTAATAAGTTCAGGAGTTTTAATATGACAAATAATAGAATCAATAACTGATTTTTCCTGATTTACAGAATCATTTATATTTTCATTTCCATATCCAAAAGTATACGGCTCAGAGCGGTTTTTAGAATTTAGAAAACCTTGAGCATTCACCGAACTACCATTCATACCTATAGGCAATAGTAAATATTTAGACAAAATATTTTCATAAGTATCATTTGATACTTTTTCAATTACTGCAGCTGCTATATCGAAAGCTATATTACTATATGCAAAATCTTCTCCCATAACATTTGGCTGGTCTATATCTTTTAACAGCTTAAGCACATCATTTCTGTCATAACCTAAATTAGGAATATAAGTGCCTGCTTGATGAGGAAATCCCAACATATGTGAACATAAATCTGAGATATTCATATCAGCTTCATACTCATCGTTCTTAAGATCAAATTCTGGTAATATTTCTTTTACTTTATCATTCCAAGACAACATCCCTTTATCTACCATTATAGCTAAAAGTGTAGCTGTAAAAGACTTGGAAACAGAACCTATTTGATAAACAGTATTATAATCCACTTTATTATTATAAGAAGCATCTGTACTATCTATTAAATCTAAATTCTTTACACCTACTCCTCCTGCCAAAATCACTTTCCCTCTACGCATTAAAGCATAAGTCAATCCTGGTATTTTCCAGTCTTGATTTACTTTTTGAATTACTTTCTCTATTTTCTTAGCTTTCCTACCTTTACAGATATTTTGTGTAACAATAGCTGAATTCTGTGCTACTAAATTAGAAGTTAAAAATGTAAAAAATAGAATACAGACTATACTGAAAACAGTCCCTTTCGATAATAGTTTTCTCATAATAGATTATTATTTCTTTTCTACACAAATATACTTATTTTTGTATAGATATGGCAAAAATAAGCAAAGCATGGTTTTGTACCTCATGCGGTTATGAGAGTACTAAATGGTTAGGACAATGTCCTAGCTGCGGTGATTGGAATACGATGAAAGAAGAGTTAGTAACTAAAGGTGCTTCTAAATCATCTAATTTATCTAGAAGTAAATCTCTTACAGGAATTAGTACTGCTAGGCCTTTATCTTTAGATGAAATATCTATGTCTGAAAGCCAACGCATGAAAATAGGTATTGGAGAATTAGAACGTCTATTAGGAGGTGGTATCGTAGAAGGATCTGTTATTCTTATTGGCGGCGAGCCAGGAATCGGAAAATCCACTTTAGCTTTACAAATTCCTCTTAAATGTCCTAAGCTTAGAACCTTGTATGTGTCTGGAGAAGAATCTCCTAAACAAATCAAACTAAGAGCTCAGAGACTAGCAGATGAAGAAATTCCTTTTTGCCAAATCTTAGCTGAAACTCGTCTTGAAAACATAATTACTCAAGCTCAAGAAGTTAAGCCAGAATTATTAATAATTGATTCTATTCAGACTATTTATTCTGAAGCTATGGAATCATCCCCTGGTTCTGTCTCTCAAGTAAAAGAATGTGCAGCAGCTCTTCTTCGTTATGCAAAAGAAACTGGTGTTCCCGTAATAATTATAGGTCATATTACTAAAGATGGAACTATTGCTGGGCCTAAAGTATTAGAACACATAGTCGATGTCGTTTTATTGTTCGAAGGTGACAACAAACATTCATATCGTATATTAAGAAGCGTTAAAAATCGTTTCGGATCTACAGCTGAATTAGCTATTTTCGAAATGAGGAATAATGGATTAAAAGAAATTACGAATCCTTCTGAAATTCTTACGCCTATGCATGCAAATAACCTTAGTGGTATAGCTACAGCATCTGTACTTGACGGATCTCGTCCTTTCTTAATAGAAGTTCAAGCACTTGTTTCCACTGCTGCTTATGGTATGCCTCAACGTTCATCTACTGGATACGATTACAAACGATTAAATATGCTTCTAGCCGTTTTAGAAAAACGAGCAGGATTTAAATTATCTACCAAGGATGTATTCTTAAATATAGCCGGAGGTCTAAAAGTTATCGACCCAGCTTGTGATTTATCTGTAGTTTCATCGATATTATCATCCAACTTCGATTTGGAAATTCCACGCGAAACTTGCTTCGCTGCGGAAGTAGGACTTAGTGGTGAAATAAGACCTGTTAGTCAAATAGATCGTCGAATCATAGAAGCCACTCGTTTAGGATATAAAGATATTTATATTTCAGCTTATAATTTACTTGAAAAATACAATAGACGTAATACCCCAGGGTTAAACAACCACTCAGGCAAAGATCACATTAACATTCACGAAGTCGCAGATATACCAGCACTTTGCCGAGATCTATTTAAAACGAATTAAGAAATTAATTAATAGCATTAATGTCAGTTTATATTAAAACCACTTAGTAAAACGGACAAAACGATTTTTTTTATGCATGTCTTGTAGAATTTCCACATCTGAGAAACCTTTCTTTTCGTATAAAGCTTTAACCGGAGTACCTAGTGCCTCGTTGATTTCGAAATAAGCACGACCACCTACCTTGAGAAATTTGGCAGCCCAGTCCGCTAATGCTTTATAAAATTTTAGAGGATCTTTATCTGGAACAAACAAAGCAGCATCTGGTTCATACAAAACTACATTGTTATTCATAACTTCCTTCTCACTCTCCATAACATAAGGAGGATTAGAAACAAGAATATCTAAATCCCTTATTTCTGGAAAGTTATTATGATATTTAAGGTCTTCTATCTCTGGAGGCCCTGCCAGCAAATCATATTTAACGAAAATCGGTGGATTATCTATTAATTTCGGATGTTTATTATCTGAAGATTTATCGTTTTTTTGATAAATTTTCTGATTCTTAGCTATTTCCAAAACATCATCAAATTTATCTAATCCTACCACCATAGATTTAGGAAAAGCTGATGCTAATGAATATGCTAAACAACCAGAACCTGTACAAGCATCTAAGATTTTTAGTTCTGAATATTTATCTTTTTTATAATCTTCTCTGATTATCCTAAATAGTTCTTCTGTTTCAGGTCTTGGAATTAACACAGTTTCATTCACTTTAAACTTATGTCCTGCGAAAAATTCATAACCTAATACATATTGAATAGGTCTTGAATCTACTAGCTGATCCATAGCTAGTTCCATTTCTTTAACTTTAGATTTAGGAATAATGATATTCGGATCTACTAGATATTCGTATTCGGAAATTTTTAAATAATACATAAGTACACGATTAGCTATGACCTTCGCTTCTCCTAAAGGATATACATCAGAAAGTCTAGTTATCGCATCAGCTATGAATGTTTTATATGTCATTATCTATTTTCAATAACTTCCGTTAAGAAATCAGTCATATGTAATCCATCTACTTTTACCATTTTAGGAACTATACTTTCGGCAGTCATTCCAGGTGTTAGATTTACTTCTAAGAAATATATGTCTAGACCGTCATAGATGTAATCTATTCTGACTAATCCACTACAACCCATATAATCATAAAGTTCTACAGATATTTTTTGAATTCTTTCTTTTAAGTCGTTATCTATCTGTGCTGGACAAATTTCCGCACTTTTCCCTAAGTATTTAGCTTCATAATCAAAATATTCTGTTTCGGGAATTATCTCTGTTACAGGTAACGCATAAGAAATAAATTTTGAAGATACTTTATTATTTTTTACAGCATCTAAACATCTTGGATAAACTGCACAAGTTAGTTCCTGTCCTTTTATTTGTTCTTCGATAATTAATGTGTCATCTTCGGCAAAAGCATAGTCTAAAGCTTTGGATAAATCTTCTACTTTTTTAACTTTAGAAATTCCATAACTACTTCCGCCATTATTTGGTTTAACAAACATAGGAAAAGTTAGTCTGTGGACAATCTCTTTAATAGGAAACTGCGAATCGTTAGATTTTCTTAGGAAGAAATCTTTGGCCATGTGAACACTTGTTCCTTTTAAAAATGATTTACAAGCATATTTGTCAAATGAAAGTGCTGCCGTAAAGGAATTACAACCTACATATGACTGACCTATCATTTCGAAATAAGCCTGAAGAATACCATTTTCTCCTGGACTTCCATGTATAATTATATATGCAAGATCAAATTTTACCTTTTGGCCATTAAGCATAAAAGAAAAATCAGATTTGTCGATTTCCACTGTTTTTGCTGAACCACAAGATCTGGTATTGTCTTCAGACAACATCACGCTCCACTTATCGAGAGGTTTTTTGGCTATTAGGACTTCATATACCTCATATTTATTTTTATCAATATTGGCGGCGATATTTTTTCCACTTTTTATAGAAATATCGTATTCTGATGAAAATCCGCCATATACTACCGCTATTTTTTTCATTATATATATTATATATTCTTTAAAATATCTACTTGTAAACTATTTCTTATATAAATAGGAATTTATTAGAAATAAGTTTCTTCTAAATTATCTTTCCTAGGCTTTTTAACTTCTGTTTCGCCTTCTTTAGGTGGTGGAACGACTGTACAGTCTAAGTTCATTTTTATTCCTGGAGGTGCCATAAATTTATCTTCAGGGCTAATTCCAAGAGATCCGTCTTCTATTACTTTCTTATAGAATAACGCCCATATAGGAAGAGCCATATTAGAACCACTACCAAAATGAAGACTCTCAAAATGTATCTGCCTATCTTCTGCTCCGACCCATACACCTGCAGTAAATTTAGGAGTGTACCCTATGAACCAACCATCAGCTTGATTATTAGTTGTCCCCGTTTTTCCTGCTATTTCACCTTTAAACCCATATTTCCAACGAAGTCTTCCACCTGTACCATGGTTTACTACATTTTCCATTAAATTTACCATAAGATAAGCTGTTTTAGCAGAGATCGCTTCATGTTGTCTAGAAGCAAAGTGAGAAATCACATTACCTTGTTTATCAGTAATCTTAGAAATAAACACAGGCTCTACATGTACTCCTTGACTAGGAAAAGTATTTATAGCAGATACCATTTCTTGTACTCTAATATCCGCTGGCCCTACACATAATGAAGGAACGGCAGGAAGATATGAGCTAATTCCCATCTTTCTACACATTTCTACCATAGCTTTAGGACCGAAACGTTTCATTAAATAAGCTGATATATTATTTGAACTATGAGTTAGTCCCCACTTGAGAGTTACTATTCTACCCATCCATTCTGCACGATCCGTACTCTGAGGAGTCCAAGTAGTATCACCTACTATAAAAGTTTGTGGTACATTCATAACTTCATCACATGGTGAACAACCTTCTTGCATAGCCAATGTATATAAAAATGGCTTAATAGTAGATCCCACTTGTCGTTTAGACTGAGAAGCATTATCATACTTGAAATATCTATAATTAGGTCCACCTACATATGCTAATACATTACCTGTATGTGCTTCCATAGCAATAAATGCTGCACGCAGGAATGATTTATAATATCTAATAGAATCATTAGGACTCATTATAGTATCTATATATCCTGCTTTATTCCATGAGAAAACTCTCATTTCATATTGCTTTTCAAAAGCAGCTTTTATTTCAATAGTATCAGCTCCTGCTAGATTTAAACGATAATATCTATCACTCCATTTGCGAGCTTGAGCCATCAATACTTCTGTTTGTTCCTCTGCTACATCTACAGCGAAAGGTTTGTTTTCTTTTTCCGCCATATCTGTAAAAAAATCTTTTTGCAATTGGGTGCCTAAATGTTCTTCTACAGCTTCTTCTGCATATTTCTGCATTTTGGAATTAATAGTAGTATATATCTTAAGACCATCTCTATCAAGATTATATTTAGTACCATCCGGTTTAAGATTTTTATTTAACCATCCATACAAAGCATCTTCTTCCCATAATTTTAAATCTCTTCTATAATCATCACCAAAATAATAATTTTTCTTTTTAGGTTTGTGCTCATTCATTACTCTTCTTATCATATCCCTAAAATATGGAGCAAGACCCGAATTATGGTCTTGCACTTCATAATGTAGATCAATAGGTAAATTTAATATTGAGTCACAAACTTGCTCAGATATAAAATCATATTTAGCCATTTGCCTTAAAACATGATTTCTTCTTTTTATAGAGTTCTCATAATGTAAAACTGGATTAAAACGGGTAGGTTTATTTACCATTCCTACTAAAGACGCTGATTCCTGTATGTTTAATTCCCATGGTTCCTTATCGAAAAAAGTATTGGCAGCAGATTTAATTCCATAAGCATTACTACCGAAAAAAATTACATTTAGATACATAGTTAGTATTTCATCTTTCGTATAATTTCTTTCTAACTTAACGGCTGTTATCCATTCTCTAAATTTATTTTTGATCAATTTAATTTTACTTCCCCCTGGGAAATTAATCCTAGATGTATCACGGGGAAAAAGTGTTTTAGCTAATTGCTGAGTAATAGTGCTTCCACCTCCTCCTGAACTAGTATTTCCTAATAATAAAGATTTTACTCCCACTCGTATAAGACTTTTAAAATCTATACCAGTATGATTATAGAATCTTACATCTTCAGTAGATAATACAGCGTCTAACAGATATGGAGATAAATCTTCATATCTAACAAAAACTCTATTTTCGATATGATATGTATTTATTATTTCTCCATCAGATGATATTAACTCTGTAGCTAAATTACTTTCAGGATTTTCTAACTCTTTAAATGAGGGGATTTTAGTAAAACTTCCTACTATAATTAAAGCAAGAATAAGTAGTACTATAGGTGCTAAAAAGACTATCCAAAGTGCTCTATTTAAATATTTCTTGTTTTTATCTTTCATCTTATAAGTGAATATTTTTTTGCGATTTTTAATTGGTCATTTAAATATCTCATAATTATATTAATTAGCAAATTTAGAAAAAATTTGGTTTTTATCTTACTTTATAGCTTACTTTGCAGATTATTATCATAATAAAAAAGGTAGCTATTTAAATAAAAAAGGCAGAAAATTAATTATGGGAGAAAATTTAGTAATTGTCGAATCGCCAGCTAAGGCGAAGACTATCGAGAAATTTCTTGGTAAAGATTATATAGTAAAATCTAGTTTTGGTCATATTAGAGATTTATCTAAGAAAAATTTAGGAATAGATGTAGAACATGATTTCGAACCTAATTATGTTATTTCTCAAGATAAGAAAAAAATAGTCACAGAACTTAAAGCAGCAGCTAAAAAAGCAAAAATAGTATGGATTGCATCAGATGAGGACCGCGAGGGAGAAGCTATTGCATGGCATCTATATGAATGTTTAGGTTTAAAACCTGAAAATACTAAAAGAATCGTTTTTCATGAAATTACTAAGACTGCTATTTTACATGCTATAGATAATCCAAGAACTATTAATTTGGATTTAGTTAATGCTCAGCAAGCTCGTCGTGTACTTGATAGATTAGTAGGCTTTGAATTATCTCCTGTATTATGGAAGAAAATTAAACCTTCTCTTTCTGCGGGTCGTGTCCAGTCTGCTGCTCTTAGACTTATTGTCGACAGAGAAAGAGAAATCATAGCTTTTAAGCCACATTCTTATTATAGAATAGATGGTAATTTTCTTACTGATAATGATAATAAATCGATAAAAGGAACTATAGATCAGAAAATCAAAGATATAAATACTGCTAAAAAACTACTTAATGAGTTTAATGGAGCCGAATTTAAAATCGGAAAAACTGAAACCAAAAAAGTAGTTAAGAAACCTGCACCTCCTTTCACTACATCTTCTATGCAGCAAGAAGCTGGTCGTAAATTTGGTTTTTCTGTATCTCAAACCATGAGTATAGCTCAGCATTTATACGAGTCTGGATTAATTACTTATATGAGAACTGACTCTACCAATTTATCTAAATTAGCTCTATCTGCAGCGAAAGAAACTATTACCGATTTGTACGGGGAAAAATATTCTAAAACTAGACAGTATAAAACTCATTCTAAAGGTGCACAAGAAGCCCATGAAGCTATCCGACCTACCAGTTTTGCGAACATAGATATAAAAGGGGCTGCTCGTGATAAAAGACTTTATCAATTAATCTGGAAAAGAGCTATTGCATCTCAGATGTCAGATGCTTCTTTAGAAAAGACTACACTTAAAATCTTAAATAATAAGAATAATGAGAAATTTACTGCTCAAGGTGAGCAAATCTTATTCGATGGTTTTTTGAAAGTATATATTGAATCTAAAGATGATGAGAATAATGAAGAACGTAAAAATCTTCTACCATTATTATCAGAAGGTCAAAATATGTTAATGCAAGAAATTAGAGCTCAAGAAAAATATACTCAACATCCTTATAGATATACTGAAGCTTCTCTCGTTAAAAAAATGGAAGAATTAGGAATAGGTCGTCCTTCTACTTATGCGCCTACTATTACTACACTACATCATAGAGGTTATATAGTTAAAGGTAACAGAATAGGTCAGAAAATGAACATTAGTTCTCTACTACTTAGTGATGCTAAATTATCAGAAAAATCTACTGAAGAGATTATAGGTTCAGAAAAAGGGAAATTATGTCCTGAAGATATAGGAATTATCGTAACTGATTATCTTATAGAGAATTTCGATTCAGTAGTAGATTACGGCTTTACTGCTGAAGTAGAAGAAAGTTTTGATACTATCGCTGCTGGTAAAGCTCCTTGGAATAAAGATATCAAAGATTTCTATTCTAGATTCCACAAAAAAATAGAAACTATTTCAAACGAAAAAGGGCATAAAGATACTAGTCGGACAATAGGAATTGATCCTAAAACTAATAAAACTATTATTGCTAGAATGGGTAAATTCGGACCACTTGTTCAGTTAGGTGAATCTGACGATAAAGACAAGAAATTCGCAGCATTACCGAAAGGCGTTCTAATTGAAAATGTTACTATCGAACAAGCATTACAATTTTTTAAACTGCCTAGAATTTTGGGCAATTTAGAAGATTTACCTATTAAATGTGCTATAGGTAGATTTGGACCATATATTAATTACAACAAAGAATTCATTTCTCTTCCTAAAAATGCTGATCCTTATACATTTACACTAGAAGAAGCTATTCAGTTAATTAAGGATAATAAAGAGAAAAAAATTAAGAGCAAGATTAAAGATTTCGAAGAAGAAGATATTCATATTTTAATCGGACGTTATGGCCCATATATCAAACAAGCTAAAAAGAATTACAAAATTCCAAAAGGCACTACCCCTGAAGAGTTGACGTTAGAACAATGCCAAGAAATTATTGAAAAACAACTGGCCAAGAAAAAGAAAAAATAAATTAATGGATACTAATTAGATCCTCTGGCACAGTAATTTTTAAGTTTGTACGTTCTCCCTCTGTATAAGTAAGTTTATATCCAGCTTTTTCTACTATTGAGGCATCATCAGTATAAGAAGTTAAATACGGTAGCTTGTAACTTTCCATAAGTACATCACCCCTAAATATTTGAGGAGTTTGAATCGTTATATACTCATCTCTGTTAACGGGAAGGGTATTGCCATCAGGCAAAACTTTCCTCATACTATCTACTATTTTTAAAATTGGAATTAAAGCTTCTTCCCCTTCCGCTATACTAAATAATTCTTTAAGCTTGGCTGGAGTTATAAAAGGACGCACACCATCATGAACAGCTATAAGCGTATTAGTCCAGTCTTGACCAACTTTATTTTGTTGTAAAAATTTCAGAGCGTTTTGAACAGAATGGAATCTCGTAAGACCACCTGAAACAATGTAATGTTTGAAAAAGTATGATTCTTTTTTACAATAATCTTTCCATTTATCTATATAATCTGGATGCATCACCAATACGATTTCTACTCCACTCTCTTCATTATTATCTTTTTTCTCAATAAATGCTTTCCTAAAAGCCTCTATGGTAAGACGTAAAATAGGAATTCCGCTTATCTCTAAAAATTGTTTAGGCAAACTTGATTTCATTCTTTTACCTACACCTCCAGCAGTTAAAATTACATACTTTCTTGCATCCATAATATTTTTTCTTTTTCTATCTTACAAAATTAAGATTATTATACATTTTTTAGTAATTTTACGTATTATTTAACTATTTTTAAGTTATTTCTATTCTTAATTATCATGGCAGAAAACAAAAAAATTAAAAAGGCTCTAATTTCAGTATATCATAAGGACCAAATACTTGATATAGCAAATGAACTTATTCGCATAAAATGTGAAATCATATCCACTGGTGGCACTTGTGAATTTTTAGAGTCTCATCATATTCCCGTTACTAAAGTTGAATCTATTACAGAATACCCTTCTATCTTCGGAGGAAGAGTAAAAACATTACATCCTAAAATTTGTGGTGGTATTTTAACCCGCAGAGATATTCAAAAAGACAAACTAGAAAGAGAACAATATAATATTCCAGAAATTGATTTAGTTATAGTCGATTTATATCCTTTCGAAGAAACAGTTAAATCAGGTGCTGTTGAAAAAGATATTATAGAAAAAATAGATATTGGAGGCATTACTCTTATTAGAGCAGCCGCCAAAAATTATAAAGATGTAGTTATAGTTCCTTCTCAAAATCAATACAAAGATGTATTAAATCTTTTGATTGAAAAAAATGGTATGACTAGTATAGAAGAAAGAAGAGATTTCGCTACTGCAGCATTTGTCACTTCTTCTCATTATGATTCAGCTATCTGTGCTTATTTCAATCAAGAAACTAAAATTCCTATTTTTAATAAGAATATATTAGAACATCGTCATTTAAGATATGGGGAAAACCCTCATCAAAATGCTGCTTATTTCGGCCCTGAAAATTCTCTACCAGAACAGCTTTATGGAAAAGAATTATCATATAATAATATGCAAGATGTAGAAGCTGCTTGTGAACTTATCTCTGATATTCCTTCTACAGCTGTAGCTATAATTAAACATACTAATGCATGTGGTTGCGCTATGCGTACTACAGTTCTGGAAGCTTGGAAAGAAGCTTTATCTTCTGACCCATTATCAGCTTTTGGAGGAATTTTCACTAGTAATGCTACTATAGACAAAGCTACTGCAGAAGAAATGGATAAACTTTTTTTCGAAATAGTAATAGCTCCGGATTATGATGATGAAGCGTTAGAAATATTAAAACACAAAAAGAATAGAAGAATCTTAAAAAATAATAAAAATTTAACTTCTTCTACTAAATTCAGATCTCTTCTAAATGGAGTTTTAGTTCAGGATAAAGATAACGTAGTAGAAACTGAAAAAGATTTACAATTAGTAACCAAAAAAAGACCCACTCAGAAAGAAATAGACGATTTATTATTTGCTAACATTTTAGTAAAACATTCTAAATCTAATGCTATAGTCCTTGCTAAAGATTCTAAATTAGTAGCTAGTGGCATAGGACAAACATCTAGAGTAGATGCACTAAAACAAGCTATCAGAAAAGCAAAATATTTTAAATTAGAATTAAACGGAGCTGTCATGGCTTCTGATGCGTTTTTCCCATTTCCCGATTGTGTAGAAATCGCACATAAAGAAGGTATAGATGCTGTCATTCACCCAGGTGGATCTATTAAAGATTCAGATAGCTTTGAATATTGTGATAATCACAATATGACTATGGTTATAACTGGAAAAAGACATTTTAAACACTAAAAAATTAACATTAGGATAAACAACAATATATGGCATTTTCATTTCTCACTCAAGAATTAGCAATGGATTTAGGTACAGCTAATACGATTATCATGATGAATGATAAAATCGTAGTAGACGAACCATCCATAATAGCTTTCGATCAAACTACTGGAAAAGCTATCGCTTTCGGTCAGAAAGCAAGGCTTATGCATGAAAAAACTCACCCTAACATTAAAACTGTAAGACCTCTTAGAGATGGCGTAATTGCCAACTTTAATGCTGCAGAACAAATGATTCGTGGGTTCATTAAAATGATTAATTATAAAAAAACCTTATTTACTCCTAATATCAAATTAGTAGTTTGTATTCCTTCTGGAAGTACTGAAGTAGAAATTAGAGCAGTAAGAGACTCAGGAGAACATGCTGGTGCTAGAGATATCTATCTAATATATGAGCCTATGGCTGCCGCTATGGGTATAGGTCTTAAAGTAGAAACCCCTTCTGGAAATATGGTAGTAGATATAGGAGGTGGTACTACAGAAATCGCTGTCATATCTTTAGGTGGAATCGTATGTGATCAGTCTATTCGTGTAGCTGGTGACCTATTCACTTCTGAAATACAGCAATACATGCGTCAGCAACATAATATAAAAGTGGGAGAATTAACATCTGAAGCTATTAAATGTAAAATAGGTGCTGCTATTCCTGATTTAGAAGAAGAACTAGAACCATTCATAGTTCGCGGTCCTAACCTAATGACTGCTCACCCTATAGAAATAGCTGTTACTAGCCAAGAAATAGCTCACTGCTTAGATAAATCTTTAGTCAAAATAGAAACTGCTATTTTACAAGTATTAGAAGTAACACCTCCTGAATTATACCAAGATGTAGTAGAACATGGTATTTATCTTACTGGTGGTGGGGCATTACTTAAAGGTTTAGATAAGAGATTATTTGACAAAATCAATATTCCTTTTCATGTAGCAGAAGATCCTCTAAGAGCAGTAGCTAGAGGTACTAATATCGCTCTAAGAGATCCTTCTCACTACTCATTCCTAATGAGATAATGAATAGAAACCGATTTCCTAAAATCATTTTAATTCTAGTGTCATTTTTGATTCTAGAAGGTTTTTCTATTTATTTAATAAAAGAAGATTCTGTTATTCAGAGAATGAATATCATGAAGACTGTTAGAAAAACTAATACTTGGTTTTGGAAAATTGGTTATAATTATCGTTCTTTTTATAATCTAAAAGAAACAAATACTAACCTAGCAAGTGAAAATGTTAGATTAAAAGAAAAACTAGAAGATTTATCTCATCTCGAAATAAATAAACCAAATACTACAGCATTAAAAGACTTTAATATTAATAAGTATTATTCAGCTAAAGTAATATATAATAGTTCAAACTCTCTTCATAATTATATTATATTAAATAAAGGAGAAAATGATAGTATTAAAAAAGATATGGGGGTAATAAGCCCTAATGCCATTATTGGGTATGTCGAATCAGTAAGTTCTAATTTCTGTCGTGTAAAAACTATTTTCGATATAGATAATAACTTAGGAGCTATGCTCAAAAAGTCTTTTACTTTCGGCAAACTTAACTGGAACGGTATGTCACTAAAGAAAATAGAATTAGAAGATATTCCACTGAATACTACTTTTAATATAGGAGATACCGTAATTAGTAGTGGCTACTCTATTAAATATCCTGAAGGTGTACCTATCGGTCAAGTAACATCTTATAAATTAATAAATGGCATAAATTTTACTTTAGAAGTAGAGATTTTTGAAAACATGAAAGCTCTGCGTTATGTTTATATAATAGAGAATCCTAATTATAATGAAATAAGAGGTTTATTAAAAGAGAAGGACTATGAAAAAAGATAATAATACTCCTATAATTTTTGTTTCAGTAATAATTATTTTAATCCAAATAGTTACTAATACTTTCTTTTATTTAGGAAGATATATTTATATAGCATTTTTCATCTATATTATATTAAATCTACCTTATAGATACAAGACTATTCCTACTATGCTTTTTGCTTTTTGTTTAGGCTTATTAATAGATTTAGCTTCTGGAAGTTTACTCGGGTTAAATGCAGGAGCTGCAGTACTAATAGGAGCATGTAGATTAAGTATTCTTGAACAATTCTCTACCTTAGATAATATAGAAAGAGACTCTAGACCAAACATCAAATCTCTTAGTTTTGTAAAATATTTCTTATATATATCCACTATGACTTTTCTTTTCTTTATAGCTTACTTTTTATTAGAAGCTATGACGTTTAGAAATTTAGGTTTCACGACATTAAGAATCTTAATAAGTGGTTCTATTAATACTAACATTTTACTTATTTTTGGATGTATTTTACAAAATAATAGTTAGCTTAATAAGAATTAAAATATGAATTTCGAATCTAATAATAAGAGAATATATTTAACAATAGGGATTTCTATAATTTTTATATTAATTATTATACAGCTTCTGCATATTCAAATTTTCGATAATAGCTATAAAGTATCTGCTCAAAACAATGCACTTAGATATGAAACTCAATATCCTGTAAGAGGCTTAATTCTTGATCGTAATGATAAAATATTAGTAGGAAATAAAAATACTTACGATATTATAGTTACTCCTTATGATGCTAAAAATTTCGATACCACTGCTCTCTGTAATACATTCTCTTTAGATAGAGAAAAAGTTCGTGAAAAATTTTCATATTACAGAAGATATAGAACTCATATCGGATATCAGCAAAAAACATTTCTAAAGCAAGTCAACGAAAAACAATATAGTCTATTCATAGAGCAACAAGAAAAATTCCCTGGATTCTCTGGCATTCCTAGAACTACTAGAAAATACCCTTATAATGCAGGTGGTAATCTTTTAGGGTATATAGCTGAAGTAAATCCTAAATTCCTAAAGAAACATTCAGAATATACAAGTGGTGATTACCACGGAATCACTGGTATAGAAGAAATTTGTGAAAAAAAATTAAAAGGAGAAAAAGGATATAATATTTATCTAAGAGACTCGAAAAATAAAATTCAATCCCATTATAAAAATGGTGTTTTCGATCAAGCTACTATACCAGGAACAAATATCCATTCTACAATAGATGCAGAACTACAGAATTATGGCGAATTACTTATGCAGAATAAAGTAGGTTCTATCGTAGCTATAGATCCATCCACAGGAGAAGTGCTCTCTATGGTTTCAAGTCCTGGTATTAATGTTTCGATTTTAGCCGAAATTAATAAACATTACAACCAGCTTATTAAAGATCCATTAAAACCTATGTTTAATAGAGCTGTTATGTCTCCTCAGCCTCCAGGATCTGTTTTTAAAATAGTAAACGGATTAATAGCTCAGCAAGAAGGTGTATTAACTCCTGATATGAAATATTCTTGTCATGACGGTTATCACACTAAAGGTTTAACCATAGGCTGTCATCATCATCGCTCTCCATTAAATATGAGAGAAGCTATTATGATGTCTTGTAATGCCTATTTCTGTAATGTATATAGAAGCATATTAGAAAATCCCAAATACAATGAGGATTTCGATAAGTCTTTCGATGTATGGGCTAATTATGTTAGAAGTTTCGGCTTCGGGAATAATCTAAATACTGATATACCTCATGAACAAAAAGGGTTCGTACCTTCATCTATATATTATGATAAAATTTATGGACAAGGACACTGGAATGCAGTAAGCAACCTTTCTCTTGCTATCGGACAAGGAGAATTAGGCTGCACACCTCTACATTTAGCAAACCTCTGTGCTATCATAGCTAATAAAGGATATTATTATATTCCTCATATTATTCAATATGACGAAACAAGCGACAATCAAAACATTAATCGTTTCGACAAGAAACATTATTGTATGGTAGATTCAGTATATTTCGACTCTATAATAGATGGTATGGAAAGAGCTGTCAATTCTAATTATGGAGAAGGAGCTACAGCTGTTATAGCTAAAGTAAAAGGATTAAATATTTGTGGTAAAACAGGTACTGCTGAAAATCCTCATGGAGACGAACATTCAGTATTCATATGTTTTGCACCTAGGAAAAATCCTAAAATAGCCATAGCTGTATATATAGAAAATGCAGGTTTTGGTTCTACTTGGGCAGCTCCTATAGCATCTCTTATGACTGAGAAATATCTTACTCGTGAAATTAGTCCTAACAGAAAATGGTTAGAAAATAAAATTTTAAATGCTAATCTTCTTTATAAAGTATTATTAGGTAAAAAAGCCATAAATAAAAAACATTAAAGAAGTAATTTAAAAAAGAATGACTCCGAAAAGTAACATATTAAAGAAACTTGACTGGCCATTGATTATCATATATTTTTTATTGGTAATCATAGGTTGGGTGAATATTTATGCTGTCAACTACGATCCTAACATTCCTAATATGTTCGCATTAAGTATTAGAAGTGGTAGTCAATTAATGTGGATATGTATAGGAATTATTCTTTTTATAATCATTATTACTATGATTCCATCTAAGCTATTTATTAGCTTTTCATGGTGGCTCTACTTTTTTTCCTTAATTCTATTAGCAGCAGTTTTATTTTTTGGTAAAGAAATCAATGGTTCTAAATCATGGTTTATGATAGGACCATTAAGTTTTCAACCTTCAGAAATATCTAAAATATCTACTTCTTTATTATTGGCGTCAGTCATGGGGAAATTTAATTTTAAACTTTCAAATAGAAGAGACTTTTTTAAGGCTTTCTTAATAATAGGTGTCCCTATACTCCTAATAGCATTAGAACCAGATTTCGGTACAGTATTAGTATATTGTGGATTAATATTAGTGTTTTATAGAGAAGGTATGACAGGCTGGGTTATCTCTCTATTACTATTCTTTGCTTTACTCTTTATATTAACACTTAAATTCTCCACTTTCGTTTCTATATTATTTGTATTTGGGGTATTTGGGTTGATGAAAGCCATATTCTCTAATAAATTTTTCACAAACATTATTAAATATACTGTATTCGTAGCCCTAGTTTCTTTTATCCCTAGGCTACTCGAAAAATTTGAATTTTTAAGGTTTATGAATTCAGAATATTATGCTCTTATTATTGGTGGTATTTTAGTCATAATAGACTCTTATAAAAATTTAAAAATCAAACAGAAATACATTAATTCTCTTCTTATATCATGTTTACTTTCTTTAATGCTTATTTTCTCTGTTAGAATAATTTATGATAAAGTACTAAAAGAACATCATAGAGACAGGATAGAAAATTTATTAGGGATTACTCATGATTTACGTGGCGCTGGTTATAATGTAAACCAATCTAAGATAGCAATAGGTTCTGGAGGATTATCTGGTAAAGGTTTCTTACAAGGCACTCAAACTAAATTCGATTTCGTTCCAGAACAGAGTACTGACTTTATTTTCTGTACTATTGGTGAAGAATGGGGATTTGTAGGATCATTTATAGTCGTCATATTATATCTATTACTTATATTGAAAATTATTTCTTTAGCAGAAAAACAAAAAGAAAGGCAGTCGCGAATATATGGATATTGCGTAGCAAGTTGTTTTTTTGTTCATAGTGTAGTTAATATTGGCATGACTTTGGGATTATTCCCCGTAGTAGGAATCCCTCTCCCATTTATTAGTTATGGAGGATCTTCTTTCATTACTTTTTCACTCTTGTTATTTATCTTTATAAAGATAGACTTAGAGAGATGGAAGTAGCTATTTATTTTTAGAATTTTATTTTATCTTTGCACATTATATAATTAAAGTTAATAACATAAAAAATATACACAATGCCTTTAAAATTTGTAGATAGACAAGTTGGCCCAAGAGATAGTCAACTTAACACTATGCTTGAAGCAATAGGGTTAAAATCTATGGATGAGCTTATAAAACAAACTTACCCTGAAGATATTTTGTTATCTAAGGTTCCTGATATAGATTCTAGATCAGAATCTAAATATCTTTCAGAACTTAAAGAGATAGCAAATAAGAACAAAAATTTCCGTTCTATGATAGGAATGGGATTCTATGGTAACGAAGTGCCTTCTGTAATTATTAGAAATGTTTTTGAAAATCCTTGCTGGTACACATCATATACTCCTTATCAATCTGAAATTTCTCAAGGAAGATTAGAAGCTTTAATAAATTTCCAGACAATGTTATCTTCATTAACTGGATTTAAAATTTCTAACTGTTCACTACTTGATGATGCTACTGCTGCTGCAGAAGCTATGAGAATGTTTCATGATCTTCGTTCAAGAACTGATAAAAAAGCTGGTAAAAATATATTCTTTATAGAAGAAAATATTTTTCCACAAGTTCTTTCAGTTATAAAAACTAGAGCTTTCGGCTTAGGTATAGAAATAGTCACTGGTTCATATAAAGATGCTGTTAAAAACGGTTTTGATAAAATGTGTTTCGGTGCATTAGTACAATATCCTGCTGGAAACGGTGAAGTAAATGATTATACTGAATTCTGTGAAATAGCTCATAAATCTAATATTTTAATAGCTGCTTATTGCGATTTATTATCACTTGCTCTTCTTAAAGAACCTACTGCTTGGGGTGCTGATGCAGCTATCGGTACTTCTCAAAGATTTGGTCTTCCTATGGGATTCGGTGGTCCTACAGCTGGATGGATGAGTACTTCTGAAAAATATAAAAGAAATATCCCTGGTCGTATTATTGGTATTTCTCAAGATAGATTAGGAAATGAAGGCTTTCGTTTAGCTCTTCAGACTCGTGAACAACATATTAAGAGAGAAAAAGCCACTTCTAATGTATGTACTGCTACTGCATTAATGGCTATAATGTCTGGTTTTTATGCTGCATATCACGGTCAGAAAGGAATTAAAGAAATAGCTATTAATTCTTATAAATATGCTCATATTACTGCCGACTTACTTAAGAAAAATGGTTACAGATTAGCTACTGATAATTTCTTCGATACTATTAGAATCGAAGGTGCTAATATTAAAGATATTAAAAAGAAAGCTGAAGCTAAGAAAATTAACTTCTATTATGATAAAGATAACATTCAGATTTCATATGATGAATTAACAGACTGCCAAGAAGCTATGAAGATTTTTGATATCTTCGGTATCACACCTAAAGCATGCCCTGGTTTTAAATTCGAAAAGGCTAATATTATGCCTCGTGAAACTGAATTTTTAACAGAAAAAGTATTCAATTCTTACCATTCTGAAACAGAAATGATGAGATATATCAAGAAGCTTGAAAGAAAAGATCTTTCATTAACTCATTCTATGACACCTCTTGGATCTTGTACTATGAAATTAAATGCGGCTACTGAAATGATGACCATGTCATGGCCTGAATTCCAAAATGTTCATCCATTTGCCCCTGCTGATCAAACTGAAGGTTCTCGTCAAGTAATTAGAGAAGAAGAACAAGATTTAGCTAAAATCACTGGTTTATATGCATGTTCTATTCAGCCTAACTCAGGGGCTGCAGGAGAATATGCTTCTCTTATGACTTTTAAGAATTATTTCAAAGCAAATAATATGCTTCATAAGGATGTTATGATTATCCCAAGTTCAGCTCATGGTACTAATCCTGCTAGTTCAGTTATGGCTGGTTTCATTCCTACCATTGTAGGCTGTGACGAAAATGGTAACATCAACGTAGATGAATTAGTAAAATTAGCTGAAGAAAATAAAAATCATTTAGCTGGTTTAATGATTACTTACCCTTCCACTCATGGTATTTTCGAAACTAAAGTTCGTTTTATCTGTGAAACTATTCATAAGAATGGTGGTTTAGTATTCATGGACGGTGCTAATATGAATGGTCAGTGTGGTATTACTTGCCCTGGTTTTATCGGAGCAGATAGCTGTCATTTGAACCTTCATAAAACATTTGCTATGGCTCACGGTGGTGGTGGTCCTGGAGTCGGCGCTATCGCTTGTACTAAGGAACTTGCTAAATATCTTCCTGGTCATCCTATAATATATCCTACACATCTTACCATTAATAATAAGCTTACTGATCCTTCTACTTTTAACCATATGACTGCTGTAAGTGCTGCTCCTTGGGGTGCTGCTATGCTTAATACTGTAACTCATGCTTATAACAAAATGTTAGGTGGCGAAGGTCTCAAGAAAGTCACTTCTATTGCTGTTCTTTCAGCTAACTATATGGCTGCCAAACTAGAACCTGAATTCAAAATTTATTATAGAGGAGACAACGGAAGAGTAGGTCACGAATGTATCGTAGATCTTCAGAACTTTAAAGAAAATTATGGTATCGATGCTAACGATTTCGCAAAACGTCTAATGGACTATGGTTTCCATGCTCCTACACTTTCATTCCCTATTCATGAAACACTTATGATAGAACCTACCGAAAGTGAATCAATAGAAGAAATTGACAGATTCGTAGAAGCTATGAAATCTATCAAAGCTGAATGTGAAGATATCAAAGCAGGTCGTGCAGATAAAGAAGATAATGTTATCAAGATGGCTCCTCATATAGCTCAAGAAATTTGTGCTAATGAATGGAAACATTCTTATACAAGAGAGCAAGCTGCTTTCCCTTTAGAATGGATTAAAGAAAATAAATTCTGGCCAACATCTGCAAGAATTGATAACGGATACGGTGACAGAAAGTTAATAACATCAGTTAAATAATTAAAACATATTAATTAAAATTTAATTATATGAAATTAAAACACATAATTACTTTATTAGTGGTCGCTATTTCTCTTAATGGTTATGCACAAAACGGAGGCATTACTAAAGAAATGTTACAACAAATAAAGAAAGAGTATAAAGGTACTCCATCAGACAAAGCTATTCAGAATGCTATCACACATAACGACATCAAAAAATTAGCTAAAAACTTTTCGGATGAAGCAAATCGTGACTTTCATTTTTCTAATAAAGTCATATCTAAAGGTATCACAAATCAAGACAGGAGTGGAAGATGTTGGCTATTTTCAGGATTAAATGTATTGCGTGCTAAAACTATCGCAAATTTTGATTTGGGAAAATTTCAATTCTCCCAAAACTATACTTTTTTCTGGGATCAATTAGAAAAATCAAATCTATTTCTTCAAGGAATTATAGACACTAAAAATTTAAAAATCACTAACAGAAAAGTAGATTGGCTATTTAGTAATCCTCTTTCTGATGGCGGTCAATTCACTGGTATTTCTGATAACCTAGTTAAATATGGTTGTGTGCCTTCAGAAGTTATGCCTGAAACATATTCTAGTAATAATACTTCTAACATGTCTCGTTTAATAGGTCTTAAACTTAAAGAATATGGTCTTGAATTAAGAACTATGACTGCTGATAATAAAAAATTAGAAAATAGAAAAACAGAAATGTTAGGTTCTATTTACAGATTCTTAGTATTAAATTTAGGAGTACCTCCTACAGAATTTACATGGACTAGATATAATAGTAAAGATGAAGCTATTAGCACTAAAAAATACACCCCTATGTCATTCTTCAAAGAATATGTAGGTACTGATTTACAACATAATTATGTAATGTTAATGAATGACCCATCTAGAGAATATAATAAGGCTTATGAAATCGAATATGATCGTCATTTATATGATGGTAATAATTGGATTTATATTAACCTTACTATAGAAAAGATTAAAGAAATGGCTATAAAATCTATTAAAGATAGTACCATGATGTATTTCTCTTGTGACGTAGGTAAATTTCTAGATAGAGATTACGGTGTATTAGATGTTAACTATTATGATTATGGTTCACTTATGGGCACTACTTTCGGTATGAACAAGAAACAAAGAATTCTTACTCACGCAAGTGGTTCATCTCATGCAATGACTCTTATGGCAGTAGATTTAGATCAAAACGGTAATGCGAAGAAATGGATGGTCGAAAATTCATGGGGCATGAGCGGTTATAAAGGGCACTTAATTATGACAGACGAATGGTTTAACGAATACATGTTTCGTCTAGTAGTGGAAAAGAAATATGTTCCTACAGAAATTTTAGATATTCTTAAAGGCGAAGTCACTATGCTTCCACCTTGGGACCCAATGTTTCTTCCAGAAGAAAACTAAGTTTTATAGAATACATGAATGTATAGAAAAGAAGTCCATTTTAAATAATGAGCTTCTTTTTTTCATTTCAGAAGAAGTGAAATGTATTCCATTAATTCACCTGGTAGATTAACATCTTCTTGCTTAGATTTGTTCAATGTTCGAAAGCCAGCATTCCCATTTACTTCACAGATTAGATATTCGTCTGACGACAATTCAGAATTTTCACTTTTATTAATCAAGATATCTACCCCAGCAAAGGCTAACTCCATAGTTTTAACTGTTTCTTCAGCTAATATTTTAACCTTATTAGGCAATTCAATTTTTATAGCATCTCCTCCTGCAGCAAAATTAGATTTAAAAGATTTCTCATTATACCTCAACACCCACGCTACTGCTTTATTATTTATAACCCATACTCTAATATCCCGACCTTTAGAATTATCTATATATTTCTGAGCTATACATAAACTAGGATTAGCTACTAGTTCTTTACCTTCTGAAATTTTGTTTTCAGATATTTGGGATATGGCTTCTTTCATTTCTTTTTTATTAGAAACCAAATACACACCTTCTCCTTTCGAACCTTGAATAGCTTTTACTATAAACGTATCTGAGCAAAATCTTTTAGAAAGATTTTCATAAGAAAATGACTTATGATTAGAGAATTCATTGACTGAATCTGTAATTTGTTCTTTATCCAGATTATCTAATTTATCAAATATTTTAACAGTATCTGGTGTAGGAATTCCGGCCTCACTAAGAATCTTATATGTAGTATACTTATCTCTTGCATTCTTCATCGAAGTAGTAGTATTGACGACAGTCTTATTCAAAGCTTCGAAATAACCTGAAAGACTATACTCATATCCTCGCATAATTATAACCTTTGGAATTTGATCTGTTACATCTATTCCGCGATAAAATATTTTTAAAGATTTTTCTTTAATTTCAAAATCCTCAAAGAAAAATATTTCTAAAAACAAACCTTGCTTAAAAGCTTCTTGTCTAAACCAATTAAAAGCATTGTTGCTAATAGGAGTGGTTTTAGGATAAAGCATCCAAACTGTCTTTTTAATATCTATCCATTCAATATTAATACCCTTACGCTCCATTCCACGAAACCAAGTCATTTGTCTTTTAGCAAACTGGTGAATAGCAATGGCAAGATGTTCTTTCATCTGTCTATAAGTCAAATCCTTACATAAATATTGAGTCACAAATTTATATTCAAGACCATAATAGACCAAATTTTCTCTTGTCAAACCTTTTTTCATAAGAGCCCTACCTTCATCTACCATACCCTCTTGTATTCTTTCAAGCAAACGCTTATCTATTCTTGCAATTCTCTCATCACGACTAATTTGAACCCCTAAATACAGAACTTCCCCCTCTTTAAATACTGGAACTTCAGCATTGCCGGACACGGCTTCAGAAATATTAATTTCCTTAGGCTGAGAAACATCTTTAGCATCCTTTAAAGCTTTCTTCTGAGCTTCATCCTCATAAATAGCAATTTCCAAAGCACGAATTAAACGTTGACGAGAATCATAATCAGTAGAATTATGAAGAGTTTTAAAAGAAGCCAACTTGACTATAAGATCCTTGGTACTTTCTTTCTCCAACTGTTTCCTTAATTTTAGATTAGCAGGGACATTCGGCAATGAATATCCTCTAGTCGCAGCTTCTATATAAAGACCTGAACCTCCACAAAGTATAGGAATTTTGTGTTTAGCGATAATATCATTGTACGCTCTAGAGAAATCTTTCTGATAGCGACAAATATTATATTTTTCACCCGCCTCAGCTATATCAATAAGATGATATAAAATACACTTTTTCTGACCATATTCCTCATAATAATAGTCTTTTATATCCTTACCCGTCCCAATATCCATACCCCTATATACCTGCCTAGAATCAGCAGAAATAATTTCAGTATTTAATTGTCTAGCGAGTTTGACAGCCAAAGAAGTTTTACCAGAAGCTGTCGGACCTAAGATTACTATTAATTTGGGTTCAGTCATATTTATTCATTTTTACTTACGTTTATTTAACATTCTCATAAATTTGCTCTTTTACAAAATTAACATTTTTCCTGACAATTATTTTTTTTACTATCTTTAGCCTTATGAAAATAATCTCTTATAATGTTAATGGCATAAGAGCAGCCATAAAAAAAGATTTCATAGGTTGGATGCAAAAAACTCAGCCTGATGTACTTTGTTTACAAGAAACAAAATTACAAGAAAATCAATACCCTTTTGAATTATTTGAAGAAATAGGTTATAAATCATATTTATTTTGTGCAGAAAAAAAAGGATATAGTGGAGTAGCTATTATTACTAAATTAGAACCTGATCATATCGAAAAAGGTATAGGCATAGAAAAATATGATAAAGAAGGTAGATTTATACGTGCTGATTTTGGAGATGTTTCTGTCGCAAGTATTTATCATCCTGCGGGAGTTAGTGGTGAAGAAAGACAAGCTTTCAAAATGCAATGGTTAGATGATTATTTAAATTATGTTCAAAAATTAAGAAAGATTCGTCCAAATTTAGTCCTTTGTGGAGATTATAATATAGCACATGAAGAAATAGATATCCATGATCCAATCAGAAATTCTAAGAATAGTGGCTTCTTACCAGAAGAACGTGAATGGGTTACCAAGTTCTTAGCCCATGGATTCTTAGACACATACAGAATGTTGTATCCTACCACCCAAAAATACTCATGGTGGAGCTATAGGGCTAGAGCCCGAGCCAATAATAAAGGATGGAGATTAGATTATTGTATAACTACTGATACTCTTAGAAATAAAATTAAAAAAGCTGAAATCTTAAACGAAGCAGTACATTCTGATCATTGTCCAGTCGTACTTTATTTAGAATAATTTATATACTTAGATTAACCACATATTTAAAGTTATATTTAAGCACTCACTTTTGATAATAACACTATAAATGTTTTGTGCTGTTGATTATAAATTATAGCTCTTTAAGTTAAATTATCAATATTAACTGTTTTTTTTATATTTTTGCAAACCATGTCTGATAAAGTATCTAATAAAGGAAAATCTAAGATTTTCATTAAAAACAAGAAAGCCGGATTCGAATATGAATTTATCGACAAATATACTGCTGGCTTAGTCCTAACAGGTACCGAGATAAAATCTATTCGAGCAGGGAAAGTCTCCTTGGTAGATTCTTATTGCTATTTTTTCGGCAATGAGTTATTCGTGAAAAATATAAATATAGCTGATTATTGGTGGGGAACATTCAATAGACATGATCCTAGACGTGATAGAAAACTTTTGTTAAATAAAAGAGAACTTAGAAAGTTAAAAAGAGCTACTCGCGAAAAAGGTTTTACCATCGTTACTACCTCCTTATTTATATCAGATAATGGTTATGCTAAATTAAACATAGCACTAGCTAAAGGTAAAAAAGAATACGATAAACGAAATACCCTTAAAGAAAAAGAACAAAAACGCGATATTAAACGCGGATTCTGTTTGTAACTAAAACCTAATTATAATCTTATAGCGAATTTCTTCAATTTAGAATCTAACATATGACTTGGAATTACTTGCTTAACAGCATCGGCTATAATATTAAGCATTTTTTCTCTTACGAAATCTTTTCTAATTATTAACGAAATTTCTCTTAATGGTATTGGATCCGTAAAAGATCTAATATTCTCTTTTTGTTTTTCTGATAGAAAATTTACATGTAATTCAGGAATAACAGTATATCCACCATTAGCATCTACTATTTTAATTAAAGTATCTATACTACCTGCTTCATAAATAGCAGAAGTAGAAGCTTGTTTATGACAGAAATTAAATATCTGATTTCTTAGACAATGTCCTTCTTTTAATACCCAAAGATTATCTAATGGCATTTTAGAAGCTACTATTTTTTCTTCTTTATAAAGAGGATCTTCAGGAGAAATATAAACTAAAAACTTTTCATAATATAATGGGACTTCTAATAAAGAAGGCTCTATTAATGGTGTAGCAGCTATTGCCATATCTATTTCAGCTTTTTTCAATTTTTCGATAATCTGAACAGTGGTCATTTCTTGAGTTAATAAAGAAATATCTGGATAATTCTTTTTACAAAATTTAAATAAGTTAGGTAATAAATATGGAGCAACAGTAGTTATAACAGCTAATTTAATTTCTCCTTTACCTCTTTCTTTTTCTTCAGCTATTAACTCATTCATCTGATCTACATTAAATAATATTACTGAAGCTTGATCTATAACCTTCTCCCCTATACGAGTAGGTTTTACAGGATGAAATGATCTATCGAAAATAATCACATCTAACTCTTCTTCTAATTTTTGTATCATAGAACTTAATGTAGGCTGAGTTACACCGCATGATTCAGCAGCTTTTACAAAATTTCTATATCGATCTAAAGCGACTATATATCTTAATTGAAATATATTCATTATTTATTTTATTAACTGAATTATTAACTAGAATGCAAAACTAATTATGACCTAATAATCACCATATTTATAAATATTATAACTTTATATAGATAATATAAATACAAATATAGAAAATATCTGTTTGATATATATCACAGAGACCCTACTTTTGTAACACCATAAAGGAAATAATAATTAACAAATAACACACGAATTATGAACGGAACAACACAACATTTAACTAAAGCAGAATTTTTAGAAAAAGTATATAATTTTGAAACTAATCCTAATGAATGGAAATTCAAAGGTGAAAGACCTGCTATTGTAGATTTTTATGCACAATGGTGTGCACCATGTAAAAGCGTAGCTCCTGTATTGGAAGATTTAGCTAAAGAATATGAAGGCAAACTAGATATTTACAAAGTAGATGTAGATGCTGAAAATGAATTATCATCAGCATTTGGTATTCGCTCTATCCCTACTATGCTTTTCATTCCTAAAGAAGGTCAACCTCAAATGTCTCAAGGGGCATTACCCAAAGCATCACTAAAAGAAGCTATTAACGACCTAATCAAATAAAAAATAATACATAAAATATTATACAAATATTAAGTACATAGGATTTTATTGCAAAAGGCGTTGACTAATAAAGTCAACGCCTTTTTATTAGGTTAACCACCACTATTAGCTATACTATAGTTAAATTAACTGCAAATTTTGAAAATTCGATTATTTATAATCGTTTGGTTGATTGCTTTTTGAATGAACGTGTGTAAGTTCTACTTTCTGATTCTTTACTTTATTCTTAGGTTCTATTACGGCTAATGTTCTTTCGGCTGGTTTAGTCCATTTGAATGAAATAACTAATAAAATGATACCTACCATGATAAATGGTATAGATAGTATTTGACCCATGTTTAATGACATCCCCACTTCGAAATTTGACTGAGGATTCTTTACAAACTCAATGAAAAATCTTGCAAGGAATACTAATATAAAAAAAACACCAATGAAAAATCCTCTATGAATTTTCTTTAACTGTTTTCTATAAAGAACTAATAATAAAATACCTATTAATAGATATGCAAGAGATTCATAAAGCTGTGTAGGATGTTTAGCTATAGTTTCACCATTTCTTAAAAATACAAATCCCCATGGCAAGTCTGTAGCCATTCCATATATTTCAGAATTGAATAAATTACCTAATCTAATCATAGCTCCAGCAAATGCAGCAGCTATAGCTACTCTATCAAGTATCCATAAGGCATCGAATCCATATTTTTTACCATATCTATGTACATACCACCAAACAGCTATTAGAACTCCTATAGCACCACCATGAGAAGCTAATCCACCTTTCCATGTTTCAAGTATTTCTAAGGGATGAACTAAATAATATTGTGGATCATAAAAAAAACAATGTCCTAATCTAGCTCCTACTACTGTACCTAATAATATAGCATATAAAAGTGGATCTAATTTATCTAATGGAACACCTTCTTTTTTATACATGGAACGCACTATATAATATCCTATTGGAAAAATACCACAGACAAATAAAATAGAATAATACTTTATTTTTATAATACCTATAGAAAAAATTACTGGATCTACATTCCAATTTACTGCTAATATATCTAACATAATCTAATTAATTATTTAAAAACATAACCTTGCATTTACTTACCTTTCTAATCTAGTAAATACACTTAATGGTAGATTTCTACCTAAGTCATCTGTTATCATTAATTCACCAGAGGTCCTCTGTCCTTTATCCCCGAAAGCACATTTGACTAATGTATCAGCTAACATAGCAGAATACCCATTAGAATACAAATTGACTACCAAAAAACTATTCTTAGGGGATAATATTGAAGCACAAACCTTTAATAATTCATATAAACTTTCATCTAATTTCCATCTTTCACCCGAAGGTCCATGTCCATAAGCAGGAGGATCTAAAATAAGTCCATCATAATGATTCCCTCTTTTGGCTTCTCGCTTAGCAAATTTTAAAGCATCCTCTACTACCCAGCGAATATTGTCTAAACTACTAATATTTTGATTTTCGTGAGCCCAGTTTACGACTTGTTTTACAGAATCCAAATGAGTAACATCTGCCCCTGCCATTCTAGCAGCTAGAGAAGCAGCTCCTGTATATGCAAAAAGATTTAAAACCTTAGGTAACCTTTTCTCTTCTTTATAAATAGGTACTATTTTACAAACTTGCTTATAAATAAAGTCCCAATTAGGAGCTTGTTCAGGGAATACTCCTACATGTTTAAAAGAAGTAAGTCCTAATCTTAAATTAAATTTTAAAAGATTACTAGACTGATATTTAATTATCCATTGATCAGGCATTTTTTTTAATCTCTGCCATGAACCGCTTTCTTCTTTTCCTGCGGTAGAAAACCCTCCTCCTTGATCAAACTTAGTATTAGCCATTTTATTCCATTCATTATCAGATAAGCCCTTATCCCATAATGCCTTAGGTTCAGGACGTATCAAAACATATTTCCCGAATCGTTCAAGTTTTTCGAAATTACCTGAATCTATAAGTTGATAATCATTCCAGTTTTCTGAAGGAGATTCTAATAACATAATCTATTTAATAAAAAAGGAATCAAATACCGCACATCTATTATATGCTTTGATATTAAATACCCATTGGTTAATTAAAGGAAATGAACATTGTTCTTCCGTATATGGATAATACTCTTTAGTAGCATAAACTAATAAGTATATATTTTCTGTTTTAACTTTACTATTACTTTTCACTAATGAATAATCTATAAGATTGCTGATGGGGAAATGTACTTTTTCTCCTATTTTAAATAAATTAGGTTTTTCATAAACATTTGGATAAATAATACTCGCGCCAGTACCATCAAACCAAAATATAGTTAAATAAGCATCTGACCCATATATTGTTAAATCAAATTTTAGATTTTCATTTTCCTTATAGACTTGTTCTATTCCGTTTATATTTACCTGGAAAGCATCATCTACCTTATTATCGACTAGAACTTCTGCATTAATGGTTACCTCAGTCCAGGAATCATCACTTGTGGGATCAGTGTATTCTCTGTATACTGGTGCAGGCTGTATTAATCTTACATTACCACAAACTGCAGATGAAGATAAATCAAACACTGATAATTTATCATTTTTTAAAGATGTAGCAAACATAGAAAAAATGTCTTCTTTAGCTCCCGCCTTTCTTAAGGCCTCACTTTTAGCCTCTTCCAATGCTTTTTCTCTAGCTACTTCTTTCGAAATATTATCATAAATCTGGTATCTCCCTTTAATGTTTTTTACAATCTTAACATCCTGACCGTAAAACATAATCGGAAATATCATAATAATTAATAGTAATAATATTTTTTTCATAGTATTCGTAATTAGATTTGTTCAGCAAAAATACTAAAATAAAACTGCTCTTCTAAATTCTTACAGTTTTTTGTACATTTGTAATATAATTAATAGAAAACATTATAACCTATCATAATATCATGCAAAATATAGATACCTACAATTTTTTAGGGAAAAAAGCTCTCATAAGAGTAGATTTCAATGTGCCACTAAATGATAAAAAAGAGATTATAGATGATACAAGAATTAAAGCTAGCATACCTACTCTTAAAAAAGTAATCGAAAAAGGTGGTACCTTAATTTTAATGGCTCATATGGGTAAACCTAAAGGTCCATCTGAGGATTTATCTTTAAAGCATACTATAAAAAGAATAGAACAATATATGGGCCTTCCTGTAAAATTTGCTCCTGATTGTATGAATGCTGACGATAAAGTTAAAAATCTTAAAACTGGTGAAATTTTACTTTTAGAAAACCTTCGATTTTATGCTGAAGAAGAATGTAAACCAAGAGGTCTAGCTAAAGATGTTTCTGATAAAGAAAAAGATACAGCTAAAAAAGAATTAAAAGAAAGTCAGAAAAAGTTTTGTAAGAAATTAGCTTCTTACGCTGATTGCTATATAAATGATGCTTTCGGTACAGCTCATAGAAAACATGCTTCTACAGCTATTATAGCTGAATATTTTCCTAATGATAAAATGTTCGGTTATCTTATGGAACAAGAAATTAAAGCTATCAATAAAATATTAAAGAATCCTCAAAGACCTTTAACAGCTATCATGGGTGGTGCGAAAGTATCATCTAAAATAGGTATTATCGAACATCTGTTAGATTTCGTAGATAATCTTCTTATTACAGGAGGTATGGTATTTACCTTTAAAAAAGCTCTCGGAGGAAAAATAGGTGATTCTCTTTTCGAAGAAAATCAAGTCGATACTGCTCTTAAAACTATAAAATTAGCTAAAGAAAAAAATGTAAAATTATATTTCTCCGACGAAGTAGTAGCAGCTGATAGATTCTCAAATGATGCCAAGACTATAATTTGTTCTTCTGACAATATTCCTGACGGCTGGATGGGGCTTGACGCTAGTGATAAAACATTGAAAGAATGGAGTAAAGTGATTAAAAAATCTAAAACTATTCTTTGGAATGGTCCTATTGGAGTTTTTGAAATGCCTAACTTTTCAAAAGGTACTAAAATCGTAGCTCAGCTATTAGCAGAAGCTACAGATAATGGTACTTACACATTAGTAGGAGGTGGAGATTCTGTCGCAGCACTAAGCACTTTAGGCTTTAAAGATAGAGTAAGTTATGTTTCTACTGGTGGTGGAGCCATGCTTGAATCTTTTGAAGGCAAAACACTTCCTGGAATTAAAGCTATTCTTGACTAACCTATATTAATAATACACTATTTATGTATGAATCACTTAAACAGTTAGACTCTGTTCGCATTCACTTCGACCAAGCAGGGATCAATACTATTAATATAGTTTTAGCCTTAATAATGTTTGGAGTAGCATTGGGTATATCTACGAAAACTTTTAAAGAAATATTTATAAAACCAAAATCTATTATTGTAGGACTTTGTTTACAGTGGTTTGCTCTGCCTGCAGTTACATTTTTATTGATTACTATTCTTAGAGATTATATCACTTTTAATGTAGCCATGGGAATGATATTAGTAGCTTCCTGCCCTGGCGGCAATATTTCCAATTTCATGTCTTCATATGCTAAAGCAAATACTGAATTATCCGTCAGCATGACTGCAATAGCTACCATATTAGCTACATTTATTACTCCTATAAATTTTTCTTTATGGGGAGGATTATATCACCATTTCGTAATGTCTAACGCTCTAGTAGATGTACCCACTTTATCTATAGGCTTCTGGCCTATGTTTAAGCAAGTATTAATTTTATTAGGTATCCCCATAATATGTGGTATGTTGTTTTCTTATTACTTCAAGAAGATATCGAAGAAAATGATAAAACCATTTCAGATTCTTTCTTTGATTTTCTTTATTGCATTAGTCTTTATCGCTTTCAAAAATAATTATGCGATCTTCGTAAAATATTTATTCATTATTTTCTTCCTAGTATTAATACATAATTTATTAGCTATGTCTACAGGATATCTAGGAGCAGCAGCTTTCAAATTACCAAAGAAAGACAGAAGAACACTATGCATTGAAGTAGGAATACAAAACTCTGGATTAGGATTAGTATTATTATTCAATCCTGCTATCTTCCCGCAAGAAAATATGGGTGGGATGTTAATCATAACAGCATGGTGGGGTATTTGGCATATCATATCAGGATTAACTATCTCGACTATCTTTAGGCATAATAGACATAAAAAAATGATAGCATGACTGACGAAAATCATATAAAAGAAATAAAGAAAAAATATAAAACTCATTGGCTTTATTACCCCTTATCCCTAATTGCTAGGATTTCTTTCCATAAATTCTATCAAAAAATAGAGCATAACGGCACTGAAAATATTCCCTGTGATGCTCATATAATTTATGCTGCTAACCATACAAATGCATTAATGGACGCACTATCTATCCTTTACATAGATTATAAACCTAAATATTTTTTAGGCAGAGCAGATATGTTTAAAAATCCTATAATAGCTAAGCTGTTATCTTTTATAAAGATTATGCCTATAATGAGGATTCGTGATGGGTTCAATGCTGTAAAGAAGGATTTTAAACAAATAGAAATAGCCTCTGAGATTTTAGAAACTAAAACCCCTATTTGTATATTTCCCGAAGGCACCCATCAGAGTTTATATTCATTACTGAATTTCACAAAAGGGATATTTAGAATAGCTATCATGACTCAGAAACGCTTAAATGAACCTATCTATATAGTTCCTATAGATATCGAATATGGTAACTTTTATAGGTATAGAAGTACTGTAATGACCAATATAGGTAAAGCCATTAATATACAGGAATATATAAATAATCATAAAGATTTGAGTGAAGCGGAATTAATAAATTCTATGCGTGAAAATCTTATGAATAAATTTAAGGATTTGATATTATATATTCCAAATGATGAATATTATGCTGCTAAATACGACTGCTGTTCTATAGTCTTCCATGAGCAAAAAAAGAGAAATCGTAAGATCATTCAATATTCACAATATCGTAAAAAATTATTAGACAAGTCTTTAAATAATCAAAAGACTATATCTGAAATAGAAGATTTTATTAAAACTAATCCTTCTGAAGCTAAAATCTTTTTAAATAAAATAAAAAAGATATCTGAAAAAAGACATGCAGAACATATAAGTCTTAAATCTATAATAATGAAGTACCCTAAATTTTCATTATTCATTAGAAGTCTTATCTTATTAATACTTTCCCCGTATCTTATAGCTGCAGCTACAGTAACTTTTCCTCTTACTCTTATTAACATTTACATTTCCAAGAAAATAGAAGATAAAACTTTCCTTAACTCCCTCAAATTTGGGGTTTGCTTCCTCGTTTGGCCTATATTTGTTATTATTTATGCAGTTATACTGTTTTGGATTTTTAAGCCCCTATGGGCTATTATAGGCATTCTACTTTTATCCATAGTGAACCCAAACATAAGAGATGCTCATAAAACAATAAGATTAATGATTTCCGATGTGAAATTAATGAAAAACCAGAAATTAGAACAAGATATTTCAGAAGTTAAAAAATATTATTTGACTCATATTATTAAGTAAAAAAACGATAAAATATCATCCACTAAAAGTTCCTTTTATGAAAAAATTTATACTATCTAAAAAAGTTTTCCTGATTCTTTTAATAACAATTGTAAGTTTTCCTATGCTTGCACAGCAGAAAGATACTTTACAGAATAATTTAACAAAACAGAAAAAAGGAACTATAATAAAAAAAGGATTAAATTTTGGACCTCTTCCTATAGTAGCATATGATGCTGATAAAGGATTACAATTAGGAGGTTTATTAAATATATATGACTTCGGTGATGGAGCTTTATATCCTAATCCTTATCAGCAATTTTATATTGAAGCATCTTTTTACACTAAAGGTTCACAGTTTTATACTCTATCTTATGATACTAAAACTCTGTTACCTAATACTAGATTTTCTGCTGCAGCTACTTACATGAGAGATATGCCGTATGACTTTTATGGTTTTAATGGATACGAATCATTTTATGACAACGACTGGATTAAATCAGGTATTGACAATCCTGATTTACCATACTATACTTCTTTTTATCGTTTAGATAAACAGACTATTTATCTTAAGGCTGATCTAACTGGAAAAATTGGCGACAGCCATTTTTATTGGCAAGCTGGTTATCATTTCACCTGGCAAAAAATAGAAAATGTAGATATTGACAGAATGAATGAAGGCAAGAATGATAATAAAAAATATCCTACGACTATGCCTACCCTTTTTGAAAATTATAAAAAATGGGGCATTATTCCTGAAAAAGAAGCAAATGGAGGTAATAGTAGTGAATTAAGATTAGGAGTGACTTATGATACTAGAGATATAGAAAATTCACCAAATAAAGGGATATGGGCAGAAGCCCAATTATTAATGGCTCCTGGTTTTTTAGGAACTACAAATCCTTATTATAGATATAATTTAGTTTTTAGAAATTATCTTCCTATTGTATATAATAAACTTACTTTTGCTTATAGATTAAACTATCTAGGTACTATAGGTGATTATGCTCCTTTTTATACTTTATGGCAATACCCCGTAACTGGAGTAGGTTTTGATAAATATGGCGTAGGAGGATATAGAACAGTACGTGGGATGATGCGTTCTAGAATGTTAGGATTAGATGTAGGATTCTACAATGCTGAATTTAGATGGACGTTTACAGAATTTGGATTACTACATCAAAATATAGAATTAGCTTTGTCTGCTTTCAATGATGGTGCTATAGTTACTAAAGATTATGATATGACTTTCGATGGTACTGAAACTGACCGTGCTGAATATAATACCTATATAGCAAAAGGCAAATCCCACGACCAATTTCATTTTACAGCTGGCATGGGATTCAGATTTATAATGAATAGAAACTTCATAGTCGCTTTTGAATATGGTCATCCATTCGACAAAGGCGATGGGAACGGTAGTTTCTATATTAATTCAGGATTTTTGTTTTAAACAGTTAAAATCTCTATTTCTTTAGCAGCTAATATATCTTCTACTTTCTTATTAGCTTTGTCAGTTTCTTCTTGTATACTATCTTCTCCATCTTTTTCAAGATCTTCAGAAAGACCGTTTTTCTGAGCTGCTTTGAGCATCTCGATACCGTCTCTTCTAGAATTTCTAATAGAGATTTTAGCATGTTCACCTTCGTTACGTGCTTGTTTGACTAAATCTTTTCTACGTTCTTCAGTAAGAGGTGGAACATTAATAATAACATGTTCACCATTGTTTTGAGGAGTGACACCCATATTCGCATCTATTATCGCTTTTTCTATTATATGAAGCATGCTTTTTTCCCATGGCTGAATATAAATAGTACGAGCATCTGGTGCTGTCACACTAGACACCTGAGGGATAGGAGTCTGTGAACCATAATAATCTACTAATAAATTATCGAAAGCTTTAGGATTAGCTTTGCCTACTCTAAATGAAGCAAGTTCTTTTTCTAAATGTTCGATAGCTTCTTCCATTCCTTGAGCTGCTAGAGCTACTATTTCTTTAAGATCATCCATAATGTATAATTTTTATTCGATAGGAAATTTTATAATAGTACTATTTAATAAGAGTACCTATGTTTTCACCCTCTATTAATGATTTTAAATTACCTTTTTTATTAATATCAAACACTATTATTTTCATATTATTATCCTTACATAATGCAAAAGCTGTAGAATCCATAATTTTTAGACCTTTAGATAATGCTTCAGAATATGATATTGTTTGATATTTAGTAGCATTAGAATCTTTTTCGGGATCAGCTGTATAGACACCATCTACTCTAGTTCCTTTTAATAAAGCATCTGCATTTATTTCACATGCCCTAAGAGCAGAAGCAGAATCTGTAGTAAAGAATGGATTCCCTGTACCACCTGCGATTATAATCACCTTACCTGCTTCTAAATCTTTTACTCCTTTATCTCTAACCCAATATTCAGCCATCGGTGCCATAGGGGTAGAAGTAAAAACTACTGCATCCGTTCCCGCAGTTTTAATAGCCATGGAAAGACCAATACTATTAATTACTGTAGATAACATTCCCATTTGGTCTCCTTTTGCTCTATCGAATCCTCTTCCTACACCAGAAAGACCTCTAAAAATATTACCTCCACCTACCACTATTGCTATTTGAATACCTTTGTTTGCAAGTAAAGAAATTTGTTCTGCATATTCGGCCATCTTATTTTCATCAATACCTACTCCTTTATAACCCCCAAGGCTCTCTCCACTTAATTTTAGTAATATTCTTTTATATTTCATTTTAATAATTTCTATAAATTACTCTAACTGAATCAAAGATTTATCTAAACTTAATGCTAAAAAAATCTATTAATTTCATAAACAAAAGTAAATAAACATTATGAAATTTACAAGTAGAGGATTATCTTTGCCAATTATAATATAACATTACAAAACGATAAAACAATATATTTATTATGGCTAGATTTTCAACTTCCTCTATAGGAAAGAAATTCTTTATGAGTATCACAGGCTTATTTCTAATAGTATTTCTAACCTTACATCTTACTATTAACTCTTTTGCACTTTTTAGTGGAGATGCTTTTAATGCTGGCTGTGAATTCATGGCTCTTCCTTTCGTAACTATAATAGTTCCTATTTTAGCTCTAGGATTTCTACTCCATATAACTTACGCTACATATCTTACTATAACTAACATTAAAGCTCGTGGTAATGACAGGTATGAAGTAGCTAATAAAACAAAAGCTAGCTGGGCATCTAAAAATATGTTTGTCCTAGGTACTATAATATTAGGAATGATAATATTCCATCTTACACATTTCTGGGCAAAAATGCAGTTACAAGATTTTATAGGTGCAGACGTATCTTTTAATCCATATTTACTAATGCTTCAAACATTTAAACCTTGGTGGGTTTGCACATTATATATCGTTTGGTTCGCTGCGATATGGTTCCACTTAACACATGGTTTCTGGAGTGCTTTCCATACTATTGGTTGGAATAATGATATTTGGATTAAACGTCTTAAAATAGTCAGTTATGTATTTGCTACTATTTTATTCTTAGGATTTACCGCAGTCGCTGTAAATGCTTGCATAAAAGGTAATGATACTGAATTAATGAAACAATTAATGGAACAAGGTAAAAATGTCGCTGAATTAGCGAAAATAAACTCCATTGGATTATAACTTATCTTAGAGAATTTAGAAATAAAAATAGCCACCCTAAAAGGATGGCTACTGGAGCGGAAAACGAGACTCGAACTCGCGACCCTAACCTTGGCAAGGTTATGCTCTACCAACTGAGCTATTTCCGCAAAATCTCAATGTTTTACCATTAGGATTGCAAATATAGAAAGTTTTTTTTTACTCACAAAGAAATATTCAATATTCACTTATATTTAATGATGTTTTAGCTTAAATACTAGTTTCAAATTCTCTTAAGAATCTAATATCATTTTCAAAATAATGTCTTAGGTCTTTAATTTGCCATTTAAGCATCGCGATTCTTTCAACACCCATACCGAAAGCAAAACCTGAATAGACTTCTGGATCTATATTGGATGCTCTTAATACATTAGGATCTACCATACCACAACCTAAGATTTCTAACCAACCTGTTCCTTTACATACATTACAGCCTTTACCATGACAAATATTACAACTAACATCTACTTCAGCACTTGGTTCAGTAAAAGGAAAATATGATGGTCTCATTCTTATCTGAGTATTTTCTCCAAACATTTCACGAGCAAATAATAAAATAGCTTGTTTTAAATCTGCGAAACTCACATTCTTATCTATATATAAACCTTCTACCTGATGGAAAATACAATGTGCACGAGCAGAAATAGCTTCATTTCTGAATACTCTTCCTGGACAAATAATTCTAATAGGTGGTTTAAATCTTTCCATAGAACGAACTTGAACAGAACTAGTATGGGTACGCAATAAAATTTGACTTTCTTCGTGAGAAATAAAGAAAGTATCTTGCATATCTCTAGCTGGATGTTCCGGTGGAAAATTTAAAGCTTCAAAAACATGCCAATCATCTTCAATTTCAGGACCGGTAGCTAATGAATATCCTAACTTAGTGAATATATTTATTATTTCTTCTCTAGTAATAGAAATAGGATGTCTAGTCCCTAATTCTATAAAATCACCAGGTTTACATAAATCAAAATTAGCAGAATGTTTATCTTCTAAATCACATACTACTTTTTTCATCTCATCGATTTTGTTTAATGCAGTAGTTTTTAATTGATTTAGCTTTTGACCAAATTCCTTTTTCTGATTAGAGGGAACATTTCTAAATTCACCAAAAAGCTGAGTTATTACCCCTTTTTTACCTAAATACTTAAGTCTGAATTCTTCGACTTCTTTTTCTTTTATAGCCTTAACTTTATCTAATTCTTTTAAGACTTCATCGATATTAGTTAACATCTTTTATAATAATTTACCAGTTTACATTATCTCTATTCAACGGCATTGTCATACAACGTGCTCCACCACCACCTCTAGGTAATTCAGAACCTTGGATAGTAACTACACATCTGCCTTTTTTAGCTAAATCCACTTTGCCTTCTACTACATCCCATGCAGGAATCACTTCGAAACCAGCTTCAGATAAAGCTTTAATCGTATTTATATTTCTACCATAAGTAAGTATCTTACCAGGAGCAAAGGCAAAAGAGTTAGCTCCACTATGCCATTGTTCTCTCTGCTGGAACCAACTATCTTCTGTACCACCACAAATGACTGGTTTTAGATCCATACCTAATTCTTTCAAAGCTACTAAAATATTCGCCACTGGTTCGATCTTAGCCACTTTACCATCCACCATGGTAATATGTGTAGTCTTATACTCATTATGGGTTAAAATCACTGGTTCGTAAACCATACATCTATCTTTATCTAACAAGGTAAACACCATATCAAGATGTATGAATGATTCAGGTGAATGAGGCAATTGCTGAACTATAATATGTTTAGTCCCCACAGGACAAATGTTACTAAATTCCTCAGCCAAATGATCAATAGCTAAAGTGCTTGTTCTCATCCCATTACCAAATAATAAAATATCATCTCTAGCTATTAAGATATCTCCACCTTCCATATAAGTTTCTTTATTAATAGGTTTGAAGTTATATCCATCTATTACGCCACATTCAAATTCTCCACTTGCTCTATAAATAGCTTCCATAATAAAAGATTCCCTCATCCTTACTTTAGTCGCCATCTTACAAATTATAGCACTATGTCCACAAGTAACAGCAGCATCTCGAGTAAAATAAAAATTATATAAAGGATCTAAAGCATAATAATCATCTTTTATGAAGGCTGTTAGTGTATTCATTCTAGCGGGAAGACCTTCTACTAAAATTTTAGCTAGATCCTTAGGCTTCATATCCATTAATTCATCATAATAATCTTCTACATCTTCTGATAAACAAATCTTTTTCAATAAAGCTTCTTTTTCATCAGATTTTTCTAGAAGAGTTACTAAAAAATCATCCATATAATAAACTTTAGCTACCTTAGAAAGAACACCTTCTAACTGTTCATATTCCTTCTTAGCTATATCGAGATTTAATATATCACTATATAAAGCCCTTTGAAACATAGAAGGAGTCATATTTTCAACTTCTAATCCTGGCCTATGCAAAAGCACTGCGTTTAGTTTACCAATCTCTGACTGGATATTAATTTTTATTGGGGTTTTTGTCATATATGTATATTTATTACTTTATTATCTTTTTTAATTAGAATATATATTGAATTTTATTGAAATTTGGATTTTTTTAGATTCAAATCAGTTATAAGATTCTTAAAATCATCTCCCTTCCTACTACAAACTACTAAAGCATCATTTGTATCTACTAATAAGTAATCTTTTAAACCTGCGACTGCATATAATTTATCAGGATTAGTACCTAATACTATAGAATCTGATACATTATTTAATAAATGGTATTTAACATTCGTTAAATTATCATTTTCATCCGTATCATCTTCACAATATTGATAAAAAGAATTCCAAGTCCCTAAATCTGACCAACCAAACATAGCTTTAATAACCCATGCCTTATCAGTTTTTTCCATAATACCATAATCGATAGAAATGCTCTCACAATCTTGATAAATTTGTCCGATATATTCATCTTCCCTATCTGTATAATAATAAGTTTCTACCTTAAAAACTTCAGATACCTCAGGTAAATAAGTTTCTAATTCTTTTATTATGGTTTTTAAATTCCATATAAAAATACCTGAATTCCAGAGAAATTCACCACTATCTAAAAAAGTTTGTGCGATTTCTACATTTGGCTTTTCAGTAAATGTTTTGACATCATAAAAAGTATTATTATTCAATTGTTCTACTTTATTAGTATTAATCTGTATATATCCGTATCCGGTCTCAGGTCTAATAGGATTAATACCTAAAGCAAATAATTTATCACTTTTAGATGCATAATCAAGAGCATTTTTAATAGTATCTATAAAAAGATTCTCATTAGTTATTACATGATCAGAAGGGGCCACTATTACAGTAGCATTAGGATCCTTTTTATGCAATTTATAAGTAGCATAAGCTATACACGGAGCTGTATTCCTTCTATAAGGCTCTGCTAATATATTTTCATCCAATAAATCGGGTAACTGCTCTTTTACTAAATCTTTGTAAGCAACAGCGGTTACTACCATAAAATTTTCAGAAGGTATAATAGAACGAAATCTATCGTAAGTTTGCTGAAGAAAAGTTCTGCCGACACCTAATATGTCTAAAAATTGCTTTGGACGAGAATTGCGACTTATAGGCCAAAATCTACTTCCTACGCCTCCTGCCATTATAATACAATAGTAATTTGCCATAATTATTATTATTTAATCAGAAATTATTTCATAACCGGAAGAAAAGCTTCCGGGAAAAATTCCAGTTTATATCTTTCTTGAAAAAAAATGATAGCGACTATATCGAAAACCACTTCTTTACATATCTTTCTCGAATATACAAAAGAGCTAGCACATTTAATTAAAAATAATTGCTTTTTTTTATTAACACTATTCTGAGGTTCTTGAGCTACAGGAGCTCTCAAAGATCTTACTTCTACTATATGAACAGCTTTTTCCGTCTCCATTATTAAATCAATTTCTCTATGCCTACTTCTATAATTACGTTCTAAAAGTACCATACCTAAAGATTTTAAATAATCTTCTGCTAACCTCTCACCTAATCTACCTATCTCATATCCTGTTAACTCTTCATACATAATACAAATATAGTAAAAAAATTAAGAGGCAACCCTTATCAGATTGCCTCTTAAAATATATATGTTAAATATTATCTAGAAGATAAATTTAATACCGATTTGTGCATGCCAACGAGAAGCAATATCTGCAATATTAATCATATCACTAGGACCATAGAATGAATAATTCTGATATTTATCACTATAAGATAATGGAGAAGAAGTATAACCATCATAAGGAGTATAAACTAATCCCCATTCATGATTTAGCAAATTAGTTAAATTTTCAATATCTGCATTTATTTGAAGAGTATATCTCCGATTAGCAATATTTAAATAGAAATTTTCAGCTACATGAAGATCTAAATGATGCTCCCAAGGTTTACGAAGACCATTACGAGGTACATATGTGCCTTGATAATCTTTAACCTGAGGATTATCAGTTAAAAAGTCATGCATCTTTTCTGCATTATCTCTATAATAGAACTGATCGATTTCATTATCAGTAGGGATATAAGCAGCATCATTACCTTTACGTCCATCACCGTTAAGATATCCATAAGTAGCTAAAGAGTAAGGACCTCCTGAATGTCCTCTATAGAATAGAGAAATTTCAGTACCAAAATGTTTAGCATAATCTTTTCTCCAAGAAACACTTGCAATAATACGATGTCTTATATCAAATCCTGAAGCAGTAACTTCTTGATTAGCATCACCATAATAAGATGTATTATATTTCCAGCATGAATAAGCCTGAGAAGAAGTACCATCATTGATAGACATGGCTTTTCCCCATGTATAAGCAGCCATTAAGTTAAGACCCATATTGAATGTTTTATCTAACTTAACAGTAGCGTTTACATTATAACCTTTATTAGTATTACTAAGTTTAATAATTTCAGTAAAGTTATTATCTACTTGTTCATATACAGGACGATTATCACCACCATGATGTACAGCATCTAAATTCCCTACTTTATCATAATTTAAATTTTCATATAAAATATTATTAAAAGTTTTAGAGAATAAACCTTCTACAGTCATATTAATTCCATAAGGTAATTTTTGTTCTAATGCTAGATTAACACGGAATACCTGAGGAAATTTGAAATTTTCATCTATAACATCTACTTCAGCAGTAGGAACTGTCGCTGTAGGATCTATCCATTGGCTATCAGCATTGAAATCTGGAACAAATCCATGAGCTTTAGCATCTGCCATATTATTATTATAAAGTTTAGTACCGGCCAATCCCATACCTGTATTCGAAAATTCGTTAGAAATCCAAACGAAAGGTATTCTACCCGTGAAGATACCTACACCACCACGTAATACTGTATTTTCAGAGGCATTCCATCTAAAGCCTACACGTGGAGCTATAAGAGGAGTAGATTTAGGAAGTACTCCAGTAGCCACATTATTATTTTTTGCTACTTGAGAATTATTAAATATACTATTGGTCATAGGATCATCGAAAAATAGTGGGATATCCATACGAACACCATAAGTCAAACGGAAATCATCATTAACACGCCATTCATCTTGAGCATAGAAACCTAACTGACCTGCACCCCATTCTGGCATCCAACGATCAGTTCCTGTAATATCTTCACGAGAATATTGATAACGATAAGAAGAAGGATCTGCACCATTAATAAAATCATTCATATTATCATATTCATAAGAACCTGCATTATAAGCTATAAATAAATTAGCCATATTGAAGAATTCATTATGAGTACCTACTGTAATAGTATGATTACCATTATACCATGTTAAATTATCTTCTATAGTATAAACATCTTGATCTAATGCATTAGCAGCAGAAAAATTATCAAGACCGAAATTAATAGTAGCTTCATTACCGCCATCTATATCAGCGACATTCTTAATAGTTACATTAGAAAGACTACTATTATTAGCTTCACGGTGGTCTCTTACACTAGTAAACCCGGCACGTAAAACGTTATGCATATTATCAGCTATATTAGTATTCAACTCTAATACAAAACTATGAGTTTTATTAATCATATTGTAACCAGAAGCTGCTAATTGAGCTGTATACTTACTAGAACCAACAGATTTCATACTACTAGCATTTAAATAAGAATAACGTAACATTAATTTATTACGAGAATTTATATTCCAATCGATACGAGCTAAAATATTATCACTTTCAGTAGGGACATTCATTTGACCATATCCACCACCGTCAGTACCATAATTTGTATTAAGATAATTTACTACTTTATCTACTTCATTAGCGTCTACTTGAGAATTAGATCCAGCAGCACCTGGAACAAACGATGTAGGATAAGATTCTCTAGATCCTTCATAATTTGCGAAGAAGAAAAGTTTATCTTTAATAATAGGGCCACCTACTGTGAAACCATATATTTTAGTACTTTGTTTATCAAGATTAGTTCTTTCATCTGTCCAATCTTCACCTTCAATACCTGCTGTTTTACCATAATAATTTTGGTTATTATAGTAAGTATAAGCTGATCCATGGAAACTGTTAGTCCCTGATTTAGTGACAGCATTAATACCACCTCCGACGAAACCCGACTGACGAACATCGAAGGGAGCTATTACGACCTGAACTTCTTCAATCGCTTCGATAGAAATAGGATTAGAACCAGTCTGGCCACCATTAGTACCAGATCCAGAAAGACCAAATACATCATTGTTTACAGTACCATCGATTTGAAAAGAGTTATAACGGTTATTAGCACCTGCGAAAGACATACCACCAGAAGTCTTAACAGCTAAAGGATTAAGTTTAGCGACATCATATAGACTCCTACTTATAGAAGTAGTATTATTAATTTTGGCAGAGTTAAAGTTTTCTGCAGCACCCATTCTTTTTTCATTGAAGACAGATGTTTTAGAAACTGTAACGATAGCTGATTCTAACATAACAGCATCTTCTATCATTTTCACATTAAGTACGTAAGTTTCACCTAATTCAGTAATAATACCATCATAAGTCATATCTTTATAACCAATAAACGATATAGTTACTTTATAAGGGCCCCCTACACGAAGACCTTGAATACTAAAGTTACCTTTAGCGCCTGTAATACAAGCATATGTTGTCCCTGAAGGAACATGCACAGCTACTACCGTAGCGCCAGGTAAAACTGCATTATCAGAGTCGATTACCTTACCTGTCATAGAGGAAGTAGTAACCTGAGCTGACATTAATACAGCAATAAGCAAACCACATATTGTAGTGCTTAGTTTAACGAATGTTTTTTTCATAAATATTTTATAGTTAAAAAATTAATTACTTTTCATCTTTTGCAAAATTAGTTAAAAATTATAAAATCATAGTATTTTAACTATAAAATTTTTATTAAAAAAACTTAATTCTTATTAATTCTTATTATATTTGTAATAATATAAATGTGGAGAGATTTGACCAGCTTGCAACCACTAAAAAATGCTAAAACGATTTTTCATAGATAACTCTTTGGGTTATAATATATTTAAATAAGTCAAATCTCTTCGTTGAAGAGATTTTTTTATTTAAAATTATATATATATGTCATATTTATTCACATCTGAATCTGTATCAGAGGGTCATCCTGATAAAGTAGCAGACCAAATATCTGATGCTATCTTAGATGATTTTCTTAGACAAGATCCAAACGCAAAAGTAGCCTGTGAAACATTCGTTAGCACAGGATTAGTAATCGTAGGTGGAGAAGTAAGATCTGAAAACGCCTATGTCGACATTCAAAAAATAGCTCGTAACACTATTGAAAAAATAGGTTATACTAAAGCTGAATATCAATTTGATTCTAAATCATGTGGTATATTATCTGCTGTTCACGAACAGTCTGATGATATTAACAGAGGTGTAGATGTCAAGAATAAAGATGAACAAGGTGCTGGTGATCAAGGTATGATGTTTGGTTATGCAAACAATGATACAGAAGATTACATGCCTCTTTCTCTTACTCTTTCACATATAACTTTAATAGAATTGGCTAAAATTAGAAAGGAAGGTAAAGAAATGAAATATCTTAGACCTGATGCCAAATCTCAGTTTACTATAGAATATGATCAAGATAATACTCCTATAAGAGTACATACTATAGTAGTATCTACTCAGCATGATGAGTTTGATAAAGACGAGAACATGCAGAAGAAGATATACCAAGATGTGAAAAATATACTACTTCCTAAAGTAATAGCTAGACTTTCTAAACAAAACCAAGATTTATTTGATGATAAAATTATACTTCATGTAAATCCTACCGGGAAATTTGTCATCGGAGGCCCTCACGGAGATACTGGTCTTACTGGAAGAAAAATTATAGTCGATACATACGGTGGTAAAGCTTCTCACGGCGGTGGAGCATTCTCTGGAAAGGATCCCAGCAAGGTGGACCGTTCTGCAGCTTATGCTGCTAGATATATAGCTAAAAATATGGTGGCCGCTGGCGTAGCAGATGAAATACTAATTCAGTTATCTTATGCTATAGGTATAGCAAAACCTCTTAGTATTTATATAGATACTTATAGAACTTCTAAAGTAAATATGACAGATGGTGAAATAGCTGAGAAAATAGATAAGATGTTTGATTTAAGACCTTCACATATTATCGAAAAACTTGCTCTTAAAAATCCTATTTACCTCCCTACAGCTGCTTATGGACATATGGGAAGAACTCCTTATACTAAAAAAGTAGAATTAATAAGAAATGGTAAAACTATTACTAAAGAACTTCAATTTTTCTCTTGGGAATTATTAGATTCTGTAGATATGATCAAAAAAGCATTCTTTAAATAGTTTTATATACTAATTTCAATAGTAAATAAATATTTATACGTAATAGTATAAACATTTCTAAATAAATTTCAAACTTGTCAGTATAATACATTTATACTGGCAAATTTTGTTTTTAACTAATAGTTTCATACGATTAATATATCCTAGGTATTGTCTTATTTGTGGCAAAAAATTAAGAGACAAAGAAAAATATATATGCAAACAATGCATTCAGGATATGCCACTCACCTATTTCTGGAATTGGCGAGGAAATCCTGCTGAAAAGAAATTGTGGGGTCGCTGTTATCTATTGTTTATCGTTAGCCTTTTTTATTATTACAGAGAAAGTTCCTACAAATTACTTTTATATAGTATTAAATATAAAGGAAATAAAGACTTGGCATATTATTTAGGACATTATCTTGGGACATTGATGAAAAAAAGCTCATCTTATTTTTCACATAACATAGACTACCTCATTCCAGTACCTTTACATCCTAGGAAAAAACGCCAAAGAGGTTACAACCAAGCATCTATCATAGCCAAAGGGCTTTCAGATGTCTTAAAAATACCTATTAATGAATCTATATTATACAGAAATAAATATACCAAAACACAGACTAAAATACATATGGGGAACAAATGGGAAAATGTAAATAATGTTTTCAGTACGAAAAATCAAAATATCCTAAAAAATAAAAGCATTCTTATAGTCGATGACGTTCTTACCTCTGGTTCTACTGCAGAAGCTTGTTACCAGACCTTAAATAAAATTAAAGGGATTAGAATTAGTCTGGCGACAATAGCTTATATCGAATCAGATTAACAAAAAATTAATTAACTTTGTAATATGTTTGATTTTATTAATATAGGGATAATAGACATAATAGATATTTTATTAGTCACTATAATTATTTATCAGCTTTTTCGCATGATACGTGGGACTGCTGCTGTAAATATTTTTTTAGGGATATTACTACTCTATTTATCTTGGATTATAACTAGATCATTAAATATGAGCTTAGTTTCTTCTATATTAGGACAAATATTAGGAGTCGGAGTAATAGCCCTGATTATAATTTTCCAACAAGAAATTCGTCGATTTCTTTTACATTTAGGAGGTAGATATGTGGTAGATTCAGATGCTGGTAAAATAGCTCGTAAATTATTCTACGTAAAACAACAAGACAGTATACCCTTAATAAGTCTAGAACATATCACTCAAGCTTGTAATAGAATGTCAGAGACTAAAACAGGTGCTTTAATAGTATTAACACATATTTCTCCTTTAGAAAATATTATAGAAACTGGAGATAAAATAGATGCTGCTATTAATAGAAGACTTATAGAAAATATATTCTTCAAAAATACTCCTCTACATGATGGAGCCATGATAATAAGAAATAATCGTATAATCGCAGTAAGGTGTACTCTACCTATGAATAATACTTCAGAAGTACCTCCACAATATGGAATGAGGCATAGAGCTGCCGTCAGTATTTCTGAAGAAACAGATGCCAATGCTATAGTAGTATCTGAAGAAACTGGAAATATCTCTTTTATAAATAATGGAGAATTGAAGACAATGACAAGTATTAGTGAGCTTAGGCTAACAATAGAAAATTCATACAGAGAAAATAATGAGTGAAGTAGAATTACTAGAAAAAAAACTTGGATTTGACAGTATTAGAAAAAGTATATTAGATAAATGTAATACTGAATTTGCACGTAATCATTGCTTTAATGAAATATTTTCAACCAATAAAGAAGAAATAAATTTAAGATTATCTCTTACGGATGAGATGAGAACTATTCTTATGTTTGAGCCTTCGTTTCCTGGCCAAGGATATTATGATGGTATATCATTTATAAAACCATTAGAGAATGAACACTCTTCTATTTCTCTAATAAATCTAGTAAAACTAGAAGAGTCTCTCAATACTATCAGAAAACTATTATATTTTTTTAAAGAAAGAAATGATAATAAATATCCTGAACTTATTAAACTCTCTAAACAAGTGAACTCGTTTCCAGAAATTCTAATTAGAATAAGTGCTATATTAGATAAACATGGAGAAATAAAAGATAATGCTAGTGATGAATTATATAATATTAGAAAAGAATTAAAATCTAAAGAAGGTTCTATTTCTAAAAAAATTCAATCCATATTAAGTTCTGCTCAATCAGAAGGCATAGCCGATGCTGATGCTACTGTCACTATAAGAGACGGTCATATGCTTATTCCGATAAGTACAGCTAAGAAAAGGAAACTCCAAGGATTTGTATATGATGAATCTTCTAGTGGAAAGACAGCCTTTATAGAACCATTAGAAATTATTAATCTTAATAACGCCCTTCAAGAATTACATTTTTCAGAAAAAAGAGAAATCTTAAAAATCATTATGGATTTTAGTGATTTTCTTAGACCATATATATATGAGTTAATAGATTCATATATATATATGGGAAAAATAGATTTCATTAGAGCTAAAGCATTAGTAGCTGCTAGATTTCAAGGTGGAAAACCTATACTTTCTGACAATGGAGAACATATATTAAAGAAAGCTAGACATCCACTTCTAGAAGGTATTTTAAAGAAAGAAAATAAAGAAATAGTTCCTTTAGATATAAAACTCACTCCTCAGAAACATATATTATTAATATCTGGACCAAATGCTGGAGGGAAATCTGTTTGTCTTAAAACTGCAGGCCTTCTTCAATATATGTTCCAATGGGGTATATTAATACCAGCTTCAGAAACTTCAGAATTATGCATTTTTGATAAAATATTTATAGATATTGGAGATGACCAATCATTAGAAAACGATTTAAGCACTTATAGTTCTTACCTTCTTAATATGAAAGGTATTTTAAAAAATGTAACTAAGAATTCTCTTATATTGATAGATGAATTCGGCTCTGGAACTGAACCAGCAGCTGGTGGAGCTATTGCTGAAGAAATGTTAGATTTTTTAGAAAAGAAGCATTGCTACGGAGTTATTACTACACATTATACAAATTTAAAATTGTTCGCGACTAATAGTAGTGGTATTATAAACGGTGCTATGATGTTCGATGCTCAAAAAATCCAACCTCTCTTCAACCTTGAAATTGGACTACCTGGAAGTTCATTTGCTTTCGAACTAGCTAGAAAAATAGGATTACCAGAACCATTCGTTCATGCTGCTGAAAAAAGAGCAGGATCTGATTTTGTAAATATTGAGCGACAGCTCAGAAAAATATCCAAGAGCAAAAGAGCCTTAGAAATTAAATTATCCAAAATCAAGAAAACTGACAGGACTCTAGATACCATAACAGATAAGTATGAGAAAGAACTTACCGATATTAAATCCCAAAGAAATAAAATTATTTCCGAGGCGAAAAAAGAAGCTTCTACTATTTTATCTGACGCCAATAAGCAAATCGAAGCGACTATTAAAGAAATTAAAGAATCTCAAGCTGGAAAAATCACTACTAAACTTGCTCGACATAAACTTAATGAGTTTACAGAAACTGTGAAAGATGAAAACTTATCAGATATCGATCAATCTATAGAAAAGAAAATGCAGCAAATTCTTGATAGAAAGCAAAGACAGAAAGAAAGAAAAACTGAAAGGGATGCCAAAAAAGGAATTATTCCTGAAAAAAAAATAAATAATCATCTATCAAAATCCTCTACTGAAATACCCCAAATATTAAAAAAAGGTGTTAAAGTTAAAATATCATCTAATGGTCTTGTAGGTGAAATATTGGAAGTTAATGAAAAAAAAATAAAAGTAGCTGTAGGTTCTATTATCAGTAACATGGACAATAATAAAGTAGAAATAATTTCTAACTCTCAATTTAAAGCTTCTATTAAACCCTCACATTCTACTTTTACTTCTTCATCTATGTTAGATAGAAAGCTTAACTTTAAACCTAATATAGATATACGAGGAAAAAGGCTAAATGAAGCCATAGATATTGTAACCCATTTTATAGACGATTCAATGATTTTAGGAATGGGAGAAGTATCTATATTACACGGAAAAGGAAATGGAGTATTAAGAGAAGAAATTAGAAAATATCTTAAAATCACTCCCGGAGTAGAATCTTTCAAGGATGAACATATAGAAAGAGGCGGTAGTGGTATTACAATAGTTACATTAGAACATTAACTTTATAAATAAAATTTATAAATATTTAGAATCAATAAAAATTAATAAAATGAAAAAATTTAATTTTAGCCTATTACTTATCATAATTAGTGGTTTAGTTTTGTCTATCAGTAGTTGCACTTCTAAAACTGAAAAAGCAGAAACTATATGTAAAGAATTTTTAACTGCCTATTTTACTGCAGATTATACTACTGCCATGACTTATTGTACTCCTGAAATGGCCTCTCAAATAAATAAAGCTACTGAAAATTATCAAGATTTAGAACAAAGAATTAAAGATGACTTAATTAAAGCTAATAAGAATATCGATAAAAAAATCATCTCTTCTAAAGTAATAGATGATTCTAAAATACAAGTAATATACACATTGAAATATCCAGGTAAAAAAGCCACTAAAAATGGTATGACATTGATCAAAATAGATGGAAAACTTTTAATAAGTAATTTCTAATTTTTTAAATGTATTTAAAATGATAAAAGGAAAAGTATACGATAATCATGTCCATTCTTACTTTTCTGCTGACTCTGAAATGCTTATAATAGATGCTGTAAAAGCTGCTGCAGTTAAAGGACTTAGTGGAATTTGCATTACTGACCATATGGATTTAGTGCAACCTACTCATAATCGTGATTTCACATTCAATATATATGATCAGCAAAAGGCAATAAATAGAATTATATCTAATTTAAGTTCTAAAGACAATGATTTTAATTTGCCCACTAAAGATTTTCATCTATTAAGGGGAATAGAAGTAGGCCTTCAAGACATAAGCAAAGAGCAAAATCAAAAACTATTACAAGAAAACAATTTTGATTTAGTAATATTTTCTCAACATTTTATGGAAGGTACGGACCCTTATCATGGACACTATTATAATCGTTATGACTGGAAACAAGCTTATGAAAATTATTTAATTACATTATATAATAATTCTAAAGAATTAGGTGATTTCGATATTATAGGACATTTCGATTATATAGTAAGGTATTCTCCTTGGGAAAAAGGTATTGCTTATAGAGATTTCTCAGATATTTTCGATGAAATTTTTAAATATCTTATAGATAATCTTAAAACCTTCGAGATTAATACCAAAACTTACCAATATTATAATGGTAAAGAACCTATTTTAGACATAAATATCATAAAAAGATATAAAGAATTAGGTGGAGAATTTATTTCTCTAGGTTCTGATGCCCATACTCCAGATAGATTAGGTGATAAATTCCCTAAGTATTTAAGCTTATTATACAATAATGGGATTAAAAACACTGTAAGCTATATAAATCGCCAACCTGTCGTTAATCCCATTATTATATAATATAAATCTTTATTCTATACGATCTAATGATAACCTATCCCATAATTAGGACGATATCTCTGATATTGTTTAACATGGTGTCCTTTACGACTCTCCATAGCATCTCTCATTTTCTGTATCCGCTTTTGATCCTTGATGTATTTTTTATATTGTTTTTTAGTAAATAACTTTTTAAAAGCTATTTTATTTTTATCAGTCCACTTTTTCTCAATTTGTTTGTATGCTTTTTCTTCTTTCACGGATTCTTTTTGTAATTTTTTCATATCGCTCATCATACCAGCAATATTAGTTTGCAAAATAGAATCCACATAAAATGTTTGATAATAATCCAGTTCTAATAAATCTGTTAATCTATCAGCCTCTATCCCAGCTAATTCAACTGGAGTTTTTGGCTTTTTATTTTTTTCTTGTGCATAGGCTTTTATCCCAGTAACACCTAAAAATATAGAAACTAATCCTATGATTAGTAAATATTTTATTAATCTATTTTTCATAATCTATGGACATTTTAGAAATAAACACTATTTTTGGATATTGATTTTACAAAACTACTAAAAAATTAATAATTATATGATTTCAAGACTATTAAAAATCTCTTTTAGCCTAATAACTGCAGTATTTATTTATACTTCTGCAGAGGCTTGTACTAATGTGTTAGTATCCAAAGGAGCATCAGCTGATGGATCTATAATGATAACATATGCTGCTGACTCTCACGCTTTATATGGAGAAGTATATTTCCATCCAGCAGGAATGTTTCCAAAAGATGCTATGCTAGATGTAGTAAACTGGGATAATGGTAAATATATTGGACAAATATCTCAAATACGTAATACCTACCAAACTGTAGGGAACATGAATGAACATCAAGTAATGATTACTGAAACCACATATGGCGGACGCTCAGAATTAGAAGATCCTGACGGTGGCATAGATTATGGTGGATTAATTTATATTACACTTCAAAGAGCTAAAACAGCTCGTGAAGCTATTCAAATCATCGCTGACTTAGCTAACGAATATGGTTATGCTTCAGAAGGTGAATCATTTTCAGTAGGAGATAAAAATGAAGCATGGATTATGGAACTTATAGGTAAAGGTTCTAATAAAAACAGAAAAGGCATAAATACTCGCAAAGGAATCGTTTGGGCTGCTGCTAAAGTACCTGATGGATATATTTGTGCACACGCTAACCAAGCTAGAATAAACCATATCGACTTCTCTGATAAAAATCACGAAAACTGGATGTGGGCTGAAGATGTAGTCGATTTCGCTCGTGAAATGAAATATTTCAAAGGAAAAGATGAAGACTTTAGTTTCTGCGATAGTTATGCTCCATTAACATTTGGGGGTGCTAGAGGTTGTGAAGCTCGTGTTTGGAGTGCATTTAATATCTTAGGGGAAGGCGTTATCGGTGGAAAAGATGCTAATGAATATTTAGATTATGCTATGGGTTATAATTTAAAAAATAAAATGCCTCTTTTCACAAAACCTGCTCAGAAAGTAACATTAAAAGCATTATCTAATGTTATGAGAGATCATTATGAAGGAACTCCTATGGATATGACCAAAGATGTAGGTGCTGGTGGACACCAATGCCCTTATAGGTGGAGACCTATGGGCTTCAAGGTAGATGGTAATACTTATGTACAAGAAAGAGCTATTGCTACCCAGCAAACTGGTTTTTGGATTTTATGTCAAGCTCGTAATTGGCTACCTGATGAAATCGGTGGTATTTTATGGTTTGGGGTAGATGACGCTGCTACTTCAGCTCTTACCCCTATATATACTTCATGTACTAGAACTCCTGTATGTTTAAGAGAAGGTAATGGGAATATGGTTACTTACTCTCCTACTTCATTATTCTGGTTAAGTAATAGAATCGCACAATTCGCATACTTAATGTACAACAGAGTTCAGCCTGTAGTTAGAGCTCACGCCGATGCTCATGAATTAAAATGCATAGAAGAAGTTAAAGATATAGATGCTAACGCTCTTAAAATGTATAAAGTAGGTGAAGAACCAAATATGGAACTCCGTAGATATTTAACAAATTATTCTTGTAAAGCAGCTAATGAATTATTCCAAGATTGGTCTAATTTAAATAACTTCTTATTAGTTAAATTTATGGATGGTAACATTAAATATCAGAACGAAGATGGTTCATTCACTACTAATGGAAATACAAATGTTATTCCTAAATTTCCAGCTCAGCCTGGTTATACTAAAGAATGGTATGAAAGAATCGCAAAAGATCACGGCAAAACATTAATGGTACCTACATCAGATAAAAACTGATAGGTTACTTTACCGCTATCCCAATAAGAAGGGACTCCACCTGAGATATTTCCAAGGAACACTACCTTAATCTCATGGAGTCCTTTTTTTAATGCTATACAAGCATCCTTTCTAGAATAACGTTTTACATATCCATCATTATTTATCAACAACTCTCCATCTATTAATACTTGAGTTTGATTAGAAGAGAATTTATATACTCCATCTCTAGATACATTAAATAATCCTTCAGCAGTAGAAGCATAATGTTTAGCTGAATAAGGACGTTGATTATCGAAATTATTCAAATGGCACATATCTTTAAATTCTGTTATAGTACTATCTTCCCATTCTCTTTTTTGAGCAAATAATTGAATAGAAGTATGATACAAACCGTCAGTTTTTCGCATTAAATAACCTTTCTTAGGATATTTACTTATTTGCTGAGCAGTTAAGGCTGATCGTAATACCATTTTTCTAATCATTATATTACGAACTTTACTTATTTTGCCTGAAGATAAAACACTGCAAATTTTTAGATTAACATCTTTCTTAAAAGTCAAAGGATTATTATAGGTTTTCGTGTATTTAGTAAAGGCTTTAGGCTTTTTACTATTTAAAGTATAAATCATTCTCATAGGTCGAGTAGTACTAAACTTAACTGTTATAGAATCTAAAAAACCAATATTATCAAAAGAACCTCCATTCTGTTCTGGAATAGGGATATGATAAGTTATTTTATGCATATCCAAACGAACTTCAGCATTATCTAATTTTCTACAAAAATCTTTGAAATTTTGATTTGATTTGTTAGCCCACGCTATTTCAGCTACAGCTATAGCCCTTGGATAAATTCTATATTCCATAATTTTATCAGAATACATATATTCAGACCAAACATTAGCTTGAATCCCTAAAATATGAGATTTTATACCTTGTTTCTGAAGAGATTCTGACATAGGATTATACGAATAAGTTTTCCAAAGAGGAAAATATCCACCTATACCTACAGGTTCTACTTTAGGATCACCTTGATAATAATCCATATATAAACCTCCAGAATTAGGTGTCATAATCACATCATAACCCGCTTTAGCTGCTTTAATACCTCCACTTTCTCCTCTCCAAGACATAATAGTAGCAGATTTTTCTACATTAGCGTCTAAAATCTCGTCCCAACCAATAATTTTCTTACCATACTTAGCTAACATCTTTTCTACCCTTTTAACTACGTATCCTTGAAGCTGATTTTCAGCCGAATAACCAGGTTTATCCTTTATTCCTAATTCTTTTATCCGTTTCTGACATAAAGGGCATTTTTCCCAATTAGTCTTAGGAGCTTCATCTCCACCTATATGATAATATTCACTAGGGAATAATTCTACTAATTCCTTGATAACATTATCTAAAAAAATAAACATATCTTCTTTTCCAGGGCACATTAACAATTCACTTACCCCCCAAATGTTCCAAGGTCTTACTTGTTCTCCAGTACATGATAAATTAGGATAAGCAGATATCGCAGCTAACTCATGTCCAGGTATTTCTAACTCAGGAATTACTGTTATATATCTTTCTTTAGCATAAGCTACTATTTCTTTTATTTGTTCTTGAGTATAATATCCTTTATGAATAAAACCTTCCCCCTCTTCTCTAGTAGAACCTATTTGAGTAAGTTTAGGATATTTCTTAATCTCTATTCTCCAAGCCTGATCTTCAGTAAGATGCCAATGAAATACATTCATTTTAAACATAGCCATCACATCTAATTGTTTTTTAATAAAATCAACTGAACGAAAATGACGACATACATCTAACATAAGGCCTCTATATAAAAACCTAGGGCTATCTTTTATCATTACCATAGGAGCTATCCATTGTATACCCCTAACTCTAACAGGACTTTCTATTTCAGCAGGCATTAGTTGCATAAAAGTTTGCATTCCATAAAAAGCACCTTTAGCAGTCTTGGAAAATATCATTACTTTATCATTATAAACTACTAATTGATATTCTTCATCTCCGAAATCCTTACTTTCAGGTGTATCAATTTTAATATATAAACCTTTAGATATCTTAACATCAGATTTTCGCATACTTATGCTAGTAGATGCCTTAATTTTATCTAAAAAGAATTCACAAAGATGCAGACCTTCAGAAGTATTAGAATAATATTTCATACCTCTACTTAATGTAAAAAACCCATTTGGGACTACTTCCATACTAGAAGGCTGAGGTATAATATGTATATCTTGATTATACAAAGGGATACTTTTCTTTCCACAAGAAGTAAATAAACAAGAGGTCAACATAACAGATAATATCAGAAAAAAAGTGATAGATGATTTTTTCATAATGATTAATAGATTATTAATTTAGACTTTACAAATATACATAAAAACATATAAATTATTATCTTTGTCTAGGTTTAGAAACTATTAAAAACTTAATAAAAAGCCCTTTTATTATCATGAAAACTAATAAATTATTTATCCTTCTAACAGCTCTGATTTTACTAAATGCTTGCAGTAATAAAGAGGATAAAAATATTTTTGAAATAAAAGATTTTTCTGGATTAATTAATATAAATCACACTCCCAAAAAAAACCATCCCCCAAAAGCATTTTTCACAGATATGGGTAATTGGTACGGATTCACTTGTCCAGAAAACACAGATAGAAGACTTGGATTTTGTGGCCCATTTAATCAAGATTTATCAGCTTGGGAATGGATTTCAGATGCATTAGTACAAGTGAGATGGTCTAACGACAATAATTCTAAAAAATCCTTTCAAAAAAAATTAAACATTACAGATTTCACTACTAATTATATGCCTGGAAAAGCTATTCTATCATATACTACTTCCAAGGGTACTATAAATCAAAGTTTATTTTTCCCCGATTCTTCTAGTACCATGATAAATATTCATGTTTCTAAATCTTCTAAATTAGAAATATATGGGAAAGTGAATAAAAATTACCAAATAAAAAAAATTAGAAACAAACTTATTATTAAATATTCGGACAGAAAAATAAAGGAATTTCAAAAAAAAGGTATTCAAATTTATTATTTAGTAGTATCATTTCAGAATCCTAATAGTTTAACACTAACAGGTAATTCTTATACGCTAAAGACTACTTCTGTAAAAAACACTAAAGTAAATATTAGATACAAAAAAGAAAATAACACCAAATTAAATACTCAAGAAGAATTATTATCTATAATAAAAATCCCCAATTGGTCCCTGAATAATAATGATATCATTTGGCAAAAATATATTAATCGTTTTTTCAGATCTAAAGAAAATGAATTAGATAGTCTTCCTTCGAAAAATGATAAAATAGCTGTAAAAGCCATGATGACTTTAATTTCTAATTATAAACATGCTAAAGGAGATCTTCATCACAGAGGCATAGTCCCTAGCAGTTCTGTACAGTATTTTATGGGATTTTGGGCATGGGATTCATGGAAACATGCTGCAGCAGTAGCTAAATTCGACCCCAATTTAGCAAAAGATCAAATCAGAGCTATGTTTGATTATCAAGCACCTGATGGAATGATTCCTGACTGTATTTATACTACTAAAAACTGTAATAATTATAGAAACTCCAAACCACCTTTAGCTGCTTGGGCTGTTTATGAAATATATAAAGCTGACAGAGATATTAAATTTGTAAAAGAAATGCTTCCCCTACTTTTAAAATATTATAATTGGTGGTTCATAAAAAGAGATTATAATCATAACGGTCTTTGTGAATATGGTTCTACTGATGGATCTCTTAAAGCAGCTAAGTGGGAAAGTGGTATGGATAATGCTGTTCGTTTTGATAACACTAAGATGCTTCCAAATAAAATTATAAAAGTTTCTCCTGATGATACCCTTAAAAGCTGGAGTATGGATCAAGAATCATGTGATTTGAATTCTTTTTTAGCATTAGAATCTCGCATATTAACTATATTAATTAAAAAAAGTGATTACAACACTGATTTAAAAGACTACCCCTACTTAAATAATAGAACATCCAAACAATTCACGAAGAAAGTCGCTGAACAGTTCTTTGATGAAGAATCTGGATTTTTTTATGATAGAAAATTAAAAAACAATAATGATAACCCATTTATAAAAGTAGAAGGAACTGAAGCTGCTATTCCTATATGGACAGAAATAGCTACTAATAAACAAGTTTCAGCATGCACTAAAATATTTTTAAATCAAGACAAATTCCTAAGCTATGTTCCTTTTTCTACAGTTTCATTAGATAACTCAAAATTTAATCCTAATGCTTATTGGAGAGGATCCATTTGGTTAGATCAAGTTTATTTTTGTATAGAAGGTCTTAGAAGATATGGATATATTTATGGTGCTGATTTATACACTCAAAGAGTATTTGATAGACTAGAAGGACTAAACGAATCAAAACCTATTTACGAAAATTACAATCCTCTAACAGGAAAAGCCATGGAAGCTCCCAACTTTAGCTGGAGTGCTGCATCTCTACTTCTGCTCTATGATTCTTTAGATTAAATAATAAAGGTAGAATAATTATGCAAGGCTACAGAATAGAGGTACTAAGATAAATACCATTAAGTCGATAATAGCTCCATGGAAAATAGAAATTATTATATATCTCTTTTCTACAGACTGAGAAATAACTGGTAATGATGTATCATATGAAGTAGCTCCCGCTAAACTTATAGCTGAAAGTGGTCCAAATTTTTTAGCTACGACTGGTACAAATAATAATGCATAAATTTCTCTAAATATGTTAGCAAGCAGCGCTACTGTACCAATTGCTGGGCCTATCATATCACTAATTAATATACTTGAAAGAGAATAATATGCTAAACCAGAACCTACTGCTAGATTTTCAGGTAAAGTATGCGTTCTCAAGAAAAACCATAAGACGAAACATCCTAATAGTGTACCTAATACTGTCGAAACAGGTAATATAGCATATCTCCAATTCAAAGTTTTTAATTGAATAAAAAATGTAGAATCTGCCCCAAGTGACATACCTACAAAGAACATAAGCAGATATAATACATATTTATCTATTGGATAAGATTCGAAATTTATATGAAGAAGTCCAAAATATCCCATCAGACAACCTAATATGAAAAATATCATTATAATTATACTACCTCTAATCTCTCTCCAACTTACTTTTTTAGAATTGCCGACAGGCTGAATCAAAGCTACCCTTCTCTCATACTTGCGAATAAACCGCCACATTATATACGAAGTAAAAATACTACCAAGTGAAGCAGCAAGTGAGATTAATAAAGCATCTATTCCGAGTTTGCCAAGATTATTTACAACATCAGGATTTGAACCGACTTCTATTCCCATAATAAATAATAAGAGCCAGATAATACCGGTTATGATTCTATTCAAATAAATAGAATTTACCTTTCTTAAGAATATTCCTAAGAAAAGGCCTAGAATTATGAGTCCAAATATTATTATCATTCCAAACATAACACGAAAATAAGAAATTATTATGGGATTATCTGAACTTCAATAGGCTTATTTCGACTATTGCTCCTATCAAAAACTACCCAAAAAACAGTTTTATTTTTAAGTAGTAAATAATAATAGATATATGTCGGTTTGTCTTCCTTAAAAAAAGGATTCACGATATCACCTTCTTTTCGCCATTTACTAAATACTAACCCAGCTTCTTTTTTAACTGAAAGCCCCACTATTATCCATTGCATACTGATCTCTTCCTTAAGCTCTGGATATTTATCGCAAACAAATTTATAAATATGAGACCATCTAGACTCCTTACTTAACAACTTATCAGGTAAATCATGATCAAACCAATAATCATTAAAATCTGACATGAAAGATTTATGAGTAAAGCATGTATTTCTAAAGAAATCCCTACATTCTCCATCATTAAACCACTTATCAATAAGGTTAGACAAACTCATGGCTTTTCTAATATCTGAAAAAGACATCCATTTAGTAGATAATACCTGATAAGGAACAGTAGGAGAATAAACAAACCCAAATTCCTTTGATTCATTTCTCATTCTAGTACCTGGCAAACATTTCAAAGTTTCTATTTGTATTTCTTGAACCCCTATTTTCATTAGTTTTATACAATCATGCAACATCATATCATATGTATAATATGGCAAACCAATAATTAAATCAGCATGTATTTCATATAGTTTCAAATCAGTTAATCTCTTAATTCCTTCTTCTGTTTTAGCACAAGATCCCTCTCTATAACAAGCTTTTAAAACCTTATCACTTAAGCTTTGTACACCGACTTCAATATGCAAAAAATAAAGAGGATATGAAGCTATCGTATCAAAAATAATATCAGTTAAAAAGGCTGGATGGATTTCTAAATGAAATCTTAACTTCCCGATAAATTCAGAAAAAAGGGAAAGTAGTTCAGATGCTCTTTTAGGATTTGCATTAAAAGTCCTATCAAGAACTCTTATTTCCTTAATTCCGTGTGCTTCTATATTTTCTAATCTTTTCCTAAGATGATTAACAGGAATATATTGCATCATAGAAGAGCCAATACCACTTACACAAAAAGCACAATGATTAAAACAACCTCTTGAGGTTTCTAACTGAATAAAAGGTTTAGACCAATCGAAATATTTAGAACTTTCAGGCACTTTGAGTATCGTAAAATCTTTCACTTCTGCTAATCCTTCATCAAAATATTCTTCAGTTTCAGCATCTATTCCACATACCCCCTTAACTTTAGAAAAATCAGCTGCTTTTAGAACTCTATCATTAGTGATTTTTTCAGCATATTCTTCCAATAATACATCTATAAGTTTTGGGAAAATTTCTTCACCATCACCTCTAAATATTAAATCTACAGATCTATGAGATTCTAAATATGCTTTATTCTCATTATATGTTCCTAAAAACTCAGGACCACCTAAAATAATTTTAAGATTAGGCTGAATAGCTTTTAAATCCCCTATAAATTCGGACAATAAATTATGATTAAATAGCCAAGCTGTCGCCATAAATACATCAGCTTTATAACTAATTAACTCCTCAAGAATATCTTCCTTAACTGATTTTTTGACAGCAGACACCTTTATCCATTCGATTTTTTCACGTTGTCTTGCCGATAATTGTGCCTCCATCGCAGGAAATCCAAGATTTGAATGGGAATAAGAAGAATTTAGGTCAAACCAGATTATTTTCATATTGTAAACTAAAATTTTGTTAAATTTATACTTTAATTTTGAATTATGAGAAAATCTTCCCTTATAATCTTCATTCTATTAATCATAACAACATATTTATTAACATTAAATATGCAAGTTCCCAATAATCAACTTTGGTCTGGACTAAAGCAAAAACAAACTATTTTTCCTCATTCAAACGCTCCAAAGCCTCACCCGATATTAAAAGAATTCCAAAATATTCCATTCGGTTTAAAAAACTGTTACTTAAATATTAAGGTTGACGCCAATAATCGTGAAAATCATCCAAATGATTTCATTTTAGACAAAGGTTGGGTGCTAACACCTATGTCAAATACTAAAGGAAAATTAATTGATATTAAAAATAGTACATATAGAACTTATAATGCCACCGTACCAGGGACTGTTCTTCAAACTTTAGTAGATCAAGGAGTCTTTCCTGATCCTTTTTATGGGTTGAATAATATGTACATTCCAGATTCTCTTGCTAATATGTCTTGGACTTATAATATAACTTTTAAAGGTAATCAACTTCCAAAAAGTGTCTTAAATGCTCCTAGAAATTACCTTATTTTCAACGGTATTAATTATCGAGCTGACATTTATATAGATGATAATCTTTTAGGCCATATTAATGGAGCTTTCATCCGAGGAAAATTCGATATTAGTTTTCTCATCGCAAAATGCAAAAATGAACCTTTTAATTATCACACTTTAAAAGTAAACATTCATCCATTAGATCATCCTGGAATTCCACATGAGCAAAGCATAAAGGAGGGTCAAGGTCTTAATGGTGGTCAGCCGAGTTTAGATGCTGCTACTTTTATATCATCCATAGGTTGGGATTGGATGCCAGGTATCAGAGATAGAAACATAGGAATATGGCAAGATGTACGGATTAGACCAATCGGCAATATCGAAATAGGAGATGCTTTTATAATAACTGATTTACCATTACCAGATACCACTTCTGCAGATTTATCCATTCAAATACCTATCACAAACCTTACAAATCGCACACTAACAGATAGTTTAAACATAATTATTACAGAAATAAAAACATTAAAGGGTTTCAACTCCCAAAATGCGTCTAAAATTTTTATTAGTAAAAAGATTTCTGTGAAAGCACATGAAACAAAATATATTATTTTTGACCCTGTTACTTATCCAAGTCTGCATATAAAGAATCCAAAACTTTGGTGGCCAAATGGATCTGGACAGCCAAATCTTTATACTGCAAAAATATTTATAAATGAAGATTTTTTAAACTTAAGATTTGGGATTCGTGAATATGAGTACATAATGACCACTGCTAAAAAAAATAGAAAGGGTCAAAATACAGATAACATTTTTGTTAGAACTAAAATAGATCCTACTTCTCACATTCAAAACTTCAAATCCCATCCATTATTAGACAACAAACATAAAGTGTTATATGACAACGCAAGTAACATTTATGTTTCAATGCAAATGCCCGATTTATTAGAAAAGAAATCTTCGTCAGCATCCAAAAAACCATCAAATATTATTGATAAATGTGCCCCTTTCTTAGTTATTAAAATAAATGGTAAAAGGATCTTCTGCAGAGGTGGCAATTGGGGTATGGATAATGCTATGAAAAGATGTTCTTATAAAGATCTTGAAGATTATTTTCTTTTACATAGGGATATGAATCTAAATATTATTAGAAACTGGACTGGAGAAAGCACCCAAAAGAGTTTTTATGACCTATGTGATGAATATGGTATGATGGTTTGGAATGACTTCTGGATAACTACAGATGACACTGTCGAGCCATTAGATAATGATTTATTCATGGATAATGCTACTGATGTAGTTCTTCGATATAGAAATCATCCTTGTATTGCGATTTATTGTCCTAGAAATGAAGGCTTCGCCCCAGAATTTATAGAAGAATCATTAAGCCAAATGTTAGCAAAATATGATCCTACCCGTTTATATCATGGACAGTCTCGTTTTTTAAATATGGGAACAAGTGGTCCTTGGGGATATATAGCTAAGACTGATTATTATTTTTCAGAACGTGCATCTGGTTTTAATACTGAAATGGGAAGTTTTGCCATACCGACAGCTTCGACTATAAAGAAATTTATCGCTATGGAAGATTTATGGCCCATTAGAGACGTTTGGGCTTATCACGACATGCATTATAGTACACAAAATTTTGAAGCCTTTATACGGGCTGTAAATCAATATGGCCAACCAAAAAATTATGTTGAATTTGCTAATAAGTCACAGTTCGTTTGTTACAATTCCTGGCGCGCAATGATGGAAGCTTGGAATAGTAAAATGTGGAATAATACTACTGGTTTAATTCTTTGGATGTCACATCCAGCTTGGCCATCTATGATTTGGCAAACTTATACTTATGACAAGGAAACTCCTGGTTCATATTTTGGCTTAAAAAAAGCTTGTGAACCTATTCATATCCAATATAACCCAAGTACCCATATGGTAGAGTTAATATCTTCAAAAAAAGGTAGATTTATAGCTACAGCAGAAATTTATAAAAAGAAACTAATTAAAAGCTATTCAAAGAAGATAAGCATTAAAGCTAATTCAAAAAAAAATTGCTTTATCGTAAAAGAAAATTTGGATGGAAAATTATTAAGATTAAAACTGACATCAATATTGCCGAAAGATATCTCCATCAATGATTATGATTATCGAAAAAATAGGTTTACAGATCTTAGTTCATTGACCCAACAGCTCAAAAAGACAGTGAAGAAAAATGAATTTATTATTCTCATTTCCAATCCTTCAAATCAAATAGTTTCAGATATCAAAATTAGAGCCTTTAACCAAGACGGTAAGCAATACTTACCTATTTTAGTATCAGACTCCTATTTTAATTTACTGCCAGATGAAAGTAGGAAAATTCGTTTAACTATACCTAATATGCACAATACTTTACCTATAATTAAATTAGGTCACTAATAATAAGTGTATTTACATATATTTATAACGATAAGTAGTGCTTGGAACGAAAGTTTCTTTAATAGTACGAGGTAATACCCATCTCATTAAATTATATTCTCCACCTGCTTTATCATTAGTCCCTGAAGCTCTAGCTCCTCCGAAAGGCTGCATACCGACTACTGCACCAGTAGGTTTATCATTAATATAAAAGTTCCCAGCAGTATATTTTAATTTCTCCATCATAGACTGTACAGCTAATCTATCTTTACCGAAAACAGCTCCTGTCAAACCATAAGGAGTAGTGTTATCACACAATTCTAAAGTTTCATCTATTTTATCATCGTCATAAACATATACAGAAAGAACTGGGCCAAAGATTTCTTCTTTCATAGTAACAAATTTCGGATCTTTACATTCTATTAATGTAGGTTCTATGAAATATCCTTTAGATTTATCACATTTACCACCACAAATTATTTTAGCATCTTTGCTATTTCTTGCTTTATTTATATATGATTCTATTTTGTCAAAAGCTGCTTCATCGATTACGGCATTAATAAAATTTTGAGGATCTTTTACATCACCCATTTTAATTTCTTTTATTCTTCTATCTATCCCTTTAAAAACATCAGCCCACAAAGATTTAGGAACATACATCCTAGAAGATGCTGAACATTTCTGACCTTGAAATTCATAAGATCCAGCAAATGCTGCATTAGCTACTTCTTCTGCATCTGCTGTTTTATGTACAAAAATGAAATCTTTCCCTCCTGTTTCTCCTATAATTCTCGGATAAGCTTTATAATTATTCATATTAGAACCTATCAGTTCCCAAAAATGATTAAATGTTTTAGATGATCCTGTAAAATGAATTCCTGCTAAATATGGAGAAGAAAATATAACATCTCCTACCATGGACCCTCTTCCTGGAATAAAATTAATTACGCCTGATGGAACTCCTGCTTCCATAAAGATTTTCATAAGAATAAAATTAGAATATACAGCACTAGAAGATGGCTTCCAAACAGTCGTATTCCCCATAAGTATAGGGGACATATTTAAATTAGACGCAATAGATGTAAAATTAAAAGGACTGACTGAAAACACAAATCCTTCTAATGCTCTATATTCTACAGAATTAATTTCTCCTTTAAAACTTTTAGGCTGGATACCATATATCTTAGAGGCAAATGCGACATTATATCTTAGAAAATCAATAGTCTCACATGCTGAATCTATTTCAGCTTGAAATATATTTTTACTCTGAGCTAACATGGTAGCTGCATTTATCGTTGCCCTATATTTTGTGGATAATAATTCTGCGATTTTTAATAAAATAGAAGCTCTAACAGTCCAGTCTAAATTATCCCAGTCTTCATGTGCTCTTAAAGCAGCATCGATAGCCATTTGGACTTCTTTCTTGCCAGCTCTATGATAATGACCTAAACAAAGTGAATGATCATGTGGAGCTGATATTTCTACTATATCATTAGTTCGAACTTCTTTACCACCTATTATCAAAGGAATATCTAAATTTTCAGAACTAAGCCTATCTAACTCTTTTTCTAAATCGATTCTCTCCTTACTACCTTCTAAATATGACAATATTGGCTCATTTTCTGGAATACTGAATGGAAAAATTGCATTTTTCATAATAGTGATTATTAAATATTTATATTTCTTTCTTCAAAAGTAAGAAATTTATTACTAGTTTTACCGACTGATTTTCAATTATTTAACTGTATATTTTCTATTGTTTATATATTTTATTCATTAGAAATGAATAGTTTTATATTTTGTAAATAAATATATTAAATCGATATTTGCAATATATTATATAGCTAAAAAATTAATAAACAAAACATGATAAGTCCTGATATACTCGAAGAAATAATAAGTTCTCAAAGAAAAAACTTTATTAGTAAAAAGTTCCTTTTACGTAGAGATCTTTTCAATGAAATAAAAGACACAGATAATAAAGCCCTTATTATTACTGGTTTAAGACGATGTGGAAAATGCACATTAATGATGCAGCTGCAGAGAAGTAATGGTTACGAAAATGTAGTTTATTTAAATTTTGAAGATATTAGATTATCTGGATTCAATAAATACGACTTCGATACTTTATTCAAAGTAATCATTTCTAAAAAAGCTAAAGTATGTATGTTTGATGAAATTCATATTATGTCATCTTGGGATGAATTTGTTAAACGTCTATTAGTTAATGATATTAAAGTTCTTATTACTGATTCTACGCCCATTAAAAAAAATAGCGATAGAAATGTATATGAATTATTTCCTTTTTCTTATCATGAATATTTAAAATATATTAAACAAGAAACTTCACATTCCTCTCTTACAAGATATATGAAAATAGGTGGAATGCCTGAATATGTGAGAAAAGAAGGTTATCCTATTATTAATAGCATTCTTAATGATGTAATCCTTAGAGATATTCATAACCAATATAATATTAGAGATATAAATACACTTAGACAATTAGCTGTTTATATAATAACTCATTCTGGTGAAAAAATATCAGCCAATATGCTTACTGGAATGTTTAATATTAAATCTTGTGCTACTATTGTAGATTTTATTAAATATCTGAATAATAGTTATTTAGTACAATATGTTAATCTATATGATAAAAGCTTTTCTGTTAGAAAGAGGAATCCTATTAAACTATTCCCTACAGATGTCGGAATATTGAATTCTATTACAAATGCTACTCCTCAGCAAAAACTAGAATGTATAATATCTAATGCCTTGAGAAGACTTCAGAAAGAATATTATTATTATGATAAAAAGAAAGTGGGACAAACCAATTTCATAATTTTCGATAAGAAAAAGCCAGATATGCTAATAAAGATATGTTGGGATTTACCTGATCATTTAATATGGCCTGAAGCCAATATGTTAGCTGCCATAGCTGATAAAGAAGGCACTAAATCTGCTTACATCCTTACTGAGAACAAAGAACAAGTTATTCAAATCGGGAATAGAACTATTAACATTCATCCCGCATATAAATGTTCTTTATTATAATTAGAATTTATAATCTATACCTAAATAAACTGTTCTAGGATAAATAGGACCATAAATATAACTAGCATCTCTAGTAGCCCCTTTATCAAAATCGCTTTGATAACTATTAAAAATATTTTTTATTCCAGTATGTACATTTATATGAGAACATTGTCCTAGCTTAAAATCATAATTCACTTTTATTCCCATATCGAAAAAATCAGGGGTTAATTGTTCTATGTCCTTAGGAATATAACCAGCTAAGTGTTGTACTAACATTTCACCAGTATATGTACCATTAACACTTAGTTCTAAATCACTTGTTATAACATAAGATGCTGTAATATATCCATAAAAATCAGGGGTTCTAAACATTCTTCTCTGTGAAACTACATCATCACTCCATTTTTCAGCTTTATCATATCTACTTTTTTGATATGTTACACCAGCTTGAATTTCTAATCCCCTATGAGGAACTAACATGGCTTCTATATTGGTCCCCATCACCTTCGCACCACTACCATTTACTCTTTGCATAAGAAGGTTCCCGTTAGTATCTACTCCATTTTCTTCTAACTTAAAGACATCTTTTAAATTTGTATAGAACCCTTCTATTAAGAAAGTCAAACCTCCACCTTTCCAAATTTTATGATAATCGACTGATAAACTATAAGTATTTGAATGTTCAGTTTTTAAATCTGGAGAATTGGAAATCAATTTTACAACACCACCCACAGCTTCTACATGAAGATCTTCATTATATGTTTGAGGAGCTCTAAACCCTGTACCGAAACTAGCTCTTAAAACTAAATTTTTAACAAGCGTATATCTTACAGTAGTTCTTGGGCTAAAAATTGGATTATCTAAAACAGAAGTTTTATCGACTCTACCTCCTATTAACAAAGATATTTTTTTATTTTTCCATTCATTCTGAGCAAATGCACTATAAAGATTTATTTCTTGAGTCATATCACGCCCATATCCTAGCATCTTATCTCTCAAGTATGAATACTTATATTCTATTCCTGTCGTCAATGTAGCTGACATAAATAAACATTTATCCATATTTAATACATATTGGATACCATCTACATTAGTCATATCTTCAGTTTTACCATAAGCATTCAGATCAAAATTAGCACCATAATAGCTATCACGATCCACATGTTGTATAGATGAATATAACTGGATCCAATGTTTATTATTATCTAAGAATATATCATACGCGACACTTCCAGTATTAATATCATGTTTTAACTGCTCTGTTATTTCAGTTTCAAATGGCTGTAAATCAAATTTATTACCACCTCTACGGAATTCATTTATATTATGATATTCATATGATAATTTAGTATTATTAGATGTTCTATAATAACCTCTTAATCCTAATGTTTTAGATCTTATTTTACCTAATTCCGAATAACCATCTCCATCTGCATCATAAGGATTTCTAGCTCTAGCTGAAGCAAAAAGTGATACTCCTGCTTTGCAATTATCAGTAACTAAAGATGCATTAAGCGATGTATTATTATCAAAAGTATCCATTCCTATCAGCGATGTGTTATTTGAAATTTTAACAGAATTCGAAAAAGCTTTTTTAGTAATAATATTTACAGTACCTGCTATGGCATTTGCTCCGAAAAGAGCTGAACCTCCACCCCGAATAACTTCTACTTTTTCAATAAGATTAATTGGAATTTGTTCTAAACCATAAATTCCTGCCAAAGCACTTGAAACTGGTCTATTATCTATAAGTATTTGAGAATAATTACCTTCAAGACCATTTATTCTAACCTGTTGATAGCCACAGTTTTGACAATCGTTTTCCATTCTAAGACCAGGCTGAAAATTAAGGCCATCGGATAAACATGTAGCATTAGCCCTTTCAAACATCTTAGGAGTAATAAGATTTACTATAGCTGGAGCTTCTCCTCTTTTAGTATCATTTTTATTTGCTGAGACTACAGTACCCTGCAGTAAAATAGCATCTTCCGTTATATTAAAAAATATATTTATAGTTTTACCTTTTTTTAATTCTACTTTTTTTTCATCTGAAGTATAACCTATACTAGACGCTTTTAAAATATAAATACCCAAGGGAAGATTTTTTAAAAAGAAATGGCCTGTAGCATCTGTAGTAGTACCTATTGTAGTACCGACTACTACTACATCTATAAAAGGAAGATGTGCACCTGTTTCAGAATCTACTACATGTCCAGTAACATTTGCATCACTACTCTGAGCAAAACCATTAAATACTATACTAAGACCTATTAAAAAACTAAATAACTTTCTCATTGATATTCTTTAAATATTAATAAATAATTAGACCAATTACTGCTGCCGCGACTATTAATATCAACGGATTGAGTTTAATTTTATCTAAAAGGAACAAACTTACTATAAAAATAATCCAACTGGAAATATTAGAATAATTAGGTCCAAATGTATCTTCTGTTAACATACTAAATACTGCTGCACCTATCAATCCTATTACAGTAGGTCTTAATATTTGCATACATTTTTCTATATAAAGATTATTAGCATATTTGGCCACAAACCTTGTTAACAATATCATAATAATAAACGATGGTAATACAATAGCAAAAGTGGCTATAAAAGAACCCCAAACTGTACCAGTAGCTAAATATCCAGCATAAGTAGCACAATTAATACCAATAGGTCCAGGTGTCATTTGAGACACAGCTATCATATCTGTTAATTGAGGTGCTGAAATCCATCCATATTTATCTACCAATTCATATTGAAAAAAGGAAATCATAGCAGCACCACCACCAAATCCAAAAATACCTATTTTAAAAAAAGAAATAAATATCTGTAAATATATCACTCTTTAACCCTCCTTTTCTTCGTATATGCCCATCCTATTCCTCCTAATATCGCTGCTAAAATAAACCAAACTGGAGAAAGATTAAAAAAAGATATACCGACAGCAGCGACTATAGGCATCCATACATTTTTCCAATTTAATCCTGCTCCTTTAGAAAGCGTAATAATAGGAATAACTAATAAAGCCACGACTACAGGTCTTAAAGCTTTAAACATCTTTTTGATATATATATTATCTTGAAATTTGGTTAAAAAGATAGCTATTATTAAAATCGAAACAAATGAAGGTAATGCCGCTCCTATAGAACTTACTAAAGCTCCTTTTTTACCTTTGATTTTATTCCCCACAGCTATAGAAATATTCATAGCTAATAACCCTGGAGCAGTTTGAGCTAAAACAGTCATATCCAAAAATTCTTTAGAATCTATCCATTTTTTTCTATCTACCACTTCTCTTTGTATAAGAGGAAGCATAGCATAACCCCCACCTATTGTAAAAGCTCCTATTTTAAAGAAAGACCAGAACATTTCTAAATAAATATTCTTAGTATTTTTTTGATTCATAACTATCTTTTTAACGGCTACAAATTTAAACAAATTTTACTTTTATTTTGAAAAGATTGTTATTCTTTTTACTTTTACATAGAACAAATCTATTCTATAATTTTTTTTGAAATGACTAATTATAACATACTATGAATCCAAAAGATAAAAAAGCTACTATTTTAATAGTAGAAGATAATGAAGATAATTCTTTTCTTCTAGTCTCTCTTTTAAGAAAAAAATATGATTTAAAAAAAGCTGTAAATGGTAAAGAAGCTGTAGCTCAAATGGAAAACGGAGGTATAGATTTAGTTCTTATGGATTTAAAGATGATAGTAATGGATGGCTTCGAAGCCACTCATTTAATAAGAGAATTTAATAAGGAAACTCCTATTATAGCAGTATCTGCAAACGTTATGGAATCAGATAGAAAAAAAGCTGAAGTTGTCGGATGCAATGATTTCTTACCAAAACCTATTATTTCTAGAGAATTATTTAATATGATAGAAAAATACCTATAACTTCTAGTATATTTATTATTATGTCTAATAATCATTAGATTTTTCTATAATATTTGATTTACCGTAAATTTCTTCGACATCTATTCTAACAATTTTAACTATTTTCCCCATTTTATCAGTTACCTCAAAATTAGAGTCTGGAGCATATTTACACATCAACAATTTCAATACAGCAGTATTTTCATCTTGATTTATTATAGTCGCAATACCTTTTCCACAAACACTTCTATATTTCATAGTAGGAACACCTTTTTCATCGTTTAATATGAAATGAGTGTCAGTAAACATTGAAAAAGAAATTTTTGGATTTTTTTCTATTAAATTTAATTTTTTACCTTTAGAAGCTGAATGAAAGAATAACACAAACTTTCCATCTTGATACATTGAAATTAAATTAATAGGTATAGTATATGGTTCTCCCTGATCTATAAGCCCTATTACTCCAGCTTCACAATTATTCATTATAGAGAATATTTTCTCTTTATCAGTTATTTCTCGTTCTTTTCTTCTCATGAGTTTTAACCTTCTAGAATTTTAACTACAAATCTAGCCCATTTTTATTTAGGAACAAAAAATATGAAAAAAAACATTTAAGCATGTGCTTAAATGTTTTAAGATTATATTTAGTAATAATCTATCTTTTACTGTGGGCCCAGCTGGGCTTGAACCAGCGACCCCCTGATTATGAGTCAGGTGCTACTAACCAACTGAGCTATGGGCCCTAATCACTATCTTGAAAAAGAAAATTCTTCTTTCTGTAGTTCCGTGATTTCAGACCTCAAAGATAGTTATTTCTATTTTATTATCAAACTTTAATTTCAACTTCTACACCACTAGGAAGTTCAAGTTTCATTAGTGCATCTACAGTACTTGAAGTAGAACTATAAATGTCTAATAGACGACAGTAAGAGTTAAGCTCAAACTGCTCGCGAGACTTCTTATTAACAAAGGTAGAACGGTTTACTGTAAAGATTTTTTTGTCTGTAGGAAGAGGAATAGGGCCATTAATAACAGCACCTGTGGCCTTCACTGTCTTAACGATTTTCTCTGCAGATTTGTCTACTAGAGCATGATCGAAAGATTTTAATTTGATTCTTATTTTCTGACTCATATCTTTTGTTTTTCTTATTCTATAAATTATTCGTCATCATCTAAATTATTTCCACCAGCAGCTTCTATAACTTCTTTTGCAAGATTTGTAGGTAGTTCTGCATAATGTGAAAATTCCATAGTACTAGTAGCTCTACCTGAAGATAAAGTTCTTAATACTGTAACATAACCAAATTGTTCTGAAAGAGGAACATTTGCCTTTATTAATCTAGCATTAGCTCTGGAATCCATATTTGTGATTTGCCCACGACGCTTATTAAGGTCGCCGATAACATCACCCATATATTCTTCTGGTGTAACTACTTCTAAAGTCATGATAGGTTCCATAATAACAGGATTAGCCTTTGGCATTGCATGACGGAAAGCCATTCTAGCACAGATTTCAAAAGAAAGCTGGTCTGAATCGACTGGATGGAATGAACCATCTTTTAAAACAACCTTCATAGAAGGTACTTCATATCCTGCTAATACACCATTAGCCATAGCTGATTGGAATCCTTTCTGTACAGAAGGAATAAATTCACGAGGAATGTTACCACCTTTCACTTGATCTATAAATTGAAGCCCAGAAACACCTTCGTCTGTAGGTCCTATCTCTATGATAATATCTGCGAATTTACCTCTACCACCAGACTGTTTCTTAAACACTTCACGATGTCGAACAGTAGAACGGATAGATTCTTTATAATTCACCTGAGGAGCACCCTGATTAATTTCAACACCAAATTCTCTTCTTAAACGATCTACGATAATATCTAAGTGAAGTTCACCCATACCACTAATAATAGTTTGTCCTGATTCTTGATCTGAACGAACTGTGAATGTAGGATCTTCTTCAGCTAATTTACTAAGTGCAATACCTAATTTATCTAAATCTTTTTGAGTTTTTGGTTCTACTGCTAATCCAATTACGGGATCAGGGAATGTCATAGATTCAAGCATAATAGGATGAGATTCATCACAAATAGTATCTCCTGTCTTTAATTCTTTAAATCCTACAGCAGCACAAATATCTCCTGCCTCTACTAAAGGTATAGAGTTTTGTTTATTAGAATGCATCTGGAATAAACGAGAAACACGTTCTTTTTTTCCTGAACGAGTATTATGTACGTATGAACCCGCATTTAGTGTACCTGAATATACTCTCATAAAAGCTAAACGACCTACATAAGGGTCAGTAGCTATTTTGAAAATAAGTGCACAAAAAGGGTCTTTAGAATTTGCATGACGTTTTTCTTCTTCATTAGTATCTGGATTAATTCCTATAATAGAAGGAACATCCAAAGGAGAAGGTAAGTAACGCATAACAGCATCTAATAGGAACTGAACACCTTTATTCTTAAATGAAGAACCACAGCATGTAGGAACTACAGCCATATCTATAGTGGCTTTTCTCAAAGCAGCTATAATTTCTTCTTCAGTAATAGAATCTGGATTGTCAAAATATTTTTCGAGAAGTGTATCATTATATTCAGCTATTACCTCGATTAATTTACCTCTCCACTCTGCTACGTCAGCTTCCATTTCAGCAGGAACATCTTTAATTACATAATTCTTTAGTTCCACGCTATCTTGATCATAATAGATAGCTTTATTAGCTATTAAATCTACTACACCTTCAAATTGATCTTCAGCACCTATATTTAAACAAATAGGTACAGGGATAGTTCCTAACTTTTTCTTCATATCTTCAACACATGCTAAGAAATCCGCACCTACACGGTCCATCTTATTTACATATGCTATCTTAGGGACTCCATATTTATCAGCTTGACGCCAAACAGTTTCAGACTGTGGTTGTACACGGCCTACTGCATCAAATGTGGCTACGGTTCCATCAAGTACACGTAATGAACGTTCTACTTCTACAGTAAAATCGACATGACCTGGTGTATCTATAAGGTTTATTTGATACTTTTTATCATTATAATGCCAAAAAGCAGTAGTAGCAGCTGAGGTAATAGTAATACCTCTTTCTTGTTCCTGGGCCATCCAGTCCATAGTAGCAGCACCATCGTGAACCTCACCTATTTTATAAGTTTTACCTGTATAATATAAGATTCTTTCAGATGTAGTAGTTTTACCTGCATCAATATGGGCTATTATCCCTATATTTCTAGTATATTTTAAATCTCTTGCCATAATATTAAACTAGAAACGGAAATGTGCAAAAGCTTTATTAGCTTCTGCCATACGGTGCATATCTTCTTTTCTCTTATATGCTGCACCTTCATTATTATAAGCTGCTATTATTTCAGCAGACAATTTTTCGGCCATGGAATGACCAGAACGTTTACGTGCAAAGAGTACCATATTCTTTAATGCTAATGATACTTTACGGTCTGGACGAACTTCCATCGGAACCTGGAAATTAGCACCACCGACTCTACGGCTTTTTACTTCTACTTGAGGAGTAATGTTTTCAAGTGCTTTCTTCCAAATATCGAGAGGAGCCTTGTCAGAATCTTTCATCTTCTCGCCGACCATATCAATGGCATCATAAAAAATTAAATAAGCGATACTCTTCTTCCCCTGCAACATAAGATTGTTCACGAATTGTGTTACTAACACCTCGTGATACTTAGGATCAGGAAGTAGAATCCTCTTTTTAGGCTTTGATTTTCTCATTTTTTGAAATTGTAATAAATTAATTGATTAGACTTACTTCTTCTTGGATTTTGGTCTTTTAGCTCCATATAGAGAACGACTTTGAGTTCTGCCCTCTACACCAGCTGTATCCAATGCTCCACGAAGAACATGGTAACGTACACCAGGAAGGTCTTTTACACGACCACCTCTAACAAGCACGATTGAATGCTCTTGGAGATTGTGCCCTTCACCTGGGATGTATGCATTAACCTCTTTTTGATTAGTAAGTCTTACACGAGCTACTTTACGCATAGCTGAGTTAGGCTTCTTAGGTGTGGTAGTGTAAACTCTTACACAAACACCCCTCTTCTGAGGACATGCATCCAACGCGCGAGATTTACTCTTTTCTTTGATAACCTCACGTCCTTTACGAACTAGTTGTTGAATTGTTGGCATAAAATGTTATTAATCTTAACTTTATATTATTTCCGCAAAAATTACGGGCTGCAAAGTTAACCATTTTTTTCTATTTACCAACAAGATTTTAACAAAACGAATTAAAAGCCAGGTAAGGAATAAATAACTGTAGGAATTAATAATAGGAATCCTATTATTATTAAAACTAATATATATTTCCATATCCACTTTACCCATTTAGCATATGGAATTCTTGCTAACCCTAATGCGGCTATTAATACTCCAGAAGTGGGTGTTATCATATTTGTAAAACCATCACCAAACTGGAAAGCCATTACAGTAGATTGTCTAGAAACATTTATTAAATCTGCAAAAGGTGCCATAATAGGGATAGTAATAGCAGCTTTAGCAGTAGCTGAGGGGATAACTAAATTAATAAGAGTTTGAATACCATACATTATACCTACGGATGAAATTTTGCTAGAATTACCCATACCAGATTCGACTGAATGAAGGATACTATCTATAATCTTACCATCTTGTAATATAATAATTATACCTGCCGCCAATCCCACTATAAGTGCTGCAGATAATATATCTTTGGCACCAGCTAAAAACTCCTTAGCTATCTTATTTCCATTATACCCAGCAGATATTCCTACACTGATACCTAAAGCCAAAAATAATCCAGATATTTCGGGAATATACCATTGAAAACAAAGTACACCTATTATTAGATATAAAATGGCAAACATTAATAAATTTATAATAAAAAAATGTACAGATTTTTTTAAAGTTTTAATGGAAAAGAAAATGAAAAGAAGAAATATAATAGGTAATAACCAACTTACACTGTAATAAGAATTACCAAAATGAATATTAGTATCTACACTATAAAGTATGGTAAATATTAATATTATAATAGATATAAGTATAAAAGAAATTATAGAAGATTTATTTTTATAATATTTTACAGTATCTACATCTTCATTTATTTTACCTCTCCAGTATGAGTCAGCCTCATACATTATAGAAAATTTTGGATTCTTTTTAACTCTTGCAGCATATATCAATACAAATATTACTAATACTATCGTTAAAAATAACCAGCAGACAAATCTATATTCTATTCCTGAAAAAAGAGGAATTCCAGCTAACCCTTGAGCTATACCTATGGTAAAAGGATTTAAGAAAGCTCCTGCAAATCCTATATGAGCTGCTAAATAAACAAGACATAGCCCTGTAATAGAATCATATCCCATCGAAATCGCTAACGGCACTATAATAACAATAAATGCCAAACTTTCTTCACTCATACCAAATACACCACCAAATAAGGAAAATAAGCACATAATACTAATCATCACTAAATTATTTACTCCTATCTTTCTAAAAACAGCATATTTTTCTAATTTTTTCGTTTTATCTAAGAAAGAATAAATACCGACATCGACAGATTTAGTATTATTTATTATCCAAAAACTACCACCAATGATTAAAATGAAGATAATAATCCCAGCTTGTTTTTCGAATCCTTTATATAATGAAGAAAAAACCTGCCAAGTTTGGGGTACCGATTCGATAGAATGAAAAGTTTGTACTTCTGTAACATCATCTTTTATGTATTGCCCGCCAGGGACAACCCAAGTCGTTATTGCACAAATAATTATTATAGAAAATATAATAATATATGTATTGGGAAATTGCCATTTTTTCTTAGTCATAATATTTAAATAGGCTTAAATAAACCTTTTATATTTAGTTAAATTATTGTTCAGTAATTATAGTGCAAAATTATATAAATTTATTAAATTTGCATACATCATGTTAAAAGGAGGGTCTTTTAATACCTATTTACATCAGAAACATAACTTTAATCTAAAAAAAAATGAATATTACAAAAACTCAACAAAAATTTATTGACATGGAAGCTAAATATGGAGCACATAATTATGGTCCACTTCCTGTCGTATTAGCAAAAGGAAAAGGTGCTCATGTTTGGGATGTAGACGGGAAAGAATATTTTGATTTTCTTTCTGCATATTCTGCCATTAATCAAGGTCATTGTCATCCTCATATTATAAAAGCTTTAAAAGAACAATCTGAAAAACTTACTCTTACTTCTCGTGCTTTTTATAACGATTGCTTAGGCCCTGCTGAAAAATTCATTACTGATTTCTTTGGTTATGAAAAAATTCTTCCTATGAATTCAGGCGCTGAAGCTGTAGAAACAGCTATAAAACTTGCTCGTAAATGGGGATATGAAAACAAAAATATTCCTCAAGATGAAGCTCTAATCATTACTTGTACTGGAAACTTTCATGGTAGGACTATTACTATCGTTTCCATATCCACTGATCCTTCTGCATACAATGATTATGGACCTTTCACTCCAGGATTCTTAACTATTCCTTATAATGATACTAAAGCTTTAGAACAAGTCTTAAATGAAAAAGGAGACAAAATAGCTGCTATGTTAGTAGAACCTATTCAAGGTGAAGCTGGCGTATTTGTACCTGATAAAGGTTATATTAAAAAATGTTATGATTTATGTAAAAAACATAATGTTTTATTCATAGCTGATGAAGTACAGTCTGGTATCGCTAGAACAGGTCGTTTACTCGCTTGTGATCATGAAAATGTACGTCCTGATATAGTGATTATTGGTAAAGCACTTTCAGGTGGTGTGCTTCCTATTTCTGGAGTATTAGCAGATGACTACATTATGTTAAATATTAAACCGGGTGAACACGGTTCTACCTTTGGTGGTTCTCCTTTAGCTGCCAAAGTAGCTGTAGCGTCTCTAGAAGTAATAAGGGATGAAAAATTAACTGAAAAAGCTGCTTACTTAGGGAATATATTTAGAGAAGAAATTTCTAAAATTAAATCTCCTCTATTTAATTTTGTAAGAGGTAAAGGCTTATTAAATGCAGTAATTACAAATCCTACTGATAAAATAGAAGCATGGGATATTTGCTTAGCAATGGCTGAAAAAGGACTACTTGCTAAACCTACTCATAAAGATATAATACGTTTTGCACCAGCTTTAGTAATCTCTGAAGAAGATCTTCGTAAAGCTATAAAAATCATCGTAGATACCTTTGAGCATATGCTTGATAAATAATAATATATATAAATTATAAATGTATCAGATAAGTAAAAATTTTACATATCTGATACATTTTTTTATACTATTAGATATATCTATATTTGTACTAAATAAATAATTAATGACAAAATTACAGCAAATCACATCTACGGTATTCATGGTAAAACCTGTTAGATTTGGATTCAATCCAGAAACAGCTGGAAATAATGCTTTCCAAAAAGAAGGTTACCAAGAAGGTGCACAAGAAAATGCTCTACTTGAATTCATGGCTTATACCTCTTTATTAAAAGCCAATGGAATAAAAGTAGTCTTAGCAGAAGATACGCCTACACCTTTTACGCCTGACTCCATCTTCCCTAATAATTGGTTTACGACTCATCAGGATGGTACATTAGTATTATATCCTATGAATGCTGAGAATAGAAGAAAGGAAAGAAAAAGTGAATTTATAGACGCTATAAATAAAAACTTTAAAGTTAAAAAAGTAGTCGATTTAAGTCATTGGGAAGATGAAAATCTTTTCTTGGAAGGAACAGGAAGTATGATATTAGACAGATGTAATAAAATAGTTTATGCTTGTAATTCTCCTAGAACTTCTCCTGAAGTATTAGCAGACTTTTGTAAACAAGTAGGTTACACTCAAGTTACTTTCAATGGTATCGATCAAAACGGCCAAGCTATTTATCATACTAATGTAATGATGTGTATAGGTAGCAAATTCGCTATTATTTGCTTAGATGCCATAACAGATACTGAAGAAGATAAATCTACGGGCATATCTGGACGTCAAAGAATAATAGATAGTCTTAAAACTAACGGAAAAGAAATTATTGATATCTCTTTCGAACAAATGAATCACTTCTCAGGAAACATGTTAGAATTAAAAAATTCTGATGATGAGAAATTTTTAATAATGTCTGGAACTGCTAGAAAATGTTTAACCAAAAGCCAGTCAAAAATATTTAACAACTATTATCACAGAATTTTGTCTCCACAGCTAGATTTTATCGAAATGAACGGTGGTGGATCAGCAAGATGTATGCTGGCCGAATTAATGGAATATTAATTACTTATAAGAATCCTACTAAGCTAGAACTAGAATCATTGTCGTCAGACAAAATAACTATATAAACATCAATTGTGCAGCAAGCACTCTTAAAAACATCGCTAAGGGATAAACAGTAGCATACGCTACAGCTACTTGTGATACTCCATAAGAATTAGAATATGCTAATGCTGGAGGATTAGTATGACTACCAGAGATTATACCTATGATAGAGAAATAATCTAATTTGAATATGTACCTAGCTATAAGAGCTATTAAGAAGATAGGTACAATAGTAATAATAGCACCGTATAATACCCACCAATAACCACCATTGACAATCGCTTCTAAGAATCCTTGTCCAGCACCTAACCCGACAGCAGCCAAGAATAAAGATATGCCTACCTCCCTAAGCATTTTATTAGCACTAATGGTGGTATAAGTTATCAACTTATACTTAGGACCAAAGGCTGATATTAAGATCGCTATAATAAGAGGTCCACCAGCTAAACCTAATTTAACTGGTTGAGAAATTCCAGGAATGAAAATAGGAATAGATCCTAATAATACTCCTAAAAAGATTCCTATAAAAATAGGGAACAGATTAGGATCATTAAGTTTACTCATAGTATTTCCTAAGAATTTTTCTACTTTATGAATAGAACTTTCATTACCTACTACCATTACTCTATCACCTAACTGTAACTGAAGTTCTGAAGTAGCGACTAAATTTACACCTGAACGCATCACCCTAGTAATATTTATTCCAAAATGGGAACGAAGATTTAATTCTCCTAAATGTTTACCATTAATATTTGATTTAGTTATAACTACTCTTCTAGAAACTAAATGAATATCAAGTTTTTCCCATTGTTCAAAAGAGAATTCTATTTTTTTACCGAAAAAGGCAATTAAAGTTTTTTCATCATGCTCGGAGGTTATTAAAAGAATCCTGTCTCCTTCTTGAATTTTAGATTCTGAAGCAGGAATTTCCATTTTACCATCTCTATGATAAAGACGAGAAATAACAAATTTATTATCTATAAGATGATCTATTTCATAAATGGTTCTACCTACTACTGCTGGATTTAGAACTTCTATTCCTAATCTTTTAGCATATTTACAAGAATCAATATTTTTAGAAAGAGAAATTTCTTCTTTCTTAAGGTCTACTTTAAATAAAGATTTAAGTAAGATAATAACAAGGATAACTCCGATCACACCTATAGGATATGCCACAGCATAAGCCATGCCTATAACAGGTTCCTCTACACCGGTAACTTCAAAACTAGTTTGCTGTGCAGCTCCTAGTCCAGGAGTATTAGTAACTGCCCCTGACATAATACCAGACATAGTAGCTATATCAGTACCTGTAACTAAATGAATAATTACAGTAGTTAATACACCTAACCCGATTATTCCTACTGCCAATATATTAAATGTTATCCCACCACTTTTAAAAGAAGAAAAAAATGAAGGCCCCACTTCTAACCCAATAGAATAAACAAATAGAATTAGACCAAATTCTTTTGCAAATTTTAAAATAATTGGATCTAATAAAAGGCCAAAATGACTTAAAATAATTCCTATAAATAATATCCATGTAATACCTAATGATACTCCCCCGATTTTAAGTTTTCCAAATAGTATACCGATAGCTACTACAAAAGCTATCAATAATATTGAATGGGCAATACCTGAACCTATTATTAATGTTTCAAACCAATTCATTACATAAATATTATAAATTCTCTCTGATTAAACCTGTCTTATATGCAGATAATAATTGTCTTAAATCTTTTACTTGTTCTGCTAGATCTTTTCCTATATCTGTATCACCCACAGTTTTTCGTTTAGGTATATATTCTATTACTTTTTTAAGAGAAATAATATCTTCGCCATATTTAATGACATGTTCTGCAGACTGAAATGGCTGATGTTGGATGAGTAATAGACCAAAAGAGTTATAAATTAAAGTATAACCTGCAATTCCTGTTTCTGGCTGATATGCCTTAGCATATCCACCATCTATCACTAACAATTTTCCATCTGCTTTAATAGGCGATTCACCTTTTAAGGTTTTTACAGGAATATGGCCATTAATAATATGAGAATTATCTTGGTTAATTCCGAATTCATGAAGAATTCTATCACATACTTTAGGATCTTCTTTTAATACATAATAAGCTCCTTTAGGTTCTTCATGTGTTTTTTTATCTTTTATAAAATATCTTTCAAAAGTAGTCATTTTAGCTTTATCAAAAGATGGAGAAACTGGACCACACCATATATACCACATAAGATCTAATGCATATTTTTTTAATCTGGTATCTCTATCTTCGAAATAAGCAATTCTTACCAACTGATCTAATTTATCATATAATTCTTTACCACAATAAAAAGCTCCTAATATTTCAAGTTTTCTGAAAGATCCATCAGGATTCATAGGAAGAGACCCGTGAAATAATAAATTCCCATTAGCTACTTTATAAAAAGAACCTTTAGCATATAAACAACGAATATGCTTTTCAAGAACAGGATTATTAGTAAAGTTCATTACTAATTTATCCACTATCTCTTGTTCTTCTGAATTCAATTTATAAGGATCTTTAGGATTTACTGTAGGCATTTCACCTCCACATAAAGGATATTCTTTATAACCTTCAGGAACTGAATCATCATGGACAAGAACTCTATTTCTATCAAAGTCGATCTTATCTAATAAATTTCTATGTTCCATATGAAAATCAGGGCGTCTATTTATAAGCTGTCCTTCTAATTTAAACTGAATAATAGTAATTGCTTTATGCATCTTACTTATTATCTTTTTTTGTTTTTCGGAAAAAACTAACTCCTTACCTATTTTAGGCATAAAAGGCATACAAAGGTCTTCTTTATACGTATCTATAGCAAAAGTCGCTAATGGTAATAAATTGATTCCATAACCATCCTCCAATGTCTCTAAATTAGCATATCTTAAACTAATTCTAACTACATTAGCCATACAAGCAGCACTACCTGCTGCTGCACCCATCCAAATAATATCATGATTACCCCATTGGATATCACAGTTATGGTAACTACATATAGTATTCATAATAATATGAGCTCCAGGTCCTCTATCATAAACATCTCCTATAATATGAAGAGAGTCGATAGTTAAACGTTGGATAACTTCAGCTATAGCTATAATAAAACAATCTGCAGAATCAGTAGAAATAATAGAATCTAATATAGAGTGTATATATTTCTCTTTATTCCTTTCTCCCATAGATTCGTTTAGCAATTCTTCTATTATATAAGAATATTCCTTAGGCAAAGCTTTTCTAACTTTAGACCTTGTATATTTAAAAGAAACCGTAGAAAGTACTTTTATCATCAAAACTAAAGTTTTATGATACCAGTCATTCAAAGATTCTTTATTATCAATTTTTAGTAATTTTAACTTGCGTTTAGGATAATAAATTAAAGTACATAATTCTTTTTTATCTTGAACACTCACATCAGAACCAAATAATTCATCCACCTTGCTTTTTATTACTCCTGAAGCATTTCTAAGAACATGGTCGAAAGATTCATATTCTCCATGTAAGTCAGTAACAAAATGTTCAGTGCCTTTAGGAAGACTCATAATAGCCTCTAGATTAATTATTTCAGTACTGGCAGACTGAATAGTAGGAAAAGTTTTAGAAAGAAGTTCTAAGTATTTAATATCTCGCACCATAGCTAATTTTTTTCAAAGTTAATAAATAAATATACGTTTTTTGGCCACAAGAGACAAATAAAGAGTACGAACCACTAAATGAGCCATATAAGCATACCACAGAGATTGTATTCCTAATAAATTTTTAGATATTAGAAAAACTATATAAAAAGCTAAACAAGCCCATAACATACAATTTCTGATAGCTTTAGACTGAGTAGCACCTACAAAAACTCCATCCCACATAAAAGCAGCACTTCCTATAATAGGCATAATAATTAACCATTTTATAAAAGATTTAGAAGATTCTATCACATTAGAATTAGTAGTCATAAGTTTGACCATTCCTTCTCCCCATACAGCATAAATTAAAGTACAAGCTAAACCAATTACTAATACCCATTGGAAAAGAAATTTCACAGACTTCTTTAACATAGGATTATTCTTTTGTCCAGTATATTTTCCCACTAAAGCTTCTCCAGCATAGGCAAAGCCATCTACAAAATAAGAAAACAACATTACTATTTTCATCATAATAGAACTAACCGCTAATTGAGTATCACCATAATTAGCAGCAAAAGAAGTAAATCCAGCATATATCATCATAAAACATAAAGATCTGATAAATAAATCTGAGTTCATTCTCAACATTCCCTTCATTTCCTTCCATCTTATATGAGATTTAAGATCTATATATTTAAATAGCTTTTTATAATATATTAATAATAAAATTATAGATAAGAAAAATCCTACATATTGTGCGATTAGCGTACCCCAAGCAACACCTATAAAACCTAAAGAAGTATGAAGTACTAAAAATATACTCAACACTAAATTCAATACATTGACAGTAATATCTATAATCATAGGACTAATCGTATTTTGCATACCAATAAACCATCCTTTAAATACGAAAAGACAAAGAGTAGCAGGGGCTGCCCAAATTCTAATAAAATAATATTGTCTTGCAAACAATTCTACCTCAGGAGAACAATCCACAATAAGAAAAACCAGTTCTACAAAAAGATATTGTATCGAGAACAAAAAGAAGGAAATACCTAATGCTGTCGCCAATCCTTGAGATAAATGACGAATAGATTTAGAAAAATCACGTTTGCCATAAGCTTGAGCTGTTAAACCACCTGTCCCTATTCTAAGAAACCCGAAATTCCAATACAAAACATCAAAAAGCATAGTACCAATAGCTATTGCACCTATTGATGCAGTAGAACCTAATCTTCCTACTACACCTATATCGACCATACCGACCAAAGGAACAGTAATATTAGCAAGGATACTAGGCACAGCCAACTTAAGTATCCTTTTATTCATAGATTTTCTATCTGTATTTTTTTTCATCCTCTAACATCCCTAAATATGAATTATATCTTTCGGCCGAAATTAGACCTTCTTTTAAAGCTTTTTTAACAGCACAACCAGGTTCATGAGTATGAGTACAAGGCATATATTTACAATTATCCATATATCTAAGCATTTCAGGAAAATACGTAGAAATTCTCTCAGACTTTAAATCATATAGACCAAAACCCCTAATTCCAGGAGTATCTATTATATAGCCCCCTCCGGAAAGTGGATGCATTTCATAAAAAGTAGTAGTATGTTTTCCCTGCATATGAGAAAGAGACATCTTACCAATTACAGGATCTAAAGAAGGATCTAGAGCTTTTATCAAGGATGATTTTCCTACGCCAGAAACACCTGAAAACAAACATAATTTATTGTCTTGATGAATTTCCTCTCTAATTTTATCAATACCTATATTTTTCCAAGTAGATATTTCTTCTATTATATAACCTGCACCTCTATAAATGTTTTCAAAATAATCTATGCCTTCTCTCTCATCATTAGAATATAAATCTATTTTATTCATTAATATTTTAATAGGAATATTATAAGCTTCACAAGTAACTAAGAACCTATCTATAAAAGGCCATTTAGTTTTAGGAAAATCTAAAGTGACTAATAAATAAGCCATATCTATATTCGCAGCTATAACATGAGACTGACGGGACAAATTAGTAGCTTTCCTAATTAAATAATTTTTACGAGATAAAACTTCAGTAATAGCAGCATCATCTTTTATTTGACCAGATTCATCCAAAGATACTTCATATTTTACCCTATCTCCTACGGCTACAGGATTAGTAGCACGACTTGTTTGCAATCTTAACTTGCCCCTTATTACAGCAGAAAAGACTTTCCAAGTAGGTAATTGAGACAAAAGATAATGGCTACCAGTATGTTTAACTATTACAGCTTGTCCTGTTTTCATATTTTCCATTACTGCAAATATACAAACTTGTTAAATTAGATTATCTTTGTTGAATAAATATATTAGAAGATTATTATGTACACATTCGAAGAAGTAAGGAAATTAGTTAGAAAAAGAATCCTATCTTTAAACTTAAAAGGTGAGCCAGAAGAACTCTATGCCCCTATTGAATACATTATTTCTATCGGTGGAAAAAGGATTCGTCCCTCTTTATGTATACTTACTTATAGTCTATTTGAAAATAGCATTGATGAAGAAATAATAGATCCTGCTATTGCATTAGAAATTTTTCATGCATTTACACTTATCCATGATGATATAATGGATAATTCAGACTTGAGAAGAGGACAACTTACTATTCATAAAAAATGGAATAAAAATATCGCTCTTCTTTCAGGAGATGTAATGTCTATATTGTCTACTAAATATCTACTCCACGGACCTAGAGAAAAAATTCCAGATATCATGGAATTATTCTCTACTACAGCTGCAGAAGTATGTGAAGGTCAACAGTTTGATATGAATTATGAAAAAGAAGCCATTATTCCGATTGAAGATTATATTAATATGATTCGCCTAAAAACTGGTGTATTAATAGCATGCTCAGCTAAGATGGGAGCCATATTAGCTAATCAAGATAAATCTATTTGTGATGCTTTATATAATTATGGAATCACTTTAGGTTTAGCATTTCAGATAACTGATGATTATTTAGACGTATATGGTGATTCTGGAACTTTTGGCAAACCCATAGGTGGAGATATTGTACACAATAAAAAAAGCTGGTTAGCTATTCAATGTTTAAAGAAAGCAAAAGGCGAAACACTTGAAAAATATCTTAATATCTGCAAAATGTCTGAAGAACAAGCTGATGAAAAGATAAAATTAACGAAAATAATATATCAAGAACTAGGAATAAAAGAAGATGCAGAGAATGAAATAGACAAATATTACTTAAGTGCTATGGAGACTCTTTCTGATACAAACCTTGACGAAAAGAAGATTATAATTCTGGATAACTTCGCTAAACTGATAATAAAACGAAAAAAATAGATGTCTAATAAAATAGAAATAATGGCGCCTGCTGGCAATTTTGAATGCTTAATGGCAGCTATCCAAGGAGGAAGCGATTCCATATATTTCGGAGTTGAAAAATTAAACATGCGTTCACATTCTGCAAACAATTTTACCATAGAAGATTTACCCGAAATATGTAATATCTGTAAAGAACATAATGTAAAAACATATCTAACCCTTAACATTGTATTATATAATGAAGATATAGACACTGCTAAAACCACCTTGAAGAAAGCTAAGGCTGCTGGGATATCTGCCGTTATAGCTTCTGATATGGCTGTTATTTCTTATGCTCGAAATATAAATTTAGAAGTACATATTTCTACCCAATTAAACATATCAAATATAGAAGCCTTAAAATTCTATTCACAATTCGCTGATGTAATCGTATTAGCCAGAGAATTAAACTTATTCCAAGTACGTCAAATATCAGAAACCATCCAAAAAGAACAAATAAAAGGCCCTTCTGGAAACTTAGTCCAAATAGAAATGTTCTGTCATGGAGCATTATGTATGGCGATATCAGGGAAATGTTATCTAAGTTTACATGAATACGGGCATTCTGCTAATAGAGGTTCTTGTCTTCAAATTTGTCGTCGAGGATATGAAGTAACTGATTTAGAAACGGGTCGCAAATTAAATATCGACAATAAATATATCATGTCTCCTAAAGATCTTTGCACTATAGAATTTACAGATAAAATGATACGAGCAGGTGTATCAATCTTAAAAATAGAAGGCAGAGCTAGAGCAGCTGAATATGTCAAAAAAGTAACTTCATCATACAGAAAGGCCGTAGATGCTGTTAAAGATGGTACTTATAATCAAGAATTAGCTAGTTCTCTTAAGGACAAATTATCTCAAGTATTTAATCGCGGATTTTGGGATGGATATTACCAAGGTGCAAGATTAGGTGAATGGTCTGAAATATATGGGAATACAGCCACTAGAAAAAAAACCTATCTTGGAAAAATTACTAATTATTTCAATAAAGCAAGGGTCGCTGAAATTTATATAGAAACAGGTACTCTTTCTATCGGAGACGAATTAATAATAATCGGTCCTTCTACTGGAGTAATAGAATCCAATATTTTAGAAATAAGAGTAGACTTAAAACCAGTTATCAAATCTAAAAAAGGAGAATATTGTTCTATTCCCCTAACTGAAAAAGTAAGAAGATCAGATAAAGTTTATATATGGAAAATTATCCATAACCCTATTTAATCTTCTATATATAATATTATTTATTTCTATTTTTCACCAGCGACCTTTGCTGTATCTACTTCTTCCTTTTCTACTACCACCATGTTTAATTCTACCAAAGCTTTATCCCATTTATTTAATGCTTTATGAAATTGTTCATCACTTCGTAAGCTATATTCAGCTCTACCTCTACGATAATAATATAAAGTGACTATTTCATTACCTAACATTTCATTTATGACAGAATGATTTTCATTGAAAAAAGCTACTGTATCTATTGCTAAATGTTTTTTTGTGCTTTCAAGATTATCCTTGACTTTATCATAAATCTTATCTCTCTTAGCTGCTAATATCACTTTATCCATTTCTATCTCTGCATCATTTCTTAAATCCACTTTCTTAGATTTAACAAAATCTATAAAAGATGAATATTCCGTAGAATCAATCTTAAATTTAGAAATAACTGCTATACTATCATGTTCAGTATAATATTTAATAGCATAATCTGTCATAGCTCCACTATAAAATAATGAAAGCATAGCTCTAGAAAGAGTATCAGAAGATACCTTAACTGTAGGATCTATACCACCACCATCATAAACTATTTTACCATTAGTAGTTTTGAAAGCATGTTTTAAAGAATCTGGAATAGCACCTACACTACCATCACTATTTCTATGAGTATAATCTAATGCTTGTACACATCTGCCACTAGGAGTATAGTATTTAGCAGTAGTTAATTTTAGAGAAGAATCATAGCCTACATTCTGAATAGACTGAACTAAACCCTTCCCAAAAGATCGAGAACCAGCTACTACAGCTCTATCCAAATCTTGAAGAGCTCCTGTTACGATTTCAGAAGAAGATGCAGATGAAGAATTAACTAATACCATTATAGGAATCTCAGTATCCATAGGTTTAGTTTTAGTATAATACTTCATTTTTCCCATAGAACGGCCTTTAGCTGTTACGACTAAAGTACCTTTAGGCACGAATAAAGATACAATATTAATAGCTTCAGACATTAATCCACCACCATTACCTCTCAAGTCTAATACTAACCTTTTAATATTATGATTTGTCTTTAAATCTTTAAAAGCATCAGCTACATCTTTAGAACCATTAGAAGTAAAAGCACCTAACTGAATATAACCTATACTATCTCTGACTGTTCCATAATAAACGACATCAGGGACATGTATTTTTTCTCTCAATAATTTAACATCGACAGTATCTTTTGTTCTAGCTTTTAATAAAGTAAAATCTATATAAGTATTAGGATTACCTCTCATCTTCTTGCTAGCATCCCCCACTTTCATATCTTTAGTAGATTCCCCATTAATAGAAAGAATTTTATCACCTGGCTGTAATCCAAATTTTACTGCAGGAGAATTTTCATAAGGTTCTGTAATCAATATTCCCCCATCTTTTCCTTGTCTAATATAAGACCCTACACCTCCATAACTACCAGATGTCATCATTTCTAAATCACTAGCCTTTTCTTCTGGAATAAATACAGTATAAGGATCTAATGTTCTTAACATAGAATTAATTCCTGTATATAAAAGCTTATCTACGGACAAACTATCTACGAAATTGGCATCTAGTGTTTCCAATATAGAATATTGAATATCTAAATTCTTAGCTGTTTTAAAGTTTTTCGATTGGGCATTAGCCACATAAATCGGTGTAATTATCGATATGATAACTAATAATAAAGTGCTTTTCTTATTCATTTTATAAATATTATACTACAAATTTAATCTTTTATTACATTTGTACAACTATCAAACCATACAACTATCAAACCATACAACTATTGAACCAATATGAAAATCATTTTTGCCACAGGTAACAAAAACAAATTAAAAGAAGCTCAAGAGATATTAGGAAATAACTTTCAAATAGAAACTCCTGAAACTTTCGGCATAACAGAAGACATTCCAGAGACATCATCTACTATTGAGGGTAATGCTATTCAAAAAGCTCAATATATTTGGAATAAACTTCATCTTCCTTGTTTCGCCGATGATACTGGGTTAGAAGTAGATGCTTTAAATGGAGCTCCTGGAGTTTATGCCGCAAGATATGCTGGAGAAGGGAAATCTCCTGATGATAATATAGATAAGATGCTCTTAGAATTAAATAAGATTAGTAATAAAGCTTACGCCAATGATAGAAAAGCTACTTTCAGATGTATCATAGCTTATATAAACGAAACTGGAATTCAAACTTTTGAAGGTCGCTGCCCCGGTTTTATAACCAAAGAAAGACATGGTAAAGGGGGTTTTGGATACGATCCGATTTTCCAACCTGAGAAATATTCTAAATGTTTTTCAGAATTGTCACCAGAAGAAAAAAATAAAATTTCCCATAGAGGTAAAGCTATGCGTCAATTCACTAAATATTTACTCCTAAAATAAATATCATACTACAGAAATGAATATGATTGTTTTACATACCACTAAATATAAGGATTCTTCTCTTATCCTTCATGCTTACACGCAAGATAGTGGAAGGAAGGGATTTTTAATTTCTGGCTTAGGGAAAAAGAAAGAAAAAATATCATTATTTCATCCTTTATCCATCATTGATTATGAAACTAATCTAAAGAAATATGGAAATTTATCTTATTTAAAAGAGTACTCTCCCTCTTTTCCTTTAAATAATATTCGTTCAAATATCTATAAGAGTTCTATTTCTATTTATCTGTCTGAACTACTTTATAGGTGCCTAAGAGAAGAATATTCAGATAATAATTTATATTCTTTCTTGATTAAATCTATTTTGGAATTAGAAAGAATTTCTGAAAATTATTCAAATTTTCACCTTTGGTTTACTATTAGATTAACTTTTATTCTCGGTTTTTTATCAGATTCAGGACCATCGGGACCTTTTAACAATAATAACCACAAAGAAAGTATTTATACAAATTCATTCTCTACCAAAGATATAGAGATAATAGAGAACTATAATAATGAAAATTATTTAAATTGTTCTATATTAACATTTTCTGCCACCCAAAGAGATGCTTTTTTATCGAATATGATAAAATACCTAGAAGATCAACTCGCTATTAGTATCAATATTAAATCTATAAAAATTTTACACCAAATATTCCAATAATAGCTTTAATCTTTTATTATAATATATTATACTTTTTTTAATCCTTTAAAGAATAATTTCTATCTTTAAAAATTATAAACAAAATTTTTATTTCTAGACTAAAGAACGAATGAACGTAATTAACACTACTATATTAACCTATTTTCATCGCCTTCTTAAAGACTTAGAGAAAACTTCTATTAATCCAGCTCTTTCTCAAGAAAAGACTCTGAAATATTTAATAGAAGGTGGAAAAGACACATTTTTTGGAAAAGAACATCATTTTGATTCTATTAATAATTATGATGATTTTAGAAAATTTATTCCTATTAGATCATATGAAGAATTAAAACCCTATATAGAAAGATTAAGAAAAGGAGAAAATTACATACTTTGGAATCAAAAAGTAAAATGGTTTGCTAAATCTAGTGGAACATCTTCTAAAAGTAAATACATTCCTATTACCCCTGATAATCTAACTAAATGTCATTATCACGGTTTTAAACAAATGTTAACATATTACTTACAACAATATCCAAATTCAAAAATACTATATGGCAAAGCTTTAACATTAGGAGGCTCTATACAAATCGACGAATTAAGTCCTAATAACATATTTAAACCAGATATTTTTCACGGTGATTTAACTGCTATTTTACTTAAAAATTCACCTTATTATGCTGAATTAGCTAGAGTACCTTCTCGGAAAATAGCTATACTAACAGATTTTGAGAAAAAGGTAGAACTTATAGCTAAGAATTATTCTAAATCTAATATCACCAATTTCTCAGGTGTTCCATCATGGAATCTTATCATGCTAAGAAAGATATTAGAATATAACAATGCAAAGACTATTTCAGAAATATGGCCTAATATAGAATTATTTATGCACGGTGGTATAAACTTTGAACCATATAAAACTCAATTCGATGAAATAATAGGAAATTCTCAGATGCATTATTTAGAAAATTATAATGCATCTGAAGGTTATTTCGCTTACCAAAATGATCCAACTGATCCTGGTTTACAAATTTCTTTAAACAACGGAATCTTTTACGAATTTATTCCTTTAAATTACTTACATGAAGTATCACAAAATACTTCTAATGAAATAGTTCCTCTATCTCAAGTAAAGAAAGACATTAACTATGCTATGGTTATCTCTACTAATAGTGGTTTATGGAGATATTTAATCGGAGATTGTGTTAAATTCATCTCTACATACCCATATAAGCTTGTTATTACAGGAAGAACACAATTGTATATTAATGCTTTTGGTGAAGAATTAATGATAGGTAATGCAGAACAAGCATTAAGTAAAGCTTGTAATATAACTGGGTATTCAATTGTAGATTATACAGTTGCACCTATCTATATGAAGAACAACAATAGGGGTCGTCATCAGTGGTTTATTGAATTTGAAAATAATCATAAGAATCAAAATATCGACATCGAAAAATTTGCAGAAATATTAGATGAAGTTCTTTGTAATATAAATTCAGATTACGAAGCTAAAAGAAAAGAAACTAAAACCATGTCTTGTCTAAGTATAATTTCTGGTAAACCAGGGGTTTTCTACAAATGGATGGAAACATCTAATAAAATAGGTGGTCAAAACAAAGTTCCTAGACTTTCTAATGACAGAAATTTAATAGAAGCTCTCTTACTATTAAATAAATAATAATTCCCGATAAGGGAATGTAATCACACCTTCATAATTAGATACTAACTCATAAAAAAAGCCTAATAAAAATATTAGACTCTATATATTATTTTTTAGTAGATTTTTAGTTAATCTCCTTTTTAATTAAAGGCTTTGCCGAAAATTTAGATGAAGCTTTTATGATATTCTCATCAGTTATTAATTCATAATCAATAATTTTCTGCTCTAGAGAAGCTCGAGTTACTTTTATATAGACAGGATCACCTAAGTGATAGACTTTACCTTTAGATTTTCCTTTTATAGAATATGTGTCTTCATCGAAAAGATAATAATCATCTTCCATAGAACGAAGAGCTACCATACCTTCTACCTTAGTAGGATTAATTTCTACATACATACCCCAATCAGTAAGTCCTGAAATAGTACCAGGATAAATCTTACCAATTTTATCTAACATAAATTCTACTAATTTATACTTAGTAGATGCTCTTTCAGCTTCAGTAGATAACTGTTCTCTTTCTGAACAATGATTACACATTTCCTCATATTTATCTTTATTCTGAGAATTTTGACCTTGAAGATATATTTCTAATAATCTATGTACCATCATATCAGGATATCTTCTAATAGGAGATGTGAAATGAGTATAATAATTAAAGGCTAATCCATAGTGACCTACATTTTCAGTAGTATATTTAGCTCTCATCATAGATCTTAAAGCCATTATTTCTATTGCGTTTTCTGCAGAAGAACCTTTCACTTCACTTAATAAAGTATTTAATGCTGATGATAATTTCTTACCACTTTCATCAGTTTTTAATTCATAACCGAAGACTTTAGCAAATTTTCTTAAGTTAGAAACTTTTTCTTCGTTAGGATTTTCATGAATTCTATAAACAAATGTCTTAGCTTTTTTATCTTTCTTTACTTTACCGACAGATTCAGCTACTGACCTATTAGCCAGTAACATAAATTCTTCTATTAACCAATTAGCTTCAGTAGAAATTTTCTGGTAAACAGATGCAGCTTTACCTTTATCATCGATTTCTACTTTCATTTCAGGTCTTTCAAAAGAAACGGCTCCTGCTTTAAATCTATTCTTCCTTAATATCGTAGCTAAGCCATTTATATCTTTTAATTCTTCAGCTAAACGACCTTTACCAGTATCTAATACTTCTTGAGCCTGAGCATAGTCAAATCTTTCGTTAGATTCAATAATAGTTTTACCAAACCATTGCTTGAGTACTTCTGCTTTTTCATTTAATTCAAAAACAGCAGAAAAAGTTAATTTTTCTTCATTAGGACGTAATGAACATAATTTATTAGATAATTCTTCAGGTAACATAGGAACTGTTCTATCTACTAAATATACAGATGTTCCTCTTTCGTATGCACATTTATCTACAACAGAATCTGGTTTAACATAATGAGTAACATCTGCTATATGAACACCTATTTCTACATTTCCATTTTCTAATTTCTTATAAGATAAAGCATCATCGAAGTCTTTAGCATCTTTAGGATCTATAGTAAATGTAGTTACCTTTCTAAAGTCTCTTCTTTCAGCTATATCTTGGCTAGTGATTTTCTCAGATATTTTATTAGCAGCATCCTCTACCTCAGGTTCGAATCTATAAGGAAGACCAAACTCAGATAAAATAGCATGCATTTCAGTATCATTTTCACCAGGTTTACCTAAAACGTCTATAATAGTACCTATAGGCGCGGAAGATTTTATAGGCCAATCCTTAACTATAGCAGCGACCTTAAGTCCATTTACCTTTTTTGGAGTCCAATCTGGAGTCTTGAAAGCATTATTCAAATCAGACATAGGAATAGAAATATCATAAGGCATCTTTCTACTTTCCATAATTACCCAAGCTTCATTTCTAGTTATTTGTAATATTCCTATATGAGGAGTTTTAGATCTTTCAATAATATCGATTACTTGCCCTTCTATCTTTTTAGGAGAATTTCTTTTAAACGTATCTTTGTGATTAGAGCTCTTTTTATCATATTTTCTAAATTTTTCCTTAGCAGCCACTTTTACAGTATCTCCATTAAGAGCACCTCTAAGCTGATGTTGACTAACGAAAATATCTTCTTCTAATCCTTCTACTACTATAAAAGCATAACCTTCACGAGTCATAGAAACTACCCCGGTATATTCTATTTTTTTAACTTGAGGTCTTCTTCTATTTTTACTATTTTGTTTTCTTGCTTGAGCTGCCTTTTTACGATTATTATTTTTGAACATAATTAATACCTTTGTGAATTATATTTAACAAATATACAATAAATTAATATTATTAATACTAATATCACTAAGTTTGGTATTAGAATTAGACTAATTAAATATTAAAATTATGAATAAAAAAGTATTACTAATGATTTTAGATGGCTGGGGTGAAGGGGTTAAAAATAATACCAACGCTATCTTTACTCAAGGTCAGCCTAACATCGATGCTTTAAGAAAAAAATATCCCGTATCTCACCTTATTGCATGTGGGGAAGATGTAGGTCTTCCGGATGGTCAAATGGGTAACTCTGAAGTAGGCCATTTAAACATAGGTGCAGGTAGAATAGTTTATCAAGATTTAGTCAAAGTCAATAAAGCTTGCCAAGCTCATTCTCTTTTAGAAAATAAAGAAATTAAAGCAGTTTTTGATTACGTAAAAAAGACTGGTAAAAAATTACATTTCATGGGACTTACTTCTCATGGGGGAGTTCATAGTTCTCTAAATCATTTATATGAATTTATGGACACTGCTAAACTTGAAGGCATTTCAAATATGTATTTACACTGTATGATGGACGGTAGAGACTGTGATCCTAAGAGTGGAAAAGGAATTATCTCTGAAGTTCAAGAACATTGTAATAATACTGGCGCCTATATCGCTAGTATTATCGGAAGATATTACAGCATGGATAGAGATAAAAGATGGTTAAGAGTAAAAGAAGGATATGATCTAATGGTCAATGGCGTAGGAAAACCGTTTACTGATCCTATCGCTGCTATCCAAAAATCTTATGATAAAGGAATTACAGATGAATTCATCAAACCATTAGTAGCAGTAGATTCTAAAGGCAAAGCAATAGCTAAAATAGAAGAAGGCGATGCTGTTATCTTTTATAATTTTAGAAACGATAGAGCTAGAGAGATTACTTCTGTTTTAACACAGAATGATATTACAGAACAAGAAATGCATACTATTCCACTATATTTCTGTTGTTTAACTCCCTACGATAATAAATTCAAAAAACTTCATATTTTATTCCCTAAAGAGAATGTTAAAAAAACTATAGGAGAAGTCGTAGCCAACGCAGGTAAAAACCAGCTTCGCATAGCTGAAACAGAAAAATATGCTCATGTAACATTTTTTTTCTCAGGTGGCCGCGAAGAATTATTCAAAAATGAATCTAGAATATTAGTAAACTCTCCTAAAGTAGCTACTTATGATTTACAGCCAGAAATGTCAGCTTATGAAATAAGTGAGAAATTAATCGCACAACTTCAGGAAGCTAAACAAGATATGATTATCTTAAATTTTGCTAATGGTGATATGGTGGGTCATACAGGGGTTTTTGAAGCTATTAAAAAGGCTGTTAAAACTATAGATATCTGTACTAAAAACGTAGTAGAGGCAGCTAGAAAATCTGGTTATACTGTATTAATTACTGCAGATCACGGAAATGCAGACCACGCCGTAAATGCTGATGGGACACCTAATACAGCTCACTCATTAAACCCAGTACCATTTATAGTAGTAGATGATGAAATTAAAAAAGTAAAAGACGGAAGATTAGCAGATATTTCTCCTACTATTCTAAAATTAATGGGGATTCCACAACCAAAAGAAATGACTGGAAACTCTTTAGTTTAAGTTTATCTGAAAAGCGATTTAACTTTCGGTTTTATATACAGACATCTTTTAATATTTTGTACTTAATATCTTTTTCTTTCAAGAAATTTATTAGGTCATTGGTTATATCTACCTTGTATTTTCTAGAGAAGAATTCTACTGATATTTTTTTCTTTTTGTCTAATATTTTAAGATCTAATTCATTTTTACCTTTATTAGATTTTAAAATTTTAACTAATTCCTTATTAAAATCTTTTGTAATAAATTCCAAAGGGATGGTAAGAGAAATAGCTTTAATAAATGATTCTCTAAGATTTGCTAACAGACACATATTTTGAATACGTATATCACCACCTATTATTTTTCTATTTTTCCAGTAATCTTTACCTTGTGCTTCTCTTTCTTCTTTAGTTATTCTCTCATATTTAGGCTCTATCTTAACTTTTAAAAATAAGGCAGAATTTACTTTTAAGAATGGAATATATTTTTCTACATCTTTACCAAATAATGAAAAGGACATACTTCCTCTATAGTCTTCTAGATTTACCAAAGTCCATGGTCTATTATTTTTCTTAGATAATCTATTATCGACAGAATTAACTAAACCTGCTACATAATATTCTTTATTTAGAAGAGATTTATCTTCCATAGCTTGAGTAGATTTATTAGAAAGATCTGTTAAATTAATAGTAGTAAATTCATTTATTTCAAATCTATATCTATCTAATGGATGGGCTGAAATATACATACCTACCAACTCTTTTTCTTTCTTAAGAATAGCCATATCATTTAAGGGAGGCGTTAAAGGTATATCTGGTTTAGATAATTCTATAGGAGCTATATCCCCAAATAAACTATTTACCGAAGATTCTTGATCTTTCTGATATAACATTCCATATTTAACCAATGTATCTTGGAATGAATCTCCATTGCCGACAGGCAGAACAAATGTACCACGATTTATATTATCAAAATTATCAAAAGCACCTGCTCCAGCTAAAATTTCGATAGCTTTTTTATTGACACAAGTCATATCTACTCTTTCTACAAAATCATAAATATCATTAAATCTTCCACCTTCTTCCCTCGCTTTAACAATAACTGTTACGACATTGGAACCCATACCTTTAAGACCCCCCATACCATAAAGTATATTACCTTCTTTATTAACAGTAAAGTCATAATAAGATTCATTTACATCTGGACCAAACACCTTTATACCTTTTAATCTACAGTCATCCATAAACTTGGTAAGAGTCTCAAGATTAGATATATTCTTAGACATATTAGCAGCCATAAACTCTGCTGGATAATGAGCTTTTAAATAAGCTGTTTGATAACCTACCCAAGCATAACAAGTAGCATGAGATTTATTAAAAGCATATTGAGCAAAAGCAGTCCAATCTTTCCATATTTTTTCAAGTACATCTTTTGGATGTCCTAAAGCCATAGCACCCTCTAAGAATTTAATCTTAAGCTGAGCCATAATCTTCAATTTCTTTTTACCCATAGCCTTTCTTAGAGTATCAGCTTGACCTCCCGTAAAACCTGCTATCTTCTGAGATAAAAGCATGACCTGTTCTTGATATACAGTGATACCATAAGTATCTTTCAAAATTTCTTCCATTTCAGGAAGATCATATTTTATCTCCTGTTCACCATGTTTTCTAGCTATAAAATCAGGTATATAATCCATAGGTCCTGGTCGATATAAAGCATTCATAGCTATAATATCTTCAAACCTAGTAGGTTTCAAATTTATAAGTGATTTTTGCATACCAGCAGATTCAAACTGAAAAACCCCAATAGTATCACCTCTACTAAACAAATCAAAGGTTAACTTATCATCTAATGGTATTTTATCAATATCTACATCGATCTTTTTAGAAAGTTTAATATTATTAACACATTCTTTTATAATCGATAAATTTCTCAAGCCTAGGAAGTCCATTTTAAGAAGGCCCACAGATTCGATTTGGGATCCATCAAACTGAGATACAAAAATTTCTTGCCCTGTATTTTTGTCTTTAGCTGTAGATAATGGTACCAAATTATATAAATCTTCCCTACCAATGATTAATGCACATGCATGTACTCCTATATTCCTTACTGTACCTTCTAATTTAGATGCATATTCAATAGTATCATGCATAATAGGACCTCCATTCTCATATGCTTGTTTGAAATCATCTATTTTATCTAAACATAATTTTACTGATGGAGCAACATCTTTATCGACCATCTTTTTTATCATTTTCCCTGAATCATTCGGATCAGGAAACTCTTTCTCCACCTTAATAGTAACCGAATTAGGAACCATTTTAGTCAACTGTATAGAATCTTGTAACGGGAGATTTTCTATTCTAGCCACATCCTTGATAACAGACTTAGTAGCCATCTTACCAAAAGTAACTACATGAGCTACATGATTTTTACCATATTTATCTTCTACATATTTAAAAACTTTTACCCTTCCGCTATCATCGAAATCCACATCAATATCAGGCATAGATATTCTTTCAGGGTTTAAAAATCTTTCAAAAAGTAAATTGTATTTAATAGGATCTATACTAGTAATCGTCAAGCAATAAGCTACCACAGAACCTGCGGCAGAACCACGACCAGGACCTACTACTACACCTAAATTTCTAGCTGCTATAATATAATCTCTTACTATTAAGAAATAATCTGGAAATCCCATATTCTTAATAACAGAAAGTTCATAATCTATCCTTTTAGTAATTTCTTCTGATAAATTTTCTCCATATCTTTCTTTAACACCTTCATAAGTCAAATGTCTCAAATATAAATTTGAATCTGCAAATTCTTTAGGAATAGGGAAAATAGGAAGAATAGGTTTAGAATTAAGAGTATATCTTTCTACTTTATCCGCTACCTCTATAGTATTAGCTAAAGTTTCTGGATGATCTGAGAAAATTTCTGCCATTTCAGCTTCAGATTTCAAGTATTCTTGTTGAGTATATCTTAACCTATTTGGCTCATCATATAAAGAGTTAGTCGATACACAAATAAGTCTATCATGTACAGGACCATCTTCTTTATTTACGAAATGGACATCATTAGTAGCAATGACTTTTACAGAGTACTTCTCTGCTATTCTAAATATCTCTTTATTTACTATTTGCTGTTTTTCAAAAGTAGAAGTTTCAGCTCTTGGAATACTTGTTTGATGTCTTTGTACTTCTAAATAATAATCGTTCCCAAAAAGATTTTTATACCATTGAACTGTTTCTTCAGCTTTTAGGATATCACCTTTCATAATAGCTTGGGGAACTTCTCCTCCTAAACAAGCTGATGAACAAATAATATCTTCATGATATTTTTCTAGAAGTTCATGATCTATTCTGGGTTTATAATGCATCCCTTCTATATAAGCTAGAGATACCATTTTAATTAGATTATGATAACCATGTTTATTCTTTGCTAATAATATTAAATGATATGAACTCTGATCTTCACGTCCTCTTCTGATAGTACGATGTTCTTTAGCCACATACACTTCACAACCTATTATTGGTTTAATAGTAAGACTATCATCATGATCTATAGCATCTAGAAAATATTTAACTCCGAACATATTTCCATGATCAGTAAGCGCTAAGGCAGGCTGACCATCGTCTTGAGCTTTATGTAAAAGATTAGTTAGTTTAGAAGCTCCGTCTAAAACCGAATATTCTGAATGAACATGAAGGTGAACAAATGACATAATACAAAGATAGTTTATCAATAAGATTTTTTAGTAATTTTGCAGTATAATTTATTAACAATGAAAAAAGTACTACTCCAAACATGTTGTGCTCCATGTAGTGCTGCCATTTTAGAATACTTGCAGCTAAATAATATAGAAGTGGGCATATATTTTTATAACCCTAATATCTTTCCCGAATCAGAATACCTACATAGAAAAGATGAAGTGGTCAAGTATGCTATTAAAATCGGAATTCCAATAATAGATGAAGATGGTCAAATAAATACCACAAAATGTGCTTATTCTAATAGCTGGAAAGATAAACATGCAGCATGGAAAGAAAAAACTATTATCTATAAAGATGAACCTGAAAGAGGTAAACGTTGCCAATTATGTTTCGATATTCGTATGGAAAACACAGCCAAATATGCTTCTGAACATGGATACGATACTATAACTACTGCGCTCGCTTCTTCTCGTTGGAAGGATTTAAAACAAGTTTCTAAAGCAGGGTTTTTAGCTGCTTCTCATTACAAAAATGTCGAATATTGGGACAAAAACTGGCGTAAAGAAGGTCTATTTGAAAGGCGCAACATTCTCGCCAAACAATTTTATAATCAGCAATATTGTGGTTGCGAATTTGGCCTAGAAAACCAAGAAAAATGGCGTAGAAATCATCCCAAGACCGAAGATTCCTCAATTATTGATTAATTCTTTTTCTCACAATCATCATCTACTAAGTCTATATTTGAATCAGGATCAGCTTCCCAACCCTGAGCTTTTATCGGAATTTCAGCACCTTCAGAAGTGACTACTACTTCTCCTACCTCTTCTTGTGCAAGATGTCCGATAATATCGAAATCACCAAAATTTCTTCTAAACAATTCATGCTTTTCTATAGGAATGACAAATAGTATTCTATAATCTTCACCACCATTCATAGCAGCAGTTATTATATCTAAATTTAATTCGTTAGCCATATCTAAAGCTTGAGAATTAATAGGAATTTTAGAGAGATATACCTTGACACCTTTAGCTGTATCTTTAGCTATAGTTTTTACAGCATCACCTAAACCTTTAGAAACAAAACAACCGTATGAAGGAATAATATTATCTTCTAAAAATCGTGACAAAATGTCAGAATCTATAGTAGGTGATAAATATTCACCTACTATAGATTTATATTTAGATAAGTCTGGTTGTTTAGCTTTTTTCACTTTAGATAATTCTAAATAAGCTACTTTTTCTCTTTCTAGCACATTAAATCCCATAAAAGCAGCACCTAAATCACCAGAAACACAAAGTAAATCCATAGATTTACAAGGGATTTTTTGCTTCAAAATAGAACTCTTTTGTATACCACATCCAGAAATAGCCACATTCATACCATTCATAGAAGGAAGAAGATCTAAAGAAAGCTTTTCGATCTTATGCTCTTTGGCTGCCGCCAACACTCCATGCCAGAAATCTCTTAGATTTTCATATGAAAATTTACTTGACAGTGATAATCTAAATGATAAAGAATATGGATTGTATAATTTGGCATAAATTTCGCCTATAACACTTATAGCTAATTTATATCCCAAATGTTTAAGAGGATAATAAACCAAATCAAAATCTATACTTTCAGAAAACATTTTTTGGATATTACAAAATTCTCCTTTTTTAGAGATTTGAAGCATTTGATTATTAAAATAACCACTACCTTTAAAAAGATTTTCGATTACATTAACCTTTCCTATTTCAGATATTTTTGTACTCATAACTTAGTTTTTTACAAAAATATCGAAAATAATTTAACTTTGCAGATAGATGAAAGAAAAAAATAAGATAATCAAGAACTTTACTGAGACAGAATACTCACAAGGATTCGTCACTAAAGTTAATCAACAGTTCATTCCAAAGGGGTTAACTGAAGAAACAGTGAAATTAATTTCTTCTATAAAGAAAGAACCTGAATGGTTACTTGATTTTAGATTAAAAGCATATAAAAAATGGATAACTATGAAAATGCCTCATTGGGCACATCTAGATATTCCAGAAATAGATTTCCAAAATATTATTTATTATGCATCTGTCATTCCTGAAGAAAACACTGACAAAAAAATTAATGATGAAATAGGAGACACCTTCAATAAATTAGGCATTCCTTTAAATGAAGGAAACGTTACTACTGGTACTGCTGTAGATGCTATTTTTGACTCTGTTTCTGTAAAAACCACTTTTAGAGAATCATTAGCTGAAAAGGGTATTATTTTCTGTTCTATATCAGAAGCTGTAAAAGATTATCCTCATTTAATTAAAAAATATTTAGGATCTATCGTATCCTATAATGATAATTTTTTCTCTGCTTTAAACTCTGCTGTGTTTTCAGATGGTTCGTTCTGTTATATCCCAAAGGGAGTACACTGTCCTATGGAATTATCAAGTTATTTTAGAATAAACGCTTCAGGAACTGGTCAGTTCGAGAGAACACTTATTGTAGCAGAAGAAGGATCTTATTTAAGTTACCTAGAAGGCTGTACAGCACCTCAACGTGATGAAAACCAATTACATGCTGCTATAGTAGAAGTATTAGTGAAAGCTAATGCTACTGTTAAATACTCCACAGTCCAGAACTGGTATCCAGGGAATGCTGAAGGTATAGGTGGTGTTTACAATATGGTTACTAAAAGAGGTATTTGTGAAGGAGAGAATTCTAAATTATTTTGGGCTCAGGTAGAAACTGGTTCAGCTATTACATGGAAATATCCTAGTACTATTTTAAAAGGTGATAATTCTATGTCAGAATTTTATTCAGTAGCTGTCACTAACAATTACCAACAAGCTGATACTGGAACTAAAATGATTCACATCGGTAAAAATACTAAAAGTAGAATCGTTAGTAAAGGCATTTCAGCTGGGCATAGTCAAAATTCTTATAGAGGTCTTGTTAAAATCGGACCTAAAGCCGAAAACGCTGTAAATCACTCTCAATGTGATTCTTTATTACTTGGTAATAAATGTGGTGCACATACATTCCCAATTATAGATAATAAAAATAAAACTGCTAAACTAGAACACGAAGCTACCACTTCTAAAATTAGTGAAGAACAGTTATTTTATTGTCAGCAAAGAGGTATCTCAGAAGAAACGGCCATAGGACTTATCGTAAATGGATATGCTAAAGAAGTTATAAATAAATTACCTATGGAATTTGCAGTAGAAGCTCAGAAACTTCTAGAAGTAACTCTTGAAGGTAGCGTAGGATAAAATTATTTAAAATAAATTATATTATAACATATATTAATTATTAATGGAATTTTTAGATATAAATAATGTTTTATTTAGTATAGCTAACAGGCCAGTTAGTCTAGTCGAATTTCTTTCTGTGATATTCGGTTTAACTACTGTGTTTTTGGCTGGAAGAGGTAACAAAAATAATTATTGGTTTGGTTATATCTATACGATATTACTATTCATATTATTTATGCAAAATTCTCTTTATTCTAATATGTTACTTCAGCCTATATCTTTCGGTATAGCAATATATGGACATTATCAATGGACTCATCCTAGAAAAGGTAATGAAAATAAAAAGAACGAATTAAAAATATCTATTCTTAATAATCATAAACGAATCCTATCAGTAGTTTTAATTATGCTATTTTCTGTAATTTGGGGTACATTTATGCTATGGGCTTCTGGTCTATGGCCAGATTTATTTTCACCGGCCAAATTACCATTTTTAGATGCTGCAGTCGTAGGTTGTATTTTCACTGCACAATACTTATCCGCTAAAAAATATATCGATTGCTGGGGTGCTTGGTTATTGGTAAATATTACAAATATTATATTATATATATCTGCAGGTCTAATATTTATGCCTTTAGTAAGCGCAGCTTACTTAATATTAGCATTCTTTGGATTTGCTTTATGGAAAAATCAAATGAAAGAACAAACATTATGAATAAAATGCTAGAAATAAAAGACCTACATGCTTCTGTAGGCGATAAAGAAATACTTAAAGGTATTAATCTATCTGTAAACGAAGGTGAAATTCATGCTATTATGGGACCTAATGGTTCTGGGAAATCTACTCTTTCTGCTGTCCTTGCAGGAAAGACTACTTTCAAAGTAACTTCTGGTTCTATTAAATATTATGGTAAAAATTTACTTAAATTATCTCCTGAAGAAAGATCTTGGGCAGGTATATTCCTTAGTTTTCAGTATCCTACTGAAATCCCTGGTGTTTCTAACATTAATTTCATGAAAACCGCTATTAATGAGCATCGAATTCATAAAGGTCTTGAACCATTAAATGCTGCTTCTTTTCTTAAATTAATGAGAGCTAAAATGAATGTAGTAAAAATGGATAACTCATTTTCTTCCCGTGGTGTAAATGTCGGTTTCTCAGGTGGAGAAAAGAAAAAAAATGAAATATTTCAAATGGCTATGCTAGATCCCAAACTATCCATTTTAGATGAAACAGATAGTGGACTAGATGTAGATGCTTTAAGAATAGTAGCTGAAGGTGTTAATACTTTACGTAAACCTGATAGTTCTGTTATAATTATTACTCACTATCAGAGATTATTAGGCTATATAGTACCTGATATTGTACATGTTTTATATAATGGCCGAATAATTAAAACAGCTGGTAAAGAATTAGTACAGCAAATAGAAAATAATGGGTTTGATTGGTTAATAAAATAAATTATGGATTACTCTAAATTTACATATGCTCCTTCTAATAAAATCATAAATAAATTTAACTGTGATGTACCTCTAGTTAATGCTAGACAAATTTATGTCATAGATGGAGGAGTAAACGGAACTGATCTACCGCTTTCACTTAATATTGATAAGAATACTCAGATAAAAGATTTATTACAAGTTATTAGTGTTAGAAATAATACTTCTGATCTTAAGAAAGAATTTAATACAGACTTGATTATGGAAGAAGATTCATCTGCTAGATTCTTAATGTGTTCCCACACTATGTCTGGCGATAATTTTTATACTGACGAAATGATAAAAATTAAATTAGAAAAAAATTCTAATGCTGATATAGTCTATATGCAAAACGAACATAATAGTGCTACTCATCATTTTCATTTTGATATCAATCTTGAAGAAGGTTCTTCCTTGAAAATGGTCTTTATGACTTTACATGGAGGCTGTATATTAGATGATATTAAATTATCTTTAAATGGAGAACATGCTAATTGCGATTTAAGTGGTTTATATCTTATGGATGGTAACCAGCGAATAGAAAATAGAATAGATCTTACTCACCAAGTTCCTAACTGTAATAGTAGTCAGCTTTTTAAAGGAATACTTGATGACAACTCTGTAGGACATTTCGACGGTATTATTAGAGTAGTAAAAGATGCACAGAAAACTAAAGCATATCAAGCCAATCATAACTTAATTCTTTCTGACCAAGTTCATACTTATGCTAAACCTCAGCTCGAGATTTATGCAGATGATGTAAAATGTTCTCACGGAGCTTCTACAGGACGTTTAGATGAAGAAGAATTATTCTATATGCGCTCTAGAGGTATCTCTATGTATGAAGCTAAAGTCCTTCAACAAATGGCTTTTGTTTATTCTGTATTAAAGAAAATTTCTAATGAAGAAATAAGACAGAGAATGATAGAATTAGCCGATGCTCGATTAAGAGGAAATTTTCCAGGATGTACCAAATGTGCTCAAAAAAGCTTCATGATTTGATGGTGAGCAACTTGGATTATAAAGAAATTATTGTTCATAAAATTAGAGCTATTACGATTAAAATTAATGTTAAAAATTTTGTTGATAACTAGAATTCAATCTTCTTTTATTTATATTTTTTTAATATAACTTGCAAATCTATTACTCTGCCTTATGAAAAATTATAAATATGAAGAAGCATTAGAAGCTAGCAAACAGTATTTCGACGGAGACGAATTAGCTGCTTCTGTATGGATTAACAAATATGCCATGAAGGATTCTTATGGGCATATTTTTGAAAAAACACCAGATGATATGCATAGACGACTTGCCAATGAATTTGCAAGAATAGAGTCTAATTATAAAAATCCGATGAGCTCTGATGAAATATATGAGCTACTTAAGAATTTTAATCATATTATTCCACAAGGGGGACCTATGGCTGGTATTGGCAACAATAACCAAGTAGCTTCTCTTTCTAACTGTTTTGTAATAGGAAATAGAAATCCTTCAGACTCTTATGGTGGTATACTTAAGATGGATGAAGAACAAGTTCAATTAATGAAAAGAAGAGGTGGTGTAGGTCATGATTTATCTGATATTAGACCATCAGGTAGTCCTGTCCTTAATAGTGCTCTTTCTTCTACTGGTATCGTTCCATTTATGGAAAGGTATTCTAATTCCACACGTGAAGTAGCTCAAGATGGTAGAAGAGGTGCTCTTATGTTATCTATTTCTATTAAACATCCTGATACTGAGCAGTTCATAGATGCCAAAATGGAAAAAGGTAAAGTTACTGGTGCTAATGTGTCTGTAAGAATAGATGATGACTTCATGGAAAAGACTTTAACTAACAAACCTTACGTTCAACAGTTTCCTATTAACTCTTCTAATCCAAAAATAACAAAAGAAATAAATGCTAGTAAACTTTGGAAAAAGATAGTACACAACGCTTGGAAATCAGCAGAACCTGGAATCTTATTCTGGGACACTATTATTAGAGAATCAGTAGCTGATTGTTACGCTGATTTAGGCTATAAAACAGTAAGTACAAATCCATGTGGTGAAATTCCATTATGTCCTTATGATTCATGTCGTCTTTTAGCTATAAATCTATATTCTTATGTAAAAAATCCTTTCACTAAGAAAGCTAGTTTCGATTTTGACTTATTCCAGAATCATTGTCACAAAGCTCAGAGATTAATGGATGACTTGGTAGACTTAGAAATGGAAAAAATACAAGCCATTATAACTAAAATAGATAAAGATCCTGAGGATAAAGATGTTAAAAGAACTGAGAAAGAACTTTGGGAAAAAATAAAAGAAAAATCTCGTACGGGTAGACGAACTGGTTTTGGTATAACAGCAGAAGGAGATATGTTAGCTGCTTTAGGCATGAGATATGGTAGCCAAGAATCTATTGATTTCGCTGAAAAAGTACAAAAAACTCTAGCGTTAAATGCTTACAAATCTTCTTGTATCATGGCTAAAGAAAGAGGAGCCTTCCCTATTTATGAATATAAAAGAGAAGTGAACAATCCGATGATTAAAAGGATAATTAAAGCTGATCCTTCTATAGAAGAAGATTTAAAAACCACCGGCAGAAGAAATATTTCATTGTTAACCATAGCTCCTACAGGTACTACATCTCTTATGACTAGAACTACGTCAGGGATTGAACCTGTGTTTTCACCTTTTTATAAAAGAAGACGCAAGGTTAATCCTAATGATAAATCTGTAAATATAGCTTTCACTGATGAAAATGGTGATAGTTTCGAGGAATATTATGTATTTCATCATCATTTTCTTACATGGTGTAAAGTAAATGGTTTAGATTGTGAAACAGTAAAAAATCTTCCTAATAAAAAACTTGAAGAATTAGTAGCTAAATCTCCTTATAACAACGCTACTTCTAATAATGTAGACTGGGTAGCTAAAGTAAAACTTCAAGGTAAAATGCAAAAATGGGTAGATCACTCTATAAGTGTAACTGTTAATCTTCCTGCAGATATCTCTGAAGATATGGTTTCTAAAGTATATGAAACAGCATGGAAATCTGGTTGTAAAGGAATCACTGTTTATAGAGATGGATGTAGAACAGGAGTATTAGTACATGCTGATTCACATAAAACAGAAATTCCTAAAAAACGTCCTAAAAAGTTAGAAGCGGATGTTATTCGTTTTAGAAATGATAAAGAAAACTGGATAGCATTTGTCGGTAAAGTAAAAGGTATCCCTTATGAAATCTTTACTGGTATGTTAGATGAAAACACTCGTGATATACCTAAATCTATAAAGTCTGGCTGGATAGTTAAAGTTATAAATGAAGAAACTGGAAAATCTAGATATGATTTTGAGTTTAAAGATAAATTAGGTTATCCTAATAGAAAGGGTGGTATTTCTCATATGTTTAACAAGGAATTCTGGAATTATGCTAAACTTATCTCAGCTGTTATGAGAAATGGTGTCCCTATCATAGATATTGTAAATATTGTTAAAGGTCTTAACCTTAATGATGAAAGCATTAATTCTTGGAAAACGGGTGTTGAAAGAGCTTTAAAAGCTTATATTCCTGACGGCACTAAAGATAGTAGTGGTTCAAAATGTGAAAATTGTGGTTCCACAAATCTTATATACACAGAAGGTTGTTTAATTTGTCAAGATTGTGGTCACGGTAAATGTGGTTAATAATGAGTGTATTTTATCCTAATGCTAAAATTAATATAGGTCTTCGAATTATTGAAAAACGTAATGACGGTTTTCATAATTTGGAGACTTTATTTGTTCCATATCCACTGTATGATATCTTAGAAATCATCAAATCTCCTGATAACAATACCCATATGTTTAATTATGGGAAATCATATTCATTACCATCAAAGAATCATGAAAAAGAACTTTGCATACAAGCTTTTAGGTTACTAGAAAAAGATTATACTTTAACTCCTGTACATATCGGGTTATACAAAAACATTCCTATAGGTGCAGGTTTAGGTGGAGGTTCGGCTGATGCAGCTTTCACTTTAAAAGCTTTAAATCAGATATTTAACCTTCGATTATCATGTGAAAAACTATGTGAATATGCAGCTATATTAGGTAGTGATGTCCCATTTTTTATTTACAACGAACCCATGTTTGCTAGAGGTAAAGGAGATATTTTTTCTTCTATTGATAATATTTCTAATAAACATCCATTTATTCTACAAACATTGTCGCCAGACTCCTTATACGAAATTCGATTAATTACCCCCAAAATCCATATTTCTACAAAAGAAGCCTATGATATAATCGACTTACATAGAAATAATCTTGAATATTCAGAAAAACTAGAGAAACTTCTAGAAAATTCTATTACAGACTGGAAAAATCTAATCAAAAACGATTTTGAAAATATCATCTTCTCAAATCATCCAGAATTGGCTAAAATAAAAAAAGATTTCTATGATAATGGCGCACTTTACGCAAGTATGTCAGGAAGTGGATCTTCAGTTTATGGAATTTTCAAAAAATAAAGATTTTTTACAATTAGTAACATTAGAATAATTATTTAATAATCTGTCTAACTGGAAAATAAGTAATTACTAACCCTATAACACTAATGGCCACAGCTGATAATATTATGTCTTTAACTTGAACTACTATTGGATAAGAATCTACTATGAAATTTCCAGGCATAGCGACTACTCCGTAATATTGTTGTATAAGAGATAAAACCACGCCTAATATCAACCCAATAAACATACCCCAAAAAGTAATTAAAGATCCTTCTAATATAAATATTCTCCTTAATAATTTAGCAGGACTACCCAAATCTCTAAGCGTCTCTATATCATCTTTTTTTTCAATAATTAGCATGGATAAAGAACTGAAGACATTAGATGAAATAACTATGATAATGAAAAGCAAAATCGCATAGATAGCTATTTTTTCATATTTCATCATTTTATAAACAGTCTCATCCTGTTGATAACGATCTTTAACTTGATATGTAAGATTTCTATCTGTAAATACCCTCTCAATATCAACTTTTATTTCTTCAGGATCTACATTATTATTACAAAAGATTTCTAACGATGAGATAATCTCTGGAGATTTTTTATTATTAGTAACATCAGAATCGGATTTAGAAACATACCCAACCTTAGAAATTAATTCCTCAGCCTTATTAATAGATAAATATATAAGCTGTTCATCTACTTGCTGACCAGTATTTATAATGCCTACGGGAAATACGTTGATGGTTTTTAGAGATGTCATAGGATCTAACAGAGATATTTTCTTACCTCTACGCGGATAATAGATCTCTAATGGGTCTAAAAACCCCGGCCTAATAATAGTTTTAGAAGCTAAACGATGTCCTACTATTGCATTTGGCACTTCGCCATCATATAAACGCCAATAACCCATAACTATACAATCTTCTAGATTATGACAACTAGCATAATTATCTTCTACTCCTTTTATTAAAGCAACACCTTGACGACCATCATAATTAATAAAGACATTATCCTCTAAAATAGCAGATACATCTTTTACTCCAGGAATCTCTAAGACTAAAGTCTTTAATTCAGAAGCATTATTTATGAACTTAGAATCTTGAGAAGTAATTAATAAATCAGATTCAAATTCAGAATACATATCTGCCACTAAACCCTGAAAACCATTATAAATAGACAAAATAATGATCAGAGCAGCTGTACCTATAGCTATACCTACTGCGCTAATAAATGAAATAATGTTTATAACATTATTAGATTTTTTGGCAAACAAATACCGTTTAGCTATGAAATTCGGCAAATACATTCATTAAATTCTATTTTAAGGGCTACTACTTTTGAAAAAATTATGATTTTTTAAGTAACTCGTCGATATATTCTACATAATCAAGAGATTCATCTAAACGGAAAACTAATTCAGGTACTATACGAAGCTGTTTAGCTACTTTACGTCCCAATTCACCTCTTAATTGTTTAGAAATATCTTGAATCCGTTCCATAACTATTTCTTTTTTTTCTGAAGGAAAAACACTTAGAAAAACCTTGGCTACAGAAAGGTCTGAACTAATACTAACTTCAGTAACAGATACCATAGCACCAGAAAAAGTACCCATACCTTTTGCGCGAATTATCTCTGCTAGATGCCTTTGTAATTCCCTTCCTACCTTCAATTGTCTTTTGCTATCACCTTCCATACTATTCAAATTTTAAAATGTTATAATTTTTTTTACCACGCTGAATCAAAATATATTTACCATTTAATAAATCCTCTTCGGTAAGTTCACGATTAATATCAGCTACTTTATCTTTATTGACAAATACTCCACCACCCTGAATCATTTTTCTACATTCTCCCTTAGAATTAAATACTTTAGATTCTATAGCTATCATATCTATAATAGATGAAGGTAACATTTCTTTCTTTAAATCGAATTGTTTTACACCATTAAACACTTGAAGGAAAGTTCTTTCATCTAATTTTTTTAACTCATTAGAAGTAGATTTACCAAATAATATCTGTGATGCAACTACTGCTTTATCATATTCGTTTTCACCATGAACCATTACTGTAATTTCTTTAGCCAATAATTTCTGTAGGCTTCTCATATGAGGAACTTTTCTATGTTCTGTTATAGCAATTTCTATTTGTTCATAAGAAAGCATAGTAAATATCTTAATATACTTTTCGGCATCCACATCAGATACATTCAACCAAAACTGATAAAATTCATATGGAGATGTGTATTCTGGTGACAACCAAATATTTCCACTTTCAGTCTTACCAAATTTTCCACCATCTGCTTTAGTAATAAGTGGACAAGTTAAAGCAAACGCTTCCCCTTGTAATTTTCTACGAATTAACTCTGTCCCTGTAGTAATATTCCCCCATTGATCACTTCCACCCATTTGAAGTTTACAACCATAATCTTTATACAAGGTATAAAAATCAAAACCTTGTAGAAGCTGATATGTAAATTCTGTAAAAGACATTCCTTCTCTACCTTCTCCAGAAAGTCTTTTCTTAACAGAATCTTTACTCATCATGTAATTAACAGTGATATGTTTACCAAAATCTCTAACAAAATCTAAAAATGTTATATTTTTAGTCCAGTCAAAGTTATTAACTAGCACTGCAGAATTTTCTTTATTATTGTCAAAATCTAAAAACAACTTTAATTGTTCTTTAATAGCAGCTTGATTATGTTTTAATGTTTTTTCGTCTAGAAGATTACGTTCTGTGGATTTCATAGATGGATCCCCTATCATACCAGTAGCCCCACCAATAACAGCTATTGGTTTATGTCCACAGTCCTGTAGATGTTTTAGCATCATAATACCTACTAAATGCCCTATATGTAATGAGTCTGCAGTGGGATCTATACCCACATAAGCTGCAGAAGGACCTTTTAATAATTCTTCTTCGGTTCCTGGCATAATATTATGAATCATACCTCTCCACTCTAGTTCTTTTACAAAATTCTTCATTTTCACTATATTAAATATTTAGCAAAAATAATCATTTTTAATTACATTTGTGAGATATAAATTATATAATCATATCTATGAAAAAAATTAGCTTGCTAATTAATTTTATCTTCATTGTTTGTTTTAATTCTTATGCCTCTAAAATATTCATAGAAGAACTTTCAGAAATGTCACAGGTTTCTGAAATTAAAATCATAGAGAGTAAACAATTTGCTGAAAAATACGTAATTAAATTTCAGCAATTAATAGATTATAATAACCCTAAAAAAGGTACTTTCGAACAAAGAGTGATAGTATGCAATGTGCATCCTGATAGTGCTACTGTATTAGTAACTGAAGGATATGATATTAATTATGCACTAAGACCTTCATATACAGAAGAGCTTGCTAAACATTTTAATACTAACTTAATAGTTATAGAACATAGATATTTTGCAGATTCTACCCCAGATAACAAAGATTGGAAATACCTTACCACTAAATTTTCAGCAAATGATATACATAATATCGTAGAGGCTTTTAAAAAGATATATAAAGGTAAATGGATTTCAACAGGAATAAGTAAAGGTGGACAAACTGCTACTTTCTATAGATTATATTATCCTAATGATGTAGATATTAGTGTCCCTTATGTGGCTCCTCTTTGCCGTACAGTTCAAGACAAACGTCCTGAATTATTTATTAAAGATTCCTCTAGTAATAAAAAAACTAGATCAGCCGTTAAAAATTTTCAAATTATGGCTTTCCAGCATAAAAAGGAAATTACTCCATTATTAGACTCTTTATCTAAAGCAAATCACTACTTTTATAATGCACCTATTAGAGTTGTATTTGATTATACTATACTAGAGTTTTCTTTTGCCTTTTGGCAATGGGGATATAATATAACTACTATTCCCAAGAAAAATGCTTCAGCAAGAGAGATTTATAATTATTTAGTACAAGTAGATAGCCCTAGACATTTCGCAAAAGAATCTCCTGCGACTTCATTTTTTGTACAATCCGCTAAAGAATTAGGCTATTATGGTTATGACATTAAACCCTTTAAAAAATATACATCTATAAAAAACACTGATAATTATTTAGATAAACTACTATTACCTAAGGGAAAATCATTTGTGTTTGATGATACTTTATATAAAAAAATATTATATTTCTTAAAAAATACAGATGCTAAAATGCTTTACATCTATGGAGAAAATGATCCTTGGTCTTCTGTGAAAATCCCTGATTTTAACAGAGAAAATATTAAAATATTTATTCAACCTAATGGATCTCATAAGACTAGAATAAATACATTTAACGAAAAAACACAAAAAATAATATTTAACCAATTATCGAATTGGCTATATAATAAAAAATAACAATCAATGGGAGTATATTTACAAAAAGTATTAGATGATGGTGTTCAGATATATGTTTGGGAAATAACAGAATCTGAAAAGGAGTTATTTAAACTCTGTTCGCCTATACCTAATGATGAATTAGAAGACCTTCAATTTATTAAAAGTCAAGCTAGAAGAAAAGAAAAACTAGCTATAAGAGCCCTTTTAAATAAAATTTTTGAAGATAAAGTTTATCTAGGACATCATGATAATGGGAAACCTTATTTAAATAATAATCCTACGGAAATCAGTATTACTCATACAAATCGTTTCGCAGCTATTATTACTCATCCTGAAAAAGATGTAGGAATAGATATTGAATGTACTACTAGAGATTTTTCTGCTGCTGAAAAAAGAGCATTGTCAGAAGACGAAAAAGAAGACATTAGTAAAAAAAATAGAAATAAAAAATTACCTATTTATTGGTGTGCTAAAGAAGCCATTTATAAAAGATTATCATTAAGCAATATAGATTTTCAATACCAAATTCAAATAGATAATTTTCATGTGCATGACAATGGATCATTTGATGCGACTTTTATAGATCAAGACGGTGAAAAAAAAGAATTTGAACTAGAGTACGAATTTATAGAAGATCATGTAATGGTTTGGCTAGTAGACTAAGAACTTTTTTTTAAACCAATTTAATAATTAACCATATGAAAAAATTTAATTTATTTATCGGACTTATTCTGATAGTTTGTTTTAGTGCATGTACGCCTAAAACATTCAAAGAACAATTATCCGAGATTCCTCAAGTTACTGAAGTAACTCCCCTTGAAAGTGATTATTATGCCGAAAAATATCTTGTGAAATTTACACAACCTATTAATTATAATAATCCTGAAGATGGAACTTTTACACAAAGAGTAATAGTTTGTAATGTACATCCTGATAGTTCTGTCTTATTAGTTACTGAGGGTTATGGAGCTGAGCGTAATCTAAACCCCTCTTATCAAGAAGAAATCGCTGATCATTTTAATACTAATATGATCATAGTAGAACATAGATACTTCTTAGAATCTACCCCTAAAAATATAAATTGGGATTATCTTACTACACAATTTGCAGCTAATGACATGCACAATATCATAGAAGCTTTTAAAACTTTATACAAAAAAGGTAAATGGATTTCTACTGGCATAAGTAAGGGCGGTCAAACATCTACTTTCTTTAGAACATATTATCCTAATGATGTAGATATTAGTGTTCCTTATGTAGCCCCTCTTAATAAAGGCATAGAAGATGGACGTCACGAACCTTTTATTGAAAATATCGTAGGTACTCCAGAAGCTAGAAAAGCAGTTAAAGATTTTCAGTATTTAACGTTTAGGCATAAAAAACAACTGTTGCCACTATTTGATTCATTAGCTAAAGCAAATAATTATCAATTTTATTTACCTATTGAAGATATTTTTGATTATACCACATTAGAATTTTCTTTTGCTTTCTGGCAATGGGGAAATGATTATAAGACTATCCCAAATCGCCACGCTAGTACTAGAGAAATTTATAATTATATGATGAAAATTAATGGTCCTAGTTATTTCGTTAAAGAATGTTATTTTACGCCTTTTTATGTACAGGCTGCTAAAGAGTTAGGTTATTATGGATATGATATGGAACCCTTTAAGAAATATACTTCTATTAAATCCTCCAAAAATTATATGAGGAAATTAATGCTTCCTAGGGATAAAGACTTTACATTTGATATAACTTTATATAATAAGGTAATTGAATTTTTAAAAACAACTGATGCTCATATGCTTTATATCTATGGTGAAAACGACCCATGGAGAAGTGCTCAAGTTCCTGATTTTCATAGAGATAATATTAAGATATTTATTCAGCCTAATGGTTGCCATAAAGCTAGAATAAGGACTTTCAATAAAGAAACTCAGAAAATTATATACGGACAATTATCTGAATGGCTATATTCTAAATAATAGTTAGTAACTAAATAGTTAATAATATATAAAAAGGGCTTGTGTTTAATACCACAAGCCCTTTTTATATATAGACAATCACTTTATTAATCTCTATTTTATTTTAAGCACATTACATCATGCCACCCATTCCTGGATTCATAGGCATTTGAGGTGCTGGTTGATCTTCTTCTTTGTCAGCCATTATACATTCTGTAGTTAAGAACATTCCTGCTACTGAAGCTGCATTTTGAAGAGCTACACGAGCTACTTTGGTAGGATCTACGACCCCTGCTTTTAACAAATTTTCATAAACATTTGTTCTAGCATTGTACCCAAAATCTTCTTTACCTTCATTTACTTTGTTAATGACTACACTACCTTCCATACCTGCATTTTCAACAATTATTCTTAATGGAGATTCTATAGCCTTAGCAATAATATTAATACCCGTTTGTTCGTCTTCATTATCAGCCTTAACCTTAGATAAACATTCGATAGCTCTTACTAAAGCTACACCTCCACCAGGTATAATACCTTCTTCTACAGCTGCTCTAGTAGCATTCAATGCATCTTCTACTCTATCTTTCTTTTCTTTCATTTCTACTTCAGAAGCTGCACCTACATATAAAACAGCGACACCACCTGCTAATTTAGCAAGTCTTTCTTGTAATTTTTCACGGTCATAATCTGAAGTAGTCTTTTCCATTTGTTTACGGATTTGAGAAACTCTTTCAGCTATATCTTCTTTCTTTCCTGCACCATTTACAATAATAGTATTTTCTTTATCAATAGAAACTTTATCTGCAGTACCTAACATATCAGGAGTAGTATTTTCTAATGTAAAGCCTCTGTCTTCAGAAATTACTACACCACCAGTCAATGTAGCTATATCTTGTAACATTTCTTTACGACGATCACCGAATCCTGGAGCCTTAACGGCTGCTACTTTGATAGTACCACGTAGTCTATTTACTACTAATGTAGTTAATGCTTCTCCATCTACATCTTCAGCTATAATTAATAAAGATTTGCCATCACGTGCTATTGGTTCTATAATAGGAAGCAAATCCTTCATTGCAGATATCTTCTTATCAGTTATTAAAATCTGAGGTTTTTCTAATACTGTTTCCATTTTATCAGCATTAGTCATAAAGTAAGGAGAAATATATCCTCTATCGAATTGCATTCCTTCTACTATTTTTACTTCAGTTTCCATTCCTTTAGCTTCTTCTACTGTAACCACACCTTCTTTTTTAACTTTAGACATAGCTTCAGCTATTAATTTTCCAATGAAAGCATCGTTATTAGCAGAAGTAGTAGCTATTTGTTCTATCTTTTCAATATTATCTCCTATTTGTTGAGTTTGTCTCTTCAAATCAGCTACCACAGCATTACAAGCTTTGTCAATACCGCGTTTAAGATCCATAGGATTCGCACCAGCTGTAACATTTTTAAGACCTACACTTATTATTTCCTGAGCCAAAACAGTAGCGGTAGTAGTACCATCACCTGCTTGATCATTAGTCTTAGAAGCTACTTCTTTTACCATCTGAGCTCCCATGTTCTGAAATTTGTCTGCTAATTCTATTTCTTTAGCTACAGTTACACCATCTTTCGTTACTTGTGGAGCACCAAATTTCTTATCTATAACTACGTTTCTACCTTTTGGTCCAAGTGTTATTTTTACAGCATTTGCTAAAGCATCAGCACCCTCTTTCATAAGGTTGCGAGCTTCCATACTAAATTTTATTTCTTTTGCCATTTTATGTATTTTTTATTTTTTTTATTTATAAACAATATTACATAATAGCCAATACATCAGATTGGCGCATCATTAAGTAATCTTTTCCTTCTACTTGAAGTTCTGTACCAGCATACTTGCCATATAAAACGACATCACCTATTTTTAATTCCATAGGTTCATCTTTTTTACCTTTACCTATAGCTACTACTTTACCTTCTTGTGGTTTTTCTTTAGCTGTATCAGGGATGTAAATTCCACTGGCTGTTTTAGTTTCAGCCTCTTTGGGTTCTATAAGAACTCTGTCTGCTAATGGTTTAATATTCATTTTTCTAAATTTTAAATATTTATTTAATTTTTCATTTACAGATATTGTATTGGCAAAATAGATGCCAAATGAATTTTATGACAATTTGTCACTATATTTGTAATAACACATTTAATACTCAGAATAATTATGAATAATAGCACTATAAAAATGGAGAAAAAACACAACATTAATCATGAAAAATATATGAAAGAGGCTTTAAAAGAAGCTACTAAAGCTCTTTTAGACAAAGAAATACCTATAGGAGCTGTAATAGTATGTGAAGATCAGATAATAGCACGAGCTCATAATCTTACTGAAAGACTTCATGATCCCACAGCACATGCTGAAATGCAAGCTATCACTATGGCTGCTGATTATTTAGGAGGTAAATACTTGACTCAATGCACTTTATATGTAACAGTGGAACCTTGTCCTATGTGTGCTGGAGCTTTAGCTTGGGCTCAAATTAAGAATATAGTATATGGAGTAAAAGATCCAAAACGTGGATTCTCTATATTTCATCCTAGTTTAATCCATAATAAGACAAATGTTATTTCAGGAATATTAGAAAAAGAATGCAGTAATCTAGTTACAGAGTTCTTTAAAAAAATACGATAATTTAATTTCAAAAAAATGAGATAATTTCATTTTTAGAAAATTTTGCATATATTTGCAGTCTTAAAATTGAGATATGGTGTAATGGCAGCACTACAGATTTTGATTCTGTCAGCCCAAGTTCGAATCTTGGTATCTCAACTATTTATCTTATGAAAAAAATCTTTTTTCTTCTATGGATTTGTTTTCTAATTATTGGATGTAATAATCAGATGAAACAAATCCCAGCTAAATCCTTTCCTTATGTAAAAACTCCTTTCTATATTAATTCAGAACAGAAAGCATATACTTATGTAGCCTTAAACTATTGGCAAGGATACTGTGATTCCACTAAAACATTTTCAAAAGACACTAATTATATAGGAGGTATTACTAAAAATGATTTTAATCGTGCTTTTACTCAATATATTAACATATTAAATTCTATTCCTCCAAAAATGGCTTTTCAAGCACAACTAAATACTTGCAAACTTTTAAGTAATCTAAAAACAGAAGATAGTATTTCTAGAGTATGGGAATATTATTTTACTCTTTCCGAACAAACCATATATAATGTATCATCTAATACTAGAAATGAAGAATTATATCTTCCAGTTTTAGAAACTGCTATAAAATTCACTAAAAACAAAACTCTTAAAGAATCTTATAAAATAGATTTGGCTGATGTATCTAAAAATAGATTAGGGGAAAAAGCCATTAATTTTAAATTCACTACTAAAAACGGTATGACTAAATCTCTTATTGCCGTCAGGACAGATTACACTCTTGTATTTTTCTCAAATCCTGAATGTTCCTCTTGTAAACAAATTATTGAATATTTCCATTCTTCAGATATCATTAATTCCCTAATAGCCTCTAAAAAATTATCTTTTCTCAATATATATATTGATGAAAATCTAGATTATTGGTTTAAATATATGTCTATTTATCCTAAAAATTGGGTTAACGCTTATAATCCAAATCAAGTTATTAAATTAAATAAGCTTTATAATATTAGAGCAATACCGACTATTTATTTATTAGATAAAGAAAAACGAGTAATAATGAAAGATGCTTTACCCGTCTCTGTTACTAATTATTTTACAAAAAATTCTAACTAATCTTTTCTATTCATTAATTCTTCTATAGCTTCTGAGATATTAATTAAATAATCTCCTATTCTTTCATATTCAGTGATTAAATCCATATAATAAATACCTTTCATATATAGATTTTCATCTGTAGATATATTATTCATATGATCTTCTTTTAATATATTTCTATATTCATTAATAGATTTTTCTATAGTTTTGGCATTGTTAATGTCTTTAATTTTAGAATACCCAAGCGAAACATTTTCTATCATAACATTTATATCTCGCAATACTAAATTAGACATTTTAATAAGTTTTTGCTGACGATCTTCAGTGAATTTTTCATGATGAGCGTTCATTCTATTTAATATTCTGACTATATTATAATTCGAATCACCTATACTTTCTAATTCATTAATAATAGTATACATAGATTGAATTCTATTAGAACTTTCCTTAGATAATGGTGTTTCGCTGATATGTTGAAGATACTTAGCTATTTCTAATTCTATATTATCAGTGATCTCCTCATATTTTTCTACTTTATTAAACAAAGGTTCAAACTTCTTATCATCATCGACTAAATCATAGCATTCACTGGCATAGATGAATTGTTTCTTAACTATTCTAGTAAAATGTTCAATTTCTTTAGCCGCTTGTGATAAAGATAACTCTGCAGTACTTAAAATACCACCTTCAATGAATTTAAGTCTAACCATTTCATCGTCCGGTTTATTCTTAACTAACCATTTAACGATTTTAACTATCAGTGGTGTAAATCCCACTAATAAACCTGAATTTATCACATTAAATAATGTATGCACCATAGCTACAGAATATAAAAGAGTTTCTGTTTTACCCGTAGCTCTTATAATTTCCATATCAAAAGGATCCATACCCCCTAATCCTACTATAATTTTAGAAACTAATAATAAGAATGGATGAAATAATATAAGAACCCAAAATACCCCAAATAAGTTAAATATAGAATGGGCCCGTGCAGCTCTTTTAGCATTCGTACTCGCGACAGATGCTGCTATATTTGCAGTAATCGTAGTACCAATATTTTCACCTAAAACCATAGCAGCTGCCATTTCGAAAGGAATCCAACCGAAATTACACATAACTAAGGTTAATGCCATAGTAGCACTAGAAGATTGTAATATTATAGTTAACAATGTCCCTATACCTACAAATGTCAATATTGACCAAAATCCCCAACCTGTCCATCTAGTAACTACTGCTAAAGCCTCTGGGTGAGAATTGATGTCAGGCACAAAAGTTTTCATTAAACTTAAGCCTAGAAATAATAAAGCAAACCCAATAATTAATTCTCCAATGTTTTTCTTTTTCTGACGTTTCATCATCATAAAGAAAAAACCCACACCTATTAAAGGAAGAGAAATAATAGAGATATCAGCTTTAAATCCTAAGAGCGCGATTAACCATGCAGTTACAGTAGTACCTATATTGGCTCCCATAATAACTCCCACAGACTGAGTTAAAGAAAGAAGACCTGCACTGACGAAACTAACTACCATTACAGTAGTAGCACTTGAAGATTGGATAATAGCAGTTATACCGGCACCAGTAAGAATCCTCTTTAAAGGATTAGAAGTCATAGCATTTAGGATATTTCTTAGCTTATCTCCTGCTACTTTTTGTAATGCCTCGCTCATCATAGTCATTCCGAACAAAAAAAGTCCAAGAGCTCCTATAAGGCTTAAAACACTAAGAACAACACTCATATTTAAAGTTTTTGATTACTCGTCAAAGTTACAGCATTTTTTTTATCTTTGATGAATGAAATTAGAAAAGATTTTCTGTTTTATTGGATTTATTTTTATTAGTTTATCAGTTTATTCTCAGTTCTATTCTTTAGGTAACGATCCACATAGAACTAAATGGAGAATTCTAAAAACTGAGAATTATGATTTCATATACCCTGCTGAAACAGATTCTTTATCTAGAATTTATGCTACCAATATGGAAAATTGGCGAGAGAAGATTATGGAACCTCTAAAAATTAGCCCTAAAAAATTACCTGTCATTATTCATCCCTATAATAGTATTAGCAATGGTCTGGTAAGTTGGGCACCTAAAAGAATCCTATTTTTTACTACTCCACCAGCTTATGAAGGTTCAGCTGAAGTCTGGCATAAAAACTTAGTTATTCATGAATCTAGACATGTTGGTCAATGCGAACATTTTACTACTGGCATTTATAAATATGCTAATTATATATTTGGAGAACAAATAAGTGGATTAGCCTTAGGCCTTTATCCATCTAAATTATTTCTTGAAGGAGATGCTGTAATAAGTGAAACAGATTTAACTAACGCTTCTAGAAGTAATACTGCTAAATTTACTCAATATCTAAGAACCGCATACCTCCACGGGGATTATAGGACATTTTATAGATATTATTTTGGCTCTAATAAATATTTCACACCTAATGTTTATGTAATGGGTTATCAGCTAAATGCCATGTATAGATATGATTCTGATAATTACTTCTTTCCTTCTGACTATTATAAAAACCTAATTAATTATTGGTATAGTTTAAAACATAATTCTAATTTTTATAAGCAACCTAATTCTAAGAATTGGTATGAAAATTTTAGATTAGGACAGAAAGTACTTACTAATATTTGGAAAAAAGATGCTGCTTCCCGTGGAGAATTTACTCGACCTAATATTTTGCATAAAGTTAGTCGTTTTTATACTGATTATTATTCGCCAACATTAGTTAACGATAAGGAAAATTCTATTTATGCCTTAAAATATGGTATGGAAAACACTACCACTTTAATTAGATTAGATAGCCTCGGTAAAGAACATTATATTAGACCATTCAATAATACTAGTTCTGATTTAATTTATAATCATAATAACAGAATTTACTGGACCGAGTGCGTATATAATGGTTTATTTTCTCTTGAGAATTTTTCTTGCATAAGATATTATGATATTAATTCTAAAATCACTCACAGTTTAACTTCTAATACTAGATATTTTAATGTGGCCATCTCTAAAGACAGCCAGACTTTAGCCACGATAGAATATCCAATTAAGGGTTCATCTTTTTTAGTTTTCCTAGATGCTAATACAAGCAAAGTCAAAAAAAGGATAAACGCACCTATAAATGGTAAACTTCAAGAAATTACATATCTAAATGGCATAATATATTCCACCATCGTTACTGACCAAGGGATGGGAATATATAAATATGATAAAAAATGGGAAAGAGTTAGCCCTCTTACATATAAATCTATTAGTCACTTAAAATCAGCTAATAACCATCTTATATTTACTAGTGATTTAGATGGATTACAGAATATATATTCTTATAACCCTACCATTAAAAAATTATTTCGATTAACAAATAGCAAATATGGTGCAGAATATCCTATTTTTGGAAAAGGGTTTTTAATATATTCTGATTATCATTATTTGGGTTATAGAATTTCTAAAATAGATAGTTCTATTATTAAACCCCAGAAAGCTAATTTTCTATCACCCTACAAAGATCCTGTATATACTAAATTAAAAAAACAGGAAAAAATATTCTCTAAAGTTAAGGTTGACACCAATGATTTTACCGACAGTAAAAAATATCCTTCCAAGAAATATAATAAAACATCTCATTTTTTCAGAATACATTCTTGGGCTCCTTTTTATTATAATGTAGATAAGATAAAAAGTATATCTTTTGATGAACTTTATGAATTAGGAGGTTTAGGTGCTACAGTATATTCCCAAAATTCATTAGGAACTGCTGTTTCTATGTTAGGTTATTGTTATCATAATGGGCATAATTCTGGACACATGAGTTTTTCTTATACAGGATTTGGTCCCGTGTTTGAAATTAAAGCAGATATTAATGATCGAAACAGATACTCTGCAGAAATATTACATGAAAATAACACTTATAGACTGCACATATATGATACAAGCACCCCTTATGTAAATACCTTAGCAAGAATATATTTACCTTATAATTTTTCAAGAGGTGGATGGAGCAAAGGTTTTATCCCTGAACTCGGTTGGGAATTTGACAACGATAAATATAATTCATTAGAAAATTTAGGGCATTATTATAAAAACTCCATGTATTTAAGTGCTCGATATTATCAAACACTTCCAATATCACTTTCTGGAATTTTCCCAAGATTTGGAATCAGTACACAAACTGCTATCGAAGTTACTCCTTTCGATGGTGGTAACTATGGTAATAAATTATATTCTAAATTAATTACATATCTTCCAGGTATTACTCATCAGCAAGGACTAAAATTGACAATATCTTTGGAGAAAGATATTAATAATCATTATACTTATTTTACACGTTTCCTTTTCTCTGGAGTTAGAGGTAATGATATTCCTATATATAGTGATATGGCAGTGAAATATTCCGCTGATTATGCAGCTAGTATCTACTTAGGAGATAGATATTTTTGTAAATTACTATATCTTAAACGATTAAAGCTAATACCTTTTGTAGATTATGCTACATATAAACAAAAAGAATATCATAAAAGTTATTATTCATTCGGTAGTGATTTCTTAGTAGATTTTTATCCTCTAGGATACCACTTACCATTAAGCTTAGGATTTAGATATGCAAGAACTAACCAAACTTATAATATGAATTATTTCTCATTTCTTTTCCAAATACTTCTTTAAAATATTAGATTTTGATTTCCCTATTAGATTTGAAAGATCTTCTAAAGAAGCTTTTTTAATAATAGATATAGTCTTATATTTTTCTAATAATTTTATCTGCGTTTTCTCACCAATACCAGGTATGTTATCTAAAGAACTAGCAAACTGAGCTTTATTCCTTTTTTTTCTATGATGTGTTATCCCGAAACGATGAGCTTCATCTCTTAATTGCATAATTATTTTAAGAGTAGTAGAATTTTTATCCAATACCAAAGGTTCTGTTTCTCCTGGAATAATTATAGCTTCTAACCTTTTGGCAATACCGATTAAAGGAATTCTATCTAATAGGTTAAGTTCTTCTAAAGCTTCATAAGCAGAATGAACTTGACCTTTACCCCCATCCACTATTATCAAATTTGGCAAACTTAAATCTTCTTTTAATAAACGATTATATCGTCTAAATACCACTTCTTTCATAGAAGCAAAATCATCAGGACCTACCACAGTTTTTATATTAAAATGTCTGTAATCTTTTTTAGAAGGAACAGCATTTTTAAATACGACACAAGAAGCTACTGGGAAAGTCCCTTGAGTATTAGAATTATCAAAACATTCTATATGTACAGGTAATGTATCTAATTTTAAATCAGTTTGAATATTTTTCAGAATCCTTTCTGAATGTTCGTGAGGATTAACGAAAGCTTCTTGTTTTAATTTCTCATATTTTAAATCTAAAGCATTCTTCTTACTTAATTTTAATAAAGCTAATTTTTCACCTCTAGTCGGTACGCTTACTTTTACATTATTTGGTACATGACTAGGAATAATAGAAACAATTATCTCTTTAGCTTTACTCATATCAGCTTCATATTCTCTTAATTTATCATAAATTTCTAACATAAAGAAATTCATAATATCAGATTCTGTTTCGTTTAACCCCATCTTCATAGATTGATTAATAGAACTAACAATAGCCGAATGTCTCACTCCTAGATAATTTCCGAAAATATCTTTATTATCGATAACCATAGTAAAAACATCTAACTCTGATACCCCAGAATCTCTGATAATTAAAGATTTACTATAATGTTCTTCTAATAATTCTTTTCTTTCTTTAAAAATTTGAGCTTTTTCAAAATTCATTTCTTCTGAAGCCGATTTCATTTTTTCATCAAACTCTCTAAGTAAAAATCCACTATTTCCTTTTAATATTTCTGTTACTTCTTTTATCTGAATATCATATTCTTCTTGATTAATTTCTCCTATACAAGGGGCTTTACACCTTCCCATATGATAATTCAAACAAACCTTATATTTACCTGCATTTATATTATCTTGAGTAAAATTAAATTTACATGTTCTTAACTTGTAAAGATGATTAATTAATTCAATTAATTTATAAGCATGATAAGCTGATGAATAAGGTCCATAATATTTACCTTTTTCTTTACGATTTCTAGTAACTATAACTCTTGGAAACATTTCATTTCTTATACATACCCAAGGATAAGATTTGCTATCTTTAAGTAAAATATTATATTTTGGGGAGAATTTTTTTATCAGATTATTTTCAAGTAAAAAGGCATCTTCTTCTGAATCTACTACTGTATGTGCCAGATCAGCTATATGAGATACCAAAACTTTAGTTTTTAGATTATGAGAATTACTTGAATGAAAATATGATAATACTCTCTTTTTTAAATCTTTAGCCTTGCCTACATATATAACTTTCCCAGATTTATCAAGGAATCTATATACTCCAGGGTTATGAGGTAAGAGTCGTATCTTATCTTTAATATTCATAAAATATTTCTATCTTTGTTAATTAATTTAAAATTACTACATGAGTAAAAAACCTATAACAAAAGTAATTAATATTTCCGATATCAAGAAAGCTACTAAGATAAAAGGACCTATAGGAACTATCTTAGCTTCTTTTATTATGCGCACTTTAGGCTTTTGTAAACTAAACACTCATTATTCTAATTTCTCTGAATATAAAGGAAGAGAATTCACCAAGGGACTATTAGAGGAATTTAATATTAGATATGATATTATTGCTAAACAGCTAGATAATATACCGCAAGAAGGCCCATTTATTATTACTTCCAATCATCCATTTGGCGGTATAGATGGTATTATCTTATTTCATATCATCACCTCCCTACGGCCTGATTTTAAAATGTTATCTAATTTTATATTATCTAAAATTCCTAATTTAAAAGATAACTTTTTACTTGTTAATCCCTTTACAAATAGAAAAAACTTAAAAAGTAGTCTAGCCGGAATTAGAGCTGCTAAAGAATATGTCATGAATGGACATGCTTTAGGACTATTTCCTTCCGGAGAAGTCTCTACATATTATAAAGGTCATAATTTTTGTTATGATAAAGAATGGCAGCCCACTATTATTAAATTAATAAAAATATTAAATGTTCCTGTGATCCCTGTATATTTCCATGGAGAAAATTCTAAGAAATTTCATCGTTTAGGAAAAATTCGTCCTATATTGAGAACACTTAGACTACCTAATGAATTAAACAATAAATGTAACCAAACTATTAGTATGAGGATAGGAAAAGCTGTCACCACTAATGAAATTAATGAATTTAATGATATAAAATTATTGGGACAATATCTTAAAGATAGAACTTATTGTTTAGAACCTAATTTGATACCATCTTCTAGTAGAAAAGGAAAAAGGACTAATCTTCCTCCCATAGTTTTACCTCAAAATAAAAAATTAATAGTTAATGAATTAGCTAAAATAAAAAAAGAAGATCTTTTATTTGAAGTATCTAATTTTGAATGTTTTCTTACTTCTTCTGATAAAATCCCTACCACTATGTGGGAATTGGGACGTAAAAGAGAAGAATCTTTCAGAGCTGCTGGTGAAGGTAGTGGAAAACAGATCGATTTAGATGTTTATGATAATTATTATTATCATCTTATTCTTTGGGATAAAAAAAGAAGAAACTTAGTGGGAGCTTATAGACTTGGATTTGGTGAAGATATAATTAACCATTATGGACTAGATGGATTTTATTCTAGCACTTTATTTAATTATTCTAATAAAATTAAGAATCAGATGTCTAAAAGTGTAGAATTAGGAAGATCTTTTATTAATATAAAATATCAAAAAGATACTCTAGCTTTAATGCTTTTATTAAAAGGCTTATTATATAGTTTAGTGAAATATCCTAAATATAATTACATTTTCGGACCAGTAAGTATTAGTTCTGATTACCCTACATTTTATCAAAGTATGATACAGTTTTATCTAAATAAAATAGCATCTACTGATAAATATAAAAAATTAATAAAAGCTAAAAATCCTTTCGTCCCTGATTTTCAAAGAGTCAATATAGAATCTCTTACCCGACTAAAAATGGGCTCAGTCGAAAGATTTGACCGTTATATGATGAGGATTAGTGATCAGTCTTACAGACTTCCTACACTTATAAAAAAATATATAAAACTTAAAGCTAATTTCGTAGCTTATAATGTGGATAAAGATTTTAATAATTGTGTAGATGGTCTTATTATTGTAAAATGTACTGATGTTCCTAAGGCTGAATTACTTTCTTTATGTAAAAGAAGTAATCCAGAAGTCATAGATACTATTCTTAATAGATTTGGATACACAAATAAAGAAGAGACATCAGAAGTTAATCATTCATCTTAATAAAATTTTCATTAAGGTACTGGATCATAACCACTGCCACCCCAAGGATGACATCTAATAATCCTTTTAAAAGAAAGCCAAAATCCTTTTATCGGGCCATATTTCTTAAAAGCTTGTAATGAATATGTAGAACAAGTAGGCGTGAACCTACATGAACGCATTGTATAAGGAGAAATACAATATTTGTAAATCTTAATCAACAACACGAAAGGGAATATTAAAATCTTTTTAATTATAGATTTTATTGAATAAGATTTCGATACTTTTACAGATGTTTCCATATTTCTCTACCTTATTGGTCGAATAAATAATCATTAAATGTTTACTCTTAAAAATTTCCGGATTTATTTTTTGAGATCTTATAGATTCTCTAATTCTCCTACGAATTAAATTCCTAGTTACAGCTTTCTTATGTAATTTTTTAGGAACTGAAATAACCACAGACGTATCTGTAGATTTATCATCCACTTTTAGATAATATATCTTAAAGGGATAATAGCGTACTAATGTACCTTCAAAATATAATTTATCGGTTATTTTCAAAATAAATAGATAATGCTTTAGCAATAGAAGGAGCTTCTGGACTAGGTGCTACAATAGAAGATTTTAGATTATTGGCTTTTACTTCTTTAGCTGTCATATTACCAAAAGTAGCTATTAACTGATTTGTTTGCTTATAATCAGGATAATTATTCAATAATGATTTCACATCTGTAGGACTATAAAATACTAATATATCATAATCATGAATATTTTTCATAGAAAGATCACTATATACAGTTTTACATAAAACTGCAGGTGTAAAATTTAATTTGTTCTTAATAAATAACTTAGTAACAGCTGATTTAGGAGTATCTGTCGTAGCTATTAAAAATTTCTCATTTTTATGTTTAGTACCAATAACTGAAATTAAAGAATCCGGTCTACCATTACCATAAAAAATCTTCCTTTTTCTATAAACTATATATTTTTGTAAATAAAGAGCTACTGATTCAGAAGTACAAAAATATTTCATAATCTCTGGAACTACAATTCTTGAATGTTCACAAATACTAAAAAATGAATCTATATTCATTTTAGAAGTAAAAACTACTGCTGTATGGTCTAATAATGCTATCTTCTGTAATCTAAAATCTTTACTAGATAAGGGACTAACATTAAAGAATCTATAAAAATCTATTTTCAATCCATATTTCTTAATTAAATCTGAATATGGGTTTGTATTAGATGGTTCAGGCTGGGATATTAGTATATTTTTAATTTTCATATTATCTGTATTTTTTCAAACAATCTAAATAATATCAAGGTCGGCATAATTTCTAATGTGCAAAGATACAAAAAGCAATAAAATAGAGAAACATGCGAAGACATTATTCTTTTATATAACATAACTAAATAAATAATCATAGTAATAATAAACGTTATTATCATAATATATATTATCAATATATAGCTACCACTTGGAAAAAAGAAACTAAATGGCAAACAAATAGATAAGAATAGTGAATTGATAATCAATAAAATATTAAGTAACAAATTATTTGATTTAAAAGATATATCTTGTTTGCTCACATAATCTATTAAAACCAATATGCAGTATTTAAGAATTAAAAAAAATAAGAGACAAATAGCTATCCATAAAAATAATTTATTTATAGATAATCCTAATACTTGTCCATCTTGTATTCTTAAAAATATTATCAACTCAGCAGATAATAAAAAAATTGACAAAAGACACATCGACCAATGAACTATCAAAAAATGATAATTGGTGTTAATTTTTCGAGCAACTGAATCCTGAGATAATGTAAAAAAAGTATAATTAATATATTCACTTATCTGAGGAAAGAAGAAAATTAAAGAGAATAACACACATAACAATATTATTCCTATCACAGTAGATGAAAAAAAATCAACTGAGGGAATAATAGAATGATAAAATGTTAAAATATTAATTAGCACGTTTTACAATTAATTAGCACGTTTACAAGAATAACCAGCTTTTTTTAAAATATCCAAGATTTTTTCTCTAAAATCACCTTGTATTACTATTTCATTATCTTTTACACTTCCACCTACTCCACACTTAGTTTTTAACATTTTAGCAAGTGCTTTTAAATCATCTTCTATACCTATAAAACCTTTAATCATGGTGACTTGCTTACCACCACGATTTCTTCTGTCTATAGAAATATATAACTTTTGTTTAGATGGTTCAAGTGTTTTTTCTTCATGAATTTGTTTATCTTCATATTGAAAATCTGAGTTAGTAGAAAACACTACACCTAATCTACTTTTCCTATCTTGTTGAGACATTCGCTAATTATTTTTGTAAATTTAGCGATAAATTATCAAATTAGAAGTTTAATATAAAAGATATGACTAAACGACAATTTAATCTCGCTAGCCGAATCACGGCTTTTGTAGTATTTGCCATTGCAGCGATAACCTATTTAACCACTATAGAACCTACTGCTAGTTTCTGGGATTGCGGAGAATTTATTGCTTCCTCTTTCAAATTAGAAGTAGGACATGCTCCTGGTAATCCGGTTTTCCAAATATTGGGAAGATTCTTCACTATTCTATTTTCAGCTACAGGTGCTGCCAGAGCTGTAAATATAATGAGTGCTTTATGTTCTGCTACTACAATATTATTACTTTATCTAACAGTAGAATATTTCGCTAAAAAATTAGTTTTAAGAAATTTCGTAGTCCCGACTGACACTCACGCTGATACAGCCTTAACTAAAAGTTTCGCATCTATTTCACAAACTATAATAATAATAGCTGCTTCAGTAATAGGATCTCTCGCATATTGTTGGTCAGATACATTCTGGTTTTCTGCTGTAGAAGGTGAAGTTTATGCTATGTCATCATTAGTCACAGCCTTAGTTTTCTGGGCAATGCTTAAATGGGAAGAACAATCTGAAGAAAAATATGCTAACAGATGGATAGTATTCATTGCATTATTAATGGGATTATCTATAGGTATTCACCTATTAAATCTTCTTACTATTCCAGCTCTTACATTTATTTATTATTATAAAAAAGGAAAAACTTTCACTTTTTGGAAAGGTTTTGGATTACTTCTTTTATCTGGACTAATATTGGCCCTTATCTTATGGGGGATTATTCCATTAGTACCTAAGATCGCCGCATATATGGATTTATTCTTTGTAAATGTTCTAGGTTTAGGATTTAATTCAGGTGCTATCTTTTTCATGATAGTATTATTAGTTCTTTGTTTTTGGGGATTATATATAACTTACAAAAAGTCAGCATTGTGGAATACTATATTATTATGTTTTACTATGATTATTATAGGATATTCTGCTTTTGCTATGGTTATTATTCGTTCCTCTGCTAATACTCCTACCAATGAATATCAGCCTGATAACCCATTTACACTTGTTAGATACTTAGGCAGAGAACAGTATGGTACTACTCCTCTTGTTTATGGAGAAACCTTCGATTCTATGCCCGATTCTTATAAAAACTCTTCATATTATACTCCTTTAGATGGTAAATACTATAAAGCTGACGGTGCTATTAAATATACTTTCCCATCTAGTCAAAAAATGTTATTCTCTAGAATGTGGAGTAGACAACCATCTCATATAAAGATTTATAAAGATTATATGGGTAATAAAGGTAGAATAGTATCAGGATCTAGTGAAAAATTGCCTACAATGGGTTCAAATCTCAAATTCTTTTTTAATTACCAAATAAACTACATGTACATTAGATATTTTATGTGGAATTTTGTCGGTAGACAAAATGATATACATGGACAGCAGCCTAGTGATTTAGTACAAGGTAATTGGGAATCTGGTATAAAATTTTTAGATAAAGCTAGATTAGGTGATCAAAGTGAAGGCCCTGATTTTCTAATACATAATAAAGCTAAAAATCATTACTTTTTCTTGCCTTTAATTTTAGGTTTATTAGGTTTCTTCTTCCAATTAAATCAAGACAAGAGAAATTGGTGGGTTACTTTTTTATTGTTTTTACTAACAGGATTAGCCATTGTTGTTTATATTAATCAACCTCCTCTTCAGGTCAGAGAAAGAGATTATGCTTATGCTGGGTCCTTTTATGTCTTTTCTATATGGATAGGATTATCTGTATTATTCATTTATAATTTGTGCCATTCATTAATAGAAAAGAAAAATGAAAAAATTAAGATAGGTACTAGTTTAGCTATTTCTATAATACTATTAGGGGTTCCCATACTTATGGCTTGCCAAAACTGGGATGACCACAATAGAAGTCATAGATATACAGCTCGAGATGTAGCCTACAATTATTTAGTTGGCTGTGATAAGAATGCTATACTAATAACATTCGGTGATAATGATACTTTCCCATTATGGTATATTCAAGAAGTAGAAGGTATTCGTACAGACGTAAGAATTATGAATACCTCATTATTAGGAACAGACTGGTATATAGACCAAATGCAAGTAAAATGTAATGAATCAGCGCCTATTAAATTAACGACTCCTCGTAAAGCATATCTATATGGGACTAATGAATATATAGACCTTAAAGATGTTATTAAACAGCCTATTTTAGTAAAAGAGATGATCAGATTATTCAATGACGATCGTATTAAAGCTCTTCGTTATAATCGAAAAGTAGATTATATCCCTGCAAAACATCTAAGAATCCCAGTCAATGTAGAAAATGTTAAAAAATATGGTATTGTAGATCCAAAAGATTATGATAAAATACAAGATACTCTTAAAATAGATTTCCCTGCATCTAAAAATGCTATAAATAAATCAGAATTGATTATTTTAGATATGCTTTCTAATTACAATTGGGATCGTCCCATATATTTCATTTCACAAGCTGGAGATTTAGATATCGGACTTAAGAAATATCTACAATATGATGGGTTTGTTTACAAGTTTGTCCCTATACAATCAGAAACCACTATGAAAAAAATAGGTCAAATAGTACCTGATAAAATGTATCATAAAATAAAAGATGTCTTCAAATGGGATAATTTTGAGAGAAAAGATTATTTTATTGATTATCAAAATCTTTCAGTATTTAATGGCATAATGAATCTTCGTTCTATATTCGTATTCACAGCTGAAGGATTATATAAGGAAGGTAAAAATGTTAAAGCCATTGAAATTCTAGATACGATGCAGAAGGTAGTAGACGCTGATAGGTATCCTCTTAATACCACTTTGCTTTATTCTATTAATGAATATACTGTAATTTCTGCTTGTGAATTATATTATAAAGCTGGAGCTAAAAAACAGGGATTACAACTTTGTAAGGATTTTGCAGATCAATGCATTATTTCTATAAAATATTTTTCACAACCCTATGCTGGTGTTAGATTAATATCACAAGATGATTTCGAAATGTCTTATCATTATTTAAGATATGTCTTATCTATAATGGAACAATACGGAAATAAAGATGAGGCAAATAAATATATTACAGAATTAAATAATATTCTTAAAATATCTAATGAATCTGAATAAAAGAAAAATAAATATATTTATTCGATAATCATATTACAACCCCGTCTTTCTGCCTTAGAAATACGGCCTTCGACAGTATATGAAGAATCTTTATATAAGGTTCCCAAATCTTCAGTTTCTATAAAAGAACAGGAATTTATGTTAGCTAAATCGATAACATTGATTCCTCCTTTTTTATTATATGGCAAATACTCAAAAGGATTTACCAAATCACGAATTAATATTTTCATCCAAGGTGGACAATAAAACAAACCATTGCCTTTAGAATACCCCTGAGACAAAAGTTCACACATACCATATTCCGAATTAACAGTATCACATCCTAAGGCTTTAGTAATTCTAGCATGTATTTCATCCCTAGATAATTCCTTTCCACGACCTTTCATCCCTCCAGTTTCGAAAACTATAAGATTTGAATTTAAGCCTGACGGCAATTGGTATTCCTTCACAAAATCTAAAAGAGCAAATGTAACTCCAAATAAGATGCATTTTTTACCTACAGAGAGCAGTTCTACCATTTTGTGATACATATCCTCATAGTTATACAGATAATAGCCGCTATCGAGAGATTTGCTGTCTTTAATAAAACGATCTATCATATAAATAAGAGAAGATCCTTTTCGTTCTAAATAAGAAGGTAATAAAGCTAAGACAGTATAATCTTCAATATTTTCATAAAAATATTTAAAATCTTTCATAAAAGCTCTATCGTAAACAGAAACATCTAATACATAATGCTTAGAAGGCACCATCCCTGTAGTAGCACTACTACTAAAAACAATATCCACTTTAGCAGAAGTATCTTTAGAACAAATAACCTTGTGGGATTTAAAAAAAGAAATCGGCAAAAACGGAATATCAAAAAGTGTTTTAACATCCGATTTCATAATATCCATTAAAGCACAATATTCCCTATAAACAGGACAATTATCATATTGATAATAAAAAATTTCCAGACTATGCTCTAAAAAATTAGATTCATTAGTCTGGAAAATTTTATTCTTCATAATTATAATATCTTCAAATTATTATTAATTACTTAATTAATAACTTTCTGATCCTTAGTAGACTTCATGGCTTTTCTCGTCTTAGTAATTTTAGTAGCTTCTTTATCTTTTGAAGATGTAAGATCATACATAATAGGAGTTGCAATGAATAATGATGAATATGTACCAAAAATGATACCTACTATCAATGCTACAGCAAGACCTCTTACTACTTCACCACCGAAGATAGCAATAGCTAACATAACTACCAATGTAGAACCAGATGTATTTATGGTTCTAGATAAAGTACTATTTAAAGCATTATTAATATTGGTTTTGAAATCACGTTTTGGATAAATATGTTTATTCTCACGAATACGGTCGAAGATTACCACAGTATCATTAATAGAATAACCAATTATCGTAAGTACTGCCGCTATAAACGTTTGATCCACATCCAATGTAAATGGAAGGACACCAGTAAATATCGAGAAGAACCCAATAGTGATAATAGAGTCATGTATTAAAGACGCCACAGAACCTAATCCCCAAGTCCAACTTCTAAATCTAGCTAAGATGTATAAGAAAATAGCTATCAAGGCAAGAACCACAGCTATATAAGCATCTCTCTTAATATCATTAGCAATAGTAGGACCTACTTTATCTGAACTAACAATACCATTAGGATTATCAGTAGAAGAACGGAAATCTTTTAGAGAAAGATTATCAGTAAAGAAAGGTTTTAAAGCATTGTATAATTTAGCATCTACTTCTGCGTCTACATCTGTATCTGTATCATTAATTTTATATTTAGTAGTGATTTTCATTTGTGATCCACTACCGAATTGTTTAACTTCTACACTTTCATTAAATTCATTAATAGAAGCAGATCTAATAGCTTCAGGAGTAACATTTTTATCAAATCTTACTACATATGTTCTACCACCAGTAAAATCTACACCGTAAGAAAATCCTTTAGTAAAAATAAATGATAAACTGATAATGATTAAAGCTCCAGAAATAAAATATGTAATTTTACGAGCATTAATGAAATCAATCTTTGTATTTTGTAAAAAGTTTCTAATGGCTTTACTATCAAAAGTAATATTCTTGTTATTATTTAATCTTCTTTCAAATATTAATCTAGTAATAAAGACAGAAGTAAGAACAGACGTAATAATACCGACTACTAATGTAGTAGCGAATCCTTGAACAGGACCTGAGCCGAAGAAGAATAAAACTAAACCCGTAATAATAGTAGTAATATTACCATCAATAATAGCAGAATAAGCATTCTTATAACCATCAGTAACAGCTAATCTAAGCGATTTACCTGCTCTTATTTCTTCTTTTATTCTTTCATATATAATTACGTTTGCATCGACCGCCATACCTAGCGTCAATACTAAACCAGCTATTCCAGGCAATGTTAATACAGCCCCAAATGATGCTAAAGCACCAAACAAGAATAACACATTGCATAATAATGCAATATCAGCTACGATACCTGCACCTCTATAGAAAAATAACATATAAACAAGTACAAGAACGAAAGCTAAAATAAATGAAAGCATACCAGCTCGTATAGATTCAGCACCTAAAGAAGGTCCTACTACTTGTTCTTGAACGATAGTCGCAGGAGCAGGTAATTTACCAGATTTAAGAACATTAGTTAAGTCTTCTGCTTCTTCTACCGTGAAATGACCTGAAATACTTGAACTACCACCTTCGATTTTATCGTTAACTTTAGGATATGAATAAACCATATCATCTAATACGATAGCTATGCATTTACCTATATTTTGATCTGTTAACTGAGCCCATACCCTAGCACCTTCAGCATTCATACTCATACTAACTTCAGGATTAGCTGTAGTTCCAGAATAAGAAACTCTAGCATCTGTGACTACATCACCATCTAGAGGAGCTTTACCATTTCTAGTATTAGCTTTAATAGCTATTAATTCATAATAAGAATCACTCTTAAGACCTTGTGAAGGTTTAACTGTCCACATAAGATTTAAATCAGCAGGTAATAAAGATTTGACCAGAGGAAGATTTAAATAATAATTAATTTTAGCAGTATCTTTATAATGAGCAATACCTACTGAAGGACCAGATAAAAGCTGATTACCAGACATTCTAGGGTTAAGTAATGCAAATAAAGGATTTGCTTTTAGCATATTTTGCTGTTGGACAGAAAGACTATCTTTAGCAATAATCTGAGAAGCCAAATCATCTTTTTTATCAGAGATCTTAGTCTCTTTATGCACATTAGTATCTTCTGCTGTACTATTTTCAGCTAATAATATTTTTATTTGATCATTAGCAGCTTTAAGATATTGGAAGACATCTTTATTTTCATAAGTGGTCCAAAATTCTAGAGAAGCAGTTCCTTGTAAAAGTTTCCTAACACGTTCAGGTTCTTTAACACCTGGAAGTTCTACTAAAATACGACCACTATTACCTATCCTTTGAATATTAGGAGAAGTAACACCGAAACGGTCAATACGATTTCTTAATACATTAAATGAGTTAGCAATAGCACTTTCTGCTTCAGTTCTAATAACACTAATAACTTCTGCATTAGTACTCTTAGAACTAACTTTATCACGCATTTCATAAGTAGCGAAAATTTGAGAAAGTCTCTGGCCAGGAGCTACCTGATCCCATGCTTCAGCAAATAATGTTATAAAATCTCCACTAGATTCTATTCTATTTTTTTCAGCTAATTTTAAAGCTTCTAAAAATTCAGGAGTTTGATTATTATCTGCTAATACTTTTACGAGATCTTGTAATTCCACTCGTAACATTACATTCATTCCACCCTTTAAGTCAAGACCTAAATTTAATTCCCTTTCTCTTACATCTTTAAATGTATAAGAAAAATAGACTTTTTCTGACGAAATAGAATCGATGTAATATCTATTTTTTTCTTTTTTAATAGAGTCTAAGTAAAATACTTTATTAGATTCTGATACATCAGCAAAAGACTCGTTAATCTTTTCCATTTGTACAGCTTCTTCAGCATATTGCTCAGCATTATGTTCCTGAATCTTAGTTACCACTGTAAATGACAGCTGGTACAAACAGGCAATTCCAATTAAAATAGCCACAAATCTAATGGCACCTTTACTTTGCATATTATTTCGTTTTAAGTTATATCGATGATATTTTAGCTTACAAAATTACGATTTTTTTCTAATATATAAACAATTTAGTATTTTTGTTAATGAATTTACTTGATAATAATTAATATGAAACATATAATATCACTTTTTCTAAGCATTTCCATCATTCTCATACCTTTAATAGGAAGGGCTAATAATCCCCAAGACATAGAAAAGATTCTATCTCTTCATAGGAGTTATCGATTCAAAGAAGCTTATGAATTATGTCAAAACCTTCTTAAAAATCCCAATCTTAAAAATGACACTATTTTATATTCCAAAGTATGGGATTTATCACTTCAGTGCCAGAACGGCATAAACTTATTGAAATACACAATAAATCCAGAAATAGTAACAAAAGGTGATTTTAAACTTGATTATTTTTATCTAAAGATTCCTGATTTTCAAGAAAAAACATGGGTTTCGAATCCTAACGAAATAGTAAAAAATATACATAAATATTATAACGCTATATATATTCCTAAAAATACTAATACTATTTATTATTCTACTCTTGATAAAACTGGCGCATGGAACATATATTATATTAATAAAATAGGTAATAATAAATGGTCTATTCCAGTATTAGCAAGCAAAAACATTACTACTTCTAAAGATGAAATATTTCCTATACTAAGTAAAGACGGCAAAAAACTATTTTTCGCATCTAATGGTCTTTCAGGAATGGGTGGATACGACGTATATGTTAGTAAATGGGATGCGAAATTTCATGAATGGGGACAGCCCCAAAATTTAGGGTTCCCTTATTCTTCCACAGCTGATGATATAATGTATTTAGAATCTGACGACAAAAATTTCTCTATTTTAGTTTCTAATAGAGAGCAATCTAATATATTAACTAATCTTCAGAAGATAAATACTAATAAATCTAATATCACTATTTATGTAACTAAAATAATAAAGAAAGCTATTAAAAAAGAATTAGCCCAAAAAGACATATTATCCGCTGAATTATTTATTTCTAATGATTCCAAAATACATAAAGTACATAACACTAAAATAGAATTAGGTCAAAAAGTTAATTCTATTAAAATAAAGAAAGAAAATACTGAAAGAGATTCCTCTGAAAATATGATGAAAGAATATTCTTCACTCGTTTCTAACATGAGAAATCTTCAGGATAAATTAAATATTATATTAAAAGATTTAGATGAAAATAGAAAAGTTTACGAAAACACTGAAAATATTGATGATAAAGAATTTCTAAAAGAATTAATCACAGAGAAGGAAGGAAAATCTATTCTTCTTAAATCGAAATTAGATAAAGCTAAAGCGAAAGTACAAAATCTAGAAATAGAATTTTTATCTAAAGGCATAGTTCCTATAGTAAAAGATAATAATCAAATAGAAAAAGAATTACCTAAAGATAATATTATAGACAAATCCGATAAAAAAATATCATATTCCTTTGTTAAAAGACAACTTGGAGAATTATATAATATACAGATAGAAAAACCTATACCTAAATTTGATTATACTTTTAAAATAGGTAAAATAGCAGAAATAGCAGAAAATAATAAACTCCCTGACGGTTTAGTTTATCAAATACAAATATTTGTAAGCACGCGTAAAGCTTCTATTAAATATCTTAAAGGTCTAAGTCCTATTTTTTATAAAAAGCTGAAATCAAGAAAGTACCTATATACTGTAGGATTATTTGACACAGAGAAAGAAGCTGTTTCACATCTTAATCAAGTAAAAAGAACTGGTTTTAAAAATGCATTTGTAGTAGCTTTTAATAATGGAAAAGCGCTTTCATTAAAAAATGCCAAAATAAAAATATTAGAAAACTCAAAATTAAATAAAACTTCCTATCAAGTAGAAATATCATCTTACCCAAAGATATTACCATCCACTATTATTACAGCTATCAGGTCCAGCTGTAATAAAAATATTGCCAAATATTATACTGATAGTAAAACTATATATACAATTGGCCCTTTTACTAAAAAAATAGATGCTGAAAACTTATTAGATATATTAAAGGATTTAGGAGTAAAAGAAATAAATATTAAAACAAATAAAAAATGACTTTACAAATAACATTAATAATAGTAAGTACGATATTATATATTACAGATATATTTTTGCTTCCAGGTAAATTTATTGCTGGAATAATAGGGATTAGTACTGCTATATGTTGTTGTATTACAGCATATAGCAAAGGTCCATTAATAGCTTTTGAAATAATAACATTAATAAATGTAATACTATTGATAGCATACATTTATATATTATACAAAACTAAATATTCAAAAATAATTAAAAACTAAAAACATTTTTTTGGAAATTAGAATTGTATCACTATCTTTGCCATCCGTTTTGGTGAGGTGGGTGAGTGGCTGAAACCAGCAGTTTGCTAAACTGCCGTGCGCATTACGCGTACCGGGGGTTCGAATCCCCCCCTCACCGCCTGCAAGATTTCGGGATGTGGCGCAGTTGGCTAGCGCACCTGCTTTGGGAGCAGGGGGTCCTCCGTTCGAGTCGGAGTATCCCGACAAAAAAGGTTATTCTTTTAGAATAACCTTTTTTTATATCTATTTTTTCACTCTTTTATTAAAAAATATTTTCTTTTTATTCCCATCCAGGAAAAGCCGGATTAAATGTTTTCATAAATTGAACTCTTTCAAATTGTATTGGATTTTTAACATTTGAATAATTCAATTTTCCTTTAAACTGATTTATTGAGTCAAACCCATGTTTATCCATGAATGTTTCTAAGTATTTCATATAAGAAGGTATGATCTTAAGCCCATCTTTAAATAAAGTAGAACAAAGCTGTACAGTATTGGCGCCAGCCAAAATTTGTTTAACCGCTGTTTCAGGGGAAAAGATTCCCGTAGTAGCTGAAATTTCAATATTCTTAACTAATGATGATACGATAGCTATCCACCTTAACACTGGCAAATAATCATCTTTATGAGAAAATGGTTCAGGCGACGTTATTTTCAATTTATCAACATCTATATCAGGTGTATAAAATTTGTTAAATAAAGAAACAGATTTCACACCACATCCAGCAAGTTTACTAACAAAAAGAGGAATATTATTAAAATGAGAACTCATCTTGACAGAAATAGGGAGATTAACTTCATTAACTATTTTCTTTACTATAGTAAAATAATCTTGTTGAACTTGCTCTCCTGACATATTTAGAGTTAAAGGTATATCAAAAAGATTTATTTCTAAGCCTTGAATATCTAATTCTGATATCTGTTTAGCATAATCATACCACTCTCCAGGAGAATAACAATTTATGCTAGCAATAATAGGAATATCCGTAGAAAATTTAATTTTCTCAAGTTTATCCATATAAGTTTTGATGGAGAATGATTTCATATAAGTATGAAGATAATCTTCCATCTCAGGATATTGGACACTATTTTCTGCTATGAATTTAACCTCGTTAGTGATCTGTTCTTCGAATAAAGATTTTACTATTATAGCACCTATCCCTAATTCTTCCATGTCAGCACACATTTTATAATCTGAGGTTAAAACACAACTTGCAGCAATAATAGGGGTTTTAATTGGTATCCCTAAAAATTTCGTGGATAAATCTTTCATATTTTAGTTAGTTGATGTAATATTTTTAAACAAATTTTTATACGAAACCTTCTCCTCTACTATTCCTCTAATCTTTTCAATAGGAATTCTATCTTGAGACATATCATCTCTGTAACGAAGAGTTACCATATTATCATTAATAGTATCATGATCGATAGTAATACAAAAAGGTGTTCCGATAGCATCTTGTCTTCTATATCTCTTTCCAATACTATCTTTTTCATCGTATTGACAGTTAAAGTCAAATTTTATATCGTCTCTTATTTTTCTAGCTATTTCTGGAAGACCGTCTTTCTTAACAAGAGGTAAAATAGCTAATTTAATAGGAGCAAGTGCTGCTGGTAATGATAATAATGTACGTTTTTCTCCATTATCTAATGTTTCTTCTTTATAAGCACTAGATAAAATAGAAAGAAACATCCTGTCTAGACCTATAGAAGTTTCTATAACATAAGGAATATAATTTTCTTTAGTTATAGAATCAAAATATTGTAACTTCTTACCTGATACTTTCTGATGATTAGATAAGTCGAAATCAGTTCTAGAATGAATACCTTCTAATTCTTTAAATCCAAATGGAAAATTAAATTCAATATCAGTAGCAGCATTAGCATAATGTGCTAATTTATCATGGTCATGAAATCTATAATTTTCTTCACCTAAATTTAAAGCTTTATGCCAAGCAAGTCTAATTGCTTTCCATTTTTTAAACCATTCCATTTCTGTTCCAGGTTTAACAAAGAATTCCATTTCCATTTGCTCAAATTCTCTCATCCTAAAAATAAACTGTCTAGCGACAATTTCATTACGGAAAGCTTTTCCTATCTGTGCAATACCGAAAGGAAGTTTCATTCTACCACTCTTCTGCACATTTAAGAAATTAACAAATATACCTTGAGCTGTTTCAGGTCTTAAATATATAGTACCAGCATCCTCAGAGACACTACCAATTTGGGTACTAAACATTAAATTAAATTGTCTAACATCTGTCCAATTTTTAGTACCTGAAATAGGATCAGCTATACCACAGGCTTCTATAAGAGTTTTTAAAGCTACCAAATCATTCTTTTCTAAAGCATCCACCATGCGTATATGAACTTCATCATATTTTTTCTTATTTCGAAGAACATTCGGATTAGTGGCTCTAAACTGATCTTCATCAAAATTTTCACCGAATCTTTTCTTACCTTTATTTACATCTTTTTCGATTTTACCTTCTATCTTATCTAAATAATCTTCTAATAACACATCAGCACGATATCTTTTTTTAGAATCTTTATTATCTATAAGAGGATCATTAAAAGCACTCAAATGCCCTGATGCTTCCCAAGTTTTAGGATGCATAAATATAGCAGAATCTAAACCCACAATGTTTTCGTGAAGTCTTACCATAGAATCCCACCAATATTTTTTAATATTATTTTTAAGTTCTACACCCATTTGTCCATAATCATAAACGGCAGATAAGCCATCATAAATATCACTTGATGGAAAAATATATCCATATTCTTTAGAATGTGCGATAATTGCTTTAAATTTTTCTTCTTGAGTCATTTCATTTTTTATTTGTAATCCCTGCAAAAATACGATTTTTATTAATATATTTGATAAAAGATAACACTGTTGATTACCATAAATATTTTAAAATTCAAAATTATGAAAAATATTCTGAAATTATTATTAATTCTTACAATGCTTTTCAGTATTACCAATTCTTATTCTCAGCATATACACGGGAATTTAATGGCTGATCAAAATGGAATAATAAATGGGAATATACCTGATTCTTTATTATTTGTAATGAATAAATTCTCTAATGGAGCTATTTATCTAAAAGATGGATCTATACAATCTGGAAAAGTTAATATTATTACTACTACTCAAACCATTTGGTTTATTAATGAAAAAAATGATACTCTAGCTCTAGGTAATAACCATGATGTAGTACTTTTAGTAAGTAATAATACTATTTATAAAAGAATAAATAATAGTTATGCCGTTTTATTATCACAAAACGGTGAATATTCTTTCGGAGTGGTAAAAGAATTAAATGTAAGAAAACCTGCAGCATCTACACCTTATGGAGGAACTTCTGAAGTAGCATCTGTCACGGAAGCATCTTCAATAGTAGGTGGTTCAGGTGAAAATGCTATGCATGATACATTCACTAAAATACGTTCTTTTAAAAATGCTCCTTATACTTTATCTATCGACCCAGTAATTGTAAAAAATGATAAAATCTATTATGCTTCTAAAAGAACTTTCAAGAAAGTTTTCAAAAATCACAAATCAGAAATTAAAGAATATATTAATACACATGATATAGATTTTGAGAATGCTTACCAAGTTAAACTATTGTACAAATATGCGATAAGTCTAGAACAAGAAAAAAAATAAAAACATCTAATGTTATAATTTTTTGGCGTTATATTTGTAAACTGAAGGAAATAATCTATAGACACTTTATAACACTTATCCATTTTATGAAAAAGATTTTACTTAGCATTTTCATATTAATAACATCAGTTATTATTTATGCACAACCAAACAATTTTTTTAGTCAATCATCTAAAACGCTAAAAGATGGAAATATAGAGCTTAGTTTCACTGTGGATTTATCTGTAGGATGGCATGTGTATAGTTCTATTCCTATTCCAAATGGTCCTATGCCATTTACTTTAGAAACTGATGATTCTTCAAATTATGAATTAGTAGGTCAAGTAAAAGATAAAGGAAATGCTACCACAGAATTCGATTCAGGGTTTCAGAAAGATGTAAAACTATTTACTGGTAAAGCCACATTTATACAAATAATAAAACCTCTTACTAATCAAGCTTTCAAAGTAACTGGTTCTATTTCATATCAAACTTGTAATGGACAAACTTGTTTAACTAATGAAGAATCTATTAATCAAACTATTTCAGCTAACAAAAATATAACTATTGTAACTGATAGTACAGCTACTACAGAAATAAAAACTATTTCTAATACTAATAATCCCAAAAAGGAAAAATCTTTATTAATGTTTTTATTAATAGCCTTCGCTGCAGGTTTAGCTGGAGTATTTACTCCATGTGTATTTCCTATGATTCCCATGACAGTAGGTTTCTTCGTTAGTGGAGATTCTAAAAAGAACGGAATAATAAAAGGATTAATTTTCGCTATATCAGTTATTTTACTATATACATTATTAGGATTAATAGTAGCATTATTCCAAACTACTACAGCTCCAGATACATTAGGTACTCATTGGATTCCTAATCTTATTTTTGCATTATTATTCTTAACATTCGCTATTTCATTCTTCGGAGCTTTCGAGATAACTTTACCAAATAATTTAGCTAATAAAGCAGATCGAAAAGCAGACAAAGGTGGATATGTAGCCGCTTTCTTCGTAGCCTTCGCTATGGTTATTGTATCTTTCTCATGTACTGGTCCATTTGTAGGTTCTATTTTAGCAGCAGCAGTTTCTGATGGTGTTACTTTAAAACCAATACTTGGAATGGCTATATTCGGATTATCATTTTCTCTTCCTTTTGTAATTTTCTCATTCTTCCCAGGATTTATGAAGAAATTACCAAAATCAGGTGGTTGGCTTAATACCATAAAAGTAATATTTGCCTTTGTATTATTCGGATTTGCTATTAAATATTTCTATAACGTAGATGCATACTTCGGATGGGGCATTATTACTAGATTAGGATTTTTATCTATCTGGATAGTTCTTGCTATCTTATTAGGTCTATATTTCTTAGGTGTATACAGAACTAAAAACGATACTAAAATAGAAGGATTAGGATGGGGTAGAATTATGATAGTTATAGTTTGTTTCTCGTTCGCAGTATATATAATACCTGGTCTCTTCGGAGCACCATTAAAATCAATTTCAGGTCTTATCCCCCCAAAAGATGGATCTACCCTAGTATTATTGAGCCAGCATACTGATAATAATACATCAATAAAAGGATTTTCGTCTTTAAAAACATATAAAGACTTAGATAAAGCATTGGCAACAGCCAAAAAAGAAAATAAACCTATTTTCCTAATGTTTAAATCTCATACCTGCAGCGTTTGTAAACAAATGGAAGCCACAGTACTTAATGAATCCCAAGTATCGTCAAAACTGAATTCTCAATTTATAGTAGCTACTCTTTATATAGATGACTCTACTCCTGATAAAGAATTTAAAACTCGAGGTAAAAAATATAGAAACTACGAAACTAAAACTTTCGGGTACGCTTCACAACCTGTATTTGTAATAATAAATACAGAAGGCAAAATATTATCTGAGCCAATAGTGGGTAAAACAAATACTGAAAACTTTATGAAATTTTTAAATTATTAATTTAATAGATAATTAATATAATTAGAATTATAAAATCTCTCTTAATGGAATTTTAGCAAACTCTCTTTCTTCTAATCTTGGATGAGGAATAACTAATTTGGGAGTATCTATTATTCTATCGCCGAAAAGTAAAATATCTATATCTATTATCCTATCCTCATATACCCTTTCACCTCTTTCATCATAAACAGGATCTTTAATATTACGTCCCATCCTCGCTTCACAAGACTTACATAAAGCCAATACTTGTTCAGGTTCTAAATCTGTTTCAAATTCAACAGCCTGATTTAAAAAACTTTCATTAGAATCATATCCCCATGGTTCTGATTCATGAATAGAAGATTTTTTTAATGGGGAAAAAATATGAGAACCTAAAGTACTAACTAATAAAGAAGACGCTTTAGAAAGATTAACTTCTTTATTCCCTTGATTAGTACCTAATAAAATATAGACTTTATCCATTTCTTTGATTCTGAAATTTTATAAAAATTAATAAATCATAAGATTAAATAAGACCTAAATCTATTAATGCCTCATCACTCATTCTTTCTTTAGACCAAGCAGGTTCAAAAGTAATTTCAATAGAACATCCAGTAACTCCAGGAATAGAAGTGATAGCGTCATTTATCATTTCCACTAAAACATCTGCCATAGGACAAGTAGGGGTAGTATGTGTCATTACTAAAAAAACCTTTTGGTCATCATCTATTTCTATATTATATATTAAACCTAAATCATATACACTCACAGGAATTTCAGGATCTTGAATAGTTTTCAATTTCCGTACTACAGCCTTCATTAATTTACTTTTTATTTCATCCATTTTCTTAAAATTTAATTTTATTAATATTTAATTAGAATGTTTATTACTTTCTCCATTTTCCGTGACAAATATTTTCAGCTGTTAAATTATGCTTTTAAATAATCCTTCGCATATTCTCTTATTTGCTTAATCATAGAAACTAAACCATTAGCTCTAGTCGGTGACAAATTTTCTTTTAATCCAATTTTTTCAATAAAAGAAAAATCTGACGACAATATCTCTTCAGGAGTTCTATTATTAAATATTTTCAATAATAATGAAATAATACCTTTAGTAATTATCGCATCACTATCTGCAGAAAAAATTAATTTACCATCTGAAATTTTTACATCTAACCATACTCTAGATTGGCAACCACTTATTAGTTTAGTCTCCGATTTATTACTTTCATCTATCATAGGTAATGATCTACCTAAATCTATTAAGTATTCGTATTTTTCCATCCAATCTTCTAAAAAAGAAAAATCATCAATTATCTGATTTTCTACTTCTACTACTGTCATATTTTCAAAAATTTTTTCAAATATTTTATTTGCATTTATCGAGCCAAATTATTTATGATACATTATAATATAATCAATTATGTACCTAATTAATAATATAGATATTATCTCAACATTCTAATAGCACGTTTAAGAGAATTCATAAATATTTCACATTCTTCTAATGTATTATATGGCAACAATGAAGCTCTTACTAAACCAGTTTCTCCAAAATGATTAATTAATGGTTCCGCACACATTAACCCTGAGCGAACAGCCACTCCCATTTTATCCATCAACATCGCTATATCTTGATGATGAACACCCTTTACCGAAAATGAAAAAAGTGGAATTTTATGCTCAGATTTTCCGTATATTTTTATACCATCAATCTTACTTAAGCTTTTATTTAAATAATCAGTCATAACATCCACCCTGGAAGCGACTTTAGAGTCTATTACCTTAAGTGCCATTTCTATTGCTGGTGTCCAAGTAGCACCTGCTATAAAATTAGGTGTTCCGGCTTCAAATTTCAAAGGTAAATCAGCATAAGTAGTACCAGAAAATTTGACTGTATTTACCATATCTCCACCACCCATATATACTGGTAAATCTTCTAATAATTTTTCTTTTCCATATAAAATACCAGTACCTGTCGCAGCATATAATTTATGTCCTGAAAAAACATAAAAATCACAATCAAGATCTTGCACGTCTATTTTTCCATGAACTATTCCTTGAGCACCATCTATTAAAACAGGTATATTATGTTTATGTGCTTTTTTTATAAGGTCTTTAATAGGATTAATCACACCCAACACATTTGAGATATGATTCATTGCCACTATTTTAACTTTCTCAGTTAAATAGCTTTCTAATAAATCCATTCTCCATTGACCATTATTATCAATAGGAAGAAATTTTAAAGATGCCCCTTTCTTTTTACAAACTATTTGCCACGGAACAAGATTTGAATGATGTTCAGCTTGAGAAACTAAAACCTCATCCCCTTCTTTTAAATACTTTTCAGAAAAAGATGACGCGACTAAATTAATAGAGGCTGTAGTTCCAGATGTAAAAATCACTTCAGAACGACTTTTAGCATTAATGAAATTCTTAACCGCTATTCTACCTGCCTCATAATAATCTGTGCAATCAGCACTTAATTTATGAACTGCTCTATGAACATTCGCATTAGTCATAGTCATAGTATGAATCATATCAATTACTGCCTGTGGTTTCTGAGAAGTAGCTGCATTATCAAAATACACTAACGGTTTACCATATACTGTTTTAGATAGTATAGGAAACTCCTTTCTTAATTCTTCTGATATTCTATCCATAAAATTTTATTTATAAACAAAAGTACGTATTTTTGTATAAAATATAACTAATTATGTACGACTATATTTCTGGTAAAATAGAAGAGCTAGGACCAGCAGAATTAATACTTGATAATAATAGCATTGGCTATAAAATAGAAATTTCCTTAAACTCATATACAAGATTTCAAGGTCTTAAAGAAGCAAAAGTATATATATACCATCATATAAAAGAAGATGATGAGGTACTTTATGGCTTCTTCGAAAAAAAAGAACGTATAATCTTTACTCAACTTATTTCTGTTTCAGGAATAGGCCCTAATACTGCAAGAATGATGTTATCTTCACTAACTGCTAATGAAGTAGAAGAAGCTATAGCTTCAAATGATGTAACTAAGATAAAAAGCGTAAAAGGGATAGGTGCAAAAACAGCTCAAAGATGTATTCTTGAACTAAAAGATAAAATATCTAAAGGAACCACCATATATGAAATTAAAGCTAATACTAATATTGATGAAGCCAGATCAGCCCTTATCCTTTTAGGATTTAATAAAAACGCTGTAGAAAAGATTTTACAAAAAGTTATTAAACAAGATGAGAATATGGCATTAGAAGAATTGATTAAAAAAAGCCTTAAATTATTATAAACAAATATATAATATTAGCCTAACTATCAAATAATAAAGACTTTAAATCATCATTAATAATTATTCAATAAATACTTTACACCAAAAATTATAAATATCTCATATTTCTTTTTACATTTACGAAAATTATAAAAAATAACATTAATTAATAATAAATTTTATTCACTATTATGAATACTCCTAAAGATTTAAAATACTCTACTGACCACGAATGGGTAAGAGTAGATGGCGATATCGCAACTATTGGAATTACTGACTATGCTCAGGATCAATTAGGTGAAATCGTATTCGTTGACGTTCAAACTGAAGGCGAAACATTAGAAAAAGGTGAAATATTTGGAGCTATTGAAGCTGTAAAAACTGTTTCTGATGCATTAATGCCTATTTCTGGAGAAATCACCGAATTTAATGCTGAATTAGAAAACGCTCCTGAAAGGGTAAATTCAGATCCATATAACGCTGGTTGGATAATTAAAGTTAAAATGTCTAATCCTAAAGAAATAGATGAATTAATGGATGCAGATAAGTATTTAAAAATCTGTTAAATTCATAAAACTAAAAAAAAAGAGGTTGAATAGTATCAACCTCTTTTTTTTTAGTAATTTTGTTAAGTAACTATAAAAAATTAACCTATGCTAAAACAAGTAGGAAGAACATTTGATTTATTAGATAATCTAATAAAAACACATCCGGATAAACCTGATATATTTGCAATTAAACGCAATGGTAAATGGATTAAATATAGTGTGAAAGATTATTATAACCTATCTTATAATCTTGCATATGCCTTATTATCAAAAGGTTATGGTGATTTGGATAAAGCTATATCAATTTCTAATAACTGCCCAGAATGGAATATCATAGATATGGGACTAAATATGGCAGGTATGGTTCATGTTCCAGTTTACCCTACCCTAAGTCAAGAAAAGTTTACATATATATTTAATCATTCAGATGCTAAATTAATATTTGTAGGTAACGACTTTTTATATAATAAAATTAAACCTGTTATAGAAAATTTGAATCATAAAGTTGAAATTATTATTATAAATAAAGAGGTTGAAAACACAAAATTATCATTACTTACATCTATCTCAGACTTATATCAAATTGGTCTAAATGTAAAAGATAAATATAAAGATATAGTAACAGATATAAAGAAAAACACTTCTCCTAATAAAATGGCCACACTAATCTATACTTCCGGAACTACAGGTACACCTAAAGGAGTAATGCTTTCTCATAATAATATGATGTTCAATGCTTATATACACGCTGTAAAACAAATTATTACAGATCATGATAAAATGCTTAGTTTTCTTCCTTTATGTCATATTTATGAAAGAAGCATGAATTATGAATATCAATATATTGGTATTTCGATTTATTATGCAGAATCAATAGGTACTATTGCAAGAGATTTAGCTGATAGTCATGCTGATGGATTTTGTGGTGTGCCAAGAGTATTAGAAATGATGTATAATAAATTAGAAAGTACAGGTAAAGATTTTACAGGAATCAAACGCATTATTTACGAATGGGCATGGAAATTAGGGAATAACTTTGATAATCATAACAAAAAGAAATATTATCTATTTAAAATTAAATTAGCTGATTTATTAGTTTATTCTAAATGGAGAGAAGCCCTTGGTGGACACGAAATGTTAGTAGTATCTGGAGGTTCATCTATTCAACCTAAAATAATTAGACTTTTTAACGCTGCTAAACTAAGAATATTCGAAGGTTATGGAATGTCCGAGACCTCTCCTGTAATAGCAGCTAATAGTCCAGCCCAAGGTTCCAATTTTATAGGCACAGTAGGCAAAAAAATGGAAGGTACAGATCTTAAAATAGCAAAAGATGGAGAAATATTAACAAGAGGACCTCATGTTATGCTTGGATATTATAAAGATGAAAAGACCACTAAAAAAGTAATAGATACAGACGGCTGGTTCCATACTGGAGATATAGGCAACTTTGTAGATGGTGAGAATTTGAAAATAACAGACAGGAAAAAAGAAATATTTAAATTATCGGCTGGCAAATATATAGCTCCTCAAGTAATAGAAAATTTAATAAGAGAATCACCATACATTGAAAATTGTATAGTAATCGGAGAAAATCAAAAATTCACTTCTGCTATAATTATTCCTGAATATGAAAGATTACATTTTTGGGCAGCTAAACATAAAATTACATATAATGATAATGACGATTTAACTATTAATTCCAAAATAATAGCTAAAATACATTCAGAAATCGAAAAAACAAATTTGAATCTGTCTCCCCATGAAAAAATAAAAAGAGAACAATTAATAAATGATAAATGGGATATATCAAATGGCTTATTATCTCAAACTCTTAAACTTAAAAGAAAAATCATACTTAATAAATACTCAAATATAATACAATCCATTTACAAAATCACATAATAATTTATTAAACATATTAATAAGTTCCACGAGGAACATCGAAAATAATAAATTATCTACCAAAAAAAACCAGCAGTACAGATATATCAGCAGGCGAAACACCAGGGATTCTAGATGCTTGAGCTATAGTTTTAGGTCTATGTAAAATCAATTTTTGCCGAGATTCATAAGAAATAGAAGAAACTTTATTATAATCAAAATCTACAGGTATTTTAAGATCTTCTAATCGAAGTAATTTATCTGCAAGCTTTCTTTCTCGATCTATATAACCTTTATATTTAATTAAAATTTCAGAATTTGCATATATTTCTTCAGTAAATTTTTGTTCTATTAAATCAATATTATTTGAATAATCTTTTGGGACATTGGGAAATCCTTCTAAAAATTGAAAAAACAAAAGAGAATTAAAATAATTTGTTCCACAAGGAACATATTCATCTGGAATAAAATCTTTAAGCTTAGATATAGTAATATTAGGTCTTGTTAATAAAGATGATAATTTAGTTTTGTATTTTAATGAATTAGATCCTACTTCTTTTAATTCTAAATCAAATTCTCCAGGTTCAACTTTTAAAGTATCTAAAACATTAACGAAAGTATCTATCTTTTTATATTTATCAGAAGTGAATTTCATACGAGATTCAGAAGCTAATCCAAGATTAAAGAATTTTTCCGTTAATCGTTTATCTGCATCATCTTGTCTTAACAAAATTCTATATTCTGCTCGAGATGTAAACATTCGATATGGTTCATCGACTCCTTTATTAACTAAATCATCAATTAATACACCACAATAAGATTCGTCTCTTTTAAGAATAATTGGTTCTTTATCATTAATACTCAAATGAGCATTCACTCCAGCTATTAATCCTTGTACAGCGGCCTCTTCATAACCAGTGGTACCATTTACTTGTCCAGCTAAATACAAATTGGCCACAATTTTAGATTCTAGAGAAAAATTTAAATAACGAGGGTCGAAATAATCATACTCTACGGCATATGCTGGACGATAAACTATAGCATCTTCAAAACCTACAATTTGATGCAAAGCTAAATTTTGCACATCATAAGGAAGAGATGAAGAAAAACCTTGTAAATAATATTCATTAGTTTTCCATCCTTCAGGCTCTAAAAACAATTGATGAGCATCTTTACCCGCAAAAGTACGTAATTTATCTTCTATACTTGGACAATACCTAGGTCCCTTCCCATGAATCTTTCCTAAAAATAAAGGAGATTTATCAAAAGCAGCTTTTAAAGTATCATGTACATTTTTGTTCGTATGCCCAATATAACATTCTCTTTGATGTAAAACTTGAGATGTGGAATTAAAAGGTAGATAAGAAAACTTATCAGGATTTGGATCACCATACTGAGTAATAAGTTTTTCAGTATGAACTGATCTTATATCAATTCTAGGTGGAGTGCCAGTTTTCATTTTATTTACTGGAATTCCAAGATCACCTAATTGATCTGACAAATAATGTGATGCTGGTTCACTAACTCTACCACCTTCCAAAACTTCATCACCACAAAACAACATACCATTTAAAAAAGTCCCTGCAGTAATGATAAGCTTTTTACACTTAAATATTCCGCCCATTGCTGTACAAACTCCTACAATACTGGAACCACTAAAAAGAAATTTTGTGGCAATATCTTGCCAAAGGTCTAAGTGTGAGGTATTTTCAAGCAAATAACGCCAATTAAAAGAGTACGAAATTCTATCGCATTGAGCACGTGGACTCCACATGGCTGGACCTTTAGATTTATTTAACATTCTAAACTGTAATGTGCTCAAGTCAGTAACAATACCTGACCCCCCTCCCATTGCATCTATCTCTCTGACAATCTGCCCTTTAGCAATACCACCCATAGCAGGATTACAAGACATTTGAGCTATCTTATTCATGTCCATAGTAATAAGTAAAGTTTCAGATCCCATCTTAGCTGAAGCATAAGAAGCTTCACATCCAGCATGACCTGCCCCTATTACAATAACATCGTATTCAGTTTTAATATTCATTAATCTAATTTTAAATCTACCCAAATTTGTAATGATTCATTTTCTTTTAAACGCATCATTTTTATCTCATCTTGTTTATGATCATCATATCCGATTAAATGAAGAATACCATGAATTAATACTCTTCGAAATTCGACTTCAAATGGAACCTTAAATTGTTTAGAATTATAATCTATAGTTTCTGTACTGATAAAAATATCACCAGAAATAATATTATTATTGCTTAAGAAAGTATTATCAGAATTTTCTATATTTTCTGAATACTCAGAAGTATCAAAACTTATTATATCTGTAGGATAATTATGACCCAAATATTTAATATTTGTTTCTATTATAGATTTATCATCTACAAAAATATAGTTTATATTTCCTACTTTTTTACCTTCCCTTACCAAAACTCTTTCTATCCAAATAGATAAGTGTTCTTCATTAGTTATACTATAACTATTATTTTGATTATAAAAATTTATCATATGGCGTAATTTTTGCTTGCCAATCAATTAAAATTCATGTAAAGTTACGCATTTACTATAAATAAAATAAAATAAAATACATTATGCCTAAAATAAGTATTATAGGAGCAGGCAATGTCGGAGCCACAGCTGCATATACAATAGCAAAATTTAATTTTGTAACAGACGTAGTCTTGTTAGATATTAAACCAGGACTCGCTGAAGGTAAAAGTTTCGATATGATGCAAGCCTCAAGAATGTTAAATATAGATTCCAGAATTACTGGTGTCACAGGGGATTACGAAGCTACAAAAGATTCAGATGTAGTAATTATTACTTCAGGAATCCCTCGAAAACCTGGAATGACTCGAGAACAGCTAATTGGAACTAATGCTGGAATTGTAAAAGACGTAGTATCCAACATTATGAGATACTCTCCACTATGCCGAATATTAGTAGTTTCTAACCCTATGGATACCATGGCATATTTAACAACACAAATCAGTGGACTTCCACCTAGAAAAGTGATTGGGATGGGAGGAATGTTAGATAGCTCTAGATTTAATTATTATTTAAGTCAAGCTTTAAAAGCTCCTCTTTCTGATATAGATAGTATGGTCATAGGTGGACATAGTGACACTACTATGGTTCCATTAATGAGTAGAGCTTATTATAAAGGTGGCAAATTAGGATCAGCTCTTTCTGTTAAAGAAAAAAATGAAGTTATTAATAAAACTAAAATAGGTGGTGCTACTCTTACTAAATTAATTGGTACATCTGCCTGGTATGCACCAGGAACTGCTGTAGCAGCATTAGCTAAAGCTATAATAATGAATGAAAAAAGATTATATACATGTAGCTGTTATTTAAATGGTCAATATGGAGAAAAAGATATTTGCTTAGGAGTACCATGTATTATAGGAAAACATGGAGCTGAAAGAGTAATAGAATTTGGTCTTACTAAAACTGAAATGAAGAAGTTTAAAGAAAGTGCGTCTGCTATTAGAAAAACAAATAATATCTTACATGAAATGAAAGCTATATAATAATATTATTCACTTAATATTTTCATTTATTGTATTTTTTATTTATTTTTACCACGGATATAGAAATACATTAATAATAAGAATATGGAAATCAAAAAATCCGAAAAAGCTAACCTTGAAAATAAGAAACTATTGTACCGCGAAATCGGTATGGTATTTACCTTAATTATAGTACTAGCAGCTTTTGAATGGAAATCATACGATAAATCAGAATCTGCATTCCAACAGGAATCAGCTGCTATCGTAGAGGTGGAAAATGTACCTATTACGACAGAGGCTCCGCCAGAACCCCCTGAAGCACCTAAGATACCTGTATTTTCAAATCAAATCGATATCGTAGATGATGATGTAGAATTAGATGATGATTTATTTATTAGTCTTGAAGATACTAAAGATATGGGTGTCGAAATTATGGACTATGTAGAAGATGTAAGCGATGAAAATATAGAAGAAGCCCCTATTCCTTTTACATTAGTAGAAAAGAAACCTTCATTCATGGGTGGTGGCCCTAACCAGTTTAGTAAATGGGTTAACAAACATATGAAATATCCAGAATCTGCAAGAGAAAATGGAGTACAAGGTCGAGTAATTTTACAATTTACAGTAAATAAACATGGTGATATTTGTAATGTAAAAGTACTTAGAGGTATAGACTCATCCTTGGATAAAGAAGCTGTTAGAGTAGTAGAATCTTCTCCTAAATGGGTTCCTGGACAACAAAGAGATAAATCAGTTCCTGTGGTTTACAATTTCCCTATTGTATTCCAACTTAGATAATTAATAAATTAATATTATATTAAGGGCTCCCTCGAAAAAACGGAGTAGCCTTTTTTTTCATATGGAAAATTGCATTTTAATAGGTATAATAACACAAACTTCTAACGAAGAAGAAACCAAAGAATATTTGGATGAATTAAACTTCTTAGCTAAAACCGCTGGGGCTATTGTTATTAAAAGATTCACTCAACGGCTTAATAAACCGAATGGTACTACTTATTTAGGTAGTGGTAAGATAGAAGAAATTAAAAATTATATTTCTGAAAACGAAATTAAACTAGTAATTTTTGATGATGAATTAACTCCTACTCAGCTAAGAAATATCGAGAGAATATTTGAATGTAAAATTTTAGATAGAACTAATTTAATTCTCGATATTTTCGCTAGTCGGGCGAAAACAGCTTCTGCTAAAACCCAAGTAGAATTAGCTCAATACCAATATTTATTACCTCGTTTGACTAGAATGTGGACTCACTTAGAAAGACAAAAAGGTGGTATAGGTATGAGGGGCCCAGGTGAAACACAAATAGAAACTGATCGTCGTATTATTCTTCAAAAAATAAGCAATCTAAAAAAACAACTTATTAAGATAGATAAACAAATGAATTCACAGAGAAGTAATAGGAGTGGCATGGTAAGAATAGCTTTAGTAGGTTATACTAATGCTGGTAAAAGTACCATAATGAATCTTCTATCTAAAAGTGATGTATTTGCTGAAAATAAATTATTTGCTACACTTGATACCACTGTCAGAAAAGTAGTACTTAATAATCTTCCGTTCCTATTAACAGATACTGTAGGTTTTATTAGGAAATTACCTACCCAGCTAATCGAATCTTTTAAAAGTACATTAGATGAAGTTAGAGAAGCTGATATATTAATACATGTAGTAGATATCTCTCATCCTAATTTTGAAGATCAATTAAAAGTCGTAAATGAAACTTTAGCGGAATTAGGTGCTAAAAATAAACCTACTTATTTAATTTTTAATAAAATAGATACATATACTTATAAAGAACATAATGAATTTTCTATAGATAATAAGATATTAAAGAATTATACTTTGGATGAATTAAAAAATACTTATATCGCTAAAGAAAATACTCCATGTATATTTATTTCTGCTAAAGAAAAAGAAAATATCGATAAGTTAAGAAATGATCTTTATAAAATGGCTGCAGAAATACATGCAGGAAGATATCCATTTAATAACTTTCTATGGTAAAAATTTATAATAAACACCTTATTTATTAATAAAATCATTAATAGCAATTGCTGTTTGGGTGGGAGCTTCTAAAAAACAATTATGAGCCGTATTAGCAATATATAAATGTTTAGCAAATGGGAAATCACTTATTATCCTATTACTAATTTCTTCTGTAAGATAAGGATCTTTATCTCCAAAGATATATAAGATATTAGGCTGTTTTTCTTTAAATAGGTCCACCACATCACTTCTTTGTATTAGACCTTTTAAAGTAGCTATAATCCCTGCTGGATCGTGCGTTTCACAATCACATATTATTTCTTGAATTTTAAGATCTAATTTTCTTAAATTTTCTTTATAAATCATATTAGGAATTGCTAACTGCGCTAAAGACACTAATTTTCCTCCTTCTATTAAAGATATTTCCCTATTCCTTTGATCTTGTTTATCTTTATTATCTGAATAAGGAGCAGAATTCAAACAAATAATACCTTTTATTCTATCTGGGAAAAATCTATAAGCATTTTGAGCTACATATCCTCCTAAAGAATGACCTATTAAATATAAATCTTTAATCTTTAAAAGATCCATCACACCTTCTACTATTTTACAACTAAATCCTACTGTTATCTCATCAGAATTACTTCCGCTTAACCCATGACCTGGTAAATCTATAGATACACATCTATAATCTTTAGATAATATATCTATAAAATCATCCCAAATATTCATAGTTTCAAGATAACCATGAAGGAAAAATAAAACTATTTTTCCTTCACCATTATCATTTATATGTATTGGTATTTTATTTATTGTAGCAAAAAATTCCATTGGTTAGTCTTTAAATTTAGAAGATAAAAACTCTTTATTTAATCTAGCAATATTAGCTACTGTAATTCCTTTAGGACATTCCATTTGACAAGCTTGAGTGTTAGTACATGCACCGAATCCTAATTCATCCATTTTAGCGACCATAGATTTAGCTCGTTTAACACCTTCAGTTTTACCTTGAGGCAAATCAGCTAAAGCAGAAACTCTAGCTGCAACAAATAACATAGCAGAACCATTTTTACAAGTAGCCACACAAGCGCCACATCCTACACAAGCTGAAGCATCCATACTTTTATCAGCTTTAACTTTAGAAACAAGAATAGAGTTAGCATCTGGAGCAGATCCCACATTTATATCTGTAAAACCTCCTGCTTGTAATATTTTATCAAAAGCACCTCTATCTACTACTAAATCTTTAATTATTGGAAAACCAGCACTTCTAAACGGTTCTACTGTAATAGTTTCACCATCTTTAAATTTACGCATATATAGCTGGCACGTAGTAATATCATCTTCTGGCCCATGTGCTCTACCATTAATATATAATGAACACATGCCACATATACCTTCTCTACAATCACTATCAAAAGCTACTGGTCCTTCAGTATGACAACTTTTATTAACAGCTACAGGATCAGAACCGTCACGAATAAGTTGATCATTAAGTATATCAAGCATTTCTAAAAAAGATGTATCAGGAGATATATCATGAACTTGATATTTTTCAAAATGACCCTTAGTCTTTGCATTTGCTTGGCGCCATATTTTCAATGTAAAATTCATATCGTATTAATTTTTAATCTTTATAATTTCTAGTTTCTACTTTAGCAAATTCAAAAGTAAGAGGTTCTTTATGGAAAATAGGTACTTTTTCTGAATATTCCCATGCACTTACAAACATAAAATTTTCATCATCTCTCTTAGTTTCACCCTCTTCTGTTTTCATTTCTGTTCTAAAATGACCACCACAAGATTCTTTTCTATTAAGAGCATCTCTAGCCATTAAATCTCCTATTTCAAAGTAATCAGCAAGTCTCCATGCTTTTTCTAATTCTTGATTAAATTCTTCATTTTTACCTGAAACATATACATTCTTCCAAAATTCATCTTTAAGTTCAGCTATTTGAGAAATACCTTCTTTTAATCCTTTTTCATCTCTAGCCATCCCTACTTTTTCCCACATAATATCACCTAATTTCTTATGATAATAATCTACAGTTTCTTTACCTTTTATAGCAAATAACTTATGAATTCTATTTTTAACATTCTTTTCAGCTTCTACAAATTCAGGAGCATTAATATCAGTAAATGGATCTGTAAATTTATGAGATAGATAATCACCTATAGTATAAGGTAAAATAAAGTAACCATCAGCTAATCCTTGCATAAGAGCAGATGCCCCTAATCTATTCCCACCATGATCACTAAAGTTAGCCTCACCTATAGCATATAACCCAGGTATAGTAGTTTGAAGATCATAATCTACCCAAATACCACCCATTGTATAATGAATAGCAGGAAATATCATCATAGGTTCTTCATAGGGATTCGTAGTAGTTATTTCTTCATACATCTGAAATAAATTACCATATCTATCTTCTATTATTGGTTTACCTAATCTGGCAATAGCTGTTTTAAAATCTAAAAATACAGCTAACCCTGTTTTATTAACTCCATAACCGGCATCACATCTTTCTTTAGCTGCTCTAGAAGCCACATCACGAGGAACAAGGTTCCCAAAAGCAGGATATCTTCTTTCTAAATAATAATCTCTATCCTCTTCAGCTATTTGTGAAGGTTTTATTTGTTCCTTTTTTAATTTAAGAACATCTTCCATTTTTTTAGGAACCCAAATACGACCATCATTTCTAAGTGATTCACTCATTAAAGTTCTTTTAGACTGCTGTGTTCCATGAACAGGAATACATGTAGGATGAATTTGAGCAAAACAAGGATTAGCAAAATATGCTCCTTTCTTATAACATTTCCATGCAGCTGAGCCATTAGAGTTCATAGCATTTGTAGAAAGAAAATATACATTACTATATCCACCTGAAGCCAAAATCACAGCGTGAGCTCCGAATCTTTCAATTTCACCAGTAACTAAATTCCTAGTAATAATACCTTTAGCTTCACCATTAATCAATACTAAATCTAACATTTCATGTCTAACATATGATTTAACAGTTCCTTTAGCTATTTGTCTATTTAATGATGCATAGGCACCTAATAATAATTGTTGTCCTGTTTGACCCCTTGCATAGAAAGTTCTACTTACTTGAGCACCACCAAAAGATCTATTAGAAAGAGTACCACCATATTCTCTAGCAAATGGTACACCTTGTGCTACGCATTGATCAATTATAAGATTACTTACTTCGGCTAATCTATATACATTAGCTTCTCTACTTCTATAATCACCACCTTTAATAGTATCATAAAATAATCTATATACAGAATCATTATCATTTTGATAATTTTTTGCTGCATTAATACCACCCTGAGCTGCAATAGAGTGAGCTCTTCTAGGTGAATCACTTATACAAAATATTTTGACATTATAACCTAATTCTCCTAAAGAAGCAGCTGCTGAAGCTCCACCTAAACCGGTACCAATTACTATAATTTCCATTTTTCTTTTATTAGCAGGACTAACTACACGAATTTCTTCTTTGTATTTTGTCCACTTTTCTGCTAATGGCCCTTCTGGAACTTTTGATATTAATTTATCTTCCATAACTTTTTTATTTGCGTTAATATGCTTATATTTTATTAATATTTATCTTGTAAATTAATCAAACTTTCATAATATTTAAAAAAAGACGTTGAATAATTTTCGATAAATTTATTAAATTCTTCTTTTTGAAATCCATTTTTTCTCCAATCAAAAAGTATGCCCTGAAAAACATTAATATTCTTTTTTTCTAAATCATTAAGAATTTGACTATAACCATCTCCTTTTTCATTATACATTAACTTAAAATTAATATAACTTTCTCCATTTCCTCTTTTAATAGAATACACCTTTTCTTTTAATGAAAGAACTACTTCACATAACTTTGAATTTTCATTATCAGATGTACTACACATAAAAAAAGGTTGATTTGTCTCTGAAGCACACATAACAGGAACAGCTATTCCTAAAGGAGGATATCCTAAAATAGTCCACATAACTGTTAAATTAGGATTCTCACCTTTATTTACTCCTTGAAAAATTACAGATGATGCCGTAGAATGTCTTGGGATAAAATCTTTATCATAATAGAAACCTGTATTACTTAATTTATTTATATCTTTTCTTAAATTTATATCTAAAATAGAATTATAAAAATTTCTAGATATATTATCGAATATCCATTCTGGATCATATTTAACTTTATGGTCGACAGACTCTTTCATCACTTTAGTAGCTGCATCATATCTGATATATCCTAACCCATCATTCTCTTTTCCTGAAAAAGAAAAATTAGTATATACAAGATAACCTTCTGGTGCTATTCTTTTATCATTTACATCATATTTACACCATTTATTATTACTAACTTCATAAAAAGCTGCATTTCCTTCAGCATCCATTACTCCGAAATTAGATTCTAAATAATAAGGAGTAGACATTTCATTTAAAAATTCTTCAAATTCGTATAAATTTTTACAATTAGATAAAACTTTATACATAAAATAACCTTCTCTATCCATAAGAGATTTATCTACATCATCATAATTCAAATTATAAGAAGCAGTATTTATAATACAAAATCCAGCACTATTATTACCAGACCATACTTGTTTATCCTTTATATTAGAATTAACCAATCCAATAAAATTATAATATTCACCTTTAAAATACTCAATTCTATTATTTAACTGGTCTGTATCCCTGTTTTTTAATAATAATGGACGCCCATCTTTTGTTAATTTCCCAGAAATTAATACAGATGTACAAGCATATGTAGAAACACTAAAATATAAAAAACAAAACAAAATAATAAATAATCTTTTCATTAAAATAAAGAGTTATTATCGTGATTAATATTTAAATGCTTGTATGCTAAATCTGTAACTTCTCTTCCTCTAGGTGTTCTATGTATAAAACCTTCTTTAATAAGGAAAGGTTCATAAACTTCTTCTATTGTTCCTATATCTTCTCCTATTGCAGTAGCAATAGTAGATATTCCGACAGGACCACCATTAAACTTATTAATAATAGTAGAAAGTATTTTATTATCTATTTGATCTAATCCTTTCTTATCAATATTTAAAGCATCTAAAGCATACTTTGTTATTTCTATATCTATTTTCCCATTGCCTTTTACTTGAGCAAAATCTCTAACTCTTCTTAATAGTGAATTAGATATTCTAGGTGTACCCCTACTTCTACTAGCTATTTCATCAGCTGCTTGTTTATTAATATCTATATCTAATATTCTAGCACTTCTAATTATAATTTTAGAAAGAACATTAGCCTCATAATATTCTAAATGAGATTGAATACCAAATCTAGCTCTTAAGGGGGACGTAATAAGGCCACTTCTAGTAGTAGCACCTATTAAAGTAAATGGATTTAAACTGATTTGAACAGATCTAGCTCCAGGACCCTTATCTATCATTATATCAATAGTAAAATCCTCCATAGCTGAATATAAATATTCTTCCACTATAGGAGTAAGTCTATGAATTTCATCAATAAATAATACATCACCTTCTTGTAAACCAGTTAAAAGACCAGCTAAATCTCCAGGTTTATCCAAGATAGGACCAGATGTAACTTTCATATTCACACCTAATTCATTTGCTATTATATAAGCTAACGTAGTTTTACCTAATCCTGGAGGGCCATGTAACAATATATGATCTAAAGCTTCACCTCTTAATTTGGCAGCTTTTACAAAAATAGTGAGGTTTTGTATAATCTTATCTTGCCCACTAAAAGAATCAAATTCTCTCGGCCTTATTTTCCCATCAATTTCATTATCTTTGCACTCGTTTAAAGAATGTGGATCGAATTTTTTTTCTTCCATTTTTTTCAAATTTGAAATCAATACAAAGGTAATTATATAATATTATATTTATTTATATTTATCTATATTATTATTATACACTGTTAATAAGTTGAGAAAAATATTAAAGAAAGTATCTAACATATTATAAAGAGGTTACTAACAATTAATATCTTTGTAAATATCTAATAATAAGAGAAAATTAAATATCTCATAAAAATTGTTAATTACTGATTGTTTATAATTACATATAAAATTAGTGTTAATAACAAGTAAAAAAAAGAATAAAAGAAATACAATAACTTATTTGGAATACATAAAACTCAAATAGTATATAAAAATCAATTGATTTAAAAAAAATACTTATTGTTATTTATTAACAGAGTTTCCAATGGGTTATTAACTATTTTTCTTTAGAAATTGTTAATAAAAATGAAGTATAAAAACGTATTAAATATTAATGAGTGTAATCGTTTATATAATAGTGTATTAAAAGGAAATTCTGATATATTAATTGAAGGACTATACTCTTCAGCTAAAGCTTTTTTACTTTCTTATGTAATAAAAGAAGGTTTACATTTAATAGTATTAAATAATAAACAAGATGCTTCTGCTTGTGTTAATGATTTATATCAATTAGTAAATGATAAAAATGTTTTTTATTTACCTTCTACTAAAATAGGTAAATATATATCACAAAATAAAGATGATACTGTAAAAGTTCAAAGGACAGTAGCATTAGGCGCTCTTAATGATTATATAAATAAAGAGTATAATGGAGAATATTTAATATTAGTAGCATATAAAGATTCTATAGAAGAAAAGGTTTTAGATATTAAATCTTTTAAAGAAAGTGTGGTGGATATTAAAAAAGGAGATAATCTTTCACACGAATTTATTAAAGAATTATTATATGATAGTGGGTTTGAAAAGAAAGATTTCGTATCTGCCCCGGGAGAATATGCTATTAGAGGAGGAATTATAGATGTATTTTCATTTGGAGATAATGTACCATATAGAATAGATTTTTTTGGTAACGAGATTGAATCTATATTTGAATTCAATGTTAATACTCAAAGATCTACTAAAGAAAAAATAATAATTAAGTTATATTCAGATATTAATGAAATAAAGGAAAATAAATCTGTAGATTTTATAAGTACTTTACCTAAAGAATGTATTATATGGCTTTCAGATGTTGAAAAACCTAAAATTCAAAATAAAGTAGTTTATCTTTCTACTTTATCTAAAATTCAAAATGTAGAAACTTTTATATTTAATACTATACCACAACCTTCATTTAACAAACAATTTGATTTATTATCATCAGACATAGAAAATAAACAAAATGAAGGGTATAATGTTTTTATTTTAAGTGAAAATATTAACCAAATAGAGAGGCTTAAAAGTATTTTTTCTATAAATAACTTAAATGTTACTTATCTTAATTTCACCATACAAGAAGGTTTTATAGATCATGATTCTAAGATTTGTTTATATACAGATCATCAGATTTTTGAAAGATATAGAAGAGTCAAATTAAAGAAAGTAGTAGAGAAAAGTGAAAGATTAACTATAAATGAGTTAAATGCATATAAAGTAGGAGATTATATTGTACATATGGACCATGGGGTTGGTAAATTTGGAGGGCTTGTTAAAAATAATGTAAATGGTAATATACAAGAAGCTGTTAAAATTATTTATAAAGATAATGATGTTATTTTCGTCAATATTAATAATCTTCATCGAATTTCTAAATATAAATCAGCAGATTCTATTCCTCCACATATTCATAAATTAGGTAGAGCTACTTGGGAAAAAATTAAGAGTCAAACAAAATCTAGAGTAAAAGATATAGCTCAAGATTTAATTAAATTGTATGCTCAGCGCAAAGCTTCTGACGGATTTAGTTTTTCATCAGATTTATTCCTTCAAAATGAATTTGATTCATTGTTTAAATATGAGGAAACAGAAGATCAGATGAAATCTATTAAAGCTGTTAATTTAGACATGGAAAAACCATATCCTATGGATAGATTAATTTGTGGGGATGTGGGATTCGGAAAAACCGAGGTATCTATGAGGGCAGCTTTTAAAGCTGTTGCCAATAGTAAACAGGTAGTAATGTTGGTACCTACTACTATATTAGCTCTTCAGCATTATAATACATTCGTTAAAAGATTTAAAAATTTCCCAATCAATATAGATTACCTATGTCGTTTGAGGACCACTAAAGAAATAAATCAGATAACTAATAATATTAAAAGTGGTAAGATTGAAATAATAATAGGAACTCATGGATTATTAAATAAAAAAATTCAGTATAAAGATTTAGGACTATTAATAATAGATGAAGAACAGAAATTTGGAGTTTCTGCAAAAGAAAAATTAAGACAATTAAAATTATCTGTAGATACTTTAACTTTATCTGCTACACCTATTCCTAGAACATTACAATTTTCATTATTAGGAGCTAGAGATCTTTCTATAATAGCTACTCCTCCACCAAATAGAATTCCTATCCATACTGAAATAATAGATAATAATAAAGAATTTTTAAAAGAAATAATAGAGGAAGAATTAGAAAGAGGAGGTCAAATATTTTTTGTCCATAACAAGGTGAAAGATATTTTAGATATAGAACAAATGATTCAAAGTCTATGTCCTGAGGCGAAGACATGTGTGATTCATGGAAAAATGGACCCAAAAGTTTTAGAAAAGAAAATCCTTGATTATATGGTAGGAGATTATGATATTTTAATAGCTACGACGATTATTGAAAATGGTATAGATATACCAAATACTAATACTATTATTATAGATCAAGCTCAAAATTATGGGTTAAGTGATTTACATCAATTAAGAGGAAGGGTGGGTAGATCAGATAAACAAGCTTTTTGTTATTTGATAACTCCACCTACAGACAGATTAACAGATGATGCAAGAAGAAGATTAAATGCTATTGAAGCTTTTTCAGATTTGGGTAGTGGTTTTAATATAGCTATGCAAGATTTAGATATTAGAGGCATGGGGAATATGTTAGGAGCAGAGCAGAGTGGCTATATTTCTAATATGGGATTTGAGACTTATCAAAAAATCTTAGAAGAAGCTTTCGAAGAGATAAAAACTGAAAATGATTTAGAAGAAGATGAAGAAGCTACAGCAGTAGAAAAAATATATGTGGATGAATGTACTTTAGAAACTGATAAAGAAATGTTAATACCTGATTCTTATATAAATATCATTAATGAAAAAATAAGAATATATAAAAGGTTAGACTCAATAGAAGAAGAAAAGGATATAAAATTATTAAGTGAGGAAATGGAAGATAGATATGGTCCTATACCGGATGCAGTTAATCAATTATTTTTTGTCGTCAGACTTAGGAAATTGGCAAAAGAATTAGGATTTGAAAAATTGGCACTAAAAAACAATAGGCTTCTTATGTATTTCTTTAGTGATTCTTCTTCTGAATATTTTTCTACTGATATATTTCAATGTATCGTTCATTATATACAGGAAAAATCTGCGGATAGATATATTTTAAAACAAAAAGTAGATAAACTGTATCTTATAGTAAATAAAGTGAATACCATAGAAGGTGTTTATAACCTTATTAAAAAAATGTATTATATTTGTCGGAATTATAAAAAGTGAACTTATTAATTGATATAGGAAATACCGCTATAAAATTAGCATTAGCAGAGAATAACATTATTACTAAAATATATAGAAGTAATACTAATTCTTTGTTTACTTTTGTTGAAAATATTGTTAAGAATAATTCTTTAGATATTATTGCACTTTCTTCAGTTAAAGATATTGATAATATTTTATTTAAACTTTTAGAAGAGAATAGTAATAAATTTTTAAAAGTAGATAATAATCTAAATTTACCACTGAAAAATAAATATAAAACTCCCAAAACTTTAGGAGTTGATAGAATGTGTGCTGTTATAGGTGCTTATTCACTTTTCCCTGGAGAAAATATAATGGTAATAGATATAGGTACAGCTATTACTTATGATTTTATAAATAGTAAAAATGAATATATGGGTGGTAATATTTCTCCTGGATTTAATATAAGAACTAAAGCTTTAAATAAATATACTGATAAATTACCTTTAGTAAATTTAACAGAAGATTTTTTAGAAATAGGTGATAATACCTCAGATGCTATTAAAAGTGGTATAATTATTGGAATTGTTAATGAAATAGAAGGTTATTTAAAAAAATATCCTAAATTTAAAGTCATTTTTACTGGAGGAGATGCATTTTATTTTGCTAAAAAAATGAAAACTTGCATCTTTGTAGTTTGTAATATAGTATTAAATGGTCTTTTAAAAATAATAGAAATAAATGCTTAATAATAAAAGTAGTATATTAAATATCTTATTTGTTATGTTGTTATCAATGATTTCATTGACTGCTACATCTCAAGTTTTGAAATCTAATACATCAAATGATGTCATTATAGAAAATTCCTTGAGTACTTATTCGCCATTTTCAATGTTTGGTATCGGTGAATTACAAACGCCTGGGACAGCTTATAATTTATCTATGGGTGGAATCGGTATAGCAGTTCAGGATAAAAGATTTATTAATTATCTTAATCCTGCGGCTATCCACGTTAGAGATACTTTAGCTTTTATGATGGATTTTGGTGGTATGCAGAAAAATATCTATTCTAATGATGGGACTAATACATCAGCATACAATGTGGCCAATATGAATAACGTGGCCGTATCTTTTCCTTTATTTAAAAAATCTGCCTTTGTAATAGGAATAGCTCCTTTTGCAAATACCGGTTATTTATTCTATAGAGATGAAGAGTCATCAGATGTAATAGCTGATATGGGCCAAGTACAATATAGAAAATATGGTACTGGTTCTATTAATAAGCTGTTTTTAGGAGTATCTGCTGAATTATTTACTAATTTTTCTTTAGGAGTAGAGGGTATTTATTATTTTGGGGAGATTAAAAGGCATTCTGATATTATGTTTAATTCAGTAGAATCTAACAAGAATATATATACAGGATGGGATTATCAAATAAATTCCTTTTCTGCTAAGTTGGGTGCTCAATATGTCTTAAAGTTAAAAAATGAGAAATTACTTACATTTGGTGCTACATACCGTTTAGGAAATAATCTTTCTGGAAATATCCAAAGATATGCATATACGTCTAATACATCTTCTACCAATTATATTATAAATGAAGAGTATGATGATAAAAAGATAGAAATAGCTTCTGATTTAGGATTAGGAGTTACTTATGCAAAATATGAAAAATGGTTACTAGGGGTTGATTATAATTTCCAAAACTGGAAAAACACTAAATTTGCGAGTACTCCAGGAATTAATTTTAAACCCGTTAATTTACAGTCATTAAAATTAGGAGGATCATATACACCTAATATGTATGATATTAGATATTATATGAAAAGGGTAACTTATAGATTTGGTGCTTATTATAAACAATCATATATTAATTTAAATGGTAGTCAAATTAATGATTTTGGTATTACTCTAGGAGCTTCACTACCGATTTATAGATGGTATAATTCTTTTACTATAGGTTTAGACATTGGACAGAGAGGTATGATGACTGATCAGTTGTTAAGAGAAAGATATATTAAAATAATGATAGATGTTAATCTTCATGATATATGGTTCAGAAAATTCCAATATAATTAATAAGTATTAACTAAGAATATAATAGACTACAACTCTAAAAATCAATATGATGAAAAAACTAATTCTAACAATTTCTGTGCTATTGGCTATGATAGTAACTTTACCGGTTCATGCACAGGGTAGATTTGGAAAGGATAGTGCGGAATGTATTAAATACTTATCTTTCTATAAAGGGTATTTTAAACAAAAAAATTTGAAGGAAGCTTCTCCTTTATGGAGAAAAGCTATGAGCATTTGTCCCCCACAAGCTAGCCAAAATATGTTAATTGATGGTACTCAAATTTTAAGAAGTGAAATTCGTGAGTTTCAAAACAATCCTGTAAGAAGAGCTCAATTATTGGATACATTATTAATGGTTCATCAGATTAGAGCTAATACTTTCCCAAAATATAAAGCGCAAGCGTACTCTAATATGGCTTTAGATTATCTTCATTTCATGTCTATGGGAGATGAGGGTAAGGCATATAAAATTATGGGTACAGCTATGAAGGAAGCTGGTCCTAGAGTTCCTATTTCTATAAGTGTAAGATATATGGGATTTGCAAATGATTTATATAAGAAAGGTGAAATCGATGCTGAAACTATGATGAATAGTTTTGCTTTTGCTATTGAAACCATGGATGCTATTAAAGCTCATTTAGATTCTAAAGGCAGATCTACTGAAAGAGCAGAGTCTGCTGTTAAGGATATTCAGAATTTATTTTCTAGTTCTGGAGTAGCTGACTGTGAAAGTTTAGTGAAATTATTTACTCCTAGATATAATGCAGATCCTAATAATAAAGAAACTTTAGTAAATATTATTTCTATATTTTCTGCGTCATCATGTGCCCAGGAAGATCTTTATTTACATGCAGTAGAAGGCTTATATAAGATAGAAAAATCGTATAAATCTGCTCATTATCTTTCTCAGCTTTATTTTGATAAAGGAGATAATGTAAATGGTGAAAAATATTTAAGAGAAGCTATTAAGTTTACTGAGTCAAATGCTATAACAGATGCTTCTTATTATTTAGAGTTAGCTACTATTTTGTATAAAAATGGAGGGAATAAGTCTGTAAGTCTAGAAGCTGCTGAATCAGCTGCTAAATTAGATCCTGAAATTGCTGGAAAAGCTTATTTTCTTTGTGGAACTATTTGGGCTGCGGTTAAAGGAACAGGTAACGAGATAGAAAAGAGATCTCATTATTGGGTAGCTATAGATTATCTTCTTAAAGCTAAGAAAGCAGATTCTACAATCGCTGGTGATGCTAATAAATTAATTGCAGAATGCTCTCAGTATTTTCCTAAAAAATCAGATGCGTTTATGTTTGATATAAAAGAAGGTGATGATTATACAGTAAGGGAAGCAGGGTTGGTTCATAAAACTATAGTTAGAACTCAGAAATAAAATGAACGGCTTAAGCCGAAATATAAATAAAATAGTAATGGTAGTATGTATAATTATATATGCTACCATTACTGTATCTTGTACTCATAAAATATCTGATGATGCAATAGTCCCCAAAAAGTTAGAATTAGTACAGACAGTCGTAGATATGAAAGCTTATAAATCTCAGAATTCTAAAATTAGTATGAGGATGGAAGCCAAATTGATGGAAAAATATAAAGTGAGTAATACAGAGAGTTATGATATTTTTCCTAAAAAATTTAAAGTTTATGGCTATGATTCCTATGGTAAATTGGAAACAGAAATACGAGCTGATGTTGCTAAGCATACCTTAAATAAGGGCGAGGAAGAATGGGCGGCTTTTGGTAACGTAGTTATAACCAATTTTATTAAAAAAGAAAGAATAGAAACAGATACTTTGTATTGGGATCAGAAAAGAAAAATGATTTATACCCATTCTTTTGTAAAGATATATTCTCCAGATGGATTTATGCAAGGATATGGAATGAAATCAGATGAAAGAGCTAGAAACGCTGAATTGATTAGACCTTTTGACAGTTTCGGGATAATAAAAAAAGATTTGGATAACTCTAAGAATGTAAATTCTGCTAATTTTAATAGCCCATTATTAAATAGATAAAAATATAATTTGTATCTTCGCATACTATTTATGTTTTTAAATACAACTATTAATAGAATTAACTTATAGAAAAATAAATATTACAGTATATGGCAGTTTTACAGACAATCCGTGTTAGGCTAGGTGTTCTAATCACGGTATTAATCGCGGTAGCTCTTTTGGCTTTCATTGTGGATCCTAATCAGCTAGATATGACTATTAGATCTTTATCAGGTGCTAATGATGTAGGAGAAATAGATGGTAATTCTATTTCTTATCAAGAATTCCAAAAAGATGTAGAATATTATAAAAATATTTATACTCTTACTAGTGGATCTCAGTCAGTTTCTGAGAAAGCTATGGATCAAATAGTAAATACCGCTTGGCAAAATAGAATAAATGAAGATTTTATTATACCATTGATGAAAGAATCTGGTATAGATGTAGGAAAGGGTGAAATATATGATATGACTCAAGGAAAAGAAATATCACCAATTCTTCAGCAAGATCCTGCATTTCAAGACCAAAACGGACAATATTCTCGTGCTAAATTTGCACAATTTATCCAAGCTATATCTTCCCAAGGTGCGGATGTAAATGGAGCTACATATTGGAAATTTATCGAAACTAATATGATTAGTAACCAATATTTCACAAAATACTCTTCATTATTAACTTCTAGTAGTTTTGTAACTCCTATAGAAGTAAGAAGAGATATTGAAGAAAATAACGTTACTTCTAATGTGGATTTCGTCATGATTCCTGTAGGATTTAATAAAGATATAACAGTTAGTAATCAAGAAATTAATTCTTACTATCATAAGCATAAAGAAAATTATAAGAGAACAGCTTCTCGTGATATTGATTTTGTAGCATATGAAGTCATTCCTTCTGAAAAAGATTTCCAAGATGCTAATAAAGAAATTGAATCTATTTATCCTAAATTTGAAAAGGCAAAAAATCTAAAGAATTTCCTTTCTTTAAATTCTGATACACCACTCAATCCTTATTATTTTAGTGCTAACGAACTTCAGCAAGGGCAAGAAGAATTATATAATTTTGCTTTCAAAACTAGACATCCTAATTGTTTGGCAGTTTACAAAAAAGACGATAGATATATTGCCGCTAGAATAAATGATGTGAAATATATGTCTGATTCAGTATTTGTTCAGCATATTATGTTGTCTGCTGACAATGAAAAACAGGCAGATAGTTTATTAAGAGTAGTTAATGCTAAAAACTTTTCAAGTTTGGCGCAGAAATATTCATTGGATAAAAACACTAAAGTAGATAATTTTGGCGATATTGGATGGTTAACTCAGAAAATGATGATTCCTGGTATGGAAGATGTTCTTACATATAAACTGGGAAGTATTCATAAAATGAAAACTCAATACGGTCTTCATATTGTTAGAGTCGCTAAGAAAACAAAAACTGTTAAAAAAATACAGTTAGCTCTTCTTACAAAGGCAGTCGTTTCAAGTAAGGCTACATATCAAACATATTATGCTCAAGCAAATGATCTGGTTACTAAATCTAATGGAAAAATTGAATTATTTAACAAAGCAGTAGAAGATGGTAATTTGCCAGTAGTACCTGCTAATAATGTGAAAGAGGGCGCTAGAAAAATTTCTATGTATGAAAAAACACTAGAGGTTTCTCGTTGGATTTATAAAGCTAAAGAAGGTGATGTTTCTCCTATAATTTCTATTAATAATCAATATTTCTTCGTATGTGCTTTAAAGAAAATTAAAGAAGAAGGTTATGCTCCAGTAGAAGATGTTAAGGATAATATCAAATTTGTATTGATGGCTAAGAAGAGAGCAGATAAGAAACTTGAAGAAGTAAAAGCTAAAATAAAAGGTCTAAATACATTAGATGAAATAGCTGAAGCATATAATACTACTGTAAGTAATAAAGATGGTATGGCGTTTGGTTCTATTAATAACAGAACGTTTGATCCTAATTTAGTAGGAGCAGTAGCAGCAGCAGAACCTGGAACCATTACAGGTCCTATTAAAGGAATAGCAGCTATTTACATATTAAAAGTGAATACTAGAAACACTGGGGCATTTTATACAGAAAATGATGCGATAACTAGAGAATCTCAATTCCAGAGATATCAGCTATCAAATCTTCCGTATGTATTCAATGAACTAGGCGAAGTAATAGACCATAGAACTAAATTTTACTAGTAGAATATAGCATATAAAATAGAAGCTCAACTAAATTAATAGTTGAGCTTTTTTTTATATTTAAATGGTGTTGATAATCGTTATACTCTGAATATTAGGATAATAAAGTTTATTATACGTTGAATAAGAAGTTCATGATATCACCGTCTTGAACGGTATAATCTTTTCCTTCTGTCCCTAGTTTCCCAGCTGAACGACAAGCTGATTCTGAACCATATTTTATGAAGTCATCATATTTGATAACTTCAGCTCTAATAAATCCTCTTTCGAAATCTGTATGAATAACACCAGCAGCTTTAGGAGCCTTGTCACCTTTATTAATGGTCCATGCTCTTACTTCCGGTTCTCCTACTGTAAAGTATGTTTGAAGATTAAGAAGAGAATAAGCTTTCTGAATTAATCTAACTACACCAGAGTCTTCTAACCCGATTTCGTTAAGAAACATCTGTCTTTCTTCGAAAGTGTCTAATTCGGCTATTTCAGATTCTATTTTAGCTGCTATAACTATAACTCCTGCATCTTCATTTTTAACAGCTTCTCTTATTTGATCTACGTATTTGTTTCCTTTAGCAGCCGAATCTTCATCTACGTTACAAACATATAATATGGGTTTGTTAGTTAAAAGATAAAGGTCTTTAGCTAGTTTGATATCTTCTGGATTATCGAAAATAACTGTACGAGCAGATTTACCCTGTTCAAGACATCCTTTATATTGAACTAATATATCAGCTAATCTCTTAGCTTGTTTATCTCCACCAGTTTTAGCCATTTTCTCAGTTTTCTTAAGACGACTTTCTACTGTATCTAAATCCTTAATTTGTAATTCTAAATCGATAACTTCTTTATCTCTAACTGGATTTATAGTACCATCTACATGAACTACATTAGGATCATCGAAACAGCGGATAATATGTAAGATAGCATCAGTTTCACGAATGTTAGCTAAGAATTGATTCCCTAGACCTTCACCGTGACTAGCTCCTTTTACAAGTCCTGCAATATCTACTATTTCTACTGTTGCAGGAATTACTTTTCTAGGATGAACAAGCCCTTCTAATTTCTGAAGTCTCTTATCAGGGACAGTGGTAGAACCGATATTAGGTTCAATAGTACAAAAAGGAAAATTAGCAGATTGAGCTTTCCCAGAACCGATGCAATTGAATAAAGTAGATTTCCCAACATTAGGTAATCCCACTATTCCACATTTTAATGCCATAATATTTCAATTTTTTTCTTCTACAAAGATAGGTTTTTTCTATCACAAAGACAGCGAAATATTGTCCGTAAATAATAAAATTTGCACCTTTGTATTATGAGTAAGAATATATTAAATAATATAATAAGATTTTTTTTAAGCCTGACGGCTATAGTTATAATTTTATCTAGTTTTTCTGTACAGAATATTTCTGCTAAGAATAACATATTGCAGAAAACTATCGAAAAAGATACTTTAAAAGTAATGTTTTGGAATGTTGAAAATTATTTTGACATCTATGATGATCCAAATATCATAGATGAAGAATTCTTACCTACTTCAGATAAACATTGGAATTCAAATAGATATAATAAGAAAAGAGATGATATCGCTAAAACTATAATAGCAGCATCTGGTAAATTAGGAGAAATGCCTATTCTTATTGGTGTCAGCGAAATAGAAAATTATAAAGTATTAAATGACTTAATAAAGAAAACATCTTTATCTAAATATGATTATAAAATAGTACATAAAGATTCTCCAGATCATAGAGGAATAGATTGTGCTTTATTATATAGGGAATCAGCATTTAAAGTAAAAAGTGCAGAATATTTAAAAGTAGTTTTACAAGATAAGAATCATCCTACTAGAGATATAGTTCATGTTTATGGATATTCTAAAGATTTAAAAATCAAAGTTCATGTTTATGTAAACCATTGGCCATCTAAATGGGGTGGAGCAGAAAAGACCAACCCTAATAGAATAGCGGCAGCTAAAGTATTAGCAAATAGTATTAAAAACGTTAGAGCTCAAGAGCCAGATGCAAAAATAATTATTATGGGAGATCTTAATGATACACCAGGTTCTGAACCTATTATGTGTCTAATGCAGGATAAAACATTAGTGGATTTAATTAGTCCACTAGATGCCAAAGGTATGGGTACGATTAGATATAGAGGTGATTGGGAATGCCTTGACCATTTTATTATAAATAAGAATGAATTAAAAGGAGATATTCAGATATATTCACCTAAATTCTTGATTCAATATGATAAGAAATATCGTGAGAACAAACCTTTTAGAACATATTATGGACCACATTATAATAAAGGGATAAGTGATCATTTTCCTATATTATTAAAGGTAGTGCTTAAATAAAACTATAATTAACAGAGAAATAAATATTTAATTTATATGAAAAATTATCTAGATCTATTAAAATATATTAGCGAAAATGGTAATATAAAAGATGATCGTACTGGTACGGGTACTAAATCTGTTTTTGGATATCAGATGCGCTTTAATCTTAACGAAGGTTTTCCACTATTAACTACTAAAAAATTATATTTAAGAAGTATTATTTATGAACTATTATGGTTCTTAAAAGGTGATACTAATATCAAATATTTACATGATCATAAAGTCCATATTTGGGATGAATGGGCAGATGCAAATGGAGATTTAGGCCCTGTATATGGACATCAGTGGAGGTCTTGGCCTGTCGGCAATGGAGGAACAATAGATCAGATAGATAGATTAATAAAAGGATTGAAAACAAATCCTAATTCTAGAAGACATATAGTATCTGCATGGAATCCAGCAGAAATAGAAGATATGGCTTTACCACCATGTCATACTCTGTTCCAGTTTTATGTAATCAATAATACATTATCTTGTCAGTTATATCAGAGGTCAGCTGATGTATTTTTAGGTGTTCCTTTTAATATAGCTTCTTATGCTTTATTAACTATGATGATAGCACAAGTATGTGGATATAAAGTGGGAGATTTCGTACATACATTTGGTGATGTTCATATTTATTTAAATCACTTAACACAGGTAGCTCAGCAGTTAGAAAGAACACCTAGAGCATTACCTACTATGAAACTTAATCCTAAGATTAAAAATCTTTTAGATTTCGATTATGATGATTTTACTTTAGAAGGTTATGATCCTTATCCAAGTATTAAAGCTCCTATCGCTGTATAAATATTATCAAATATAATAATCATGGCCGTTAGGCTAAAAGAATGAAACAAATTATGCTTTCAATAATAGTGGCTATTGCTAAAAACAATGCTATCGGCAAGAATAATTCTTTGCTATGGCATCTTTCTGAGGATTTAAAATTTTTTAAACGTACGACTTCAGGTCATTCGGTTATTATGGGTCGCAAAACTTTTGAATCTATCGGTAGAAAGCCATTGCCTAAAAGAATGAATATAGTAATTAGTAGATCATCAGAAATAAATAGTGATTCAGAGAAAACGAATAATTCTACTATTCTTTTGTATAAAAAATCCCTAGAGGAAGCTATTGATGCCAGTCAAAATATTGGAAATGTAGAATTTAGTCAGAATCATAATAGTGAAAATAAAGAGTTGGAAATTTTTGTAATCGGGGGTGGACAAATTTATAAACAGGCTCTTCCATTAGCTGATAAATTATATTTAACGGTGGTGGATGTGGAGATTAAGGATGCAGATACTTTTTTTCCTGAGATAGATTTTAGTCAATGGAAATTGGTAGAAAGGGGAGAGAATAAAAGTGAGAAAGGATATAATTTTCATGTAGAAATTTATCAAAGAAAAGTAGTAGCTTAAAAATAAAAGAAACATAACATAAACTAAAATTATTCATTTGACTTATGAATAAAAAAAATAAAAACAGAGATAACTTCGGGAGTCAATTTGGAATTCTAGTAGCCTTGACTGGATCTGCTGTCGGCTTAGGTAATTTATGGCGTTTTCCATATTTATTAGGAACTAGTGGAGGTGCTGCCTTTTTAATCGTTTATGTAATATTTATATTATTATTAGGCATACCATTAATGTGCTCTGAATTTGTCATAGGTAGAAGAACACATAAGAATGCTTTTGGAGCATTTAAAAAATTAGCTCCAGGATCACATTGGGGTATAGTAGGTATATTTGGAGTACTAGCTGCAGTGGCTATAATTTCATTTTATTCTGTAGTAGGAGGTTGGTCAATAAACTATTTAGTAAAATCATTGTCATTCAATCTTTGTGATATCCCTATATCTAATTTAACTAGCACCTTTAATATTTCCACACACAGAACATGGATGCCGTTATTTTATCTATTCATTTTCTTAAGTTTAAGTGGAGGAATATTGCTTGGAGGAGTTAATAAAGGTATAGAGAAATATTCTAAGGTTATGATGCCTATATTATTTTTATTAGTGATAATATTGGTTATTAGATCTGTGACTTTAAAGGGTGCAGGTGCTGGTTTGGTTTTTCTTTTTAAACCAGATTTCTCGGTTCTTTCGCCCAAAGTTATTATTAATGCGATGGGACAAGCATTTTTCTCTCTTAGTATAGGCATGGGTGCGATTATTACTTATGCTTCTTATGTCAAGAAAGAAGAAAATATTATGCAAACCATCTCGCTGACAGCGATCTTCGATACTTTATTTGCTTTATTAGCAGGTATGGCTATTATGCCAGCTGTTTTCGCTTTCGGTATAGAACCAGGTGAAGGTCCAGGCCTAGTATTTATAACACTACCTCAAGTATTTGCTAAAATACCAGGAGGAAGCATTATGGCTATATTATTCTTTTTTATTCTTTTAGTAGCTGCAGTTACTTCTTCTATTTCAGTATTAGAAGTTATCGTGGCTTATATGGCAGAAGAGTTTAAAATAAAAAGAAAAACAGCTGTTATTATTTCAGTAGTCATAGCATTTGTGTTTGGAATATTATGTTCACTTTCATTAGGGATATTAGGGCCATTAAAGGTTTTTGGTATGAACATATTTGATTTATTTAATTATATATCAGCTAATATTTTAATGACAGTAGGAGCATTATTAATTGCTATATTCGTGGGGTATAGATTGAAGAAAAAAGTTTTTGTAGAAGAAATGACTAATAATGGATTGCTTAAGAAAAGTAAAGGGTTAGCTATATTTATATTTTATTTGATAAAATATGTAGTTCCTATTTTTATTATAGTCATTATGATAGGAAGTTTCATTTGTGATTAATCGATATATAAATAACGAAGAAAACAAGATAGAAATAACAGGATATAAAAAGAAATAATAAATGAAGAGAGTATTAATTATTACATATTATTGGCCACCAACAGGTGGTTCTGGCGTACAAAGATGGTTGAAGATTTCTAAATATCTTCCCAAGAATGGATGGCAGCCTGTGATATTTACTCCTGAAAATCCTGAGCAAATAGCTATTGATGAAAGCCTTGGTAAAGAAATTCCCAAGGAAGCTGAAATTATCAAACGTCATATTTGTGAGCCTTATACTCTTTATCATAAGTTTGTAGGTAGAAAATCTTCTAAGCAAAATCTTAATCCTTTAATCGTCGCAGGTAAAAGGAGTTTTAAAGAGAAAGTTTCTTTGTGGTTGAGGGCAAATTTATTTGTCCCGGATCCTAGGATCTTGTGGAAGAAATCTTCAGTTAAATTTCTCATAAAATATCTTAAGGAAAATCCTTGTGATGTAGTAGTTTCTACTGCACCTCCACAGTCTATACATTTAATAGCTAGAGAGCTTAAGCGAAAAATAGATATAAAATGGATAGCAGATTTTAGGGATCCTTGGACTAAAATGTATTATTTCAAGCATATTCCTATGTGTAAATTCATTAATAGAAAGCATGAGAGTTTAGAAAAAGCTGTTTTAAATGAGGCTGATATGGTATTTTCTGCTAACAAAAGTGTTAGAGATGAGTTTATTGAAATCTCGGGAACAGATGAATTAAAATTTTATAGTATTGAAAATGGTTTTGATGAAGACGATTTTAAAGTAGAGAGAGATAAAAGTTCTGAAGATAAATTTGTGATTTGTCAGACGGGACTCTTCGATATAGGTCGTAATCCGGAGAAGTTATGGGAGAGTTTAGTAGAACTTTCTGTAGAAATTCCTGAGTTTAAAAATGATTTGCTGATTAGGCAAATAGGGAAAATGGATGAGGCTGTTAGGTGTCAATTTAAAGATCTGGGTCTTGCTAAAAATTTTATAGATATGGGTTATATGGATCATAAGGATTTGGCTAAATATCAATTATCTTCTAATATTCTATTGTTGCCTTTATTACATGAGAAAGAATCTCAGAGTATACTACCAGGGAAATATTTTGAATATTTAGCTGCTAGAAAACCTTTGGTTTGTTTTGGACCTAAAGAGGGGGCTTTGGCTAAGTCTTTAGAACAGACTAAATCGGGTAAAATTTTTGAATGGAATGAAAAGGAAATATTGAAACAATATGTAAAGCAAATATATGAAGATTGGATTTTTAGAGGTAAGAAATTACCAGAAGTAGGGGTGGAAAATGAAATAATTAAATATTCGCGTAGAGTAGAGACTGAAAATATTTGCAAACTTTTTACATAATAGCACATTAATTAAAAAAAAGAATAATATATTATTCGCTAGAATAGAATTAGATAATAAACAGAATAGAAAAATAAATATGAATAAGAGTACATTTAAAACTAAAATTCTTCCTTACATCTTGATTATAGTAGGGTTTATCGTATTGGCTTATGCATATACCCCTTATGTATTACAGTCTAAAATAGTAAATCAGACTGATATTTCTCATTGGCAAGGAATGGCTAATGAAATAGTTCAATGGAATAATATTCATCCCGATGATCCTGCATTATGGACAGGATCTATGTTTTCAGGCATGCCTGCCAATGCTATTCAGATGGAATATAAGGGAGATTTAACTAAATATTTGTATAATTTTTTCTTACTAGGGAGTAGACCTGCTTCTTATTTATTAATATCATTGATAGGAGCTTTTCTATTATTTTTGGCTTTTGGATCGAATTTATATGTTTCAGCTATAGGAGCTATAGCTGTTACTTTCTGTTCCTATAATATGCAAATTATACAGGTAGGGCACAATACGAAAATGCAAGCTATAGCTTTTATGCCTTATGTACTAGCGGCAATAGTTTATTCTTATCGACAAAAGAATATTTGGAAGATACTTCTTGGTGCGATATTTTTCGCTTTAGCCCTTAGTCTTCAAATAAAAGCAAATCATCCTCAGATTACTTATTACTTAGCTATTATGGTTTTAGGTTATGCTATTGCAGAATTTTGTGGTGCTATAAATCATAAGGGATTGCAGGATTTCTTTAAAATATCTGTGTTCTTATTAGTATTTGGCTTGGTAGGTATAGGTACTAATGCAAATCAATTAATACCTACTTATGAATATCAGCAATACACAATGCGTGGAGGAAGTATTTTGTCTAATGTAGATGATAGTGCTAATAAAATAAATGATGGCCTTGATATAGATTATGCTACAGCATGGTCTTATGGGATAGAAGAAATGCCAAATTTGATTATACCTAATTTTAATGGTGGTTCATCTTCATCAGAACTTTCTAAATCCTCAGATTCATATCAAGTATTAAGGAAATATCAATCGCCTAATAAAATAATTAAAAATATGCCTACTTATTGGGGTCCTCAACCGTTTACTGCAGGTCCTATGTATATAGGTATTATAATGTTTTTTTTATTTATTTTAGGTTTATTTTTAATTAAAGGTCGTAAAAAATGGTGGGTATTAGGAATTTCCCTTATGGCTATCTTTCTAGCTTGGGGTTCACATTTCATGTGGTTTTCTAAGATATTTTTTAATTATGCTCCTTTGTATAATAAATTTAGGACCGTATCTATGGCTCTAGTTATATTACAAATAACTATACCGATAATGGCTGTATTAGGGTTAGATAAACTTATTAAAACAGATCGAAAAGATCCTAAAGTTTTTAATGCTGTTAAATGGTCTGGATTTGTGATGGCTATAATATTAGGTATTTTATTAGTAATTATACAGTTATTACCATTAGATGCTTTTTCTTCAGCTACAGATATCCAATTACCCAAGGATTTAGTAAATGCACTTCAGGCAGATCGTAGATCTTTAGCATTAGCAGATTGGAATAGATCATTTATATTTTCTATGATTTTTTATGTGGTCCTTTATTGGTTATACTTTGCAAAGAAGAAGCCTCTTAAGCTTAATTATTTCTTAGGTATAGTAGCAATATTTGTTATATGTGATTATTGGTCTGTAGATAAAAGATATCTTAACGAATCTAATTTCGTAAGTTCTCGTCAGTTTAATGCTCAGTTTCAAGAAAACCCAGTGGATAAGATTATTAATGGTGATAATGCTAAAAGTTATAGAGTTTTAGATTTGTCGGTCAATACTTTCAATAATGCAAATACTTCATATCATCATAAAACAATAGGAGGATATAGTGCAGCCAAACTACAGAGATACCAAGACTTAATTTCATATTATATTTCTCCAGAGATGACTAAAATGAGGAAAGATTTACAAGAAACTTCTAAAAATGCTAAGACGATAGAAGATTTGCAAGCAGGTCTTGAATACTATCCTATTTTAGCTATGCTAAATACGAAATACATAATTTTCAACCCAAATACTACTCCATTAACGTATGATAAAGCATTAGGCAATGCATGGTTTGTAGAAAAAATAGTCGGAGCTAATTCTTCTGTTCAAGAAATAGAATTTCTAAAAATGTTAGATCCTGCTAATATTGCTGTTGTTCCAAATAAATCATTTATGGAGGATCTAAATATACAAAGTATAGCGTTGAGACCCAGACCTATTGATACAGCTTCTTTGGTTAATATGACTTTTTATTCTCCTAATGAGTTGAGGTATTTTACTAAATCTAAAACTGGAGGGTTGGTAGTTTTTAGTGAAATTTATTATCCGGCAGGATGGACTGCTTCTATAGATGGTAAAAAAGCTAAAATAGTAAGAGCTGATTATGCCCTTAGATCTTTATATGTGCCCGCAGGGCAGCATCAAATAGTATTTAAATATGCACCTGCTTCTATCAAAATAGGTGAAATAAGTTCTAGAATATCATCTATAATTTTGCTTATTTTTATTCTATTATTAATCGTAAAATTTAGTTATTATTGTGAATATGGGAAGAGAAAAAATAATACCATCGGCCACACCGTTGACTAAGCAGTATAACAAGATTAAGGCTAAATATCCTGAGGCTATACTTCTTTTTCGTGTGGGTGATTTTTATGAAACTTTCGGTGATGATGCGATTAAGACCAGCAAGGCTTTAGGCATAGTACTCACTAAGAAAGCTAATGGGGCTTCTTATATGGATTTAGCTGGCTTTCCTCATCATGCTGTGGATACTTATTTACCTAAATTAGTACAAGCAGGATATAAAGTCGCTATCTGTGATCAATTAGAGGACCCTAAATTAACTAAAAAAATAGTTAAAAGAGGTGTGACAGAGTTAATTACTCCAGGTGTTTCCTATAATGAAAATATTTTAAATCAAAAAGAAAATAATTATTTAGCAGCATTACATTTTGAAAAAGAAAAGGTAGGTATTGCTTTTTTGGATATTTCTACAGGAGTATTTAAAGTAGCAGAAGGTGATATGGATTATATAGAGATATTACTTAATGATCTCAAACCTAAAGAAATATTATTAGAAAAAAGTTATTATAAAGGATTTAAAGAGAAGTTTATAGAAGGTAGTCGTATAGATTTTAAAGTTTATTTGTCGAAAATGGATGAATGGGCTTTTGTTTATGAATCTGCCTATAATAAACTACTTAAACTTTTTAAATTAAATTCTTTAAAAGGCTTCGGTGTTGAGAGAATGAAATTAGGGATAACTGCAGCAGGCTCTATTTTATTTTACCTAGATAATAATCAACAAACATCTTCTGATTTTGCTCCAGAAAGGGGACTTTCTCATATTTGTTCTTTATCTAGATTAGATAGGGATGATTTTGTCTGGATAGATAGATTTACATTAAATAATTTAGAGGTTCTTAATCCAGCTACTCCTAATGGAGTTTCCTTGTTAGATATTATAGATAGATGTACTTCCCCTATGGGTGCTCGTCAGATGCGTCAATGGATATCTATGCCCTCGAAAAATTTAGATGAAATAGCCGCTAGGCATAAAGTAGTAGCGAATCTTATAAAAGCCCCTTCTCTAAATATTATTAGAGATTTGATAGGGACTATAGGAGATATAGAAAGAGTTATTTCTAGGGCTGCTGCTGCTAAAATTTCTCCTAAGGAAGTATTAGGGATATTAAGAGCTTTAGAATTATTTCCTAAGATTAAAAAAGAAGTTATTATTATACAGACAGATAATTCAGATGTTGAAGTAAATTATAATTCTGAATCTGATTCTAAAAATTTTCCTCTTGAATTTATTCTAGAACTGGATGATTGTAAAGAGCTTAAAGAAAGCATTAGACATATAATAAATCCAAATACTTCTAATCAAATAGGAAAAGGTGAAGTAATCGCTTCAGGCGTAAGTAAAGAGTTAGATGAACTTAGAGACATAGTTAAGAATGGTAAGAAATTCTTAATTAAGATTCAAGAAAGAGAAATGTTAAGAACAGGTATTACTTCTTTGAAAGTAGGTTATAATAATGTCTTTGGTTATTATTTAGAAGTTAGAAATACTCATAAAGATAAAGTTCCATCAGAATGGATTCGTAAGCAAACTTTAGTATCTGCTGAACGATATATAACTGAAGAGTTGAAAGATTACGAAGAAAAGATATTAGGGGCTTCAGATAAAATTTTAATTATAGAATCTGCTCTTTATCGTGATCTTATTAAAGAGGTACAAGGATATATTCCTAAAATACAGAAAGATGCTACTATTGTCGCCAGATTAGATTGCTTGGCCTCTTTTGCATATTCAGCTATGGAATATAATTATTGTTGTCCAGAGATGAATGATGGTTATGAACTTAAGATAACACAAGGTCGTCATCCTGTTATCGAAAGGTTTATGCCTATAGGGGAACAATATATAGCGAATGATTTAGAACTTGATAATCAGAAACAACAAATAATAATATTAACTGGGCCTAATATGTCAGGTAAATCTGCTTTACTTAGACAAACAGCGTTAATAGTTTTGATGGCTCAGATAGGTTCATTTGTCCCTGCCCAGAAAGCCAAGATAGGATATTGTGATAAGATATTTACTCGTGTAGGTGCTTCTGATAATATTTCTAGAGGTGAATCTACTTTTATGGTAGAGATGTTAGAAACTTCTACTATTTTACATAATTTATCTTCTAGATCTTTAGTTTTATTAGATGAGATAGGTAGAGGTACAAGTACGTTCGATGGAATGTCTATCGCTTGGGCTATTGTCAAATATCTTCATAATAATGGTCAAGGTGCTAAGACCTTGTTCGCTACCCATTACCATGAGTTGAACGAACTTGAAAACCTTTTTCCACGAATAGTAAATTACAATATTGCTGTTAAGGAAATGAAAGGAAAGATTCTATTCTTAAGAAAGTTATGCAAAGGTGGTGTAGCTCATAGTTTCGGAATTCATGTAGCGAGATTAGCAGGTATGCCAGCGGATGTAGTACTTACAGCTGAACAAAAATTAAAGGAATTAGAAGCCTCTGAGAACCGGAACTCGAATAATGTACATAATAATAACACGTTGGCCGATCACCATGAAAAGTATGATGGATTTCAAGAAGGTGTTCAGCTTTCCTTTTTTCAATTGGATGACCCCACTTTATCTGAAATAAAAAGAACACTTGAAAATCTAGATTTGAATACCATGTCCCCTATGGATGCGTTTGATAAGTTGAGAGAGATTAAGAAAACTATAGGATTAAATCATGAGAAGAATAATTAAAGAAGCTGTAAATTTCACTATTTACTCATTTAGAAGAGATAAGTTTAGAACCATACTATCATTATCAGCGGTGATGATAGGTATTTTTTCTATAGTCACTATTTTATCGGCTGTAGATACTATGAAACGAAGTGTAAACAAAGGATTGAATTCTTTCGGAGTTTCTACTGTTTATGTTCAGAAAATACCATGGAATAACATTCAAAATATTAAAATAGAAGATATTATTAAAAGACCCATAGTATCATATGCGGATTTTAAATATTTGAATAAAAATCTTATATGTGCTAAAGATATAGTATATACTTCTATTTTCAATCCCAAGATTATTTATAATTCTAGTATTTATCAAGGCTCGACTGTTTTTGCTAGTACTCGAGGGATAGATGATTTTTTAGATATTAAATATGCATACGGTAGAGCTATAAATTCTTATGAATATAAGACAGGTTCTTCTGTGGTAGTTCTTGGTGATAAAATAGCAAAATCATTATTAGAAGAAGATTTATTAGTCGGAAAGACTACTTCTACTGGAAGTTCTTCATTTTTTCCAGGAAAATACAATATTCGAATTAATAATGAAAAGGTATCTGTAGTAGGTATAATAAAAGGAAAAGGTGAAAGTATAACATCTATTGTAGATGTAGATCGCACTTTGATTATTCCATATAAATATGGTAAAAAAGTCTTTCCTATAAAGAAAAAGTCAGGGATGATAATGGTCAAACCGCTTACACAAGAAAACACGAAAGTCGGTTCTGCTGTTTGTTCTGTTTCTGACGAAGAATTTATTTCTCAAATAAAACTTATGATGAGACAGAAAAGGCTTCTCAATCCTATACAAGAAGATAATTTTTCTATTAACCAAATGTCTATATTATTAGATAAACTTTCAAATATATTTAAGAAAATTAATCTAGCAGGATGGATAATAGCTGCTTTTTCTTTAATAATAGGAGGTTTCGGAATAGCTAATATTATGTTTGTATCTGTTAGTGAACGTCGCCAGCAAATAGGTGTTCAAAAAGCTATTGGAGCTAAGTCTAAAGATATAATGATACAATATTTAGTAGAATCAGCTATCATTTCTGTTTTAGGAGGAATATTCGCTATTAGTCTAGTTTATCTTTTATCATTTTTAATAACCTGGGTATCTGATTTCCCATTTACAGTTTCACTAGTTAATATATTAACGGGTTTAATCGTATCATTTATTATAGGAATTCTTTCAGGAATAGTCCCTGCAAGATATGCTTGTAGATTAGACCCAATAATAGCAATGGCCTAAATTTTTGGTGGATGGTAATATGACTTATTTAGCCTGCGCAAATTCTGACTATTTAGTAGAAAGTTTTTGAGTAAATAGAATAAAATCTTCTACTGAGAGCTGCTCTGGACGCATGTCTAAAAGATTGCGAGTTTCAGGATGTCCAACTTTTTTTTCGAAAGTGAATTCGAAACATGACTCATCTAGGATAGATATATTGGGGATATCATTGGCTTGATTTTTCAGGATGAGAGGTTTGATGGAATTTCTGATGGTCTTACGTCTAAGATTAAAACAAGTTTTTATGACGGCTTTAAAAAGATCGGCATCACAGTTTAAGGATGTTCTAGTATTTCTTTTTAATCGTATAACAGCTGATTGTACTTTTGGAGGTGGTAAAAATACCGAACTATCTACGGTGAATAAATATTCTATATTATACCAAGCCTGTAGTAAGACTGATAAAATACCGTATGCTTTAGATTTAGGAGCGGAAGCTATTCTTTCAGCTACTTCTTTCTGTAACATACAAACTATCTGAGGTACGTTATCTTTATAATCTAAAATCTTAAAGAAAATCTGTGAAGAAATATTGTAAGGGAAGTTACCGATTATCATAAAATTGCCAGGAAAGAATTTTTCCAATTTCATTTTTAAGAAGTTGGTTTGAAGAATATAAGGACTTAATATAGGATAATTTTGTCTTAAATATTTTACAGATTCAGAATCTAATTCTACGACTTTTAGTTTAATATCAGATCTCTCTAAGAGATATTTAGTTAATACACCTGTACCAGGACCTATTTCTAGTACATCAGTAATAGTATTTTTTAGTTCATTATTCTGATTATCATTATGATAGTCCTTATCTGAATTTTCATTTTCTTTAGTAATTAAACTTTCTACTATTTTGGATGCTATTCCCTCATCTTTGAGAAAATGCTGACCAAGTGCTTTCTTTGCTCTTACATACATAATACAAATATAAAAAAAGAAGCGACAATAATGCCGCTTCTTCTCCTATTACTAATCATTTATTTATTATGAAAGTTAAATCATTTTATTTATATTATTGAATATCGATGATTTTGTTTTCGATTTTTTTCTGTTCTTTCAAATCCTTAGGAATTATTATATTTAAGATTCCATCATTCATTTTAGCAGAGATTTTGTTTACTAAGATGTTGTCAGGTAAATAAAATGATTCTTCAAAATCCTCATATGAAAAACTTTTCTTTAGATAAATTTCATTATTTTCTTTATGATCTTCTTTTTCATCTTTATGAGAATAACTGATGGTAATACGATCTTGGTCATCTAATTTAATATTAAAGTCTTTTTTAGAGATCCCAGGAGCGCAAACTTCTAATCTATACTCTTTGTCATTCTCTACGATATTTACATCTGAAGAAGAATAAGTATTAGGCTCTAAGAAGTTATCAAAAAAGTTAGATAATGTGTTTTGATAAGTGTTGTTTCTTGTAATTAATGGTAACATAATTTTATCCTCCAAATTTTAAATTGTTATTTATATTTTATTTCTTTCTGTTAATTTCCTTTAGAGTTTATATGATTTACGATTTATATATCTTTTTTTGTATTCTCTAAATTCTATTAACTTGTTTCGATATTAGATACTTCAAACCATGTACCATTCGAATATTTTGTTATCTTTTCTGACAATTTGTCTCTATATGTCAGTGTAAAGCCCTGATATACAGACAATATGGCATATTATGAACAATAGTTTAAAATAATTACGTTTTTTCTTGCATTATGAACTATTGTTCATTATCTTTGCAGAAGTAAATAAGAACAATGAATTAAAGCAATGATTATTATTGATATAAATAGTAAGTAATATGTATTATGAGGTTTTATATAATAATTATTACAGATATAAATAAAATATTTAATAAATTTAAAAACATATAATTATGCCAAGAAGAGATGGAACAGGTCCTAACGGACAAGGAAGCGTAACTGGACGTGGTATGGGAGGATGTGTTACTCCTGGACAAAACAACCAGAATTTAAATAACGTAAATAACGCTAATAACACTAACAACCCTCAAGCAGCTAATACTGTAAATAGAAACTTTTTCGGAAGAATGTTTGGTAGAAGAGCAGGTGGAAGAGGTTTAGGTAGAGGCCAAGGAATGGGTGCTGGAAGAGGAATGGGACAAGGTCGTGGAAATGGAAATGGAAATGGCCAAGGTCGTAATTTCTAGATTAGGTATTAATCCTTTTATATAAGGGATAATGATTAAAAATAATATAACAAAGGAGGCTGGATATAGCCTCCTTTTTTTTATATCTTTGTATGTTAAAATATTTGTTAAACATTTAACTAAAAACAACAATGAATAGAATATTACATATAATTTTATTAACTGTTTTAGTATTACCTTTTTCTAATATGAAAGCACAAACAGTAATAGGCACATATAATGCTGAAAATCAAGGAAATAAGATTTTAACTATGGAGGATACTATGTTAAATAGAAATATTTATCCTCAAAACAAGTATTATCAATGGGTCGGTGATCAAGATGTTTATGTGAAAATAGAATCTGATAAACTTGAAGCATATAATGTAGATAAGAAAAAGTCATATACTTTTATGACATTAGAAGAGGTAAATAAAATATTAGGAACTGAATTTAGAATGTTCCCAAGATTTACTTTTCCTTCTAAGAATATTATGAATATTTATTCAGCTGATAAATATTATGTAATAAATATTAATACTAAAAATTTAGTTTATTCAGTAAAAGTTCCTAAGGCTGTTGACAATTTTAACTTTGCTCCGGCTATTTCTCCTGACGGTACACAATATTTTTCATACACCATAGATAATAATTTATTTATTTGTAATAAAGATAATAAAGTACAAGCCGTAACCAGTGATGAAAATCCTGATATAGTAAACGGACAAACCGTAAGTCGTAACGAATTTGGAATTAGTCAAGGAATATTCTGGTCTCCAGATGCATCTCTTTTAGCTTATTATAGAAAAGATAATTCTGATGTAGGAGATTTTCCATTGTTAGACATAACTGCTAGAGAAGCTAAAACAGTAAATATTAAATATCCTATGGCTGGTATGCCATCTGAACATATTACTTTAGGCATTTATAATCCTAAAACTTTTAAGACTGTTTTTTGTAAGGTAACAGATTTTGATAATGAAAGATATCTTACTAACATCTCTTGGACTCCAGATTCTAAATATATTTTAATTCAAGTATTAAATAGAGCTCAGAAACATGTTAAATTAAATATGTATTCTGCAGAAACTGGTGAATATGTTAAGACTTTATTAGAAGAAGAAAACGATAGATTTGTAGAACCCTTAGATAAACTTATCTTCTTAAAGAATAATTCTTCTAAGTTTATATATAGAACTGATAATAGAGATGGATATAAAAATCTTTATTTATGTAGCTTAGACGGTAATATAGAAAGATTAACTAAGACAGATGCTGATGTGGCTTATGTCGGTCAAGACCATAGATATGTATATTATACTTCTGCTGAAGTATCTCCTGTAGAAACTCATCTTTTCAAGGTAGATATGGAAAAAGGTAAAGTTTATAGACTTACTTCACAAACAGGATGGCATTCAGTCAGTCTTAGTGCTAATTGCAAATATTTTATCGATAAATATTCTAATGTAAATACTCCTAGAGTAATTACTTTAATGGGTACTAGAAATCGTAAAAAAGATATTAAACCTTTATTTACTGCTCCTAATCCTGTTAAAGAATTTAATTACGGTGAAGTAGAATTAGGCTCTACCCCTTCTGCGGATAAGAGATTTACTAACTATTACAGATTAATAAAACCTGCTAACTTCGATCCTAATAAGAAATATCCTTTAATCATTTATGTATATGGAGGCCCTCATTCTCAAATGGTTCAGAATAAATGGTTAGGGAACATGCGTAATTGGGAAATGTATATGGCACAGAGAGGTTATGTAGTATATGTTCAAGATAATAGAGGTACTCAAAATCAAGGCGCTGAATTTGAAAAAGCTATTCATGGACAATGTGGTCAGAAAGAAATGGAAGATCAAATTTTAGGTATTAAGAAGATTATGGCTCTTTCGTATGTCGATGAAAATAGAGTCGGTGTTCATGGCTGGAGTTATGGTGGTTTTATGACTATTTCTTTAACTACTAATTATCCAGAAATTTTTAAAGTAGCAGTAGCAGGTGGTCCTGTTGTTGACTGGAAATGGTATGAAATAATGTATGGTGAAAGATATATGGATGATCCTAGAGTTAATCCTGAAGGATATGCCAAGGTTAGTCTATTAAATAAAGCTAAAGATTTAAAATCTAAACTATTGATTTGCCAAGGGGTAATCGATAATACGGTAGTTTGGCAGCACAGTCTAAGTTTTGTTAGAGAATGTGTCATGAATAATGTTCAGTTAGATTATTTCCCTTATCCTCGTCATCCTCATAATGTTAGAGGTAAAGATAGAGTTCATTTGATGAACAAAATCTCTATGTATTTCGATGATTATTTGAAAAACGCGAAATAATAAACCTGGAATAATAATAAATAATAATAAATAGTATATAGAATGTATAGAACACATAATTGTGGAGAACTAAGAATATCTGATCAAGGTAAAAAAGTTATGCTTGCCGGTTGGGTTCAAAAAATCAGAAAGATGGGGGGTATGAGTTTCATAGACCTCAGAGATAGATATGGTATAACACAGTTAGTCGTAGATGAATCTGCTTCTAAAGAACTTAATGAAGAAGCTGAACATTTAGGTCGTGAATTTGTAATACAAGTAGAAGGAACTGTAGAAGAAAGAAGCAATAAGAATTCTAAAATAGATACAGGAGATATAGAAATTAAAATATCTACGATTATTGTACTTAATCCTTCATTAACTCCTCCTTTCACTATTGAAGATAAAACTGATGGTGGTGAAGAATTAAGAGCTAAATATCGTTATTTAGACTTAAGAAGAAATCCTTTGAAAAAGGCGTTACAGCTTAGACATAAAATGGCTCATGAAGTAAGGAATTATTTAGATAATCAAGGATTTATGGAAATAGAAACTCCTTATCTTATTAAATCTACACCAGAAGGTGCAAGAGATTATGTGGTCCCTTCTAGAATGAATCCAGGACAGTTTTTTGCTCTACCTCAGAGTCCCCAAACTTTCAAACAGTTATTAATGATCGCTGGTTATGATAAATATTTCCAGATTGTTAGATGTTTTAGAGACGAAGACCTTAGATCTGACCGTCAGCCTGAATTTACTCAAATCGATTGTGAAATGTCATTTGTAGAAAGAGATGATGTTATAGATACTTTTGAAGGTTTGATTAAGACATTATTTAAGAATATTTTAAATAAAGATTTTACAGAAAGATTTCCTAAAATCACCTGGCAAGATGCTATGAAATATTATGGTTCTGACAAACCTGATATTCGTTTCGATATGAAGATGCATGAAATTAATGATGAAGTTAAAGGTCATAATTTCAAAGTATTTGATAGTGTAGAATATGTCGGTGCTATTTGTGCTGATGGCTGTGCTAGTTATACGCGTAAGCAATTAGATAAACTTGCTGATTGGGTTAAACGTCCACAGGTAGGTGCTAATGGTTTAGTTTATATTAAAGTAAACGAAGATGGTTATAAATCTTCAGTAGATAAATTCTACGGTCAAGAAGATTTGAAAGTTATTGCTGATAAGTTTAAAGCTAAGAAAGGTGATTTAATTTTGATTTTGGCTGGCGCCAAAGATAAAACTCAGATAGCTTTAGGTACTTTAAGAATAGAAATGGGAGAAAGATTAGGTTATAGAGATCCTAAGGTTTATTCTCCATTATGGGTAGTAGATTTTCCTTTACTAGAATGGTTACCAGATGAAAATCGTTTCCATGCTATGCATCATCCATTTACAGCTCCTAAACTTGAACATCTCGATTTGTTCTATAGTGATAAACAAGAAGATCAAGCTAAGGTTTGTGCTAATGCATATGACTTCGTCCTTAATGGCACAGAAGTCGGTGGAGGTTCTATTAGAATACATGATGCTAAGATACAGGAAAGAATGTTTGAAATATTAGGTTTTACTAAAGAGGCAGCTGAAGATCAGTTTGGTTTTATTATAAACGCCTTCAAATATGGTGCACCTCCTCATGGTGGTTTAGCATTTGGTTTTGATAGATTCTGTGCACTATTTGGTGGACAAGAAACTATTAGAGATTACATCGCATTCCCTAAGAATAATCAAGCAAGAGATGTCATGTTAAATGCTCCATCTAATATTTCCGAATTACAGAAAGAAGAACTATGCTTGAAGACTGTAATTCCAGAAAAGAAATAAGTTAAAAGATTATAAGAATAATAGAAAAATAAATAATATGGAAAAAGAAATACAGATAGCTCTTAAAGAGGCAATGAAAGCAAAAGATAAAGTAGCGTTAGCTGCTTTAAGATCTGTTAAGGCTCAGATATTGTTAATAAAAACTTCTGGTACTAATAATGGTGAAGTTACTGATGCTGAAATAGTTAAATCTATTCAAAAGATGGTTAAGCAACGTAAAGAAAGTGCAGATATTTATACTCAGCAAAATCGTCCAGAATTAGCTGAAAATGAATTAGCAGAATCTAAAGTATTAGAAAAATATTTACCAGCTGCTATGACAGAAACAGAAATTACAGAACATATAGCTGCTATTATCATTAAAATAGGTGCATCTTCTATGGCTGATATGGGTAAAGTTATGGGTATCGTTACTAAAGAATTAGCAGGAAAAGCAGACGGTAAAGTTATCTCTAAAATAGTACGCGAAAAATTAGCTTAAATTAATTAAGCCTCCCCGAAGGAAGGCTAATTTTATATTTATTTCTGGGCAGGGTTGGCTGGTCTGGGCTCTTTAGCCACTTCTTCACTGCGTGTTATAACGCTTTTAGCTAATTTAGTCCAAGTTTCTTGATGACCAGGATTTCCACTGTCACCATCCTCACGAATAGACATAATAATAGGAATCTGGCCTAGGAGATTAAGACCTAATTTACTAGCCATATTTTTACCACCTTCTTTACCGAAGATATAATATTTATTATCTGGAAGTTCAGCAGGAGTAAACCAAGACATATTTTCTACAAGTCCATAAATAGGAACTGCTATGTTTTTATTTCTATACATAGATACACCTTTAAGAACATCAGCCAATGCTACTGCCTGAGGAGTAGTTACGATGATAGTACCAGATAGTGGAATATCATGAACTAAAGAAATATGAATATCACCTGTTCCTGGAGGAAGGTCTATAAGTAAGAAATCTAATTCTCCCCATTTAACTTGAAGAATCATTTGTTTCAAAGCATTACATGCCATAGGACCTCTCCATATTAAAGCTTGTTCTGGTGAAGCGAAGTAACCAATAGACATCCATTTTACTCCCCATTTTTCTAGTGGAATAATAAGGTCATTAGCACCTTTTTCATAACCAGCACCATGTTCTTCTACTTGAGGAACTTGTCCTTCTGTTCCTGTCATTTTAGGAACTGATGGGCCGTAAACATCAGCATCAGCAAGACCTACTTTATAACCAGCTTTAGCCAATGCTACTGCTAAGTTAACAGCTATAGTAGATTTGCCTACACCACCTTTAGCAGATGATACAGCTATAATTTTACCTACATGAGCTAGTTGTTCTTGACTTAGTTCATTAACAGTATTTTTAGTTTGTCTCTTTTTAACTAATTCTATAATGCTTATTCCCATATCTGGGAAAGCTTTTTTTAATTTTTCTTCACATTCCTTTTTGATTTGTCCTGAAAGTGGATCTGGAGATGGAAATATCAAATTAAATTTAATTTTTTGATCTTCGACTCTTAGTTTATCTATTAATCCGAGATTCAGAATATCTGTATCTTCAGCAGGATGTTTAATTTGACCAAGGATGTCTCTAATTTGATCTATTAACATAATTTATTATTTTTTAATTTTTTACTAAATTCATTTCATCTAATAGATAAGATGCTTTTCCATATTTATCCATAATGAAAAGTACATATCTAATATCTACACAAATACATCTTTGTAAATTTGGTTCGAAAATGATATCGGAACTCATACTTTCCCAATTACCATCAAAAGCTAGGCCAATTAATTCTCCATTACCATTCATGACAGGAGAGCCTGAATTTCCACCAGTAATGTCATTATTTGTTAAAAAAGCTACAGGCATTTTACCATTCTTCATGCCATATTGTCCGAAGTTTTTATTTTTCCATAACTCTTTTAATCGTACAGGAACTATGAATTCCCAATTGTTAGGATCTTCTTTTTCCATTACACCTGTAAGTGTAGTATAATAATCATAATAGACAGCATCTCTTGGAGAATAGGGGAGTACTTGACCATAAGTTAATCTCATAGTAAAGTTAGCATCTGGATAAATGGATTCACCTTTTCTCATTTCTAAAGTACCTGCAATATATTCTTTTTTACCTTCTTTTAATAGAGGAGTATATTTTCTCATACTCATACCTATTTTCATTATAAGAGGCATTAATGAAGAACTGAATTCTATAGCAGGATCAGTTTTTAAAAAGTCTAACTGATCTTTTGTGAAGTTATTAACGAATGATTCTATTTTTTCTTTATCAGTGAATAATGAGTTACTAAACATATCATCTACATATGCTGAATAATCATTATTAAATTTCTCTTTAATAGTCTTATATATACTAGGATAATTTTCAGGAACCATATCTTCTGCAAAGATTTTTAACATAGCCACTGCTACCTTTTTATCAGTAGGTAAATTATAGTCTTTATAGAAAGTATTTAGTTTTTCTATTATTATAGATTTAAGAGTTTCCTGATTTTTTTCTTTTTTGGTTTTAGCTAATTTTTTTAAATCCATATTTATAGTCCCAGCGATACGACTTAATTCTATTTCCCCTAAAGATTGACTAAAATAAAGATAAGTTCTTAACTCATCTCTTCTATTAATAATAGCAGTATCTATTTTAGCTAAAGTTTTAGAATATTTTTCTACTCGTTTGGGATCTTGATTCACCCATTCTGTAAAGTTCTTTTCTTCATCTAATCTTCTTTGAGCCACATTTAATTTAACGAAGGTTTCATTCATACCAATAAATTTTTTCCAACCATTAGATGAATTAGCATATTTGTTAGAATATTGTATTCTTACTTTAGGATCAGCTTCCATATCAGCCATTAAGATATCTTGACGAATACCTCTTAATTTAATAATGGTAGCATTATTAATATCTCTTGTTTCGAGTAATTCTGAGTTAGTCATAAAACGATTAGTACCTCCTGGATATCCCATAATCATAGTAGGATCATTTTTCTTAATACCTTTTAAAGATATTTTTAAAGATTGTTTAGGAGTATAAGGCACATTGTTTTTCGAATATGCAGCTGGTTCGTTTTGAGCATCAGCATATACTCTAAATACTGAGAAATCCCCAGTATGACGAGGCCACATCCAGTTATCTGTATCAGCACCGAATTTACCTATAGATGAAGGTGGAGCACCCACGAAACGGATGTCTTTATAAATCTTATATACCATAAGATAATATTTGTTTCCACCATAAAATGGCTGAATCATAGCTTTACAATTTTTATTGGTACCTATGAATTCTTTCTTTAAGTTTTCAGTATTTTTAAAAAGATAAGATTTTCTGCGAGATTCTTTTTTAATTTTTTCACCTTTTGCGTTGATCCCATTTATTTGGCTAGTAACATCATTGAAACTTACTAGAAAGGTTACCTTCAAGCCCTCTGCAGGTAATTCTTCCTTAGAGTTCATAGCCCAATAACCGTTTTTTAAATAATTATGTTCTACTGAACTTAATTTTTGAATAGCACTATATCCGCAATGATGATTAGTGAAAACTAATCCTTTATTGGATACTATTTCTCCAGTACAACCATTCCCAAATATTACTATTGCATCTTTTATAGATGTATGACTTATACTATAAATCTGATCAGGAGTAATAGTAAACCCTAATTCTTTCATTTTACTAGCATTCATTTGCTTTAAAAGTGGGAGTAACCACATACCTTCATCAGCTCTTATAGGAGTAAATGAAATGCATAATACTAGAATTAAGAATATTCTAAATTTTTTCATAAGATATTTTTTAATTAAATTCATGATTAATATGTACGGACCAACATGTTTACAAATTTAATATAATGATAATGAATAATACCAATAAAAACATAAAAGTCTTAATCGCACCAGATAAATTTAAAGGTAGTCTCACTTCTTTAGAAATTTCAAATATTTTATTGGAGGTGGTTCAGAGACAATATCCCAATTCTAAAAGTGTTATTTTGCCTATGGCTGATGGGGGGGATGGAAGTTTAGAAGCAGTCGAATTTGTCCAAAGAGGAGTCCATAAGAAATATTATAATGTGTATGGACTTAATAAGTTAGATATTTCAGTACCAATTATTTATTGGGATAAATTTAAGAATGATGGTTCTTTCTTTAGAACCGCAATGATAGAAATGGCTAAAGTTTGTGGTATATCTAGTCTTGAAAAGAGAGATGTGATGAATTATACTACTCGTGGTTTAGGAGAGCTTATAAGAGATGTTATCAATGATCTAAAGGTGAATAAATTGCTTATTAGTTTAGGGGGTTCGGCTACATCTGATGGAGGGGTCGGTATGCTTAGATCTTTAGGATTTAAGGTCTCTTCATCTTTTCATAATGTTCGTCAGTCTGATTTTAATTTTTCTAGAGATACTGTTGCTAAAATTTGCCCTAGTTTATTCGAAACAGAAATAGTCGCATTAGTGGATGTTCAAAACCCTTTATTAGGAATAAATGGAGCTTCTCGAGTTTTTGCATCTCAAAAAGGAGCTACAGAAGCAGAAGTGGAAGTGTTAGAAAAAACAATGAAATATTGGTCTAATAAAGTAATGGAGTGGAGAAATAAAAACAATCATTCACAATTTTTTAAACAAGATTTTTATGGTCCGGGGGTTCCTGGAGCTGGTGCTGCTGGAGGTGTAGGATTTGCATTAAATACTGTTTTTTCTGCAGAAATTTTATCTGGTTGGAATTATATTGCCGATAGGCTAAATCTTGAAAAATATATTTCTGAGGCGGATTTAATTATTAGTGGAGAAGGTAAATTGGATGCTCAGACTTTTAATGGTAAATGTGTAGATGGTATAGGGTCTCTTTGTAAAAAATATCATAAAACTTTTTATGTGATTTGTGGGCAGAATGAATTAGATTCAAAAGATTATTTTAAGAGGGGAATAACTAAAGTGTTTTCTCTTATGGAAATGGGATATAGTGCTAATTATTGTATTACTCATGCTGAAGAACTTCTGAAAAAGATTATATTTGTAGGTAAGTGTTAACAAATTGGTTTTTAGAATTATTAATATTCTAACAGAATATTAATAATGGATTTGTTTAAATAGAAAATTAATTAATCAAGATATTATGGAAAATGTTTCTTCTTTAAAATTTATCCCTGATTTAGTAAAAAAAATGCTTGTGGCTTTAGGATTAAATTCTGAAGTTTCTAGTGTATGGAATGAAATAGTCGCGGGGGCTATTTGTTTAATATTAGCTTACTTATTACTTATCCTTACTAAATGGATATTAAAAAGAGTTACTACTAGAATAGCTAAAAGAATGAAGACGAATATAGATTATATTTTAATAAAAAATAATGTTTTTAATTCCCTTGCTTATTTGGTCCCTGCTATATTTTTATATTTAGTAATTCCTATTACTTTAAGTGGAGAGCACGCCGTAATAATAGCTGAGAAAATCATAAATCTGTATATTATTTTCTGTGTTTTAAGATCGCTTCAGTTTTTTACGACTGGTATGAACGAATATTATAAACAAAAAGAAGGGGGTACTCAAAAACCTATACAAGTAGTTTTTCAATTAGTTAATGTAATATCTTATTTTATAGGTACTCTTATGGTTATTTCAGTCTTAATAGATAAACCTATGGGCGGTCTTCTTGCTGGGATAGGTGCTTTTATGACTATTATAATTTTAATATTCAAAGACACTATCTTAGGGTTTGTGGCGGGCTGGCAGTTATCTGCAAATGACCAACTTAGAATAGGTGATTGGATTTCTGTACCTAAATATGGTGCTGATGGTAATGTAGAAGAAATGAGTCTTTATTGTGTGAAAGTAAGGAATTGGGATAATACAATTACCTCGATACCTCCATATGCTTTAATCTCTGATTCTTTTCAAAACTGGAGAGGTATGCAGGAATCGGGTGGTAGAAGAATAAAAAGATCTATTTATGTAGATATTAATTCAGTAGAGTTCTGTACCGATAAAATGTTGAAAAAATATTATCAAATAGAATTTCTGAAAGATTATTTAGATAAAACTCAACAAAAGTTTGCTAACTCAGAGTCTGCTGTGACACAATATTTACCAATTATGGCTAAAAAGCAAACTAATTTAGGTGTATTTAGAGCTTATATAGAACTTCTGTTGGATCGTAATCCAGAGATTAATAAAGAATTAATATGTATGGTTAGGCAGCTACAGCCTACTGAAAAAGGTATTCCGTTAGAAGTATATTGTTTTACCTTTAATAAGAATTGGGAATATTATGAAAATATTCAATCAGATTTGTTTGATCATATTTTATCTATAGCTTCTTTCTTCGATATAGATTTATATCAATTACCTAATAAATATTTTATTAGAGATTAGATATTTTTATGATTTAAAACAATTATAAATCTTTATATAGTTTAAAGCTCTTTCTGTGAATGGGACTTATTCCTATTTCTCGGATGACTTTATAATGTTCTTTAGTGGGGTATCCCATATTATGATCCCAACCATATTTTGGATATTTTTTCGCAACTTGTATCATATATTCATCTCTATATGTTTTAGCTAGTATGGAGGCTGCTGCGATAGATGCATATGTGGCATCTCCTTTTATAAAACATTTGTAAGGGATTTGCTGGTTCGGATTAATTATATCATTATAAGGTCTAAATTTATTACCATCTACTAATATGAATTCAGGTCTAATTTTTAATTTATCTAAAGAGCGATGCATACCTGTTATAGAAGCTTGTAGTATGTTTATTTTGTCTATTTCTTCTGCACTGACAGCAGTTACAGCATAAGATATGGCCTCTTTTTCAATTATTATACGCAAGGCTTCTCTTTTCTTTTTGGATACTTGTTTCGAATCGTTGAGATCTGGATGATAGAAATCATTAGGAAGAATGACTGCAGCAGCATACACTGGACCAGCTAGTGGCCCTCTACCTGCTTCATCACAGCCTGCTTCGATTTGGTTATTTAAATAATAAGATAACATATAAATATAATATGTTACTAAAGTAGGGAATTAACAGAGATAATTATATGAGATATGAATAATATATTAAGGATAAAATGAAAAAGATAGATTTAAAAAAAATATTATGGATTAAGTATATTAAAAAATTAAATTTTTATTTAATAGAAGAGCTAATTTTATCACGAAGTAATCCGATTATTTCATTTTTGTCTCTAATCGTTTCTTTTAAATTTTCTATTGTTTCTTCCTTTTCATAAATCAAATCTTTAAGCTCTTTACTTTTTAAATTGTTTTCTTTAATCATTTTCTGTTTAAGATCATTTAGCTTTGAATTTAATTCTTCTTCATTGTTAGATCCTATAATAATATCTTGGACAGGTATTCCTAACACTTGAGAGATTTGGTAGATTCGGTGGCTAATTAACGATGTGTCTCCTTTTTCTAATTTATTATAAGAGGTTTGGGAAATGTTCATCATTTTAGCCATTTCAGATTGAGAGAGTTTTTTGCTCAATCTAAGTTTTTTAATGGTCTGCTTAATACTTTTATTATTCATTTTACAAATATATAATTTATGTACAATAATTAATGCTAATAATAGGTTTAATGATGCTTTACAGAGTATATTTTAGTATTCTTGAAAATTAAATAATATTCTTAAATATATAGTTAAGATTAACTAAAATGAATAAACTTTATGTAAAAACAACATGAAGTTAATGAAGTTAAAAGAGTAGATTAGACATAACTTTCCTTGATTTTTCAAGTAGATAAATTATTTACAATGATATAAATATTTTTCTTAATATCCTCTAATATAAGAAAATATTCTGGTATTATTATATAATGTACATTTTTTTTATATTTACTCTATAACTAATAAATAAGGTGATTTAACGTTATCACAAAAAATTGTATTTGATTTGTCTATAAAGTAACTTTGGTAAAAACAATCGATTAATTAACGAATTTAAATTAATAAAATTTTACATACCATGAAAACATATCAAACCGGAAATATTCGTAATGTTGTGCTCTTGGGAGGGTCCAATGCTGGCAAAACGACCTTGGTCGAAACTATGATGTTCGAAGGCAAAGTAATTGACAGAAGAGGCAGCATAGAGGCCAAAAATACTATTAGTGATAACACAGAAATTGAACAAATTTATCAACGTTCTATATATTCTACACCAGTATATACAGAATTTATGGATAATAAATTGAATATAATAGATACTCCCGGTTCTGATGATTTCGTAGGAGGAGTAGTTTCAGCATTTAAGGTATGTGATTTAGGTGCTATGTTAATTAATGCACAGCAAGGGGTAGAAGTAGGAACTGAAGTTTTTGCTAGATATGCTACTAAATATAATATGCCTATGATTATAGGTGTAAACCAGTTAGATTCTGAAAAAGCTAGTTGGGAAGACTCTGTAGAATCTTTGAGAAAAGCATTTGGTAATAAAATAGTAACTGTACAGTTTCCTATAAGTGTAGGTCCTGATTTTAATTCTTTTATAGATATCATTAAAATGAAACTGTATAAATATACAGATGAAAATGGTACAAGAGAAGAATTAAATATCCCGGATGAATTTATAGATAAAGCGAAAGAGATTAGGAATGGTCTTATCGAATCATGTGCTGAAAGTGATGAAAGTTTAATGGAAAAATTCTTTGATGCAGGTGATTTAACTCACGAGGAAATGATGGATGGTCTTTCTTTGGGTGTGAAGTCAGGTGGTATTATTCCTGTATTTACATTATCTGCTAAAAAAGATATCGGAGTAAAAAGATTTATGGAATTTATGATTAATGTAGCTCCTGCTCCAGGTGATAATAAATTAACGTTAAAAGATGAAAAAGAAATAGTATGTGATGAAAAAGATAAAACTTCACTTTTCGTTTATAAAACAGCACAAGAACAGCATTTAGGAGAAGTGATATATTTCAAAGTTATGACAGGTGTTCTTAGAGAAGGAATGGATTTAATTAATACATCTACTTCTAATAAAGAAAGATTATCTAGTATTTATGCAGTGGCAGGTAAGAAAAAAGAAAAAGTCACTGAATTATCTGCAGGTGATATCGGATGTACTGTAAAATTAAAATCTGTTAAGATTAATCAAACTTTAGCAGAGCTTTCTTGTGAATATGAATTTGCACCTATTGTGTTCCCTCAATCTAAATTCCGTACAGCCATTAAAGCTTGTGACGAAAATGAAGAAGAAAAAATAGGTGATGTTTTAAACAAATTCTCTCAAGAAGATCCTACTATTGAAGTATATTATGCTAAGGAATTAAAACAAACTATTTTAAGTGGTCAGGGTGAACATCAGATTAATATTTTAAAATGGATGCTTACCCATGTTTATAAATTGGAAGTAGAATTATTTGCTCCTAAGATTTCTTATAGAGAAACTATTACTAAAGTAGCTATTGCTTCTTATCGTCATAAAAAACAATCAGGTGGTTCAGGTCAGTTTGGAGAAGTCCATTTATTGATAGAACCATATAAAGAAGGGGCCCCAGAAAATAAAAGATTTAAAATAGATGGTAAGGAACTTGTAATGAATATCAGGGGGAAAGATGAATATATAATGGATTGGGGCGGTAAATTAGTTTATTATAACTGTATAGTCGGTGGCGCTATTGATGCTCGTTTTATGCCAGCTATCCTTAAAGGTATCATGGAAAAAATGGAAGAAGGTCCTTTAACTGGTTCTTATGCTAGAGATATTAATGTTTATATATATGATGGTAAAATGCATCCAGTAGATTCTAATGAAATTTCTTTCAGATTAGCTGCTAGAAATGCATTTAAAGAAGCTTTTAGAAACGCTGGTCCTAAGATTATGGAACCTATGTATAATTTAGAAATTTTAGTTCCTTCTGATTATATGGGTGATGTAATGTCAGACCTTCAGAATAGAAGAGCTATGATAGAAGGTATGGAATCTGTTAAGAATTTCCAGGTATTAAAAGCTAAAGTTCCATTAGCAGAATTATATAAATATTCTACTACTCTAAGTTCTTTAACTTCTGGTAGAGCTACATTCACTATGGAATATTCTAATTATGCTTCAGTTCCTTCGGATGTACAAGAAAAATTACTTAAGGCTTATATGGCTGAAGAAGAAGAATAAAAAAGTTTAAATGAATAAAATCCTTATTCACTTTAATAAAGGGCTAATTCTTAATAGAATTAGCCTTTTTAATTTATAAATAAAGATCTTTGGTGAGTTCTCTGTATTTCTCAGATTCTATGATTAATTTTTCATCAGTATAAGGAGAGAGTTCTGAAAGTATTTCTTCATTAAATTGAAATTCCATCATTACTCTTTTAAGACTGTTTTTTTTGGTGTAAATAGAACATTTGCGTAATAAATGAAAATCAGGTTCTGTTACTATATCAGAAAGGAATTTTTTACTTTCATTAGGTGGTAATATCAATGCTAGTTTTCCCCCTTCGGTTAATAATCTTTTAGAATTATTTATTATATCTGCAAATGATAGAGTATTTGTATGTCTAGCAGAGGCTTCCCTTTCGGATGGGTTTTTCAGCGAATTAATAAAGTAAGGTGGATTAGTAATAATATAGTCTATTCTATTCTGACTGTCGTCAATATTATCAGTTAACTGTTTTTCTTCACCGAATAGCTGGACACTACATAAATGTGCATTTAACCTATTAGCCCATGGAGAATGTTGAAAATTATAATGAGCTTCGAGGACAGAATTTTTATCTATATCTATTCCTATAATTTGAGGAGCGTTTGAATTTAGATGAACTTTAGCATATTCTATATTCTGAGTTCTAAATGCAGCTATCATGGCTATAACTCCAGTACCTGTGCCTATATCTAAAATAGTAAATGGTTTATGAAAAGAACGAAAAGTATTTGAAAAAGCCCATGCACCTATAATAACAGAATCTGTGCTTATTTTCATGGCAGATTCTACATTCTTTACATTAAAACTTTTAAAACGAAAAAAATCAGCTTCTGATATTTGATTCATAATTATAAAATCAGCAAATTTTTATATAAACAAACCATCTTTCATTTGCATCATTCTATCACACATCTTTGCTAAATCTTTATCATGAGTAACGATGATAATAGTAATACCTAACATATCTCTAAGTTTGAAAAATAGTCGATGAATATTTTCTTTGGTTTTAGAATCCAAATTTCCGGAAGGTTCATCAGCAAAAAGAATAGATGGATTATTTATAATAGCCCTAGCGATAGCTACACGCTGCTGTTCCCCTCCTGAAAGTTCTGAAGGATTATGATGAATTCTTTCACCAAGACCGATTTTAGTAAGTATATCTATAGCTTTTTTCTTTACATCAGCAGTATTTTCCTTAGCTATAAGAGCAGGAATCATTACATTTTCTAAAGCATCAAATTCAGGTAGAAGATGATGAAACTGGAAAACGAAACCTATTTTTTTATTACGGAAATTTGAGAGTTTGTCTGAGGATAATTTAAAAACATCAGTATTATCTATTATTACTTTTCCTTGATCAGGAACAGAAAGAGAGCCTAGTATTTGTAGAAGAGTAGATTTTCCTGCTCCACTAGCACCTACAATAGAAACGATTTCACCGGCATTAACGGAAAAATCAATACCTTTTAGTACTTGTAAATTTCCAAAGGACTTATGAATATTTTCTGCTTTAAGCATTGTAGAAATTTCTCAATATTAGTTTATTATTTTTTCATCCGACCAGATTTCCAATATTTATTTATCATGTAATCTCTAAAACTTTCTTCAGCTAATAAATATTTGCAATATTTTTCATTAGAAAGTATTTTTCGGAAAGAAGTATCAGCTTTTTTTCGAAGTTTATATTCTACTTCTTCATTTTCTTGATAAGTGGAAATAGCGTGTTCTATTTTTTTCTGGTCAGGATTAGAATCATTAACGATTTTTTTCATATTATCGAAAATCTCTCTTCTATTTCTCTGATTTTCTCTAATTTTAGACCAAAAGTCATTATAAATAGGCCAAAATTGAGTGGCTTCCTCAGAAGTAAGGCCTATTTCGTGAGCTAAATAAGCTATTTTAGCTGATTCTATTTCTTTCTTATTAATTTTATTGTGTCCCCTTCCGTCATGTGACTGAGCCATAGTAGGAACAGAAAGTATGATAATGGCTAATAAAGTTATTATTTTATTCATAATGAGTAATTAATATAGTTCTAAGTTAATAATTGGAATAAAAATAATCATTATCTAAGTAAGCTTCTTTTAAGTATTCTGATGCTTCTGCAGATAAAGTTCCAGTATTTATTTCTTCAGAGAAATTTTCATCTACATCTATTTCAGCATACATATTATCTATAAAAGAACTATTTAAATATCCTTCATCTACTAAAGTAATTAAAGGATTGTTCGTTAAATCTGATGCTGTAGGATTATATAACAGAACACTGGCCCATATTACTAATACTGCACATGCTGCTATGGCAGGGATTAAAACAGGAATTCTATGTCTTCTAGTATTGGTGTCAGCCATCCCGAATTTTAAATCATGTTTTAAGTCCATAAAATAATCATCAGGAACTTTATAAGGATTTGATTTTTTTAAAATCGGATCCTCTAGAGCTTCGTTTGTTAATATTTTATTATTCTTTTTCATTACTATTTTTCTTCTTCTATAACTATGACGTAAAAAATATAAAAAGGTTTAATCAGTGTCAGTTAATGACTTAGTTATTTTAGTATAGGCATGATGATATGATGCTTTTAAAGATCCTATGCTGCCTCCTAAAATTTCGCTTATTTCAGTATATTTTTTTTCTTCGAAATATTTCAAGTTAAAAACTGCTCTTTGTTTTGGTGGAAGTTTTAAGACAGCGTTATTTAATGCTTCTACAGCTTTATCACCATCAAAGTATGAATCACCCTTTAAATTTTCTTCTACTATTCCCTCATAATTATCGAGAGAAAGAAAAGATTCTAATTTCTTTTTTCGCAGGAAATTAAGAGCTTCATTAGTGGCTATTCTATATAACCAAGAATATACTTTAGAATCTCCTCTGAATTTAGAGATATTTTTCCATATTTTGATAAAAGTTTCTTGTAGAATGTCATTTGTATCTTCATGTGAACCAATCATTCGTCTTATATGCCAATAAAGGCGTTCCGAATATTCGTCCACGATAAAATTGAAAGCTTCAGTTTCCTTACCACCTTCTTGACATAATGCGAGAATCTTTTCGTCAGTATTCATTGTATATATGTGTCATTTAATAAAGTGACAGTATTTAAAGTTATTTTCTTTTAATAACTTTTTTTACAGCTTCTATTATATGAGCAGCATCTAAACCATAAGTTTTCATTAATTCAACTGGAGTACCACTTTGTCCAAATCTGTCATTTACGGAGATAAATTCTATAGGGACGGGATGATTTCTGGCTACTAATCCAGAAATTAATTCTCCTAGACCACCTGCTATTAAATGCTCTTCAGCTACTACTGCGCATTTAGTTTTCTTTACTGATTCTAAGACTGTTTTTTCGTCTAAAGGTTTAATAGTATGTATATCTATAAGTTCACAAGAGATGCCTTTTTTTTCTAAAGTTTTACAAGCTTCTATAGCTTCCCATACAAGATGACCAGTAGCGAAAATGCTTACTTTATCACCTTCTATTAATTTCAAAGCTTTACCTATTTCGAATTTTTGATCAACAGGAGTAAAGTTTGCTACTTTAGGGCGACCAAATCTTAAATAAACAGGGCCATCATATTCAGCAATAGCTATAGTGGCTGCTTTAGTTTGATTATAATCACATGGATTAATTACAGTGAAGTTAGGTAACATTCTCATAAGACCTATATCTTCCATAGTTTGATGAGTAGCACCATCTTCTCCTAAACTAATACCAGCGTGTGAAGCACAAATTTTAACATTAGTTTTACCATAAGCTACTGATTGTCTTAATTGGTCATAGACACGAGCAGTAACGAAATTTGCAAAAGAACCTACGAAAGGGATTTTTCCACCTATTGCTAATCCAGAGGCGACACCTACCATATTAGCTTCTGCTATACCACATTGGTAAAATCTTTCCGGGTTTTCTTTAATAAAATCTTGCATTTTAAGAGATCCTGATAGGTCAGCACATAGTGCACATACCTTAGAGTTAGTTCTTCCTAATTCTGTTAGGCCTGCACCGAAGCCTGAACGTGTATCTTTATTTCCGTTATTTTCAAATTTCATATTTCTCTATATTAATAATCTCCTAATGTTTCTTTTAATTGTGATAAAGCATCTGCACATTGCTCTTTAGAAGGAGCTTTACCATGCCATTTGTTAGTCCCTACCATGAAATCAACACCTTGACCCATTTGAGTTTTGAATAAAATCATTTTGGGTTTATCATTATTGCTTTTAGTCGTAGCATTTTCGAAAGAATCTAGAATAGATTGAATGTTATGACCATCAGCTACTGTCACATCCCATCCGAATTTTTCCCATTTTCCAGGTAAATCACCTAAAGAACTAATTTCTGAAGTAGGTCCATCTATTTGTTGACCATTCCAGTCAGTCATAGCGATTAGATTATTTATTTTTTTCTGTGCAGCAAACATAGCAGCTTCCCATATTTGACCTTCTTCGCTTTCACCATCACCTATTAAGACATATACATTATGATTGTCTTTATTTAGTTTTTTAGAAAGAGCTGCGCCAGCAGCTACAGATAAACCTTGGCCTAAAGAACCAGCAGCTTGATGAATACCAGGAAGTCCAGCTTCTATAGAAGGATGTCCTTGTAATCTACTACCAATTTTTCTGAAGGTACTAAGCTCACTTATAGGAAAATAACCTTTCCTTGCAAGTATACTGTAATATAAAGGAGACATATGTCCGGCAGATAAAAAAAACATATCTTTTCCCTTTCCAGTTTTTGTCCAATTTATAGGATCACAGTCCATTTTATTAAAAAATAAAGTAGTCAGAATATCTGTACTACTCATTGATCCGCCTGGGTGTCCTGATGCTGCATCAGTAACCATTCTTACTATATCTCTTCTAACTTGAGAAGCAATTTCTTCTAATTTTTGTGTATTTGCCATAATTGTAATAGATGAGCCACTAAGATAATGGGATTTTAGTAATAATCCAATACTAATTTTTATCTTTGCAGCATGAATAATATCAGGAATTTTTGCATAATAGCACATATAGATCATGGGAAAAGTACTCTAGCTGATAGAATGCTTGAGGCTACTCATACTCTTAGTAATAAACAAATGGAGAATCAAGTTTTAGATTCTATGGATTTAGAAAGAGAAAAAGGAATTACTATTAAGAGCCATGCTATTCAGATGCATTATCAGAAAGATGATACTATATATACGCTTAATCTTTTAGATACTCCTGGACATGTAGATTTTTCATATGAAGTTTCGCGAGCTATAGCTTCTTGTGAAGGAGCTTTATTAGTAGTAGATGCTACACAAGGGATACAGGCTCAGACCATATCTAATTTATATTTAGCTATAGAACATGATTTGGAAATAATTCCTATCATCAATAAAATAGATATGCCTTCTGCTAATGTAGATATGGTAAAAGATCAGCTTGCAGATTTAATAGGATGTGATGAAGAAGACATGTTGTTATGTAGTGCTAAAACAGGTGAAGGTGTTCCAGCTATCTTAGATGTTATAGTGGAGAAGGTGCCAGCTCCTAAGGGTGACCCCAATGCTCCTCTTCAAGCTTTAATTTTTGATTCTGTTTTTAATTCTTTTAGAGGTGTCGTAGCTTATTTTAAAATTTTTAATGGTACTCTTAGAAAAAAAGATCGAGTGAAATTTGTTAATACAGATATGGAATATGAGGCAGATGAAGTAGGTTATTTGAGAATGGGTTTATGTCCAACGGATGAGGTTAGCTGTGGTAATGTAGGTTATATTATTTCTGGTATTAAATCAGCCGTTGAGGTAAAAGTAGGTGATACTATTACTGATGTAGATAATCCTTGCGACAAATCTATAGCTGGTTTTAAAGAAGTAAAGCCTATGCTTTTCGCAGGTATGTTCCCAGTAGAAACAGATAAATATGAAGAACTTCGTACTTCATTAGAAAAATTCCAATTAAATGATGCATCTTTTACTTATGAGCCAGAGTCTTCTTTAGCTTTGGGCTTTGGGTTTAGATGTGGCTTTTTAGGATTACTTCACTTAGAAATAGTACAAGAAAGACTTTACAGAGAATTTGATATGGACGTAATCACTACTGTCCCTAACGTTTCATATAAAGTTTATACTACACAGAAAGAAATGTTAGAAGTTCATAATCCTGCTGGATTACCTGCTCCTACTTTAATAGATTATATAGAAGAACCATTTATTAGAGCGCAAATAATTTCTAAATCTGATTTCTTCGGTCCTATTATGAAATTATGTTTAGATAAAAGAGGATTTTTAATAGGTCAGCATTTCTTAACATCAGATAGAGTAGAATTAACTTATGATATTCCTTTGGCTGAAATAGTGTTTGATTTCTATGATAAATTAAAATCTATTTCTAAGGGATATGCTTCTTTCGATTATCATATTATTGATTATCGTAAAGCAGAATTAGTTAAGTTAGATATACTTCTAAATGGAGAACCTGTGGATGCCCTCTCTTCCTTGATTCATAAAGATAGAGCTTATTCATTTGGTAGAAGAATGTGTGAAAAATTAAAAGAATTAATTCCTAGACAACAGTTCGAAATAGCTATACAAGCAGCTATAGGTGCTAAGATTATAGCTAGAGAAACAGTGAAAGCTGTTCGTAAAGATGTTATTGCGAAATGTTATGGAGGTGATATTTCTAGAAAGAGAAAGTTACTAGAAAAACAGAAGAAAGGTAAAAAACGAATGAGACAAATCGGTAATGTCGAAGTTCCACAGTCAGCATTTATGGCAGTATTGAAATTAGATTAATACGATATAAGTCTTGAATAAATTATTAATATGTAATTTATTTTAACAAATAAAAAAAGGAGACCATTAATTAATGATCTCCTTTTTTCCATTTATTCAATTAACTTATTTTTGGGGAATTTTATAAACCATTCCTTTTATAGAAAAAGCTATTGTAAAGTAGGTGAGTTTAATCCTCTATTTTTAATCTATAAAATTTATAATTTTCATTAACATCTATATCAGATGACTTTTTCAAAACAATAAGGATATAGAGATTCGATCCTGTCGTATTTTTAGTTTTAAAACCTATATGGCCAAAACTATTATTTTTTTTGATAGTAGTCGTTAAATCATTGTTTAATAATGTATAATTATCATCTTTTACAGCGGTAGTAGTATATTCTTCATACTCGTTAGAAGTTATACCTTCTGGTAAAGTTAAAACGATTTTAGCTTCATTTATTAGTAGATAGAATTTATCTACTATCTCGAAATTAATGACTATATCTTTATTTCGTTGAGGTCCTACCAAAGATACTTGTATACTATCAGTGGTTTCTGAATCCATATCACTAGTAAAATATCCATCTTCAAATTCTTGTTGATTTGCATATTCTACGTTATATGGAGAAAATTCTACGACATCTTTTCCAGTGTATGTCAAATCTTTTTCGCATGACAGAACTAAGCATGACATAATTCCAGCAAGCAGTATTAAATATATTTTATTCATAATTATTCAATTTTATAAGATTAGTATTGTGGGTTTTGTATTAAGTTGGTATTAACATCTGTGTCATGAATTGGAATATTTTTAACTATTCTATAATCATCCCAATCTAAATTATCATCTGGGTCATCTTTATAAATACCGTTTCCAAGTCTTTTTAAATCATAAAAACGATGACCTTCGAAACATAATTCTAATCGACGTTCTTTTAATATAATATTAATCAAATCTTGTCCTGTGACAGAATCTTCAATATTAGTTAAGTTCCTATGTGAGCGTAAAATATTAATTAGTATTCTGGCTTTAGTATAATTTTGTGATTTCGCATAAGCTTCAGCAGCATTTAAATATACTTCAGAAGTTCTAATTAAATTTATATTATCTACTCCAAATGCACCGCCATTTCCATTATATTTAGTAGAGAAATATACATCTTCAGTTCCTTTCTTAGCTGCTCTATATATTGTTTTTCTATCTGAATTATTCTGAAAAGTATTTAATAAATTATCTGTTGGAACTACATCTCCATATCCAGTTAGGGTATTTTCTTGTTCCATAAAAATAGATTGAAGAGAATCATATTTTAGACTTTCATCTGTAGCATAAGCTAGATTTAATATAGCTTCACTATCCTTTTTATAAATATCGGAATAACTTCCTGCTGTAGTTAATTCTAAGCCTGAATTTACTATAATATCATTAGCCATTTCAGCAGCATCGGCCCATTTTTCTTCATATAAATAAACACGTGATAATAATGCTTTAGAAGCTAATTCAGAAGCATAATAAGGTAAATTATCATTGTTTAAAAAGGAGATAGCATTCAATAAATCACTTTCTACTTGAGCATATACGTCTGTGACTATAGCCCTTTCAGGTAGAATTACACTAGTATTGAATGAAAAAGGGGCTAGAACTATAGGACATGCTAAATTAAAATTATTTACGAGATGGTTAGGCTCTCTAGCATATACACGAAGTAGATCAAAATAAGCTAAAGCTCTTAAAAAGTATGCTTGTCCTATAAGATCTTTTTGCTGTTCATCAGTGATATTAGAAAGATTTTGAACAGCATATAATACATTATTTGAAGTTGAAATTATTTCATAGTCATTGTCCCAAGTAGAGACGCCAGATTCTCTATAATTCATTTCTTCTTCATCGAATCTACCAGAATTTTTCTCACTCAACCGAGTATTATCAGCCATGATATCAGCATCTACGATAAAATCTCTACCATAATAGCCAGAACCTTGTAAGACGTCATATGAACTTAATAAATATGCATATAAGTCAGAATAGTTATTATAAACGACATCTTCAGTTATTTGAGTTTTAGGCTCATTGTCTAGTATACTATCACATGATGTAAAACATATCATTGATAGTCCTATTAAAATTATTATTTTATATATTATTTTCATTGTAGTAAATTTTTAAAATGATATTTTTAGGCCTGCGGTGATATTTTTTCCCTGTGGATAAACACCAGTATCATCTCCTGTAAGTTCAGGATCCCATCCTTGAAATTTAGTATATGTCCAAATATTAGTAGCTTGTGCATATATTTGAATACCATCTAATGACATTTTATTACATAACTTTTTAGAAAAATCATATGATAATGTTATATTTTTAAGACGGAGATAATCAGTAGATAAATAACTACGAGTAGAGGTTGAATATGGGCTCGTAACAGGATTGTGATGATAATAATGATTACTTTTAGAAGGCATAGGGACCTCAGTTATATCACCTGGCTCTTTCCAATAATCATCATATTGATTCTGATATTGATTTCTATCTATAGAATTTCCACTACGAGCTAATCTTTTGAAATCACTACTATAAGTTTGTCCTCCTTGTTGGAACTGGAAAAATATACTTAATGAAATGTTTTTGTATCTAAAATCATTTCCGAAACCTCCAAGTACCACAGGGTCTAGAGATCCTATCCATTTTCTATCTTCTACTTTAGGTTCATATGTGATATTACCATTTTTATCATAATACATAGGGCGACCATCTGCGGGGTTAACCCCAGCCCATTCATATGTACAATATGTATTAACAGGTTCACCTACTTTTAAAGAATATCCGATAGTTTCTACTCCATCGATTAACTCTTTAACCTTATTAGTATTATGAGAAATATTAAATGAAGAGTTCCATTCAAAATCAGTTGTTTTAATATTAATAGTATTCAGAGTGAATTCTATTCCTTTATTTTCTATTTTTCCTACATTCTCAGTCATTCCAGAATAACCTGTTGTATAAGGGAGTGGTCTTGTATATAAAAGATTATTTCTAATAGATCTATAGAAATCTATGCCACCTCTTATTCTACTTTCTAAAAAACTATAAGCTAGCCCTATATTAAAAGATTCATTCTTTTCCCAAGACAAATCAGAATTTCCTATTGATGAAGCGTGAATAGTGGGTTGTCCACCATATGCTCCTCCTGCAGAAAATAATTTTTGCCATCCATAATAAGATATTCCAGCAGTATTGCCCGTAACACCGAAACTTGATCTAATTTTTAAATCATCTATAAAAGTAAAATCTTTCATAAAATTTTCATCTGATATTCTCCATGCTACAGATACAGATGGGAATAATCCCCATTTATTATTTTCTCCAAATCTAGAAGATCCATCACGTCTAAGGGTAGCATTAACCATGTATTTTCCTTTATAATTATATTTTAATCTTGAGAATACACTTGCCATTTTCCACTCACTTGCACTACCTGATACTTCATCAGGAACAGCTGTAGAACTTAAATAAGTAAAGTGATAACTTGGAACGCCATTTGCAGAAGCATAGAGATCTTTATATTGAGTGTCTTGATAACTAAATCCTATCATAGCATCGAAATTATGATTATTTATTTTCTTAGAATATTTTAGTATTTGTTCTGTTTGAAGATTCTGACTTTGATTTGCTTCTGAAGAAACTCTACCATTATATGTTTTCCCTGTAGAAGTTCTAGGATCATAATATTTGTCATAATTACTAAGATAATAGTATATAGAATAATTAGATTCAAAAGTTAAATTATTAAGTATTTTATAATCAAAATTCAGTCTAGCTGTAACTCTATTTTTTTCTTCAGTCCCCTTGTTTAATTCAGCATCCATAATAATATTATGGTCATAATTTCCATAATATTTATCCATATTAAAAGATCCGTCTGAATTATATGGTGTATTAAATGGAACCATTAGCATAGCTGTACGATAGGGATTAGAATAAGAACTTCCAGAAGAAACATTACTTGTATTAGAACGTCCTAAAGAAAGTTGAGTATTTAATTGTAATCGTTTACTTATTTTTGCATTTAAATTAGATCGTAAAGTATAACGTTCATAAGAACTATTAATTACAGAACCTTTAGTATTGTTATATGAACCACTAACGAAATATTTAATATTATCATTCCCCCCAGATGCACTTAGCATATAATCTTGCATATATCCTTTTCTGAATATCGCATCTTGCCAATCATAAGTAGATACATTATCATAATTTAAAGATCCATCATCATTCTTAGTTAATCCGTATTGTTCATATTCCTGGATTACATTTTCATATTTTGATTCATAAGAACTAGAGCCTCTTCCATAAATATCCGCATAATTTTTCATGGCTACTAGGGATAATTCCATAAATTCTTTAGAATTTAATACATCTAATTTTCTAATTACTTGACTAAATCCTTGAGAAGTTTGAAACTGAAATTTAGGTTTACCTACCTGACCTTGTTTGGTAGTAACTATAACTACGCCATTGGCGGCTTGTGCCCCATATATAGATGCAGATGCAGCATCTTTAAGAATATCTATAGAGGCAATATCATTTGGGTTTATATCATTAAAGCTCATCTGTATACCATCTACTATACATAATGGGCTATTACTTCCATTAATAGAACCTACTCCTCTAATTCTAATAGTTACGTTACCTCCAGGAGCCCCACTATCACCAGTGACTTGTACCCCAGCTGCTTTACCTTGAATAGCTTTTTCTATATTCTGTAAAGGAGTTTTATCAAATTTTTTATTGTCGACAGACGATATCGCCCCAGTGATATCACGCCTATTTTCTACGCCATATCCTATGACGACGACTTCATCTAATCCTAGTATTTGATTAGATAACTGTACATTAATGATAGATTTATTGTCTATTGGTATTTCTTGTGTCTTAGTACCAATAAAAGAGAAAACAAGGATGTTTTTGTCCATAGGTACTTTGATGGAATATTTTCCATCTAAATCAGTATTAACACCTATAGATGTCCCTTTAATTATAACAGCCACACCTGGTAAAGAAATATTGTCACTTTTGGAAGTAACAGTACCTTTAATAGTTCTGTTTTGAGCTATTACTATTTGAATAGAAAATAGTAATAACAAGTTTATTATTAAAAATTTTTTCATAAGCAATATTATAAATAGTTTTAGATTATTGAATTATTGTTTTATTTCCTAATTCGTCGACTCGATATATTTGATTTCCCTTTATTAAAACGGCTTGAAAGAAATTATTAGATTGGCTATAGTATGAAGGTTGATGTACGTCTACTCTTATAAGTTTATTATTAAAATCAGAAGAGATAGTATCTACGATAGAGTGTCCAATGAATATTTTATCTGTATGATAAAATTTACAAACTTTATCAAATTCATTTGCTGATATCTTAGAATATTTATCTTTATGGCTAGTTACAAAACCTCTATACCATAGAATACCATAACTTCCAAATAAAGTACTTATATTCTTATCGGAAGATTTCCTAGTATGTTGAATTCTATAAAAGGGACGCATTTTAGAATTCATTTCAGAATACGATAATTTTAAATCACAAACTTTTAGACTAATACCAGCATGAACGAATGTAAAATTATTAATTCTTTCTATGCAGTTCTTAGTCTGCATCCATCTTCCTAATTCAGAATTTTCACTTAGCAAATCTTTACAAGAAATATTTAATTTCTTAGCCACCTCTTTATATTTTTCATCTGTGTATCTATTATCACCATTCATACACATAATATCATGGTTACCTAAGATATAATGTACTTGTCCTCCAGCTTCTTGGGCTTGCTTATCTAATTTATATATTAACCATAACTCTTGTGTGACTCTTATTCCACGATCTACCATATCACCTATAAAAACAAGATGATTTTTACCATAGATCCAATTTAGGTTATTGTCTATTACTTTATTCCCTATTAATAATTTTACCAATGCGAAATAATTTCCTTCTATATCGCATGTAACAAAAATATTATTTTTTGTAGTAGTAGATGTAGAGACAGGAGCATATTTATTTATAAGTTTGAATTTGAATTTTGAAGGGGTTCTAAAGGGAACTATTACATCGATAGAATCACCGACTTTTACTGTTTTTTTAATGAGTTTTTTATCGCGATAATAATAATTAATAATCTCTCCTTTTTGATGAAAAATATATGGACCATCAATAGAAGAGTTTGTTTTTATTATTTCATTTTTGTCTTTACTGTTAATATTATGACACGATATCATCGAGAAAGAAAGAAATATGATAAAAAAGCAAATCCTTAGTTTTTTCATATGTGCTAATAGTTTATATTTTTTATAAATTAACTATTAACAAAAGTGAATAATAAATTGAAAAATAAAAATAATAAAGATTATACTTTATATATACATTAAAGAAATGTGTATATACATCTGATATACAAGAAGCATAAATAATAATATGATTATTAAGAAAATATTTAATATTTAAAAAAATATGGAAATAATCATATTAGTATTTTTGTAAAAACTCAGTTAATGGGATGTTATTACCATTAATATTGAATTTTTTACGCATTCTTGCACGAGCGATATTAATACTATGGATAGATTGACCAGTAATATTAGAAATTTCTTTACTTGATAAATTCATCTTAATAAAAGCAGAAAGGCGTTTTTCATTAACAGAAAGTTTAGGAAATTCTTTTAAAAGATTATCATAGAAAGACTTATTTACATTTAAAAAATGACCTTCAAATTCTTTCCATTTATTATCACTATCATTTTCAAAATTCAATTTTGATATAAGAATCTGCAATTCTTTTTTATTATCTGGCTTAGAATTTTGTTTAATTAATTTTAATTTTTGGATTACTAGCTTATTAATTTCTTTATTTTTGACTTTATTCATACTATTAATAATAAGTTCCTTATTTTTTAATTCAAGTTCATTCTTGATTTTTGCTTCTTGTAATAATTGGTTATCATTTTCCAAGTCTCTATGACATAACTTAAGTTTCTGTTTTTTATTTAAAAAGAATAGAATTACGATAATTAATATTAATAATATCATAAAAAGCAAGCTAATAAGTATAAACCTTTCTTTATGAAAAGAAGCTATCTCTTTTTCTTTTTTATATCCAGCATTCCATTCTATATAAGCGAGATCTTTAATAATTGATTGATCTTTTAATTTATCATTTAATATTTGATAAGTGTTTAAAGCTTCATAAGCTTTTGAATAATTCCCCATTTTCTTATAAATCTTCTGTAAAGAGCTATAGATCTCCACTAAAATAGTATTTGCCCCACTATTATCTAAAATATTTAAAGCTTTATTATAATAGTTTTCAGATATTGATAATGAATCTATTTCATAATAAAAATTACCAATATGCATATATGTATTAGCTGTTCCTTTCAAATCATGATCTAATATATTTAACTTTAATCCTTTCATTAAAAAAGGTTTTGCTAATTCATATTTTTTTTCATTTAAATAATTGTTACCGATATTACTATAATATATTCCAGATTTATAATCTCGATTATGCAATTTATTAATATTAATACAATTGTGATAATTTGCCCTAGCTAATGCATACTTCCTTTTATTACCATACAAAACACCTATATTATTTAATGCTATCACTTCATTTTTAAAAAACCCATTTTGATAAGAAATATTATAATATTTTTTATACCATAATAAAGCCTTATCATTTTCGTCTAAATCCTTATATATACCCCCTAATAGATTATAAACTCTACCTATATATTTTTGATTATTAAATTCAGTATAATATTCAAGACTTTTTTGAGCATATTTCAATGCTTTGTTTGGGTAACCAATTCTACGATAAGTTTTAGCCAAATACAAACAATTATGGGCTAAAAGCGAAGAATGTGAAAGAGAATCCAGATAAACATATCCTTTATGACCATATTTCAAAGCTTTAATATATTCAACATTATAATAATAATATTCAGCCATCTCAGAACATATGACTCCAGCTTCTTTATTAATAGATAAATTAATATTATCAATATGATTCTTAGCGTACTTAATAGCTTTAAGGGTATCTATAGCCATATATTCATGGAACGTATTCAAAGAATTATTACTCTGTTTTATAGGTAAATGCTTGTCATTTGAACACGATACGAAACTTATTATTGATCCTAGAACCAATAATAAAATAATGTTGCGCTTAGATAAACAGTTCAAAATCATAAATATAAGATAGTTTTAAATAAAACTAAACAAATATAATAAAAATAATAACTAAAAAAGAGCCCATTAAATAAGGGCTCTTTTTATAAATATATAAACTATCTAATATTATTTCATATTAACAGTTAATTTTTTGCCTTTATACTCTGTATTATTAAGAGTTTTTATAACAAATGGAGCAGATTTTTTGCTGATTTCTAAAAAACTATAGTCTCTTCTAATATCTATTCTACCTATACCTTTTTTACCCATACCACAGTTACTAAGTAAACGAATAAGATTTCTAGGAGTCATTCTTTTATTACTTCCTATATTTATTTCTACCCAGCTAAATCCATTTCCAGGCCTTCTTGATGGGTTAGAACTATTATCTCTTTCTCTTTTCTTTTCTGGTTCTAAGACATTAATATCAGGGGCATATTTATAATATTCAGCGAAACGATTAAATTCCATTGAAAGAATCTTACGAATGATATCTTCTTTAGATAAATAAGCCCACTTATCTTTGACTATTTTCATATATTCTTCGACTTCATGGCTAGGCTGGATATTTTCTATTTGTGAAACAGTATTAAAAAGTTTCTTTGAACAAATTTCAGTTCCGGTAGGGATTTTAGCTTTAGCAAACTTTTTACCTAGAATTTTTTCTATACGATGTATTTTTGATTGTTCTTTAGAATTAATAATGGCGATAGAAATACCTGATTTATCTGCTCTACCTGTTCTCCCTGAACGATGAGTATATTGTTCAGGTTCATCTGGAAGATTGTAATTTATTACATGAGTTAAATCATTAACATCTATTCCTCTAGCGGCTACATCTGTAGCTACAAGTAAAGTCAAAGATTTATTTTTAAAACGATCCATTACTAAATCACGCTGACCTTGAGACAATTCTCCATGAAGAGCATCTGCGTTATAACCATCTTTAATTAGCATATTGGCTATTTCTTGAGTGTCTCTTCTAGTTCTACAGAATACAATGGCGTAAATATCAGGATTATAATCTGCTATTCTTTTTAATGCACGATATCTATCTCTCTGATTTACCATGTAATAATAATGTTTTACATTATCAGAACCTTCATTTCTATGACCTATGGTGTACATCTTGAAGTCTTTCATATATCTTTTGGCGATACTTTCGACTTCGATAGGTAATGTAGCAGAGAAAAGGCATGTTCTTTTAGTTTCTGGGCATTTAGATAAGATGAAATCCAATTCTTCCTTAAATCCCATGTTAAGCATTTCGTCGGCTTCATCTAGTATTACTTTATTAACGCCGGCTAATTTTACTACTTTTCTTTCTAATAAATCAACCATACGTCCAGGAGTAGCTACGATTACATTTACACCCTTTTTTATAGATCTAATTTGAGTGTCAATACTACTACCTCCATATACTGGAATTAGTGCAAAGCCTTTAGAGTATTTGGCATAATTATTAAGGTCACCAGCTATTTGTCTACAAAGTTCGCGAGTGGGACATAAAATTAATGCTTGAGGATAAGATTCTTTTAAATCTAATGATTGGATAAGAGGAAGTCCGAAAGCAGCAGTCTTACCAGTTCCAGTTTGTGCTAAACAAACTATGTCATTAGTAGTTTCTAATTGTTTAGGAATTATTACTTCTTGTACGGGGGTGGGGTTAGAAAACCCTAATTCACTAACAGCTTTAAGAATGTCATCATTAAGCTCTAGTTCTTTGAATGTTTTTGTCATTATTTATTATATATAAGACAAAGATACGCATTTTATTAAAAACAATACCTAATTCCAATTTGAAGATCCATACCAGTCACATCTCTGTAAGTATCAGTCCCTTCCATTTTATATATAGAATAAATATATGTTTCATTTAATATAGTGTTATAGGATAGCTGAGCAAAGATTTGGAATGGAAATTTAATATTTAAGTTTGTTTTCATTCCGATCTTTCCTAAGATGGCTCTATTTTCTTTTTTTTCTGAATTACTAAGATTACCAGTATTGTTACCTAAAATGGTATCATATGAAATACCTATTAATGGGTATAATTGAAAATTATTTGTTCTAAGGCCATATCCTAACTGAATTCCTGCATTAGCTCCCGTCATAGACAGATTTCCATTTATGATAGCAAAGAATTGGGTGTGTGTACCTGCATATTTATTATATTCTAATCCTAAATGTAATCCTTCTTTAGTAGCAAATCCAAATTCTGCAGTTAGATGCATTAATTTTTTTTCTACAAGAGATAATCCTGGTTCTATATTACTACCTGAGAATTGATAAAATTCTGAGGAATTTTGAGATCCAGTAGTGATTTCTGAATTATTAGTGATTTTATCGGTAGCCATAACTACACCAATGTTACGTTTAAATTCTTTTCCTTCACTATTAATTTGATATTCATATGCGAAGAAAGTATTATCAGTTTTTAATCCTTCTTTTGTTCCAATTTTAGCTCTAATAGGTGAGATATCACAAATAGGAACTCTTAATTTAAGTGCAGAAATTTTATTTTCAATAGAAGATTTATTATCATTTATCATTATTTTCATTAATTTATCAAAAGCTTTTTCTTTCTTTACTTTATCAGAATTTAATAAATTAACTAATTTTGATTCTTTTTCTATTTCAGTATTGACTGCAGTAGTACCATTATCTATTAGGGTTACAAATTGAAGAGAAAAATCAATCTTATCAAATGCTATTTTTTTAGATTCTCTTTCTTCTATAGGAGTATTTTTATCTATCCAACAATCCCAAATTTTATTTAAAAGAGTGTCATTCCATTGGATTTTATATAAATAAATTACATTATTGGCTTTATAATAGTAAGAACCATTTTCTGAATTATAATCTTTCACAAATTCATATCGGATATTAGTATGATCTAATACAGCCACATAGGATTTATCTACTAATTTTTCTCCTGCATCTTTAAGAGCAGCTATACCTCTTTTAATTAATATTGCGTTTTTATAATCTTGGTCATTAGCATTATAAAGGCCTCGTTGATGAATTCTGTTTAAATCCATGGTTCCATCTTCTTGTCTATTAAAAATGTAAGAAATTATTTGTTTGGCTACTTGTTCGTCTTTTAAAAATTGATCTATATTATTTGTTATGTATCTAGAGTAATAACTGTTAGAAGTTTTAAAATATCCTTTTTCATATCTCTTGTATATTTTAGTTTTTATGTTGTTAGAATTATAACGAGAGTCTAATTGGAAATTATTATGATAATAATTATTTACTTTTGGGTAGTATTCTCCAGTATAGGATACATGAATAATAGACATTCCATTTCTTTGATAATATTCTTCACTCTGAGCTGTTACTATTTGAGTACTAGAACACATAAAAGAAATCAAGATAAAAATAAGTAAAATAATTTTTTTCATATTAGTCATTAATATTAAGCCATCCCATATTTGTATATTCATAGGATGATGTAAAATCATGGTATTTAGGTTGTTTTATAATAATAATTAAATTTTTATTAGCGGCAATATTTATTTTTTGATTTATTTCTGTTAATATAGTTTTTTTTTCTAATACTAAAGGAGAAATAGTTAAAATATTATCCTCTAATTTATAAAATTTTGTGCTGATTTTTGAATTTAATTCTGAAAGACTTAAGGTATTAGGAAAAACATCCTTTTTTAATGTTATTTCTAAACAGCCTTGATTTATTTTATCGCCATAATTGTTATAGTGATTAATATGAACCTTTGGGTACATAGTAAATTTAGGACCTTTATTTATTTTATCCATAAAGAAAATCTTGTAATCATTTCTGTCTGCTGAGATATAATATTTATTGCCTTGGATGTTTTTTACTTTATCAAAAGTTATAAATAAAGTGTCTTTTGGTATAGAGTATTCTTCCATACTAGAAACAGTATCTGTATTTGAATATTTAGTAAAAGATGAGAATCCAGCTATAGTGAATATTATTAATGAAGCTATCCAAATAATAAGCATTACGATACCAGGTCTCCATCTAGGTACTTTAATATTGAAAATGATTATAATACCGAAGTATAATACCATTAAAAGAGGCATTAAGATAATGATTAATAAAGATATTTGTAAGGTCCCGCCACCTATGAATAATCCTAAAGCAGAACTAAAATATGTCATTAGACTAGCTATAGAGAATCCCCAAAGAGCAAAATTAAATAAACAAAAAATCAATGCTAATATTCCAGATAAGCCAATAATAATAAATAATATACCGAATAATTTGCCAATTATTTTTAATAATCTTTCAAATCCAGTAGGTCTATTACTTCTGTAACGATTAGCTTCTTCTTCTACATTTTTTTCAATATCTGAAAAAGAAATATGACCACCTTTCATTTCACGTTTTTCTCTAGCAGTCTTGGCTGAAGGAACAGCTATCCATACTATTAAATATAATAGAGGAACTAGGAAAAAGGAATCATTCCATAAACAAGGTAATAGAATAGCTACTAATATTAGTAATATTCTAAATAGGGTAGCATCTCGATTAAATAGATAACCCAACCCTGAACATATACCTCCTAATTTTTGATTTTGTGTGTCTCTGTAAAATCTTCTATAAAATTTAGTATAATTACTAGAAGAAGTAGATCCTTTAGTGTTTTCTTCCTCTCCACTTTCTTTATCTATATCTTCCGGGTTGCCTAATATTTTTATTACTTCTTTAGCATCTTCGTTTTTAATGAATTTACTATCAGAGCTATGCTCTAGTAATAATTCTGCCATTCTTTCTTCAATGCCTGAGATTATTTCATCACCATTTTTATTATTGGTATAATGTTCTTTAAGTGATTCAAGATAATTATTTATCAAATCAAAGGATAGCTCATCTAACATAAATGCTATTTTACCTATATTAACTTGTATTGTTTTTTTCATTATATTTTGTATTTCTTAGTATTATTTAGTCTTCAAGATTTCTATAGTATTTATTAATTCATGCCATGTGACATTCATATCAGATAACTGTTCTTGACCTGAATTAGTAATAGAATAATATTTTCTGGGTGGTCCTTGATTAGATTCTTCCCATCTATATGATAAATATCCTTGATTCTTTAATCTTATAAGTAAAGGATATAAGGTGCCTTCTACTACTATCATCTTGGCATTTTTCATAGTAGCTATAATAGAAGATGCATAAGCATCTTCCTTTTTTAGTAAAGTGAGAATGCAATATTCTAATACACCTTTTCGCATTTGAGATCTTATTTTTTCTATATTTTTATTATCTGTCATAATATTTACTTTCTATAATTTGAAAATCGTTTAATATTCTCAGCTGTTACGGGGATTCCTCTCATTTCACATTTTTCTACAGCCGTATAAGCTACAGGAGCTATGAACCATATAATTAGATATATCCAGAATCCTGCCGAGCCTAGAAAGAATAATAATATGGTTATGATTCTTATTATTATTACATCAGCATCTAAATAATAAGCCAACCCACTACAGACACCCCCGAATACTCTATTTTCTTGATCTCTATAAAGTTTTCTAATAGTTTTGTTCTCATAATGAACATAATATTCGTTATTGGGATCACTACCGTCGGGCAAGCCTAGTATAGAGATCACTTTATTTACTAAAGCGATATCTACTACTTCTTTAGAATATGAAAGATTCTCAGAAAATAATTCTGCTACTCTATTTTCTATATCTTCCATGACCTCTTTAGCATGAGAATCACGACCTAGTTTACCACGAAACATATCTAAATATGTATTTAATTTGTCATACGCGTCTTCATCTATTATGAAAGATCGTCCACCAAGGCCAATACTTATTACTTTTTTCATCGTATGTTTATTTTATTAATTTATTTTATTAAATATTTGGTATTGCAAATATATAAAAAATATTTAGTACTATGCAAAACAAAGTACTAAAAAAATAAAAAAACAGTCCAAAAGCATTTAATGAACTGTTTTTAATACAAAAATAAATTTGTTATATGTCTAAGATTTTTAAATCTTATTTTAAGCTATTTAATAGGAGTGTTTTCTGCAGGAATAGTTTCTTCTTGTGGAAGAATAGGGAAATTAGGTAACCCTTGCTGAGTAGAAGATTGTTCTATCTGATTAGTTAGCTCAGAAGCTGGATTAGTACTGTTGTTCGTAGAAATAAAAGCAGTAGCTAGAATACTTAACACACACATAATGATAGCAAGAGTCCAAGTTGCTTTTTCTAAGAAGTCAGCAGTCTGACGTACGCCAAATGTTTGATTACCTGCTGCAAAATTTGCTGCCAATCCACCACCTTTAGAGTTCTGTACTAGAACTACAATAGTCATTAGGATACTGGCAATTACAATTAATATAGATATAGTTATATACATAAGTTTAAATATGTTTCATTAATTCGTCAATAAGGGATGCAAAGTAAACATTTTTTTTCGGATATTGCAAAATTAGTTTTTCATAAATAGCAATTGACTTGGCATATAACTCTTGCTCGGCATAAATTCGAGCAAGTGTCTCAGTATAATATGATTGATCCTTGAAATTAGAAGCATCATAAATAACAGGGGCAGAATTAGTATCTTGGAATTTTCTTTTATTTATAACTTCTTTTACAGAATTTCCTGTTTTCTTTAATTCATCGAAATCAGCATTTGAAAAATAATCACCTCCTACTATATATATTTTTTTGTCATCTTTTGCTGTATCAATAGTAATATTCTTTCTTCTAGGAGCTGAATTAGTATTTGTTTCAAAAGGATGATTCTTTAAGAAAGTAGGTTCGTTATCTATACTAATAGAATTAGTATTTATAGTAATAGGATCATTATCTATAGTAATAGGATCATTATCTATAGTAATAGGATCATTATCTATAGAAAAAGATTTATTTTCTTCTTCGGTAACAGATTTTTCTTCATCTAAGTCTATAGATAGAGGTTTATTACCAGAAGAAAGTCCCATAAAAGAAATTTCTACAGGTTTTTCTTTTTCCTCAGTTTCCAAACATTTATTTGTAATAACTGCACTAGCAAAAACGTATACAACTGCTTTTTTTATAGCATCTTTTCTATAATCTTCCCCCATGCAGCACATTCTTTTAAACATTTCTTGTCTAGCAATAGAAAACCAAGGATATGTTTTTAATACATCCTCAAGTTCAGTAATGGATAATTCTTTTAAATCTTTCATAAATCTACCAATTAGCTACAGTGGCATTAAATATTTCTTCTACTATTCTATCAGTTATTTCTTCACAAAGTGAAGATTCAATAGCATCCAAAGCTACACTAGAATCGTAATTTGAAAAGCCTGAGAAAGACTGTTCCATATCTTCTTCAGGATGAAGTCTATTAGTGTATTTTATTTTCACGGTAATAGTAAGGCGGTTCTGAGATGCTATTTCATCAGCAGTAATAGCAGTAGGTGCTATATTATAGGAAGTGATTATTCCGCTTATTCTTAAATCTCCATTATCAGTACTCATTTCTAAATTTGTGAGATTAGTATATTTATCTATTAAAGATTCAGTTAATAAATTTGCTAATTGAGGATTTATTTTCATGGCATTGTTCTCAAAAGGTTCTACTGTGAAACTTTTCACATCTGGCTGAATAGAAGTACCAGAAAAAGAATATATTCCACATGAAGAAATCCCAAGAATGGATAATACTGAAAATATAATGATTACTATTTTTTTCATCCTTTAATCATTTAAATTTAGTTCTTTAATTTTTCTATATAGTGTTCTTTCTGATATCCCTAATTCTTGAGCTGCAGGTTTTCTTTTTCCATGGTGTTTCATTAGGGCTTTTTTAATAAGTTCTATATTTGTTTCGTCTAATGAAAGTGATTTCTCTTTTTCTATACTTTCTATAAAGTTATCAGAAATATTCTCTTCAAAAGTGGAATAATCTTCTGTTTCTTCATGAGGAAATAAATTATGTGAAGGAAGATTAGTATAGGGTGGTTCTATTTTTTTACTAGAATCTTTTATTTCTGAAGATGAATCTTGAGATTTAAGAGAAGATACTGTTTTTTTTAACTGATCTACTTCTTGTCTAAGCTGAACTAATATTTTAAAAATAATATCACGATCAGAAAGTTCTCCGTGAGTATTGTGGGTATCTCCAGCAAAAACAGGAAGTCTATTATCTGTTTCTTTAGGAAGATATTTGGCTAAAGCATCTAAAGATATATTTCTAACTTTTTCAAGAACAGACATTTGTTCTGCTACATTTTTTAGTTGTCTAATATTTCCAGGCCATCTATAATTCTCTAATAATTTACGAGCATTATCATCTAATCTAATAGTCGGCATGTTATATTTATCAGCAAAATCTAAAGCAAATTTTCTAAAAAGAAGATAGATGTCGTCTTTTCTATCATGAAGATTAGGTATAGAAATAGGTACAGCATTTAATCTGTAATATAAATCTTCACGGAATTTACCTTTACTGATAGCATATCTAAAATTAATATTAGATGCTGCTATTACTCTAACATCTGTTTTCTGAACTTTAGAAGAACCTACTCTTATGAATTCTCCATTCTCAAGGACACGAAGAAGTCTAGCTTGAGTAGATAATGGTAATTCTCCTACTTCATCTAAGAAAATAGTACCTTTATCAGCTACTTCGAAATAACCTTTTCTGGCTTCGTTAGCACCAGTAAATGACCCTTTTTCATGACCAAACAATTCCGATTCTATAGTTCCTTCTGGTATGGCACCACAGTTAATAGCTACATAATTATTATGTTTTCGTGGGCTCATATGATGGATTATCTTAGGAATAGCTTCTTTTCCTACTCCACTTTCACCTGTTATGAGCACGGATAATTCTGTTCCAGCTATTTCAGCAGCAGTTTCTAATGCGCTATTTAATCCAGGGTCATTACCTATTACTCCGAATCGTGCTTTTATTTCATTGATATCCATAATTAATACAAAGTTAAGAATTTTATAATATTCTTTTTGTTTTTTTGTATTTTTGTGACAAATTGACATAAAAATGAAGATACTAGCTATTATTCCATCAAGATATGCATCGACTAGGTTCCCTGCTAAACCTTTAATAAATATTAAAGGTAAAACTATGATTCAAAGAGTGTACTTACAAGCAAAGAAAGCGACTAACTATTGCTGTGTCGCTACTGATAATATAGAAATATATAATAATGTAAAAAAAATCGGTGGTGAAGCTATTATGACTTCGACAGAACATAATAGTGGCACTGATAGATGTATGGAAGCTTATACTAAGTATTGTAAATTACATTCTAATGTAATTTTTGATGTAGTTATCAATGTTCAAGGTGATGAACCATTAATTAATCCTGAACAATTAAACATATTGGCGTCAGCCTTTAAAGATGGGAAGGTTCAAATAGCTAGTATGACTAAATTAATAGATACTAATGAAGAATTATTCGATAATAGTATTCCAAAGGTATTAGTGGATAATGATTCTAACGCATTGATATTCAGTCGAGAATGTCTTCCTTATATTAGAAATGTAGAGAAGAATGAATGGCTTGGTAAATTCCCTTATAGAAAACATATAGGTATATATGCATATAGACCTGAGATGCTAAAGAAAATATGTGAATTGAAAAGCTCGTCTTTAGAAAAAGTTGAAAATTTAGAACAGTTGAGATGGTTAGAAAATGGATTGAAAATTAAAATGATAGATACTAAATTTGAAACTATATCGATAGATAGCCCTCAAGATTTGAAAACCTTAATAAATTATATGGAAAAAAAGAATATCCAATAAAGGGAAAATCCTTAATATTTATATATATTTGTATAATATAGTGAAATTTATTTCGATTAGAGATATAAAACTTATAGAAAATAATAAACTTTTTAATACACAAAAAATGAAAAAAATTTTTCAAAAACTATTATTTATTGCAATGATAGGATTGATAGTCCCTTCTTGCGGTAATCCTGCTAAAATGGCTAATGAAGCTGATCAAGTACAAGCTAAAGCCGAACCTCAAATCTTAGAAGTCGTAGCTAATAAGATTAATGTTAAGATTTCTGCTACTTTTCCTGAAAAATTCTTTCATCCAAAAGGAGTAGTTGAAGTTCTTCCTGTATTAGTGTATAATGGTGGTGAAGTAGCTGCTGATGCTATTATGCTTCAGGGTGAAAACGTAACTAAAAATTATATTACTATTCCTGAAACTGGTGGTTTATTTTCAAGAGATCTTACATTTGATTATGTAAAAGGAATGGAGAAATCTCATCTAGAATTAAGAATGACAGTTCTTTATAAAGATAAAAAAATTCCTTTTGCAGTACCATTCAAAGTGGCTGAAGGCGCTAATATTACTTACAAAATAGTTAAGAATCATGGAGCTTTAGCATATGCACCAGATGCTTATCAGGCTAAAATCGCAGAACAAAATGAAACTCAGATTTTATATTTAATCAATAGTGCTACAGTTCGTCCTTCTCAGTTAAGAACTGAAGATGTTAAAGCTTTCGAAGAATTCTTAGCCACTGTTAAAGCTGATCAACGTAGAGTAGTTAAAAATACTGAAATCGTAGCTTATGCTTCTCCAGATGGAAAATGTGATTTCAACGAAAAATTATCTACAAGACGTGCTGGTTCTGCTAGTAAAGCTTTTGATAAAAAGATTAATAGAAAAGCTAAAATAGAAACTAAAGTAATGGAAAAATCTATCTCAGAAGATTGGGACGGATTTAAAGAATTAGTAGCTAACTCAAATATCGAAGATAAAGATCTTATCTTAAGAGTTCTTGATATGTATAGTGATCCAGTAGTTCGTGAAAGAGAAATTAAAAATATGTCTTCAGTTTATACTACATTAACTAAAGATATTCTTCCTCAATTACGTCGTGCAAGATTTATTGCTAACATTGAATATACTAATTTTTCAGATGAGGAATTAGTGGCTTCAGTTAATGATAATATTGAGATTTTAGATGAAGAAGCATTATTACATGCTGCTACATTAATAAAAGATCTTAATAAGAAAATGGAAGTTTATAAGAAAGGAATTGAAAAATTCAATTCTGATCGTGCTAAAGTTAACTGTGCTGTAGCTAGTTTAATTAATACTAAAGAAGAATCTTTAGTATCTGCTAATGCTGAAAAAGTATTATCTACAGTATCTAATAAAGATGCTTATTATTATAATACTTTAGGTGTTATAGAACTAAGAAAAGGGAACAACAGCCAAGCTGCTAAATTATTTGCAAAATCCGAACTTGCTCAATCTAAAGAAAATATAGCTGTTATAGATATTTTAAATGGTAAATATGAAGAAGCTAATTCTCTATTAGCAAACGTTAAGAATTTTAATGCTGCATTATCATTCATTTTAGTTAATAAATTAGATGAGGCTTGTAATATTATTAAGAATAAAAATTGCCCTTGTTCTTCTTATCTTAGAGCTATTATAGCTGCTAGAAAAGGTAAAGTAGAAGAATCTAAAGCTGCTTTAAAAATAGCTAAGACTGATGCTAAATGGGCAGAATATAATAAAACTGATATTGAATTTGCTAAAGTAAAATAAGTGAAAATCAGTTTTTGACTGATGTCAATACTTATAATAACATAAAAAAGGTGATCTTTAAATAGATCACCTTTTTTGCATATAGATTATAAATAAGGAAACTATAATAAATTAATATTATAGTTTCCTTTAGTACCCGAAGCCGGTCTCGAACCGGCACAGCCTTAACAGCTACTGGTGTTTGAGACCAGCGCGTCTACCAATTCCGCCATTCGGGCTTGAGGGCACAAAGGTATAAAAAAACTTTTAATTTATTATTTATTATATTTGTATCTTAATTGAATTGCATGATTTGTATTAGCATAGGTAAAAATGGTTATGACAAAACCCTGAAGGACTTGAGAAGATGTGAAAAACTACTCAAGACCCATCCTGATATAGTGGCAGAAATACGATTAGATTTATGTAATCTTACATTGAGTGAAACTGATAAATTATTTTATTCTGCTAAAATTCCTCTTATAGCTACGGCTGGTAGATCTAATATGAAGCAATTAGATGTAGCTGTAAATGCAGGAGCTGAATATGTTTGTATAAATCTTTTAAATTCTCAAAGATATATTCAAGATCTTAAAGCTAGGTTCACAAGAAGTAATGTGAAACTTATTTTATTATATATGAATTATACATCTACGCCTATTTTGGCTGAATTAAAGCAGTTATATTTAGAGGCAGTAGATAAGGGCGCAGACATCGTTAAAATAGTAAGTTATGCTAATAATATTCAAGATGTAGAACGTCTATTATATTTATATAAGTATAAAAGATTTGATACTATTCCTGAAGTACCATTAATATCCTATGCTCTAGGAGAATTAGGTAAATATTCAAGATTTACATCATATGCTTTAGAATCGTCTTTTACATTTTGTGCTTTAAATAATAGATCTCTTACTTCTCCTGGCCAATACCAGTATAAAGAGTTTGTGGATTTATCTAAAAAATTATTTCTAATAAATTCTTCTGTTAAAATACCTACTTCTAGAAGTATGGCTTTAAGAGCTATAATAGTAGCAGCTATATCTAAAGGTACTAGTGTTATTTCCAATGTTTCTAGATGTAAAGACGTAGATAGCGCTATAGAGATAGCCAAGCAAATAGGGGCTAATGTTAAATTTGACGGTGATAGTATAGTTATTCGAGGTAGAATTTTTCCTAATAATTATCCTAGTAATAAAAAGAAAGAAGATGCAATATCTTCAATTTTTCCTGCCAAGATTATACCAGATGAATTAACTATGCATGTGGGAGAATCTGGATTGTTAGCAAGAATAATTTTACCATTATTATCAATGGGTAAGGATAAATTTAATGTAACAGGTGGAGGTGTATTGCTAGATAAAGATTTATCTGGGGCTAAAGAGATTTTAGAAGAGTTAGATGGTAATTGTATATTATCGGCAGATAATACTCTTCCTGCTGTGGTTTATGGACCTTTAAGCCCAGGTAATTTTTCTATTTCAGGTAATAGCACTTCTCAGTTAATAACTGGATTATTAATAGCCTTACCTTTAGCAAAAAAAAATATAGTAATAGAAGTAAAAGATATAACAAGTATAGATTATATATTTTTAACATTGAGATTGTTAAAAATGTTTGGAATTAAAATTTATTATAAGAGAAGAAACAAAGATATTTTATTTACTATACCTTCTAAACAAAGATATTTAGCTGCTAATATAGATATAGAAGGAGACTGGAGTTTAGCTGCTAATTTTATAGTTTGTGCTGCCATATTCGGTAAATTAAAACTTCATTGTTTAAAATCGTCTATTAAATTAAATGACTATGCTTTATTAGATATTGTAAAAGTAAGTGGTGCTTATGTAGAAGATAAAGGTTCCTATTTACTAATATCTATGGGACATCTTTCACATTTCAGTATCGATGTAAATGCTTATTCAAATTTGATTCCTATTTTAGTCGTATTAGCCATGTTTTCAGAAGGTGAAAGTGTATTAGGAGGAATCGTTAAATCCAGAATATATGTATATAAGACAGTTGGATATATTATCGAAGAATTTACTAAGATGGGATGTGATCTCCGTTTACAAAATGATAATTTATATATTTCTGGTATGAGTTATTCTCATAGAATAGTAGAGGATAGATTATTAAAAGGTGGTAACTATTATTCTCATGGAGATCATAGAATGGCGATGGCTTTAGGAATTGCTTCTCTAGGTAGTTTAGAAAAATTCAATATTAATGGAATAGAAGCGATAGATAAATCTTTCCCTACATTTAATGATTTATTAGATAAAATTAAGACAGGTAAATAATATTGGTATAGCTTGGTAACAATAATTTATTAAAATTTATAAATAAAAAAAAGATTGTCATAAGGCAATCTTTTTTTTATATTATATGAAGCCTATATTATCTACGGCCTCTGGTATCTTTACGATTACGACGACCACGAGTATTATGTCTGCGATCACCACCTTTTGCATTAGCTGCATTCGCAGCTATACCGGCGTTAGGTGAAAGATCACGTTTTCCGTATATTTCCCCGTTGCAAATCCATACTTTTACACCAAGTTTACCTACTTTGGTATTTGCTTCGGCTAAAGCGTAGTCAATATCTGCACGGAAAGTATGAAGAGGTGTACGACCTTCTTTATAAAGTTCGCATCTTGCCATCTCAGAGCCACCTAAACGGCCACTAAGCTGAACCTTAATACCTTCTGCACCCATACGCATAGTAGTAGAAATAGCCATTTTCACAGCTCTTCTGTAAGAAACACGTCCTTCGATCTGACGAGCTATATTATTAGCTACTATAGTAGCATCTACTTCAGGACGCTTAACTTCAAAAATGTTAATTTGAACTTCTTTGTTAGAAATTTTCTTTAACTCTTCTCTAATCTTATCAACTTCTTGACCACCTTTACCGATAATCATACCGGGACGAGCAGTGTGGATAGTTACTGTGATTAATTTAAGTGTTCTTTCTATTACTATTTTAGAAACATTTGCTTTAAATAGACGTGCTTTTAGATAGTTACGGATTTTATAATCTTCGCTTATCTTAGCAGCATAATCTTTTCCACCGTACCAGTTAGAGTCCCAGCCACGGATAATACCTAATCTGTTAGATATTGGGCTAATTTTTTGTCCCATATTATTCCTCTTCTTTTACGGTTTGTTTTTTAATTCCTAATATTATAGTCACGTGATTCGAACGTTTACGAATACGTGCTGCACGACCTTGTGGGGCTGTGTGAATACGCTTTAGAGTACGGCCTTGTCCCACCATTACTGATTGGATATATACATTGCCATTCTCTAATTCTTGTTGTTTACCTTCGTTCTTTGTATCCCAATTAGCGATAGCAGAACGAATTAGTGTTGAAACGCGAAGAGCAGCTTCTTTTTTTGTATATTTTAATACATCTAAAGCATGATTAACTTCCATACCACGAACTAAGTCACAGACTAACCGCATCTTTCTAGGAGATGTGGGTACGTCGTTAGCTTTAGCTATAGCAGTCTGCTTTTTATTTTCTTTAAGCCTTTCGGCCATTTTTCTTTTGCGAGATCCCATTATTGTAATTCTTTACATTAATTGATTAACGATTACCCGAATGACCTTTGAAGGTACGAGTTGGCGCAAATTCGCCAAGTTTGTGACCAACCATATTTTCAGTTACATATACCGGAATAAATTTATTTCCGTTATGAACAGCTATAGTATTTCCCACAAAGTCTGGTGAAATCAAACTGGAACGTGACCAGGTTTTGATAACTTCTTTTTTTCTTGGGCCTTCATTCATTTCAAGGACTTTCTTCTCTAGAGAAGCTTGAATGTAAGGGCCCTTTCTAAGTGATCTACTCATATTCTAAAATTTTATTCCGTTATTTTTTTCTTCTTTCTATTATAAACTTATTAGAACGGCTCTTAGGATTACGAGTTTTGTAACCTCTAGCTGGAAGTCCTTTACGTGAACGAGGAAGTCCTCCAGAAGCACGTCCTTCACCACCACCCATAGGATGATCAACGGGGTTCATAACTACACCACGAACTCTAGGTCTTCTACCTAGCCAGCGTCTACGACCAGCTTTACCGTGGGATTCTAGAATATGATCTGGGTTAGATACAGTACCGACTGTCGCACGACAATTGATAGATACCATTCTTGTTTCACCTGAAGGTAAACGAAGAATAGCATGCTTGCCTTCGCGAGCTGTTAATTGTGCATAAGCACCAGCGGAACGAGCCATTGCAGCACCTTGTCCAGGACGAAGTTCAATATTATGAATTAATGTACCCAGTGGAAGTTCGGATAAAAATAGAGTATTACCTATTTCTGGTGCTACTCCATGTCCTGACGCGATAGTTTGACCTATCTGGATTCCATTAGGGGCAATTATATAACGTTTCTCACCATCTTTATATGCCACTAAAGCGATTCTAGCACTTCTATTAGGGTCATACTCAATAGTTTTTACTGTAGCTGTGTATTGGTCTTTATCACGTAGGAAATCGATAATACGATATGCCCTCTTATGACCACCACCAATATTGCGCACTGTCATTTTACCCTGATTGTTACGTCCACCACTTCTAGTCTGTGTCTCTGTTAGAGATTTTTCAGGCTTTGTACAAGTGATATCGTCATATGCGCTAATTACTTTATGTCTTTGACCAGGGGTAACTGGTTTAAATTTACGTACTGCCATAAGATTAAATATTATTATAGAAGTCTATTGTATCATCACCAGCTAAAGTCACATAAGCTTTCTTATAGTGATTAGCTCGTCCGGATAATAAACCTGCTTTAGTGAAGCGGCTCTTACGTTTTCCGTGATAATTTATAGTGTTAACATCTTTAACTGTAACACTATACATTTGTTCAACCGCATTTTTTATTTCAACCTTATTGGCTTTGCGGTCAACGAAAAAACCGTAGCGACTCAATTTTTCGCCCTGAGTCGTCATTTTTTCTGTTACTATTGGCTTAATTAAAATTCCCATCTTCTATATGGTTTATTTGATTCTCTCTTTAAGAATGTTTTGTACACCATCGAAGAATACAATATGATATGCATTCATTATGGAGTATGTATTAATTTCATCTACTGAAACTACTTCTACATCCTTAAGGTTACGAGAAGATATATAAATATTATCTTGATTCTCTGGAAGAACAATTAATGTTTTTCTAGAAGAAGCTTTAATGTTAACAAGAATTTGTTTTAATTCTTTAGTCTTAGGAACTTCCATTTCGAAAGGTTCAACGAAAGTAATAACTTTATCGTTGGCTTTGTATGAAAGAGCTGAGATACGAGCTAATTGTTTTAATTTCTTGTTAAGTTTAAAACCATAGTCACGTGGTCTTGGACCAAAAATTCTACCTCCACCTACGAAGATACCTGCTCTAATAGAACCATGACGAGCTCCACCACCACCTTTCTGGCGACCAAGTTTTTTAGAACTATGATTAATTTCTCCTCTCTCCTTAGCTTTATGAGTACCTTGGCGTTGGTTAGCTAGATACTGTTTAACATCTAAGTAAATAGCATGATCGTTCGGTTCTACACCGAAGATCTCTTTGGCTAGAGTCACTTTTTTCCCTGACTCTGTTCCGTCTATTTTATATACTGATAATTGCATAGACTTAATCCTCCAAAATTACATATGAACCCTTGGCTCCAGGAATAGATCCCTTTACAAGAACCAGATTATTTTCAGGTATGACTTTAATAACTCTTAGGTTAAGAACCTTTATGCGATCTCCACCCATTTGTCCTGCCATCCTTTTTCCTTTGAACACTCTTGAAGGCCAAGAAGATGCTGCCAGCGAACCGGGAGCACGAAGTCTATTGTGCTGACCATGAGTAGCACCACCGACTCCTGCGAATCCATGACGTTTCACAACGCCCTGAAAACCTTTACCTTTAGAGATACCTGTTACATCAATCCATTCTATTCCCTCAGAGAGGTTTGAAACGGTAATAGTGTCGCCGAGTTTTACATTTTGGTCGAAATTGCTAAATTCGATTATTTTGTACTTCGGCGTGGTTCCTGCCTTTTCGAAGTGCCCTTTCATGGGCTTGCTGGTGTGTTTATCTGATTTCTCGTCATAGGCAAGTTGTACAGCGGCATAACCATCTTTTTCTTCTGTACGAATTTGCGTAACAACACAGGGACCAGCTTCAATAACGGTGCACGGTATGTTTTTACCGTCGGCATCGAAAACGGAAGTCATTCCGATTTTTTTTCCAATTAATCCAGGCATTGGTTTATTAATTAAATTATTAAATACATAGTTTACTATTAATTAAACAAATGATAACTAATAGATTAAACTATTCCGCACATTTTTACGGGCTGCAAATATAGTTATATTTTATTGAAAACAAGCACTAATCCTCTGTTTTCTTGACAATTAAATAAAAAATCCTTAATCTTTATATTCTATAATTGCATTCTGTATATATTCATAGGGCATTATTATATATTTATATCACAATAATATATATTATTTTTGTTTATAAATCATGATACTTTATAATATATTATTTATATATCTTTGTAAGTTAAATCAACTATGTGTTTCAGAAGAAAAGAATGTCAATAATTAAGTATTTAATATAAAAATATATGAAGAAATTTATCTCAACACTATTATTCACTTTTATTTTGTTTAGTCTATCTGCTCATGAAATAGATTTTTCGAAATATGATTATGTGAATGTTTTAGACAGTACTTTCGTGAAAGTAACTGAAATTGGTTCAGGTACTTTTAATATAGTTAAAATTATAAAAATTCAAACTAATAAAGGAGCATTACAAAACAGAGTCATCAAATTTGATTATGACCCTCTTACTGCTTTTGCTAAATTTACATCTGTAAAAATTCTAAGGGCTAATGGAAAAGTAGAAGAAATAAATGTAAATAATGTTAAAGATTATGTGGCCCCTGCACATATGATATATTGGGGTGCTAGGCAGATTTTATTAGAAGTTGGACGATTATATCCAGGTGATAAATTAAAATATGAAATAGAGAAAAAAGGGTTTACTTATGCTTTGCTTACTGCTCAACAGATGAATATGCCTGTCGGCAAAACTAGTAGTATGGCTGTTAAGCAAAATTCAGACGATGATAGATTTGCCCCTCCTATGCGTGGCGAATTTTATGATATTGTCCCTTTCTGGACTAATATACCCATATGTAAAAAAGTTTATATATTATCTATTCCAGAGAATAAGGAAATCCAATTCAAGTTTTATCAAGGAAATTGTGCTTCCTCTATGGTATATAAAGGTGATAGAAAGGTTTATGAATTTACTAAAGTAAATATGGCTCCTTTCAAAAGAGAATCTAATATGGTAGATTATTTTGATTGTGCTCCTAAATTATTTTTATCATCTACTAAGAATTGGAAAGAGAAATCAAAATGGTTTAATAAAGTAAATGAAGATTACGGTAGTTTTAATTCTTATGCTCCTGCTGCTAAAAAAGTAAAAGAGCTTATTAATGGTAAAACTACAGAAATGGGAAAAATAGAAGTCTTGACTCATTGGGTAGCTGATAATATTAGATATTCAGGTATTACGATGGGAGAAGGTGAAGGATTTACACTCCATCCACTTTCTATGAATTATGAAGATAGATGTGGTGTTTGTAAAGATATAGCAGGTTCTTTAATTGGTATGCTTAGAATCGCAGGTGTAGAAGCATATCCAGCTATGACTATGGCTGGTTCTAGAGTAGAAAAAATACCAGCAGATCATTTTAATCATTGTGTAGTAGTAGCTAGACTTAAAACAGGCGAATTAATACCTATTGATCCTACTTGGGTACCTTTCTGTAGAGAATTATGGAGTTCTGCTGAACAACAACAAAATTATCTTCCTGGTGTCCCAGAAGGTTCTGATTTATGTGAAACACCACTTTCTCCTCCTGAAAATCATTATTTTAGAATTAAAGCGATTAATCATTTAGATGCATCTGGTAATCTTAAAGGAGAATTTATAGTAACAGCAGAAGGTCAGTCTGATAGATCAGTTAGAGGAATATTTTTAAGTGGATGGAGAAATGATTGGCAAAATTATCTAGAAGGGATATTATTAACAGTATCTCCTAAGGCTAAACTTATTTCTGTAGATTATGGCAAAGATCCTAAAAATTATATGGCAGCACCTATAAGTATTAAATTTAAATATGTAATACCGGATTATGCTGTTTGTGGAGATAATGAAGTATTATATAAACCGATTATTATGAATAATCTTTATAATAGTGTTCGTTCTTTTAGAACACTAGATACTTCTTTAGAGAATAGAAAATATGGATTTAAAGATAGATGTTCTAGATTAGTGGAATTAGAAGAATTAGTGTACATACCTAGAAATTATAAAGTAGTGAGTAAAGATATAAACATAGATTTCGTTTCTACTCCTGCAGATTTCCAAGGGACTATGATTAGTACTGATAATACTATCAAATTAAATGAAAAATTAGTAATGAAGAAGAGAGTCTATAATAAAGAAGACTGGAATGGCGTAAGACAAGCTATATTAGACTATGATTCTTTTGGTGATTATATAATTATAAAAAAAGATAAATAAGAATATCGAGAAATAAAGAAAGACAATGAAAAAAATAAATATAATAACTATATGTATATTATTCCTTCTTCCTGTAAGTTTAATGGCTAGAGGAAATGCTGATGCTTATTTTACAAGAGTAGAAAAAACTTATACTCTTAATGAAGATGGTAGTCAGGTTATGAGAATAATAAAAAGATTAAAAATAAATAGTCATAAAGCCATGAATAATACTTATGGTGAAACTTTTATTAACTATAATCCTGAATTTCAAACATTGAAGATTAATGATACGTATGTCATACAGTCTAATGGACATAAAGTGAAACCTAGAGAAAGTGCTTTTGTCGAATGTTTACCTTCTTTCGCGGCTAATGCTGCTGCTTTTAGTAATCTAAAACAAATGGTAGTAGTTCATACAGGTTTAGATTTAGGATGTACTATATATATAGATTATACTATTACTACTAAAGCAGGGTACTTTCCAGCTTTAGATGTTTATGAATTATTAAGAGAAAAATCTCCTGTAAATTATATGAAATTATCATTTAATGTACCTAAAAATATTCCATTAAATGTATATGTAATAAATGAGAAAAATTATCCTGGACTTATTTCTAGAACTTTAAGTACTAAGAATAAGATGGATAATGGGAAAGGTCAAAAAACTATCAAATTAACTCTTAAAAATGTCCCTGCTGCTACTCATGAAAGATTTGCCACAATAGAAGGTGGAGATATTCAGATGATAGTAGTTAATACTTATCAAGATAATAAAGAAGCTATTGCTTATGCTATGAAGCAAATTAATAATGCGGGTAAATCTAAGGTAACAAATGTTAAAGATGCATTTTCTATTGTTAAGATCCCCTATGTTCTTAATGCATATAGACTAAGAAATATGACAGATGTAGACCTTTCTGCATATGCTACAGAAGTAGAAATGGCTTCTATTTTAAAACAAAGATTTATAGCTAAAGGTCAAAACTCTGAATTAATATTTGCATATCCTTTTATTAATAAAGACAAAGAAGGGAAAACTATGATTTTAGGGCTAGCTCCTGTAAAAGAAATACTAATAGTTTCTGAAAATAAAAATGAAGCACTAGGGAAATATAGTTATTATACAGTGAATGGAGCTAATCCTATTCATAAATATGCTGTGGATTATATGACTTTTTTAGGTGAAGATCATGAATTTAAATTAGATGAAAAAGAGAATATAAAATATGATTATAAAGAAACATTTAACAATGATAAAATTGCTCAAATGAGAAAGGATTCTAGAATTTCAGGTGAATCTAAATATTTCTTTATACCTTTAAAACAGCTTGTTTCAGAAAAGTTACATATTGGCAATTTAAATACTAAGAGGACTAATAATTTCCTTTTACAAGATCCCATCAATCAAAAAATGGTTTTTGAATTCAATGTTCCTGATGGTATTAAATTACAAGACACGGATCTTAATATCAAGATGAACAATAAAGTGGGTAGTTTAATTCTAAATGCTACACAAGAGGGCAATATTATAAAAGTGAAGAAAGAACTTAATCTTAATTCACAGCTTATTAATAAAAAAGATTATAGATATTTCAGAATTTTAATGCAGGAATGGATGAATCCTATTCATTCAAAAATTCTATGTAAATAATTTATATTACAACAATATATAAATAAACGAGGGAGTTTTTATAACTCCCTCGTTTATATTTAGCATTTATTGCATTATTTTTCAGCTACTATTGCATTATCTGAATTAGTTTTTGCTGGTTTTAACCATTGGTCAAACCATTTAAAATATTCGCGTTGCCAATGTATAGCATTCTGAGGTTTTAAAATCCAATGATTTTCATCAGGGAATAGTAACATTCTAGAAGGAATACCCATTAATTGTGCAGCGTTGAAAGCTGCCATATTTTGATCTACGGGGACTCTATAATCTAATTCGCCTGCAGTAACCATAATAGGGGTATCCCAGTTTTGGATAAATTTATGAGCTGAATGTTCATAATGTTTTTTAGCAATTCTATTTTTATCCCATGGACTACCACCGTTATCCCAATGTGGAAACCAAAGTTCCTCGGTTTCTAAGTACATATGTTCTTGATTAAATATACCCGCATGAGCTAAAAATGCATCATACATGCCATGGTGATGACCAGCCATATAATAAATAGAGAATCCACCATAACTGGCTCCTGAAGCACCTATCTTACCACAATATTTTTCTTTCTTAATATTTTTTGCAGCAGTTAAATAATCGTCCATATTAAGGCCATAGTAATCACCTGAAATTTCTTCACACCAGTCTTGACCGAATGCTGTAGTACCACGTCTATTAGGTAGTAGTACGATATAACCTTGGGCAGCCATTAATCTAAAGTTCCATCTTGTAGACCAATGTTGTGAAAGTGTTCCTTGAGGGCCTCCTGTAAAGAATTCAATAACAGGATATTTTTTAGTTTTATCGAAATTAGGTGGAAATATTACCCATTCATGCATTTTCTTTTTATCTACAGTAGTAAGCCATCTTTGTTCTGTAGTACAATCTTTTAATTGTGCGAAGATATTGTCGTTTTCATGAGTTAAACGAGTAAATGAACCATCTTCGATAATAACAGAAACGATCTCGTTAGGTTTATCCATAGACTGCATACAAGAAATTAATCTACCATTGTTTTCTATTACTTTACCGTAATCATGCCAATCATTTTCTTTAGTAATTCTAGTAATGTTACTATATAAATCTGTTACGAAAAGACCTTGTAACGCATTTACTAGTGAAGTGAAATAAATAGATTTGCTATCATGGCTCCATACGGGATTAGTGATATTATAATCAAATTTAATAGAAATATCTTTTTTCTCCATGGTCTTCATATTCATGATAAAAAGTCTTTGTTGGTCAGCTTCATAACCAGCTCTCTTCATACTAATCCAAGCGAGATAATTGCCGTCAGGTGAGAAAACAGGATCTGTATCATATCCCATCATGCCTTCGGTAAGATTTTTACAAGTTTTATTAGCTACATCATAAAGATAAATATCAGTGTTGGTAGATAAAGCATAATCTTTGCCAGTTAATTTTCTGCAAGAATATGCGATTTGTGTAGCGTCAGGTGTCCAAGATAATTGTTCTAGACCACTCCAAGGACATGTGGGTAATTCGAAAGGTGCACCATCTAGGATATCTACGCCCTCATCCATAATAAAATCATCAAAGATTTTTATGTCAGTAATGTAAGTATGAGGAATAGTTTCTACGAAATGATCCCAATGTCTATACATTAAACCTGTTATAGTTCTACCTGTAGATTTTGGTAAATCTTTATAGTTATCGGTAGGGTGGATGCATGCTTTTATTTCATGGGAATAAATAATTTTTTTATGATCAGGTGAGAGTTCAAATCCTGTAACTCCACCTTGTACATTACTTACTCTCCTGATGTTAGAACCATCAGGATTCATAAGTTGAATTTGTCCATTCTGAATAAATAAGATATTGTCATCATTGTACCAGCGAGCATTATATGCACTTTTAGTAAAGTGAGTAATTTCTTGATTATTTTTACCATCTACAGACATAGTATAAAGTTGTCTTACGCTTTTGTTTTGGTCTATATCAGTATAAGTAATACCATAAATTATTTTACTCTTATTAGGAGAAAGCTGAGGGTCAGATACGCGACCTAACTCAAGCATAATTTCAGGAGTTAATACGCCATCATTAGAAACAATAGATGTTTTTTCTATTATAGCATCTTTGTTTTCTGGTTTAGATACACAACTTGCCATAAGCATTAAAATTGAAAGTATTATTAAGGATTTTTTCATATATATAATTTATTAATTTACAAGATTATTTAACAATTAAGCCATATTTTTTTAGAGCTCTTACCCATTTAATAGCATCTTTATCAGCAATATCTTTATCGATATTATATTTCTTATGTAATAAATTAGTAATGTCAGAGGTCTTGAAGTCTTTATGGTCAAGTTCTTGGAGAAGCCACTCTGTAGTCTTGTTTACTGAGATTATTTTTTTCTTTTTCAAATTTGTAAAAGAAGGAATTACTATAACTACTTCACCAGAAATTTCACGTTTTTTGGCACCTTCTACGATTTTCATAATTAAGTTATTTTTGCGATATTTGTAAAAGAATTTATTAATATAATATAAATACAAATATACTATACAAACTTAAATAAATAAAGTAAAATTAACAATAGTAAAACTTAGGCCAAATATTATTTTCTTTTAAGAAGGATAATCCCTTTTAACTGTTCAAAAAATGTGAGAGTTAAAGTTAAAAATGAAAGTATGACTTTTTTTATGATTAAAAGGACTATGTTTTTATTGTTCTTATAAAACGGTTTTATAAGTATCGAGCCAAAAAATTCAAGACACCAACTAATAAGTACAATAACTTAAATTAACCACAAATAATCAAAAAAAATTCATGAAAAAGAGTATTAATATTATACTTCTAATTTTATTACCAGTATTTGTATTTGGACAGTCTAATGTGACTATAAAAAAAGATGTGAAAGATACTACGGGTGTTAATGATTTAAATCAAATCGTAGTATCAGCCACTAAAACCAAAAGACCTATTTTTGATATTCCAGTTAGAATAAAGGCTATTCCGTCATATGTTTTCCAGGCTATGTCTTTGACTAATCCAGAAGATCCTATTCAGAATGTTTCAGGAGCAAATGTTTCTAGAAATCATGGTATTTTCGATAAACATGCTTATGTTATTCTAAGAGGTATGGGTGGAGGTGCTCAAGCCAGAACTCAAATATTAATAGATGGAATTCCTATTAATAAAGCTTCTACAGGTGGCGTTAATTTCAATATGATTAATATGGAGAATATTAAAACTATCGAAATCGTAAAAGGCCCTAACTCAAATCTTTTTGGTGGTAATGCGATGGGAGGTTCTGTTAATTTTATTACAAAAACCCCTAAAGAAAAATTAGATGTTAAAGTTAGTTTAGATTATGGTTCTTATAATTCTATTATATTAAAGGAAGATGCCAACAAAAGATTTGGAGATTGGTTCTTTGATATAAATGCTAATTATTCTCATTCAGACGGTTATTATCAAGAAGAACATAAAGATAATGAAGAAGTGACATCCTTATATATGCACGAAGGTGGTATCGGCGGTAGTATAGGAAGATATATAGGGGGAAATCAAAAGATATTAGTAGATTATCATTATTATGATGGACTCAGATCTGAAGGAGAAAGGACTAAAGATGCTTCAAATGCATGGGTAAATGCTGAAAATAGATATAAAACTCATTCTGCTAGATTAAATTATATTGGGTCCGCTGGAAAATCTCATTGGGATTTGTCCGCTTTTTTAAATTATGAATCTATGAATGAAGTTAAGTTTAAGAGCTCTGATATATATGATGTTAGAGCTTTAAGACGAGACTGGGGTGCTTGGATATCGTACAATTATAATTTTTCAGCTAATAACACTCTCTCTGCTGGATTAGAATATAAAGGTGGATCTGTGATTGGAAAAGATATTTATAGAACTTCTACTGATTTAGTTAAAAATGAAGGTTCTCAAGATTTATTTGCAGTAAATCTACAAGATGAAATTAAATTTTTAGATGAAAGATTAATTATTCTCCCTTCAGTCAGAATAGATATAGCTCATATCGGGGAAGGTGAATTTTCAGTATATAATGCTACAAGTACGACATCTATTTTCCAACAATTTACAGGCAAAATCAATAAAGCTGATTGGACTGCATTTAGCCCTAAATTAGCTTTGGAATATGAGTTTAATAATAATGCTCGTTTATATACGTCTTTTTCTAGAGGATTCCGTCCCGGAGCATTAGAAGATATGTGTAGAACAGGCTGGACACAAGGCGGTATCACTATTGCTAATCCTGATTTAAAACCCGAATATGTAAATAATTATGAAATAGGTGGTGATTTCTCATTTTTTAATATGAATGATTTTTCTATGTTAACTATTTCTCCTTCACTATATTATGCTTATGGTACTGACTTTATTTATAAAGTAAATACGGGAGAAAAAGTACAAGTAGGTAGAAAGTATAAACCTTTATTAAAACAGTCTAATATCGGTGGAGTAGAAATGTATGGTGCTGAATTAGATATTAATTATCAGTTAACTAGAAATTTGAATTTATTCTCTAATTTTACATATTCTAATTCTGAAATTAAAAAATTTGATATTAATCCAGATTTTGGAGATACAGATTTAACAGGAAAGGTATTATCATATTCTCCTAAACTTATGTATAATTTAGGCCTTAATTGGAATTATAATAGTACAAATTTATATTTAAATTATAGATTTAAAACTAAACAATATATGACATCTGATAATTTAGAAGATGGCCCTAATAAATATGGGGAATATGAAATTAATACTATACCTTCTATGGGAGTATGTGATGCAAAAATTCAACATACTTTTAAAGAAAATTATATTTTAAGTATAGGTGTTAACAATATATTTGATAGAACATATATTACAGCTAGTGGTTATGAATCTATCGGTGCATTTGCTTTTTTAAGAATAGCTTATAAATTTTAATATTATAAAACATAATACAAGTAAAAATTATGGAATTCTTAATAAACACCTATAGATAGGTATTAAATTTCTAAGAAAAGTATTATCTTTAAATCTTATCTTAATAAGATGTGTGAAAATAATAAAATAAAGACTATAGGTGTTCTTACTTCAGGTGGAGATTCACCTGGAATGAATGCTGCTATTAGATCAGTAGTAAGAACTGCTATTTTTAATAAGAAAGAAGTTATAGGAATTAGAAGAGGATATGAGGGCTTAGTAAACAGATTATTTATTCCTATGCAATCATATTCTGTGGGTAAGATCATTAGCCTAGGTGGAACTATGCTTAAAACTGCTCGTTGTCCTGAATTCAAAGAAAAAAAATATAGAAAACAAGCATATAATAATTTACGAAATTCTGGAATTGATGCTTTAGTAATAATAGGTGGTGATGGTTCTTTTAGGGGAGCTAAATGTTTTTCGGAGGAATATGATATTCCTGTCATCGGTATTCCGGGTACTATAGATAATGATATTTATGGAACAGATATGACCATAGGTTTTGATACGGCACTTAATACTGCCGTAGAAGCTATAGATAAATTAAGAGATACGGCAGATAGTCATAATAGAATATTTTTTGTAGAAGTAATGGGAAGAGACGCAGGGCATATAGCATTAAATACAGCAGTAGCAAGTGGAGCAGAGGCAGTTCTTATACCTGAAATAAATACATCTTTAGATTCTTTATATGAATATTTAATGATAGAAAGAAGGAAAAATAAGACTTCTGGTATAGTAATAGTAGCTGAAGGTGAAAAGCAAGGAAATACTTTTGAAATCGCCGCTAAGATGAAGGAAAGGCTTCCTCAATATGAAACTCGAGTAGCGATTTTAGGGCATATTCAGAGAGGTGGTTCACCTTCTTGTTATGATAGAGTGCTTGCTAGTAATTTAGGTTATTATGCTGTTAAAGGTTTGTTAGAAGGGCAATCTAAAGTTATGGTGGGGAAAGTGAATAGTAAATATATTTATACTCCTTTCGAAGAAGCTCTTTCTAAACATCCTAGTTTCCATGAAGAATATATAAAACTTACTAAAATATTGTCCATCTAATGTTAGCTGATAAAATTCTTCTTGCTCCATATTATTTGATCCTTTATATTCGTAATAAGTTTTACGATAAAGGGTGGAAGAAATCTTATGAATTTGAGACTCCTATTATATGTGTAGGTAATATTACCGTGGGTGGTACAGGAAAAACTCCTCATATAGAAATGCTTATCCGAATGTTTCAAACAGAAAAAAGGGTGGCTGTGATTTCTAGAGGATATAAAAGAAAAACCAAATCTTATCTGGAAGTAAATATTGATATGACTTCTAGTGATTGTGGAGATGAACCTTTACAGATTAAGAAGAAGTTTCCAAATGTGAGAGTTGTAGTCGATTCTAATAGAAAAAGAGCGATAGAAAAATTTGAAGCATTAGATAAAAATGAAAGACCGGAATTAATTTTATTAGATGATGCTTATCAGTATAGAAGGGTAAAACCTTCTAAAACTTTATTGTTAGTGAATTATTCAAGACCTATTTGGAAAGATTATTTATTACCTCTTGGGCGTTTGAGAGATTTGTTTTCTCAAGTTTCTAGAGCAGATGCAGTTATCGTTACTAAAGTGATAGATGATATAGATATTTCTGTTAGAAGACGGTGGAGAAAGAATCTTAGATTAAGAGAAGAACAAGTTTTATTCTTTTCTAAAATAGTATATAATACTGTAAATCCCGTGTTTAATAAAGAATGTGACCAAAGATATACTTATGCTAAATCTGCTATTGCTTTTTCAGCTATAGCAAATAATAATGCTTTTAACTTTAATTTATCTGAGAAATATCAAATATTGGATTCTATAAAGTTTATTGATCATCATGATTTTACTAAATCAGATATAAGAAAAATTAGTAAAATGTGTCGTAAGAATCCCATATCAGCTCTTATTACTACAGAAAAAGATGCTCAGAGATTATATAGTAAGAATTTACCAAAAGAAATAAAATCTAGACTTTTTTATTTTCCTATTGAGGTCGAGATTATGCCAGTGGTAAATGAAAAAGATAATCTAGTGGAGGAAGAAATAAGAGAAAAAGGGAAACAAGAATTAAAAGATTATCTATGTAAAAGATAATTAAGAAGATAATTAAAATTTTATTAAATTTACAAAAAAAGGAATATGGCATCATTTATTGTAGAGGGGAAAACCACCTTACATGGAGATATAAAACCGCAAGGAGCTAAAAATGAAGTATTACAAATTCTTTGTGCCACTCTTTTAACTTCTTCTAAAGTTATTGTTCATAATGTTCCTGATATCTTAGATGTGAATAATATGATTCAGCTTCTAAGAAATATGAATATAAAAGTCGAAAATCTTGGGAATTCTTCTTATTCATTTCAAGCTGATAATATAGATTTAAAATATGTTAAATCTGAAGAGTTTTTAAAACAAAATAGAATATTAAGAGGTACTATTATGCTTACTGGTCCTTTATTGACCAGATTTGGAGAAGCAGTAATAGCTAAACCAGGTGGAGATCAAATAGGAAGACGTAAATTAGATACTCATTTACTTGGACTTGAAAAATTGGGAGCCGAATTTAAAGTAAATACTAAAGATAAAACTTTTCATATTGTATCTAAAAAGTTAAAAGGAAGTTATATTTTATTAGAAGAAGCTTCTGTTACTGGTACTGCTAATATTATTATGGCGGCAGTATTAGCATCAGGTAAAACTATCATTTATAATGCGGCTTGTGAACCTTATCTTCAGCAATTGTGTAAGATGTTGAATAAGATGGGTGCGAAAATTACTGGAATAGCTTCTAATATGCTAACTATTGAAGGTGTTGAAAGTTTGGAAGGATGTGAGCATAAGATTTTACCTGATATGATAGAAGTGGGATCGTTTATAGGAATGGCTGCTATGTGTAGAAGTGAGTTAACTATTAAAAATGTTTCTATTAAAAATCTAGGTATTATTCCTGATAGTTTTAAAAGGCTCGGAATACATTTAGAAGAAAAAAATGATGATATATATATTCCAGCACAAGATCATTATGAGATAGAATCCTTTATAGACGGTTCTATTTTGAATATAGCAGATGCCCCATGGCCTGGACTTACTCCTGACTTATTATCAGTAATGTTAGTAGTAGCTACTCAAGCTAAAGGCTCAGTTCTTATTCATCAGAAGATGTTTGAAAGTAGACTGTTTTTTGTAGATAAGTTAATAGATATGGGAGCACAAATAATTTTATGTGATCCACATAGAGCAGTAGTTATAGGTCATAATCATGAAAGATGTTTAAGCGGTGGCATTATGACTTCTCCAGACATTAGAGCAGGTATAGCTTTATTGATAGCGGCTATGAGTGCTAATGGAACTAGCCAAATTAATAATATTGAACAAATAGATAGAGGATACCAAGATATTGAAGGTAGATTAAATAAACTTGGTGCTAAAATTTCAAGATTATGATAAAAACCCTATGATAAATAAAACCTTATATTCATTAAAAGATAATAATAGTTTTCACTTAGATGTTATATGTGATAAGTATTTAGAATATTCATCTGTAAAAGAATTAAAAGAATTAATCTCTTCTAGTAAGATAGGAGATAGATTTTTAAATATTGGTAGTGGTTCTAACTTACTTTTTTCAGATGATTATCACGGAACGGTATTACATTCAGCTATAAATTTTATAAAAATAAAAGATGAAACTAGAAATCATGTTATAGTTAAAGTAGGAGCTGCTTGTATTTGGGATGATTTTGTGAAATATTGTTGTAAGCATAAATGGTATGGTTGTGAAAATTTATCATTAGTACCAGGAGAAACAGGTTCTGCAGCAGTTCAGAATATAGGTGCATATGGTAAAGAAATAAAAGATTTATTAATAAAAGTAAATGCTATAGATCTTATTACTGGAAAGGAATGTTCTTTCGATGTAGATGAATGTAATTATGGTTATAGAACTAGTATATTTAAGACTCCAGAAATGAGAAAATATGCTATCACTGCTGTTACATTTAGACTATTGAAATATAAAGTTTTTACATTAAGTTATAAGGGATTGGTAGATGAATTAAAAAGAATTACTAAGGCTAAGACTCCTATAAGTTTATCTTTAGTAAGAGAAGCTATTATTAATATTAGGAATAGAAAATTGCCTGATCCTAAAATCATAGGGAATGCTGGTAGTTTCTTTACTAATCCTTCTGTTTCTAAAGAAAAATTAGAAGAATTGAAAAAAACATATCCAGATATCCCTTTTTATGGAAATATGATAACTGGGTTAGTGAAATTATCTGCTGGCTGGTTAATAGAACAGTGTGGTTGGAAAGGACATGATATAGGTAAAGCTGGAGTCTATGAACATCAAGCTTTAATATTAGTAAACCGTGGAGGTGCTACAGGTAAAAACTTAATAGATTTATCAGAAAAGATACAAGAGACAGTGAAGGAGAAATTCGGTATAATACTGAATAGAGAAGTTAATATTATAAACAATTAAAATTCAATAAAATGTTTTCAAAAGAAGTTTATGTTAATAGACGGAAGGAACTTGTCAAAATAATTGATAAAGGAGTCCTTCTATTTTTAGGAACTGGTGAAGCTCCTTATAATTATCCTGATAATACTTACCCTTACAGACAGGATAGTACTTTTAATTATTATTTCGGATTAACTGATCCAGATTTAGCAGCTATTATAGATGTCGAAACAGGTGAAGAAATAGTTTTCGGAAATGATGTAGATATAGACGATATTATTTGGATGGGTCCTCAACCATTATTAAAAGATAAGGCTGAAAAGGTAGGAATAATAAATGCGAGACCTTTTAAAGATGTTTATGAATATATAGCTAAAATAAGTAAAGAAGGCCGTAAGATTCATTTTCTTCCTCCTTGGAGATATAAAAACATGATTCATGTTCATCAGATGTTAGATGTACCTTTTGATAAGATGAACGAATTAGCTTCTGTTGATTTCATTAAAGCTGTCGTTTCTCAGAGATTAATAAAAGAAGCTTGTGAAATCGAAGAACTGGATAAAGCAGCGAATATAGGTTATGCTATGCATTATACGGCTATGAAGATGCTTAAATTAGGTATGGTAGAACAAGAATTAGTAGGAGTTATGGATGGTATAGTAGTTTCTCACGGTTTAATGCCTTCATTCCCTATTATATTATCTCAGAATGGAGAAACATTACATAATCATACTCATCATCAGATCTTAACGAAAGGTAGATTGTTAGTTATAGATGCAGGTGCTGAAATTAATTCTAATTATGTATCTGATTTTACTAGAACGCTTCCTTGTTCAGGTAAATTTACTAAAAAACAGAAAGAAATATATGATATCGTATCAGCTGCAAATAATCATACTTTAGAAATAGCTCGTCCTGGTATTTCTTATACAGATGTACATCAAGAAGCCTCTAAGATTATAGCTCAAGGTTTAGTTAATTTAGGAATCTTGAAAGGTGATGTAGATGAAATAGTAGCTGCTGGAGCTCATTCTTTATTTATGCCTCACGGACTTGGACATGCTATGGGTATGGATTGTCATGATATGGAAGATTTAGGACAGGTATATGTTGGTTATGATGATAAATATCGTCCATCTGAACAGTTTGGACTTAATGCTCTTCGTTTTGGTAAGAAATTAAAGCCAGGACATGTAGTATCAGATGAACCTGGTATATATTTTATCCCTGCTCTTATCGAAAAATGGAAAAAAGAAGGAACAAATGCTCAATTCATTAACTTCGAAAAATTAGAAAAAGAATATTATACTTTCGGAGGTATACGTCTTGAAGATGATCTTTTAATAACAAAGACTGGTGTTAGATTACTAGGATCTAAACGTCTTCCTATTACTACAAAAGAAGTAGAAGAAGTTATGGCTGGTAAATAATGATGTTTAGGGGCAAATAATAATTAACCCCATTTTTGAGCGACCTCGTCTAGGAGTTTTAATACTTCCGCGGGGTCGTTTTCTGTTACTAAGTGAAGTCTATGAGCTTTGAAATTAGGAAGCCCCTTGAAATAACAAGATAAATGTCTTCTCATTTCTAATGTGCCTTTTTTATCACCTTTAGTTTCTATGGATTTGAGGAAATGTTCTTTAGCTAGAATTACTCTATCTTTTACAGACATAGAAGGTAATTCCTCTCCAGTATCTAAATAATGACGAATTTCATGGAATATCCATGGATGTCCAAAACTAGCTCTACCTATCATAACAGCATCTACACCATATTTATCAAATGCTTCTTTAGCTTTTTGAGGTGAGTTTATATCACCATTGCCGATAATAGGAATATTCATTCTAGGATTATTTTTCGCTTCTCCTATTAAAGACCAGTCAGCTTCTCCTTTATACATTTGACTACGGGTACGGCCATGAATGGTTAATGCAGATATACCACAGTCTTGAAGTCTTTCGGCTAATTCTACTATGATTTTAGAATCGGAATCCCAACCAAGACGAGTCTTCACAGTTACAGGTACTTTAACAGCTTCTACTATTCTACGAGTAATTTCTACCATTTTATCAGGATTTTGCATCATACCAGAACCCGCACCTCTTTTAGCTATTTTCTTTACTGGGCAGCCAAAATTTATATCTAAAACATCAGGATGTACCGTTTCACATAATTTAGCAGCTTCTACCATGGCATCAGGAATATTTCCATAAATTTGAACACCGATAGGCCTTTCATATTCATAAAGTTTCATTTTATCAAACTGACTCTGAATCTTACGTATTAAAGCATCAGAAGACACAAATTCAGTATATAGCATATCGACTCCGTATTTCTTACAGATATATCTAAAAGATGCGTCAGTTACATCTTCCATAGGGGCTAAAAATAAAGGTTTATCTCGAAATTCAATATTCCCAATTTTCATATTTTCTAATATTTTGTTTTATTTTATCTTGGGTCTGCTATCATTTACTTTTGCTCTCGAACTGATTCGGCATGTATTAATCTCATTAGTTTAGCTATAAAATCTGGATTAAGTTCTAATTCATTAGCTTTTTTAGAAGCATCTTTCATTATTTGACTATATCTTTTACTCTGAAAAACAGGAATGTTATTTAGTTTCTTTAATTTTCCTATTTCTTTAGTAATATCCATTCTTCTAGACAATAAAGAAAAGATACGCATATCTATATCATCTATTTCATCTCTTGAAAAATCTATCTTAGATTTTATTTGAGCAGATGCGGAGTCAAAGCTATTATGTCTTACTATTAAATTATCTAATATAATACCTAACTGATCAGGAGTTATTTGCTGAGCAGAATCACTTAGTGCTGAATCAGGATCTATATGAGATTCTATAAATAAACCATCGAAATTTAAATCCATGGCTCTTTGAGAAAGAGGAGCTATCAGATTTCGCTTGCCAGCAATATGACTTGGGTCACACAATAAAGGGATGTCAGGGAATCGTCTTTTAAATTCTAGAGGCACTTGCCAAATAGGAGAATTTCTATAAATTTTTTCTTCTATAGATGAAAATCCTCTATGAATAGCATAAAGTTTGGTAAACCCAGCTTTTTTAAATCTTTCCACAGCACCACACCACAATTCAATATCAGGATTAATAGGGTTTTTAATTAATATTGTCGTATCTAAAACATCAGTATTATTAGAAGTAACCATCGTATTAATAATAGTTTGAATAGAGAAAGGATCAGAAACAGTTCTAGCACCTATCCATATTATATTAATAGAAGAATTTAAAATAGCGGAAATATGTTCAGGATTAGCTACTTCAGTAGCTGCTTTTATCCCATATTTTTCTTGAACTTCCTCTAGCCATTTAATGCCTTTTTCTCCTACACCTTCGAAATTACCAGGTTTAGTTCGAGGTTTCCAAATACCTGCACGAAATAGTTTAATTCCTTTTTTTGATAATGCTTCAGCCGTGGACAATACTTGTTTACGTGACTCAGCACTACAAGGTCCAGAAATTATTAAAGGCTTAGATTGATTCATAATGCAAAGATAATATCTAAAAATTTAAATTGATTTATTTTTAGAATCATTTTGTAAATAACGATTTTGTGTTTATGTTTGTAACCCATTACAGAAAATAATGAATAGAAATTTTTTTACATACAATTATTATTACTTTTATTATATAAATAATAAGAGTAAAAGTATATATGTGTAAAATTTTATAAAAAATATAATCAATATAGGTCCTACTCTTAACGGAGTAGGATTTTTTTTATGCCAAAATTTAACATATAAAAAGATGATCAAATAATCTTAAAATGAAAACTACTACTATTTTACCTGCAAGCAGAGTAAATAATATTCATGAATATTATTTCTCTAAAAAATTATCTCAAATAAGAGAGATGAATTCTAAAGGTCAGGATATTATCAATTTGGGTATAGGAAATCCAGATTTCCCACCAGAAAGGAAAGTAATTAATACATTAATTGCTGATGTACGAAAAAAAGATGCACATGGATATCAATCTTATACTGGAATTCCAGAACTTCGTAAAGCATATGCTTATTGGTATAAAAAATATTTTAATGTGGAATTAAACGCAGAAGAGGAAATCCTGTCCTTAATAGGATCTAAAGAGGGTATATTACATATCTCACTTACCTTTATTAATCCTGGGGATGGTGTATTAATTCCTAATCCTGGATATCCCACTTATACATCGGTTAGTAAATTAGTAGGTGCTCATATAGTTAATTATAATTTAGATGAGAAAAATAACTGGGAACCAAATTTTGATGAAATAGAAAAAGAAGATTTGACTAACATAAAATTAATGTGGGTTAATTATCCTAATATGCCTACAGGCGCAAAAGCTTCTATAAAAATGTTAGAAAAACTAGTTAAATTTGGAAGGAAACATGATATTATTATTTGTAATGATAATCCATATAGTTTTATCTTAAACGATGATTATAAAAGTTTATTGAGTATTTCTAATTCTAAGGGAATATGTATAGAATTAAATTCTATGAGTAAGTCACATTGTATGTCCGGGTGGAGATTCGGAATGGTGGCATCTAACTCTACATTTATAAATTGGATGTTAAAAGTTGAAAGTAATATTGATTCAGGTCAATTTCGACCTATGCAGAAAGCAGCTGTTAGAGCTTTATATTTAGATGCTAATTGGTATAAAAATATTAATAAGAAATATAAAAAAAGGAGAATCCTAGTTGAGCAAATAATGGAAACTTTGGGATGTACCATAGATACTAGACAATCAGGTCTTTTCCTTTGGGGGAAAATCCCTAAAAAATATGTGCAATCAGAAGAATTAACAGAAAATATATTAGATAAAGCAAAGGTATTTATTACTCCTGGATTTATATTTGGAGATAAAGGGAATAAATATATTAGAATTTCACTTTGCGAAGAAGAAAAAATATTAAAAGAAGCCAATAACAGAATTAAAAAGATATTATAATGAATAGTTTAGAAAATATAGAAAGTATATTACTTCCTGGTGTGCCGGATAAAAAGCCAATAATAATAGCTGGTCCTTGTTCCGCAGAGACAGAGGAACAAGTATTAATAACTGCGAAAGAACTAGCGAATATAGGGGTTAAAATATTTCGTGCAGGAATATGGAAACCAAGGACTCGTCCAGGCACATTTGAAGGTGTAGGTTCTAAAGGATTAAAATGGCTTCAAAGAGTAAAAAAAGAGACAGATATGTATGTCGCTACAGAAGTGGCGAATTCTAAACATGTGGCAGAAGCAATAAAATATGGAGTAGATGTACTTTGGGTGGGAGCAAGAACATCTGCAAATCCTTTTGCTGTTCAAGAAATAGCGGATTCACTTAAGGGTGTGGATATTCCAGTATTTGTAAAAAATCCTGTTAATCCAGACATAGAACTTTGGATAGGAGCCCTAGAAAGATTATATAATGCTGGAATAAGAAAACTTGGAGCTATTCATAGGGGTTTTAGTTCATCAGATAACAATATATATAGGAATGCACCTATGTGGCATATAGCCATAGAATTAAGAAGGCGTTATCCTTATTTGCCTATTTTTTGTGATCCTAGCCATATGGGTGGTAGTAGAGAACTAATTGCTCCTATTTCTCAACAAGCAATGGACATAGGTTTTTATGGTTTAATGATAGAATCTCATTATAATCCAGATAAAGCATGGAGTGATGCAAAACAGCAAATAAAACCAGAAGTTTTAGATTACATAAAGGATATGCTTGTAATTAGGGACAATTATCAAAGTACAGAAAATTTGAATCAATTAAGAAAGCAAATAGATAATACGGACGATGAATTAGTAGAATTGATAACAAAGCGTATGCGTATATCTAAAGAAATAGGGACTTATAAAAAAACGCACGATATGCAAGTACTACAGACTAGTCGTTATTCCGATATTTTAAATAGACGAATAACACAAGCAGAAAAATTTGGTATTTCAGAAGTATGTATGAAAAAAATACTTGAAGCTATACATGAAGAATCAGTACGTTTACAAATAGAGATTATTAATAAATAAAATATTCAAATATATGAAGATATTAATAGTAGGTGCTGGGAAAATGGGAAGATTTTTTACTGATGCATTGAGTTTTGATCATGAAGTAGGTTTATTTGACGTAAATAAAAACCAATTAAAATATATATTTAATGCCATAAGAATATCTGACTTGAAAGAAATAAAGGAGTTTGCTCCCGAATTCATGATTAATTGTTCTACCATAAAATATACGATAGCTGCTTTTAAAATGGTACTTCCATATTTATCAAAAGACTGTGTAATATCAGATATTGCTTCTGTAAAAACGAATCTAAAGGAATTTTATGAAAATAGTGGACATAAATTTGTTTCAACCCATCCCATGTTTGGGCCCACTTTCGCTAGTTTAAATGATTTAAGTCATCAAAATGCGATAATAATAAAAGAATCTGATAGTATAGCGAAAGCATTTTTTAGAAATTTATATTCAAAATTAAAGCTTAATATTTTTGAATATACTTTCGAGGAACATGATGAAACGACATCGTATTCTTTATCAATACCATTTGCTTCTACACTTATTTTTGGTTCTGTTATGAAACATCAGAAAGCTCCTGGAACTACCTTTAAAAAACATATGACTATAGCTCAGGGATTAATGTCAGAAGATGATTTTTTGTTACAAGAAATATTATTTAATCCAAATTCTACTTATCAAATAGAACGCATAATGGATAAATTGGGAGAACTCTATGATATTATAAAAGAACAAGACACTAGTGAAATGCATAAATTTTTACAAAATGTTAGAGAAAATATAAAATAAAATATGTGTTTTTTGAAAATGTTATAATAAATAATAGATTTTCACGTAATAATATTAATGTATATTTGTAATAGAAAAATACTAGATAATAATGAAAAACATGATGCCAACGCTATATTTTAATGATAATTTGAATTATTGGGTAAAATTAGTTCCTAAGAGTTTATCTGTATTAGTAATTATAGATAAAAATGTTCTATCTCAAGTATCTGAAAGTATCAAATTATTGTCTGTAGACAATATAGTTCATACTATTTTAGTAGATGCTACAGAGAGAAAAAAATCTATGGAAACTTGTGAATCTATTTTAAGTAAAATGATAGAGTGGAAGTTAGATCGTTCAGTTTTCGTAGTAGCTATCGGTGGAGGTATAACTACTGATTTGAGTGGATTTATTAGTACTATATATAAAAGAGGACTTCACTTTGGATTTGTTCCGACTACACTATTAGCGCAAGTAGATGCATCTATAGGCGGCAAAAATGGAGTTAATTTTGCTAATAATAAAAATATGGTAGGTACGATAAATCAGCCTGAATGGGTATTTATTTCACCCAAATATTTAGTCACATTAAAAGAAAGAGATTTGCATTCTGGTCTAGCGGAGATGTTAAAAACTTTTATATTATTCGATGCTGATATGTATAAAGAAGCCGTATTATTATTTTCAAATAAAGTTAATATTGACAATGTTAATAATGATAATAGTATTAATGATATAGACTATTCTAAAGTGTTAAAATTTATCAAGAAATCTGCTGAGTATAAATCAGAAGTGATAAAGCGTGATGAGTTCGAAACAGGAGAAAGAAGAGTATTGAATCTTGGACATACATTTGCTCATGCTATAGAAATGGAATCTAGTTTTTCTCATGGTGAAGCTGTATCTGTCGGGATTATAATAGTGGCTGAAATAGCAGTGAAAAAAAAGATGTCCTCACTATCTTTTCTAGAAATGCTAAAGAAAGATTTTAAAAACTGCGGTCTTCCTATATCATGGCCATCAGGCATAAAAAAAGAAAATTTAAAGAAACATATACTTAATGATAAAAAGGTAAATAGAAACCAAATTCATTTAATACTTCCCTGTGGATTAGAAGATGTAAAAGATGTTTTACTGCCTATATCAGAAATTTTATAGTTATGAATGTAATATCTATATATAGAAAAGATTATCATCAATGTCTGGAGATTATGAATTCCTTTCCTGATCAAAAGGCTTTTGAATTTAGATTAGATGATATACGTCTCACTGAAGAAGAATTAGTGTCTTTTATTCGTTTATACTCGGAAATAATCGTTTCATATAGGCCTTTAGCTAAAGATGAACCTAAATCACGAAAACTTTTAAAAACAGCTATAGAGGCAGGGGTGAAATATATAGATATAGATATTAGTTCGGATTCTTCTTTAATCCATTTTGTTAAAACGAGAAGAGATTTGAATAAGAATCTAACTATTATAATTTCTTGGCATGAATACAATATGACTCCATATATTCCTGAACTGAAATATATTTATCACAGATGTAAAGAGATAGGAGCAGATTGGGTGAAAATGGTCCCTTATGCTGAAGATTTAGACGATGTTAGTCGTTTAATGTATTTGTATAGGGTCTCTAATAATGATTTAATAGCTTTTTCTATGGGAGAAGTTGGGAAAATATCTAGACGTCTTGCTTTACAAATGGGTTCGAAAGTTAATTATATGGCTGCTTCTAAAACACTTTCTTCTGCACCTGGACAATTAACTGTGGACGAAATAATGAATTATTTAGATAAGGCGAAATATCCATTTTGTTTACCTAAACATTTGCCATTAGAGGAAACATCTAAAATAGGACTTAATAATGTTACACTAGAAAGTCTACTACCGTCATCTAAGAGTTATGCTCAGCGGACTATATTATGTTCTTATTTATCTAAAGGAAGTACTGAAATTACTGGGTTAGAAGATGATTTGGCAGATGATATTATATCTGCTATTAATGTGATAGAATCTTTACTAGTTGGGATTAATACTAGCATTAGTACTAACACTAGTAATGAAATAAATGTCGGAGAAAGTGGGTTTTTAGCTAGAAGTATAATACCTATAATGATATTGATTAGTGATGGGAAACCATTTACTTTAAAAGGTAAAGGTACATTGGTTAATCGTAATCTTTCTGAGACTATTGCCAATTTACTTAGAAATAATATTGAATGTAAAGCTAGAGAAATGACTTCTTTACCTTTCACGATTTATGCTAAATCTTTACCAAAGGAAATAGATATTAATGCCGAAATTTCTTCTCAATTAGCGTCAGGTTTTTTGATGATACTTCCTTTTTTGTCGGGACGTACGTTGAGGTTGAGGAACTTAGTAAGCCGCCCATATATTGATATGACTTGTAATATTATGCATCGTTTTTCTATAAAACTTGAGTGTAAAGAAGAGGAAAATGGTGATTTAATATTTAGCTGTCCTGAGGGACAATCATATAACTGCGAGAGTATAGAAGTAGAACCAGACTGGAGTGCGGCCGCTCCGTTATATGTTTATTATGCGATAGCTTCTAGTATTAATTTACAATTTAAAAGAATAGATTTAAATAAAATTATGCCAATGGATAGCTTACAGCCTGATATTCGTATTCTTCAAGTCTTGAAAGATGCTAGAGGCAGTACTGCAGAAACAATGAAAGCTTTTAAAATAGATGCTACTAATTGTCCGGATTTGATACCTACATGTGTAGCTTTAGCTATGTATTGTGATGGGAAATCAGAGATAAAAGGCGTAAATAGGTTATATACTAAAGAGTCTAATAGAGCAGAATCTATTTTTGAAGAATTTAGTAAATTAGGGGTATCTATAATTATAGATGATGATATTATGTATGTAGAACGATTTGAATCTGATGGGAAAACTAATAAAGAATTGTCGTCAGACAAAAACATTTTAGCTCCTATTTATTTATCTTCTCATAATGATCATAGAATGATTATGGCGTTAACAGTAGCAGCTTCTTTTATGGGTAATAATGTTTTTATAGATGAAGTGGAGAATGTGAAGAAATCTTTTCCTAATTTTTTGAAATTTTTCATAAATAATGAAAATATTTAATCCAATAAATTGGGCTATTAATATTAGAAAAAATAAAAATGATTAGTAATACTTTCGGTGATAAGTTTAAAATTAGTCTTTCTGGTGGTTCTCACGAGGAGAAAGTTTCTGTGTCTATAATGGGAGTGCCTCCCGGTATTGTTCTATGTGCTGATGATTTTAAGGAGGCTTTGGTGAGGAGAAATCCAAAAGGTCAAGCTTTTACAGAAAGGAAGGAGACTGATGTACCTATTTTTGAAAAAGGACTAGTACCTACTTTAAGTGATATTGCTGCTAAGGATTCTGTAATAGATAATATTGCTACAGAGGGAATAACTACTGGAAATGAGTTAGTAATAAGTTTCTTTAACAAAAATGTTAGGGATGAAGATTATTCCAAATTTGCTGATATTCCTCGTCCTGGACATGCTGATTTTACTTCGCGTATTAAATATGGTAAAAATTTTAATGGTGGGGGCATGTTTTCAGGAAGGATGACTGTGGGTATAGTCGCTGCTGGAGTAGTAGCGATGAAGTGTTTACAAAATGCTTTTTCTAAAATGGCAGAGGTTACTGCTATAAATTCAATATTCAATATTAATGCGGAAATAAGTTCTGTCGAACAATTGAATAGAACTGATTTTACAGATGAAGAATCATTTGATTTAGCTGTAGCCCATTTGATTAATCTTCTTAAACAAGAAGGGGATTCTGCTGGGGGAATAATAACTTGTATTATTAATGGGGTGCCAGCAGGTTTAGGAGAACCATTTTTTAATTCTATGGAATCTCTTCTTAGTCATATGATTTTTTCTATTCCTGGTGTTAGAGGTATTGAATTTGGTGATGGTTTTAAATCATCTGCGATGAGAGGTTCGGAACATAACGATTCTATTGTCGACAGACAAGGGAAAACTTCTAAAAATGGTGCAGGTGGAATAAATGGTGGTATTACTAATGGTAATCCTATAAAATTCAATGTGGCTTTCAAACCTACTTCCAGTATTTCTTGTATTCAAAAGTCTTATAATTTTTCAAAAAATAAGGTAGAATCGTTTATGATTAAAGGACGTCATGATGTTTGCTTTGCTCTAAGATGTCCTATTATTGTCGAATCTGCAGTCGCCATCGTGATGGCTAATATGGCTGATATTTTGTAAATTCAATAATATTATCTATCTTTGCACCCCCTTTATTTTTAGGGGATCGCAACTAATTTATTAATGTATTAACTTAAAAATCAACACAAAGTGGACACACAAAGTTATAAAACAGTGTCGGCTAACGCTACCACTGTAACAAAGGAATGGGTAGTAGTTGATGCCACCAATCAGGTTTTAGGTAGATTTGCTTCTGAAGTAGCTATGCTACTTAGAGGTAAACGTAAACCTAATTATACCCCTCATGTGGATTGTGGAGATAATGTTATCATTGTCAATGCTGAAAAAATCCGTTTGACAGGTAAAAAAGAGGAAAAGAAAGAGTATTTACGCTATACTGGTTATCCAGGAGGACAAAGAATTACTACTTTCAAAGAGTTGATGGCAAAAAAACCAACAGCCGCGCTTAGAGAAGCAATCAGAGGAATGCTTCCTAAATCACGTCTCGGCTCAGAATTATTAAGGAATGTATATCTTTATGCAGGTCCTGAACATCCTCACGAGGCTCAATCACCAAAAATTATTAATTTAAACGTAAAGTAAAACAGAATGGAACAAATTAACGCCCTTGGAAGACGTAAATCCGCTGTAGCTCGCGTTTATGTAAGCACAACAGGTAAAGGTAATATTACTATTAACGGACGTACTCTAGAAGAATATTTCGCAGATGAGTCTCTTCGTTACATAGTGAAACAACCTTTAACAGTTACTGATACCCTTACTAATTTTGACATCAATGTTAATCTTGTAGGTGGTGGTATCAAAGGTCAGGCAGAAGCTCTTCGCCTTGGCATTTCACGTGCATTATGTGAAATCGATAGTGAAGCTTATCGTCCTGTATTAAAGTCTAATGGTTTTTTAACTCGCGATGCTCGTGAAGTTGAAAGAAAGAAACCTGGACAACCTGGTGCCCGTAAACGTTTCCAGTTCAGTAAACGTTAAGAAAGAGATTTAAACAAAGTCGCACAGTTAGGACTCAAAATAATCGGATTCTTTATAGACTACTTATTATTTGTTCTACTGCGGGAAATTCTGGAGACCACTATATGTGTTACTCCGAAATTAAACAAGAGAACTCTAATTATTTTTATTTAGAGACAAACATTTAAAAAAAAGAAAAATGCCAAGAACAAATTTCCAAGAATTATTAGATGCAGGTGTTCACTTCGGTCACTTGAAGAGGAAATGGAATCCAAAAATGGCGCCATATATTTTTATGGAGAAAAATGGAATCCATGTTATCGACTTGCATAAAAGCGTATTAAAAATAGATGAAGCTGCAAATGTTATGAAACAGCTAGCAGTAGCTGGTCGTAAGATTTTATTTGTAGCTACTAAAAAACAAGCAAAAGACATAGTATCAGAATGTGCAAAATCTGTCAATATGCCTTATGTAACAGAAAGATGGCCCGGCGGAATGCTTACTAACTTTCCTACTATTCGTAAGTCAGTTAAGAAGATGAACACTATCGATAAGATGAAGACCGACGGTACATTCGAAACATTGGCCAAGAGAGAACGTCTCCAGGTCACTCGTCAGAGAACAAAACTTGAAAAAAACTTAGGTTCTATCTCAGATATGAACCGTCTTCCTTCAGCTCTATTCGTAGTCGACGTACAGAAAGAAATGAATGCAGTAAGAGAAGCAAATCGTCTTAATATTCCAGTAATCGCTATGGTTGATACTTGTTGCGATCCTACATCCATTGATTATGTGATTCCTGCAAATGACGATGCTGCTAAATCTATTGAATTAATAGTAAGTAGAGTATGCGATGCAGTAAGAGAAGGTTTAGGCGAAAGAAAACTTATCAAGGAAAAAGAAGCTCAGGAAAATGAGGCTCGTAAAAAAGCCAATGCTGCAGCTAAAAAAGAAAATGGTGAATTAACACATGATGGTAAAAAATTACGTTCACGTAAAAACCCAGTTGTTAAAGAAGAAGCCAAAGAAGTTAAAGTTGAAGTAGAAGCTGCTGTTAAACCTGAAGTAAAAACTGAGGTAAAAGCTGAGGTAAAAGCTGAAGTAAAAGCTGAAGTAGTTAAAGAAAAATAAAAATCAAGAAAATGGAAATCAAAGCAGTAGACGTAGCAAAACTTCGTAAAATGACTGGAGCTGGTATGATGGATTGTAAAAGAGCTCTTGTAGAATCCGAATGCGATTTCGATAAAGCAAAAGAAATTATCAGAGAAAAAGGTAAGCTAGTAGCTGCAAAGCGTGCTGACCGTGAAACTTCTGAAGGTGCTGTTATCGCTAAAGTATCTAATGACAAGAAAAAAGCAATTCTAATAAGTTTAGGTTGTGAAACAGATTTTGTTGCTCAAAATCAAGAATTCCAGGATCTTGCAAATGCTATAGCAGATGCTGCTATAAATTCTTTCCCTGCAGATAAAGATGCTTTAATGCAAGTTAAATTAGCAGATGGAAGAACTATTCAAGCAGCAGTTACTGAACAAACTGGTAAAAGTGGAGAAAAACATGTTATTGCTTTCTATAATACGATAGAAGCTGAATTTATCGATTCTTATATTCATATGAACGGTAAAGTAGCTACTATTGTAGGGTTCAATAAGACTATTAGTCATGAAGCTGGAAAAGAAATAGCTATGCAGATTACTGCCATGTCTCCAGTCTCTATCAATAGAGATAGCTGCCCTCAGGAAATTATAGATAAAGAAATGGAAATGTATCGTCAACAAATAGCTGAAGAAGGTAAACCAGCTAATTTAGTAGATAGAATCGCTGAAGGTAAATTACATAAATTCTTTAAAGAAAGTACTCTAGAAGATCAAGCTTTTACAAGAGATACGAAAATATCTGTAAAAGATTATTTGAAATCTGTAGATGCTGAAGTTAAAGTTTTATCTTTCTCAAGATTTTCTTTAAACGATTAATATATTTCTTAAAAATATTTAAAATGGGATGATTTCTTCATCCCTTTTTTTTAGCCATATATCTATTAATTTTTTTATTATCTTTGTTAATTATGAAAAATATAGATATGAAACATATAGATATGATGGATCAAGATGCGAAAGATATGGATGGAATAGACAAAAGAGATATTATATATAATTGCGATAGAGGTTGTTCGACTGAAAGGACTTCTTTTGGGGAGTTGTTAGTTGATTATATTCAAGGTGCTTGTAAGTTAAGTGTGTTTGATTGGATGAAGAAGATACGAGACTTCGGAGTAAGAGATTTAATAGAAGTACGATTCAAAAATACTCGTAAAATGTATTATGAAAATACATCGGGTATGCTTTTAAAACAAGGAGATATAGTAGTCGTAGAAGCACAAGCGGGGCATGATGTAGGTATAGTTACCTTATTAGGTCCTGTAGTCTTACGACAATTAATCAGAAATAAAATAAATCCTAAAATATATGAATTTAAGAAGGTTTATAGAAAAGCGAAACCTTTAGATACTGAACGTTGGCAAGAAGCTATAGCTAGAGAACATGATACTATGATTCAAGCTAGGCATATTGCAAATGATATGGATCTTAAAATGAAAATAGGAGATGTAGAATTCCAAGGAGATGGAACAAAGGCTATTTTTTATTATATCGCTGATGAAAGAGTAGATTTTAGACAATTAATCAAAGTCTTTGCGGAAAAATTCAAAATTCGTATAGAAATGCGCCAGATAGGTGCCAGACAGGAAGCAGGATTAATCGGTGGTATTGGAGTTTGTGGAAGGCCATTATGCTGTTCATGTTATATGTCTAATTTTCATTCTATTACTACTACTGCAGCTAGAGTACAAGATTTATCTTTAAATCCTCAAAAATTAGCAGGACAGTGTGGTAAATTAAAATGTTGTATTAATTATGAATTATCTACTTATGCAGATGCTAGAGCTAGATTACCTCATATTTCTGCGCCATTAGAATTAGAAGATGGACAAGCTTTTCTTAAAAAAACAGATATATTGAAAGGTGAAATGAGTTTTTCTTATGATCCTCATTCTATGGTTAATTTAACTATATTAAAGGCATCCAAAGTAAGAGATATTTTAAAATTAAATGCTCAGGGTAAAAAAGCAACAAGTATTCTTATTAGTCCTTCTTTATCTCCAACCAGTGAGTTTATAGATGCTGTAGGAGATGAAAATATAGATAGATTTGATAAATTTAAGAAAAAGAAGACTCCTAATAACTTTAGAAAAAGTAAACAAAGATTTGAACATAAATAAAGTTATACTTTTATGAGTGGAAAGGACAAATTAAAGAAGTTTAAAGAAAATGAGACTTTTTCATGTCTTATTCAGCCCCGATTTGTAGATGTTTATAAAAAGGATTATGTTTATAAAGGTAAATGGAATGAGGTTTTCTTTAAAAATGATAAGCCTATAATTTTAGAACTTGGATGTGGTAAAGGAGAATATACTATAGATTTAGCTAAAAGACATCCCGAAAATAATTATTTAGGAGTAGATATTAAAGGTGCTAGGTTATGGCGTGGATCTAAAACAGCTACAGAAAACCATATGGATAATGTGGGTTTTCTTAGAACAAGAATCGATTTTATAGATTCTTTTTTTGCTAAATCTGAGATATCTGAAATATGGATAACTTTTGCTGATCCACAGAAAAATAAATCTAAAAAACGTCTTACAAGTATTTTATTTTTAGATAGATATAAGAAGTTTTTAAAACAAAATGCTGTTATTAATCTTAAGACTGATAGTAAATTATTATATGATTCTACATTAGATGTTATTATGAATAATAATCTTGAGTTAATAGAAAATGATCCTGATATATACCATAGTAATAGACAGTTAGATGAGATTACTGAGGTTCAAACTCATTATGAATCTATTTTCCTGGCTCAAGGAATTCCTATTACTTACGTGAAATTTCGCTTTAAAGATTAAACTAATGTTAGTGAGTTTGCGATTTCTATTAATGCAGTTTTAAAGTTATTATTGGGAATAATTTTTAGTGCAAAAATCGCTTTATTGATATGTGATGTTAATACTTCGTGAGATTTTTCAATACCTTTATTCTCTAGTACAAACTTTTTAATAGTAAAGATAATTTTATTATTTTTAATTATTAATTCTGAATTTTCAGGGATATCTATATTTTTAGTAGAAATATTTATTTGGGATAGTAAATCTTTGATATTATTATTAGGTTTTTGTTTTAAAGCTTCTAATAGAGGTAAAGTTATTTTACGTTCAGCTAAATCTGAATCCTGATCTTTACCAGTATCTTTAGAAGGCTGATAATCTAATATATCATCACGAATTTGAAAAGCTAAGCCTAGATTTAAGGCATATTCTTCGATTTTATTTATGACAGTGTTATCATTAGTAATAGTTTGTACTGCTGATTTTATAGTAGAAATAAACAGTGTAGCAGTTTTTCGACGAATAATTCTATAATAATCTTCTTTAGTAGTATTGAGTTCTTCTGCTTTTTCCATTTGAATTATTTCTCCTTCAGAAAGAAGTTCTATGCTTTCTGCATAATTTCCTATTATAGGATAATCTAAATGATAATGGATTAAAAGATAAATAGCTTTAGATAACCAATAATCACCTATAAGTACAGATGCGCCAGGAGATAACAATGATTTAACTGTAGGGACACTACGGCGTAAATTACTATTATCCACTACATCATCATGTAGCAAGGTGGCTGTATGAATAATTTCTCCCACAGCTGCACAGATTTTTGCTTTAAGGCAATCTTGTTTTTCTTTAGCACATGCTTTGGCGGCTAAAATGCCTAATAAAGGACGTAATTTCTTGCCGGAATGTGTTAATAGATATGTATTTAGATTGGATACTAAAGTAGATGATGAAGATAAAGCCTCTTCCAAGATATTTTCTATATCGATCCAATCTTGTCCAAGGCTTTTACTATATTTATTTATTCTATCAGAATTATTCATTAGAATAAAATTTTTATTTACTAGAAGAAAAATGCTGCAGAAATAGTAGCTCCTTTAAGTTTAGCATTGTTAAGTTGGCTGTAATTAGCAAAATCTTTAATATTATTACTTAATTCCCAATTATAACGAAAAGATACTTGAATATTCAAAAATTCTACACCAGCACCAAGACCAAATCCATATTTGAATTTTTCAAAATAATCACTATCAGTAAAACTATCAGTGCCTTGTTCTATAACATTAGATACAGCGATACCAGCATAAGGAACAGCTTGAGCAAAAATTCTAGCTGGGCCTAGTCCTATTCCCCACTGAATAGCTACAGGAATAGTTATACTTCCAGTTTTATATGTTATATCATCTACAGTAGGAATTTCTAGTTTAGAACCTTCTTGACTATAAAGAATAGCAGGTTGTAATACAAAACCAAATGGTAAATCAGCTTTAAGAGCCAGCCCAATATTAAAACCGGTAAAGTTCTTAGATACATCATTCAAAACAGCAGAGTTCATGTGCATAGAAGAAAGATTTAATCCTCCAGTAATACCTAATTTCAATGGTTTAGCATTTAAAGTGGTAGTCATTAATAATAATGAAACGCTAATAAGTGTTAAAATTTTTTTCATAATTGGTTATTTATAAGTTTATAAATTATAGACTTTCTAACTTAGTTACTATATCGTTTTTCCTATGAGTACCTACAAGTTTGTCTTTTAGTTCCCCACCTTTAAAAAATAATAGAGTAGGGATATTCCTTATTCCAAATTTAGCTGGTATGTCAGTAACATCGTCTACATTACATTTACAAATAGTAAATTTATCGGACATTTCTTGGTCTATTTCATCTACGATAGGTGAAAGCATTCGGCAAGGTCCACACCATGTGGCCCAAAAATCAATAAGAACTGGTTTTTCTGATTTTAAAACTAGTTCGTCAAAGTTTGAATCGTTAATTTCTAACATGTTGGTATTATTATTTCTTGAATTATTTTTTAAAAAAGTGTTAATTGTGTAGTCTCTACTTTAATAATGAATTGGCAATTTTATTATATTCTTCTAGGACAAAGATAGAAAAATTATTTATTTCTCATCAAAGAAGCTAATCCGCCTATAGCAGTTTCTTTATAAATATTAGGTAAATCATGTCCAGTTATCTTCATGGCTTCTATCACTGTATCGAAGTTTACTAAATGAGTTCCATCTGACATTAAAGCATACTGTTGTGCATCCATAGCTCGAGCTGCAGCAAATGCATTTCTTTCAATACAAGGGATTTGGACTAGTCCTAGAATAGGGTCACAAGTAAGGCCAAGGAAATGTTCCATGCCCATAGCAGCAGCATATTCTACTTGTGCAGGAGAGCCTCCAAATAAATGTACACCAGCAGCAGAGGCCATAGAACAAGCAGTCCCTATTTCTCCTTGACATCCTACTTCAGCACCTGAAATAGAAGCATTTTCTTTAATAAGAGAACCTACAAGGCCTGAAGTAGCTAGAGCATGAAGTATTTTTTTATCTGAAAAACCATAATATTTCTGATCTAGATATAATACACTTGGAAGTACACCACTTGAACCACAAGTAGGAGCTGTTACTACAGTACCACCAGTAGCATTTTGTTCAGCTACTGCTAAGGCAAAAGCAAAAGTCATACCTCTTCTCTGCATAGCTCCTTGATATCCTTTAGCATGGATATAATAAGATGATGCTCTTCTACGTACATGTAATCCGCCTTGGATAGCACCTTCATTGTCTAATCCTTCCATGATAGAATTTTTCATAGCATCCCAAACCTCTCTAAGATAATCTAAAAGATCACTTTCTTCATGTTCTAATACATATTCCCAAAAGGTTTTACCATTTTTCTGACAATAAGTTAAAATTTCTAGCATAGTATTATAAGGGTAGATGTTTTTTATTTCTTCTCTTTTCCCTGTATCACTAATATCTCCACCACCTATACTAAAAGTCGTCCAATCACCTATTTCTTTATCTTCAAAATTAATGGCTTTAAAATTCATACCATTAGAATGCTGAGGTAAGAATTTTTCAGGCTTCCATATTATTTCTACTTTTTGTTCAGAATTAATTTCTTTTAAAGCTTCTGAAATAGCAATATCAGTTAAATGTCCTTTACCTGTAGCCGCTAAGCTGCCATATAAAGTTACACGAAACAAAGATGTTTCAGGATATTTATCCCGAAACATCTCAGCTGCTTTTTTAGGTCCCATAGTATGACTACTAGAGGGACCTTTTCCTATCTTAAAGATTTGTTTGATGCTTTCCATGATATAAAGATTACACCATTTTTTCTATATTCCAAACAAAAGCTTTAACTCCGATTTCTTTATTTCTATTATCTAATTTGTTAATGGCATCTAATAAAGAATCCACTTTATCATCTTCTAATACACATATAATAGATGAATTCATTTCTGGCCAAGTATGAGTTCCTCTACGAGGTTCTCCATCGTTAGTGCCTCTTCCTTGGACATTCTCAAAAAAAGTAAATCCTCGGATTTTTAAAAAGTCTAACATATATTCTACTCTTTCAGAATTAGCTTGATTATATATTATCATTACAGATTTCATTGTTTGTCTTTTTTATGTTCATAAATATGAAATTACTACAATTCTTTTTCTTATCATTTCTTTCTCCAGATCTAGATATAGTAGCATATAATGTAGGAATTATAATCATAGTGACTAAAGTAGAAATAAATAAACCTCCTATAACTACTATACCCATTGGTCTCCAAAGTTCTGAACTATTACCATGACTAAGTGCCATAGGTAACATGCCTAAAATAGTAGTAACGGCTGTCATAAGTACTGGCCTTAATCTAGATTTACCACCTTTTATAATAGCTTCATGAAGTGGAATACCTCTATCTCTAAGAAGATTAGTATAGTCTACTAGGACAATACCATTTTTCACTACAATACCTACTAACATAACTATACCTAAAGCTCCTATCATGTCTAGAGTGGTACCTGTTATCCATAATGCTAATACAGTACCAGATATTGCAAATGGGACAGACATCATAATAATAAATGGTTTTTTCAAAGATTCAAATTGCGAAGCCATTACGATATATACAAGTAATATAATTAATAGTAATAGTGACCCGATATCTCCAAATGTTTCTTGTTGATCTTTATAATCTCCTGCAATAGTAATAGATGTACCTGTGGGTAGATTTATATCTTTTATAGCTTCTTGTATTTGTGTAGCTAATTCACCTAAAGAAGTTTTATATGGAGCAGCACTAACCTTGACATATCGTTGTCTATTTTTTCTATCAATTGTAGGAGGTTCCCAATATTCTTCTACTATTGCTAATTCACTAAGAGGAATAAGTTTGCCGTCAGGCGTGGGAATATTAAGATCTTCTATAGCTGTAATAGAATTTCTATTTTTTTCTTTTAAACGAACCTTTATAGTGTATTCATCACCATCTTCTTTAAGTAAGCCTGCTGTCATTCCACTTACTCTATTCTTAATATACATAGAGATAGAACTAGAAGATAGTCCATGAAGAGCTGCTTTTTCTTTATCAATAGTAACTTTTAAGTTTGTTCTATCTTTGTCTCGACTAATATCTAAGTTACGAGCATTTGGAACTTCAGCTATTAATTTTGATTTTACCTTTTGTGCTAATATGTTAGTTTCATCAAAATCATAACCATATATTTCTACATCTACAGTAGATTCTCCGCCTGGGCCTATCCTACTTGCTGTAGAACATTTATAATCTACTATTTCTGGATATTTAGCAAGAATTCTTCTTAAACTTTCAGTAATATCTTTAATCCCTCTTTCTCTATCTTGTTTATTAGAAAGAATAACAGTCATACTAATTTTACAATTAGTAGTAGATGTGAATAAAGAAGAAACAGATGCATCGTCACTAGATCCTGCTGATGAGCTAATTTTAGTGATTTCTGGTACTTCAGAGAAGAAATCTTTTTCTATTTTTCTGGCTACAGATGCAGTTTTTTCTATTTTAGTACCATTAGCTAATTCTACAGTACAAGTAATACGACCTGAATCTTGAGTTTGCATAAAGTCTGTACCTACTTGACCAGTGATAAATGGGAGAAGTGAAGCTATAAAGGCTAAAACAGCGATTATTAAAGTAACAGTCTTATGTGAAAGACAATATTTAATTAAACGAGCATAAGCAGTATCTATTTTATCAAAAGACTTAACTACATATCTAGAATACCAACCAGATCTCTTTTTAACTTCTATTAATTTCCCCTTTTCATCTACTTTCATCTCTTTAGCTTTAAGAAGTTTAGATGCAAGCATAGGAGTAAGTGAAATAGCTACTAATGTAGAAGTACATACTACTATAGTTACTATCCAGCCTAATTCTTTGAACATGATCCCTGCCATACCAGATAAGAAAGTTAGAGGTACGAATACTACTACAATTACTAAAGTAGTAGCGATTACAGATACCCATACTTCATTAGTAGCATAAATAGCAGCTTCACGTGGGCTAGATCCTCTTTCTATATGCTTGGTGATATTTTCTAAGACCACGATGGCATCATCTACTACCATCCCAATCGCAATGGTCAGTGATGATAGCGAAATAATATTTAAAGAACTACCAGAAAGAGCCAGATAAATAAATGCTACAATTAATGCAATAGGTATAGTTAATCCGATTATTAATGTGGCTCTCCATTTTCCTAAGAAAAGGAATACGACTAATACTACGAATAATAATGCATAAAGGATAGATTCTTCTAAGGAATTAATAGCTCCTTCGATATCATCAGAAGTATCAAATAGTATACTGACTTTTACATCTTCTGGAAGACTTAGTTGGATTTTATCCATTTCTTTTTTGACATCCTTACAGATCTGTGCAGTATTACTACCAGATTGTTTGGTTACCATAAGTCTTACGGCATCTTCACCATTAGTTTTTTCATCTAATGTTAAATCCTTAATAGTATCTTTGACTGTAGCTAAATCTTTTACATAAATAAATTTACCTTTAACATTAGCTACTACAATATCTTTTATTTGATTACTTCCTATATATTCACTTTTTACTTCTAATTGATATTGTTCATTTTTCATTTTTACTAAACCTGAAGAAAGATTTAGATTATTATTAGAAATAGCGGAACCTACACTTTCTAGCGGAAGTCCAAATGAATTTAATTTAGCTTGGTCAATATCTACATAAACGATTCTATCAGGGGCACCTATAATAGATAAACTACCTATACCATTTACTCTATTTAATTGAGGTATTACATTATCATTTAATAATTTTTCTAGTCCAGGATAACTACCATTAGCCGTAATTGTATACATGAGAATAGGCATAGAGCTGGTACTAAATTTAAAGATAAAAGGATTATTACAGTCCTCAGGTAGATTATTTTTCAGCATATCAATATAAGAACGAATATCATTGACAGCTTCAGTTAGATCTGCTCCCCAGTCTAATTTTAATGAAACAACAGAAATATTATCTTTAGAAGAAGATGTTATTTCATCTAATCCATCGATAGAGTTTAGAGAGTTTTCTATTACTTTAGATACATTGGTTTCTACCTCAGAAGCGCTAGCTCCTGGATATGTAGTCATAACCGTAATATATGGTGGATCCATTTCTGGAAACTGGTCTATAGGAAGAGTTGTTAAGGAATAAAGGCCTATAACTATTATTGCTATGAATAATAAAACGGTAGTTACCGGTCTATTAATTGCTGATTTATATATTGGCATATATCTTTATTTTACTACGTTCATTTTAGCTCCGTCAAATAATTTTTCTTGGCCTACTACTACTTGCATCATCCCTTCACTAAGTTCTTTACTAATAATTTCAATTTCATCATTTATTCTCTGTCCTAATTTTACAAATATCCTTTTAGCCTTGCCATTATTATTTACAAAGATATATCTGTCATTAGAACCCACCATCTTTAATACAGACTGATTAGGAACCATAAGAGTTTTAGTGTTTTCTACTATTAATTTAGTCGAAACAAACATACCTGGACGTAATTTTAAGTTATCATTTGGAATCTTAAGTCTTACTTGGAAAGTATGAGTATTAGGATCAATACTAGGGTTTATATAGTCTATATATGCGTTAAATGATTTATTAGGATAGACATCAGATTCGATATTCACTTTAATATTTTTCTTTATTTTAGGAAAATATGTTTCAGGAATATTTATGTCAGCTTTTAAATAATGAATTTGTTTTAAAACTAAGATAGTTTGACCTGCACATAATTCGCCTTCTTCAAAGTTTTTAGCAGTAATATATCCATTAAAAGGAGCTATTAGGAAAGTGTTTTCAGATAGATAATCTACATTTTCTTGAGAAGTTTGTAATCCTAATTTAGTTTTATCATATACTTGATTAGAAACAGCTCCACTTTTTTTAAGTTCGTCCATTCTAGCCATTTCTATTTCTTGATTAGATAAATTTATTTTAGCAGTGTTATATTGTGTTTTATCCATTTCTACTAAAAGTTGTCCTTTTTTTATAAAGTCACTTGGACGTACTAAAATCTTAGAAATTTTTCCTTGAATAGAAGAAGAAACATTAAGAGTAAGGTAACCTTCTAAAGTAGAAGTTAATTCTATATCTCTATTTATTTCTGAAATTTTTAATGCAGAAGTTTTAACTTGAAGTGTTTCTACTTCTTTTAGCTCTTGTGCCTTCTTAGAGCCACAAGAAGTAAGTAAAATGGTCGAAAGACCCAGGATTAATATGTTTTTTATTTTCATCGATATAATTTTATTTATTCAGTAATTTTTCTAATTCTATTTGTGCGTTTATGAAATTAAGTAAAGAACTAACGTAAGTGGTTTGAGCTTGAATTAGGCTAGTATTAGCAGTACAGATTTCTAAAGAAGATGCTGTTCCATAATCATATTTTTTGCTCACATTTTGAAAAACTTTTTCAGATACTTTTACATTTTTCTTTTGAGCTTTATAACTATCATAAGAAGTTTTAAGATTATACACTAATTGACTATGTTGAATTTTTAAAGAATTTTCTGTTTGTTCTAAAGTATTAAGTTGTTTACTATAATTGATTTTAGCTACTTTTAAAGCTTTATATCTAGAAAAACTAGAAAAGATAGGAACAGAAATAGATATCCCGATCATATTAGGAGGTGTCATATTAAAACCACCTTCGTCAGAAAAATATTTTTTCTTAGTATACTGATGGAATACTGATAATGAAGGACCATAAGCCCAAGCAGTAGAAGATACATTTTTATGACTAAGTATTGTGTTTTTTTGCAATAATTGATAATCATAATTACTTTCTAATACGAAAGGTTCTGCTGATAAACTTAAAGCTAATTTTATATTAATAAGATCATCGATAGATTGAATAAGTTCGATAGGAGTATCTACTTTTAAGTCTAATAATAATCTTAGAGAATTAAGAGCCATTTCTTTAGATCTTTTGGTAGAAACTATAGTGTTTTCCATAGTAATAACTTGAACAGATATTTTATCTGCTTCTATTTCTTCTTGAACTCCAGCCTTTACAGAAGATAGAGTTATTTTATATACATCTTTAAGATTCACCAAATTCTTTTCTAATAATTTTTGAGTTTCTTCAGTTACTAATATAGAATAATATATACCTTTTACTTGTTCAGCTATTTGTTGTTCAGTCTTAGCTTTTGTAATATCTGCCATATCCATAGATAATCTGGCTATTTGGGTAGCGATTACTTGAACTCCACTTAAAGCTATACTAGTAGTTAAGGTTAACTGTCCACTTGGAGGCATAGATATGGTCATCCCTTGACCAAAAGTCATGCTATACCCACACATGTTAGAATAATCTCCTTTAGCGGTGATTTGAGGTAGCATAGTCGCTATAGCTTGCCATCTAGAAGCTTTAGCTTTTAATACATCATAAGAAGCGTTTTGTAGAGTTTTATTTTCTTCAATAGCTATCCTTTGAGCCTCTGATAAAGATAATTTAAGAGACGATTTTTCTGTGAGGGCATTGGTGCTACTTTGGGAATAAGATTTTAATGGTATCAGTGCTACTAATAACATTAAAAGAGTAATATATTTTCTCATATTGTTGATTATTATTTTTCCTGACGAAGGTTTTATTTTTTACTAATCTGTTTATATGTTGATCTATTATTTCTCTTCCTTTATTAGTAGATATTCCTCTTAGAATAGTAATAATAGCTATTCCTAAAGATCCTTCTTGAGGGGATAAAATAGAAGCTAATTCTTTAGAATCTTTTACTATCTTAAAGGTATCTCGAAGGAGAAAAGCCATATACTTAGGATTTATATATTTAATAAAAATATCTTTTTCAATACCATCTTGAATTCGTTGTTCTATATAATCTATTTTTTGTTTATTAAGAGTTATAATATAATTACGAAAAATATCAGGATAATATCTTTCTACATCTTCTACAAATAAATCATTTAAAGAAAATAATTCTTTCATATTTATAGTATGTAAAACAAATATTTGTTCTATAAAGTTAGATGTATTTTTAGATAATTTATCTACTATTTCTTCACTTATTAGTTGGTTTTGTTCTAATGCCGCTACTATTAATTTCGCTTTACTGGGGAAAATTTCATATAAAGTTCGTTTAGAAATACCATTATATTGAGCTATATTATCCATAGTTACAGATTTACATCCTCTATGATAGAATAGCTCTAGGGTTTTGTTTAAAATATGTTCTTGTGCTGTCATATTAATATTGGGCTACAAAAGTAAACTAAAAACTTTAAAAACCAAAATAGTTTTTATATTACCTCAATTAATTTTTATATCAGAAAGAAAAGAGTCTTTTAAAGTAAATAGAATATACTTTTATTCAATTTTTTGTAACTTTGTAAATTATATCTAGTATATTTCTAAAAGGAAATAATATATATGGTATAAAATAACAGATAAAGAATCGAATAACTAAATACTATTAATTATGTATAACAATTTTCAAAAATTTCTCACTGATGAACTTCAGTCTATAAAAGATGCCGGTCTTTATAAAGATGAGAGAGTAATTACCTCTCCTCAGAGAGCTGACATAACTATTACTAGCGGAAATGTACTTAATTTCTGTGCTAATAACTATTTAGGGCTTGCCGATAATCCTGAATTAATTAAAGCAGCTAAAGAAGCTTTAGATACTCACGGATATGGTATGTCTTCAGTTAGATTTATTTGTGGTACAGGTGATCTTCATAAAAAATTAGAAAAATCTATTGCTAATTTCTTTGGTACAGAAGATACTTTATTATATGCTTCTTGTTTCGATGCAAATGGTGGTTTATTTGAACCACTTTTAGGTGAACAAGATGCTATTATTTCTGACTCCTTGAATCATGCATCTATTATCGATGGTGTACGTCTTTGCAAAGCTAAAAGATATCGTTATGCTAATGCTAATATGGAAGAACTTGAAAATTGCTTAAAATTAGCTCAAGCTCAACGTCATCGTGTTATTTGTTCTGATGGTGTGTTTTCTATGGATGGTAATGTTTGTCCACTTGACAAAATCTATGAATTGGCTCAGAAATATAATGCTATGGTTATGGTAGATGAATCTCATTCAGCAGGTGTTGTGGGTAAGACAGGTAGAGGTACTACTGAATACTTTAAATTAAGAGGTAAAGTAGAAATTTTAACAGGGACACTAGGTAAAGCTTTTGGTGGTGCTGTAGGTGGGTTTACCACAGGAAAGAAAGAAATCATTGACATCTTACGTCAACGTTCTCGTCCATACTTATTTTCTAACTCTATTCCTCCTATGATCGCTGCTGCAGGTATAAAAATGTTTGAAATTATGACTGAATCTAATAAACTTCAGGATAAACTTCATTCAAATACTGAATACTTCGTTAAGAAAATGAAAGAAGCTGGATTTGATATCAAACCTACTCAATCTGCTATTTGTGCAGTTATGTTATATGATGCTAAATTATCTCAAAATATGGCAGCACGTTTACAAAAAGAAGGAATTTATGTAACTGGTTTTTATTATCCAGTAGTTCCTAAAGATCAAGCTCGTATCCGTGTTCAAGTATCAGCAGGTCATGAAATAGCTCATCTAGATAAATGTGTTGCTGCTTTTACTAAAGTAGGTAAAGACTTAGGAGTTATTAAATAAGTCGAATAATAATATAGATTACTGAAAAGCAAGTAATATAAAAAATAAAAACCACGAGAAGTTATCAAGACTAATTGTGGTTTTTTTGTCTGGCGACAATACTTTTACCAGTCTAGTGTAAACCCAATTATTCAGTTAATATTGCCTCTTTATCTGCTTTCCTAATTTGTGAAGGGATTAATTGAACTAATATTAATGAAGCTATGGATAGTATAACTCCTAGTAAGAAAGGAATTTTATAATTATATATCCAAAGTAATCCACCTATGACAGGAATGATAACTGCAGAAGTATGATTTATGGCAAATCCGAAGGACATAGAAGGTGCTATATCTTCAGGTTTACCTATTTTCTGAAAGAAGGTATTTATACCCATCGCGCAAGTATAAAATATATTATCGATTATATAAAATGCTGCAATAATCCATCCATTTTTTATAAAAGCATATCCTAGAAAAACTAATACCATCATTCCATATTCCATAGTCAATACAGGGTGTTCTCCAAAACGATTAATGCTTTTAGCAATGATGGGAGCTACGAAAAATGTAATAATATTGTTTAAGATAAATAATGCAGTGATTTTTTCTATACCAAAATGATATTGCTCTACGAGCATAAATACAGCAAACACTTGGAATATTTGTCTTCTTGCTCCACTTAGAAAATTGATAACATAAAAAAGCCAATACTTTTTCTTTACTACCATCTTTGTTTTTTGTGGAGGTAGGCTTTTATCTACGGGATTTAATCGTAAAGAAAACAATGCTAATATTATTACTAATACTCCGATTAGAACGAAATTCCATTTAATATCTACTAGAGTACTAGTAAAAAGTATAATGATACCTATGATTATATTTATAACAGCTTTCCAACTTTGTTGCTTACCGAGAATAATAGGAGATTGTCTTTTATCGAAATATTGTAATGTTAAGGAACGATTAGTCGCTTCGAAAAAATGATAACCAGTAGACATTAGAAATGTTGTAAAAAATAGACCCCAAAAACTAGGGAAAAAGCCAGTTAAAATAACACTTGCTCCACAAATAAGCAATGAATATATAGATAACTTATGTTCTTTAACTATTAATAAAATGAAAACCATTAAAAAGGTTAAGAAACCAGGAAGTTCTCTAACAGACTGGATAGCACCTACTTGAAAACCATTGATTCCGAGATTATCTACAGCGAAATTATTAAACAACGTCCTCCATCCTTGTAATCCTATAGTGGCAGCTACGATAAGCAGCATCAAAAAATAATACATTTTTTTCTGCTGAGGATTTAATAGTTGATTAATACTAGTACTTATATTTTTTTTCATCGTATATTTTTCTTCTTTAATAATGTCGATTGAAGGTAATGGTATCTTAAGGTAAAAGTTCAGTGATTATATAATCGGAAATGAAAAGATGTTTTTCTGGAATTCTAATAATATTTTCTTCTTTTATTATCATTCCTTCATTTATGAATTCGTTCATTTTATTTATAAATGTATCTTTTATTTTTGTATTATTTTCAAAGAAATTGTTTAGTTCAGATAAAGATAAACCTTTAATTTTTCTCAAGCCTAACATTATAATTTCCTCTATAATTTCCTTATTAGAAAGTTTTTCAGAGCCTCTGATTTCGTCGTTAAAAGTGGAAGAATTGGCTTTACTATTATAGAAAGTGTTATATTTTTCGATATTAGAAACATTCCAAGAGCGAATTTCTGGGCCTTTTACTCCATAAGAGTGAGCTGCTGTTCCAAATCCAAAATAAGGTGTGCGAATCCAGTATGAGCTATTGTGCTTAGACTCAAAATTAGGAAGAGCAAAATTAGATATCTCGTAATGAAAATAGCCGTTTTTCTTTAAATGAGAAAGAAGCATATTATATTGCTTAGCACAAAATTCTTCAGGAGCTTCCTGATAATTAGTTCTATCTAAAGCACTATCTTTTTCTATGCTTAACTGATATGCAGAAATATGTTCAGGATGTAAATCGGTCATTGTTTGCAAATCGTTTTGCCAGGAATCCATTAAGTCCTTTTTCCAAGAAGTTAACAAGTCTTTTTTGATAGTTTCATGGCTATAAGGTAGATAACCAAAAATTAAATCAAGTGAGATGTTCTTAAAGCCGGCTTTGCGAAGATTATGAAAAGCATCGATAGCTTGCTGAGAAGTGTGACGACGGTTCATCCATTTTAGATGGATATTATTAAAAGTTTGGATTCCCATACTTATTCTATTGAATCCTAGAATTTTTAAAGATCTAGCATAATCTAAAGTAATGTCGTCGGGATTTACCTCGATGGTTATTTCTTTTACAGAATAGTTTTCAAAAGAGGTTTTGACTGCTGTCAATATTTTTTCTAGCTGTGTAGGGGTAAGTACAGATGGTGTCCCTCCTCCGAAATAAATAGTATGGATAGGGAAAGATTTATCACAAGTGGAGGAAGATAATACAACCCTACTGCTTATTTCTTGGCAGAGGGCTGTTATGTAATTATCTATATTGAAATTACGACTTATTTCAGAATAAAAACCACAATATGTACAAAATGATTTGCAGAAAGGGATGTGGATATATATTCCAGCCATAATTTATTATCTTATTAAGATATATTATCTAAGATTAATATCGCAAGAGCCTAGTTTAGATTCTGTGGTATAAATATCTATGGTATATACGCCTTTTTGGAATTCGGGAATTTGGAAATAAATGCTCATATCTATTTCGTCACCTTGATAATCTATTTCTCTAGAATCTGAATAAATCATATTTTCTCCTTCTATGTTGAAAATTTGTTCTTGGCTTTCAGAAATAAGAATACCATCAGGTCCTTTAACTCTTATATATATGGTGCGAAGACCTTTTTTAGTTATAGAGTTTTCGATAAGTGTGACAGAAGTTTTAAGTTTAATAGTCCTAGAACTTCTAGTAGTTTCTTTGTTTCTATGATTAAGTGCTACTACATTAATAGCTCTTCCTTTTATAATGGCCCCTGTTTCGATAGTTTTAGCATATTCATCAGTAGTTTTACTAAGCTGGTTATATTTCTCTTTAGAATTTTTAGCTTCTTTTCGAGCTAAAACAGCATCTTGTTTAAGCTGAATATTTAAAGTGTTTAAAGAATCTATTTGAACTATGTAATGCTTCATAATAGAACGAAGAGTCCCTAATTCACGTTTATATTTTCTAATTTCAGTTCTATTAGTAGCTTCAGTTCTTTTTACTCTTTTGATTAATTGATCTACTTTTATTTTTTCTCTGTCTATTTGAACTGTAAGACTGTCATTGTTAGAAGACAATGTGGCATAATCAGTCTGAAGGGAAATCATATCGTTCGTCAACTCAGTTTTTTCTACTTGAAGTTCTTTAATCATACCAGAACGATCAATCCAAATATAAGTTAATACAGCTAATAATAATACAGCAATAACGATTAAAATTATCATTATTGTTTTGTAAGGATTTTTACTTTTGCTATTATTTTCCATCTCTTTGTTATTAAATTACTATTTATTAAAATATTTATATCTTTGCGTTATCTCATAATTTTATATGAGATTAAACTAATGGACTAAAGTAACTAAAAAATATTAATTATGAAGTATTTTGTTCGCTCTCTTAAGTATTTTCTATGGTTTATTCTAATTTTTATTATTATTATGATAGTATTAATTACTACTACCAAAGGCTATAATCTAACTGATTTAAATAGAATTTTTGATCCAGAAGTAGGATTGTTTAAAGAAAATTCTTTGTGGAAAATATTAGTATTCTTCGCGGCAGTATCTGGCGTTTATCCGTTAATGGCTTTTTCTAAGAAAGATGTTTACATTAATGGTACTTATGAAGATAATAAAGAAATGATAGCTAGCGTATTTAATGATAGGGGCTACGAAGTAATAGAAGAAACTCCGAACATGATTAAATATAGATTAAGAAGTAAGGGTACTAGATTTATGAGACTGTATGAAGATGCAGTAGTTTTAATTAAAAATAATGATTTTATTACACTTTCAGGATTTAGAAAAGATATTATTAGAATAGATAGTTATATAACTATGGTAAGTAAAAAAGAAGACGAATAGTATAAAAATAATGAAAACAGTAAAAAAATTTCCCGATTTATTTTCTGCTAATATAGCTAAAACTTTATTAGCGTCAGGTGGCATTAGAGCTGATATTCTTAATCAAAACTTAGGGATAATAGCAGGTCTTACAAATTCTGACTTATTATCTTTAGAATTAGTGGTATCAGATGAAAATTATTTAGAGGCAGTAAAAATTTTAGAAGCTTCTTTTAAAGCAGAATAAAAATCTTTACCATAAAAGCTTATAAGAGGTGTTCGTAGAAATTCAAATACACGGATGCCTTCTTTTTTGCCTTTTTCGAAAGCTCCTTTACATATTTCCCAATGATGTAGATTAAAAGCTAATGTCCCATCAGATAATTTAGATATTCGAATAGGGTAGAGTCTACAAGAAATGGGTTTTATAAAATCATATACATTTTTAGGTATAAGATTTGTAATATAAGCTCTTTCTAGGGCACAATAATAATGGCCATTTTCTATTAAGCTATAAGCACATGCTTCTGAATTTTCTATTAGTGGAGTAACCATATCCCCATCTATATCTATCATAGAAAATCCATGTTTAGTAATAGCAGATTGTCCGGCAGGGCTTATCAAACTCTTATAATAGCTGTAATTTTTTTTAATGAATTTTCTTTCTTTATCTAAGAGAGGAGCACCACTATCTCCCGCTATGCAACAAACGCCTTTACATATATCGTAATTGCATGAAAAATATTCTGTAAGTATCTCAGTAGAAATTAATTTATTATCAATTTCTATTATTGGAAAATCTTTGGATGAATACATTATTGTTTTTTTATATCTGATATTTTTTTCATATGTGAAATGTATAAATCTAGAGAGTCATATATATCCTCTTTAGTTAAGGATTCTACTAATAATAGATATCCAGAATAATAATCTTTTTTGTAGATATATTTTATTCTTAATATATCTATCCAGAATATGTCTAAGTTCTGATGATAATAAAATTGATTAATTAATCTAGATTTAATATTATTCAAAGTTTTATCACTGATTTTTTCAGAACGCATATCATAAATTAAATCGAAAATCTTTTGATTTAAACCAGGTTGATAATTATAAGTAAAGAAAGAAAAATCTAAAGTCATACTATTATCAGGATATGTTAATATCTGTTGTTTAATATCTACATTAATATTAAAATGTAACATTTTTGTTTGGATGTATTCAGTAATAGCGACACCTATAGCTTGAGCTTTCACTATATCCTCCAAATCAGATTTCGCAGGTCCAGAAATAGCAGAATGGTAATAGGTGACAGGTACCTCATTTTTCTGATATATTTTATTATCATTTATTTGAAAATCTCTCTTAATCAAAGGCCTATGACGAATAGTTCTACTAGGATTTGCAGGTAAAGAAGCTATATATTTACTGATATATGATTTAAATTTTTTAACGTCTATATTACCTATAAATATAAATGTAAAATTAGACGCATTAGAATAAGCATTGTGGATATAAGAAGCAACTTTATAATATTCATCATCACTAATATTACTAGATCCAAAAATTCTATGGAATAAAGCATAATCTTCATGGTTTGATAAGAAATGTAAACGAATCAAATTCATAAAATTATTTATCTCTGATGCAGGAGCATATCCATTTAAAAAATGTTCATTGTCTCCAATAGATTTTCTTATAGAAATATTTTTATTTCGCATAAGATCTTGTATCTGGAACATATTATAATCTCCTCCTACAGCAGTATTTACTAGAATATCTAGGTTTTCTTTAATATTAGGAGATATAGCATCATTTTTTAAATAACCACCATAAGCATGAGCTCCCATATACATTAAATCATTTTTAGTTTTCATCTTTTTATATATAACAGTAACACCATTAGTTAGATGGTAAACCGAGGAATTAGAGATATATTCTTTTTCTTCATGGTTAATCATAACCATATCATCAGTAGTAGTTATATTAGGAAATTCATATTTAGGAATAGAATTAATAAGTCCTTTTAGAGAAGTAGAATCATTAGATGAAATGTTTTCTTGACCGTCCAAATAAGCCTTGTTAAGTTTCTTAGAATTAACAAAATATGAAAAACTATTAGGATTAGCTACACTCACCAATATATCTTTAGTAGAAAAAAGAGAAGATACATAAGAATTAAATGTTTCAAGACTGATTTCAGGAGATATTTTTTCTAGATAAGATTTTAAAGAAGATGTCGAAAATAAAGAGTAATCATCTAAATAATTAGATATACATTTTTTAACTTTATCTCCAGTCCATACATTATAATAAGCATCATTATAAATAATATTATTCATAGCTTTTTGATAAGATTCTTCGCTAAACCCATATTTATTAATTAATTCTATTTCTCTTGAAATAAAGCTAATAATACTATAAGTGTCTTCAGGTCTGCCAGTTACAGATATTTTTAAAGCGGGAATATTTCTTATACCTAGAAGGTTAGTAAATTTTACTTGATTAGAAGAAATCGGTACAATACTATGATTACAAACTAAGTGAATTCTAGAAATACAAAGCTGTTCCACTATTTTGTTTAGATAATTAGCCACTAAAGGTTCTGCGGTCTTTCTTTTGCCTGTCGGCAATAGAGGCTGCGGAAAGTAAAAGGAAATATTAGTTTCTTTTAGTTCTTCATCGGAACATACTACGATATTGTATTTACCTTTTTTAAAATAAGCTTTATATAAAGATGTCGTATCATTAATAATAGTGTTTTCAGATTTGGGTATTATCTGAAATAGAGTAGTAATTTTACTAACTACTTCTGCAGGATTTACGTCACCTTTAATAATAATAGCTTGTCTATCCGGTCTATACCATTTTTTATAAAATTTTTCTATTGTCTTATTTTCTATAAATTTTTCATTTAATATATAATTACTAATATTTTCTTTATATGTATTTTCACTGAATAGTTTACATATGAATTTAGAATTTAATCTTTGTTTTAAATTTGTATTTTTAGAGTATTCATTTTTTATATAATTTTTATATTTAGAAAGGTTTTCTTTATTAATAGATATGGTTGAAGACCAGTTATACAAGACTAATAACATGGAATCTAAAGTGTGAGGATTCCTTTTTATAGGGATATCCCTTATTAGATATCTACAGTCTTCAAGATTATTTTCTACTTGAATATCTTTCTGATACTTCATACCTAAATGATTAAAATAGTCAGATAAATATGTATTTTTAAAATTGCTAGATTCCAGAATAGCTATATTAGATATTATATTATTATATATTTTTTCTTGAGGAGTATTAATAGATTCATTCAATTTCTGAATAAGGTAAAAATCACAATAATTTTTAATAGTAGAATCTTGAATAATATAATAAGAAAGACCATTTGATAATTTTCCTGTGATAATTGAATTATCTATTGGAAAATTATCAAAATTACTCATAGATTTTACGGAAAATGAGGAAAGTACGAATATGAAAAAGAAAGTGAAAAAACTTATTTTATGCATGATATTTTTATTTAATATTACAAAAATACAAATAAGATAGAAAACAATTTGTTACAGCTACGTAATTTTTATATTTTTGTAAATATGTAATTGAAAAAACTATCTAAAAAAACAATAATCATTAAGATGAAAAAATTATTAACTATTATTTTAGCCTTTTCGCTTTGTTCATTAGCTTTTGCCCAAGATTTGTCTTCTGCTACTGAACTTTATAATCAAGGAGCTACAGCTCTTAATAAAGGGGAAAAAACTCAGGCTGTAAAATTATTTGAAAAAGCTCTTTTGCAAGCAGAAGATATAGGAGCAGAAGCTGAAGAATTAGCATATAATTGCAAAAATGCTATTCCTACTGTTTATTTAGCTATTGGCAAAGAATTAGCTGCAGCTAAAAAATATGACGAAGCTATTAAAATTCTTACTAAAGCTAAAAAATTAGCAGAAAAATATGGACAATCTTCCACATCTCAACAAGCCGCGAAATTAATACCTCAGCTATATGTACAACAAGGTAATGATTGCTTAAGAGAGAAAGATTATAAAGGTTCTATAGAATTTTATAATAAAGCTGTAACGGTGGATCCTAATCAGGCTATGGCTTATTTAAGAATGGGTAATTCTTATATGAGATTAGGACAAGAATCTAAAATGGAAGAATCATTAAATAAAGCTAATGAATTAGGTCTTAACAAACAAGCATCTCAGATGTTATCTAAATATTTTTTACTTAAATCGCGTAAATTATTAAAAGCTAAGAAAAATAAAGAAGCTATAGTAGCTTGTGATAAATCTTTAGAAGCTATGAAAACACCATTAGCTTTTTTTATAAAAGGTCAAGCAGCTATGCAGATAAAATCATATGATGTGGCTATTGAATCTTTAGAATCATTTTTAGCGCTTTCTCCAAATGATAGAAATGCAGATAATGCTATTTTTCAGTTAGCCATGTCTTGTCAATCTAAGAAAATGAATGCAAAAGCATGTGGATATTACAAACAAATTCAAGGCAAACCTAAATTTGCTGAATATGCTAAAGCACAAATCAAAATATTAAAATGCAAATAAATCTGGAGCTATTAGCCCCGGCTAAAAATAAACAAATCGGCATTGCAGCTATAGACTGTGGTGCCGATTCTGTATATATAGCAGGGCCAACTTTTGGGGCTAGGGAGGCTGCCTCTAATTCTTTTGAGGATATTAGAGATTTATGCGATTATGCCCATAAATTTGGAGTCAGAATATACGTAACTATAAATACTATATTATATGATGAAGAATTAGAAGATGCTCTAGAAACTATAAAACAAGTTTATCAAGCTGGGGCTGACGCTATTATAATTCAAGATTTAGGGATATTAAGAATGTCTGGACTGCCGCCAATAGATTTATATGCATCGACTCAAACTAATATTCGTACAGTAGCTCAAGCCAAATTCTTAGAATCTTTAGGCTTTAAGAGATTAATTTTAGCAAGAGAATTATCCATAAATGAAATTTCTGCTATATCAGAAGCAGTAGATTGTGAAATTGAAACTTTCGTACATGGAGCCTTATGTGTTTCATATAGTGGACAATGTTATTTATCTCAAGCATTGACCGGCAGGTCTGCTAATAGAGGTAATTGTATACAAGCTTGTAGGTCTAATTATGATCTTTTAGATTCAAAAGGAAATATTATAAAGAAAGATTATCCTATACTTTCGCTAAAAGATAATAATCAGTCTGAAAATTTAGAAAATTTAGTAGATGCAGGAGTAACATCATTTAAAATCGAAGGTAGATTAAAGTCAGAAACTTATGTTCGTAATATAGTAAGATATTATCGCCAAAAATTAGATGATTTAATAGCCAAGAAAAACTCTCCCACTATTCTTTATAAAAAATCTACTTTAGGTAAAATAGAAAATGGTTTCGAGCCAAATCCTGATGCTGTATTTAATAGAGGTTTTACTAACTATTTTATAGATGGTCAGAGGAAAAAAATGGGCTCAGGTTCATATAGTAAATCAAAAGGAGAATATATAGGAAGCGTTAATAAAATTATAAACAACGATAGGTGCTCAGCTAGATTTAGTTATTATGATAACCAAAATAGTAGTCAAAGCCATAATTCTATCAGAACTAATATTAAACCTATTTTAAACGGTGATGGTCTATTGCTCTTTGACGAAAATGATGTATTAATTCAAGGCATAAGAGTAGATAAGGTAGATAGAGAAAATGTTAATGATGAAAATAATCACAATGATATTTTAATAACCAAATCTATTCCTAGGTTAATCAAAGGTTCTAAGATTTATCGAAATTCTAATCCGAGTTTCGGGAAAGAGATATTGAATAATAGTCCTACTAGACATATTCCAGTGGAGGTAAATGTTTCTATTACTTTCGATGGGTTTAATGTAGATGCTTCATTATTTGATGGAAACATAATTTTAGGTGAAGCTGATTCTATAACTGCTAATTATACGACAGCTATATATGATGAAGCTAAGAATAAAGATAAAGCTATCTTAAATATTAAGGCGCAATTATCTAAGAGAACCGATGAATTTTCATTCCAAGTAAAGGATATGATAATAGATGATGGTTCTATTATACCTTTCTTTCCTATTTCTAAAATTAATGAGATAAGAAGGGTTTTAGCAATTTCGTTAAGAGAAAAATGGTCGATGGATAGAGAAGACAAAATAGAAGCTGAGCAAGAAGAATTATCGTTAAACAAAAATAGAAGTACTAGAAAAATAGTGGCTCCTGAGCAGAAAATGAAACTTAATTGTTCCAATAAACTTGCGAAAGAATTATATAATGAAATAGGGATTAATCCTGAACTTGCATTTGAACTGAACCCTAAGGAGGGTTTTGAATTGATGAGGACGAAATATTGTATTCGATATGAACTTGGTTGTTGCCTTATGGGGAAAAATAAAAGAGATAAAAATGATTTAAATAGTGAATGGCCTATTGAAAATATACCTTCTGGCAATATGTATTTGCGGAATAATGGGAAATTATTAACTGTAAAATTTGATTGCAAAAATTGCGAAATGGTGATACTATCTTGTGATAAAATAGAAAACTGATTATATTTGTTTAAATGAGATTTAACGACATCATAGAAAATAAGGAACTTATTCTGAATTTAAAAAAAATGTCTGATACAAACAGAGTGGCTCATGCGATTATGTTTGTAGAAAATGATGGACAAGGAGCTATAGGAATGGTTCTTTCTCTAACGCAATATATTATGTGTGAATCTCACAATGAAGGTGATTCATGTGGAAAATGCCCTAAATGTAATAGAATTTCAAAACTTATACATCCTGATGTTCATTTTGTGTTCCCCGTTAATTCTACTTCTAAATCTTCTTCTAGAAAACCTATTTCTGAGGACTATTTGAATATATGGAGATCTGTAGTTCTAGATAATCCATATTTTACAGAAACTAAATTAAATTCTGAATTAGGAATAGAAAATAAAGTTGGAATTATAAATGTAGCAGAAGCTGATCGCTTGTTACAGATATTGAGTTTACATTCGTATGAAGGAGGTAAAAAAGTTTTCATTATATATTTACCTGAGCGAATGAATACAGCTACTTCTAATAAATTGTTAAAAATGATAGAAGAGCCTACTCCTAATACTTATTTTTTCTTTGTAAGTCATTCTCCAGAGAATATTATTCAAACAATAATATCTAGATGTTTATTGATAAGATTAGATTCTATAGATACAAATGCTTTAACTGAGCAGTTAATACTGAAATATGATTTATCTAAAGAAGAAGCATATTCTTTTGCTAAAATCTCTAATGGTAATTATGGTCAGGCTATTTCTTATATCAAGGATAAAAATATTCGTTCTCCTTATTTAGAATTAATAGAAAAATTATTGAAGGAATCTTATAAAAGGAATTTGTTTAATCTGCTTCAGAATAATGATGCATTTGTAAAATTAGGAAGAGATAAACAAAAGGCGTTTACTCAATATTTCGAAGAAATAATAAGAAAAATCATGCTTTGTAATCAAGGGTTAGAAAAAATAGCTTTTTGCACAGAAGAAGAATTACAACTAGTAAAAAATTATAAAAATATTTCACTAGGATTTTTCGAACCTATTTTTAAAAAGTTAGAAGATCTTCGTATGTCTATTGAGTCAAATGTTAATGCTAAAGTGGCTTTTTTTAATTTTATGAATCTGCTTTTTATAGACATGAGGAAATTTACTAAGAAGAAATAAAAACTAGTTAATTGCTAGTAATAATGAAAAATAAACTCAATAATAATTAATAATAACGATGAAAAAATTTATTTTTACGTGTGTTGCTCTGTTAATAGCAGGATTTATGTATGCAAATCCTTCTTGGATGCGTTATACATCTATCTCACCAGATGGAGAACAAATCGCTTTTTCATATAAAGGCGATATTTATGTAGTCAATAGTCAGGGCGGTATGGCTCAAGCTTTAACTACACAAGATTCTTATGAATATATGCCTATTTGGTCTCCTGACAGCAAGACTATTGCTTTTGCTTCAGACAGGAAAGGTAATTTTGATATTTATACAGTATCTATAAAAGGTGGTACAGCTATAAGACTTACTACTAATTCATGTAGCGAATTACCATTATCTTTTTCTAAAGATGGTAAAGATGTATATTATTCAGCATATATTCAGAAGCCATCTACTAGTGTACAATTTCCTGCAGGATGGATGACAGAATTATATAAAACTTCTATTGAAGGTGGTGCAAGACCAGAACAGGTAGTAGCTATTCCTGTAATGAATATGTCATTTGTGGGTAATGATGGTTCTTTCTTTTATGAAAATCGTACGGGTAGTGAAAACGAATTTAGAAAACATCATGTTTCTTCAGTAGCCCGTAATATTTGGAAATATGATGCTACTAATACCACCTTTACTCAATTAACTACCAATGTAGGTGAAGATAGAAATCCTATTTACACAGCTAATAATAAAGTGATTTTCCTTTCTGAAAGAAATGGAAAATCATTTAATGTCTATTTAGCAGATCCTAGTAATATGGTAGAAGCTAAAGAATTAACAGTATTTAAAGAATATCCTGTTCGATATCTTTCTCTATCTAATAATGGATTAATGTGTTATTCATATGGTGGTGATATTTATACTCAGGAAATAGATTCTAAACCTAATAAAATAGAGGTTTCTATAATAAGAGATGATCCTGCAGAACAAATAGTTTCAGAAAAATATAATTCTGCTAGAGAATATGCTATTACTCCTGATGGCAAACAATTAGCATTAATTAATAGAGGAGAAGTATTTGCTACTACTGATAAATATAGTACTACTAAGCAAGTTACTCATACTCCAGAAGCAGAAAGGGGTATAGATATTTCTCCTGACGGCAAAACTTTAGTTTATGCTTCAGAGAGAGGTGGTATTTGGAATGTTTATACAGCTAAACTTAAAAATGATACTGATGTAAACTTTGCTAATGCTATAATTATCGATGAAAAACCTTTATTCAAAACTTCTAAAAAAACAGAACGTTTCTGCCCTCAGTTTTCACCAGACGGAGAGGAAATAGCTTTTATAGAAAACAGAACTATTCTTAAGGTTATAAATCTTAAAACTCAAAAAATTAGACAAATAACTGATGGTTCTGAATATTATGGCACTAATGATAATGGTTTTAATTATAAATGGTCTCCAGATGGTAAATGGTTCGCATTAGAAGTTATTTCTCATGTTCGTGATCCTTATTGTGATATTGCTATTACTTCTGCTATTAAAAAAGGTAAACTATATAATATTACAAATTCTGCTTATTTCGATGCATCACCTAATTGGGTGATGGGTGGAAATGCTATTATTTTCGGTTCTAATAGATTAGGTTTACGTGCTCATGCTTCTTGGGGAAGTCAAGAAGATTTATTCATTGCTTTTCTTAATCAGAAAACTTATGATGAATTCATGAAATCTGAAGAAGAATTATCTTTAGAAAAAGAAGCTGAAAAGATTAAAGAATCTAATAAAAAAGGTGCTAAGGCTGATAAAAAAGATAAAAAGAAAAAGGCAAATAATAAGAAAGGTGAAAAAGATTCTAAAAAAGTAGAAAAGGCTAAGGATATAGATATCGAATTTGCCAGAATAGAAGATCATATTGTAAGGTTAACCCCTATGTCTAGTTCGCTAGGATCAGGTATGATTACTAATGATGGTAAAACATTATATTTTACAGCTAGATTTGAAAAATCTTATGATTTATGGAAAGTAGATTTGAAAAAACGTTCTACTAAATTATTGGACAAAGGAACAGGATCAGGTTATATGAAACTTTCTAAAGATGGTAAAAGTCTATTTGTGTTAGGATATAGACCTCAAGTCATATCTATACCAAGTGGAAAATCTAAACCAATATCTATTACAGCTAAAATGGATTTAAACAAAACTGGTGAAAGAGAATATATGTTTAACCATGTTATCAAACAAGAATCTAAGAGATTTTTTGATCCTAATATGCATGGTGTAAATATGAGTCAGTTACAGAAAGATTATGTTAAATTCTTGCCTGATATCAATAATAACTATGACTTTTCAGCTATGTTATCAGAAGTATTAGGTGAATTAAATGTATCTCATACTGGTTCAGGTTATTTCGCACCTCATACTGCTTCAGATGATGCTACGGCTAAACTGGGTCTTTTATATGATCTTTCTAGTGATATAGACGGTTTAGTAATTAATGAAGTAGTGGAATATGGTCCATTTGATATAAAAGAATCTAAAGTAAAAGCAGGTGATATTATTGAAGAAATCGATGGTAAAGAAATAAAGAGTGATAAAGATTACTTCCCTCTATTAAATCATAAAAGAGGTGTGCGTGTTTTAGTTACTTTTTGTAGACCTTCTACTAATGCTCGTTGGACAGAAGTAGTGAAACCTATATCAACAGCAGCTATGAATTCACTGATGTATAAAAGATGGGTTAAATCTAGAGCTGAAGAAGTTAAAAGAATATCTAACGGTCGTTTAGGATATATTCATATTAAAGGTATGAATGATGCTAGTTATCGTGATATGTATTCAGATGTTTTAGGTAAATATAATCAATGTGATGGTATTGTAATAGATACTCGTAATAATGGCGGTGGAAGACTTCATGAAGATGTAGAAGTTCTATTTACGGGTACCAAATATTTAGAACAAGTAGTTAAGGGCACAGTAGCATGTGAAATGCCTTCTCGTAGATGGAATAAATCATCTATTATGATAGTATGCGAAGCTAACTATTCTAATGCCCATGGTACTCCTTGGGTATATCAACATATGAAAATAGGTAAGATAGTAGGAATGCCTGTTCCTGGTACTATGTCGTCTGTTAATTGGGAAACTCTTCAAGATCCTACTATGTATTTCGGTATTCCAGTAATAGGTTACAGAACGCAAAAAGGTAATTATCTTGAAAATACTCAGTTAAAACCAGATATTTTAGTAGAAAATACAGCGGAAACTGTAGTTAAAGGTAGAGACCTTCAGTTAGAAACTGCTATTAAACAACTATTAAAAGATGTATCTAACGATAAAACTCGGTGGTAAAATATTTGCAATAGTTATTTGAATTATTGCGAAAATTATAGAAAAGCCCCTTCATAAAATTATGAGGGGGCTTTTTATAATTGTTTTTAATTTTTATTTTAAATTAAAATAAGCAGAAACTTATACCTACTGATATCCAACGACCTAATTGGATTAGACCTCCGAAATCATAATATTGTATATCGAAGATGTTTTGTATATCTAGATAAATTTCAGTTTTGAAATTATTAACTTTACTAGTTTTAGAATAATGATTATCTAAAGTATAAGATAATCTTGCATTGAACATCCAATATGGTTTATATGATTCTAGCTCTCCTGCTGTATTAACAAATTCAGATGTTCTATCATTCCAGCTACCTATAATATTCAGTTTTAAATCTTTTATAGGTTCTATACATGTTTGAACTGCGAATTTATGTTTCAAGTAATCTAATGCATATTTAGAGATGTATTTATTAGCATCTTTATCTGAATTTAGGTATCCATATGATAAAATTAGTTCTCTTAAGAATTTAAGAGAGCTATATGAAGCCATACATTCAGCTCCGAAAGTATTGATGTTAGTTATTTGACTAGATAGCCATTTATCTTCATCATGAGGTTTTATCCAGTCGATGATATCTTCTCCTTTACGATAATATACAGATCCGAATAATTTAATATTATTATCTGGAGATCCTAAGAAATTATATGTAGAGGATAAACGATAGGTAGTAGCTTTTTCTGGTGTGAGATTAGCGTTGCCAGTGTGTGTTCTAGTAATATAATAAAGGTCGGTAAATGTAGGAAGGCGCATAGAACGAGAAGTCGAAGCTCCTACTGATAATGCGTTTGTTATATAATAATCTGTTCCTAGGCTCCACATGGTAGAATTACCATAGGAACTATGAGCTATATTTAATGAACCTTTTAAATTAAATTTACCTAATTTTATCTGATGTTTTAACCAGCCATTTATAATATGTCTTTCGGCTTCTTTAGTATAATATTTACCATTTTCTCCAGAAATAGTTTTAGGTGAAGCTAAATCGTTTCCTAGTACTGTGCTATATATATGATTATAGGTGTAGTCTAAGCCTATTCCTGTAATCCCGTATGGCCAAGAGTATAACATATTTATTCCTATTCCATAGTTATCAGTCATATGATAATTATGACCGGAATACCAACTAGCAGCACCTTCGTTGTCTCTGAATAATTCGAAGCGATCTAAATTCTTTCTGTAACTAATGAAACTGTTTAGTTTTATATTTTTATGGAATATTTTACTCCATTTAAGGGAAGTAAGATATGTAGAGGTTTTTTCTGATTGATTTGGATAGAGTAATGAATAAAATCCATTAGCTCCGAAGAAACGATCTTGATAACCTATTTGAAAATCAAGTCGTCCTAGATTTGTTTTAGCAGTAATTCTACTAAATAAATTTGAGTTATTGTAATCAGTATTATCAGTGTATCCATCTGAATTTCTTACTGATCCAATAATCATAGCAGAGATGTTTTCATTACTAATGGCTGATGAAAGATTGACATACTTGTACCCGTATTGTCCAGTAGTGAAACTTGTTTTAATGTAATTTGGTTTTAGGGGAGAAGTGGAGATGTTAATAGCTCCTGTAAATGCTCCAATTCCTGGGACTCCTCCGATAAGATGGATGCTACTTATTCCTTCTATATCGATGGGAAGTGAATGGCTTTGATGGCCTGTTCTAGCATCTGTAAAATTAATGCCATTTAACATGATCATTGTTTGATCAGCTGTGCCTCCGTATAGAGAGATATCAGCTTGAATAGCTTGTGCGCCTCTTTGTCTTAAATCTACGGCTGGATTAATTTTGAGTACGTCTTCAAATGTGGTAATGGGTGAAGTCTTCATTTTGTTCCTGTTATAGACTTCTACAGGAGAAATCATACCTCTTGTAGGATTTGATTTTTGAGTTATTACCTTAGCTTCTTTTAGTTCAAAATGTTTAAGTGTATCAGACTTTTCGACTTGAGCAAGAACTGGTTCGAACGATAGAGTAAGAAGAGACATACTTAAAGTAAGTACTCCTATCTTTACTTGCTTATGCATACTAGCAAAAGCTGCCCAATTAGTTCTAGCCCATCTTTTGAAGCAAGAAATAACACATTTTTTAGATTTTTTTAACATAAATGTGTATTTTTAAAAATTAAACGTGTAAAATTACAGTATTAACTATTAAAATCATCTATTTTATGAAAAGATTATCTATTTTTTGTTTGACTTTGATTGTATTATTTTCTAGTGCGATTATTCTTTTTACTTCCTGTAAAGCTAAAGATAATAGGACTCATTTTATGTTAGAGACTAATATGGGTAATATTGAATTTGCCTTGTATAATGAAACTCCTTTACATAGAGATAATTATATAAAATTAATAAGAGAAGGGTTCTTCGATGGTGTCCTTTTTCATAGAGTGATAAATGATTTTATGATTCAGAGTGGGGATCCTGATTCTAAAGATGCTAAACCTGGTGAATTTCTTGGTGAGGGTGGACCTGATTATTTGATTAATTCTGAATTTAGATTACCTAAAATTTATCATAGACGAGGAGTATTAGGGGCAGCTAGAGAAGGGAATGATATTAATCCCGAAATGAAATCATGTGCTTCTCAGTTTTATATTGTTACGGGTAAAGTTTTCGATGACAAAATGATTAAAAAAGTTCAAGAAAGATTAAACAAAGTGGTTAACCCTGTTACTCTTACTCCAGAAATGATCGAAGCTTATAAGACAGTAGGAGGCACACCACATTTAGACGGTCAATATACTATTTTTGGTGAAGTAGTTAGAGGTATGAATGTCGTCGATAAGATACAGAAAGTAAAAACGGACGAAAATGATCGTCCGCTTAAAGATGTTCGTATTATACGAGCTTATATCATTGAATAAAATTACGATTAATAATTTAATCATATTTTAATAGATAATTATTTTATTTCAAATAATTTCTTAACGGGACCTGTTAAATAAACTTTGTTTATGACAGGTCCTTGTTTTGTTTGTGATGCTGTGAATTCTACTTCTAATTCTTCTTTTACAGTGTTAATGAAATAATGTTTAGTGATTTCTTTAGACTCTTTATTTATTTTACTAATATAAGAAGCTATTGCTGATGCTACGATACCTGTACCACAAGCATATGTTTCATCTTCTACACCTTTTTCATAAGAACGAACGAATATATGATCATCATTGATTATTTCTACGAAGTTTACATTGGCCCCTTCAGGTGCGAACTGTGAATCATAACGAAGTTTGCCACCGAGAGCTTTCACATCTAGGTCGTTTATTTCTTTAGCTATAACTACCAAATGATTAGTACCTGTATTAAGGAAATAAAGTTTTTCTAAATAAGATTCTGGAAGATATGGAAAGAAGGAAGATTTGTTCATTATAAGTTCTTGTTTATTTCTTTCTTCTTCGGTTATTAAGACATTACTAGGAGTTTGTTCTCCTAAAAGAATTTCTTTTACAGATATGTTATTATTCATGTCTTTTATCTTAGATACATCAGTCATAGATAATTTGACATTATCATTACATAAAGTTCCAGCATGTATTGTGTCAGGTCCCTCGAAAATATAAGTATTATCATGAGATTTGATGTCAAGTTCTTTAGCGAAGAAGCATATACATCTACCACCATTCCCACACATCATCCCCGTAGATCCATCTGGATTATAGAAAACCATTTTGAAATCATTAGAAGTACCTTTTGAGGGATTTTCAAGAAGGAGTATTCCATCAGATCCTATTCCATAATGTCTATCACAGAGTAAACATATTTCTTCTTTAGAAAGTCCTATTTCGCCGTTACGGTTATCCATGATAATAAAATCATTACCTGCGCCCTGATATTTATAAATATTAGGTAAGGATTTAATAATAGTTTGTATATTTTTCATAACTGTATTATATTTCTGTTATTTATAGTATTTACTAAGTAAGTATTACTTAAAACAAATTGTTGTTCAAAGATAATAAAAATTATAATGTATAATTACTTCTAGAGAATGAATACTTATTTATCTAACTTAAAATATTATTACTAATATAGGGTAAGGGCATAAAAAAGCCTATAACTAATGTTATAAGCAAATACTAAACAATCTTGATAATAAAAAGTACTCGAGGCGGGAATTGAACCCGCACGGACATCGCTGCCCACAGGATTTTAAGTCCTGCGTGTCTACCAATTCCACCACTCGAGCATTTGATAGGCTGCAAAGATATATATTTTTCTTATATCTGAAAATTTAAATTGCAAAAATTTTAATAAAACATTATTTTTTTAAATTGATTTTTGAATCAAAATTTGTTTATAAGATAACTGTAGGGGTATTATTGGCTTTTAAATGATCTAGAAATTTAAATTTTTTTCTGATTAAGTAGAAAACTATAATAATAGTAGTTAAACCTTCAGCAAATGTTACTGCTAACCATGCTCCCTTGATGCCCCAAATTAATGGACAAATTATGAAACATAGGGTTAAGAATATGAATCCTCTTAACACAGAAAAAAAAGATGCTAAATGAGGTTTTTTAATAGCTTGATATATGCCTATAGATGCTACGTTAAAGGCAATGAATAAATAACCTGTAGAAAAATAAGGGATACCCTTAATGGCGAGATCGAAGGCCCCACATCCTTTTTTAATGAAAATAGAAACTAACATTTTATCTTCTATGATATAAAAAGCAGTCATAATAACAGCTACCCCTAATGCTGATCCATATGCTAGATAAATAGCTTTTTTAATTCTTTTCTTCTTTTTTAAACCATAATTATAACTTATAATAGGCTGTGCGGATTGGATAATAGCATCATTAATCATAAATATTATAGGCATATAATAACAGGCAATACTAAAAGCAGCTACACCATCTTCTCCAGCTAATTTCAAAAAAATGTAATTGCCTATTAAAATCATCCAAGCTATAGTTGCTTCACCTAAGAAAGTAGGGAATCCAGTTTTGATTAAATATCCTATATTTCTTATATGTAAAGAGATAGCAGTCTTAGTCCATTTTAATTTATAATATTTAAGAACCTTAGCATATTTTATAATATATATAAGCATAAGAGTAGAACCGATAGTAATACCTATAATTGTAGCTGAAGCTACGCCTTGAACGCCAAGCTTTAATTTGAAAACGAAGATATAATTAAGAATAATATTTATTACAGAAGATATAATATCGCAGGCAGTAGCATATTTAGGACTTCCGTCTAATCTGACTATAAAAGTTCCTACATTTAATATAACAATAAGAAAAAATGATGGAAGAATTATTCTCATATAATCCAATACGTATGGGAGAAGTTTATCAGAACTACCTAGTAGATAGGCTAATTGTCTACTAAATATAGAGCAAATACTAGTAATTATAATTATTAATATAGAAGGAATAATAATAGCTTGTGTACAAATAATTCTAGCTGCTTTTACATTTTTTTTTGCTAGATGAATAGAAGCTAGAACAGAAGCTCCTGTTCCGAAAAGAAGACCAGTGCCTGATCCTATAAGGAATATAGGAGCTACAATATTTATAGCAGCTAAAGCATCACTACCTATTCCCAGACCTACAAATATACCATCTGTAAGAGTGAAAGTGATGGTGAAAATAAGCCCAATTAGAGTAGGGAATAATAATTTTCTATAGAGTCTACTGACATCAGTCTTGCCAAAGTTTATACTATCTCTCTTAATATCCATAGTAAATCAATTAAAAATTTATATATTTTTTAAATATTGAGAAAGATAAAAAAAGTATTGATTTGTGATTCTAAAAATTAAAAATATTGATATATTTTTATCAGTTAGTTAACAATGAAGTTCTATTATGTCATTCCAATCTGTGGTAAAGTGTTTAGATAGGTGATTTCTATTCATTTTAAAGCCTTTTAAAGATTCGGATGCTATACCTATTGCATTTTTACCAGTTTTGATGTTAATTTCATCTATGGTTTTCATTAGGTTAGTATGTTTATTTCTATCTATTTTGTCGAAAAGATCGAGTTGAATATTTTTATCATTTACGAAATGAGACAAACTAATACCTGCTCTTTTATAACGAACTCCAGGGCGGAACATTTCCTTGACAGTGTCTGCCACATTTTTGTTTATTTCTAAAGAACTATTGGTCGGTACGGGGAATAATATTTTTTTAGCATCATATAAACAAGGTGTATTTTGTTTAAAAGGATTAGTCAATATAAACACCATAACTTGCGTACATAAGCTGTGCTGAGCTCTTAATTTGCTACAGGCCTTATCTACATATAAACTTGTTTGTTCCTTTAAATCTTCTAAATTGTCTATTTCTGCAGCAAAAGTACGAGTGACAGAAATTTGTTGTTTTGCTGCTGGACTTGTTTCGAAAGCTATACATTCTATTCCTTTTAGTTCGTTTTGAGTAGATAATCCCGTAATACCCATTCTTTTTTTTATCCATGTGGGATCTTTTATGTAAAAGTCATAAGCCGAATAGATTCCAAATGAATGTAACATCATGGTATGCTTACGACCAATTCCCCAAATATCTTCTATTTTAGTTTTAGTAAGTACTGTTTTTATATTTTCGGTTTTTTTCAGAACACAGCTACCATTTAATGCTGGGTAATATTTGCATAATCGTGAAGCTAATTTTGCCAAAGTTTTAGTTTTGGCTATACCTACAGATATAGGAAGACCTACGTTTTTTTTACATTGTTTATGAATACTTTGAGCGAATTCATTATAATCAAGAATGTTTAAGTCTTTTAGATTTAAAAAAGCTTCATCAATGGAATATTTTTCTACGGAATTACAAAATTTATGGAGTGTCATAATTATTCTATTAGACATGTCTCCATAAAGAATGAAATTTGAAGAAAAAATTCTAATATTATATCTGTCGACAATGTCTTTAATTTGAAAATAAGGAGACCCCATTTTGATTCCTAGAGCTTTAACTTCATTGGATCGAGCTATAACACAACCATCGTTGTTTGAAAGAACTAATACAGGCTTCAAGCGGAGAGAAGGTTCAAAAACTCTTTCACAGCTGACAAAGAAATTATCGCAGTCGGCTAAAGCATACATTAATCTAGTTTTTTAATTACATATTTAGCAATGCCCCAAATAATGAAATCATTTTCTGATGTTACCTTGATAGGTTTAAATTTGTTATTAGCAGGTACTAATAAAATAGAATCTTTATGAATTTTTACACGTTTGAGAGTGAATTCACCATCTATATAGCAGATAGCTATACAGCCGTCATGAGGTTCTATGGATTTGTCTACTACTATAATATCACCATCAGATATGCCATCACCTACCATGCTTTGTCCATTTACTCTAGCGTAAAAAGTAGAAGCGGGGTTCTTAACTATTTTATCGGTTATGTTAAGGCTTTCAAAAGTGAAATCATTGGCGGGAGATGGAAATCCTGCTTTTATATCTTCTGCTAAGCAGAGTTTAACTTCTTCATTTGATGCTTTATATATTTCTACTTTGTCCATATTATTTATCTATTGTATTCTATTTTATGAATAGGGTTGGATGTTCAATAATATATTTTTCTATTACTTTAGGGAAATTAGCTTGTTCTAATACATGTATTTTAGCTGCTAAGTCTTCAGCATTGTCGCCAGACTCTATATTACAAAAACCTTGAAAGATAATTTTTCCTTTATCATAGTTCTCATCTATTAGATGAATAGTAATACCTGATTTCTTTTCTCCTGCTGCAATGATGGTTTGGTGAACATGTATACCGTGCATGCCTTTTCCACCATAAGCTGGAAGTAATGCAGGATGTATGTTTATAATTTTCTTAGGATATATAGAGAGTAAATATTTAGGAACTTTCAATAGGAAGCCAGCTAAGAGTATCAAATCTATATTATAGTTCTTCATTATGGTGATAAATTTATTAGGATTTATCTCTTTACCACAGAATTCACTATAAGTGAAGGTCTTGGTAGGAATAGCTAATTTATAGGCTTTTTCTAGGACCAAAGCGTCTTTTTTATTTGAAAGAAGCAAAACTATTTTTCCGTACTTAGATCTTGAAAAATATCTAATTAAATTCTCTGCATTAGTACCTGAACCTGAGGCGAATATGGCTATATTTAAGGGACAACTATTCATGTTATTATATGATTAATTAAGCTTACAAAATTAGTTTATTTTTAGAACTTACACTATTAAATTTTATTATTAGAATAATTTTTTCTTAATTTGCAATCTTAATCCGATGATAAAATTCATCTTGATACGAAAAATCTGAAGATTATAACACTGAAAATTATAACAAATTATATTTATTAATTAAAATTAAAAAATTATGACAGATATTGCTAATAAAGTTAAAGCTATTATAGTAGATAAACTTGGCGTTGATGAAAATGAAGTTACACCTACAGCTAGTTTCACAAATGATCTAGGAGCTGACTCTTTAGATACTGTAGAATTAATTCTAAAATTCGAAAAAGTTTTCGATATTACTATCCCTGAAAATGATGCAGAAAAAATAGGAACAGTAGGTAATGCTATCTCTTATATTGAAAAAGCATTAAATAAATAATCGAAAAAGATACAAAAAAATAAATGGCTTTATTTTAGATAATTATCTAAAGTGAAGCCATTTATTATGTCTATATGTTACGGAATATATATTTTCTAGTATTAGTTAGTTTCACTTTCTTCGTATATAGAATATACGAAGTCTATAGTAGGTTTTTTATCAGCTCTTATACTATTAATTTCACCTCTCTGTACATTTATTAAGTCTATTTCATAGTAATCTACAGAAGAGATCTCCGTATAATAAACTGGCATAATCCAAAGATCGTTAGTATCTTTAATAGCTGTAGAATCCATAAGAACTAATTGTTGAAAATAATCTGTAAAATCAGATTTATAATAAAGATGTGAACGATTTATCTTTCCTACATTTGAACTATTATATATTTCAGATAATAATGAAAAATATTTAACATTAGTAGAATCATTTATTTCTAATTTAGCAGGATATAAATACAATGGGTATTTCTTATCTAAGTCAGTATAATCCGCGGGCATTTCTAATGGTAAAGTCATAGTAGCTCTAGATATAAGAATCTTTTTATCTTGATACCCCATACTATTAATCCATTTGTTTAATTGTCGTTTAAGAGATATGGCGGATATATAAGGTTTTATACCCACGGAATTTTCTATGTATAATTTATTTGAAAGTGGTTTATCTATTAATTTAGTGGATTCACTTTTTACAAGATTAATCGCAGATGATACTCCAAAATTAAAGAATTCAGTGGTATCATAATCTTTTTTATCTCGGTCTACATCAGTTAATTTATAACTTACGCATATTTTAGATGATGTCATAGGAATATAATTCATTCTCCCACCTGAGGTAGCTGTTTCAGGAGTGTCAGTGGAAATGTATAAGCCATGAATTTTTTTCTTAAATGCATAATAGTCAGAAAATTCGTCTGTGGTGACAGTTAGTAATTCTTTACCGAAGTCATCAGAAAGATATACTTTAAGAGTATCTTCTCCATAATATACAGGAGAACCTTTACTAATAAGATGTTTCTTTAAAGTAGATAAATCATAAGAAGTATTAAACATCTTAGTGGAGTCTATAGCTTCATCTAATTCATATATGTATATGTTTTGAGCTACTCCTTTAGAGTGATCATCATAAGTTAATGAATTATTAAAATATAGTTTTATGAATACTGATTTAAATTCTGGATCGGTACCTAAATCAGCTTCATTATTATAAGGTGTAATATAAGATAAACATGAGGATGAAGTCATACCGAATGTTTTATCAGCAACATATCCAAAAAACATAACACTAGTAGAATAAGCTTGAATGCTATCCACATTTTTTTGAACTAAATCTATATCAAAAGATTTAGTAGCTACTTTAAGAATATAATCATCTGAGATAAGAGATTCTCCAGTTTCTCTATTGGAAGTAACACAGGAAGATAATAATATCAAACTGCTTAATAGGAGAATATTAAATTTTTTAATCTGCATCGGATAAAAATTTATCGTAAAATTCATTATATTTTTCTACAAAAGTGTGTTCTTTTTTTTCAATAGGCACATATGGGAGAATTTCTAATTTCCTTTCTTTAATGTGATTTGTTAATTCGGAATTTAGATCTTTCACACCTTCGATTATTCCATCTGAATAATTAATAGCTAATTTAGCAAGATTAATGCCATTAGCTTCTTTTAATATTTCAACATCTTTAGGTTTCACACCTTTTATAAGGATTTTTTTAGAAAAATCGTTAGAAAAAGGCATATCCAAATGTTCATTATATAAAGAAAGTATCACTTTACTTTTGCTAAAAATAGGATCATCTGAATAAGCTTTCTTTAAATAAAGAGGTAATATATGAGAAATCCAACCTTGACAATGAATAATATCGGGATTCCATCTAAGTTTTTTAACAGTTTCTAAAACACCTTTAGCGAAGAAAATAGCTCTTTCATCATTATCTTTGAAAGGTTTCTTATGAGTATCTGTATATATGAATTTTCTATGGAAATAATCATCATTGTCGATAAAATAAACTTGCATTCTAGCAGCAGATATAGAAGAGACCTTGATGATAAGTGGCCTGTCAATTTCATTAATTATAAGATTCATTCCAGAAAGTCTAATGACTTCATGAAGTTGATTTCTTCTTTCGTTAATTATACCATACTTAGGCATAAAAGAGCGTATTTCTTTTCCTCTTTCTTGAATTCCCTGAGGAAGAAATCTTCCTACAACAGAAATTTCTGTTTCAGACATATAAGGATAGATTTCAGAATTTACGAATAAAACTTTTTTACGATCTTTCATCTTATTGATTTTTATGGATTAACATTATACAAAGATACGAAAAATTTCTAAAATAAGTAGATTTACTTATCTTTGAAGTTTAGTATGAAATAGAGTGAATTTAATTGTGAAAAAGAAAGATAATAACATATTATATGGAAGATTGATTCGATCTTATCTATCTTCTGTCATTAGTATTAGTCTAGTGTTATTCCTAGTCGGTATAAGTGGAATAATAATAGTTAATGCTCGTAAAGTTTCCAATTATTTCAAGGAGAATATAGTAGTAAGTGCTGTTTTAACGGTAGAATCTGCTGAATCTGATGCTGATTCGCTTATTAATGTTTTACAGAAAAAAAAATATATAAAAAATATTAAATATATATCTAAAGCAGATGGTGTAAAGGAAATGAAAAAGATGTTGGGGGAGGATTTCTTAGATGTGTTTGAATCTAATCCTATCCCTATTTCTTTAGATTTACAGATAAATGCTGATTATATTTCTACTGACTCATTAATATATATAGAAGGAGAATTATTAGCTATTCCTATAGTAGAAGATGTAGTGTATCAAGAATCTTTAATAGATTTACTTAATACTAATCTTGAAAAAATAGGGATAGTGTTTGCTATCTTTATAGCTCTGTTATTATTTATTTCAGTAGTTCTTATAAACAATACAGTTAGATTAAATGTATATTCCAAGAGGTTTACGATTCATACTATGAGATTAGTAGGAGCTACTAAATCATTTATTATAGGACCTTTTGTATTACAAGCATTTTTTCAGGGTTTGATTTCGGGATTAGTAGCAGTATTAGGTTTGACAGCTGTGTTTTATTTAATACGAAACGAATTTAATCAACTATTTGCTATGTTAGATGTCACTTTGATATTTTATGTATTTATATCAGTAATACTTATCGGGATAATAATATGCATGATTTCTACTGCACGAATAGTCAGGAAACTAATATCTCTAACAAACGACGAATTATATTATTAACATATGAAAAAAGAAATAAAAAATAATTCACACGCTGTCCCCAAAGAAAATATTAGGATAATGATAATAGGGTTATCTATTATCGTCCTAGGATTTATCTTTATGATAGGTGGTGGATCAGATGATCCAAATGTATTTAATTATAAAATGTTTAGTTTTTCTAGATTAACTCTTTCTCCAATACTTATTATTATAGGATTTGGTGTGGAGATTTATGCTATAATGAAACGCCCAAAAGAAAAGACAGAAGATGAATGAATTTCAAGCAATCGTATTAGGATTGATTCAAGGATTAACTGAATTTTTGCCAGTAAGTAGTAGTGGACATTTAGTAATAGGCAAAGCCCTTTTTGGGATACAATCAGACAATTTAAGTTTTGAGGTTATCGTACATTTTGCTACAGTTTGTAGTACTATCGTAGCCTTTAGAAAAGAAATTTGGAAACTTCTCAGTGGATTCTTTAAGTTTAAGAACAATGAAGAAACTCAATATATATTTAAAATTTTAGTTTCTATGATTCCAGTGGGTATTATAGGAGTATTTTTTAAAGATAAAGTAGAAGTTGCTTTTGGAGAAGGTATTCAAGTCGTAGGTTTTATGCTTATGATTACTGCGGTATTATTATTAATTAGTGAAATGATAGCAAAACGTCACGATATTAATAAAATTAAACCTAAAGAAATAGGATACAAAGAAGCTATTATTATAGGAATAGCTCAAGCATTTGCGGTATTGCCAGGTATTTCTAGATCAGGTTCTACTATAGCTACAGGTCTTATGTGTGGAGTTAAAAAATCTTCAGTAGCTCAGTTCTCATTTCTTATGGTTCTTATCCCTATTTTAGGTGAAGCATTCCTAGATTTAATAGGTGGTAATTTCTCGATAGAAGCTTCTGGAATATCTGCTCTTTCATTAGGATTAGGTGCTTTAACTGCTTTTATTTCAGGATATTTTGCATGTAGATGGATGATTAATATAGTTAAGAAATCTAAACTGATTTATTTCTCAGCTTATTGTGCCATCGTATCATTGATTATTATTATTAGTTCTATTATATAATTGATTAAAAATAAATACATATTTATAGCCGATGTACATCTTGGTTTAAGATTCGGGGATTATGCAGCTCGTGAAAAAAAGTTTGCAAAATTTTTGGCGTCTTTACCTGATGATATCCATTCAATATATTTTTTAGGAGATATATTTGATTATTGGTATGAGTATAAATATGTTATTCCTAAAGGTTTCGTAAGGACTTTAGGCGAATTGGCAAAGCTTTCTGATAAAGGAGTCAAACTTTATTTTGTTCCTGGAAATCATGATGTGTGGGCTTATGGCTATTTCGAGGATGAAATCGGAATGAAAATTCTTAGAGGTCAGCCACACGTTTTAAACATTGCTGGTCAGACTTTTTGCATAGGTCATGGTGACGGTCTTGGCGACAATAACTGGGGATACAAATTTCTTAAATGGATGTTTAATAATCGTTTTTTACAAGTTTGTTTTTCAGCCATACATCCTCGTTGGTCTATGGCTTTAGGTTATAATTGGTCTCGTTCTTCTCGATTAGCTAAAACTTCTGGAGATATAACTTCTCCAAAATATCTATTTAAGGGGAAAGAAGAACCGATATATAAATATGTCTTAGATTTTGAGAAAAAAAGCAAGGTGCATATTGATCATTATATATTTGGCCATTTTCATGTTCCTACATCTATGGAATTGCCGTCAGGTTCTTATCTACATATTTTAGGAGAATGGTTGAATCATTTCGATTACTTGGTTTTCGATGGTAATAAAATTTTTCGGAAAAAATACGAGTAGTTTCTTTGTTAACAAGGGTATTTATTTCTTTTGATTTTTGGCCTTTTGAATAGTATTTATATTATTTTTTGGATTCTGCGGATAATGATATTTCGATTCAATGGGAGGTTCTGTAGGGGATTTGTGAAAAATAGAATAATATAAGGCGTCGAATTCTCCTTTCTGATAGATTTTTACTATTCTTTCTAATTCTTTATCATGCCCGAATTTATCATAAGGTTTTTTCATATCTGAACCTACGATTCGAGCTACTCCTTGCCAAAACCCAGCTGAAATAGTACCTCTATACATTTTGACTACATAGTAAGCTGTTATTCCTAATTCTCTATCTATAAGTCTTAATAACATTTTACCTTGTGAAAAAGTTAGATGTCTTAAATGATGTCCATATTTATTAAAAAGTTTTTTTTGATACTCTTTTAAGTACGATTCTTTATTTAGACCAGTTAAATGGTTTTCCAATATATGATTGTCTGCTTTATTCATGGATTCTCTTGCAAGTAAAGCGTAAGGATAAGTTTTAGAAAAGTTATATATCATTTTGTAGTATTTTCTCCAGTTACGTTTTTCTTTTCCAGTTAATTTGGGACGAATATATGTAGGAGGTATGTTACTTATAAAGACAGTGTCTTTATTCTCGTCTACGAAAAATTGCATAATGTGATTCTCATAATAAGCATCTTTGTTATGAGTTTTTTCAATAGTAATCTGAGCAAAAGAACCTTTAGTAAAAAAAATGAATATTAAAAGTAAAAAAGAAAAATATATATGTTTTTGATATATCATATTCACAAAGATAAAATAATAAGTAATAATAATTTGTTGTTTTTAAAAATATACTAACTTTGTTGACAAAGAAATTATTGATTATGGAAGAATACAACTTCATATTAAATATCTATCATAAACCAGGTCGTGGTTTATATTCTTGTATTATTATTTGAATTTACATTTGTGAAAACAAATGTTCCCTTTTTTATTTAGCATAATTATCATATGCTAATATTTTCATATTGCTTTCTAAATGTTTAAGATATATTTAAATGAAGAGGTGCTTATAAATTTTTTATTAAAATAATTGTTATAAACATTTACTAATTTTAAGTAAAATAAGTAATTTAATAAATTATAAAAACTTATGTAAGCATCTAGAATTTAGAAAATTAATAAAATTAATAAAATGACAGACAGAGTATATAAATTAAAAGAAGAGTCAGTAAATGCTAAACCTAGTTTGAGTATTGAAAGAGCTTTATTAGAAACCGAATTTTACCAAGAAAATTATGGTAAATTTTCTACACCATTATTTCGCGCTAAGAATTTCTACAATTTATGTGATAAGAAAAAAATATATTTAGGTGATGATGAATTGATAGTAGGAGAGAGAGGAGAAAAGCCTAAAAGTGTTTCTACATTCCCAGAATTGAATTGTCATACAGTAGAAGATTTTGAAGTATTAAGAAGTAGAGAAAAACAGAATTATTATATAAGTGATGAAGATATACAGACTTATAAGGAAAAAGTAATTCCTTACTGGAAAGGTAAAACTCAGAAGGAAAAAGTATTTAAACATGTACCTAAATCTTGGAAAGATTTATATCAAGCTGGTGTATTTACAGAGTTTATGGAACAGAGAGCTCCTGGTCATACAGCTTTAGATGGTAAGATGTATAAGTTAGGTATTAATGGTTTTAAAAAGAAAATAGATACTGCATTAGCTAAGTTAGATTTTATCAATGATCCTGAAGCGACTTTCAAACAAGATGAACTTAATGCTATGCTTGTGTCTTGTGATGCTATTATTCGTTTAGGAGAAAGATATGCAGAAGAAGCTCAGCGACAAATAGAAGAAAAACAATTTTTACTTTCTAAAGGCGCTTCTAAAAGCATAGATGCTAATCAAAAAGAAAAATTAGAAACCAGAATAGTGGAATTAAAAGAAATTAAGAGAATTTGTTTAAAGATTCCTGCACAGAAACCTGATACTTTTCGTGAAGCTATTCAGCTTTATTGGTTCTGCCATTTAGGTACTATATTAGAATTGAATGGTTGGGATGCTATGAATCCTGGACATTTTGATCAACATCTAGCTCCTTTCTATGAAAAAGAAATAATGAAAGGGACTCTTACTAGAGATCAAGCTAAAGAATATGTAGAGTGTTTCTTTATTAAAATAAACAATCATCCTGCTCCTCCTAAAGTAGGTGTTACTGCTAAGGAAAGTGGTACTTATAATGATTTTACTAATATTAATATAGGTGGTGTTACTAAAACAGGTGATGCTGGTGAAAATGAAGTGTCATATATATTCTTAGAAGTATTAGCTGAGTTACATATACTTCAGCCAGGTTTATCAGTTCATATAGCAGATAGAACATCAGAACATTTCTTAAAAGAAGCATGTAAGGTTATTCGTTTAGGATATGGTTATCCTTCTATTTTTAACCCTGATGTTTATATTAAAGAAATGGTAAATATGGGTAAATCTTTAGAAGATGCTCGTGAAGGTGGATGTAGTGGATGTATCGAGACAGGAGCTTTTGGTAAAGAGGCTTATGTATTAACTGGATATTTAAATACCCCTAAGTTATTAGAATTAGCATTGAATAATGGGGTAGACCCATTAACTAATGAACAAATATCTATAAAAACTGGAGATCCTCTTAATTTTAAAACTTTCGAAGATGTATATGCTGCATTTTTGAAACAACTTCAATATGTTATTAATGAAAAGATAAAAGTCTCTAATTATATTGATTGTATGTTTGCAAGATATACTCCTGCTACTTTCCTTTCAGTGTTAATAGATGACTGTATTTCTAAAGGTAAAGATTATTATGATGCAGGTCCTAGATATAATAATAATTTCATTCAATGTACTGGTTTAGGAACTATTACAGATAGTTTGTCTGCTTTTAAGAAACATGTATTCGAGGAAAAGAATTATACTATGGATCAGATGCTTAAGATGATAGCTACTAATTTTGATAATAATACTGTAGAAAGACAATACATTATTCATAATACTTCATTCTTTGGTAATGATGATGATTATGCAGATGATTTAGCAGTAAGAGTATTTAATGATTTATATGATTCTATAGATGGTATTCCTAATATAAAAGGAGGGTTCTTTAGAATGGATATGCTTTCTACTACTTGCCATATTTATTTTGGTCAAATGTTAGGTGCTTCTGCTAATGGTCGTTTAGCTAATATATCTATTTCAGATGGCACATCACCTCAGCAAGGATGTGATACTCAAGGACCTACTTCTGTAGTTAAATCGCTAGGTAAATTAGATCAAACTAAATGTGCTGGGACTTTATTAAATATGAGATTTCTTCCGAGTTTGTTAAAGACTGATACTGATATAGAGAAATTAGCTCAATTAGTTAGATCTTATTTTTCTTTAGGGGGACATCATATACAGTTTAATATAGTAGATACTAAAACATTACGTGATGCTCAGAAACATCCAGAAAATTATCGAGATCTTATGGTCAGAGTAGCTGGCTATTCTGATTATTTTAATGACTTATCTAATGATTTTCAGGAAGAAGTTATTTCTAGAACAGAGAATGAGGATTTTTAATGAAATAAGATTAATATTTAATGAAGGTTTTTGATATAAAAAGATATTCAATAAATGATGGTCCAGGAATTAGGATAACTATATTTTTAAAAGCATGTCCTTTATCATGTATTTGGTGTCATAATCCTGAGGGTATTTCCCCAAAGACTATCAAACTTTATACTGTTAGTCGATGTATTGGCTGTGGTAATTGTTTAAGGGTTTGTCCTAAGGGTGCTATCACTAGAACTGAGGAAGGAATGATGACTGATCGGTCTATTTGTATTAATTGTGGCAAATGTGCAGAAGTTTGTCCTACTAATGCTATAGAAATGTCTGATACAGAATATTCTATAGATGAATTAATGATTCAGATAGAAAAAGAAAGAGTTTTTTTCGAGAAATCAGGTGGAGGTGTAACTTTTTGTGGTGGTGAACCATTAGTGCAGTATGAAGAATTGAGTGAGATATTAGATGAATGTGGTAGAAGATCTATTCATAGAACTGTAGATACTACTCTTTATGCTTCCGAGACTGTTGTGAAAAATATTGCTGCTAGGACAGATTTGTTTCTTGTAGATATAAAACATATGGATTCCAAAAAACATAAAGAATATACTGGAGTAAATAATGAGAAAATATTATCCAATATTTGTCTTCTTGATAAAATAGGTGCAAATATGATTTTTCGTATTCCTTTGATAGTCGGAGTGAATGCTGATAAAAATAATATAAATAGAACTAAAGATTTTCTAAATACTTTAGAAAATAAATATAAAGTAGAAATCTTAGCTTATCATGATGTAGGAAATACTAAATATCGTAAAATGGATATGGTTTATAATCCTAATAAGATAGAGATGTCTGTTCCATCTGAATCTTATCTTGCTGAAGTTACAGAGTTCTTAAACAATTGACCAAAATAAGGATTTTATTTTTTTTGTTAAACACCTAAGTATTTGAAGTTCGAATACTTGGGTGTTTATTTTTTATGTCGAAAATGTGAAAAATATTTCTGAAAATAGTTTGTTTCTTAATAAATTTTTATATCTTTGCATCCCTTGATAAGAGACAGATAATGTCTATGTCACTGATAATAAGAAATTTACAATAAGTTAAAAACGGATAAACAATGTTACAACCAAAGAAAACAAAGTTTAGAAGGCAGCAGAAAGGAGTGATGAAGGGTAAAGCAGGAAGAGGTAATCAACTTGCTTTTGGTTCTTTTGGAATCAAGACGCTTGAAACACATTGGTTAACAGGCCAACAGATAGAAGCTGCTAGACAGGCAATCACACGTTATATGAAACGTGAAGGTCAGTTATGGATTAGAGTTTTTCCAGACAAACCTTATACTAAAAAGCCTGCTGAAGTACGTATGGGTAAAGGTAAAGGTAATCCAGAAGGATTTGTTGCACCTATTACACCCGGTCGTATTCTTTTTGAAGCTGAGGGTATTCCATTGGCGGTTGCTAAAGAAGCACTTCGCCTAGGAGCTCAGAAACTACCAGTTACTACTAGATTTGTAGTACGTAGAGATTATGTAGAACAATAAATAATGGAGGAGAAAGTACAATGAAAACTAGTGAAATTCGCGAAATGGCAGTAAATGATCTGCGTGAGCGTATAGAAACAGAAAAAGTTAATCTAAATACGATGAAAATGAATCATGCTATCTCTCCATTAGAAGATACTTCTAAGATAAGGAAAGCAAGAAAAGACATCGCTCGAATGATTACAATTCTAAACGAAGTTGAAAAAGCCACAAAGTAAGAAAGTTATGGAAAGAAATTTACGTAAAGAAAGAGTCGGTGTTGTGGTAAGCAATAAGATGGATAAATCTATCATAGTTGCAGTAAAAAGAAAAGAAAAACACCCTATTTACGGCAAGTTCGTAAATAAAACCACAAAATTCGTCGCACATGATGAAAAAAATGCATGTGATGAAGGAGATAAAGTGCGCATTATGGAAACTCGACCATTGAGTAAATCTAAATGCTGGAGATTAGTAGAAATAGTAGAAAAAGTTAAGTAACTATGATACAACAAGAATCACGTTTATCAGTAGCAGACAATAGTGGAGCCAAAGAAGTTCTTTGTATAAGAGTTTTAGGTGGTACTCGCCGTCGTTATGCTAGAGTAGGTGACAAGATCGTAGTCGCCATCAAAAGTTCTATCCCTGGAGCAGAAGCCAAAAAAGGTACTGTTTCTAAAGCAGTGGTAGTAAGAACAAAGAAAGAGATTCGTCGTACCGATGGATCTTATATACGTTTTGACGATAATGCTTGTGTTTTATTAAATGCACAAGGAGAGATTCGCGGAACTCGTATTTTTGGCCCAGTAGCCAGAGAGCTTCGTGAAAACTTTATGAAAATCGTCTCTTTAGCACCTGAGGTATTATAATTAAAGAGAAAAGATATGAATAAAAAGTTACATATTAAGAAAGGAGACGTAGTATTCGTTAATGCTGGCAATGATAAAGGCAAAACCGGCAAAGTACTTGAAATGTTTGTAAAAAAAGACCGTGCTATCGTAGAAGGTATAAACATGGTTAGCAAGCATACCAAGCCTAATTCAAAGAATCCTCAAGGAGGTATTATTAAACAAGAAGCAGCTATACATATATCCAATTTACAAGTAGTCGATCCTTCGAAAGGTGGTCCTACTAAGATAGGTCGTCGTATCGGCGAAAAGGGTAAACTTGTACGCTATTCTAAAAAATCAGGAGAGGAGATTAAATAATGGCAAAGAAAGCAAAAGTACAGAAGGAAGCTCAGGTAGGCTTAGAAGGATATACTCCTAACCTTCAAAAAAAATATAAAGAAGAAATCATCAGCAAATTGATGGAAAAATTCAAGTACGCATCTGTTATGCAAGTGCCAAAACTTGAAAAAATTACTATCAATCAAGGTCTTGGTGAAGCTACAGCCGATAAGAAAATAGTAGAAGTCGCTCAAACAGAACTTACTAATATTACAGGACAAAAAGCTCTTATTACTTATTCTAAGAAAGATATTTCTAATTTTAAGTTACGTAAGGCTATGCCTATCGGAGTAAAAGTTACTCTTCGTGGAAAGAAAATGTATGAATTCCTTGAAAGATTAATCGCTGTTTCATTACCTCGTATAAGAGATTTTAAAGGTATTAATGAAAAATTCGATGGCAGAGGTAATTATACTTTAGGTATTCAAGAACAAATTATCTTCCCAGAAATAGATATAGACAAGATTTCTAAGATTTTAGGATTAGAGATAACTTTTGTGACATCGACTGAAAATGACGAAGAAGCTCATGCTTTACTAAGTGATTTTGGTCTGCCTTTTAAGAATAAAAAATAAATTAAAATAATATGGCAAAAGAATCAATGAAAGCACGTGAAGTAAAACGTGTAAAATTAATAGCCAAATATGCTGAAAAACGCAAAACATTGAAGGAAGCTGGTGATTGGGCTGCTTTAGACAAATTACCAAAAAATTCAAGTCCTTGTCGTCAACATAACCGTTGTTCTATCACTGGTCGTCCAAAAGGTTATATTCGTATGTTTGGAATTAGCCGTATACAATTTCGCGAAATGGCTTCAAAAGGTCTATTACCCGGAGTTAAAAAAGCAAGTTGGTAAACTATTAATTTTATTAATTAACAAATTGGATATCGGGCACAATATTAAGTGTCGACATCTATCAAAAAAGAAATCAAATGACTGATCCAATCGCAGATTACCTGACAAGAGTCAGAAATGCTTATTTAGCAGGACATAAAACTTTAGAAATTCCTGCATCTAGATTAAAGTTAGAAATAACCCGAATTTTACACGAGAAAGGTTATATTATGGCTTACAAGGAAGTACAAGACAAATCTTTTAAAAATATTAAGATTGCGCTTAAATATCATCCTGACACTAAAAAGCCAGCTATTAAAAAAATTCAACGTATTTCAAAACCAGGTCTTAGAAAATATGTTAACACTGATCAAATTCCTCGTGTATTAAATGGACTTGGTATAGCTATTATTTCTACATCTAAAGGACTTATTACTGATAAAGAAGCAAGAGATCTTAAAGTAGGTGGAGAAGTATTATGCTACGTTTATTAATAGAAATTTATAAAAGATAATAATATGTCAAGAATTGGAAAATTACCTGTAAACCTACCACAAGGTGTTACTGTTACTGTAGCTAAAGATAATGTGGTTACGGTGAAAGGCCCACTCGGACAGTTGGAGCAAGAAGTAGATCCAGAAATTACTGTCAGCGTAGAGGGAAATATTCTTAAAGTAAGTCGTCCCACAGACCAGCCTCGTCATAGATCATTACACGGTCTTTATCGTGCTTTGATTAATAATATGGTAGTAGGAGTAACAGAAGGTTATACTATAAAACAAGAGTTTAATGGGGTCGGTTTTCGTTGTGAAGTAAAAGGACAATTACTTGTTCTTAGTCTTGGTTACTCTCATGAAATTCACTTTATGCTTCCAAAGGAAATTAAAGCTGAAGCTATGGAGGTTAAAAAAGGACAGAATCCTGTATTAAGTTTAAAAAGTATAGATAAACAACTTATTGGTCAAGTCGCTGCTAAGATTCGTTCATTGCGTAAGCCAGAACCATATAAGGGTAAAGGTATCAAGTTTGTCGGAGAACAAATTCGTCGTAAAGCTGGTAAATCAGCAAGCGCTAAATAATTAAAGAGGTAGTATTATGGCAATAACTAAAATTCAAAGAAGAAAAAGAATACATAATCGTATTCGTAAGATCGTTAGTGGTACAGCTGAAACTCCTCGTATGAATGTTTTCAGAAGTAACAAACAAATATATGTACAACTTATAGACGATGAAAACAGTGTGACACTTGCTTCTGTATCTTCTAACAGCAAAGAAATGGCTGAAGAAGTTAAAGATAAAGGTAGTGTAGAGGTTGCTAAAGTCGTAGGAACCAAAATAGCTGAAATCGCTAAAGAGAAAAAAATCTCAGCAGTCAAATTTGATCGCGGAGGATATCTTTATCACGGAAGAGTTAAAAGTTTAGCAGATGCAGCTCGTAAGGGCGGCCTTAAATTTTAAAAGATCATGGCAGATATTAATATAAAAAAAGTAAAAACTACTGATCTGGAGCTTAAGGACAGACTGGTAGCTATTCAAAGGGTTACAAAAGTAACTAAAGGTGGACGCCATTTCAGTTTCTCTGCTATAGTAGTAGTAGGTGATGAGAAAGGTGTTGTAGGTTATGGTCTTGGTAAAGCCAATGAAGTAACCACAGCGATATCAAAAGGTATCGATGACGCGAAGAAAAATCTTGTTAGAATTCCACTTAGCAAGAGAACAATTCCGCACACACAAGAAGCAAAATTCGGTGGTGCTAGAGTATTTATGAAACCTGCAGCTCCTGGTACTGGTGTAATAGCTGGTGGTGCTATGCGTGCAGTGTTTGAATCAGTAGGTATACATGATATACTAGCTAAATCAAAAGGTTCTGCAAATCCTCACAACTTAGTTAAAGCTACTATTAAAGCTTTATCTGAGCTTCGTGATGCTTATGCAGTAGCTGGTGTTAGAGGTATTCCAATGCAAAAAGTATTTAAAGGTTAAAGGAGAACAAATTATGTCAAAAGTAAAAATCACACAGATTAAAAGCATAAATAGTGCTACTAAGAGACAGGCTGCTAATCTTGTATCTTTAGGTATTCGTCGTATGCATCATTCAGCAGAGCATGAACTTACTCCGAACATTCAAGGAATGATCGAAAAAGTTAAGCATCTTGTTAAAGTGGAAGAAATAAGCAAATAAAGAGATTTAAATATGAAATTAAATAATTTAAAACCTGCAGCAGGTTCGCTTGGCCGAGATAGACGTCGAGGTAGAGGAGAAGGTTCTACCCGTGGAGGTCAATCTACGCGTGGTCAAAAAGGTGCTCAGTCTCGTTCAGGATATTCTAGAAGAATTGGTTTTGAAGGAGGTCAAATGCCTATTCAAAGAAGGATACCTAAATTCGGCTTTGTTAATCATAGAAGAATTGAATATAAAGCTGTAAATTTATCAGTTCTTCAGACAATTAGTGAAAAATATAAACTTGATGTTATAAATTTTGACAATCTGTTAAAAGCAGGTTATATTTCAAAAAATGATAGAGTCAAAATATTAAGCAGAGGTGAACTTACAGCTAAATTGGAAGTTCATGCAGATGCTTTTTCAAAAACCGCCAAAGAAAAAATAGAATCGTTAGAAGGTAAGGCAATAATAGACTAAACTCATGAGAAAATTTTTCGAGACAATAAGGAACATCTTCAAAATAGAAGACTTAAGAAAGAGAATTGTATATACTCTTTTATTACTATTAATTTATCGTTTAGGTAGTTTTATAGTAATGCCAGGTATAGATCCTACTCAATTATCAAATCTTAACGCACAGGCAAGTACAGGTCTTTTAGGCTTGTTAAATATGTTCTCAGGTGGTGCATTTGGTAATGCCTCTATATTTGCTCTCGGAGTTATGCCTTACATATCAGCTTCTATTGTTATACAATTATTAGGAGTTATGGTCCCGTATTTTCAAAGATTACAGAGAGAAGGTGAAAGCGGAAGAAGAAAGATGAATCAAATTACACGTTACCTTACAATATTAATTTTATTATTACAAGGTCCTGCATATATGACTAATCTTCATGCTCAACTTCCTGTATCAGCTTTCTTAGTTAGTGGTGTTTGGTATAATTTCTTTGCAACCATTATATTAATTGCAGGTACTATGTTTATTATGTGGTTAGGTGAAAGAATCACTGACCGCGGTTTAGGTAATGGTATTTCTATAATCATTATGGTTGGTATTATTGCTCGACTACCTTATGCTTTTGTGGCAGAATGTGGAAAGAGATTAAGTGATCCTACTGGTGGTTTTTTAGTACTTATAGTAGAATTATTACTTCTTTTCTTAGTATTCGTAGCTACTATTGCTCTTGTTCAAGCACAGAGGAAAGTCCCTGTTCAGTACGCTAAAAGAGTAGTAGGCAATAAACAATATGGTGGAGTTCGTCAATATATACCTTTGAAAGTAAATGCAGCAGGCGTTATGCCTATCATTTTCGCTCAGGCTCTTATGATGTTCCCTTTACTTCTTTCTAAGTTTGATGCTTCAAGAGGTTTAGCCGCTACATTAAGTGATTTCACTGGTTTTTGGTACAATTTTATCTTTGCAATTCTCGTAATATTATTTACTTACTTCTATACAGCAGTAACAGTAAATCCTACGGTAATGGCTGAAGAAATGAAAAAGAACGGCGGTTTTATACCTGGTGTTAAACCTGGTAAAAAAACAGCTGATTTCTTAGATTCAGTAATGTCTCGTATTACTCTACCAGGATCTATTTTCTTGGCTATAGTAGCAATACTACCGGCATTCGCAATGATCGCTGGGGTAAATAACCAGTTCGCCCAATTTTATGGAGGAACATCGTTACTTATTCTAGTGGGAGTAGTCTTAGACACATTACAACAGATCGAATCGCATCTGTTAATGCGTCATTATGACGGTTTGATGAAAACTGGACGTCTTAAAAGTCGTTCAAACAGGTAAAATTTGATATAAGAAAGATGATAATAATAAAATCAAAAGAAGAAATAGCTATTCTTAAAGAGAATGCTATACTAGTGTCCAAGACATTGGCAGAAGTAGGAAAGCATATAGCTCCCGGTGTGACTACAATGGAGCTTGACAAATTAGCTGAGTCTTTCATACGTGACAATGGTGCGGAACCTGGCTTCTTAGGATATGGTGGATTTCCATATACTCTATGTCTTTCAGTTAATGATGTAATCGTTCACGGTTTTCCGTCAGATTACCAGTTAAAAGAAGGAGATATTGTTTCTGTAGACTGCGGTACTATTTATAAAGGTTTTTATGGTGATTCTGCGTATACTTTTCCAGTAGGAGATGTAAGCAAAGAAACTAGACAATTACTAGATGTTACTAAAGAATCTTTATTTCGCGGCATTTCCCAGGCCGTAGCCGGAAACAGAATAGGTGACATTGGATATGCAGTTCAGTCTTATGCCGAAAGTTTTGGATACTCTGTAGTTCGTGAGATGGTAGGTCATGGGATAGGTGCAGATATGCACGAATCTCCAGATGTACCTAATTATGGCAGACAGGGTCATGGCAAAAAACTTGTTGATGGTATGACTATTTGCATAGAACCCATGATTAATGCTGGATCAAGGTATGTTTACTTGCACGACAATGGTTGGGCAGTAGCTACAGCTGATAAGCAAAAATCTGCACATTTTGAGTTGACTGTAGCAATACAGGGAGAAAAGCCTCAACTATTATCTACTTTTGATTATATTGATAAAAACTGTACTAATAAGTAATTATAGGGGAATTTATTATGTCAAAACAATCAGCAATTGAAAAAGATGGTGTAATAATAGAAGCACTTTCAAATGCTATGTTCAAAGTAGAATTAGAGATTGGACATGTAATCATTGCTCATATCTCAGGAAAAATGAGAATGCATTATATTCGTATACTTCCTGGCGATAAGGTGAAAGTAGAGATGTCACCTTATGATTTAAGCCAAGGAAGAATTACCTTCAGATACAAATAAAAAATATATAATCATGAAAGTAAAAACATCCGTTAAAAAACGAAGCGCAGATTGTAAAGTAGTTAGACGCAAAGGACGCGTTTATATCATTTGCAAGAAGAATCCCAAATTCAAAATGCGCCAAGGATAATTTTCAATTAGTAAACAATAAAGTAAGCATAAGAATATGGCACGTATAGCCGGAGTTGATTTACCAAAAAACAAAAGAGGAGATATAGGTCTTACTTATATCTTCGGTATAGGTCGTAGTTCTGCTAAAACAATTCTTGATGACTGTGGAATCAGTTACGAGACTAAAGTTCAGGACTGGAATGACGATCAGATCACTGCTATCAGAAACAAAGTTTCTGAATACAAGATCGAAGGAGAACTTCGTTCTTCAGTTCAAATGAACATCAAGAGATTGATGGATATTGGATGTTACAGAGGAATTCGTCATCGTGTAGGTCTTCCTACTCGTGGACAGAGCACTAAAAATAATGCTCGTACTCGTAAGGGTAAGAAGAAAACTGTAGCAAATAAGAAAAAAGCAACTAAATAACAGAAGCTGAAATGGCAAAGAAATCATCATCAAATAAAAAGAGAGTCGTTAAAGTTGACGCATTTGGAGAAGTTCATATCCAGTCAACATTTAATAACGTGATCATAACCATCACCAATAGCTTAGGACAAGTTATTAGTTGGTCTTCAGCAGGTAAAATGGGATTTAGAGGTTCTAAAAAGAACACATCCTATGCTGCTCAAGTAGCTGCAGCTGATGCTGCAAAAGTGGCTTATGATCTTGGCGTTAGAAAGGTTAAAGCTTATGTAAAAGGTCCGGGTAGTGGAAGAGAATCTGCTGTTCGTACTATTAATGGAGAGGGTATTTCTATTATGGAAATAGTAGATGTTACACCACTTCCACATAATGGATGTCGACCAAAAGGACATCGTAGAGTTTGATTTTTCTAACATAATAAATAATAGAATAAAATGGCAAGATATATAGGACCTTCCACAAGGATTGCTCGTAAATTCGGAGAACCGATTTACGGTCCTGATAGATATTTAGAAAAGAAAAATTATCCTCCAGGACAACATGGCGCAAACAAAAGACGCTCTAAAGTATCTGAGTATGGTACTCAGTTAAGAGAAAAACAAAAAGTAAAATACACTTATGGTGTATTAGAAAGACAATTCCGTAATATGTACAAGAAATCTTCTCGTATGAAAGGACAAACAGGTCAAAACTTGCTTATGCTTTTAGAATCTAGAATAGATAATCTTGTATTCCGTATGGGAATTGCTCCTACCAGAAGAGCTGCTAGACAGTTAGTTAATCATAGCCATATTACTTTGAATGGTAAAATGTGTAATATACCTTCAGTTATAGTAAAACCTGGAGATGTAGTAGGAGTACGTGAAAAATCTAAGAGTCTTGAAGTAATTCAAAATTCTGCAGTAGATATATGTAAATATTCATGGATTCAATGGAATCACACTGATATGACAGGAAAATATTTAAATGTTCCTGAAAGAACAGAAATTCCTGAACCAATCAATGAACAATTAATCGTAGAGCTTTACTCTAAATAATAAATAACATAATGGCAATATTAGCATTTCAAAAACCAGATAAGGTAATAATGCTCGATTCTTCTGATAAATTCGGTCGTTTCGAGTTCCGTCCTCTTGAACCCGGTTATGGGATTACAGTAGGTAACGCACTGCGTCGTATTCTTTTATCTTCATTAGAAGGATTTGCCATCACTTCTATTAAAATTAAGGGTGTTGATCATGAATTTGATACTATTCCTGGTGTAATAGAAAGTGTAGTTGATATTATTCTTAATTTGAAACAAGTTCGTTTCAAACAGGAAGTCAAAGAAGAAGATAGAGAAGTAGTAAAAATTTCTATTACTGGAAAAGAAGAATTTACTGCAGCAGATATTTCCAAAAGTCTATGCAATTTCTCAGTATTAAATCCTGAACTTCATATTTGTTCTATGGAATCTAATGTGAATTTTGAGATTGAAATGACTGTAGGAAAAGGTAGAGGTTATGTTCCTGCTGAAGAAAATAGAGTAGAAGGTGATGTTTTAGGTGTTATTCCTATAGATTCAATTTTTACACCCATTAAGAATGTAAAATTTTTCGTGGAAGATTATCGTGTAGAACAAAAAACCGACTATAATAAACTTACAATTGAGGTTACGACTGATGGTTCTATTCATCCTAAAGATGCTTTAACAGAAGCTGCTAAGATTCTTATTTATCACTTCATGTTATTCTCTGATGAAAAGATATTACTTGAAAATATTCCTGAAAAAGATGTGCCTACTGAACTTGATGAGGAATCATTACGTATGCGTCATCTACTTATGACTAAACTTTCAGATATGGATCTTTCTGTAAGGGCTCTTAATTGTTTAAAGGCTGCATCTATTGAGACATTTGCTGATTTGGTAACACACCAAAGAGTAGAATTAGCAAGATTTAGAAACTTTGGTAAGAAATCTATGAATGAAATAGATACTCTTATGGATAAAGTGAAACTAAATTTTGGTATGGATGTAACCAAATATAATGTAGAATTAACTAAGAAAAAAGAAGAAAAAAATGAGGCATAATAAAGGATTTAATCATCTTGGCCGTAAGAGTGGACACCGTAAGGCTATGCTGGCTAATATGGCAAACTCTCTAATCATGCATAAACGCATAGAGACTACATTGCCTAAAGCTAAAGCTTTAAGACTTTATGTAGAACCCCTTATCACAAAATCTAAGAATGATACTACTCATTCACGTCGTACTGTATTTGCTTATCTGAAACAAAAAGAAGTCGTTAGTGAACTTTTCCGCGTCGTAGCTCCTAAGATTGCAAATCGTCCAGGTGGATACACTCGTATTATTAAAACAGGATTTAGACAAGGTGATGCAGCTGATACAGCTATTATAGAATTAGTAGATTTCAATGAAGAAGCTCTTTTAGCTGCTCCTAAGAAAGAAATTAAGAAAGCTACTACACGTCGTAGTCGTTCTAAAAAAGTTAGTACAGAAGTTCAATCTGAAGTTAAAGAAGTAGCTCCTAAAGTAGAAGCTAAAGAAGTAGCTCCTAAGGTAGAAGCTAAAAAAGTAGCTCCTAAAGTAGAAGCTAAAGAAGTAGCTCCTAAGGTAGAAGCTAAAAAAGTAGCTCCTAAGGTAGAAGCTAAAAAGTAGCTCCTAAAAAGGGAGAACCAAAAGCTGAATAAGTAAAAATTTATCTATAAAAAAAGAGATTCTAACAAGAATCTCTTTTTTTATATTTTAAATCTTATGCTAATACCTATTTTTAGGATTTAGTGCAATAGAGTTTAAATCTTTCCCACACATAATCTATAGCAGTTTTATTAGGGTGTATAAGATTATCTGCAAAGTTAGAATAATCTCTAAGTTCATCTAATATTATCTCATAAGAAGGGAAGTAATAATAATTATTAGGATAGCGTTTTACTAGTTTATCTATGGCTAATAATAAAATGGATTTAGATATTTGATTCCTGTGTAATCCATCTTTTAAATGTCTAATCGGAGAAACTGTGAATATCCATTTTCTCTTTGGATGAAATGTCAAATCGAAATACATAAAATTACTATAAGCATTTAAAATAGTTTCTATATCTAATAATTCTCTATTAAATTCTTTGGCTAAGTGTTTATGGCAGTTTGATACGATTATATCTTTTTCTATATGTCTATATACCCATGCTGTGCCGAAGGTTATAATTATATAGTCCGTTTCATTGAAAAAATTATGTGCTTCTTCTAATTTTTTATTAGCATTTTCTAAAAATTCTTCTGGTGTGGGTTTAGTGAAACTACCATGATGATAAAAACTAGTATATCCTTGACCTGGAATACAGTGAGTTATATTTCTATGATTCAAGTTTAAGTTTTGACTACTGTTTTGATTATTAGTTAGTTTTTTATTATTGTTATCTTTTTTTCTACCATAAAAAGGGTCCCGTTTTATAATATCATCTAGGGTGAAAGGTTTATTAGTAAATAGCCTTTCCAATGAATTTTTTATAGATATAGGATTATATAAAACGCCGAATGGATTGTTAAGAATATTAAACCCATTGTCGGCAAGACGATAGCCTATATCTGAAGAAAAACAACTACCAAGGGATATTATTTTATCATCATGGTTAATTGGCTGATTAATAGGCTCAATATTTATTTTTGTAATTGTCTTTTTCATCTTTTTAGGGTGGTTAAAATATATTTTAAATATATATTTAATACAAATTTAATAAATTAAATTCTGTTGCTATGAAATTAATAATTTTTCAGAAAAAAGTGTAACTTTACAAGAAATAGAAATAGATTTTAGTAATAAATAATTCAATATGAAAAAAATATTAGTAGTAGGTGCTGGTGGACAAATCGGTACTGAATTAATTCCTCACCTACAGAAAATTTATGGTGAAGACCACATTATCGCTGCCGACCTTAAAGAAGAACAAGTGAAGAAACTTAGTACATTTTCAAGAGCTATAAAATTAGATGCTCTTGATATGGATAATTTTTCAAAAATAGTAAAAGATAATAAAGTAGATGCAATTTTTAACTTAGTGGCTTTATTATCAGCTACAGGTGAAAAAGTTCCTGAAATAGCTTGGAAAATTAATATTGGCGCTTTAATTAATTCTCTTACTCTAGGTAAAGAAATGGGTTGTTCAGTATTTACACCTTCTTCAATAGGAGCTTTTGGAAATAATACTCCTCACTATAAAACTCCTCAAGATACTATCATGAGACCTAATACTATTTATGGCGTTTGTAAAGTTACTGGTGAAATGTTATCTGATTATTATTTTACAAGATTTGGTGTAGATACACGTTCAGTACGTTTTCCTGGTCTTATTTCTAATGGTGCCCTTCCCGGTGGTGGTACTACTGATTATGCTGTAGAAGTATTTTATGAAATGATTAAAACTGGACATTATACATGTGAAGTTCCTAAAGGTGAATATATGGATATGATGTATATGCCAGATGCTCTAAGAGCTGTTACAGAACTAATGGAAGCTGATCCTTCTAAATTAATACATAGAAATTCATTTAACATCGCTTCTATGAGTTTTACTCCTGAACAATTATTTGCAAAAATCAAACAACTTATACCAGAAGCTACTTTTGATTACCATATCGACCCTATCAAAGCCCAAATTTCTGCTTCTTGGCCTGATTGTTTAGATGATACATGTGCACGTGAAGAATGGGGATGGGTTCCTAAATGGGATATGGATGCTGTTATTGATGATATGCTTAAGGCTATTCGTATTAAATTAGGTAAATAAGTAATCTATAATAAAGATTAAATTTTATAACAAATATAAATTATAGTCGTCTGTTAGTAGCAGATGACTTTTTTTGTTTGTATAAAAAACTATTTATTTAGGAGCTATACGATATAAGAAGACTGCAATAATAGCAAAGATCATGTTCGGTAGCCAAATAGCTACAGCAGGCGATAAAGTATCAGTAATTACAAACATTTGGCTGAAACGTAAGAAAAGTATATAAGTAAAACTAAGTCCTATTCCTACACCTAAATTTATACCGATACCGCCTCTTTTCTTTTTAGAAGATAAGGCAACTCCTATAAGTGTAAGAATAAAGGCAGAAAATGGGACAGCCATTCTAGTATTAGATTCTATTAAAGAGAATTTTATCATAGAATCTCCTCTCATTCGCTGAGTAGAGATTAGTTTTTTTAGTTGAAAATAATCCAAGGAAGACACAGTTTTTTCATTTCTATAAAAATCATTTGCAGTAAGACTAATAGTAGTATCTAACTGATTCCCAGAAGTAATAGTTTCTTTATCACCATCATATTTACGAAGAAAATAATTTTTTAATTGCCATGATTGACTAGTAGAATCCCATTTAGCTTTTTCTGCTGATAATTTGGAAACTATTTTACTTTCTTTTATATTCTCAAGTGTGAATTTGTAAGCTGTATTATTCCAAGTACTGAAAGATTCTACATAGACAAATTCACCAGGAGAAATCTGATAATGCATATTTCTATTAGTATTATAATATCGCCCTCCATGTACATATGTTTGTTCAAAGGCTAATCTCTGGGCGTTTGCGGGAGGGATTACAAATAGATTAAGAGATAAAGAAAATAAAGCTATAAAGAACGCAGAAATAAAATAAGGCCACATAAGTCGTTGGAAACTAATCCCTCCAGAGAGTATGGCTATTATTTCAGAGTTTTGAGATAATTTAGAAGTAAAGAAAATAACGGTGATAAATATGAAAAGAGGACTAAACATATTTACAAAATATGGTATAAAATTAGCATAATAATCTACAATGATAGCTTTAAGGGGAGCTTCATTTTCTATAAAATCATCTATTTTTTCACTAATATCAAATATGATTACTATAAGAATAATCAAGACTAGTGCGACTAAATAAGTCCCGATGAATTTTTTAATTATATATTTATCTAATTTTCCGATTCTCATGTGTTAATCTCTTTACTATAGTCTATTTTGTACTTTTTTAACAACTTCGTTTTTCCATTTTAAGAAATCTCCAGCTTCTATATGTTTACGAGATTCTCTTACTAAATCTAAATAAAAAGCTAAGTTATGTTCACTTGCTATTTGAGCAGCTAACATTTCACCTGCTATCATCAAATGACGTAAATAAGCTTTAGTATAATAAGAATCTACAAAAGATGTTCCTGTAGTATCTATAGGCGAAAAATCATCTTTCCATTTATTGTTTCTTATATTAATAATACCATTCCAAGTAAATAACATACCGTTTCTACCATTTCTTGTAGGCATTACACAGTCAAACATATCTATACCACGAGCTATACTTTCTAAAATATTAGCAGGAGTACCTACCCCCATTAGATATCTAGGTTTGTTTTCAGGAATAATAGGATGAATTACTTCTATCATTTCGTACATTTTTTCAATAGGTTCTCCTACAGATAGACCTCCGATAGCATAACCTTCTCTCTCTAATGATATAGCATGTTCAGCAGCTTTACGTCTTAAATCTGGGTAAATACAGCCTTGAATTATAGGAAAATATGACTGATGATAACCATATAAAGGTTCAGTCTCATCAAAATGTTTAGCACCTCTTTCTAACCATTGTTGAGTTAAAGCTAAAGATTTAGCTGCATAATTATGATCAGCATTTCCAGGGGTGCATTCATCTAAAGCCATAATAATATCAGCACCTATAATTCTCTGAGTTTCTACGTTATTTTCAGGAGTAAAAGTGTGTTTGGATCCATCTATGTGTGATCTAAAAGTGCATCCCTCATTAGTTAATTTTCTATTATCAGTCAGAGAAAAAACTTGAAATCCTCCACTATCCGTTAAGAGGGGTTTATTCCAATGAATAAATTTATGTAATCCTCCTGCTTTATTTAATATTTTTAAACCTGGACGAAGATAAAGATGATATGTATTGCCTAATATAATTTGAGCATTGATATCGTTATCTAAATCTCTTTGATATATTCCTTTTACGGAACCTACTGTCCCTACAGGCATAAAAATAGGAGTTTCTATAGTACCATGATCTGTGGTTAATCTTCCTCTTCTAGCGTTAGATTCAGGATCTTTTTTTAATAATTCAAATTTCATATTGTTTGGTTATCTGAATGTTCTATATATAATAATACTTTCGATGGATGATTAAATTTAAGAGTAAAATTTTTAGTATTATTAGTATTCAATGAAGCTTTCCACCAAGCATTAAAAATAACAGAATCGACAGGGTATTTTAATCCTACAGATTTAATATTTAATGATTCATCGTTAGAAAAGATAGACACATAACTACCTATGTGAGTATTAATCTCTATAGTATTATAAATGGGATAAAAAACACCATAATCTGTAAGTAAGGAGATAGGATAATCGATATATCTATTATCTAATTTCTCCTGAATGTGTTTATTACAATTCATTAATATACCATAGTCTAATAATAAAGAGAGATTTCCTAACAAATGATCTTCTCTTTTTCCAGAAGCACTTAAGATATAAATCTTAGCAATATCATTTTCTTTATGCATTAATTCTAATGCAAATTTAACTGTTTTAGTTAGGTCATTTGTCTCTTGATCAGGATTATAAGAAAGAATCTCATTGAATTTCTTTTTATTTTCCTCGCTTATAGAATCTAAATCTCCTACTATATAATTTGCATTTTTAAAAGGATTTCCTTTTTCATCTTTATAGTTCATTAAAGATTCTATAGCATTATCACAGCAGATAATTTTATCTGCAGATCTTAATATAGATAAAACCTTTTTATTAGTAGGGAAAAGTCCATTAGCTAATATTATGTATTTTTTTATTGTATCCATTTATTATTCAAATGATAAACTGTTAAGGTTTCCTCTAAAACCCGCTAAAAAACTTTTAATAGGCATATTTTTCTTTCCTGGAATTTGTATTTCTAATATATCTATGATGCCTTGACGGCAATATACCCTAAGATATTTTTTTCCATCAGATATTATTTTTCCGATATTTTCATTATCCTGGTGGTCTTCTACAATAGCAGTTTTAGCTATTTTAACATCTAATTTTTCACCATCCATATTAAAAACAGTATGAGCAGTAGGGTAAGGACTTAATCCTCGTACTAAATTGTGTACTTTAGGAGCTTCCTGCTTCCAATTGATTTGTTTAGTTTTAGTTAAAATCTTAGGTGCTGGTTTTAATATTTTTTCTTCTTTCTGAGTTTGAGGAGAAACTTTATGATTAACTAAAACTTCTATAGTTTCTAATACTACGGGAGCTCCTAATTTTTTTAATTTTTCATAAAGACTACCAAAATTGTCGTCAGACTCTATAGAACACTTTTTCTGAAAAATTAATTTCCCTGTGTCGATTTTCTTATCTAATAGAAAAGTACTTACTCCAGTTTCTTTGTCACCATTTATAATGGCCCAATTAATAGGAGCTGCTCCACGATACTGAGGTAACAATGAAGCATGGAGGTTAAAAGTTCCTAATTTAGGCATACTCCATACTACTTCAGGTAATATTCTAAAAGCTACTACGACAAATATATCAGCTTTATAATACTCTAATTCTTTTATGAAATTAGGATCTATTAATTTTATAGGCTGAAGAATAGGTATATTATGTTTAAGAGCAGCTTCTTTTACAGGAGAAACATGAATTTTACGTCCTCGTCCACTTGGCTTATCAGGGACAGTAACTACAGCCCGAACATCATAATCTTGTTGTATTAAAGTTTCCAGACTTTCCACAGCGAATTCTGGAGTACCCATAAATACTATTTTAACTGATTGCTTCATGTTTGTGTTTATATTTTTTAAAGAATTTTAAGGATTTATTCCATTTTTCTTTTATTTTATCAAAATTAAATAATGAAGAATCTTTTGTAGCTTTTCTTGTAAGAAATATTCCTATCGGGAGTAATACAAAAGTAGAAATAAATGCTCCTAACCAAGGAGAAATAGAACCATCTCTAGCTAGTTTTTTACCACTAATATCTACTACCCAATATAATATAAAAAAGAGAGCAGACACTATCATAGGAGTTCCAAACCCTCCTTTTCTTAGGATAGCACCTAATGGGGCACCTATAAAAAAGAATATTAGACAAGCAAAAGATAATGTGAATTTACGATAAGACTCTAAATCTATTCTCCTAAGAGTAGAATCATAATGTCTTATTTCTCTATCATATGATTTCAATGTATTGATCGGTTGATTTAAAGATTTAATGGTAAGTCTTAACTCAGCTAATTCTGCCTCAGGATTTTCCCAAACCATAGAACTATCGACATTATTAAGTCGATAACCAGAGAATTTATCTACTTCAGGATTTAGTTCTTTGGCATGAGTGAATTCACAATTATTATAAAATCTCTGTATTTGGCCATTGAATACTTGATTATATTTAATGGATAAAGAATCTCTATCATGTCTAAGTACTTTAAGGTTCTTAGACATAATTTCATTACTATATTTTTCATCATCTTCCGATTTTTCAAAAGCATAATTTTCTAGAGGAATAACTATGTTTTGCTTAGTGAAAGATATCTTCTGCAATTTATATGTAGTATCTCTATAATGTCTCTGATTATCTTCTTGGTATTGAACACCATCAAATAAAGTGAAGAATAGGGCAGATTTATCTTTAGTAGATTTTATTAAACCTGAATCAGCAATGGCTACTTGTATATTACCTTTATTGGAACTATGATTATATATAAGTACATTATACATCATATCTGTTTTTTTATTTCTATCGTTGATTCTAAGAGTGTATCCATCGATACCATTATAGAAAGTGTCTGTTGGGATTTTTATTTCTGACTTGGTTCTTCCTATATCGTACTGAAGAGTGTAAATTTTCTTATAAGAAATAGGAATAAGATTATTAGAAATAAAGAAAGCTCCTATACAAATACCTACTGCTACATAAATTAAAGGGTTTAATATTTTATTTAATGAAATCCCAGCCGCTTTCATGGCTAAAAGTTCATTATTTTCTCCCATATTACCTAAGGTCATTATAGAAGCAAGTAATGTAGCAAGAGGTAAAGCTAAAGGTAAAATAGTAGCAGACCCCCATCCTAAAAATTCTAAGATTACTCCAAAATTTAAACCTTTTCCTACTAAGTCATCGATATATAACCATAGAAATTGCATAACTAATATGAAAACTACTATGAAAAAAGTAGCACAGAAAGGCCCTAAGAAGGATTTTAATATAAATTTATTTAATTTCTTCAAAAATTAATTATTTAGGATATTAATCAATGTTTCTAAGGCATTGTTAATGCCATTAATGTTTCGTCCTCCTGCAGTGGCTAAGAATTTTTGTCCACCACCACCCCCTTGTATAAATTTAGCAGCCACTTTAATATTTTTAGAAGCATCCATACCAGTTTTTACTAAAGCATCACTATACATTAATGTGAGACATACTTTACCTTCTGGCGTTCCAAATCCTGCAGCAAACATTAGTTTATCATCTTTAGGAGTGGCTTTATAAATTTGGAAAGCTATATCTTTTATCATATCAGTAGGATATTTCCCAGTATTTAATTTGATAACCTTAACACCAGAAATTACTTCGGATTCAGTTTCTAATTTTTTTCTAAGAATTGAAGCTATTTGACCTTGATAATTATCTGCTTTTTCTTTTAATTCGTTATTCAAGTTAATAAATTTCTTAATAGAAGAAAGAATATCTGAAGTTTGCAGAATATTTCTTATTTCTTTTTCAGTGTCTTGTAACTGATACATGAGATTCTCAATGTTTCTGCCTGTAGTAGCTTCTATTCTTCTGATACCAGCTGCGGAAGCTGATTCTGATAAAATTTTAAACATTCCTATATGAGAAGTGTTGGTTACATGAGTTCCACCGCATAATTCTATAGAATCTCCGTATTTAATTACTCTTACTTTATCACCATATTTTTCTCCGAATAAGGCCATAGCTCCTAAATCTTTAGCTTCTTGAATAGGAACGTCTCTATATTCTTCTTTTTCTATATGCTGACGAATCATATTATTAACTTCTCTTTCTATTTTTCTCAAATCTTCATCAGAAATTTTTTCAAAATGAGAAAAATCGAAACGGAAATATTTAGCATTTACTGAAGATCCTTTTTGCTCCACGTGTGTACCTAATATTTTACGAAGAGCAGAATGAAGTAGGTGAGTGGATGAATGGTTAGCCGTAATATCAGCTCTGTTTTCGACATTAACTACTGCATGGAATGTACCTTCAAATATTTTAGGTAATTTATTTACGGTATGAATAGGAAGATTATTTTCATTAACTGTATTAGTAACAATAATCTTTTCTTCATCAGGTGTTATGATATAACCAGTATCTCCTATTTGACCACCTTTTTCAGCATAAAAAGGAGTTTTGTCAAGAACTATCTGATATAATTTTTTCTTTTGAACATTAATAGTCCTGTATTTTACTATTTTACAATTTTCTTCTAAATGATCATATCCAGTAAAGATTATATTATCGACATGTTTAATTTCTTGCCAATCACTTTTTTCTACTATAGAAGCATTCCTAGCTCTGTTTTTTTGTTTTTGTAATTCTATTTCGAATTCTTTTAGATCTATCGTATAACTATTTTCAGAGGCTATTAGCTGACTAAGGTCTATAGGAAATCCAAAAGTATCATATAAAGTGAAAGCATCTTTACCACTTATTTTTTTAGTATCAGCAGATTTTTTAAGAATTTTATCCATAAGACTAATACCTTTATCTAAAGTTCTAAGGAAAGCATCTTCTTCTTCACGTATTACTTTTTCTATAAGATTTTGTTGTTTTACTAATTCAGGATAAGTATCTCCCATAAGTTTAGTAAGAGTAGGGACTAATTTACATAAGAATGCAGAATCAAATCCTAAGAAGGTATAACCATATCTAACTGCTCTACGAAGAATTCTTCTAATCACATATCCTGCTTTCACATTAGAAGGCAGCTGACCATCAGCTATAGAGAAACTAATCGCACGAATATGATCAGAAATAACACGCATAGCTATATCTACCTCTTCGTTATCGCCATATTTCTTGCCAGATATTTCAGAAATCTTAGCTATAAGATTCTGAAATATATCTCCTTCATAGTTACTTTTCTTATGATTAATAACCATAACGAGTCTTTCAAGTCCCATACCTGTATCTACGTTTTTATTAGGTAATTCTTCTAGGCTACCGTCAGCTTTTCTATTATATTGTGTAAAAACTAAATTCCATATTTCTATAACTAGAGAATGACCTTTATTTACTAATTTTTCTCCAGGGATTTTATTTCGATCTTCATCATCTCTTAGGTCATAATGGATTTCGCTACAAGGACCACATGGACCCATATCTCCCATTTCCCAGAAATTATCATGTTTATTACCGTTGATTATTCTATTTTCAGGTAAAAATTTTTCCCAAATTTCTTTAGCTTCATTATCTAATTCCAAGCCATCATCTTTAGAACCTTCGAAAATAGTAGCATATAATCTATCTTTATCTAATTTAAATACTTCTGTTAAAAGTTCCCATGCCCATTCTATAGTTTCTTTTTTGAAATAATCTCCAAAACTCCAGTTACCTAGCATCTCAAACATAGTGTGATGATAAGTATCATGGCCTACTTCTTCTAAATCATTATGTTTACCACTTACCCTCAAACATTTTTGACTATCTGTTATTCTAGGATGCATAATATGAATATTCCCTAAAAGTAAATCCTTAAATTGATTCATACCTGCATTAGTGAACATTAGGGTAGGATCTCCCTTAATCACCATAGGTGCTGATGGTATTATATAGTGATTCTTTTTTTCGAAGAAATCTAGAAAACTTTTTCTTATCTCTCTTGATGTCATATTCTCTTAGTATTAATAAAGTACAAAAATAGTTTTTTATTTAAAATTAATTAAATTTGCAGGGTATAATATACTATATTTAATAGTAAAAGATTTCAATTTAAGTTAGAATGGCTTCAAAAAAACATTATAAATTTAATAAAGAGACGTTAGAATGCGAAGAAATGAAGGAATCTACTTCTAAGAAGGTTCTTAAGTTTTTTTCATATTTTGTTTCTAGTATTGTTTTTTTCTTACTAGCTTTCTATCTCTATTCAGGAGTTTTGAATTATAAGACTCCCAAACAGCAAATCGCTGAAAGAAATTTAATTAAATGGCAGGGAAAATTACAATTTTTAAATAGAAGATATAATAATATTGAATCTATTTTATCTGAAATAGAGAAACGTGATAATAATATGTATCGTCCTATTTTTGGTTTGGATGAGATATCTTCTGATGTGAGAAATGCTGGATTCGGTGGAATAGAACGATATTCTTATTTAAAGGATTTTGATAATTCTGGAATTCTTACAGCCACAGTTCGGAAAATGGATATATTATATAAAAAAGTATATGTGCAGTCTAAATCATTAGATGAACTTACAGCATTATCTAAAAGAGCAGATGAGATGTCTGTTTGTATTCCTAGTATTCCTCCTATGACTACTGATCGTAGAATCAGATATTCTTCTAGATTCGGTATGAGATTAGATCCTGTTTCAAAAGATAGATATAAAATGCATAGTGGTATTGATTTAGCAGGACCTATAGGAGAACCAGTTTATTCTACGGGAAATGGTAAAGTTACCAATGTGGGTTATGACTTTTTCGGTTATGGTAATTATTTAGAAATAGACCATGGATTTGGTTATAAAACCAAATATGCTCATTTACATTCTGTAAATGTATCAATAGGAGATATAGTTCGTCGTGGGGATATGATAGCTACGCTAGGGAATACGGGCCATACTACTGGACCTCATCTTCATTATGAGATAAGGTATAAAGGAAGAGCTGTTAATCCTATAAATTATTTTTCTTTCGATATCACCCCTCAAAGTTATGCACTTCTAGTAAAAAATCCATCTAATCAAGGTGTCTAAAAATAGTGACTGTCTAATAAAAAAGAAGGCAATAATCATAAATGAAAGTTAATAAGCATAACGATTTTAAATATAATAAAGAGACCTTAAAATATGAGAAACCTCATATTTCTTGGAGAACTATTATATGGAGAGTAGCTAAATTATTATTATTATTTATCGGTTTATCTATACTTTATTATCTAATTACTGCATCTCTTTTTAGAACTGCTAAAGAAGGAGAAATTATTAGAGAAACTAAAATTATCGAAAAAGAATATAAAGGGTTAGGGGAAAAAGCAAAAGTATTAGAGAATGCGGCGAATGGACTAGAAATAAGGGATAAAAATATTTATAGAGATATATTTAATTCTGATCCACCTACATATTTAACTTCTTATACTGATAGTATTCCGAATTATGATATAGATGATAATATATTAGATAAACATATAATATATCAAACATCATTTAGTGTAAAAAAATTATCAACGGCTGTATTAGAGAGTAAATTATTAGTTTCATCTATTATGAATGTGATAGATTCTTCTAAGGTTTCATTAAAAAATATTCCATCTATTTTACCTATTAGAAATTTCAATCTTCATAATGTAGGAGCATCTTTAGGTAAAAAAATTCATCCATTTTATAAAACACTTATTAATCATAATGGTGTAGATTTAATAGCTTCTATAGGGACAGAAGTGGTGGCTACTGCTAATGGAAGAGTGATTAGTATATCACATTCTAAAAAAGCTGATGGAAATAAAATTAGAATTCTACATAAAAATGGTTATATTACAACTTATTCTCATCTTAGTGATATTCTAGTGAGAAATAACCAGAGAGTAAAACAAGGCCAAAAAATAGCTAGAGTAGGTAATTCTGGAATGAGTTTTGCACCACATTTACATTATTCTGTGGAATTAAATAAGAAATATCAAGAGCCAATAAATTATTTTTTTAGTGATTTAGATTCACATCAATATTTAGATATGTTGATGACTTCGATTAATACAGGGCAGTCACTAGATTAAAATAGTCACTAGATTAAAATTATATATTATGCCGTTTAAGGAATTTAATGTAGTAAAGATGTATTATTCTATAGGAGAAGTAGCTGATATTTTAGATGAAAGTACTTCTTTAGTAAGATTTTGGACAGATAAATTCCCTACATTTATTAAGCCAGGTAGGAATAAAAAAGGTAATAGAAAATATAGTCCTTCTGACATTCAAAACTTAAAAACTATTCATCATTTAGTAAAAGATAGAGGGATGACTTTAGAAGGAGCTAATAAAAGATTGCTAGATAATAAAGAAGGAGAAGATAAAAGTGCAGAAATAGTTGACCGTTTATCTGTAATAAAAGAGATACTATTAGATATTTCCAATTCTTTAACTAAACCCACAGAAGAATTATGATAAGTGCTAGAGAGATAGCAGCTGTGATAGAGGACTTTGCACCTTTATACAATCAAGAAGACTGGGATAATTCTGGGTTTTCTATAGGTAATATGAATGCGAAAGTAGATGGAGTCTTAATAGGATTAGACTGTAGTATGGATTTATTAGAAGAAGCTGTTTCATTAGGAGTAAATATGGTGATTACTCATCATCCACTTATTTTTAATGGTATAAAAAAAATTCTTCATAATGATTTTACTGGTTCTATAATTGAATATGCTATTAAAAATGATATTATTATATATAGCTCTCATACAGCTATTGATAAAGTGATAAATGGTGTTAGTGGACAGATGGCAGATGCTTTAGGCTTAATAAATAGAGAAATTTTAGATATAGAGGGGTCTAATGATAATATAGGCTTAGGAGTGGTAGGAGATTTACCAAAGTCTGCAGGGCCTATGGAATTTATAGAAAGAGTTAAAAATATTTTCGATTTAGAAATAATTAAATCTTCTAAAGTCCCAAATGTTTCAGTAGAAAGAGTGGCTTTATGTGGTGGTAGTGGTCATTCATTAATCAATAAAGCTAAAGAAAGTGGTGCTCAAGCATACATTTCTGGAGATATTACTTATCACTATTTTTTACCAGATCCTGATTTCATGATTTTAGATATAGGTCATTATGAAAGTGAAATAGGGATACTAAAAACAATATTTACACTAGTTAGGAAAAATTTTCCTAACTTCGCCACTTACATTACGAAATCGAATAAAAATTTGGTATATTACTATTAAGAATATGGCAACAAGCAAATCAAACAAAAAAATCGAAACACCTATTGATAATAGGGAAACTTTTACATCGCTATCTACATCTATGAAAGATACAGATGCTGACAACATGAAAGAAAAATTGCATACTTTATATAAAATACAGCAGGCAGATTCTAAGATAGATTCTATTCACCTTTTAAGAGGAGAACTTCCTGAAGAGGTAAGGGATTTAGAGGATGAAATAGAGGGTAAAAAGACAAGGATAGCAAATATCACAGTAGAGATTTCTGATATAGAACATGAAACTAATTTAGCTAAGCAAGAATTAACAATTGCTGGCGATGCTAAAATTAAATATGAAGATCAGCGCTCTAATGTAAAGAATAGTAGAGAATATAATGCTATATCTAAAGAAATCGAAAATGAAGATTTAAATTTTCAGCTAGCTGAAAAGAAAGTCTCAGAATTAAAAACAGTCATTTTAGAAAAAAATGCAAAATTAAAAGAAACTAAAGAATTCTTAGTAGGAAGAGAAGAAGATTTAGTAATCAAAAAGACTGAATTGGTATCTATTACTGATGAAACAGCTAAAGAAGAAGAAAATTTATTAGCAAAAATAGAAGACCTTAAAAATAAAATAGACGAAAGAATGTATTTCGCTTATAAAAAAGTTCGTTCAAATGCAAGAAATGGTTTAGCTGTAGTAACTATTTATAAAGGTGCTTGCGGTGGATGTTTTAATAAAATTCCACCTCAGCGTCAGATAGATATTATGTCAAATAAGAAAATCATAGTATGTGAGTATTGTGGTAGAATCTTAGTTAGTAATGATTTCGATGGAAAAATAAAACCAGTAGAGGAAGAACCAGTTTCTAAAAAAAGAATTACTAGAAAAAAAATAAAGAAAGTATAGGAAAATATTATATGGAAATAGAAGCTAACAGTATTAGAAAGCTTTTTTTTCAGCATGTAGCTCAAACATCACCAGCGCCTTTAGGACTTGAAGTTCAGCGAGCTGATGGTGTTTTTTTGTACACGAAGAATAAAAAGTATTTAGATTTTGTCTCAGGTGTATCAGTAAGTAATCTAGGGCATGGTAATAAGGAAATAATAGCAGCAGTAAAAAAGCAAGTCGATGACTACTTCCATCTTATGGTTTATGGAGAAATGATAGAAGCTCCTCAAGTATTGCATGCTAAATTATTGACTTCATTATTACCAGAAAATCTTAATTCAGTATATTATGTTAATTCTGGTAGTGAAGCTAATGAAGTAGCTCTAAAATTAGCAAAAAGGATTACTGGTAGAACTGAAATGATAAGTTGTGTAAATGCTTATCATGGATCATCTCATGGTAGTCTTTCCATGATAGGAAGTGAATATTTTAAAAACGCTTATCGTCCATTATTACCTGATGTTAGAAATATTAGATTTAATAATGTAGATGATTTAAAATATATAACTGAAAAAACAGCATGTGTATTAATAGAACCTATTCAGGCAGAAGGTGGTGTAATTTGTCCAAAGGATAATTATCTTAAAAAATTAAGGAAGCGTTGTGATGGGACTTCTACTATGCTAATTTTTGATGAAGTTCAGACAGGATTTGGTAGAACTGGATCCCTGTTTGCTTGTTTAAAATACGATGTAGTACCAGATATTATAACCTTGGCTAAAGCATTAGGTGGAGGTATGCCTTTAGGTGCTTGTGTTTCTTCAGTAGAGAATCTTGAAGCCTTTCAAAAAAACCCGATATTAGGTCATATTACTACTTTCGGAGGACATCCAGTTTGTTGTGCAGCAGCGTTAGCATCTTTAAAAATATTGGTTCGAGAAAAATATTATGAAGATGTAGAAAGAAAATCTAAAATAATAGAAGATGCTTTGATTTCTAATATTCAAGTTAAAGAAATAAGAAGAGCAGGTTTGTTAGTCGCTATAGATTTAGGGGATAAGGAAAAAATTTCTAGTATTATACCTAAATTACTGAAACAAGGATTAATATCAGATTATTTCCTATTTAATCCTACATCTTTTAGAATAGCTCCTCCATTAATTATTAAAGATGAAGAACTAGAATATGGATTAAATATCATTAAAAAAGTTCTTAATTCTCTCTAAAATCATTACTTTTATAAATTCTAAATTAAAAGCAAAATATTAATATATAATGGCTGATACTAAAAACACTAACAAGAAATTTACTAAGAAGAAAAAAATAGATGTCGATAGTATTGGTATGGAGATGGGATTAGTGCCACCACAGTCTATTCCTACCGAGGAAGCTGTTTTAGGTTCTTTATTAATAGAACCTGATATCGTTTATTCCGTTATGATGAGTCTTACAGAAGAGTGTTTTTATAGTGAAGTTAATAGACGTATTTTTAAAGCTATAAAAAATTTAGATGCAGCACATTCTCCTATTGATATTTTTACTGTAAGTGAAGAATTAAAGAAAACTAATTCTTTAGAATTTGTAGGTGGTGAGTATTATCTTTCTGGGTTAAGTAATAAAATCGGTGCTGCAGCGCATATAGATTATCATGTTAAAATTTTAGTCCAAAAATATATTCAGAGACAGCTTATTTCTATTTCTCATACAGTATTAAAAGATTCTTTTGATGATAATCAATCAGTAGATGATTTATTAAGTGATACTCAAGAAAAATTCTTTGTTCTTGCTCAAAAAAGTATGAAAAAAGAGACTCAGAAAATTTCTGATGTTTTGACCGAAGCTGTAGATCAAATCGAAAAAGATCAAACTCGAGAAGATGGTTTAAGTGGATTAGCTTCAGGTTTTATAGGTGTAGATAAAGTTACTATGGGATGGCAAAATTCTGACTTAATAATATTAGCAGCTAGACCTTCTGTGGGTAAAACAGCTTTTGTGCTTACTATGGCTAGGAATATGTCTGTAATTTATCATACTCCAGTAGCTTTTTTCTCTTTAGAAATGTCATCTACACAGTTAGCTAAAAGATTATTAGTATCTGAAACTGAACTTTCTAATGAAAAGATTAGAGGTGGTAAGAAAATGGCGGATCATGAGTTAATACAGTTACATGAAAAGATAATTGATTTAGCTAAAGCTCCATTATATATAGATGATACTCCTTCACTTTCTATTTATGAATTTAAATCTAAAGCTAGAAGATTAGTTAAAGATGCTAATGTTAAAATAATTATTATTGACTATTTGCAGTTAATGACTGGACCTCCTGATTTAAGAGGTATGAGAGAACAAGAAGTGGCGAGTATTTCTAGAAATTTAAAAGCTGTGGCTAAAGAGCTTAATGTCCCTATTGTAGCACTTTCTCAGCTTTCTCGTGCAGTAGAGAATAGAGGAGGGAGTAAAAGACCACAATTGAGTGACCTTAGAGAATCTGGTTCTATAGAACAAGATGCAGATATAGTAATGTTTATACATAGACCTGATTACTATGGTCTTCAAGAAGATCCTTCACAGCAAGGGAAGGCCGATTTAATCATAGCTAAACATCGTAATGGTTCTACAGGGACTGTTCCTATGAAATTTAGAAAACAAGAAGCTAAATTTTTAGATGCTAATGATTCCGGAATCGATGATAATTTTGATATGAATAATACTCAAAGTTATGATTCTGAAATGAATAATTCTAATGTTTATGATTCTATGGAAGGAGAAGATCCTCTAGGATAAAAGAATTATTATCTCAAGAAAAAATCTATTTATAAATTTAAAAGTATAATTGATTAAAACGTAATTAAAGTTAAATATTAATAAGGTCATATAGTTTCTTAAGAAAAATATTGCATATGGATATAAATCATGATGGAAAAATTAAAAGTGTGAAAGGTGATAAGATAGAAGTGGAAATACTTAGTAAATCTGCTTGTTCTACTTGTCCTGGCAGAGGTTTTTGTTCTATGTCAGACCAAGCTAATAAAATCATAAATGTCACGAATAAAGGAGAAGAAAATTATAAAGTAGGTGAAAATGTGCAAGTATCTATCAAGCAAAAATTAGGATATAAGGCTGTCTGGATTTCTTATGGCCTTCCCCTTGTGATTTTTCTTATATTATTAATATCTTTGCCTAGCTTTTTAAAAAACGAATTACTAATCGGCCTCATTATATTAGGGGCTGTCATTATATATTATGTTATTTTATATTTGTGTGGTAAAAGAATTGGAAGAAGTTTCGATTTTTCTATTCATAAATATTAAACTATAAATTGAATGATTAATATTATTATTTATACTGTAGTAACCCTTAGTGTTCTGGGGTTATTATTAGCTCTGGTGCTATTTTTAATAGCACGTAAATTTAAGGTCGAAGAAGACCCTCGAATCGACCAAATAGAAGCTATTATGCCTGGTGCTAATTGTGGAGGCTGTGGTTTTGCTGGTTGTCGTGCTTTTTCTGAAAATGTCGTTAAAGCTACTTCTTTGGATGGATTTTTCTGTCCAGTAGGTGGAAACGAAGTTATGAAGAAAGTAGCGGCTACTATGGGTTACGCTGTCGAAGAAAATGTTCCTAAGATAGCTGTTGTTAGATGTAACGGTACCTGTGAAGCAAGGCCTAAAACTAGTGTTTATGATGGAATCTCTTCTTGTAAAGTTATTAAAACGTTATATCAAGGAGATACAGGTTGTAAATACGGATGTTTTGGTCAAGGTGATTGTGTAGAAGCATGTGTTTTTAACGCTTTGAAAATGAACACAGAAACTGGTCTTCCTGAAGTTAATGAAGATAATTGTGTGGCTTGTGGTGCATGTGTTAAAGCATGTCCTCAAGGAATTATTGAATTACGTAATAAAGGAATGAAGAATAGAAGAGTGTATGTAGCATGTATGAATCAAGATAAGGGTGGTGTGGCTAGAAAAGCCTGTGCTAATGCTTGTATAGGTTGCAAAAAATGTGAGCAAGTTTGTCCTTTTGATGCTATAAAAGTAGAAAATTTCTTATCATATATAGACTATGATAAATGTCGTCTTTGTAGAAAATGTGTAGATGTATGTCCTACAGGAGCTATTCTTACAGATAATTTTCCTTTGAAGAAAAAATTAGAGATTAATCATGCTGAAGTTAACCCTATTGGGGTAAATCATGCTGAAGTTAAATCTATTGCTATTAAGCAAGAATCTAAAAAAATGGAGGCTTAAGATATAATGAAAACATTTAGAATGGGCGGTGTTCATCCGCATGATGATAAAATCTCTAAAAATGCTACTATAGAAATATTCCCTCCTTTAGATAAGGCATATATTTCTATGTCTCAGCATATAGGAGCTCCTGCTAAACCTATTGTAAAAGTAGGTGATTATGTAAAAGTGGGACAGCTAATAGGAGAAAAGGCAGGTTTTATTTCTGCAAATATTCACTCTTCTGTATCAGGTACAGTAACAGCCATAAAACCTTATGCTGATTTAGCAGGAAAGATGGTTAATACTATATTTATCGATGTCGAAGGCGATGAATGGGAAGAAAAAATAGATAGAAGTCCTGAATTGGCTAAAGAAATTAGATTTAATAAAGAAGAAATAATTAAGAGGATAGAAGAATGTGGTATAGTAGGAATGGGTGGTGCATCTTTCCCTACTAATGTCAAATTATCACCTCCTCCAGGTAAAATAGCTGAATTTCTTATTATCAATGGTGTAGAGTGTGAGCCTTATTTAACTTCTGATTATAGAATGATGATGGAATATCCTGATGAAATACTTGTAGGGGCTTCTATCTTAATGAAAGCTTTAGATGTTAAAAAGGGATTTATAGCAATAGAAGAAAATAAACGTGAAGCTATAGAACTTTTAAAATCTAAACAAGAAGATTATCCGGGAATTAAAATAGTTCCTTTAAAGAAAAAGTATCCACAAGGTGGTGAAAAACAATTAATAGATGCAGTCGTAGGAAGGCAAGTTCCTTCTAAGGGACTTCCTATTGATGCTGGAGCAGTAGTCCAAAATTGTGCTACTGCTTTTGCGGTTTACGAAGCTGTTCAGAAACATAAGCCTTTATTTGAAGGTGTGATTACTATAACTGGTTTGCATGCACCTGCTCAGAAAAATTATAAATTACGAGTGGGGACTCCTTTAGAAAAAGTAGCTGAATATGCTGGTGGAATTCCTGATAGCGTAGCTAAACTTATTAGTGGAGGTCCTATGATGGGTAAGGCTATTTTCAATATGTCTGCAGCTTCTGTAAAAAGTAGTTCGTCTATACTTATGTTTACTAAGGAAGAAACTATTAGAAAAGAAGAATCTAACTGTATTAGATGTGGTAAATGTATAGAAGCTTGTCCTATGGGTCTTGAACCTTATATGCTATATAAATTAGCTAAAACGAAAGATTATGATCAGTTAGAAAAAGATCTTGTCTATGATTGCATAGAATGTGGATGTTGTTTATATACATGTCCAGCTAATATTCCTTTGCTTGATCTTATCAGAGTAGCTAAATCTGATGTTATGGGAATAATTAAATCAAGACCTAAAAAATAGAGAAAATGAAAAATTTTATAATATCACAAGCACCTCATATTCATAGTGATAATACTACTAGAAAATTAATGAGAGATGTAATCATTGCATTATTACCAGCTGCTTTAGTAAGTGTTTATTTTATGGGTTTTCCAGTTCTATATATGATTTTAATCAGTATAGGTTCTGCAGTGCTTTTCGAATACTTAATTAAAAAATTTGTAATGAAGACTAAACCTACTGTTAATGATTTATCTGCAGTAGTAACAGGTCTTTTATTAGGACTTAATCTTCCACCAGCTACTCCTTTATGGGTAGTTATTATAGGGTCTTTCGTAGCTATTGCTATAGCCAAAATGACCTTCGGGGGTTTAGGCCAAAATATATGGAATCCGGCTTTAGTAGGTAGGGTATTTTTATTAATATCTTTCCCAGTATTTTTAACTAATTGGTCATATGACATTCCTTCATGGATTTCATCCGTAGATGCTTTCTCAGGTGCTACTCCTTTAGGTTTAATAAAAGAAGGTTTAGCTGGTGGAAGTTCAGTTCAAGATTTAATAGCTGCTAATCCTCAGTTATCTAATTCTCAGATGTTTTTAGCTAAAAGCGGTGGTTCTGCAGGTGAAGTTTCAGCTATTGCACTAATATTAGGATTCATTTATTTACTTATTAGAAAAGTTATCAAACCTCATATCACACTTTCTATACTTGTAACAGTGTTTGTTTTTAGTGGAATATTTTGGTTGTCTGATCCTACTCAATACATGGACCCTATATTTAATTTATTATCTGGTGGATTATTATTAGGTTCTATCTTTATGGCTACTGATTATGTTACATCTCCTATGAATCCAAAAGCTCAAATAGTTTATGGTGTAGGAATAGGTGTTTTAACAGTACTAATTCGTTTATTCGGAAGTTATCCAGAAGGAGTATCTTTCGCTATTCTTATTATGAACTCAATAGTTCCTTTACTTAATAAATATATGAAACCTAAAAGATTTGGGAGGGTTAAATAATGGCTAAAGAATCTACATTAAAAAATATGTTAGTTACACTTACCTTAATATGTTTAGTTTCATCAGCCATATTGGTAGGCGTATATTCTCTTACAAAAGATCCTATAGATAAGGCTAATAAAACTGCTGAAATAGCAGCTATAGCACGAGTAGTTCCTAAATTCGAAACGCTTTCTACTCCTGAAACTATAAAAGTGGAAACAAATAGTGATAAGGTCGCTATTGTATATAAAGCATTTAATAAAGATCAAGAACTTATAGCTTATGCTATTAAAATAACTACTTCTAAAGGTTTTGGTGGAAATGTTACTGTTATGGTGGGTATAACGCCTGATGGCAATTTCTTTAATACTAAAGTTTTAGCCCATACTGAAACACCTGGTTTAGGTGCTAAGATGGATCCTAAACAGTCTAATTTCTCAGAACAATTTAAAGGGAAAGATCCTAAAGTATTTAAATTAGCTCCTACTAAAGATGGAGGTGATGTAGATGCTATCACTGCAGCTACTATTAGTTCTAGAGCATATTGTGATGCTCTTCAAATGGCGGTGAAAGTGTTTAATAATTTACAGAATGAAAAATCAAAGGAGGTAAATGATGTCGAATAATAATAAATTCAAAATACTTACTGACGGTATTATAAAAAATAACCCAACTTTCGTATTGGTATTGGGTATGTGTCCTACCTTGGGTACTACTACTTCTGCTATAAATGGTTTGGGTATGGGATTAGCGACTACTTTTGTTCTTGTTTTATCCAATATATTTATTTCACTTCTAGCTAAATATATTCCTGATAAAGTAAGAATACCTTCTTATATAGTAGTAATAGCAGCATTTGTAACTGTATTACAATTAATAATGCAAGCATATGTTCCTTCTTTATATGCAACTCTTGGTTTATTTATACCTCTTATAGTAGTAAACTGTATAGTTCTTGGTAGAGCTGAAGCTTTCGCAAGTAAAAACGGGGCAGGTGCTTCTGCCTTAGATGGCCTAGGTTCTGGTTTAGGCTTTACATTATCATTAACTGTTTTAGGTTTATTAAGAGAACTATTAGGAAGTGGATCTGCTTTCGGTTGGAAATTTATTTCAGGCGATGGTATTTTAGCTTTTGTACTTGCTCCAGGTGCATTTATTGTTCTTGGTTATCTTATGGTAATATTTAGAAAACTAACTGTTAAAACTAAATAAAATGGAATATATACTTATAATTATATCTGCTGTATTTGTAAATAATATAGTATTATCTCAGTTCTTAGGGATATGTCCCTTTTTAGGCGTTTCTAAACAGGTCGGAACTTCTATAGGAATGTCTGCTGCTGTAGCTTTCGTAATGGCATTAGCTACGTTAGTAACATATCTTTTACAATATTATGTTCTAGTTCCTCTAGGTATAGAATTTATGCAAACACTTACTTTTATTTTAGTGATCGCTGCATTAGTTCAAATGGTAGAGATTATACTTAAAAAAGTTTCTCCAGCATTATATCAAGCATTAGGAATTTTCTTACCTTTAATTACTACTAATTGTGCTGTATTAGGTGTAGCTATTATGGTGGTAACTAAAGAATTTACTTTCGGAGGAGCCACTCATATGCTTAATTTAGGGCAATCTGTAGTTTATGCTGTAGCATCGGCCATAGGTTTTGGTTTAGCTATGGTTCTATTCGCTGGTATTAGAGAACAATTAGAATTATCATCTGTCCCTAAATCTTTTAAAGGGGTACCTATTGCTTTAGTATCAGCAGGTATTTTAGCTATGGCCTTTATGGGATTCAGTGGATTAGTATAAATTATTAATATTATGACTATAATAGAAATAGAAAAATTAATAACTAAAAACGAGACTGAAAAAGCTTTTAAAGAGTTATTCCTTTATGTAAAAGAAAATCCCGATAATGCTAAAGCTTGGTATTTGCTAGGTAATGTTTATCGTAAACATGAGCAGTGGGGAGAGGCTATTAACGCTTTAAATAAAGCTAAGTTGATAGATCCTGAAGGTCCAGCTGATGCAGCGATTGAATCTATTTACAATATTATTCGATTTATGAATAAAGATTTGATGAATCCTTAATAATTCAGATAATATTGATTGCATAAAAGTTTAAATAGTAGAAGTGATGTACTGCCAAAGGATGACGCCTACTGATACTGAGATGTTTAAGGAGTGTTTGGTTCCCCATTGTGGAATTTCTAATGGAAAATCGCTGGCATCTACTATATCTTGTTGTACTCCTTTTACTTCATTGCCGAAGACGAAAGCGTACTTTTTATTTTTCTTTGGAATAAATTTTTCTAATGAGATAGAGTTTTCTGCTTGTTCGACAGATATTATAGTGTAGCCTTCTTTTTTAGCATTGGCGACAGCATCCATACTATCTCCAAAGTATTTCCAATCCATAGAAAATTCTGCCCCTAAAGCTGATTTGTGAATTTCGGGTGTCGGGGGACATCCTGAAATACCACAGAGATAAATACTTCTGATACGAAAAGCGTCTGCTGTTCTGAATGCTGATCCTATATTATGACTACTACGAATGTTGTCTAAAATTATGATTATAGGGGTTTTATTCATAGTTTTAAATTCTTCTGTAGATGGCCTATTTAATTCACTATTTAATAATTTTCTAAACATTTCGTCTATTGTTTTTTTTTTCTTTACTTTGTACAAATATAACTATTATAATTATGAAACAGGATTTACAAATATCTGATTTAATCAAGAAGGAAGAAAGTCGTCAGCTTCATGGTATTGAACTGATTGCTTCTGAAAACTTCGTTACAGAAGACGTCCTTAGAGCTATGGGATCTGTCTGTACTAATAAATATGCTGAAGGTTATCCGGGTAAACGTTACTATGGTGGTTGCCAAGTAGTCGATCAAATTGAACAATTAGCTATAGATAGAGTATGTGAACTATTTGATGCTAAATATGCAAATGTTCAACCTCATTCAGGAGCACAAGCTAATATGGCAGTGTTTATGGCTTGCTTAAAACCAGGTGATACTTTTATGGGATTAGATTTGTCTCATGGTGGACATCTTACACATGGTTCTCCGGTGAATTTTTCGGGTTTAATCTATCATCCAATAGCTTATAGAGTGAAAGAGGAAACTGGTATTATCGATTATGATGAAATGGAAGCTTTAGCATTAGAAAATAAGCCTAAATTAATCATTGGTGGTGCTTCTGCTTATTCAAGAGAATGGGATTATGAAAGAATGAGAGCTATTGCTGATAAAGTAGGTGCTATTTTCATGGTAGATATGGCACACCCTGCTGGGTTAATCGCTGCAGGTCTTTTAAAGAACCCTGTAAAATATGCTCATATAGTTACATCTACTACTCATAAGACTCTTCGTGGTCCACGTGGTGGTATCATTTTAATGGGTGAAGATTTTGATAATCCTTGGGGTCTTGCTACTAAAAAAGGGAAAATCAAAAAGATGTCTGCTCTATTAAATTCTGCTGTATTCCCAGGAACACAAGGTGGTCCTCTTGAACATATTATTGCTGGTAAAGCTGTAGCATTTTTCGAGGCTATGCAACCAGAATTCAAGGTATATCAGCAACAAGTTAAAGATAATGCTCAGGCATTAGCTGAAGCATTTATTAAGAGAGGATATAAAATAATATCAGGTGGTACTGATAATCATTGTATGCTTATTGATTTAAGAACTAAATTCCCAGATCTTACAGGTAAAGTGGCTGAGAATGTATTAGTTAAAGCTGAAATCACGCTTAATAAAAATATGGTTCCTTTCGATTCTCGTTCACCTTTCAAAACTTCTGGTGTTCGTGTAGGTACTCCTGCTGTAACTTCTAGAGGTCTTTTAGAAAAAGATATGGATACTATAGTAAAATTAATAGATCAAGTACTTTCTCACATTAATAAAGAAGATGAATGTGATGAATCAGTATTAGAAAATGTACGTACTCAAGTTCGTTCTATGATGAGTGGCCGTGCATTAAATGTTTGGTAGAATAATTAGACATTATAATGAATATTAAAAAGGGCTCGAGAAATCGAGTCCTTTTTTTATGAAATTTTATAAGAGTGCATTCTTTTTATAGCTTTCTTTTCAAAATTTTTGTCGCCAGTGTGTTTTTCAAGTATGGAATTTAATTCTTTATGGAAGGAAGAACTATGATTCATATGGTGAAGATGAACTAATTCATGTAAAATAATATAATCCATTAGATCTTCTGGTAGATATATTAATCTTATATTTAGATTAATATTTTCTTGTACGGAACAACTTCCCCAATTACTTCTATTATTTTTTATTTTTAGTTTATTATATGAGAAATAGTATCTATTAGCTAAGTTATCTAATTTTTTTTCTAATATAATTCTAGCTTTTTTACGTATTTCTTCTAATTCCTTTTTATCTAATGGTAAATAGATATATTTAGATACTTTACTTAGATTTTTTTGAATCCAATCTGTATTTTTTTCTACGGCTTGTAGCCCATTTTTATAACTAACGTACCAAGGAATAGAGACATATACTTTTTTAACAGTATTAAAAGTTCTAATGCTTATTCTAATATTTTTATTAGTACGTTTTTTCTGTAAAACAATTTCTCCAAAATCTGGATGGACTACTTCTTTTTGCATAAGACAAATTTAATGACAAATCATGAATAAAAATCACTGATGATAAATTAATTAGTTCTATATAGTTTGTTTTTTGGAATAAATACGTATATTTGCAATCCCAATTTTGGGACAAAATGTGTAAACATCAATTGCTTATGTCAGTATTAAATTACTTATCAGCAGAAAAAAAGCAAGAGATTTTCGGAAAATACGGAAAGTCTAATAAAGACACCGGCTCTCCAGAGGGTCAAATTGCACTATTTTCTTACCGTATCGCTCATCTTACCGAGCATCTAAAACAAAATAGAAAAGACTTTGGTACTCAAAGATCACTTCTAAGTTTAGTAGGTAAAAGACGTCGTATCCTTGATTATCTCAAGGACCATGATATAGAGAGATACAGACAAATACTGAAGGAACTTAACCTTCGTAAATAAGAAATATTAAGGCTGTCTGGATGACAGCCTTTTCTTTTCTTTTTTCAATAAACATAGAATCTACTATTGGAAAAATGGCGGGAATTATTAATAACTTTTAAAAACTCTCATTGGGAGAGGTAGATTCGAATAATATTATGAATATAATTAATAAAACCATCGAATTAAATGATGGGAGGATTATTGAAATCGAAACTGGTAAATTAGCTAAACAAGCTGATGGTTCAGTGGTCGTAAAAATGGGTGGTACTATGTTGCTTGCTACAGTCACCTATGCTAAAAATGCTAAAGAGGATGTAGATTTTATGCCTCTTACAGTAGATTATCGAGAAAAATATGCTGCTGCTGGAAGATATCCTGGTGGATTTCTTAAAAGAGAAGGTCGTCCTTCTGATTATGAAATCCTTATATCTAGACTTATTGACCGTGCTTTACGCCCATTGTTCCCAGCTGATTTTCATTCTGAGACTTTTGTAAATGTTAGTTTGATTTCTGCAGATAAAGAAAATATGCCAGACTGTTTAGCAGGATTAGCAGCTTCTGCAGCATTAGCTACTAGTGATATTCCATTTGAATGTCCTATTTCTGAAGCTAGAGTAGCTAGAATAGATGGTGAATTTGTTATCGATCCTACATTTGCACAACTTGAAAATGCTGATATAGATATTATGGTGGCTGCCACTTATGATAATATCATGATGGTAGAAGGTGAAATGAAAGAAGTCTCTGAAGCTGAAATGTTAGATGCTATTAAATTTGCTCACGGTGAAATTAAGAAACATTGTAAAGTTCAGATGGAACTTATGAAAGAATGTGGTACTGAAATTAAAAGAGAATATTGTCAAGAAGTTAATGATGAAGATCTTCGTAAAGCTCTTCATGAATTTTCTTATGATAGATGTTATATCATAGCTAAATCTGGTCAAGGCAAACATGAAAGAACTGATGCTTTTGATGTTGTGAAAGACGAATTTATGGCTACTATACCTGAAGAAGAAAGAGACGAAAAAGAATTTATGGTAAATCGTTATTTTGGAGATATTTTGAAAGAAGCGATGAGAAGAATGGTTTTAGACGAAGGGATTAGATTAGATGGAAGAGATACTGAAACTGTACGTCCTATTTGGTGTGAAGTTGGATATCTTCCTGGAGCTCATGGATCTGCTATTTTTACTAGAGGTGAAACTCAGGCTTTAGCTACAGTTACTTTAGGTACTAAGATGGATATGAAAGCAATGGATCAAGTATTAATTCAACAAACACAACAATTCGTTCTTCATTATAATTTTCCTCCATTCTCTACAGGAGAAGCTAGACCTCAGAGAGGTGTGTCTCGTAGAGAAATAGGTCATGGTAATTTAGCTTATAGAGCTTTAAAATCTATAGTACCTATTGGTGAAGAAAATCCTTATGCTGTACGTGTAGTTTCAGATATATTAGAATCTAATGGTTCTTCATCTATGGCTACTGTATGTGCTGGATGTTTAGCTTTAATGGATACAGGTATTAAAATTAAGAAACCTGTTTCAGGTGTAGCTATGGGCCTTATAAAAGATGAAAAATCTGATAAATATGCTATTCTTACTGATATCTTAGGTGATGAAGATCATTTAGGAGATATGGATTTTAAGGTTACTGGTACTCCAGATGGTATTACTGCTGCTCAAATGGATATTAAAGTCGATGGTTTATCTTATGAAGTATTAGAAAAAGCATTGACGCAAGCCAAAAGAGGTAGAGAACATATTCTAGCTAAAATGTTGGAAACTCTTCCTGAACCACGTGCTGACTTTAAACCTAATGTGCCTCGTATTGTTCAGGTTATTATAGATGGTGATTTCATCGGTGCTGTTATCGGTAAAGGTGGTGAAACTATCCAGAATATCCAGAAAACCACGGGTACTACAGTTACTATTACTGAAAAAGATGGCAAAGGTGTTATAGATATCTTCGGTGAAAATAAAGATTCTATCGAGGCTGCTCTTAAGAGCATTAAAGATATTACTACTGTTCCTGAAGTAGGTAAAACTTATAATGGTAAAGTAGTTTCAATTCTTGACTTTGGTGCTTTTGTAGAAATCTTACCAGGTAAAGAAGGTCTTTTACATATATCTGAATTAGATTATAAGAAAGTAGATAAAGTAGAAGATGTATTATCTGTAGGGGATGAAGTAGATGTTAAACTTCTAGAAATAGATTTAAGATCAGGTAAAATGAGACTTTCTAAAAAAGCTTTAATGCCTAAACCAGAAGGTTGGGTAGAACCTGAACATAATAGAAGAAGGAATGATCGTCGTGATGATAGAAGACCACCAAGAAGAGATTATAGAAGAGACGATAATAGAGATAATCGTAGAGAAGCTCCTAAGGCATCCACTAACGAAGCTAATAAAGAAAAATAATTAATAATTTAATAATTAAAGGAGCATATTTTATGCTCCTTTTTTTTATGGCTTATCTTTGTTTAAAAGGCTAAAGATTTTAAAAAAAATTTATTAAATTAGCATTATTATTATGAAAGATTACCATATGAAAATATCTCGTTTAATAAATATATTATTATTTGGGTTTTTAGTGTTTATTTTTTCTTCTAGTACTATTCCAGAATCTGAAAATTCTATCAATAATCCTCAAGATTTTCCTAATAATCATTTAGTGGATTCTTTATGTAATAGATTCATTATCCAGAAAGGTTTAGTAGATGTGAATGATTATCAAGTTATTACTAAATATGCTGATACTTTGATATCTAAATATAAAATGGAAAATCAGAGTATGTTCTATAAAGTAATATTTACAGCAAATGTATTATTAGCGAACCAAGGGGAATTTGTACCGGCTATTAGATATTCTGAGTTATTATATGCTTATGCTAAAGCTCGTGATGATGATTTTGGATATGCTATTTCAGATTTATCTTTAGGTATGATTTATAGATATTTTAGTAAAGATAAATTGGCTACTATTTTCTTTCAAAAGTCTTGGGATAATTTTAGATATATGGATGGTGTAGATATGTATAATATTTTTGCTATATATTATCTTATAGCCCAGAAAGAGAAAAATAGAAATACGTTGGATAAAAGTGAGGAGAAAAAAATTAAAGTATTGCATAATGTATATTTAGAATTAAGTAAAGACTATTTATCATTATTTATTAAAGATGATATATACTTTAAACAAGTAGCTTTTGTATATGGTACAGGTGAATATTATTCAGGAGAATATAAAGCTTCTATTGATTATTTTAATCAATATTTTGAAGGAGAAAAAATAATAGATAGAAATGATTATTATCAAGGAAAAGTTCTTTTATCTAATGCTTATTATGCTTTAGGAGAAAAAGAAAAAGCTTTTAAGTTGGATTCTATAGTATATGCTGAAAAAAATGATTTATTCTTAAATCTTTATGCTGATAATGATATTTATACTCTTCAGTCTCAGCTGCTGAATGATAAAAAAGCAGGAGCTAAATTAGCTCAGCAGAGTAAAAACCTCAGGAATTTATTGATATTATCTATAATATTAATATTTATTACTATAGTAGTATTTATTATATTATCATTAAAATATCATAAATATAAAAAAATGTCTAAAGACTTAGAAAAAATTCGGTATGAATCTTCTCAAGTTATTAATGATAAAATAAAGGTGCTGTCAGATATGGGGCATGAGATAAGAACGCCTTTAAATGCTATTAATGGATTTACTGAGATGTTAATAGAATATGAGGATGATCCTGAAATGATGTTGCAGTGTAAAGAATTAATTGAAAATAGTGTATCTGATTTAACAGAACTAATCAGTGAAACTTCCAATGGTTCGGATTATAAATATACAGATGTTAATCTTTGCAGTTTTATTAAGCGTATGATTATTACTGTGAAAACTGCATATCCTGGAGTTAATACTTTTGATTATAAAATAAATTCTAGTATTTCTGAAGATAAAGTAATAAATATGCCTGTTTTAAAGATCGAGCAAGTGATTACTAATCTTATGACCAATGCTAATAAATTTACAAAAAATGGGAAAATTACCTTGGCTTTAACCTTGAAAGATAAAGATAATATTGAAATTTCTGTTACAGATACTGGAGTAGGAGTAGCTAAGGATATTAAAGACGATGTATTTACAAGATATACTAATGAAGATAATACAGGTGTCGGTACTGGCTTAGGATTAAGTATTTGTAAAGAAATTATAGAATTATTAGGAGGAAATATTTGTCTAGATAAAGATTATAAAAATGGAGCTTGTTTTAGATTTGTTTTTCCTATAGTTTCTAAACCTATTTATGAAAAAGCTGTAAAAAAAGGAGGAAATTAATAATGAAAAGAAGTATTATTATATTATTCCTTTTTATTAATGTCCTTTCTTTTTCACAGGATATTAATATCAATAAGAATATTAACGTAGATTCACTATTAAATGAAGCTTCTAAATTAGATGATTCGACTTCTTATACTTTGCTTTCGAAATATCAGAATACTATTAATGATACTATTAATGGAAAGTTAGATATTTTAATGGTTATGTTTTCAAATGCTAAAAAAACGGAAAGTGTTTCCAAAACAATAACTGTTTATGAAAATATCTTATCTTATTATAAAACTAATGAAAATTTTCCATTGTTAGATAAATATAATGCAGAATTCTTACATTATTGTCATATAAACAATTCTTTGACGCTTTATTTTAATTTTTATTATAAAAACATTTGTAGTTATGTCTTTTTAGGCGATATTATAAAAACCAATAAATCCATAAAAAGGTTAAATAAGATAGCTGATAGTTTAGATTCTAGAATAGGTAAATATTATGCCCTATTAGTTCATGCAATTCATTATCATCAAATTTATGATGATGAAAAAGTGAAAAACTATATTGATTCTATAATTATAACTATAGAGAATAATAAATATTCTGATACAGAATTACATGAGGCATATTCTCTATTAACTATTATATATTATGATACCTTTGATGATATCGAAAAAGCAGTCTATTATGCTAAATTAGATTTTAAGATATTAGATTCTTTAGAAATACATTCTACCAATATAAATGATAGCTTGTCCTATGAAATTAGTAAACAAAGTCCATTAACTACTATTTATCAATATTACCTTTTAAAGAATGATTTATCTTTGGCTAAGGTTTATCTTAATAAAATAGGAGCTATAGTGAAATCTGCAGATGCTTATAATCTTTATCCTAGTAGTAGAATGGATTATTATATTCAATCCTCTTATTACTATAATAAAAAGCATAAATACAAAATAGCAGTAGATGATTTAAGTTTAGCACAACCCATTATAATAGCTTATGATCCAAATTATTTCTATAGTTTATCTGTCCTTAAAATTCAATTAATGTACAAGGATGAGGATTTGCGAAACAATTTGAAAGAAGAATATGTTAAATCTTTTGCTCTTTTAGATTCTATAACTTATTCTCATATAGAAAAAGAAGTAGATGCTGCTACGAAGTTAAATAATTTATCATTATTGGATAATGAAAAACATTTAGTTAGGTATTCTAGGATGTTAAAAATCTTTATAGCAGTAATTCTTATTCTAATAGTGGGATTAATAGTAGCTATTATAGCTGTAGTTATTACTTTAAAAAGAAAAAAATTACATAATGAAGAAAAGTTATTAGTAGAAACAGTGCTTAAAGAAAATATTTCCAAAGGAGATCTCCAGTCGAGTATTAGTAATGCTATATCTAAACCATTAGATAACCTAATGTATGATGTTAATTTATTAACGAGTGCTAAGCAGATTTTTTCAGAAGAAGAAAAAATAGCTGCTAGAAAGTCTATGAAAAGGAATACTGATATATTAATGTATTATTTAGAAAATATGTTGTTATTTTCTCGCCTTGAAATGAAGAAAATATTATATGTAGATCAAAAAATAAATTTAGTTCCTATTATTAAAGATCAAATGGCTAAAGCTGGGTCTTCTAAATATAATGTTCTCTGTACAGATATGTCTTTAGAATTTGATTCTTTAGTTTGTAATATGGATCCTATACTATTTGCCAAATTTATAGATAGAACTTTTATTCATTTAACTGTAGAAAATAAAAAGTATGAAGTGAAAGCTAGATGGTGGAAAGACGGGAATAATGTTTTCCTAAGTTTAGAAAATTCTCCTATGTTAGAAGATGCTATGGATGTATATGTAAGAGTTAAGAGTCAGTTAAATATACATTTTGTGGGACATTATGGTGGGCGTGTTTATAAAGATGAAAGTAATTCAAAACATGTGAAATTAATATATATAATCAATTTTAAAAATATATAAAATGAAAAATGAAATTAGAAAATATATCGATGCTAATAAAGATCGTTTTTTAGAAGAATTATTTTCTCTAATACGTATTCCATCGATATCTTCAGAATCTGAGCATAAAAAAGATATGCAAAAAGCCGCTGAACGCTGGGTAGAACTATTAAAAGAAGCTGGTTGTGATCGTGCTGAAGTATATCAAACTGAAGGAAATCCAGTAGCTTATGGTGAAAAAATAATAGATCCATCGGCCAAAACTGTTACAGTATATGGTCATATGGATGTTATGCCTGTAGATCCTATAAATGAATGGAATACAAAGCCTTTTGAACCTGTAGTTAAAGATGGTATTATCTGGGCTAGAGGTGCTGATGATGATAAAGGTCAGTCTTTTATGCATGCTAAAGCTTTTGAATATTTAGTTAAAACTAATAATCTTAAAACTAATGTAAAATTCATGTTAGAAGGTGAAGAAGAAATAGGTTCTCCTTCTCTTCCTAAATTCTGTGAAGATCATAAAGAAATGTTAAAGACTGATATTATTTTAGTATCAGATACTGGTATGATAGCGCCTGATGTTCCTTCTATTACTACAGGATTAAGAGGATTATCATATTGGCAAGTAGATGTTCAAGGTCCTAATGCTGACCTTCATTCAGGTATTTTCGGTGGTGCTGTAGCTAATCCTATTAATGTATTATCTAAAATGATAGCTGATATGTTAGATGAAAAAGGACATATTACTATACCTGGTTTTTATGATGATGTATTAGAAGTATCAGTAGCAGAAAGAAAATTGATGGCTCAGGCTCCTTATAATGAAATAGATTATAAAAAATCTATTGGGGTAAAAGCTCTTTGTGGTGAAAAAGGTTTTTCTACAGATGAAAGAACAGGTATTAGACCCACTTTTGATGTATGTGGTATTTGGGGTGGTTATACTGGTGAAGGTGCCAAAACTGTCCTTCCTGCATCAGCACATGCTAAAATTAGTTGTAGATTAGTTCCTAATCAAAATCATGAAAAAATTTCTAAATTATTTAAAAAATATTTTGAAAAAATAGCTCCTGATTATGTAGATGTAAAAGTAACCCCTATGCATGGTGGACCTTCTTATGTTTGTTCTATAGATTTACCTGCATACAAGGCTGCTGAAAAAGCTTTTATTGATATGTACGGTAAAACACCTATTCCTTATCGTTCAGGAGGATCTATCCCTATTATTTCTGCTTTTGAAAGAATTTTAGGAGTTAAATCTATTCTTATGGGATTTGGTTTAAGTTCAGATAATATTCATTCACCTAATGAGAATTATCCATTGGAACAATTCTTTAATGGTATTAATACTATTCCACTGTTTTACAAATATTTTGCAGAACTATAATTAAAGATATAAATATTAAAAAAGGTCGATGAATTATCATCGACCTTTTATTCTATATAAATGTATGAATTTATTTTTTAGTATGATGTATATCCGCTAATTTAGTGTACATATTATCGATATCTGTTAAATATTTTTCCATAATAGTACGGTAATATTTTCTCATATTATCTCCTATAGGATGATTAATTTGGTCAATCATATCATCATGATTATCGATAACTTTATTTACTAAATTTACTATTTTATTTACTTGTTTTTCATCTTTTAAAAATGACATACTTAAAAAAGCATCATCTATAAATTCATCTGTAAAGAAATGAACATCTTTTTTTGCTACTCTTAGATCCATAATTTTATTATTACATTTTAATATTGTAGCCAAATATAACAATTATTTCTTTATTTTTGTGAAAATTAAATGTTATGATAATAGATTCTATTAATTCTTTCGAAAAATACGCTGATTTTGGAGAGTATTTTGGCTTAGTTTATAAATTTCTAAAAGAGAATAAATTACAAGAACTTGAAGTAGGTAAATATCCTATTAAAGGTGATAAAGTATGGTGTTCTATATGGGAAGGAAATGCGAAAAATATAGATGATGCTAAATTAGAAGTGCATGATTCTTTCGTAGATATTCATGTATTATTAAAAGGTGAAGAAATTATCGGTTTTAAAAATAGAATGGACTGTGATTTCCAAGCACCTAACATAAAGTATGACCCAGCTTTTGATATTACTTTTTTAGATGATGATCCTAAAGTTTATTTAACTAATGGCATAGATCAGTTTGTAATATGTTTTCCTTCTGATGCTCATATGCCTTTAATCGGAGAAGGAAAAATTAGGAAAGCTATTTTCAAAATAGCTATAACAGATAATATAGAAAAAGTAGATATTAAAAATACATCTAAAACTAAATAATCAGATGAAAAGATATAATTCTTTCGTAGGTTATTTTAAAAATAAATATGGTTCTCGATTACAAAAAGTCGTCATAGATGCAGGATTTACTTGTCCAAATAGAGATGGAAAATTATCTGTAGGTGGCTGTACTTTTTGTGATAATAATGCTTTTCATCCAAATTATAGTACTAAGGATAAATCTATATTAAATCAAATAAATGAAGGTATAGAATTCCATAGTAGAAGATATAGAAATTGTGATAAATTTCTAGCTTATTTTCAGGCATATACTAATACATATGATACTTTAGATGTATTAAAAAAAAGGTATGAAGAAGCTCTTTCTCATCCTAAAGTAGTAGGGATAGTGATCGGTACACGTCCAGACTGTGTAGATGAAGAAAAATTAGATTATTTAGTTTCATTGTCTAAAAATAATGTTGTAATAATAGAATATGGAATAGAATCATGTTATAATAGAACATTAGAACGAGTAAATAGATGTCATACTTTCGAGCAAGCTCAGAAAGCAGTGAAAATGACTGCTGAAAGAGGCTTAGATGTAGGGGCTCATTTTATTTTGGGGTTACCAGGGGAAACTAGAGAAGATATGTTAGCATATGCTCCTATGATAAATGATTTGCCAATAAATTCTATCAAATTCCATCAGTTACAAATATTTAAAAATACTGCTATGGAAAAAGAATATGCTGCTCACCCTACAGATTTTGTTGAATTTTCATTAGAATCCTATATAGATTTTTTTATAGATTTATTAGAGAGATTAAGTCCTAATTTATATATAGAGCGTTTTGCAGGAGAAGTTCCACCTCGTTTTGTGAGTAAAACCCCATGGGGTAAAATCCGTAATCCAGAATTAATTAAAATGCTTGAAAAAAGACTAGAAGAGAGGAATGCTTTTCAAGGCTCTCGTCTATGATATTTTTATTATATTTGTAAGTTAAAAATAATAAGTCATATGCAGAATTATAATAACATCAATATTCCAGAAGGATTAACATTCGATGATGTCCTTTTAGTACCTGCACGTTCAGAGGTATTACCTCGGGATGTGTCAGTAGAAACTAATTTTACTAGAGAAATAAAGCTTCAAGCTCCTATAGTTTCTAGTGCTATGGATACTGTTACAGAAGCTGAATTAGCTATTGCTATAGCTAGAGTAGGAGGTATTGGAGTCATCCATAAAAATATGTCTATTGAAAAACAAGCAGAGGAAGTAAGAAAAGTGAAAAGGGCTGAAAATGGTATGATTTATGACCCTATAATTATTCATCCAGAAGCTACTATAGGAGATGCTTTAAATATTATGAAGCAAAATCATATTGGAGGTATTCCAGTAGTAGATAATCATGGAATGCTAGCCGGTATTGTTACTAATAGAGATCTTCGTTTCCAAGATAATATAGGTTTGTCTGTATCTGAAGTAATGACTAAAGAACATTTAATTACTACTCATAAAGGGACAAATCATATAGAAGCTACTGAATTACTTAAAAAGTATAAAATAGAGAAATTATTAGTAGTAGATGAGGATGGAAAATTAGCTGGTCTAATTACATATAAGGATATTATGAAGGTTAGAGATAATCCTATTGCTAGTAAAGACTTTAGAGGTCGCTTGTTAGCTGCAGCAGCTGTAGGTGTTAATGTTAATACTATGGAAAATGTAGAAAGATTAGTTAATGTAGGAACTGATGCTTTAGTAATAGATACGGCTCATGGACATTCTGTATATGTTTTGGATGTTATTAAAAAAGTAAGAGAAAAATTTCCAAATATACAATTAGTAGTAGGTAATGTCGCTACAGGTGAAGGAGCTTTAGCTTTAGCTGATGCAGGTGCTGATGCTGTAAAAGTAGGTATAGGTCCAGGATCTATTTGTACTACTAGAATTATTGCAGGTGTCGGCGTTCCTCAGTTGTCTGCTGTTATGGCTGCTGCCAATGCTCTTAAAGGAAGAGGTATTCCTATTATAGCTGATGGTGGTATTAGATATTCTGGTGATATGGTTAAGGCATTTGCAGGTGGGGCCCAAAGTGTTATGGCAGGTTCACTTTTTGCTGGTGTAGAAGAATCTCCAGGAGAAACCACTATTCTTAATGGCAGAAAATATAAATCATATAGAGGTATGGGTTCTTTGGAAGCTATGCAAAAAGGTTCTAAAGATAGATATTTCCAAGAAATGGAAAGTGATGTTAAGAAATTAGTACCAGAAGGTATTGTGGCTCAGGTTCCTTATAAAGGCACATTAGCTGAAGTAATCTTCCAGATGTTAGGAGGTTTGCGTGCAGGTATGGGATATTGTGGAGCTAAAACTTTAAAAGATCTTCAGAAAGCTAAATTTATAAGAGTAACAGCAGCTGGTGTAGTAGAAAATCATCCACATAATGTTACTATTACTAATGAGGCTCCTAATTATAGTAGATAAAATATGAGAAAATCCCTTGTCCTTATATTCACGTTAATATTATCGATAATGTTACTTCCTTCTTGTAGATTAACCGATAAACTTTTCAATGGAGAAGTAGTAGCTCGAGTACAGGGAGATTTACTTTATAAAAAAGATCTTAAAGGATTGATTCCAGAAAATGCAAGTCCAGAGGATAGTGCACATATTATTACATCATATATTCATTCTTGGGCTAAAGAAGAACTTATACTTTATATGGCTGAAAAAGAATTATCACATGAGGAATTAGATGTTTCTAAAGAGTTAGAAAAGTATAGAAGGTCTTTACTTGTTTATAGGTATCAAAAATCTTATGTATCAGAAAAATTAGATACTGTAGTGACTAATGACGAATTAAACTTATATTATAATAATCATCCACAGAGTTTCACATACAATGAATCCATCGTGAAAGCTAGGTATATTAAAATATCTACAGATTCACCAAATCTTTCTGTGATTAAGAAATTATATTTATCAGATGATGTAAATGATTATAGTAGGCTTACCGATTTATGTTATGTATCTGCTGATAAATATATAGATTTTGATGACGAATGGATATCGATTAGTGTAATATGTAGAGAATTACTAATAGATATTCCATCAATAGAGGAAGCCTTGGATAAAAGAGATTATATTGAAAAAGAATCAAAAGGTGCACTTTATTTAGTTTATGTTAGAAAAAGAATAGCTCCTAATGAGCTTTCTCCGTTTGAATATAACAAAGCGAGAATTAAAGAAATAATTCTTAATAAAAGAAAAAATGAACTTTTAGTTAATTTGGGACGAAATCTTCTGAAAGATGCTTTAAATAAAGATAAAGTAATAATTTATACTAGAGAGAATAATGAATAAAAAAATTGGAATAGTTTTAGTGATTTTAATTATCACTCCTTTTTGTACAAATTTTGCACAAAAATATAAAGATGGACTAGTAGATAAAGTAGTAGCTATAGTAGGTGGGGAGATGATCACACTCTCTCAAGTAGAATCTGAGGTTCAAATGATGGAACTTCAAGGATATCGTGCAAATAAAAATTTAAGATGTGAAGTTTTAGAAAGGATGATGGTATCTAAACTTTATCTTAGACAAGCTAGACTAGATAGTGTCGAAGTGAATCCAGCTATGGTAGAATCTCAGCTCCAGCAGCAAATGACACAAATAATTAGTCAGTTAGGAGGAGAAAAAGCTACTGAAAAATATTTTAGTAAAAATATTATCAAATTAAAAAAAGAATGGAGAAAGGCTATAGAGGAACAGTCCAAAGCGTCTAAGATTCAACAAACTGTTATAGGGGATTTATCCGAAATAACCCCTGAAACTGTGGGAGATTATTTTAAAGAAATTCCTAAAGACAGTTTACCTATTATATCTACTCAATATAAAATGAGGCAAGTAGTTTTATATCCAGATCAAGAAGCTGCTAAAATGGAAGTGAAAAAACAATTGCTTTTTTATCGTAAAAGAATATTAGATGGAGAAAATTTTGCTATGCTTGCTACACTTTACTCAGAAGATTCTGGAAGTGCTATGAAAGGCGGAGAATTAGGCATGTTATCTAAAAATGTTTTCTGGCCAGCTTTTAGTGATGCTGCTAGTTCTCTTAAAGTAGGACAGATATCACCTATAGTAGAAACTCCTGATGGCTTTCATATTATTCAATTGATAGCTCGTGAAGGCGATATGATTAATGTTAGACATATATTAATTCATCCAAAATATACAGAAAAAAATAAAAAAATAGCTTTTAGAAGACTTGATAGTATAAGAAATAATATATTAGCTGATAGTATTTCTTTCGGTTTGGCTGCTAGAATGTTATCAGAGGATAAACAAACAAGAACGAATGATGGTATGTTATCAGATCCTACTACCGGTTCTATACTTTTCGAAAAAGATAAATTAAAACCTACAGATTATGCTATTATTAAAGATATGAAAATAGGTGATATTTCTAAACCTTTTCAGTCTTTAGATAATGAAGGAAGAAGTGGAAATACTATTTATAAAATCATAAAATTAGAAGAGATAATACCAGCTCATTCAGCTATATATCAAAAAGATTTTAATATAGTGAAACGTTTAGCTAGTAATGAACGTTCTAAGAAAGCTATCGAAAAGTTTATAGAGGAAAGTATAGTAAAAACATATATAGTTATAGATCCTATATTTAAAGGCTGTAAATTTAAAAGAGATGGTTGGTTAAAATAATGAAAAGACTAATTATATTTATTATTCTGATAGTAAATTTTTTTAATGTATTCGCTCAGCCAAAGAACGATAAAGATAGTCTTGTTAGATTAGTTTCAGCAGAAAGTGCACAATTAAAAACTATAAAAGGTATTTCTTATAGACTTATTAAAGGACATACTCGGTTTCTTCACAATAACACTTATCTACTTTGTGATTCTGCTCGTTGGAATACTGATGCTGGATATATTGATGCTTTAGGTCATGTTCAAATTATTCAAGAGAATACTAAATTAGTCGGTGATAGTATCCATTATATTATTAATGAAGATTTAGCACAGTTTAGAGGTTCTACAGTAGAATTACGTGATGATAAAAATAATATCCTATGTACTAAATATTTAGATTATAATACTAAAGATTCACTAGCCATTTTTCATGGTGGCGGATGTATGAAAGATAAAGATGGTAATCTAATAGAAAGTAATAAAGGTATTTATGATTCTAAAAATTCTATTTTTACTTTTATTCACGAAGTAGAAATGTTTTCTGATTCGATTTTTTTTGCCACTGACACATTAGATTATTATTCAAAAATAAATAAGGCTTATTATAGAGGACATACTAAAGGCTGGAAATCTAAAAATACTATTTCTTCTAATAGCGGTTTTTATGATAGAAAAAATAAAGTGATTTATTTTCAAGATGATGTACATGCTATTACTCCAGAATATGAGATGTGGGGTGATAAATTCTATTATTATAGGAAGAATGTTCATGCAGAATTATATGGAAATGTCGAACTAAGAGATACTGTAAATAAATTAATAGTATTAGGGGAGGAGTTAATATATAATAAGGATCCGATGAGATTAGAAATCCCTAAAGATCCATATATAGTTTCTTATGAAAAAACTAAAAAAGGGAATGATACTACATTTGTAATAGCTGATCAGCTTTATTATAAAAAATTGCATATTAGTGAAATAGATTCATTAGAAGTTTCTACTGCTAATAAGAGATGGAAAGAAGCTATTATCGATCCATATAGAAATGCAATAGATAAAATGAAAAAAGATGCTGCTAATGATAATGGCGATAATTCATCTGAACCTAGAGGAAATCCTAAGGGTGGTATATCAGGAGATATAGGTGGATTAGGTAGTGACCGATCTGGTGGTCACACAGAAATTCCTGATTCTACTAGTGAAATAGATTATATTGCTCCTAGAGAGTTTATTGATGTCAATCAAAACCCTAAAGATTCTGTTCCAGAGAATAAAGGTTTTCTTAAAATGTATAATCATGTGAAGATTTATCGTAAGGATATGCAAATGCTTTGTGATTCATTAGTTTATACAGATTTAGATTCTATAGCTAGATTATATAAAGATCCTATTGTTTGGCATGAGAAAAAGACTCAAATGACATCTGATAGCATGCAATTATTGATACAAAATAAAGCTTTAAATAAAGGTTTAATGTTATCTAATGCTTATGTAGTTAGTTTTTTAAAAGATAGTATTTATCATCAAATTAAATCTCCAGAAATGGCTGCATATTTTAATAATAATACTATAAGTAGATTTGATGCTTTGGGAGGAGTTCAAGCTTTGTTTTTTTTAGATGATAAGGGGGTAGTAGCTAATATGAATAAGAAGGAATGTAGATTAATGTCAGCCAGATTATCTAAAGGGAAATTACAAAAAGTATATTATTTGCAGGATCTTAAGAGTACTATTTATCCTGTCCCTACGCTCAAACTTCAAGATATGAGGTTAAAGGATTTTGTTTGGAGAGGAAATGAAAGGCCAGTTAATCCTAAGGATTTAAGTACTAAGAAATTACGTTCATCGAAAAGAAATTATATACTTAATAGCCCCAGTTTCCCTAATTTTATATTTTCTGCTATATATTTTGACGATTATATGGAAAATATTCTGAAAGATATAAATAATAGGGAAGGTTTTATTTGGAAGAAAAAAGATTCTAAAAATCGTCTTTCCTTTGAAAAAGATGATAGTTATTTAGATGAGTTTAAGAGCAGAGATAATAGGATGGATTATAAGATAAATGATAGGGTTTATAAAAAATCAGTATTAAAGGTCAATGTACCTAAGAATAAGAAAAGAGTATTAGATGATAAAAATAAATCTACTCTGAAGAATAGAGAATCTATTAACCATGTAATCAATGTTAATAGTCAAGTAATGAATAATAGAATTATTAAAAAGATAAATTCAGTAAAAGATAGTAACTCAGTCGCTGATACTATTATTAAAAGATAATTTAAAAAAGAAACTATAAATAATAAAATACTAATAATATGAAATTTAATTTAGATGTTCTTCATCATGATTTTGAAGATGTAAAAATGCTTTTTAGCGATGATTGTGAAATTGTTTTTGGAGATAAAGCTAAAGCTAGAATACAGAAATGTAGAGATTATCTTGATAATAGAATGAAAACTCAAAAAGAACCTATTTACGGTATAACTACTGGTTTTGGTTCTTTATGTGATGTTATTGTAGACAAAAAAGATTTAACAAAGCTTCAAGAAAATCTTGTAAAATCTCATTCTTGTAGTTTAGGCGAAGAAGTTTCTACTCAAATAGTTAAATTCATGATGATTCTTAAAGCTAAATCATTATCTTATGGTTATTCAGGGGCTCAGATATCTACTGTACAGAGACTTGTAGATATGGTAAATAATAAAGTGTATCCAGTAGTATATCAGCAAGGTTCTTTAGGAGCTTCGGGTGATTTGGCTCCTTTGGCTAATATGTGCTTACCATTATTGAATCTAGGTGAAGTAAATTATAAAGGTAAAAGATACCCATCAGCTGAAATTACTAAAAAATTCGGTTGGGAACCATTAATACTAGCTTCTAAAGAAGGATTAGCTTTACTTAATGGAACTCAGTTTATGTTAGCTCATTCTGTATTTTCTATTTATCATGCTGATAGAATTTCTAGATTAGCTGACAAAATAGGTGCTATTTCTCTGGACGCTTATGATGGTAGGATAGAACCTTTCACTGATGCTATACATCAGGTAAGACCTCATAATGGTCAGATAGAAACTGCTAGAGTATTTAGAGAATTACTAAAAGGTAGCGAAATTATTAAAAGGCCTAAAAAACATGTTCAAGATCCTTATTCTTTCCGTTGTATTCCTCAGGTTCATGGGGCATCTAAAGATGCTATCAATTATGTAAAATCCGTATTTATGACTGAAGTCAATTCAGCCACTGATAATCCTACTATTATTCCTGATCAAGATTTAATTATTTCTGGAGGAAATTTCCATGGTCAGCCATTAGCTATTACGTTAGATTTTTTAAGTATAGCCTTGGCTGAATTAGGCTCTATAGCAGAAAGGAGAACTTATCAACTTATTTCTAGCAGAAGAGGACTTCCTTCATTTTTAGTAGCTCACTCAGGATTAAATTCTGGATTTATGATTCCTCAGTATGCAGCTGCTTCTATAGTTAGTCAGAATAAACAACTTTGTACTCCATGTGTAGTAGATACTATTGATTCTTCACAAGGACAAGAAGATCATGTATCAATGGGTGGAAATGCTGCTACTAAGACAGTAAGAGTAGTAGAAAATGTTTATAAAATTTTAGGTATAGAATTAATGAATGCTGCACAAGCACTTGAATTTAGAAAACCACTTAAATCTTCTAAAATTATCGAAGACTTCGTAGCAAAATATAGAAAAGTCGTTCCTTTCATAGAAGAAGATCAAGTAATGTATGTGAATATTAATAATTCTATAGACTTTATTAAAAGCAATTTATAGTCTTATAGTTAAGTATAATTTTTATAAAGAGAATTTAGAGACATTATTAAAAATAATTAAAATTGAGAATTTTTATAAAAAATATTAAACGCCTTATTGGTATTCAAGAGGAAAGAAATCTTCCTTTAAAAGGGAAAGAAATGTCTAAAGTAGGGATACTTGATAATGCTTATCTTATCATAGAAGGAGAGTTGATATCAGATTTTGGTGAAATGTCAGAATTAGATGCTACTCAATTAGAAGCTATTGAAAAAAGTGTTGTTAAAGTAATCGATGCTAAAGGCAAGATGCTTTTACCTTCTTATTGTGATTCTCATACTCATCTAGTATATGCTGGTAGTAGAGAAAAAGAATTTATGGATAAGATTAGAGGTATGTCATATAAAGAAATAGCTAAAAGAGGTGGAGGTATTTTAAATTCTGTAGATTTATTGCATAATACTTCTGAAGATGAGTTATATCGTCAAACATTAGTTAGAGCTAATGAAATCATCTTTTTAGGTACTGGTGCTGTAGAAATTAAAAGTGGATATGGTCTTAGCTTAGAAGATGAAGTAAAAATGCTTAGAGTAGCTAAACGTATCGGTGAAGATACTCCATTAACTGTAAAACGAACTTTTTTAGGAGCTCATGCTGTTCCTCGTAGATATCAAAATAATAGAGAAGGATATGTTAATGAAATTATTAATGAAATGATTCCTGTTATAGCTTCTGAAGATCTAGCTGAGTTCGTGGATATTTTCGTAGAAGGTGGTTTTTTTACAGTAGAAGATGCAGAAAGAATATTTACTGCAGGCATGAAATATGGTTTAAGACCTACAGTTCATGCAAATCAAATGTCTTGTTCTGGTGGAGTTCAAGTAGGGATTAAATATAATGCTATATCTGTAGATCATTTAGAAGCTAGTGGTGATGAAGAAATAGAAGCTTTGAAAAATAGTGAAACTATAGCTACGATGCTTCCGGGTGCTACTTTTTTTATGGAAATGAATTATGCACCTGCTAGAAAATATATAGATGCAGGAGTCCCATTGGCTATAGCTTCTAACTATAATCCGGGTTCTTGTCCTTCTGGTGATATGAAATTTATGATGGCTTTAGCTTGCTTGAAAATGAAGCTTTTACCTGAAGAAGTAATAAATGCTGTTACTATTAATGGTGCATTTGCTATGAATGTTCAAGATGAGTTAGGATCCATAACAAGAGGGAAAAAAGCTAATATTTTTCTTACTAAAAATATCCCTTCTTATGAATTTTTACCTTACTCATTTTCTTCAAATTTAATAGATTTAAGGATATTAAACGGAAAAGTATTAAATTAGCCGTTTCAAATAACAAGATATGATAAATAAATTGATAGAATGTGTTCCTAATTTTAGTGAAGGACGAGATTTAAAAGTTATTAATCAGATTACTGATCAGCTCAAACTTATAGAAGGTGTAGAGTTGTTAGATGTAGATCCAGGTGCTGCTACTAATAGGACTGTAGTTACTTTTGTAGGCGAACCTAAAAAAGTAATAGACGCAGCATTTCTATGTATTAAAAAAGCTGCTGAATTAATAGATATGAAACATCATCATGGAGCTCATCCTAGAATGGGTGCTACTGATGTATGTCCATTAGTTCCTGTATCAGGGATTACTATGGAAGAAACTGTAGAGTATGCTCATAAACTAGCCAAGAGAGTAGGAGAAGAACTTTCTATTCCTGTTTTTTGTTATGAAGATGCTGCTCTTATTCCAGAAAGGAAAAACCTAGCAGTCTGCCGTACAGGTGAATATGAAGGTCTTTCTAATAGATTAGGAGAAGCTAGATGGAAACCAGATTTTGGTCCTAATAAGTTTAATAAGGCTGTCGTCAATACTGGAGCTACAGCTATAGGTGCAAGAGATTTCTTAGTAGCTATTAATTTTAATCTTAATACTACTTCTACTAGAAGAGCTAATGCTGTAGCTTTCGATGTCAGAGAAAAAGGTCGTAAGAAAAGAGAAGGTAGTAAGCTTACATCTAAAGTTTGTAAAGATGAAAACGGAAAAGTTATTTGGATACCAGGAACATTAAAAGGGTGTAAAGCTATTGGATGGTATATTGAAGAATATGGTATTTCTCAGATTTCTATGAATGTTACTAATATTACTGAAACTCCTGTGCATGTCGCTTTTGATGAAGTATGTGCTAAAGCTCAAGCCAGAGGGTTAAGAGTAACTGGTGCTGAAGTAGTAGGATTAATCCCTAAAAAAGTTTTAATCGAAGCTGGTACTTATTATTTAAAGAAACAGCAGAGATCATGTGGTATTCCAGAAAATGAAATTATAAAGATAGCTATCAAATCTATGGGTCTTGATGACTTAAAAGTTTTTGATCCTCATGAAAAAGTGATTGAATATATGATAGAAGATAGAAATAAGAAGAAAAAATTAGTAGATCTTACTTGTATAGGATTCGCTAATGAAACAGCTTCTGAGTCACCTGCTCCAGGTGGTGGATCTATTTCAGCATATATGGGAGTATTAGCTGCTGCTCTTGGTACGATGGTTGCAAACCTATCTTCACATAAGAAAGGGTGGGATGATCGCTGGGAAGAATTTTCTGACTGGGCTGTTAAAGGTCAGGAACTTATTAGAGAACTTAATTTCTTAGTAGATGAAGATACCGAATCATTTAATAGAATTATGAATGCTTTCAGTTTGCCTAAATCTAGTGATGATGAAAAAGTGGCTAGACAAACTGCTATTCAAGTAGCTACTTTATATGCTACTAATGTACCATTACGTACTATGAAAGCAGCATTTAAAACTTTTGAAATTAATGAAGCTATGATAAAAATAGGTAATCCTAATTCTGTAACTGACGCTGGAGTAGGAGCTCTTAGTGCTAGAGCTGCTGTTCAGGGTGCTTTTTTAAATGTAAAAATTAATGCTTCTAGCTTAAAAGATAGAGTCGAAGCTAATAGAATATTAGCTGAAGCTCGTAAAATAGCCGATCAAGCTGATAAAAAAGAAGCCGAATTACTTAAATTAACGAATGAAAAACTCAGCTAAGTTTAAGTGTTAACTATAAATAAATTAGTATGAAAATTATTGGAACTGGAAGTGCTCATCCTAAAAAGGTGGTTACAAATAAAATGCTTGCCGAAATGCTTGATACATCAGATGAATGGATTGTATCTCGTTCAGGTATTAAAGAAAGAAGAGTCCTTTCTACAGAAACTATAGAAGATTTAGGTACAGATGCTTGTAATGATGCTTTGATGGATGCAAATGTAAAAGCTGAAGAAATAGATTATCTTATATGCTCAAACGTAGTAAATGAATTTATTACTCCTGGTCTTGGTTGTGTTATTCAAGGTAATATCGGAGGACATTGTCCTACTATTGATGTAAATTGTGCATGTGCAGGTTTTATTTATGCTTTACAAATAGCAGATGCTTTTTTTAAAACAAATTCTGAAATTAACAAAATGCTTGTAGTAGCTGCTGAAGCTCCAGGAAGAATGATGAGTTGGAAAGATAGATCTACTTGTGTCCTTTTCGGTGATGGTGCAGGGGCTGTGGTGTTAACTCGTGATCAAGGTGCTAATCACTTCAAATCATTTATGACTTCTACTACGAGTAAGTATATTTCTTTATATCAGAAAAGATCTATGTGGCCTTCTCCTTGGACTGAAATAAAAGAAGAAAACACACCAGTTATTATGGATGGTCGTGATATTTTTAAACTTGCTGTGTCTCATTCTATGGATGATATGGATCAAGTAATTGAAAAAGCAGGAATTTCTGCAGATGATATAGATATGTATGTACTTCATCAGGCAAACATTAGAATTATAGAAGCTGTTAGAAAATTTTTAAAACAGCCAAAAAGTAAATTCCCTACAAATATTGAAAAATATGGTAATACATCATCAGCTAGCATCCCTATGTTGTTAGATGAACTAAATAAAACTAATAAACTTAAAAAAGGTAATATCTTAGCTTTGAGTGCATTTGGCGCTGGTTTTACCACTGCTGCATGTATTCTTGAATGGTAATAAAAAGTATGATTATGAAAAAAAGAAGAGTAGTAATTACTGGTATGGGTGTTATTTCACCCATAGGAAATGATGTTAATAAGTTTTGGAATAATTTAGTTAATGGGGTATGTGGAGTTACTAAAATAGAATCTTTTGATTCTTCTAAAATAAATGTACATCTTGCTGGAGAAGTAAAAGATTTTGATCCTAAAGAATGTGGATTATCTAAAATACAGCAAAGGAAATGTGATAGATTCTCACAATTTGCCATTGCTGCTTCTAAACAAGCAATGTTAATGGCTGGTGATATTGATATGGACCCTGCAAGATTAGGTGTTTATATAGGTTCTGGAATCGGCGGAATACATACATTTGTAAAACATACGAAAGATTTAATAGAGAATGGGCCTAAATGGATTTCTCCTAATTTTATTTCTACTATGATTTCTAATATGGCTTCTGGTAACGTAGCTATTGATAATAATGCCCAAGGGCCTAGTCTTCCTATAGTGACAGCTTGTGCTACAGGTACTCATTCTATAGGGGAAGCATTCCATGCTATAAAAGATGGTTATGCAGATGCTATTATTGCAGGTGGTTCAGAAGCTGCTGTTACAGAATTAGCTATAGCTGGGTTTGCTAACAGTAAAGCGTTATCTACTTATGATGATCCAGCTATGGGTTCTATTCCTTTCGATAAAAGAAGAAAAGGTTTTGTTTTAGCTGAAGGTTCTGGTATAGTAGTATTAGAAGAATACGAACATGCTAAATCTAGAGGTGCTGAAATGTATGCAGAAATAGTAGGATATGGTAACACTTGTGATGCTTATCATTTCACTGCTCCAAGGCCTGATGGTTCTTGTGCTGCTAGATCTATGAAACAAGCATTAAATGATTCTGGTTTTGTACCAGGGAAAGATTTAGTGCATATTAATGCTCATGGCACGGGTACGCCTTTAAATGATACTTCTGAAACTGCTGCTATAAAATTAGCTATGGGAGAAGAAGAAGCTAGAAAAGCTATTATTTGTTCTACCAAATCTATGACAGGTCATATGTTAGGGGCTGCTGGTGGAGTAGAAGTGATAGCTGCTGCTTTAGCCTTAAAATATGGTATTGTTCCTCCTACTATTGGTTTAGAAGAACCAGATCCAGACTGCGATTTAGATTATACTCCTAATAAAGCTAGGAAAGCTAATATCACTATTGCCTTATCCTCTTCTTTAGGTTTTGGTGGACATAATGCATGTGTAGCTTTGCGTAAAATATAAGTCATAAATATAAATTATGAATAGAGAAGATATTAAAAAGATTTTACCACATCGAGAACCAATGTTATTAGTCGATGAGATGATTATTGATGAAAATAATGTGGTCCATGGTAAATACACTATTAAAAAAGATGAATTTTTCCTTCAGGGCCATTTCCCGGGACATCCAATAGTCCCTGGAGTAATTTTATGTGAAATAATGGGTCAGTGTAGCTCAATGTTGGTTTCTAGAGAATTAAATGGAAGAACTCCATTTTATACAGGGATAGATAAAACTAGATTTAAAAATCCAGTTCATGTAGGAGATGTCGTAGAAGTAACTGCTAAAATAGTTATGCATAAAGCTATGATATTTTTTATAGATGCTGAAGCTAGTGTTAGAGGCACATTATGTGTTTCTAGTCGTCTTTCATTTGCTTTAGTAGAGAATGATAAGATGAATGATATGTAATTATTAAAAATGAATAAAATGTTATTAGAAAATAGAACAGCTCTTGTAACTGGTGCAGCTCGTGGTATAGGTAAATCTATAGCTATGAAGTTAGCTTCAGAAGGTGCTAATATTGCTATTGTAGATTTAAAATTAGATGATAATTTTAAAGCCACTATTAAAGAGATAGAAGCATTAGGAGTTAAATGTAAAGGATATGCTTATAATGCTGCTAATTTTAAGCAAGTACATGAAGCTGTAGATAAAATTCAAGAAGATTTTAAGACTATCGATATTTTAGTAAACAACGCTGGTATCACTCGTGATGGTCTTTTAATGAGAATGAGTGAAGAACAATGGGATGTAGTTCTTACAGTTAATCTTAAATCTGCATTTAATTTCTCTCATGCTTGTGTTCCTATAATGGCTAGTCAGAGAAAAGGTAGTATTATAAATATCTCATCTGTCGTAGGTGTTAATGGAAATGCGGGTCAATGTAATTATTCAGCATCTAAAGCAGGTATGATAGGTCTAGCCAAATCTATTGCTAGAGAAATGGGCTCTCGTAATATTCGAGCTAATGCTATTGCGCCTGGATTTATTATTACAGCTATGACTGAGCAGTTATCTGATGAAGTTAAAGCTGACTGGAAAAAGAAAATTCCATTGCGTCGTGGAGGTACTCCTGATGATATAGCTAATTGTGCTTTATTTCTTGCATCTGATTTAGCTTCTTATGTTACTGCTCAAGTGCTTGTTTGTGACGGAGGTATGTTATAATATTTAAGTATTCTATGATATTATCAGAAACAAAAATTTGTGTTATTGGGCTTGGCTATGTAGGTCTTCCTTTGGCAAGACTATTTTCTACTAAGTTTAAAACTATCGGATATGATATGAATGAAAGTCGCGTTAATTCTCTTATGAAAGGACATGATGCGACTTTAGAAATTTCTGATGCAGTATTAAAAGATGCTTTAAATTCAGGGTTTGAATGTACTACTAGTATAGAAAAAATCAAAGATTATAATTTCTATGTGATAGCTGTTCCTACGCCTGTAGATAAAAATAATGTTCCAGATTTAACCCCTTTGTTATCTGCAAGTAGAAAAGTAGGTTCTGTTATTAATAAATCTAATGTAGTAGTATATGAATCAACTGTTTATCCCGGAGTTTCTGAAAATGAGTGTGTTCCTGTTATAGAAAAAGTAAGTGGATTAAAATTTAATAAAGATTTTTTTATTGGATATTCTCCTGAACGGAATAATCCTGGTGATAAGAAACATACAGTAGCCGATATATTGAAAATAACTTCTGGTTCCACAGAGGAAACAGCTAATTATGTGGATAATGTATATTCTTCTATTATTAAAGCAGGTACTTATAAAGCTTCTTCAGTTATGGTAGCCGAGGCTTCTAAAGTAATAGAAAATACTCAGAGAGATATTAATATCGCTTTTGTAAATGAATTATCTCATATCTTCTCTTTATTAGGTATTGATACTGAAGAAGTAATTAAAGCTGCTTCTACCAAATGGAATTTTATTCCATATACTCCTGGCTTAGTAGGAGGTCATTGTATAGGGGTAGATCCTTATTATTTAGTTCAATGTGCTGAGGAATTAGGTTATTCTCCTTCTTTGATTAAATCTGCTAGAAAAATTAATAATGGTATGGGGGGATATGTAGCTCAGAGAACAATAGATTTAATGCTAAAAAAATCTATAAATATTTCTAAATCTAATATTCTTGTGTTAGGATTTACATTTAAAGAAAACTGTGGAGATATAAGAAATACTAAAGTAATAGATATCGTTAATAAATTATCTGATTATCACGCAGATGTAGATATTTGTGATCCTATAGCAGATGCTTCTTTAGTAAAAAAGGAATATGGATTAAATATTTTTAAAAATCCTCCAAAAAAGAGATACGATGCTATTATAATAGCTGTAGCTCATCATCATTTTAAATCGCTTGATATAAATGCTTTATTAAAAGCAGATAATGTAATTTTTGATGTTAAAGGTGTTCTCGGAAAAGGCAATTCTGACGCATGTTTATAAAGGATATTTATATTTTAAATTGCATATTTTCAAATAAATTATGTTGATGATATTTAAAAATATTAATACTAATATTGGATAAACTATATTAGTATTATTTGTTTATATTTGTATATTACGGTTATAAAAAAAAGAATATATTATGTCTCAACAAATAGGACATGTTTCACAAGTAATAGGACCAGTAGTAGATGTTTTCTTTGAATGTGATGATGTCGAAACGGGGCTTCCTAGTATTAATGATGCTTTAATTGTTAAAAAGCAGAATGGAGAAAAAATCATATTAGAGGTTCAGCAGTTAATTAGTGAAAGTACAGTACGTACAGTCGCTATGGAAAGTACTGATGGCCTTAGTAGAGGAATGAAGGTGGTATCTTCTGGTTCATCTATTACGATACCTACAGGGGATCAAATTAAAGGTCGTACCATGAATGTAGTAGGTAAACCTATAGATGGTATGAAGGATTTTGATAACAAAGGTGCTTATCCTATTCATAGAGAACCCCCTAAATTCGAAGATCTTTCTACTTCACAAGAAGTATTATTTACTGGTATAAAGGTAATAGATCTATTGGAACCTTATTCTAAAGGTGGTAAGATAGGTTTATTTGGAGGTGCAGGTGTAGGTAAAACTGTGCTTATTATGGAGCTTATAAATAATATTGCTAAAAAACATAATGGTTTTTCAGTTTTTGCAGGTGTAGGTGAAAGAACTAGAGAAGGTAATGACTTGTTAAGAGATATGATAGAATCTGGTGTTATTAATTATGGGAAAGAGTTTAAAAAGAGCATGGATGCAGGTCATTGGGATTTATCTAAAGTAGATTATAATGAGGTAGCGAAAAGTCAGTTATCTTTAGTTTTCGGGCAGATGAATGAGCCTCCTGGGGCTAGGGCTTCAGTAGCTTTATCAGGATTAACTATGGCTGAATCTTTCCGTGATAAGGGTATTGAAGAAGGTGGAGCTAAAGATATCTTATTTTTTATTGATAATATTTTCAGATTTACTCAAGCTGGTTCTGAAGTGTCTGCTTTATTAGGTAGAATGCCATCAGCTGTAGGTTATCAACCTACTTTAGCTACTGAAATGGGAGCTATGCAAGAACGTATTGCTTCTACTAAGAATGGTTCTATTACTTCTATCCAAGCTATTTATGTCCCTGCTGATGATTTAACAGATCCTGCTCCTGCTACTACTTTTACGCACTTAGATGCTACGACTGTATTGGATAGGAAAATTACTGAAATGGGTATTTATCCTGCTGTGGATCCATTGGAGTCATCCTCTAGAATTCTAGATGCTAATATCTTAGGTGAAGAACATTATGATATAGCACAGAAAGTAAAACAAATATTAGAGAAAAATAAAGAATTACAAGATATTATTTCCATTTTAGGTATGGAAGAACTTTCCGATGAAGATAAAACATTAGTAAATAGAGCTAGGAGGGTACAGCGTTTTCTTTCTCAACCTTTTACAGTAGCTGAACAGTTCACAGGAGTAAAAGGTGTTATGGTTAATATAGAAGATACTATTAAAGGTTTTAAAATGATATTAGATGGTAAAGTAGATTATCTTCCAGAACAAGCTTTTATGAATGTAGGTACTATCGAAGAAGCTATTGAAAAAGGTAAAAAGATTTTGAGAGATTTAAAGAACTAAAAAACCAAAATAGGATGTCTATGAAACTAAATATATTGTCGTCAGACAAAACTATTTATTCTGGAGAAACTGATAAAGTTACTGTTCCGGGAGAATTAGGTTCATTTACTATATTAAAAAATCATGCACCGATTATTTCTTCTTTAACTGATGGTACAATAAAATATACGACTGCCGATGGTAAAGAAAAAGAATTAAAAATTAAATTAGGGTTCGTTGAAATGTCGAACAATGTAGTTTCAATATGTATTTCAGAATGAGAAAAAAATTATACATAGTAATTTTAATCTTAGGAGTTATTTTTCTCTTACAGCAGAATAATATATTTGCTTCTTCATTAGAAGTAGTGGATAGTACAGCTATATCAGAAGCTACAGATATTACAGTTAAAGAAACTCCAAAAGAAAAATTGAATGTTTCTGAAATTATTTTTGGGCATATAGGAGATTCTTATTCATGGCATATTATTACTATAGGTAAGAAATCTTTATATATAAATTTACCTATTATCCTTAAATCTAAAGAAAGAGGTTGGTTTTCATTCAATTATAGTAAAATTAAAGAAAATCAAGGTCATTATAAAGGCTTTTATAGGGGGGATGATTCATCTAAATATTCTGGTAAAATAGTAGAACTTAATTCTAAGGGAGAAGAAGTTAGGCCTTTCGATATGTCTATTACAAAATATGTTCTGGCTATTTTTATTAACTCTTGTCTTTTATTGTTAATAATATTAAGTATGGCTCATTGGTATAAAGATAGAAAAGAAAATTCTCCTGCACCGAAAGGTTTTAGAGGTGCGATGGAGGCTTTAGTAATGGCCATTGAAAATGATGTGGTAAAGGCTGGAGTAGGAGCTAATTATAAAAAGTTTTCTCCATATTTACTTACGGTTTTTTTCTTTATATTGTTATCCAATATTATGTCTTTGATACCGATATTCCCTGCAGGAGTAGATGTTACTGGAAATATAGCTATTACTATGGTATTGGCCTTATTTACTATGGTAATCGTAAATGTTTTCGGTACAAAACATTATTGGAAAGATATATTATGGCCAGATGTACCTCTTTGGCTGAAATGTCCAATACCCATTATGCCTTTTCTAGAATTATTAGGTATTTTTACTAAACCTTTTGCTTTAATGATAAGGTTATTTGCTAATATGTTTTCAGGGCATATGGCTATGTTGGCATTGACTTGTTTGATTTTTATCACAGCTAGTATGGGACCAGTGATGTCTGGTTCCTTTGCAGTTTTATCTGTGTTATTTAACATCTTTATGAATTTGCTAGAATTGTTGGTAGCATTTATTCAGGCTTATGTCTTTACTATGTTATCAGCAGTATTTATAGGATTAGCCCAAGAGGGCTCAACTGTTAAAAATTTAATAATTAAAAAATAAAGTATTATGTTATCAATGTTATTATTAGAAGCTGCAGTAGCAAGCTTATCTTTAGGAACACTTGGGGCAGCAATAGGTGCTGGTCTATCAGTAATTGGTGGAGCTTATGGTATCGGTAAAATAGGAGAAGCAGCTATGAACGGAATTGCTAGACAACCAGAAGCATCAAATAATATTCGTACCAGTATGATTATTTCTGCTGCCTTAATAGAAGGTGTCTCATTATTAGCATTAGTGGTTTGTCTAGTTATCATTTTATAAAAAATTATTATGTCATTATTACTTCCTGAAAGTGGGCTTATTATATGGATGCTTATCTCTTTCAGTATTGTTTTTTTCTTATTGGCAAAATTTGGTTTTCCAGTAATAACGAAAAAAATAGAGGAAAGAAAGAAGTATATAGACAATTCTATAGAATTAGCTGATCAAATAGAAGAACGCATGAAATCTTTTCATGTTAAAAGTGAAGAGATAATGAAATCTGCAGAAAAAGAGCATGCTAAGATTTTAAAACAAGCTATGTCCGAAAGAGCACAAATTCTTTTAGAAGCTAAAACAGATGCTAAAAAAGTAACTCAAAAAGAATTAGAAGAAGTAAAAAGAGCTATTCAAGTCGAAAAAGAAGAAGCTCAGAATGAAATAAGAAGAAATGTAGCTATTTTATCTGTGGAAGTAGCAGAGAAAATAATTCGTACTAATTTAGATGATGAAAAAGAGCAGATGGATATGATAGATAGGATGATAGATGAAGTTATGGTAAAAGATATTTAATATGGATGGAGGAATAATTTCTAGACGTTATGCTAAGGCTTTAATTCAATATGCTGCATCTAAAAAGAAATTAGATACAGTGTATAATGAGTGTGAAATGCTGGTATATGCGTGTAGGGATGTGAAAGATTTTTCTTCTACTTTAGCTAATCCTATTGTATCTAAAGAAGATAAAATGTTACTTTTAAAAACAGCTGTTAATGGAACCGGTTTTTCTGATATCTTATCTCGATTTATAGCTTTAGTTTTTAAAAATCATAGAGAAGAATATTTAGGTTTTATTTGTGTTTCGTATATTGAATTATATAGAAATAAAAAGCATTTAGGTATAGTTACTCTTACTACAGCAGTTCCTATAGAAGATAAAGTTAGAGATGAAATAGTATTTGCGTCTCATAGAAGATTGCATGCAAAAATAGAATTAAGAACTGAAGTAGATCCCTCTATTATTGGTGGATTTATTTATGATATTGATTTTTATAGATTGGATGCGAGTATCCGATCTCAATTAAAAGCTGTTAGGATACAGTTTGTAGAAAAAAATAGAAGAATAGTATAAAGTTATTATTATGGCTGATAAAATAAAAGTTAGTGAAGTCTCAGAGATATTATTACAGCAGTTAAAAGGTATAGATACTAAACTACAGTTAGAAGAGGTAGGAAGAGTCTTAAAAGTTAGTGATGGAGTAGTTCGTATATATGGTTTAAGAAATGCTGAAGCTAATGAGCTTTTGCGATTTGAGAACGGTATGATGGCTATTGTAATGAATCTTGAGGAAGATAATGTAGGAGCTGTATTATTGGGCCCTACAGCGAAGATTAGAGAAGGTGCTGTGGTAAAAAGAACTAAGCATATAGCTTCTATAAAAGTAGGTGAGAAAGTACTAGGTCGTGTGATTACCCCTTTAGGAGATGCTTTGGACGGAAAGGGACCAATAGATGGAGAACTTTTCGAAATGCCTCTTGAAAGAAAAGCTCCAGGTGTTATTTTTAGACAGCCTGTAAATGAACCTTTACAAACAGGGCTTAAAGCTATAGATGCTATGATTCCTATTGGAAGAGGACAGAGAGAATTAATAATTGGCGACAGACAGACTGGTAAAACTGCTATTGCGATAGATACTATAATTAATCAGAAATCGAATTTCGAAGCAGGTGATCCTGTATATTGTATTTATGTAGCAATAGGACAAAAAGGTTCTACAGTGGCTTCTATTGTTAATATTTTGAGAAAACATGGAGCCATGGAATATACTACAGTAGTATGTGCTAATGCGGGTGATCCCGCAGCTTTGCAATATTTTGCTCCTTTTGCTGGTGCAGCCATAGGTGAATATTTTAGAGATACTGGACGTCATGCTTTAGTAGTTTATGATGATCTTTCTAAACAAGCTGTTTCTTATCGAGAAGTATCTTTAATATTAAGAAGACCTTCAGGTAGGGAAGCTTATCCTGGTGATATTTTCTATTTACATTCTCGTTTATTAGAAAGAGCTGCTAAGATTATAACTCAGCAGGAAGTAGCTGAAAAGATGAACGATATTCCTGAAAGTCTTAAAGGTAAAATTAAAGGTGGAGGTTCATTAACTGCACTTCCTATTATTGAAACTCAAGCAGGAGATGTGTCAGCTTATATCCCTACTAATGTAATTTCTATTACTGATGGTCAGATATTCTTAGATACAGACTTATTTAATCAAGGGAATAGACCTGCTATTAATGTAGGTATCTCTGTGTCTCGTGTAGGTGGCAATGCTCAGTTAAAAGCTATGAAAAAAGTGGCTGGTACATTAAAGATAGACTTAGCTCAATATCGTGAGTTAAAATCTTTTGCTAAGTTTTCTGGTGATTTAGATGATTCTTCTAAAATGATTCTTGATAGAGGTGAAAAAAATACGGCATTATTAGTCCAAAAACAATATAGCCCAGTACCTGTAGAAAATCAGATAGCTATATTATACTGTGGTGTGAATGGATTATTGAAAAATATTCCTTTAGATAAAGTATCGGATTATGAATCTATGTATATTTCTAAATTAGAATTAGAATATCAAAAAGAGGTTTTAGATAAATTAAAAGCTGGTATTATTACTGATGAAGTTATTAATATTTTAGAAAAAACAGCTAAAGCTATAAGTAATCAATTAGTTTAAAAGAATAGTAAAACTATGTCATCTTTAAAAGAAGTAAAATCTAGAATAAATTCTGTAAAATCTACACGAAAGATTACATCTGCTATGAAAATGGTGGCATCAGTTAAATTACATAAAGTAGAAACTATGGCTGAGAATATGTTACCTTATCAGTTTAAATTAGATGAGATGTTGGGTAAATTCCTCACTTCAGAGAATTCTATCACTTCGCCTTATATAGAGAAAAGACCAGTAAAAAAATTAGCCTTAATATTATTTTCTTCTAATACTAGTTTTTGTGGAGCTTTTAATTCGAATGTTACTAAATCTTTTTTAAAAGAGATAGCTAATTATTCTAAATTAGGGAAAGAAAATATTATTATATATCCTATAGGGAAAAAAATTGAGTACGAAGTAAAAAAATTAGGATATGAACCTGCTTTTGATTCTACTTTTTCTTCAGAGTTCTTTCAAAATTTAATGGATAAACCTAATGCTGAAAATGCTATTCTTTTTTCTAAATTTTTACAAGAAAAATTTTTAAAAAAAGAAATAGATAAAATAAGAGTAGTATTTCATCATTTTAAATCTACTAATAATCATAGATTGATTTCTAAAGATTTTTTGCCTATAAATATATATGAATTTAAGGATTTTAAATCCAAGAATGACTCTAAATCTAATATAGATTATATAATAGAGCCTTCTAATATTGTGATGTTAGAAAGGTTAGTAGATATGGTACTAACTCAGAAATTTGTAACTTATATGGTGGATTCTTCAGCATCAGAACATTCTGCTAGAATAATGTCGATGCAAATAGCTACTGATAATGCTGATGAATTAATAGATGATTTAGGAATATTGTATAATAAAACTAGACAGAATATTATTACAGCTGAATTACTTGATATAGCAGGCGCCAGTAATTTATAAATAATTGTTCTAATATAAACAGAACAGATTAAAATATAATAAAAGGTCCGTTGATTATTCAACGGACCTTTTACTTTATGGTATAATGCAAACTTATTTAGTAAGTTTTTTATATGACTCGTATCTAAGCTTAGCATATTCTTCAGTTTTCTTAAAGAGTATTTTAGCTTGATCAGGGAAAGTTTTATTAAGAGAAGCATATCTTACTTCACCCTTAAGGAATCCTTGGAAGTCTTCCCATTTAGGTTCTTTACTGTCAAGTGAGAATGGATTTTTAGATTCTTCTATTAGAGAAGGATTGAATCTATATAAATGCCAATAACCACAATCTACAGCTAATTTTTCTTCTTTCTGGCTCTTACCCATACCTGCTTTCAAACCATGATTAATACATGGAGCATAAGCGATAATTAGAGAAGGTCCATCATAAGCTTCAGCTTCTTTTAATACATTGAAGTATTGTGCAGGGTTTGCACCCATAGCTACTTGAGCTACATATACATAACCATAATTTATAGCCATCATCCCAAGGTCTTTTTTACGAATCTTTTTACCAGATGATGCGAATTTAGCTACAGCACCAGCAGGAGTAGATTTAGATGATTGTCCACCTGTGTTAGAATAAACTTCAGTATCAAGTACTATTACATTTACGTTTTCACCAGATGCAAGGACATGGTCAAGGCCACCGTATCCAATATCATATGCCCAACCATCTCCACCGACTATCCATTGACTACGTGTATTTATAAGGTCTTTTAACTCTAATAGTCGTTTGCAAGATTCAATATCTGATTTTTCTAATAGTGGAACTAAGTTTCCTTGAATTTCTCTTGTGATTTCAGCATTAGCTCTGTTAGATAACCATTTTTCATAAAGAACTTTAATTTCTGAAGGACAACTATTGTTTTCTAAACCTTCTTTCATGAGATGTGCAATAGAATCACGACGTCTTTCAGTACCTAAATACATACCAAGGCCGAATTCAGCTGCATCTTCAAATAATGAATTTGCCCAAGCTGGACCATGACCGTTTTTATCTGTACAATATGGAGAAGATGGGAATGAAGCAGAATAAATAGAAGAACAACCTGTAGCGTTAGCTATCATCATTCTATCACCAAATAATTGTGTGATATTTTTCAAATAAGGAGTTTCACCACATCCAGCACAAGCACCTGAGAATTCAAATAGAGGCTGTGCAAACTGAGAATTTTTTAAACTTTTAGTTTTAGGAACAACATTTTCTTTGTAACCTACATTAGTATGTAAGAAATCAAATATAGGCTGTTGATCCATTTGTGTGTTTATTTTCTTTAGAGATAATGCACCTACAGGACATGTATTTACACAATTACCACAACCAGTACAATCCATAGGAGAAATCTGTATTGTGAATTTGTATTCTTTAACGTTAGTTTTACCAGCTGCTGACTTAAGGCCTTTAGGAATAGAATCTACTTCTTCATCTTTATATAAGAAAGGGCGAATAGCTGCGTGAGGACAAACGAATGAACATTGGTTACATTGTATACATTTTTCAGGATCCCATTCTGGTACATTTATAGCAGAACCTCTTTTTTCATAAGCGGCTGTACCTGAAGGAATAGTACCATCTACGAAACTACCAGTGAAAGCACTTACAGGAATAGTATCACCTTTCTGGCAATTAACTAAATCAGCTACATTTCTTACCCAGTCTGGAGCAAGTCTATTAAATGTAGCAGGCTGGAATTTACCATGAACATTTTTCCATTCTGTAGGAACTTCGATTTTAGTATATTCTGCACCTCTATCTACAGCTGCATAGTTCATATTAACGATATTATCACCTTTCTTACCATAAGATTTCTTAATGGCTTCTTTCATAAATTTCACAGCATCTTTGTAAGAAATAATGTTTGTGATTTTAAAGAAAGCTGATTGAAGTATAGTATTCGTTCTATTTCCTAGACCTATTTCTTCAGCGATTTTAGTAGCATTAATGATATACATCTTAATGTTCTGTTTAGCGATGATTTCTTTTACATTATCAGGAATCATTGTAAGAGTTTCTTCTACTGAAAATATAGAATTTAGTAAGAAGGTACCATTATTTTTAATACCATCTAAGATATCATATTTAGTTAAATATGAAGTAACGTGACAAGCGACGAAGTCTGGAGTGTTTACTAAATAAGGAGAAGTGATAGGCTGATTACCGAATCTTAAGTGAGAACAAGTGTATCCACCAGATTTTTTAGAATCATAATCGAAATAACCTTGACAATATTTGTCAGTGTTATTACCTATAATTTTAATGGTGTTTTTGTTAGCACCTACTGTACCATCTGAACCAAGACCATAGAATTTACATTCGTATGTGCCTTTTTTAGCCAATGAAACTTCTTCCTCTAAAGGGAGAGATTTGAAAGTTACATCATCGGTAATACCTATAGTGAAATCATTTTTAGGATTATCTTTTCTAAGATTTTCAAATACAGCAAATATTTGGGCAGGAGAAGTATTCTTAGAAGAAAGGCCATATCTACCACCTACTACTATAGGAGCTTTATCTCTTTGGTCAGATAAAATAGTCTTAATGTCCATATAAAGAGGCTCTCCTAGAGCACCTGGTTCTTTAGTCCTATCAAGTACAGCGATTTTCTTAACTGTATCAGGAAGAGCTCTTAAAAAATATTTAGCAGAGAAAGGTCTGAATAAATGAACTGTAATTAAACCTACTTTTTCACCTTTAGCTATTAAGTTATCTATTACTTCTTGTGCTGTTTCACAAACAGAACCCATAGCTATAATAATATTAGTAGCTTTAGGATCTCCGTAATAATCAAATGGTAAATGATGACGGCCAGTTAATTCTCCTACTTCACCCATATAACGAGCTACTATGTCTGGAACTTCATCGTAATATTTATTAGTAGATTCACAAGCTTGGAAATACACATCAGGATTCTGAGCAGTTCCTCTAGTAACAGGCTTGTTCGGTGTCATAGCTCTTTCACGGAATTTTTTAAGTGATTTTTCACTTAACATAGCTTTTAATTCTTCAGTAGGAAGAACTTCAATTTTTTGAATTTCATGAGAAGTTCTGAACCCATCAAAAAAATGAATGAAAGGGATACTTGATTTAATAGCTGCTAAATGTGTGACAGCAGCTAAATCCATAGATTCTTGAACACTAGTAGAAGAAAGAAGAGCAAATCCTGTCTGACGAGTAGCCATGATATCAGAATGGTCTCCGAAAATAGATAAAGCGTGAGAAGCGATTGTTCTAGCAGATACATGGAAAACAGCAGGAAGTAATTCTCCAGCTATTTTATACATATTAGGAATCATAAGAAGTAATCCTTGTGAAGCGGTGAATGTAGAAGTAAGTGCACCGGCTTGTAATGAACCATGTACAGCTCCTGAAGCTCCACCTTCACTTTGCATTTCGGTAACTTTTACAGTTTCTCCGAAAATATTTTTCTTTCCGTTAGCAGCCCATTCATCTATTAACTCAGCCATCGTAGAAGAAGGCGTGATAGGATAAATAGCAGCATGTTCGCTAAACATATATGCTACGTGAGCAGCAGCATAGTTACCATCACAGGTAATAAATGTTTTTTCTTTTGCCATTATTATGAAGTTAAATTAATATTATTATTTAGTTATTTTTTTTACATCAATTAAACCGTGCTTAAAAGAAAGCTCGGTATCTTTACAAATATAAGTAAATTTCATATAAATATGGAAGAATACTTATTATTTAAGACACTTAGAAATGAGACCAGTTAAGACTTTTCCAGGATCTAGTTCTACAAATTCTGTCATGCCATCCTTTTTCATATTTAATACAGTTTGAGTCCATCTTACAGGAGATGTTAACTGCATTAATAAATTATCTTTAATTTCTTTTGGATCAGTATGAGGTAATCCATCCACATTCTGATATATAGGACATATAGGTTTAGAAATTTCTGTAGTTTCTATGGCTGAGGCCAATTCTTTACGAGCTGATTCCATTAATGGAGAATGGAAAGCACCTCCTACGGATAGTTTAATAGAACGTCTTGCTCCAGCTTCTTTGGCTAATTCACAAGTTTTATCAATGGCTTCTACAGTACCTGAAATAACTAATTGTCCAGGACAATTATAATTAGCAGGAATAACTATTCCATCTACTTTTTTACAAATATCTTCTACTACTTCATCAGCAAGACCTAAAATAGCTGCCATAGTAGAAGGTTCTTTTTCACAAGCTTTTTGCATAGCTAAAGCACGGGTGGATACTAGTTTTAAACCGTTTTCGAAAGACATAGCTTTTGAAGCTACTAATGCGGAAAATTCACCTAATGAATGACCAGCGACCATGTCAGGCTTAAAATCATCTCCTAAAACCATAGCCGAAGCTACAGAATGCAAAAAGATAGCAGGTTGAGTAACTTTAGTTTGTTTAAGTTCTTCAGCAGAACCATTAAACATTATATTAATAATATCGAAGTTTAATATTTTATTAGCCTTGTTAAACAGAGCTTTTACGCTGGGGTTAGACTCATATAAGTCTTTAGCCATTCCCTTAAACTGAGTTCCTTGACCAGGAAAAACATATGCTTTCATAAAAATCTATTTTTTTAATTGAACTACAAAGATAAAATTTTTATTGATACCTTTGTAGTAAATCAATTTCTCAGATTTTTTGCTCCCGTAGTTCAATGGATAGAATATAGGATTCCGATTCCTAAGATAAGAGTTCGATTCTCTTCGGGAGTACTAAGGTGTTTAGTACTTGTTAGATTTGCTTTAAATATTTTATACTTTTGTTTCTTCAGAAGTTTCGTCTGCTAAAATTTCAGCATCTGTGTATTGACTATTTATTTTCCTAGTTTTAATAGCAGTATAAAATTCAGTTAGAGAATAAAGGATTATACCTATTCCGAAAAATATAATAAGCCATTTAGCGCTTTTGAAAGGATTGATAAATAGAACAATACCAAATATTAAAGTAAGTATTGGGCCCAGCCAAAGAAAATTAGATACCTTAATTAATTTATTTGCTCGTATTAATTCTATTAGTGACATAATGCCGAAGAATATTAACATGGCACCGAATAGAAACATTAATAATCCTGCAAAAAAAGTAGGGAATAAGACTAAAACTATTCCAAAAAGTATATCTACGATTCCATTTATGGCTACTAAAGTATTAATTTGAGTTTTATTTGAATATGCTATAATTATAGATATAATGCCTATTAATAAGATAATAGTTCCTATAATAATAACCAAAGTATCTTGTGCTATTTCTGGCCATATTATTAAAGCAAGACCAAGTAATAGAGCAAAAAAAGCTCTTAAAAAAATATATCTTCTATCATTAAAGACATGAAATGGATTTTTCATAATAAAATTATTTAATAACAAATTTAATAAAATGATATTAGAATATGGCAGAAATAGTAATTTTTATATTTCAATCTTTATGGATATCAAAAGAAATATTTTTAAGTATAAATACTATAGCTATAGAATTAGTTTAAAATTATTCTAGAAAATAATGACTGATACTAATATATAAAAAAGACTAGAAATAAATTCCAGTCTTCCTTTGTGATTTGGGGTGGGTGATGGGTTTCGAACCCACGACCCCTAGTGCCACAAACTAGTACTCTAACCAACTGAGCTACACCCACCATATTTATCTATAATCTTATAAAAAGATTTTATAAGAATGCAAAGATATAATATTTTTCAGGTTTCAAAAATTTTATTACTATAATTTATGAGAACCATTACTAATAATTACTGGATATACTTTAGTTTCGTGTCCAAATTTCTGATCTATATTATTTGAAAAATCTAACGCTTCACAATTTATTTCATATAATTTACTCATACCTACATGAGTTTTAAACCTTTCTATTTCTATAATCACAAGAACACACACTATGTTAGTTTTTGTTTGTTAGAATCTTTCTTTTTAGAGAAAAACCTTTTATGGTATTCAACGTTAAAAATTTTAATTTTTTTAAATTCTTATTATTATGTATATTTATTTCATGAGTGCCTTGTATAAGTGAGACTTCATAAATGGAAGGTTTGTATTTGAACTTTTCATAAAAAAAGGTATTTACGTAAGATATGAATCTATTGTAATAAAGCTCTCTTACTAAATTAATAGTACTTCCACCAGCTTCTCTATTCATAGGCCTAGCTCCTGTAACTCTACTTCTTTTAGCTATAAACATTAGATAATCTAGTTTTTCACGCTGAGTTTTATAAAGATTTTTTAAACAATAATAATCTTCATACATTAATTTACCTATTGTTTCGAAATCATTAGTGGAAAGAGCATTTAATGTTTCTTGAATTCTTTGTTTTTCATTAATAACATATTCAGCTCTTAAAAAATCTTTCTTAGTAATACGACGTTTAACGGTTTTTACCATAGAAATATTGGCGTCAGTCAAAGATTCTATATTATTTCCAAATCTTTTTTGAACACATTTTAAAACCATATTACAAGAATTTGAAATATCATCATAAATAGGTGCGTTTCTATCATAATTATTAGAAGTATCTACTATTAATAAATGATATTTAGATATTTCAAATGGAATATATTTATATTTTAAAATATCACTATCAAAAAAGATTAAATTATTTTGTTTTGCATGAAGTGATATAAATGGACTAATATTGTTCCATCCTCCTTTTTTATCTATTCCTTTTTTATACAAGTCTTTTTCACATTCTTGTAAAATAACAAAAAGCTCTTTCTTATGTATTTTAAAATTCTGCAAATTATTAATGGCACATGCAAAAGTAGATATTAAAGCAGTAGAGGATGACATGCCTGCTCTGAAAGGAATATTACCTATAAAAGCAGCATCAAAACCTTTAAGTTTATAGCCTCTATTTAAAAATTCCTGACATAATCTGAAAATATATAAAATCCATTTTTGTTTAGGATTCTTTGAATTTATAGGATCTTTCAGTTTCCCTAAATTTTCACAATCTTTTAAAGGAAATTCGTAATAAGAATGCAGATTACAAGAATATACTTTTACTATATTTCCTATATTAAGTTTGATTTTAGTAAAAATATATTTATCAGTTACACCTGCTATTATCGGAGTTTTACAGAAATTAGTATATTCTCCTATTAAATTAATAATTCCACCAGATTTATAGATCTTACCAGAATGGTGAAAAATTTTGGTAAAATCTTTATTCAAAGTATCTATCATAGACTATTTTCTTTAGTTTAAGTTATATGAAGTTTAGACTACAAAGATAAAAATTATTTTTTAGAATAGAATTTGAGAAAAAGGAAGAAAAAAATGTTAAAAAAATTTGTATTAAAAAAAAATCTGCATATCTTTGCAGCCCGTTTGAAGAAAATGGGAGATAATTAAAAGTTCATTGATAGCATTGAAAGAGTAATAGGTAGAGGTTAGTACAAAATAACCTCGTCAAGAAAAAAATGAGTAAATACTCAAAAATTTTCAACTGGTCAGGATAGCTAAAAGATATAAATATATACAACGAAGAGTTCGATCCTGGCTCAGGATGAACGCTAGCGGCAGGCTTCACACATGCAAGTCGAGGGGCAGCGTTATAGATTGCTTGCAATCTATAGACGGCGACCGGCGGAAGGGTGCGTAACGCGTGAGCAACATACCTGTTTCAGTGGGATAACCCGGAGAAATTCGGACTAATACCGCATGACAATATGAAGTGACATCACTAAATATTGAAAAATTTATTGGAAACAGATTGGCTCGCGTAACATTAGCTAGATGGTAAGGTAACGGCTTACCATGGCGACGATGTTTAGGGGTTCTGAGAGGAAGATCCCCCACACTGGAACTGAGACACGGTCCAGACTCCTACGGGAGGCAGCAGTGAGGAATATTGGACAATGGACGAAAGTCTGATCCAGCCATGCCGCGTGAAGGCGACGGCCCTATGGGTCTTAAACTTCTTTTATACGGGAGCAATAAGGTCTATGTATAGATCGATGAGAGTACCGTAAGAATAAGCACCGGCTAACTCCGTGCCAGCAGCCGCGGTAATACGGAGGGTGCAAGCGTTATCCGGATTTATTGGGTTTAAAGGGTGCGTAGGCGGCTTATTAAGTCAGCTGTGAAATGTATCGGCTTAACCGATAACGTGCAGTTGAAACTGGTAAGCTAGAATACGGTTGACGTGGGAGGAATGTGTAGTGTAGCGGCGAAATGCATAGATATTACACAGAACACCAATTGCGAAGGCATCTCACGAAACCAGCATTGACGCTGAGGCACGAAAGTGTGGGTATCGAACAGGATTAGATACCCTGGTAGTCCACACTGTAAACGATGATAACTAGCTGTTTGCGATACACAGTAAGTAGCTAAGCGAAAGCGATAAGTTATCCACCTGGGGAGTACGTTCGCAAGAATGAAACTCAAAGGAATTGACGGGGGCCCGCACAAGCGGAGGAACATGTGGTTTAATTCGATGATACGCGAGGAACCTTACCCGGGCTCGAACGGTAAATGACAGACTAAGAGATTGGTTTTCCCTTCGGGGCATTTATCGAGGTGCTGCATGGTTGTCGTCAGCTCGTGCCGTGAGGTGTAGGCTTAAGTGCCATAACGAGCGCAACCCTTGTCGTTAGTTGCCATCAGGTCATGCTGGGGACTCTAACGAG